>VOFD01000339.1_pt1 | contig 497320 bp, 435 predicted proteins | sample 5384101 | NCBI WGS metagenome assembly VOFD01 (sample SAMN12384723, study PRJNA508395) | human gut metagenome | isolation source: healthy gut C | host: Homo sapiens
AGACTTTCCTTGAAGGAATTGAGGTGGCGAGAAGATACCAATTGCAGGACGCAGGAAAAATATTACCGGATGAGCACGTTATTGCAGCATCTGGTTGTGAGAGTGGAAATAGTTGCGTATCTTCGCAACAAACATCGGACACTTTTTTTGTCCGATAGTACATACATTGTCAGAACAAGTCTTGACTATTACATATTATGCGTTAACAATTATTCCAACTTAGCTATTACTGACTTTTTTATATCATCATCTATAGATCTATACCGAGAAAATGCTCTACTTCCTTCAGTGTGGCCTGTCATGCAACCGATTAGATCTGCATCTTTCACCTCTTTATATAAATTACCGATAAAGTTCCTTCTTGCCATATATGACGATGCAACCTCGTATATTGGGTGCTGTTCATTTTGTCTTGTTGTAGGATTAAGTATTGTTACAACTCTTGTTATACCTGCTTCCTTGAGCATTTCTTTTATGGCTTTATTATAATGTTGCCGTGAAATAAAAGGTAACAGTTCTTTCCTATTTTCTACCGCTCCATGCACAAGCAACGCAAGGTGGTGCTCGACGAGACTAAGGTAAGCTTCATGCGCCGCATCATCGTCACAACCATATATATAATAGGTATAGCGGCCTTCCTCTCGCTCATTCCTGGCATGGAGAAGGTAAGCAACTCCATACTTGCCAGTGCCGGAATAATGGCCGCCGCCGTAGGTCTGGCATCGCAGGACGCGCTGTCAAACGTCATCGGCGGACTGTTCATAATCTTCTCGCAGCCGTTCAAGCTGGGCGACTTCATCGAGGTTGACAGCATAGTGAAGGGCACGGTGATGGAGATAACGCTGCGCCACACCGTAATACGCGACGCCGAGAACCGCATGATCCTAATCCCGAACAACAAGATAAACTCAAGTACCATCATCAACTCGTCTTACGGCGACACGTCAACATGCGCATTCGTAGAAGTCGGAGTGTCATACACCGCCGACCTGAACCAAGCCATCGACACCATGCGCGACGAAGTGATGAAACACCCGTTGCTCACCGACCACCGCACGGAAGACGAAAAGAAGAACGGCGCGCCGCAGGTAGTCATCCGCGTGATAAACCTCGGCGACTCGGCCATCACCCTGCGTGCATGGGCGTGGGCGTCAAGCGCAGGCAACGCATTCACAATGAAATGCGACCTGCTCAAAGCCGTAAAAGAACGCTTCGACCGTGAAAACATCGAAATTCCATACCCGTACATCAACGTCGTAAAAGCATGATTTTTAGTGGCTTCACTCCGTCGAAATCGGTGGTGCCATTCCGAACGAAGGCTGCTGTATGGCTATTGCCTCGTCAGTGTCCAGCGCGTTGCTGAATATCACCTGCTTCGTTTTCGGGTCAATGCCCAATGAGCGGTATTTCTCCACTATGCGCATAAGCTGCCGGCGGTTGTCTCCGCTGTCGATGCGCAGTCCTTTGAACAGGTTTGCAAAGTCTTCGGAGAAGTTCAGGCTGAAGATGTCCCACCCGAAACTGTCGTAAAGATACGTGCCGAGCGCACCGCGGAACGTGTTGCGCCATGAATTCATGGCTATATGGTTAGCCATCTGCGGCCCATACATGCCGCCTATGGCGCAAACAAACTCGTGAGCCATCGTGCCTACGGGCAGCACGTCGTGCTTCATCGCCAGGTAGACATTGCTCGTTCCGACAAAACGCCCCGGCCACTCGCGGCTCTGATAGCAGTCCTTCATGGCGCGGACCACGGTGTCCTCGGCCTTGAACGAGGCGCGGCGGCGCGTGCCGAAATCGCTGAACACGCAACCGGCGGCCAGCAGCCGTTCGGCCTTATGGTATGTCTTGGCGTAGTAGTCGTCATAGTTGAACAGTTTGTCCTGCCTCGTCATTTCATAATAAAGGTCGGAAATGATGGCGAGCACCTTCACCTCAAGGAAGATGGTTTCAGCCCATCCGCCCTCAAACTCCACGTACAAGTGCCCCTCGTCGTCCTGCCAAGCCCTTGCCCAACGGCGGCTGAAGCGGAAGCCCTTGAGGTAAACGTAAAACCACTCGGGCAGGTAATAACACTTGCGGCGCATGAAGTCTATCTCGTCGTCGGTAATGACGACATCCTCGAGCGCGGCAATCTGCTCCTCAAGCTCACGGGCGAAACCCGGCGGATAAACCGTTCCGTCCCTGTCGGTGAACGTATATTTTACCTGCGCACGCGGAAAATTGTCTATTACGGCGCAGCACATGGTAAACTTGTAAAGGTCGTCGTCGGTGAAGTGGGTTATGATTTGTCTCATAGTCGGATGTTTTTCGCCAGTCCGCGCATGTCGTCCGGAAGCACGGAAGCCATCGCCAAAGGTAACACTTGTTTTTTAATTATGCAAACCCGCGGCGCGTTTTGACGGCCCAAAGCCTGCAAATAATGAAAAGTTATCACTACTTTTGCAGGAAATTGCTTACAAAAACACACCACAGCATGTACGAAACGACATTCAGACAGGCCGCCGAAAACGATATTGACGGCATAATGACAATCATCAGGCAGGCTGTAAGCCAGATGCTCCGCGAGGGCAAACACCAATGGGACGACACTTATCCGCAACGCTGCCACATTGCCGACGACATAGCCCGGGGCTGCGGCTACGTGATGACGTGCGGCGGACGGCTGGCCGCCTACGGCGCAGTGGTGTTCAGCGGAGAGCCTGCATACAACAGCATCCGCGGACAATGGCTGTCGGACGGACGGTATGTGGTGCTGCACAGGCTGGCCGTAGCCGACGGCATGAAGGGGCAAGGCGTGGCCGCAAGGTTCATGGCTGAAGTGGAAAAGATGGCCGCAGAAAAGGGCGTACACAGCTTCAAGGTTGACACCAACCATGACAACACACGCATGCAAAGGGTTCTCAACAAGCTCGGTTTCACTTATTGCGGAACCGTATCATACGAAAAAGGCGACCGCATGGCCTACGAAAAAATGCTGTAAGGTCACCGGCACGTAACCCATTGACATTCAAGCACTTTGCAATATGCCACGTTTTGCATTGCAAAAGGCCACCTTTTACAATGCGAAAGGCCACCTTTTACAGCGTAAAAGATGGCCTTTTGCTTTGAGCTTGTCAAAGCTCCATATTATTCAAACAGACATTCCTTTATTCACCTTCGGTCGCAGAGCCTTCCCCTCCTTCGGTAGTGCCCTCGTCGCCGGTGGTTCCATCGTCGTCAACGGTAACCCCTTCTTTCCACATGTCGCCGGTGAACTCCGAGCCGATGTCATACCCTGCTATGCCGTCGCACAGGCCCTTGTAAGCCAACTTGCGCTCATAGTTCGCGTCGAAGAGGTTGGGCGCGTCGTTTGGAATCCAATATTCGTGCTCGTCAGCAGCATCGGACAGCGTCCAAATCACAAAGCCGCCGCGCTGCGCCTCGGGCACATTCTCCTTGTATGACTCTATTATCATCTTGTAAACGTCTGACTGCAGCTGCAAATCTTCTTCCGTTGGCGATGCCGTTCCGAGGGCAACATCAAGCTCGCTCACGCGCACCAGCTTGCCCGTGGCGACCATCGTCTGGAACATCTGGTCAACCTGCTCCCTCGTAATGCTGCTGGCCGTTACGTGCATCTGCGTGGCAATGCCGTCTACCAACGTTTGGCCTCCGTTTTGGTCGATGTAGTTGACAAACGCTATGAGCTTCGCCAACTTGTTCGGATTACTTTCAAGTCCGTAGTCATTAACGTACAGCTTCATGCCGGCCGGAGCGTATTGGCGCGCCAGCTTGAACGCCTGCACGGCATAATCCATGCCGAGGTAATAGCCCCAATAGAAATGGTTGTTGCCCCAGTTAAGCGTAAGACCGTTAGTTTCATCTTCCACCGGTTCTGTGTCCCACGTCTTATTACCGTTGTCGTCTTCCTCGTAGCTGCCGAAGTTGTTGTCTATTCCACGGTAGTGACCGTCGTCGGTAATCGGCTCGTTGATTACGTCCCAACCCACGAAACGCTGGTCGCCGCTGACATGCTGGAGCATTCCGCCTATCCAGCTCTCCATTGCACCGAGCAACGCCTGACGCTTTTCTTTGGCGGTCTTCAATGTGTAGTTAATGCCACTACCTGGCAAAACATCATGGCTGTCATCATCGTAAAGTTTCTCGCCGAAAACGATGTCATCGATGTAATATGTAGAAGCAACCTTGCCTAAATTGCATATAATTCGGTTGTCGTCTGCATAGCTCGGAGTGAATTCCCATTCATATTCTGTCCAGCCTGTGCCCAAGTCGGTAATCTCCGGTCCCCATTGCTGGCTTCCGTAAGTTGATGAGTTTTGAATTTGGAATTGTATATATCCTCCCTCAACGGAAGACCTGACTTTGAATGAAATCTTGTAAGTCTTGGTATTGTCAAGGTTGGCTGCAAGGTCATAAAAGAATTGTACCTGGTAAGCTTCACCCGGATCAAGAACTTCAAGCTTGATGCAATCAGAACCATCCTGACCGCCTCCATCCTCTATACTCATGTTCACACGCTCACCACCTGAAACGTTCCAGCCGCCTCTTGTGCCACCATCGAAATTGTAACTGTCATTGAGAAGCTGCGTGGCTACACCGCCAATAATAAACTGGGCTTGCGTAGGAGCAATAAGCGAACGCAGATAGCTCTGGTTCTGCTGGGTGTGCCAGATGAAGTTGTGTCCGAACAACTGCTTATCGGCAGGAACCTTGGCAAGAAACGCATCTACCGTTGCCAAGTTAAGCGAGCCGTCACTCTGCACGATTGCGTCCATCTTCATGGCGTTGCCGGTAACAAACTGCTGGAAGTGAACGTTGCAAAGACTATCGTAAGTGGGGTGTTCTTCGTCCGCATCGATATAATAATTTGCAGTCAGTCCCAAGCCGATAGGTGTCTCGGGCATGTATTGCGCCATGTAATTCTTGATGTTATCGTAATGGTCTATTTGCTCCTGAAGCTGCAAAGGAATCTCGTCAGAAGTCACAGGATTGTGACCTTCAGGCGTATGCCAGTCCATCTTCTCGTCGTAACAGCCGGTAAGAGCCAACGAGCCGGCCAGCATCGGGAATATAATGTTTTTCAGTTTCATGATATTCTGTTTTTAATTTTATAACTTGACAGGTTTCTGCGACGGTCGGGCAGGCAATGAAGCCTTGCCCACAACCGCCACATTGAATGTTACTCCTCTTCCTCCTCTTCGTCGGGGAAGTCTGATACAACCTCGCTTGCACACGGCACAACGCGCCAGTTGTCAATATAGATTTCCTGTGAACATACCGCCGATTCGTATTCAACACCGTCAAGAGTGAAGTCTGTATTGACAAAACCCATACCGAAGTTGGGGTATGTCGCAGAATTGCGGTCGGTCACAACCTCGCTGAAAGTCGGCGTATCGCCGTCTTCTATCTCGGCTGCGTACTTGCCGAACTCACTGAACGGTATTGTAACCGTTACCCACTGGTCGCCCGTTGTAAAGGGAACAACCTCTCCGTCAACTATCCACGGGCAGTAGAAAGCGCACTGCTTGCTGTCAGAATCGTCGTCAGAACCTATGCCGCCGAAGTTAAAGTTGTTCATAAGGCTAAGCTGTATGTGCCCCGTACCAACCCATGTGCCCGGCACATAGATGTCGAACTGGAATGCAACGTCGGTCAACGGCGTGGTTTCAGGTATGTATGTGTACATTCGGCTCCAGTCGTCAAGCTCGTTGCCGCTGCCTGCCGTCCAGCATTCCGTTGCACGCGGCTTGCCTGCAGCTATTCCACCGGCGTCAAGCAGACGGTCGGGAATTATTTTAAGCACCATTCCGCGTCCTGTTCCAAGTGGGTCGTCAACAAGGTCTTCGTTGTTAATCATGCTGCCGGTCTCGCTCCAGCTCCAGTAGCCTTGCTCTCCGTTGCCGTCAAAGTCGAGCACCATGCAGTTGCTGTTGTTGAAGTATTCTGCTGAAACGGCTGTTCCGTTGGCGCACGTTACGGTTATTGCGCCGTACTCGGTAACGTCTGAAGGCATCACGAACGAGAACCATTCGCCGTCCTCTTCCTCGGGAGCATTGGTGATTTCAGTCACCTGCGTGCCGCCGGGCAGCGTCACACTTTCTGTAAGTTGCAGGTTCTCACCATACACGGTGACAGTCTCGCCGGCCTTCGGCAGGGTGTTGCTGATGCTCTTGATGACGGGAGACGCTGCGCGGATTTCAAACTCATAGACGTACTCCGTACCGCTCTTGACGAAGCGGATGGTGTTGCGCTCTTCCGGATCGGCGCCGCTGATGGGCGTATCCATATCGAGCGACACAATCATGTTGTTGTTCGTGATGTACGTCGTGTTGAAGTATGTCCTGAAACCGTTGACATACAGTTCTTTCAATCCCTTGAAGCCGGAGCCTTCAATACGGATAGTCTGTCCGAGGCGGGCGAAGTCCACCGGCCTGTCGGTTACCGTAGCAGTGGATCTTTCAAGGTAAATCTGCGTCACGGTGATGGGCGAGCTGCCTGAAGCCTCGTCGTCATCGTCGCATGATGTAAAGCCTACTGTCACGACAGCGAGGCAGAACATCCAAATATATTTTAATGTCTTCATGATGATTTTTTCGTTTTTTGCCCCTCGTTGCCTCCCCCGGTGGAGAGGGGCCTGGTTAGCTTTTGTTTGTCCGCCTCTCCCTACCGGGGATGTCGGGAGGGGCCGCTTATTGTTAATCGAACAAATCTTCTACTGTTACTTCACGCTCTCCGAACTGGTAAGCCACGGTCTGAAGGTTGCCGTTTCCGTCGCTCTGGAGGTACGGGTTGCGGTTTACGTCGGCGTCAGGATAAGGCAACCGCAGGTTTCTTGCAGTCGCAGTAGCAACACCCCGGACCGGGATTTACCCAATCTTCGTCAAGCTCATACGAGTGAGTTTCAGCGTCATAGTAGTTTGCGTTACGGTCTTGGTTGTTGATGTAGTTGACGACTTCCTGCTGCTGATAGTACGCACGCCTTACCAGGTCGTACCAATACTGTCCCTCGAAAGCCAGCTCCATACGGCGCTCATGACGCAAGTCTTCGTATGAAATGGAGCGTTTCGCCTCAAGACCGGCGCGTGTACGCACCTCGTTGAAGTAATAAAGGGCGGTCTCGTCTCTTGTTGACTCACTGTTGCCAAGTATCGCCTCGGCCAGGTTGAGGTAAACTTCTGCCAGACGGAGCATGTGCGTATTGATGCCGCTCGACTGCTTTTGGCTCACTCCGTTGTCGGAGTTAGTGCCCACAACATACTTCTTTATGCTTGCACCCTGGGGCATAGCATCTTCAGTTACGCCATAGATGTAACCTCCGCCGCGCACGTTCAGCTCGGGATAATACTCTCCGTACCAAGCCACGCTCTCGTGTTTGCGCTTGTCGTTGGCCTCATATTCATTAAACAAATCCCAAGAACAATAGGTAGCTCCGCCCCAGTTCGTACCGTCGGCTACCATCGACGTCCATCCGAAATATGACGAGATAGTCTGGTTACAGCCCCACCCGATAGCATCGGTTGTACCCGTAATAAACTGGAGTTGGAACATATCCTCCTTGCAATTGTTGTTCTCAATCTTGAAAAGGTCGCCGTATTCTTCCATAAGGTCGAAGTTCGACTCGGTCACAACCTTAAGAGCCGCCTGGCGTGCAAGGTCGAGATAATAGGTGTTACGCGTTCCGCGGTTGAAGTCGGTGGCGGCGTTTGTCCCGTCATACTGCCCGTCCGTTGTCAGTCCGGCCATCGAGAGGTAAACCCTTGAGAGCATTCCGTATGCCGTGTACTTGTTTATACGGCCCGTCTCGGGCGACGTCTCGGGCAGGTTTACAGCTGCATATTCAAGATCGCGTATGGCAAATTCCATCACGTCAACACACGGATTGGCCGGTATCACATAGTTGTTTACCATGGCGCTGGTATTGGTATAGATGATGGCGTCGCCCCAAAGCGAAGCTATATACCAGTAAGCAACACCGCGCATGAAGCGCGCTTCGGCCATGCCTACGGTCTTCGCCTCTTCGCTTACAGCCGATGAAGAGCGGTCGCGGATGTTGTTGATGACATTGTTTGCCTGCGCAACAACCGAATATAGCGAGCCCCAAGCGTCAGGAAGTCCCGTGCTGATACCCGTCTCGTTGAAGTTGGTGTATGGATAGATGTAGTCTGAGTATTGTGCCGTTATGTTGTTGGCCCTTCCGTCGCCCATGCCGTAATAAGCCTTGTCATTAAAACTATGCCAAACATAGTTGTAAAGAGGATAGATGGCCTTGTCGATGGCCTCGTCGCTGTCGAAGAACGTCTCGGCGTTAATGCTGGTGGTATTCTCTTGGTCGAGAAAATCCTCGGCGCAGGAAGTCACCATCAGACCGGCAGTCAAGAGCGAACCGAATAAATATATCTTTGCTTTCATTTTTTCTGAAATATATAATGGTTTCTTACTTTTTCCTTGATTTCACAGGCTTAGAACGATATGTTGAGACCGAAAGTGTAAATTCTCGGTGACGGATAGCGTCCGTAGTCGATGCCTGTCATAAGTGCGTCGCCATAGAGTGAACCTACTTCAGGGTCGTAACCGCTGTAGTTGGTCCAGGTGTAAACGTTTTGCAGGTTCATGTACACCTTGAGGTTCTGCAGCTTCAGCTTGCTTACGATTGACTTCGGGAACGTATAGCTTAACGAGATGTTCTGCAAACGTATGTAAGAGCCGTCCTCAACCCAGAGGTCGCTGATGCGGCTGTTACCGTTAGTCTGCGACGCACTGATACGCGGCAGACGTGTGTTGGGGTTGGTCACGTACAGGTTACGGAAGTCATCGTCAGGCAGGTTGGGATCGATAACGCCAATCTGTGCATATCCTGCACATTCTGACAGCAGGTTGCTGCTCAGGCGGACGTCGCCGACGCTACGCTTTGTCAGGTTGAGAATATCGTTGCCGTAGCTGCCGTTGAAGAAGATTGTAAGGTCAAATCCCTTCCATGAGAAGGTGTTGCCGATACCGTATGTGAAGTCGGGCTGCGGGTCGCCGATGAACGTACAGTCAGCAGCGTTGATTACGCCGTCCTTGTTCACGTCTTCAAAAATATAGTCGCCAATCCATGTTCCGCTCTCGCTGATTGAGCTTCCTTCAGGTCTTGCCACAGGCTTTACCACTCCGTTGGCATCCTTGTAATAAAAGTCTTCAGCCTTGTCGAAACGTCCGATTACCTTGTATCCGTACAGCTGGCCTACCGGCTTGCCTACCACGGTGCGCGTAATGGTACTCGTTTCAGAACCTATCTGAAAATCCTTGTTGATTGATGCGCTCTCGGTATCGAGGCGGATAACCTTGTTGCGGTTCATTGAGAACGTGAGGTTGGTGCGCCACTGGAAGCCGCCCTTGTCGATATTGACAGTGTTCAACGTCATTTCTATACCTGTATTGCGCATAGCTCCGACGTTCTGCCACGGGTTTGAAGCCGCTCCGATACCGTAAGAACCTACATAAGTAGGCAACGGGAGTTGCAGGAGCAGGTCGTCGGTTTCCTTGTAATACCAGTCGAAGATGAACTCGATGCGGTTCTGGAAGAGGCTAAGGTCTAATCCTACGTTCCACGATGTAGTGGTCTCCCACTTCAGTTCGGGGTTGGGAGTATTGCCTGTCAGCACGCCGCTGCCCCACGGTGTGGTCTTTGAAGAGAGCAAAGCCATGTAAGCCCAGTCGGAAACGTTTTGGTTACCGGTAGCACCCCAGCCGAAGCGGAGTTTCAAGTTGCTGATGACATTGCTTGTCTTAGCCATGAACTTCTCGCTCGATACGCGCCATGCGAGCGCCGCCGAAGGGAACCAACCCCAACGGTTGCCGCGTGCGAAGCGCGAGCTGCCGTCGCGGCGGAGAGTGGCGGTTACGAGATAACGGTCGTCGTATGAATAGAACGCGCGCCCGAAGTAAGAGAATATGGAGTTGTCGTTCTGCGTACCGTTACCTGTTGACTGTGTAAGGTCGCCCGCCGAGGGATCGTGTGTGCTGTTGGAGAGGAAGCCGGTAGCCGTGCTCACCTGGTTCTCCCAGTGTGAATGGCTCATTTCCTGACCGAGCATTACGTTTACGTTGTGCTTCTCGGCAAAGGTATTCTGATACGTAAGGATGTTTCGCCATGACCAATACTTTGTGTCAGTCTTCGTCCAACGGCCTGTACGTGTGTCGTTGGTGAGCGAACCGAACTGATAGTCTGGCTCGTAATAATAGAACTTGTTGAGGTTGTAGTCGGCCGAAAGTTCAGTCTTGAATGTAAGACCTTTATATAATGTGGCCTCCAAACTGCCGTTCACGCGGAAGTTCATCTTCTTGTTGTAGTTCTCGCGCAACTCGGCAAGAGCCACGGCGTTGAGCGGCATGTACACGTCGTCAGGACCGTCAAACGAGCCGTCGGCACTCCTGACAGCGACCGAAGGCTGCTGCATAAGGGCGTTCATGATGACATCGTTGTCGGCTCCCACCTCCTGCTTCGAGTCGGTAAGAGAGAAGCTAAGGCTGGCCTTGAGCCATTTCTTTACCTGCGCGTCGGTATTTCCGCGCAACGTAAGACGCTTGAAGCCCGAGCCTATGGCGATACCTTCCTGGTTGAGGTAGCCGGCGCTTATAGAATAGGTAGCCTTGTCGGAACCGCCGGTTACAGAGAGGTTGTGGCTCGTCATGAGCGCGCTGCGGAACAAAGCGTCCTGCCAGTCGGTACCGCTACCAAGCAAATCGGGGCGCACGAAAGCGTCGCTCGACTGCACGATGCCGGCCTCGGCGCGTGCGTTGTGATGGCGTGCATACTGCCGCAGGTCCATCATGTCGAGCTTGTTGGCCATCTCCTGCCAGCCTACGTAACCGTCATAGGTTATGGTCGCCTCGCCGGCCTTTCCCCTCCTGGTGGTTATCATGATGACACCGTTGGCCGCGCGCGCACCATATATGGCGGTGGCGGAAGCGTCCTTGAGCACGTCCATCGACACGATGTCGCTCGGGTTGATGCTCGCCAAGGGGTTGTTACTTGACAGAGGATCGTTCGTGTCGGTACTCTGCGGCTCAACAACAACACCGTCGATGACGAAAATCGGCTGGTTGGTAGAGTTCAACGAGTTGATACCGCGAATGCGGATACTGGTGTTGGCACCCCGGCGTACCTGAGTTAGCCTGGATTTGCACACCGGCGGCACGTCCCTGAAGCACCTGGTCGATGCTGGTGGGAACGGCACGCTCAATTGACTCGGAGTTGACAGAAACAACCGAACCGGTGACGTCAGAGCGTTTCATCTGGCCGTAACCTACGACTACGACCTCGCTCAACGCCTGCGCGTCAGATACCATGGTAACGTCAACCTGCGTCCTGTTGCCAACGTTCACCTCTTTATTCTGGTATCCCAAATAAGTAAACGTAAGAGTGGCGTTTGGCTGCACCTTAATAGAATAGTTACCGTCGATGTCAGTAACGGCAACGGCCTTGGTGCCCTTTTCTCTTACAGTCGCTCCGATGATAGGCCCCTGGTCGTCAGTGACCTGCCCCTTTACGGTTATTGCCGACCCCTGCGCCATCGCCACCAACGGGAAGACGCTCATGAGTATAAGCAAACCGAGGGTTTTGCAAACTTTAATAGAGTGTTTCATGTTTTGGTTGTTTAATGTTATTTAAGGTAAAGTATTCACGGCCACAAAATTATGTTATTTAATCTTTTTATTAATTGCTATTTGTTTCATGCGCGTTTCAAAACGTCTCAAACGCCTGAAACATGCATTTTAATCGCAACATTTTGCATATAAAAACCTTTTCCGACACAAAATGAAACACCTTATGGACATTATCGGACGAGCAACAATATTGCGGGATAATGAAACATTATTGACAATCGTAGGCTGGGTGTAAAGTCTTCAAATCTTATTTTGAGGAGAGTTCGGTATAAGGCCACTCCTTCCTTGAAATGAAACAACCTATATGGCCTTGTATTTCAAACAGTCACAAACCGACCGCTTGAAGTAGGAACATTACCACTCTCATACCAAACTCACGTAACGTTAACACTCCCAGAATGCCCGTGGCGAGAAAGAAACATACTTCCGGTCTGAAAAAACACGTTTTTCAGCGTCAAACGTAACGCATTGGCAGACAGAGCATTACGTCAACCAATGCAACAAAATGAAACATACGGCAAGACAAAAGGCCACCTTTTGCAGGCTGAAATACGGTCTTTCAGCCTCTAAAAGGCCGTCAACGGCAAGCCTTTCAACGGCCTACAAACATTCAAAACCACACTATTTTGCAAACCGCACATGGCAAAATCGCACCTTATATAATAATAAAGGCAAATGAGACGACAAAAATCCGCCTTGCGATGAACGTAGTTTGAGAATTTCGATTGTCCTGATTTTTTACTCCGCCGGCGGTAGAGACTTTTGAAAATAAGTTAAAAAACAAGACAAAAGGCCGTGCACCCACATCCATGTCCGAACTTTTTATTACCTTTGCAGCCGCAAAGACGGGCAAGTCTTGTACGGCCAGCTCCCTTCGAATCCTCCAGGGCGGGAACGCAGCAAAGGAGTTAAAAGCGAAAAGGGAAAAATCCAAATGTCACATTGGTGCGGATTTTTCCCTTTTCGCTTTTTGCTTTTCATCTGATTGGACCAACTTGGACCAATCTTTGCCGGCTATTTTGCCAACAAAACGATAACTTTGCAGAAAAATCAAGCTGCATATGATTGAAATGAAAGAGGGATGCACAAAATTCACCGGCAAACGTTGGGACATTATAAAAAATTCAGTAACTTTGCCAAAGTCAAGCCGTCCTTATGCGGATACAGGCGAGACAAGGTTTTTGTGTACACGCACAGACAGTGACGTTCAGGAAGTAGAATCTGGCAGTTCAACCCTGATGATGACGGAACGGAGTCTGAGCGAGTTCACACCGTGTAGCGGTGTGGATTCCTCTTTCATGTTTTCTTCATCATCGGGTTTTGCCAGAACCTTACTTTCGGGAAATGTGAGCGGAAGCCCACACCGCCTCTTTTCCTCTCCTTGCGCCCTGAAAAACACAGGCAAAAACAAACGTCTAAATATTTAAAACATGAAAAAAACACTAATCTTATTGGCGTTTTGCACCCTGCCGGCAATGGCTTTCTCGCAGAATGGAGGCGCAACCACACAGGCTACGGTGGCGAGCGATGGACAAGTTTATGACAAAGTGGAGCAGCCGCCGCGGTTCCCCGGCGGATATGAAGCCCTTGAACGGTGGAAAGAGCAGCACATCGTGTACCCCGAAGAGGCAATTGAAAGGGGCGCACAAGGGCAGGTTGTCGTAAGGTTTGTAATTCTCAATACTGGCGAAGTGGCCGATGCCGAGATATTGCGCAGCATCGACCCTGCGTTGGACAAGGAAGCCTTGCGCCTTGTAAGCTCCATGCCGAGATGGACACCGGGCATGCAAGACGGCAATGCGGTGAGCGTAAGATGGGACGAGCCGGTGACGTTCACACTGCCTACAGCCGAAGAAATAGCCGAGATGGAACGCATAAAGAAAGAAAAAGATCAAAAAGTATTCGACATTGTTGAGCAGCAGCCCCAGTTCCCAGGCGGTCAAAACGCACTAACGCAATGGCTTGGCGCCAACATGAAGTATCCTAAGATAGCCGAAGAGAACGGCATAGAGGGACGCGTAATGATGCAGTTCATTGTCCGCTCGACAGGCGAAATCACCGACATCAAGGTCGCACGCAGCGTTGACCCGTCATTGGACAAAGAGGCGATACGCGTAATAAGCAGCATGCCAAAGTGGATTCCGGGCAAGCAAGGCGGCGAGGCGGTCAACGTAAGGTACACCATGCCTCTTACATTCAGACTGTAAAGACAAGGCAAAACCATTCTAAAAGAAAGACAGGACATGGAAACACGCCTAACAATATATTAAGGTATGAACAATTACTAATCAACAAAAACCGTGAATCATGGAAAAGACTATTGTTTCAGTGGCCATGGCCGCAGTGCTCGGACTTGCGCTTGCAGGTTGCAGCAGCAACGGGATGAAAGACAAGATCGCCGGTAAATACACAGCCGAATTGACACCCGGAGTAACCTACGAGTTCAAGGCTGACGGCCAGTTCCTGCAAAACGCCGACAGCGAGGGCTGCCAGATGACAGCCACAGGCACGTGGAACGTCAAGGGCGACAGCATCTACATGAAGACCGATGTTGACAACATATCCGTCAAATACGGAGAAGACGTGCCGGAAGAGGCCAAGGCCATGATGGACGAAGTGGTCAACGCAATGAAAGAATCGGGAGCAGCAAACCAGGCATTCAAGATCAACAGCGTTACTGACAGCGAGATGGTACTTGAAGGCGGAGGCATGCAGGTCACTTATAAGAAGACGAACGACTGACCGTTAAGACAGCGGACGATGGCGAGCTTGCAGCCAGCCATCGTCCGCAAAGCGCATAATGATTATGCCATAATAATATAATAAGGTAATATTTGACATGAAAGAAACCAAGCGTTGCCCATATTGTGGGGAAGAGATAATGGCCAAGGCCAAGAAGTGCAGGCACTGCGGAGAGTGGCTTGAACAGCCCGTGGCCGCAACACAGGCGACCGGACTTGAGTCTGAGACACCAGCTGAAGAAGCCGACGACTCTGAACAGGCATTGCTGCCGGGCTCTGCCATGCTGACAACCGTATTGTTGCTGCTGGCCGTAGTCAGCGAATGCCTGCTGCTTGTGCATGAAGATTGGATGACGACAATCATAGACGACACCCACGCCTTCGGCCTTGGCAAGTGGAAAACGATAGACGGCATATTCAAGGCTATGGCGAAAGTGCCTGAAACATTGTGCTCTGTTGTCAACATCATAGCCATGCTCGGGCTTCTCATACTCTTCCTGAAAGGCATGAAACGGCTACCGCATCCGTTCACATCGCTGACCGGTTGCTTCATAGGTTTGTCGGCTTTTTTATGGGTATTGTCGTTTGTCATGGATGTTGCGGCAAGCGGAGACCCGTCAATTTCTGAAGGAGCTGCTATCGGCTTGTACGTATTCATCTTTTCAGTTGTCGTCGCAGCTTCCGTGTTGCAGATAGTCCTGGGTTCAAAGTTGATGCTCAATTACACCGGAAATATATGGCTTGTAGGCCTGCTTTTCGTCATAATAGGCGGCTTCGACTTTATATCCGTACTGATTTATGCCCTGTCTGACAATCCGTTCGGCCTTATGCCGATAATCGCAAGCTGTCTTAACACAGGTCTGTACATCCTGCTCTACTTCAAGCTGGGAGACCTTCTCTGCATGCATTCAGGCATAAAGGACGAACTGATGTATGTCTTCGGACTTTTCATTGCAGGTGTCCTTATCTACGGAATAAACGCTTACCAGAAATACGGAAGCCAAGACGGCGAAGAATATGGGCAGGAATACGGGTCTGCAAGCGACGAAGACGGAGCCCCTACAGGCACAAGCACAGCCAGTCCTGAAAACAGTGAATTTGTAGCCGGGTCGGCTTCCGCCGATGCAATATACTTTTTGGACAAAGAAAATTCCATATTATATAAGAAGCCGTCAGGCTCTTCCGAGATCTTCTCGATAAATATCGGGGAAATCCTTGCGGAAGAATGTTTCATATACGGCATTGAAGATTATGCCGTATTGAACAATAAGATATTCTTCATTTCCGACAGCGGAGCGACCGGTGCAGGTGCAGGATACAACGCCTATTACTTCGACATGGCCAATGAGACTTGGTATTATATCAAATTCGCAAGGATGATGTCCTTTGACTCGTCCAAAACACACATAAAAGCCTCGGTAAGAACTCTTGTAAAAGCAGGTGCAAGTGAAGCTGAAAACGAATATGATTACGAAGACCAGACCATCAACCTGGCCGACTTCTGACGCATCCGGCTAACCCGTTGGCTGTCAACGCATTACTAATATGCCCTCTTTTGTCCTGCAAAAGACGGCATATTGGAATACAAAAGGACGCTTTCGCAGCTTAAAAGACGGTCTTTCGCAGTTTATACAAAGTCCGTGTGTATAGGACTTGACGGCAAAATAGTTGAAGAAGCAATAAATACAGAATAGCAATGGAAGAAACAAAGCGTTGCCCTTATTGCGGGGAGGAAATACTTGCCGTGGCAAAGAAGTGCAAGCACTGCGGCGAATGGATTGAACAAAAAACAAAAGCGGAAGAGCAGGAAGACTCCGTTAAAGAAGACCAGACGGTTGAAGATGACGGCAACGTATGGGGATGTTTGGGCAATGTCATCGTAATTGCCATCATTTGCGCTGTTGCATGGCTTACATTGCCGTCAGACACAAGACATAAAAAGGAACTTAAAGCAGACATGCGCGAATGTATTAGAGATATTGCACGCGAATATCTTGAAAGAGAAGATGCTCTCACAAATATTCTCGGCAACGCCGTTTTAAACAGCAAAACGCTTTCAGACTATGCAATCGACGCTATCATGAAGCAGCGTTTAGAAATGGAAATAAGGAACTACAAGGTCATATCCCTTGGTTACATACGCGATAAGCAGACAGGCAAGGAGGCCGTTGCAAGCGTGGCTGTATTCGGATTTGTATTTCCGTTTGCACATAAAATAGTTGAAACAGCAATAAATACAGAATAACAATGGAAGAAACAAAGCGTTGCCCCTATTGTGGGGAAGTAATCCTTGCAGTGGCAAAGAAATGCAAGCACTGTGGCGAATGGCTCGAACCGAAAGAGTCTGTAAAGGAGAAAAAGATGATAGAATGCCCCATCTGCGGCGAGGATGTGGAGGACGGCACCGACGTTTGCCCCTACTGCCATGAACGTATCAAAGGCGCAGACACGGTTGCACAGGTGCAAGAAGATTACCATGCACGGCAGGCACAGCCGTCTGTACGGCAGGTACGGTCGGAAAACCCAACCGCAATCCAAGCCGACGGCGATGCAGAAAACACGGAAACAGAAGACGAAGAGGATGAGGAAACGGACGGCCTGTTCAGGTATTACTTCACCGACGTGTTCTTCCGCCACTACGCCGACTTCAAAGGCAGGCTGTCGCGCAAGCGCTTTTGGATGGCATACTTGTTCCTGCTGCTCACCTTGATGCCTGTCTACAGCCTTGACTTCGCCCTGTTTGGCGCGCCGTTCGTATTTTATCCGCTTTATTCAGTAGCGTTACTCGTGCCATCGTTGGCCTTCGCCGTGCGCCGACTGCACGACACCGGACGGAGCGGCTGGCACCTGCTTTGGGGACTGATACCTCTCGTCGGAGCCGTAATACTCATCATATTGTTCTGCCGGAAAGGCGAAGAAAAGACCTTGAAGCCTTACGCCGTGACCCAAGACTACGTGCTCTTCGGCTCAATAGGCGTTGCCACGGCACTGTGCCTGGCCATCGGATTTGCCACCTTGGACCGCAAGACTGAAGCCGCGCAAAGCCTTTTCAGCGACAGTTATGCCGACAACACTGACAACCAAGAGGAAGAACCTGAAATGAATTTTGACCTGACTCCGTTTGAAGATGATACGGAAACAGGCGACTACTCGCAGCCTGTCGAAGACTACGGGGAGACCACCGACAAGCCGGCCGACACTACGCAACCAACCAGCCAAGGCTACGCCACGCTGTACGACCTGTTTGAAAACGGAAACTCCCGTAAGCTTGAATACTGCAAATTCACACTGCCTGTATGGCGCGACAGGCTCATTCAGCTCGTAGGCAGGGACAATTACCGGTTCATGTGCGAGCAGAACATGGTGAACGGCCTGGAAAAAGGCGACATGCAAATGGGCAGGATAACCACATGGTCGTTCAGCGGATGGACAAAAGAGACCAACGACGGCTACGATATTTTCTATTCTTACCACAGCATGGAAAGCCCCGTGCGCGACGTGCTGGACGTTACAATAAGGCGAAACGGCAACGAACAGACCTTCAGCGACAGTAAAACTTATTGACAAGCCGCCTCTCTGTTTTGCCCCGGCAGGCACCCACGCGTAACCCATTGATTACCAACACATTTCCAATATGCCGTCTTTCATGCTGCAAAAGGCCGTCTTTTGAACGGCGAAAGGCCACATTTTGCAACATGAAAGACGGCCTTTCGCAAAACAACCGGGCAACACGCACATGCTTAAAAACAAAAAACATTGCGCCAAGAAGCGGCACTTAGCCATGTTTTTAGTATTTTTGCATACATCAAACCCCCAACCGGCGACAAATGGGAAACTACGGAACTACAGGCACGCAAGGAAGCAACGAGTCAGAGTCAAGGCTGATTCTACAAGGCGCGGAGCTGGTGATAACCAACCACTTCACCGACATCGAGCCACTGTACACGTCTGCACGCGGCCACGCCGCACTCTACCGCGCCAAGCGCATGGGCAAATGGCATGTGCTGAAATGCCTGAAGGCCGGGCACTCCGGAAATCCCCTGTATCTCGGACTGCTGCAAAAGGAATTTGAAATAAGCTACAACCTGTCCCACCCCAACATCGTACAGACCATAGGATTCGAGAGCGTCGACGGCCTCGGGCCGTGCATAGTCATGGAATACATAGACGGGCGGACGCTGCGCAGCGTTTTAGACGAAAAAAAAATGACACGCAACGAAGCGCGGCAGGTTATCTTGCAGACATGCGCCGCGCTTGACTACATACACCGCCGGCAAATAATCCACCGCGACCTGAAGCCGGAAAACATCATGCTCACCGGCAACGGCGGCAACGTGAAGCTGATAGACTTCGGCTACTCTGACACAGACAGCTACGCCGTGCTTAAACAGCCGGCAGGCACCAGACGATACGCCGCGCCAGAACAGATGGCCGGACAAACCGCAGACACACGGGCCGATATCTACGCTTTGGGCGTAATCATAGGCGAGATTAACTGTGCATTGCCCCACAAGTGGATGCGTCTGGGACGCATTTCAGCACGCTGCACAAAGCCGGATGCCGACCGGCGTTACGCTTCGGCGGCTGAAATAGGAACAGCCTTGACACCCACTCACACGGCAGGCAAAGCGGCAGCAACGGCCTTTGCCGTCACGGCAGTCGTAGCTGCGGCGGCCTTCACCATCCTTGGAGGTGGCAACGAGGCCACGCAAACCGACCATGTTTCACGTCTGACGCCACACACCACAAGACAAACAACCCACCCCACCCCTGACACCATTTATATCAAACAAGGAGAAAAGCCCGTCTGGCAAATGGCAAATGCCACAACAAAGGCCATCAACAACTTCAACAAAGACAAACGTCTGGCAGCGCTCTGCAAGTCTTGCAAGAGAGAAAAAAAACGCTTCTGCCGAAAAGCAACACCGCATTCTGGCAGGCAAAAATAGATCGTAACCGCACACGCGACAAGGAGGAACAGCGCGCCCTCGCACGCATGGGCTGGCACTGCATAACCGTGTGGGAATGCCAGCTTAAGCCGAAGGTACGCCAGCAGACGCTGGAATCGCTCGCCTACACGCTGAACAAAATATATCTTGATGACCATGCCGTAAAGTACAAACTGCCTGAAGACGAGGCATGGGGCATGGCGGCGGAAGATTTAGAAAGGTAAAAGGGTAAAAAAGTAAAAAGGTAAAACAGCCGGGATGTTCTGTCTGATTTTTTTACCTTTTTACTTTTTTACCCTTTTACCTTTACCCTTACTCAAGGTCTACCACGGTGATTCCGGCTCCGCCAAACTGCACGTGCTCGTCGCGGAACGATGCCACATTGGGCACCGTGGCGAGGTATTGGCGGATGAGTTGGCGCAGTATTCCCGAGCCGGTTCCATGCAGAATGCGCACGCGGCTCATGCCTACGAGGATGGCATCGTCGATGAAATAAGTGACGGCGGTTATCGCCTCGTCGCCCCGCATGCCGCGCACGTCGAGGTCTTGCTTGAAGTTCAGCTTGCGGTTGTCTATCGTTTCGCGCGTCTCACGGCTGACGTTGACATACGCCTTCGGCTCCTCCGACTTGGGCTTCTCTGCCCTTTCGAGCCTGTCGGCACGCATCTTTGTGCGCATGTCGCCGAAGATTACCGTCGCCATCTTGCCGTCAATGCTCTCTATCTTGCCAACGGTGGTAAGCCCCTTTATGCGCACCGTGTCGCCGGGAGACAATGAAGCATGGGCCTGACCGGCAGATTTTTCATTGCCTGTCGTTAACTTTTCATTGTCAATTTTCAATTTCTCATTCTCCCGGTCTTTCTTTCTCTTCTCGCGGCGAGCCTTCCGTTCCTGTATCTGTCGCATCTTCCGAGCTATCATCTCGTCGGTTGGCTGCGGTGTCGATGTCCTTCATCCCGGCCTTGAAGGCTTCAAGTTCCTCGCGGATTTTCTTGGTTTCCGCCTTCTCGGCCTGGCTTTCGCGTATCTCCTTTATTGTCTTTTCTATGATGCGGTTGCTGCCTGCCAGCAGTTCTTCGGCCTGCTGTTTGGCCTTCGCCAATATCTCGCGGCGGCTCTGTTCAAGCTCTTTCACCTCGTTCTCGTAACGGGCTATAGCCTGTTCAAGGCTCTTTTCGCGCTGGTGAACGGCCTGCCGCTTGTTCTCCCAATAGCGTTTGTCGCGCACTATGTCCTGCAAGTACTTGTCGCTTTGTATATAGTCGCTGCCCACAATGTCGCTTGCATCCTTTATTACGGCCTCGGGCAAGCCTATTTTGCGTGCTATCTCGATGGCGAAAGAGCTGCCCGGATTGCCGATGGAGAGCTGGAACAGCGGCTGCATCTGCTGACGGTCGTACAACATCGCGCCGTTCACCACGCCTTCGTGCGCGTCGGCAAAGTGCTTAAGGTTCTGGTAGTGGGTGGTTATTATGCCGTAAGCGCCCTTGGCGCAAAACTGCTTCAGCACGGCTTCGGCTATCGCTCCGCCTATCTGCGGCTCGGTGCCGGTGCCGAACTCGTCGACCAACAGCAACGTCGAGTCGTCGGCATGACGCATCATCTGCTTCATGTTCATCAGGTGGCTGGAGTACGTGCTGAGGTCGTTCTCTATGCTCTGCTCGTCGCCTATGTCGATAAAGATATTGCGGAACACACCCGTGCGCGAGCGTTCGCCAATGGGAACGGACAGTCCGCACTGAAGCATGTACTGCAAAAGACCGGCCGTTTTTCAGGCACACCGACTTTCCGCCGGCGTTAGGGCCCGAAATAATCAGTATGCGTTTCTGCTGTGTCAGCATGATGTCGAGCGGCACAACGGCCTTGCCCTGCTTCTCGAGCGAAAGGGCGAGCAACGGATGCGACGCCCTAATCCAGTCGATATGCGGAAAGGCCTCAACGTCAGGCTCAATACCTTTGATGAGCCGTGCCAGCTCGGCTTTGGCGCGCACAAGGTCGATTTTGGCGAGAAACTTATACGAGTCAAGTATCGGCGCGACGTAGCGGACGCACCAACTTGGCGAACTCGGTGAGTATGCGTATTATCTCGCGACGCTCTTCCGACTCCAATTCGCGTATGCGGTTGTTGGCCTCTACCACCTCCGCCGGCTCAACAAAAACCGTCTTGCCGGATGCAGACTCGTCGTGCACGATGCCGCGGATGCGGCGTTTCAGACCGGGACTGACGGGTATCACGAGGCGGCCGTCGCGCATGGCAGGGGTAACATCCTTGTCTACGAGCCCCTCGCTCTGCGCCGAACGCAGTATGCCGTAGAGAGTCTTGGATATTGAGCCTTCGGTACGCGCCAGCTCGCGGCGTATGTCCGCCAGCGCAGGCGACGCCGTGTCCTTTATGCGTCCGAACTTATCGAGTATCTGGTCAATGCGCTGTACAAGCTGCGGAAAAGTCTGTACGCCGTCCGTCAGACGATGAAGCGCAGGATAAGGATAGCTTACGTCACCGCGGTCAGACACGTCGCCGCGGTTAAGATAGGCAACAATGGCGCAGATTGTGTCCAACGAACGGCGCAGGTCAAACAGCTCCGCCTCGTCGAGATGCGTGCCCTCAAGGCGCAGACGCGCCACCGCCTGCCTTACATCGAAAAAACAGCTTAACGGAAAATCGTCGGCCTCTTCCTGCAAACGGCGGAACTCGCGCACCTGCGTCAGCCACTCGTTTATCGTGGCAGGGTCGTCAGAAAAAGCCATGACATCAACCATATCCTTGCCCAACGTACTAAGGCAACGCCCGCGCAGCAGCGCCCTAACCTCGTCGAAGCCGAGCTTGCTCTCAAAAGTCTTTGGATAAATCATGCTGCAAAATTACTCATTTTGCACGTCACGGCAAAACTCAAAAGCGGCCAATTGCATTTTGCCGCACCACAAGCCGACACAGTTCATCGACCAGGGATTCATGCTTTCAAAGTATGCGGAAATAACCAACACGCCGGAGTTCAAGACAATGCTGTCGGCATACGGCATGAAACCCGACGACATGAAGCTTGCCATGGACAATCTCGCCTCCCTACGCCCGATAGACATCGCCCTGCAGTTCCTGACAACGAACATCATACTTGGCTTCATGATAAGCCTGCCGATAGCCGCCATGATGAAGTCAAGATACAGAAAAAGGTTCTGACAGCCGGCGGTTGTCTTCGCTAACGCCAATTTGGAATCCGTAAAACAAAAAACAACAATAACGAAAATGGACATTTCGGTCGTTATACCTCTTTACAATGAAGAAGAGTCTCTGCCGGAGCTGTACGCCTGGATAGAACGTGTGATGAAGGCAAACGGATTCACTTATGAAGTGATATTCGTAAACGACGGCTCTACCGACGGCTCATGGAAAGTGATAAAAGAGCTGAGCAAGAACCATGAATGCGTGAAAGGCATCAAGTTCCGACGGAATTACGGTAAAAGCCCCGCTCTGTATTGCGGTTTCAAAGAGGCGCAAGGAGACGTCGTAATAACGATGGACGCAGACCTGCAAGACTCTCCCGACGAGATACCCGGCCTTTACCGGATGATAACCGAAGACGGATATGACCTTGTGTCCGGTTACAAGCAGAAACGCTACGACCCGCTGTCAAAGACCATTCCGACAAAACTCTTCAACGCAACGGCGCGCAAGATAAGCGGTATCAAGAACCTTCACGACTTCAACTGCGGACTGAAAGCCTACCGCCGCGACGTGGTGAAAAACATCGAAGTGTACGGAGAGATGCACCGCTACATCCCGTATCTGGCAAAAAACGCAGGCTTCAGCAAAATAGGAGAAAAGGTTGTACACCACCAGGCACGAAAGTACGGAAAGTCGAAGTTCGGCCTCAACCGTTTCTTCAACGGCTACTTGGACTTGATTACACTGTGGTTCCTGAGCGGTTTCGGGCGCAAGCCGATGCATGTCTTCGGCTTCCTCGGCACTATAATGTTCTTCATCGGCTTCGTCTCCGCCGCAATAATAGGTATAGACAAGCTATACTCGCTTGCGCACGGCATACCGCAAAGACTGGTTACAGACTCACCCTATTTCTACATAGCACTCACCATGATGATTATAGGAACGCAACTATTCCTGACAGGATTCATCGGCGACCTGATCAGCCGCGACTCCACCAGCCGCAACGACTATCAGATAGAAGAAGAAATAAGGTGCGGAGACAAATAAAGAAGGACAGGGAAACATGTTATCGTAGAAAAACAAAGGACTGAAACAGATGGCAGGAAAGTCATTCACACACAAGAACGCCATGAGGGCATTGCCTTTATGCCTCACGGCTTTAATGCTTCTGGCAGCCTCGTGCTCTTCAATAGACTGCCCTTTGAACAGCCTTGTGTACACACAATACCAGCTGATGACCCCTGAAGGCAGGGTTGACACACTGGCAGACACGCTGACAATATACACCAGACGTGTGACTGACGGAGGCGATTCCGTACTGATTAACAGGAATGTAAGGACTACGGAGTTCTCACTTCCCATAAGCTACACGCAAGCCCAGGACGTTTTCTACTTCGAGACTATCGACACGGTGACAAAAGCAACGACTACAGACGTTGTCACTATTACGAAAGAAGACCATCCCCACTTTGAGTCGGTTGACTGCGCCCCACTGTATTTCCACACCATAACAGGGGTAAACACGACAAACAACGCCATCGACTCGATTGTAATAATAAACCCCGATGTCAGCTATGACACATCAAAAAAGCATTTATACATATATTTCAAGCATCGCGATTAGCCTGTGCATGCTGCTTGCCTCCATACCGGCAAACGCCAAAGGCAAGGACGGCAGCGCAAAAAAACGACAGCGTGCCACTGTTCAACGGGTTTGCCGTGTCCGTCGACTTGGTAGGCCCGGTGCAGATGCTCATAGGTGACTACGGGCAATACGAAGCCGCACTGCGCATAAACCTGAAAGACAGGTACTTCCCGATAGTGGAAGCCGGAATAGGCAAAGCCGACCATACCAACGACGCTACGGACATTTCATACAAGACAAGCGCACCATACTGGAAAATCGGCGTTGACTTCAACCTGCTTAAAAACAAGCACGACATATACCGGCTGTTCGCCGGATTGAGATACGCATTTACGTCATTCAAATACGACATTTCACATCCTGGTATGACAGACCCGGTCTGGGGCGGCACGAGCCAGTTCGAGGCAAAAGGCGTAAAATGCTCTTACCAATGGTTTGAAGCCGTAATCGGCGTTGATGCAAAGATGTGGGGGCCAGTGCATCTGGGATGGAGCCTTAGATACCGAAGCCGGTTGTCACACAATGACGGAGAGCTTGGCAACACTTGGTATGTGCCTGGTTACGGCATCTCCGGAGGAAGCAACATCGGCGGAACATTCAATATCACGGTGGATATATAATGGGGTGATACGGTTATGAGGTTGTAAGGTTATGAGGCATGAAGCTAATAAACAAGTCAAAGAAAATATGAAAAACAAAAAAAAGCTATTTCTGCAATCCGCATTCCTGCTGTTCCTTATAGTCGGCACAATAATAATTGTGCGCCAGCAACGCTCCATGCCGTACCAAAAAGACACTGGCTTCGTTTTCGGAACGGTGTACAACATAACCTACCAAAGCAACAAGAACCTGAAAAAAGACATTGAAGCGGAGCTTGAAAAAGTTGATTTCTCTCTGTCTACATTCAACAAACAATCTACTATCTCCAAAATAAACCGTAACGAAAACGCCGAGGCCGACAATATGTTTACATACATATTCAACCTTGCACAAGACATATCGGCTGAAACAGACGGGGCTTTCGACATAACAGTAGCCCCACTTGTGAACCTATGGGGTTTCGGATTCAAAAACGACAGGCAGCCCACCACACATGCAATTGACAGCCTAAGAAACAGCTTGTAGGATACAAGAAAGTAAAATCAGCAACGGCAAAGTAAAAAAAGACGACCCACGCATAATGCTTGACTGCAGCGCGACATGTGACGTCATTGCGTCCTACTTGCGGAAAAAAGGAATTGAGAACTTCATGGTAGAGATTGGTGGAGAAATAGTGACACAAGGCATCAACAGCGAACGCCTGCCTTGGAAAATAGGCGTGACAAAGCCCGTGGACGACACCCTTGACACAAAGCAAGAATTACAAACAGTTCTGAATGTCACCAACAAAGCTATGGCCACAAGCGGCAACTATAGAAATTTTTACTATAAAAACGGTAAAAAATATGCACATACGATAGACCCGAAAATAGGGCTGCCCGTACAACATAACATCCTGTCGGCCACCGTATTGGCTGACAACTGCGCTACAGCCGACGCATACGCAACAGCATTCATGGTGATGGGGCTCGATAAAGCCAAGACTGTACTTGAAAAGCATCCTGAACTGATGGTGTATTTCATTTACTCTGACGAAAAAGGCAACAACGCCGTTTGGTATTCACCATCGTTAAGAGAAAAAATAGCAAAATAATCAAACAGGGAATATTAGCTTACTTCGGCATGTCCAACACGAAATTGCATGAGAGACTGCTCGAACTGCCTCTGTTTCAAGGCATGAGCAGAAACGACCTCGAACAGATTATATCCGCAACAAAATTCAGACAATTGGATTATGGAAAAAACAAGATTGTCGCAAACGACGGTGACGTGTGCAACAAGTTTTTTTTCCTAATCGAAGGAACAATCAGCGCTACAGGACACTCTGACGACAACGGATATTCGATAACGGAATTAGTACAATCACCGGAAGTGTTACAGCCTGAACGCATATTCGGACTGACACAACGCTACACCAAGACATTCAAAACTGTAACAGACTGCACATTCATCAGTCTCAGTAAAATGGAAGCACTGGAACTTGCATCCAAATATGAGATTTTCAGGCTCAACCTGCTCAACATTGTCTGTACAAAATCACAAAGGCTGACACGTAGCCCGTGGCGCGTTCAACCTAAAGACATAAGACATAAAATTGCAAGATTTGTAGAAACAAGATGCGTGCGCCCTGCAGGTGAAAAGATTATAAAGATAAAGATGGAAAGACTAGGCAACGAAATAAACGAAAGCAGGCTCAACACATCGCATGAACTTAACGCGATGGAAGCAGAAGGAATATTAACCCTAAGACGAGGTGAAATACATATACATGCCTTAGAAAAAATCATACTGACTTAAAGAGGTAAATATTAGTTAATATTAACCATCCCAAACTACATCCAAACAATAAAATCATTATCTTTGTAATCAAAATTTCAGATACACGTAAGTATGAATGAAAATATGACAAAGGGGCAACATACCAACCCATTCTTTGGACCATACAATACGCCTCACGACACGGTGCCGTTCAACAACATAAGCCTTGAAGACTTTGAAGAAGCTTTCATGGAAGGCATACGCCGTGACAATGAGCAAATTGAAAAAACCATAAACAATCCGGACAAACCGACATTCGACAACACCATAATCAATGTCGATGATGACAAAGACGGTTATTATGACTTACTATCACGTGTATCAACCGTTTTTTTCAATCTGCTAAGCGCTGAAACAAATGACGACATGGACGCTTTGGCGCAAAAAATCCAACCGATTCTTACTCAACACGCCAATGACATCAGGCTCAACAAACGCCTGTTCGAACGTATCAAAGCCGTACACCGTCACCACCGCAAACTCACAAATGAAGAAAAAATGCTGTTGGACAACTGTTACGACGGTTTTGTACGCAGTGGCGCATTACTAGACGAAGACGGGAAAGAACGTCTGCGCAAGCTGACAGAAGAAGCAAGCATGTTGTCGTTACAGTTTTCACAAAACCTATTGAAAGAGAACAAGGCTTACACATTGCACATCACGGACGAAAAACAGCTTGACGGCTTACCTGAAACAGCACGGGAAGCAGCCGCCACAACCGCACATGAAAAAGGCGTTGAAGGTTGGGTTTTCACACTAGACTACCCCAGTTACAGCCCTTTCATGACATACTCGAACGTACGCGAACTTCGCAAACAAATGTACATGGCGCGCAATACGGTTTGCACGCACAACAACAGTGAAAACAATCTTGAAACATGCAAGCGCCTAATTAATATAAGACGTGAGATTGCACAACTGTTAGGATACAAAACATACGCCGAATACGTACTGAAGCACCGCATGGCGAGCAACGTCCGTAATGTTTACAAGCTACTTGACAGCCTCATCGACGCGTATAAGCCGACGGCAGTCAAAGAGGTTGAAGATATAGAAAAGGCTGCAAAAAAGGCTGAAGGCAAAGAGTTTAGAGTAGAACCTTGGGACTTCAGTTATTACTCACACAAACTTCAACTTAAGAAATTCAACATAGACTCAGAGATGCTGAGACCTTATTTTGAACTTTCAAATGTCATAAAAGGAGTATTCGGACTGGCTAACAAACTTTACGGGATTACGTTTAAGGAGAATAAAAACATACAAGTTTACCATCCGGACGTAAAAGCCTACGAAGTCTATGACAAAGACGGATCTTACCTTGCCGTATTCTATGCCGATTTCTTTCCACGCAAAGGTAAACAAGGCGGAGCATGGATGACCCAATTCCAAGGACAATGGATTGACCGCAAGGGTGAGAACGTCCGTCCACACGTGAGCGTAGTAATGAACCTTACTAAACCTACTGCGGACAAGCCGGCACTTCTCACGCTCGGCGAAGTGGAAACATTCCTGCACGAGTTCGGACATTCTCTTCATGGAATGTTCGCAAACACAAGATTTGAAAGCCTGTCAGGAACAAACGTATGGTGGGATTTCGTCGAACTACCGTCACAGTTCATGGAAAACTATGCTGTGGAAAAAGATTTCCTACGTACATTCGCTTTCCATTATCAGACAGGCAAGCCTTTGCCTGACGAACTTGTCAACCGCATCATAAAAAGCCGCAACTTCATGGCTGCATATTCATGTTTAAGACAAGTCAGCTTCGGTTTGCTTGACATGGCATACTATACAAAGAAAGAACCGTTCACCGATGATATAATTCCATTTGAAAAGAAGGCATGGAAAAAGGCTATTGTTACACAACAATTACCAGACACATGCATGACAGTACAGTTCAGCCACATCATGGCCGGAGGCTATGCCGCCGGATATTACAGCTATAAATGGGCGGAAGTTCTTGACGCAGACGCATTCAGCGTGTTCAAAAAGAACGGTATTTTTGACACCAAAACAGCACAAAGTTTCCGTGACAACATCCTCTCAAAAGGTGGAACCGAACACCCTATGACTCTTTACAAACGTTTCAGGGGCAGCGAGCCTACCATCAACGCACTGCTGAAAAGAAACGGGATAAAGAACACAAAGAAATAAAAATGACAAGAGTCAACAACTAAAGACATGTGCGTCATATGTCTTCAATGACCTAACCACAATAAACATCATGACCGAAAAGGATGACAAACAACTGCTATTGGACCTGCGATATCTGCGTATGGCTCGCATCTGGGCCGAAAACAGCTATTGCGAGAGACGCAAAGTAGGTGCCCTTGTTGTCAAAGACAAGATGATAATAAGCGACGGATACAACGGCACGCCAAGCGGATTTGAGAACGTGTGTGAAGATGAGAACAACATAACCAAGCCATACGTACTGCACGCCGAAGCAAACGCCATAACAAAATTGGCACGAAGTTCCAACAACAGCGACGGCTCGACATTATACGTTACGGCCTCTCCATGCATTGAATGTTCAAAACTTATAATCCAAGCAGGAATAAAACGTGTCGTTTATGGAGAAAAGTACCGCTTGGAAGACGGTATAAACCTGTTGAAAAAAGCTAACGTTGAAGTAGTTTACATAAACCCGGATGAATATGAAACAAAACAAGTCTAATCGCCTTATGCCGTTGCTCATGGCTCTATGCGTCGTTATAGGCATTGTCATCGGCACGTTCTATGCCAACCACTTCTCCGGCAACAGGCTAAACATCATCAACTCCGGAAGCAACCGAATAAACAACCTGTTACACATCATCGACGACCAATATGTAGACAAAGTGAACATTGACTCACTCGTCGACATGGCTATTCCGCAAATCCTTGCCGATCTTGACCCGCACTCAGTGTACATCAGCGCAAAAGACGTGCAGAAAGCGACAGACGATCTCAAAGGTTCGTTCTCAGGTGTAGGCATTGAGTTCGTTGTACGCGAAGACACCATCCATGTCCAGGGAGTCATCAAGAACGGTCCGGCCGACCAGGCAGGCATACGTGCCGGAGACAAGATCGTAAGTGTTGACGGAAAGCCTTTTGTCGGCAAAATCGTAACCAACGACGAAGCCATGAGAAGGCTGAAAGGTCCGAAAGACACAAAAGTGAAAATCGGCGTGATCAGATACGGAGAAAAGAAAGTAAGGCTGTTCACCATAACACGCGGTGACATTCCCCAAAAGAGTGTCAGTGCCGCCTACATGATAGACGAGAACACTGGCTACATAAAAATAAAGAACTTCGGTGAGAATACATATCCCGAGCTTCTCATAGCTCTTGCGAGCCTGTCGCAGGAAGGCTTCAACAGTCTGATAATAGACTTGCGCGACAATACCGGTGGATATCTTAAGTCGGCCGTACAGATGGCCAACGAATTCCTGCCAAAAAACAGGCTCATCGTGTACACAGAAGGGCGCAAGTCACCTCGACAGGACTACAAGAGCGATGGCCGTGGCAGCTATCAGCGCATTCCCCTTGTTGTACTAATCAACGAAGGGTCTGCATCTGCGTCTGAGATCTTCGCCGGCGCGATGCAGGACAACGACCGTGCAACAATCATCGGGCGCCGCTCGTTCGGCAAGGGACTGGTACAACAACAGCTTGAGTTCCCAGACGGCTCGATGATTCGCCTCACCGTGGCACGCTATTATACACCGTCAGGACGCTGCATCCAGAAGCCTTACACCGCCGGAGACAACCAAAACTACGAGGAAGACCTCGCACGGTGCTGTTCGTGGCTTCGGTCGGCATTTTGATAGGAGCCGTGATGAGTGCGGGCATGATGGACGTGGCACGCCACGGCATCATGCGGCCTGAAAGCTACTCGTTCTCGGAGGTTATGACAATCTTCCTGGCCGTAATGGTTACCGACGTAGTCATACTCGACGTGTTCAACACGCTCGGCCTGCCAACATCGACCACAGTTTCGCTCGTGTTCGAGCTACTGGGAGGCACGTTCATCCTTGCCATGCTCAAGATGCACGCCGACCCGTCGCTCACCATCTACGACCTGCTCAACAGCGACAAGGCCCTCAGTGTCATAATAGCAATCTTCGTCTCCGTCGCCATAGCATTCTTCTTCGGAGTTATTGTGCAATGGATTTCACGACTTATCTTCACCTTTAATTATAAGAAACACCTGCGCTACACCATCGCCATATTCGGCGGCATAGCGTTCACGTCCCTGGCATACTTCATCTTCATTACGGGCATAGGCAAGTCGCCGTATATCAGCGAGTCGCTGCGCGTGTGGATTGACGACAACACGCCAATGCTGATGGTAGTAATTTTCATCGGTTCAACAGTGCTGATGGAAGTTCTCCACCTGCTGCGTATCAACGTGTTCAAACTCATCGTGCTGGCCGGAACGTTCGCGCTGGCAATGGCGTTTGCCGGCAACGACCTCGTGAACTTCATCGGTGTGCCCTTGGCCGGTCTCGATTCGATGCAGGATTTCCTGGCAAACGGCAACGGACAGTTCGACACGTTCATGATGACATCGCTCATGTCGTCGGCCAAGAGTCCGCTGCTTTACTTGGTGCTAGCCGGCATCATAATGATTATCGCCATGACAACGTCGAAGAAAGCGCAGAATGTCGTCAAGACAAGCGTTGACCTCAGTCGCCAGGACGAAGGCGACGAGATGTTCGGCTCGTCGCGCGCGGCACGCAGCATAGTACGCTTTACGCAAGACATGAACGCCGCTGTGGCTAAAATAATACCGCAGCGCATGCAGAACTGGATTGACAAACGCTTCAACAAGGAAGAGGCCATACTCGCCGACGGAGCCGCCTTCGACGAGGTGCGCGCCGCCGTCAACCTTGTGCTTGCCGCCATGCTCATCATAATCGGAACGAATTACAAGCTCCCCCTGTCAACCACCTACGTCACGTTCATGGTCGCAATGGGTAGCTCTTTGGCCGACCGCGCATGGAGCCGCGAAAGCGCCGTGTTCCGCGTTACTGGCGTTATATCTGTCATCGGCGGATGGTTTGTCACCGCCGGCGTGGCCTTCGCCACCTGCGCCATTGTCTGCGCCATGATGCACTTCGGCGGAATCGCTGTCATGATAGCCTTCATGGCTCTTGACATATACCTGCTCTGGCGCAGCAACCGCCAGTTCGCCAAGAAGCAAAAAGAGGAGAAGAAGGACGACGTATTCCAACTGATGATGCGCACAAGGGACAAAGAGATTGTATGGGACTTGCTCTCCAAGCACGTATCACGCACCCAGAGCTTCGTCACCCGCTTTGCCCTTGAGCAGTTCAACCGCATCATCGACGGTATATCCAACGAGAACCGCAAAGAGCTGCGCCACTGCCACAGCGCCCTGAAGGAAGAACAGGCGCAGCTGAAGAAGTTCCGCCGCAAGGAGCTTCTCGCCATGCGGCGCATCCCGGCACCGATAGCCATAGAGCGCAACACGTGGTTCCACCTCGGAGCCAACAGCAACCAGCAGTTCATGTACTGCCTGCGCCGTATGCTCGACCCGGTTAAGGAGCATGTTGACAACAACTTCAACCCGATGCCGCAGGAGTATATCGACGACTTCGAGTCCACGCGCCGCAAAATCAACGAGCTTATGTCGCATACCGAGGAGATGATTTCAACCAACAGGTACAGCCTCTATGACGAGACGCTTGCCATCGCAGACGAATGCAAGGACGAGCTTTCCGTGATGCGCAACGGAGGGCATGAACCGGCTGTGGGTGGCCGATATCACGTACGTGGACACGGACGAGGGCGTGGCATACCTGCACCTGCTCACCGACGCCTTTACGCACGAGATAATAGGCTGGAGGCTGTCCGACTCGCTGAAGGCCTCCAACACCGTGGCCGCATTGCGGCAGGCCATCGACACTGTCGGCCGTTTCGGCATGGACGGACTCATTCACCACTCCGACAGGGGGTCGCAATACTGCAGTTCGGAATACACGGGCCTGTTGCGCTCAGCAGGCGTACGCCTAAGCATGACCGAGGACTACAACCCTACGGACAACGCCGTGGCCGAGCGGGTGAACGGCATAATAAAGCAGGAATGGCTCTACCGGATGAAACGTCCGGCCTCGGTCGGCGAGGCGGAAAGGACCATAAGCCGGATCATCCGCTTCTACAACGACGTACGCCCGCACATGAACAACATCGGGCGGATGCCTCCCGGCAGGTTGAGACGGCTACTGGCAGGCACGTGAGGCCGCAACCGGAGTTGCCGGAAAAGAAAAGTACGTATGTTTTTCATGGTATTTTTCATTTGCCGGACAAAAACTTTTATATTTGCAGTGGAAACCCACTATGGGTGCCATTGGGAATATGTAAAGTCTTTCAGGAACAGACAACTCCATGTGTAAAGTTTTCCAGTAAGTAAGGACTTTTGGTGTAAAGTATTTTTAGGCATAGTCAACCCTATCATCACCTGCAGTTTTGTTACAAACCAAAAGGCCGTCTTTTAGCTTGCAAAAGACGGCCTTTTACATTGCAAAAGACGGCCAAACGGAACGCCAATAACCGCATATCACATTACTGCTGTTGCACATCCGTTATATGGATTAACGTTAATTACACTTCAAGTGGATGCTTTTCAGCCAGAATTTTGTATCTTTGTAAAGTACACGCAACATACACTTACGGCCATGAAACATACCAAACAAACCATCATACTACTGCTTGCGGCGGCGTTGGCGTGCGGATGCGGCGGACAATCGGATGAAAACAAAGCCGTGGCAAAAGACATCGCCGCATACGTGGACGGCCTTAAAAGAGGATATAAGCCAATGGCATCTACCGCAATGCTTACGGGGCGGACGTGGACTTCGACAAGCAGCGGCTACTTGACGGAAATGACGGAAGACATATCATTCACCGACTCTACATATATTAAAAGGACAACGTACAATCGGACAGACAGGGGTACGTCGGTTTACTGCGACACATCGCGCTATTACTTGTCGATAGCAAGGAAGCCTGAAAAGTTTGAATACGCTAAAGTCGGCAAACAAACCAATGGCGACTACATCATAAAAGAGACGACATACAAGGGCAAAAAGACTTTTGTATCATTGAAAATATTATTTGTTTCACCGGCAAGGCTTGAACTCGACATGGCCTATTCACCCATCCCGACAATAGGCGGCACCGGCAAACGGACATATGTGAGCGTAAAATAAGACGTTCCCTTATTTCTTAACCGTGAAGATGCTTTCAGACGGTACGTCAAGGCATTCAACGAGTGCCTTGACGACGGCGAGGCCGACGGGATGATGGCCGTCACGTCATACATTGACGACGAGAAGCCGCTTTATGTGGCAGTTGACGGGGGGATGAACATCACTGCGTTCCTTGATGAAGACAAAGGCTGCCGGTATGTTTCGGCCGGTATCTACGGACTTACGCCGCGTGCGCCGACGTGTTGCGCCGCTGCATCGGGCGCGGCGAGAGCCGTATGCGCAACTTCCAGCGTGCGCTTCTCGCCGAGGGTATGCGCCTAAAGGCGTTCGACATAGGCCGGGCGTTCGACATAGACCATGCCGCCGACATAGCCAAGGCCGAACTGTTTTTACGTGACGGAGTATGACACAGGTGCTGAAAGTGTACAGGGCGGAGCGGTTTTCGCCAAATTCGGTAGACCGCGACCGTGCCATAATCGATGCCGTAGGCAGGCTGCTGGCCGTACAAGGCTGCGCCGTTGACGGCATAAGCGAGGAGCAACTTGCCGCTGGTTGTACGGCGGACGTCATACTGACAATGGCGCGCACACCGCAAGCCTTGGACGTATTGAGGCTGAAGGAGGCCGAGGGCTGTACCGTGGTGAACCGTCCTGACGGCGTTGCGGCATGCGGCAGGAGCAACATCGACCGCCTGATGAGGGACAATGGCCTGCCTGCCGCCCCTAAAGAAGGTGCGGACGGATATTGGCTGAAGCGCGGCGACGAGTCCGCCCAATGCCGTGGCGACGTGGTTTTTGCGCGTAATGGGGCGGAGCGTGACGAGGCTTTGCGCCGCTTCCATGCCCGTGGGGTGGGCGATGTGGTTGTCACAGCCCATGTGCCGGGTGACGTAGTGAAGTTCTATGGCGTCGTGGGCACAGGCTTTTTCAGGACGTTCCACACAGATGCGGACTACTCGAAGTTCGGCGACGAACTGCTTAACGGCGTGCCGAAGCGTTACAGGTTCTCCGCCGGCAGTCTGAAAGCTGATGCCGAAAGGCTGGCCTGCTTGGCCGGTGTCGACGTTTACGGGGGCGACTGCATAGTGCGTGAAGACGGCTCGTATGCCATAATCGACTTCAACGACTGGCCCAGCTTTGCCCGTTGCAGGGATGAAGCCGCGGCGGCGATAGCCTCGAAAGCGGAAGAGATTTTTAAAGGTAAAAAAGCGAGAAGGTAAAACGGTAAAAAGGTGAAGATAGCAAATGCCAACTTTTAAGGATTTATTGGCTGCATCAATAAAGTCGAAGGACACGGAAGAACGGCTCGACATGTGGTTCAACCGGCCTGTGGGGCTGGTGATAGCATTGGCCGGGAAGAAGCTCGGCGTGCATCCCAACGCCATCACCGCTGTGTCGGTGGTGCTGGGAGTGTGGGCTGCGTGGATGTTCTCATACACCGACTTTCGTCACAACCTGCTGGGCGTGCTGCTGCTTATGGTGGCCAACTTTTGCGATTCTGCCGATGGCCAGCTTGCCCGGTTGACGGGAAAGAAGACCCTTGTGGGGCGTGTCATCGACGGATTTGCCGGCGACATATGGTTTTTCAGCATATATTTCGCCCTGTGTTGCCGCATGACGTGGCAGCCGATGCCTGGCACCGACACCGTGTGGGGGCCGTGGATATGGGTGCTGGCGTTCATCGCCGGCGTGCTGTGCCACTCTCCGCAAAGCTCCCTGGCCGACTATTACAGGCAGATACATCTGCTGTTCCTCAACGGCAAGGCCGGGAGCGAGCTTGACACTTACGCCAACCAGCGTGCAATCTTCGACAGCCTGCCCAAGGGTAGTCCGCTCATCGCCCGGATGTTCTACTTCAATTACGCCAACTATTGCCGCAGCCAGGAGCGGCGCACGCCGTCCTTCCAACGGTTGTCGGCGGCAGCCGGTGAGGCATACGGCGGCGTGTCGGGCATGCCGCAGGCGCTCCGCGACGAGTTCCTTGACGGCAGCAGGCCGCTGATGAAATATACCAACATCCTCACGTTCAACGCCCGCGCCATCTGCATTTACGCCACATGCCTTGCCGGGTGTCCGTGGGTGTACATGCTGATTGAGGTTACCGTCTTCACATTAATATATGTATACATGCACAGGGAGCATGAAGCCTTGTGCTTGGACATGATAAAAAAGATAAGGTGCTGATAAGAGGCTACATATTCGATTATGGCGGAACGCTCGACACGGCAGGCCGTCATTGGGGCAGGGTGCTGTGGAACGGCTATGTGCGCCACGGCGTCCCGGTGGACGAAGCGGCCTTCCGTGACGCCTACGTCTTTGCCGAACGCAAGCTCGGTTCGTGCCCCATTATACAGTCCTGACGACACTTTTTATGATACACTCGATGCGAAATTAAGAATCGAATTGGAATATCTTCGTCGGGAGAGCGTGCGTATATTTTCTGAGAAAGACGCCGCAAAGTTCCGCAAGGACATTCTTGACGACATATACGTGGCGTAAGGCAAGAGACGGCCGAGAGCCGCAAGGTGCTGGAGGAGATCAAGACTGGCTACCCAACGGCATTGGTCAGCAACTTTTACGGCAACATAAACACCGTATTACGCGAGTTCAAGTTCGACGTGAAGAGACGGTAGTTGTCGGCGACAGCTACGACAAGGACATTGTCCCGCCTGGCTGCAGGCTTGTTTGACGAGAGCCTGCCCGACGAGTCATTGCGGCCAAGAAACGCACCGACCTCGACAACAACGACGACTACTACCAAGCGCCGTACAACAAAATACCAGAAAGCCTGACGAGATGCGCATAACTCGCCATCAACGACAGGAAGCCGTGAGCTGAGAAGTCATTGAAAGCACCGACCTCGACAACCGCGACCAGAAGAACGCGCCCAAGACATAAGCCCTGAAGAGATTGAGCACGAAAAGACGAAGAAGCGCCAGTGGCTGCTCAACCAGATAGAGCTGTGCCCCTACAACAACAAGCTCATACTGCCTCTATCGGTCGACGAGACGGTGACGCAGAACCTCTACCGGAAAGACCCGAAGAAGGAGCGGACGGTGATACTCGGGCAGAACGCAACCGGCGTGAACGACCTTATACAGACCGGCGACATACTCAACACGGTGGTAAAAGACGTGTTCACCGACGTAGACCTGTACGACGACCAGATACGCCTGCTGCAGTATCCCTTCACAAGCCCCATCGGCAAGGACGCCGTAGCCTTCTACCGCTTCTATATAGTCGACACGGTGACGGTCGACCGCGACGAGTGCTACCACCTCGAGTTCACGCCCAACAACCAGCAGGACTTCGGCTTTCGCGGCGAGATATGGATACTCGCCGACTCCACGCTGCACGTCAAGAAGTGCCGCCTGTCGCTGCCGAAGAGGAGCGACGTTAACTTCACCGACGAGCTGAACATACTGCAGGAGTACACCAGGCTGCCAAGCGGCGAATGGGTGTTGACGACCGACGACATGACGGTGGAGCTATCAGTGGCCAAGTTCCTTACAAAAGCCATCGTCATAAGGACGACAAGGATGACCGGCTACTCCTTCGACCCCATACCCGACAAGGCGTTCAAGGGCAAGGCCAAGGTGAAGTACGACCCACGCTCGAAGATGCGCGGCGACGGCTTCTGGAACGAGAACCGCGCCGTGGAGCTGACAAAAAGCGAAGGCTCAATGGGCACGTTCATCAACAGCCTTACCAACACGCGCGGCTTCAAGTACCTGCTGTTCGGCCTCAAGGCCCTCATCGAGAACTACGTGGAAACGGGCACCCGGAAGCACCCCAGCAAGGTGGACATAGGCCCCATCAACACCATGATTAGCTCTAACTTCATCGACGGCGCGCGCACCAGGCTAAGCGCACAGACCACAGCCAACCTCAATCCCCACCTCTTCCTCTCCGGCTACTACGCCCGGGGCTGGCGCAGCCGGAAGAACTACTACAAGGGGCAGCTCGTCTACTCGTTCAACAGGAAAGACTACATGCCCTGGGAATTTCCCAAGCGCACGCTCACCTTCACGTCGACGTACGACGTATGCTCGCCGTCGGACAAGTTCATGCCCACCGACAAGGACAACGTGTTCACCTCCCTGAAGTGGACAGAGGTGGACAAGATGATGTTCTACAACCGCCAGGAGCTGCTCTTCGAGTACGAGCAGGACTGGGGACTGAAGACATCGGTCAGCCTCAAGACCGAGGAGAACGAAGCCTGCGGCAAGCTCAGCTTCACCCCCATGTCGCTCTACGACCCCGACAACCTAGCCGCAGCCCCCGGCAAGTTCCGCACTACGGAGGCGCGCTTCGAGATACGTTACGCCCCCGGCGAGACATACGTCAACACCAAGCAGCGCCGCCTGAAAGTGAACTACGACCCGCCTGTGTTCACCCTCTCCCACACCGTGGGCGTGAAAGGCGTGCTCGGCGGCGACTACAACTACAACTTCACCGAGGCCAGCGTATACAAGCGCTTCTGGCTCAACAGCTGGGGAAAGCTCGACGTGTCGGTGAAGGGCGGGGTGCAGTGGAACAAAGTGCCTTTCCCCCTGCTCATAATGCCGGCCGCCAACCTGTCGTACATCGTGGAGGACGAGACGTTCAACCTCATAAACAACATGGAGTTCCTCAACGACCGCTACGCCTCGCTCGACGTGTCGCGCGTTAAGGGACACACTGCACCTGATTGACACTGGCAGCAGGCGCATAGCCTTCATAGGAGCACCACAGCATCTCGACATGATGAAACGCCGCAAACACGGATACATTGAGGCTCTGCGCGAACGTAACATCGAGATTGACCGCTCTATCATCATCAACGGCAACATCGACTTCAACTACGCAAGGGAGACAACAATGCAAATGCTAAAGCGCGACGACCGCCCCGACGCAATACTCGCGTTCAACGACATAATAACATACGCGGCTTTCGACGCCATCAAGTCGCTCGGCCTGCGCATCCCTGACGACGTGGCAATAATAGGATTTACCGAAACGGACACGTCGTTCTTCGTCACGCCAAAGCTCTCCGCCATCATGGACCAGGCGCATCTCACAGGCGAAAAAACCTGCGAACTGCTGCTGAAAAACATAGCCGGAGACAAGAAAATATACAAAGAGGTCGTGCCGATGATACTGAAAATCAGGGAAAGTTCGGACAAGAAAATTAAGAGTTAAGGGTTAAGAATTAAGAAAAGAGCTGTTGACAAAACATATTTTCTTAATTCTTAACCCTTAACTCTTAATTCAATAAAACTTTATATCGCTTATAATCCTTGCGCCAGCCTCGACGTTCAGGTTGTTTACAAGCCGTTCGCGCATCATTGAGAGGTCGGCCCGCAAAGCCGGATTGAGGATTTTCACGTAAAGCGTCTGGTTGCGGATAAACTTCTCGCCGGTATATTTCTCTACTGCACGGCCTGCCACTTTGCCCCACGAATCAATCAAACGCCGCTGTTTCAAAGGCGTTTCCAGGCCGTCATGCCTCAAGCACTGGGCAAGGACATCCGCCAAAGTCAGCACATCACGCTTGAACATCGCCGGCCTCCTTACGCCTTATTACGCCGTTCTCAACATAAAACAGCCGGTAATCAAGCGAGCTTCCGCCCAGTATGCGGTCCAGATGCTCGCGGTTGGTGTCGGTCATGAATATCTGCCCGAAGCCGTCTCCTCCAACAATGCGCACTATCTGCTCCACACGTGCGGCATCAAGTTTGTCGAAAATATCATCCAAAAGCAATATAGGGCAGACGCCACCGCGGATGTCGCGGAGGAACTCGAACTGGGCGAGTTTCAGCGAAATGACAAACGTCTTGTTTTGCCCCTGGCTGCCCTCGCGGCGTATCGGGAAGCCGCCGATAAGCATCTCAAGGTCGTCACGGTGTATGCCGTGCAATGAATAGCCCACGGCGCGGTCCTTATGCCGGTCGCGCCGTATTACGTCAAGCAGCGGGCCGCGCTGGCAATGCGACACATAGCCGAGCGAAACGCTCTCCTTGTCTTGTGAAATGCTGCTGTAATAACGCTGGAACAGCGGCGAAATGCGCTGTATGAAATCGTTGCGCTTGGAATAAACTATCTCGCCTTCAGCCGCCATCTGCTCCTCCCAAAGCGCAAGCAAGTCAGCATCCGGCTCGGCTTCCGCCCTCAACATGGCGTTGCGTTGCTGCAAAGCCTTGTTGTAACGGGTCAAAGCCTCGATGTAAGCCGAATCGTATTGCGATATGACAACATCCATAAGCCGCCGCCGCTCCTCGCTTCCGCCGTCGATAAGAACAGTGTCTGACGGCGAGACAAGTATCAGAGGAACAAGCCCTATGTGCGCGGACAACCGCTTGTATTCCTTCTTGTTGCGCTTGAAATGTTTTTTCCTGCCACGGCTCATGCCGCACGACACACTTTCATCTTCGCCGGAATCGCTTACATAATGGCCGTCAAGCATGAAAAAATCAGCCCCGTGGCGCATCGCCTGCGAGTCGGACACGGAGCACGAACTGCGGCAGAACGACAGGTAATATACGGCGTCGAGCAGGTTGGTCTTGCCCTCGCCGTTATGTCCTATAAAGCAATTCAACTTGGGGGAAAAGGCAAGTTCAGCCTCTTCAATGTTCTTGTAATTAATAATTGATAATTTGCTTAGAAACATGAGCTTGCCATTCAACTTTCATGCAAAGTTACTCCATTTGCCACTGAAAAGCAAAAAAAGTCAGCGATAAATTTCAATATTCAGGATAAAATCTGTAATTTTGCCACGCTTTATACACCGATAACTAAAAATCATAAACATAAATGGCAAATCTTAAAGAACAGCAGGGCGCGGAGACAAACGCCCTCAGTCAGAAAGAGGCGGTCTTCATGAAGCATAAAAAGGCCATCTCTGCAGCTATCGTAGTAGTCATACTCATCGTCGCCGGCGTGCTCAGCTACGAGACTTACGTATCAGGGCCTCGCGAACAGGAGGCAAGCACGGCCTTGGCAAAAGGCCAGGACTATTTCGCCAACCAGCAATACGAAATAGCACTGAAGGGCGACAGCACCGGCTTCCGCGGCCTGCTGAACATCGCTTCTGACTACAGCAGCACCGACGCAGGCAACCTTGCCAACCTCTATGCCGGACTCTGCTATGCAAACCTTGACAAATGGAACGATGCCGTAAAGTATCTCGAAAAATACTCTCCGGCTGATGACGAGATGATAAGCCCGGCTGCAACCGCCGCTTTGGGCAACGCTTACGCACACATCAAGCAGCCTGACAAGGCCGTTGAATACCTGAAGAAAGCGGCAAGCATGGCCGACAGCGAAGCTGAAGGCAACGCAAACAACAGCCTCTCACCGACATTCCTCATACAGGCAGGCGAAATTCTCGAAAGCCAGAACAAGAAGGACGAGGCTCTGAAGATATATCAGGACATCAAGAAGAAATATGTCAACTCTCCCGTTTACGGCGAAATTGACAAGTACATAGAACGAGTTTCCGTAAAATAATGGCGACGTCATTACATAACCTGTCAGACTACGACCCAAACAAAGTGCCCGATGCAAGCAACATGTGCTTCGGAATAGTCGTAGCTGAATGGAATCCTGAAATAACAGGAGCACTGCTTGACGGCGCGGTGAAGACACTCGAGAAGCACGGCGCACTGCCCGAAAACATCCACGTAAAGACCGTTCCGGGCAGCTTCGAGCTGATATACGGAGCGCACCAGATGACACTCAACGACGGCTATGATGCCATCATCATTCTCGGATGTGTCATCCGTGGCGAAACTCCTCACTTCGACTACATCTGCCAGGGAGTGACCTACGGCATAGCGCGCCTCAACGCAAAAAGCCAAATCCCGGTAATCTACGGACTGCTGACAACAAACGACCTGCAACAGGCTAAAGACCGCAGCGGAGGACGTTTGGGAAACAAAGGCGATGAATGTGCTATTGACGCCATAAAGATGGCGAAATTCTAACTTTTTAATTAAAAATGGAGAATGGATAATTGAGAATTATGATTACCTTGCCAAGCAAACAAATCCAAGGAGAACGTAATTCTCAATTATCCTTTTTTTTATAATATGCCATTGACAATGGTAATCATAATTATCAATTGCCAATTTTCAATCATCAATTTGATAAAATCATGAAACTAATCTCATGGAACGTCAACGGCCTTCGGGCCTGCGAGGGCAAGGGCTTCAGCGACGCTTTCAAGCAGCTTGACGCCGACTTTTTCTGCCTTCAGGAAACGAAGATGCAGCAAGGACAGCTCGACCTGCAGTTCGACGGCTATAAGTCATATTGGAACTATGCTGAGAAGAAAGGCTATTCAGGCACCGCCATATTCACCAAACACGAGCCGATAAGCGTGACTTACGGCCTCGGCATTGACGAGCACGACCACGAAGGGCGCGTAATAACACTTGAAATGCCCGACTTTTATTTGGTTACCGTCTATACACCCAACTCGCAAGACGGGCTGAAACGCCTCGACTACCGCATGAAATGGGAAGACGACTTCCGCGAATATCTGCTTAAACTCGATGCAGTAAAGCCCGTCATCGCCTGCGGCGACATGAACGTGGCGCACAAGGAGATTGATCTGAAGAACCCGAAGACAAACCGTCGCAACGCCGGTTTCACCGATGAGGAGCGCGAGAAATTCACCGTCCTGCTCGCTTCCGGCTTCACTGACACCTTCCGCCACCTCCACCCCGACCTCGAAGGCGCATACTCGTGGTGGTCGTACGATTGGCAGACAAAATCAAGTCAGCCAACATCCACAATGAAATCTACGGCTCCGACCATTGCCCCGTGGAGCTGGTGTTATAATAAAACAACAATTACGTAATAATTATAAAAAGGTGCAAGGCCACACAGCCTATGCACCTTTTCAGTTAAAGTGACTTATTTTCTTTTGATGGTTTGACATTTACGTTTTGTCATATCTTCTGCGAAGGCTTGTTCACCTTGTTCCTTGATATAACGAATACAAGCGGAACGGTCGGAATTAAAAAGGAATGCGAACACCTTGCCTATCCAGCTGGAGAACAGCTTGCATTCCTTGACATCATGGGAGCATTCAGCGCAAGTATTGAACTTGTTTTCTTGGCAGCATGAGCGGATTTTGCACCAAGTCGCCTTGTCATTATGTTTACACCCGGGACATTTTTCAGCCAAGAACTTACGGCAGGCTCCGCAGTAAAGGCCGCAAGCGGCTATGTTTTGAGTGTCAGGTACGATAGATTTCATAAGCATCAGATGTTGGAGTGAGAAAATTCGCCATTTATCCAAAAGGTGGCTTCAGTGCCAATGAAATGCAGAAGTACGTAATTCGGGTCGCTTGCTCCACCGGGGAAATGATGAATGAACCAATCCTGCCACATCTCCTTACGGATGGAATCATCCGTGACAATCTCTACCGTGCCACGCAGGGCTACGCCATCCCCGTAATGGTCGTAGCAAAGACCGGCCTTGTTGTTCGCCTTAAAATCATTCACTTTCACGGAGTCTGCACTTGTTGCCATCCAAACCTCATGGAAACCCTTTGCACCTATCTTGGACATCTGCACAGGGCGAGGATAGCCGTTGGCGTCGATGGACACTACGGTAACGTTCTCGCATTGGGAAAGCAAATGTGTTGCTTTTTCCGTCAGTGTCCGTTCGTCTTTCACTTTCCACCGTTTCAGGTGCGGAAAGTGTTGGAACATCTGTTCTTTCGCTTGTATGGGAGTCAACTTACACCCCGTCTGCACATTCCATTGGTCTAAGAATTGCAGGCAGAACTCTATCATCTGGTTCATCGTGAACTCTTGGGTGAACTTGCCGTTTTTGTAGCAATAAGCGCAATAATCCTCGCTACGGCTTCCATCGGCATTGCTCCCCCTGTTCTCATCAGCCAAGGGCATACCGCAACTTTGACAAAATTTTTGTTCCATATACGTATCTTGTTCAATGCCTGTCAGTCCCTTTACAGGCGGTTATAAGATGCAAGAGCGTGGAACTGCAATGCTACCACGTCTAAGTTGGAGGTCGTAGGAAACCTTTAGCACGGATATGGTAATAGCAGCCCACGCTATGACGTGAGAACCACTATGCCATCTCTCGTGCCAAGTCCGAAATTTCCTACGTTTCCAACTTACAAGATAAGCATAACGCTTCTACTTTATTCTTATGTACAGAAAGAGTTGCCTCTATCCGATTACAAAAGTAAGGGATTTTTCCGATAATCCCCTATCGTCTAATGTTTTTATTTGCTTTTGGAGTGAAAATTTGAGTACATGCAGAATTCAACAGCAAATGTTAAAAGCCACATTATATAACATTTTCAATGCTAAAAACGAGTATTTATGAAAATAATGAGTATTTTTGCAAACAAAGAACCAGGTATGGGCAACTTTATAAAACAACAAGAAGAACGAAAAGACGCCAAAGAACGTGACAGGTTAAGACGTGACAAAATAGCCGGTTACTTTTTCAACGTTTTGAGCAAGTGAGAGCAAAAGAGTTTACTTATTTTGCCGAGCGTGAAAAACGTAGGATGAAATCAACCTTTCACAACTTACATTTGTTGCACTGGTATTAGGAACCATTACACCTATATACACCAATAACGAATACGGAATAAATTGGTACGTGCTATCCGTAAGTCTTGCACTTACAATCGTTCTTGCCAATATCGGCAGTAAAATCTTAAAATGACGATAATATGGAAATGTTAGGGGCAATTTTTACCGTGGGGCTTATAATTGCTGTTGGTTTTCTTATCTGGCTGCACTCAAAGCCGGGCAAGAAATGGCTTGCCAATTTGTAAGAATTATTTTTAGAAACCAAGTAATAGCCGCGTTCCTATCATGGGAGCGCGGTTTTATTTTGCTACCAAAAGGAAAGCCATACCTTCAGCAGTATTGGCATAAATTGAATAAATATATTTCTTAGCGGTTAAAATGTCACACTGTCACGATGCAAGGAAATGTGCTAACTGTCAGAAGATTAAGCTGTGACAGTAACTAAGACGGCACTTTCACAAATGTCACGGCGCAAGACGGAGCGTTACGGTGGTGACATTAAACGGCGGGGCAATGTCACGGCGCAAGGCGGTGAAGGCCAAAGGGTTACGTCCGGCGGTGACATTGTGACATTGGTTGCAAGCATTTTTTACGATGGCACGGCAGTTTGTAATGCAAAAGGCGATAAACGGCAAGGCGGAAGGCGGTAAATCAACATGCCAAAAGGCACAAATTGCAGTGCGTCCAAACGGTCAGTAGGTAATCAGTCATTCCGCAGAAATGCGGAATCAAGTAACAAATACACTCAAAAGCAGTTTTTTCACACTGGATTCCGCATTTCTGCGGAATGACAGATTACCCTATGACCGCTTGAAGTAGGATTATAAACACATTCTCCTAATGCCGAACTCATATTAAGAGCAATACAAAAACAAGAGTAGAATATCTTTCATCTGTCATTTTCTTATATAAGGCAGTGGCTGTCAGACTGTTACGGGCTGACAGATGTTTGACGCATCATTCAGCCGTATGTCAACTTACAGTAAAAGATGAATAATGACTGACAGATGCCGGCGGTGTCTGTCAGCGCGTAACATACAGGTATTCAAAGTGTTATCAGTAAAACTGACAGATGAAAGATATTCTTACCTGAAATCAATACTGAAAAACGTTGCGGCTGAGCCTTCAATCTTTCATAGGACAGGTCAAAGCGCTGGCAGTCAACGAGTTAGACTGTGAAAGATACGCGGCGGCATGTTTCACTATATTTCACTCGCTACAACGCGGTGAAAGAATGGCGAAGGATTAAAAGCCATCTTTCACCATACCAGAAGTCGTTGTACTGCAGACGAACAGACATAACCTCTACATTCACTAATGATTCGTATTTGCTGAAATTAAAAACATCTTTCTTCAAAATTGGAAAAACACACCAAACATAATGTTGCGTGGCCTTATGTTGAACGAGCGGTAGGTACGGCTCACCCCATCGTATATTACATAAGTGAAACGCTTATTGTCAAGTAGGTTTGTGCCGCTTAGGTTCACTTCAAAATGCTTGAACACACGTGTTATGCTGGCATCCATAAGAAACGTGTGCTTTGCAGTGCCTTCCGCGATTTCGTTGTAGTAATGCTCGGCCGTAACGGAAAACAGCCATTCCTTGCATGGGATTATGTCGCACTTGAGGCAGTGTGACAGGTTGTCAAGGCCATAACTTGTTCCTGCCGATGGCATTTTCAGCTGCATGTAGTCATAGTCAAGAGAATATTCAACCGAAAGCCAGTCCAACGGCTTCATCTTCAGGCTCGGCGAAATTCTTACAGTCGAGACGTTGTAATCTGTCCTTGTGAAGTCTTGGTAAAGATACGAGTCAGACAAACTATACCCGGCATCAAGCGTCAACGTCGCCTTGATTGCGTCTATGCCTTTGCTCAACCGCCATGACAACTGCCATAGGCTTGACCGTCCGTCAGCCTTTGTGAAACCGTTGACAATGTAATTGCCGACAAAACAACGCGAGCTTATCCAAGGATAATCGGTGAACATATATGAAAAAGACATACGCGAGAACAGCGCACTAAGGGGCTGCTCATAGGAAATGCCAACAGTTGCGTCAGCCGACATGCCGCAGTCATAATTAATCCAGCCCGTAGACAAATTGCGGTAGTCTGACATCACAAGCCCTTGGTAAAAAGACTGTTCATCCACTTCAGCCTGCCTGTACGCTCCCGATACGTTTACCTTCAACGAGGATGTCAGGCCGTATTCCAAGTTGAGCATGGCTGACACCTGGGGCTTGCTCTTGTCTTGTACCCCGGCCGTGGCGCCTCCGTTGAAATGATAGAATGTATATGATAGCGGCAGGCGCAATGTCGCACCGAAGTTGTTGTTTCTCACCTCGAATACGGGAGTGAAATAAACGCGCCAGTAAGTCATACGTATGTCGTTGCGCGCAGTCCCCAATGAGTCGGGCAAGCCGTAAGCGTGGCTGTCCAAGGTACGGTTCATTCCTGTGACGCCGAATACGCCCGATACAGTGAACGGTGACATCACAAAACCCAAAGAGGTGTAAGTGTCCGTAAAAAAAGCCGCAGTGTTTACAACCTGTCGCTGCGTAACGGAGCCGCCATCACAGTCATTGCGTGTAACCGTAAGTCGTTGGGGCTTATCATGATACATGTTGAACGAGCGAAGCTCAAATATGTTGCGCCCGAAACGCTTTATGAACTGCAGCTTGTCAGACACTTGCTTGGAAATCAGACTACCGTCAGACTTGTTAGGATAGGTGCCGGAAAAGTTCTTTACAGAACTGTTCCATTGCAGGTTCGCCTTGATGTTGTTCTCCAAGTAAAGAGTCGACAGGTTGGCACGTAGAGGTATCTCGATATTCAATACGTCTTGGCCTAGGCTTTCATGTGCCTCGTCCTCGGTCGTGACTGAGCTGCCGTCGTTGAAAAAATAGGTGATGCTGCCGCCATTGTCGGCTGTCAACGCATTGTTCATATAAGAGGCGTTGACTGACAGGTCGATGTCTTTTGAGATGTTTACGAGGTTGTTCGTACTCACCATGTGTGTCTTGTTGAAACGCGAACGGCTGGGCTCAAGTTGTGAAAGCGCGCTCGGATTGACGTCAATGAAACTGTGCAGGCTGTAATTAAGCCCGAAACCGCCACGCAAATCGTCAATAGAAAAATCTGTCAGTTCATGCGAGAGGTCGCTGCCCGTATTGTTAGTCTTGTATGTGTCAAGCGTCTGTATCTCCTTTGCAAAGCGCATCAACGACAGCTCACCCTGCCAAAGCGCCGGACTTACACCTCCGGCGGCCTTTACCGTGCCCGCCCATGCTGAACGTGCGCGGCTCTTAAGCCGCAGGTTAATTGCCGGACTTTGAGAGAAAGACACGTCTTCCAGCACACGTATCGGCTGATGGTTCTCCATAACCTCGACGGTTGCCACATCCTCCTGGTGCACGGTGTTCGTCGCCAGGCCGTAACGGCCGCCAAGCAAGTCCTTGCCTTCAATGTAGAACTTGTTTATCTGCTGCCCGTTATAGCTTATTGCGCCGTTTTCCGCCACGTCAATGCCAGGCATCTTTTTCAGCACGTCGCCGATTGTGCGGTCGTGCACACCTGCGTACTTGGCGACATTGTAAAGTACCGTATCCCCCTTCATGCTTATCGACGGAGCCTTGACGATGACTTCCCTCAGCTTTGTGGCCTGCTCTTTCAACGCCGCATCATACTTGTTCCGATTGGGCACAATGCTTGTAACACAGGTTTCATATCCCATCATCGTGAACACAAGCTCTTTGCCGCTTAGGGCGTCGTCGTATTTCATCGTGTAGCAGCCATCCGCATCGGTGCGTGTGAACGCCCGTATAGCAGTTTCACCCTTGCTCCGCAGTTGCACCGACACGGCAGGCAAGGCTTCGCCCGAAGACTTGTCGGTAACCCTACCTTTCAGTACGGCGGCTTGCGGCAATGCCGGCATGTAAAAAGGAACCAGCATTAAAATGAAAAGAAATCTCCTCATGCTTACATGTTTTATGACGATTCGACAACGTCCTTACCATTTTTCCATTCCGCCTGGTACGGGCACGTCTTTCCCGTCTCCGGCTGATATGTTGCCGATGCCAAGGCTGCTCATCTGTGCGGAAATGATTGTACGCTCTTTCCTTTTCGCGCTTGCAAACTTTCTTAAAGTGGTCTCCACATAATCGTGGTACTTGTAAAACATCAGGGGCTGTACTTCTGTCTGCCGTATACCGACGGCTATGAAATGGTAAAACATCTTGCTGTCGTAAACTTCAAGTATCAGTCCGGGCAGACCGTTGAATTTCCACGGCCCGTCGTAAACAGGGATTTCCGTGGAAAACCATGCCACATAATGCCGACCCCTGAAGTCGCACTCTGCCTTCTGGCACGTGTAGCCCAATATTGCCTTGGTAGAGTCTGACATGACCCAGTTCTGCGGTATGTAGTCTTCCTCATACGTGAAGTATGACGTCGCCACTTGGTCGGCTACCGTAATCTTGCTGTCTGGCCAATTCTTGTAGACATACTCGTTGATTGACGTCTTTGCCCCCGGCATGGAATTGTACTGGCGTGAACGTATTGCCGCCACCATCATGTCGCCCCAAAGCCTGTCTCCGCCAGGAGTGCTGCACAACGAGTCAACATAAAATGTCTTCATATTATAAAACAGGCTGGCCTTCTTCCCTATGCGCAGAATCCCCCAGTCCTCATTATAATTGTCGTTGTTCAGCGTGTCGTCTGTCTCCATTATGCGGTATTGGCATTCAAGTATGGGCTGCGGATCGATTACACGGCTGGTCTGTGCCATGGCAGACGGGCCTAAAAACGTCAGCAATAAGTAAACGATTTTTCTCATAACCTACATTAATTTATATGTAAAATCAACATTCACGCTTGTGCAAGACGCTCATTCCGCAGTCTCGCGCGGCTTGTTCCTCTTCACTACATTGGGAGCGATGCGCCTATACACGCACGGTTTCAACGGACAGCCTTCAACTAAGTCCTTCATCCTCGAAGCGTCTTCAGGACGTACAGGACGGAACTCGAACACTCCCTTTTGCCGAAACAAAAGCTCAAGCCCAAGGCCGTTGCATTCGAAGCGGAGCGTGCTGTCGCCCTTCATAAAAGCATATCCGCCAAACCACTTTTTCAATTTTTCACCATTATATCCGCCCCTTATGCTCACTTTCAACGTATCCCCGTTATAAGCAAGGACGTTAAGCCCACGTATAAAAGTGGTGTCTGCAACGGTCTGCTCCGGCACATAATATCCCAAGAACTTATATGGAGGCCAATCACCATGGTTAATGCGGATTGTGTCAGGCACACCGTTACTGACATCCACCGTGTCGAGCCTGCATCCGGCTATGATCACGGTCTTTATCTTGTCCGGATTATACAGCGTTATGCATCCACCTCCGTCCGTCAGCGGAAAAGCGTTTTCAAACACATCAAGTATCAGGTCGTTGCCGTCAGCGTCAAAGCAATTAACCACCCCCGTATAAGGCTCGTCAAAGTATCCGTCCCAGAAGGTTACAGTCTTACGTTGCTCCTGCGCCATTGCACAAATACTGAAACATAATAGTATTAATAGAAAGTATTTCCTTTTCATGCTACTTAAACAAATAATTCTATTCAGAATGTTATAAATATTTCGTGCAAATATAGACAAATCCGTTTATATAAGCAATATAAAACAACATTTTAACATATATACAACAATAAATACAACAAAAGGACAACACTTGTTATGCTTACTTTGAACAATCATACTATTTTAATACTATATAGTATTATAAGCCATAAAAAAACATTTTGCTATACACATTTAAATTCCACACTTTACTTGATACAGCCTAATACCAATATAATTAGCATTTGGTATTTATGAAAAAACAATAATTAATTTGGAACGACAGAAGTATTTATTTAACTTTGCGTAAAACTTCATTTATGCGTAAAGGGAAAAAGGAAATACTTTATAGAGCGGCATTCAAATTGTTCATTTCCAGACAATTTGAGGGTGTATCATTGGCAGACATTGAAAATGAATCCGGATTGACAAAAGGAGCCATATATTATTATGCATCAAGCAAAAAGGAACTTTTCAGGAATGTAATAGAATATTATATAATTGAAAAACAAGATTTGACAAACAAAGTCTGCCTTAAAGGTGTAGCGAGCTTCAAAGATTTCGTTGATTCATATATTGAAGGAATTGCCCGAACGATGGAAAGTTTTAGTTTCGTTACCGATGAATTGTCACATACGAACCCTACAAAAGCATATATTTCCATGATTTTGCAAATAGCGCAGTATTTTCCTGATTTAAACAACAAATTCTCGGTAAGCAGGAATAATGAAACCGGCATATGGTGCGCAATGTTGCAGAAGGCGATTGAAAATGACGAGATAAGAAACGACATAGATTTGCTGAGTACGGCGAAGCAGTTTATGACCATATTTTATGGACAGGCTTTTTTAGACTCATTGTTTACCGGCTTGAATATTTGCACTCTAAGCGAACAGTTGTACAATTTATATAAGCTATTAAAAAAATAAACAGCCATCAATTTGTTTTCTTATAGCTCAATATTGCACCTGCCCACGACAAGGCGGCGTAGGCGGCCATCAAGATGAGTTGTGGCTGAAGGTCGGCCGGGGTGCCGCCTTTCAGGTAAAGGGCGCGCAGCGTCTCGATGTAGTAGCGCAAGGGGTTGGCGTATGTCAGGGCCTGCGCCCAGCGCGGCATGCCGGCTATTGGCGTAAGCAGACCACTCATAAGGACGAATATTATGAGGAAGAACAGCATCAGCAGGGCTGCCTGACGCATTGTGGCAGAGCAGTTTGACACTATCAGGCCGAGGCTCGACACGATGAGGAAGAACAGCAGCGAAGCAAGTATTACCGTCCACACGCTGCCACGCGGCCACATTCCATAGAAGAGGTATGCCCACAGCATAGACCACAGGAGCATGAACAGGCCGATTATCCAGTAAGGCACAAGCTTTGAGAGGACGAAGTCGCGGCGGCTGACGGGCGTGACATTGATTTGCTCGATGGTGCCCTTCTCCTTCTCGCCGACGATGTTTATCGCCGGCAGGAAGCCTATGAGCAGCGTCAGGAGCATCGCGATTATCCCCGGAACCATGTACACCTTATAGTCGAGCGAAGCATTGAAGAGGAAGCGCCGCATCGATGAACCAACGCGCCGGAACGATTGCCGAGATGTACTGCAACACCTTCGGCATACTCTCCAACGGGAACGCCAAACCAGACAGATATACCGTAGGAATGATGAACAACATCGACACAACCATTGCCGCCACCTGCGTGCGGACAAGGTTTGAGACGAACAGTCCGAGCGTAAGCGACACAAGGGCGTAAAGCAGCGTTACGCCGAGAAAGCACCACAGGCTGCCTGCCATAGGCACTCCGATTACATAGCGAGCGAGCAGAAGCACCGTGGCGACATTGAACACGGAGATTACAAAATAAGGAACGAGCTTTGACATGATGATGCGTGCAGGAGAGAGCGGCGACGCGAGAAGCACCTCCATCGTGCCCGTCTCCTTCTCGCGGACTATCGACACGCTGGTCATCAGCACGCACACAAGCATAAGAAGCATGCCTATCACGCCAGGAACAAAGTTATATTCGCTCTTTTGCTGTGGGTTATAAAGCATCCGCGTAACCGGAACGATGTTGAAACCGGCATCGGCCACGCCTCCTTCCACAATGTCATTATGCATGGCCGACAGCACCTGACCTACATATTGCAACCGCATGGCGGCCTGATTAGGCTCCGTTCCGTCGACGAGCACCTGCACCTGGGCCGTGCCGAAATGCCTTATGTCGCTTGCAAAGCCGCTCCCGAACACTACCGCAACGTCTATCCGTCCCTGCCTGAAGGCCGCGTCAACATCGCGGCGGTCGGCCGTAACCATTGCGAGTGACATATATTCGTTTGACGAAATGCGGTTGTATGCCCTCGTAGTCACCTCGTCGCGCGAGTGGTCGAGCACCGCCACGCGCACGTTCCTCACCTCCGTCGTCACCGCATAGCCGAACAGCAGAAGCAGCACAACGGGCATTCCGAGCAATATCAGCATACTGCGCCTGTCGCGGAAGATATGCAGAAACTCCTTGCGGACGAACGAAACAAACTGTGCCATGTATCACCTCCTTTCAGCTTTGCGTGCGAGACTGTAGAAAACGCCGTACAAGTCAGTTGCGCCAAAGTCATTCTTCAGCCCGTGCGGAGTGCCAAGCGCGGCGATGCGTCCGTCAACCATGATTGACACGCGGTCGCAATACTCCGCCTCGTCCATATAGTGAGTGGTGACGAAAACCGTCGTGCCGCGGTCGGCGGCGCGGTAAATCTGCTCCCAGAACGTGCGCCGCGTAACGGGGTCAACGCCTCCGGTAGGCTCGTCGAGGAACACTATTTCAGGCTCGTGTATCGTCGCCACGGCGAAAGCCAGCTTCTGTTTCCATCCCAATGGCAGCGAGCCTACAAGACTTTTGCGCTCGTTCTGCAAACCGAGTTCGCCCAAAATGCCGTCAATCCTGCCGCCTATCCGGCTGCGCCGCATGCCGTATATTCCGCCGAAAAGGCGCATGTTCTCGGCCACGGTCAGGTCGTCGTAGAGCGAAAACTTCTGACTCATGTAGCCGATGTGCCGCTTCACATGCTCCGGCTGTGTGCCTACATCAAATCCGGCCACCACCGCACTGCCGGCAGTCGGACGGCTAAGACCTGCCAGCATGCGCATGGCCGTAGTCTTTCCGGCACCGCAGTCACCGAAGGAGAATGCCGTGACAACGCAGTCGCATGCCTTCATGTCATAGAGCAACCTGTGCATGTCGGCACTCTTCACTGCGAACAGACGGCCGGTGTACGCCGCACATATTCCGTCGGGCGTGCCGGTCTGCAACAACCGTCCTCCCTGCATCAGCGAAATGCGGTCGCACTGTGACGCTTCGTCCATGTAAGGAGTTGACACCACGATGGTTATGCCGTAGCTCTGCCTAAGTTTCCGCAGCATAGCCCACAGCTCCTTGCGCGACACCGGGTCGATGCCGGTTGTCGGCTCGTCGAGCAGCAGCACGCGCGGAGCATGTATCAGTGCGCAGCTAAGCGCCAGTTTCTGTTTCATTCCGCCTGACAGTTTGCCTGCCCTGCGCGCCTTAAACGGCTCAAGCTGACTGTAAATGTCCCTTATAAGAGCGTAATTCCGCTCTATCGTGGTGTTGAACACCGAGGCAAAAAACTGCAAGTTCTCCTCCACCGACAGGTCTTGATACAGCGAAAACCTGCCCGGCATGTAGCCTATGCGCCGCCGCAGCGCCCTATAGTCCTTAACAACGTCAAGGCCGTCGACCGTGGCCCTTCCGCCGTCGGGCAGCAACAGCGTAGCCAATATGCGGAAGAGCGACGTCTTGCCTGCGCCGTCAGGGCCTATGATGCCGTATATCTCGCCATCACGGACATTGAGCGAAATACCGTCCAAGGCCGTCGTCCGTCCGTATTTTTTTCGCAAATCGTCAACTGAAACCATAGTTTTAAAGGTAAAAAGGTGAAAAAGTAAAAAAGTAAAAACATGGATTTAAAGGTGAGAAAGTGAGAAGGTGAGAAAGTGAGAGCATGGATTTGAAGGTGAGAAAGTTAGGAGGTGAGAAGGTGGGACTTGCTCCTCTACTGCTTTACCCCTCTACTCCTAAATTAAAAATCCACTTCGCCGTACATCCCGATTTTTATCAGTCCGTCGGTGTTCTTTACCGCTATCTTCACCGCATACACCAAGTTGGAGCGTTCGTCGCGTGTCTGTATCGTCTTCGGGGTGAACTCCGCCTTGTCCGAAATCCACTCGATAACGCCCTCATACTCGCGGTTGCCGTCCTCGCCCAAGTCGGCATACACCTTTACCGGCTGTCCCACTTTAAGCGATGTGAGCTGCGGCGCATCGACATAAGCCCTTAACTTCATGTCGGCAACGTCAGCTATCTTGAACAACGGTTTGCCCGGCGTGGCGTACTCGCCAGCCTCAGAATACTTGTCGAGCACCGTTCCGCCGATTGGTGACTTCACCCGGCACTTCTCCAAGTTGTCGATTACCTGACGCCGCTGTATCTCGGCGGCGTCCATCTGGCGGTTCAGGCTGCCCGTGGTGTTGTTAAGCTGCGATAGTTGCGCGTCCAACTGGCGGCGCAACACGCGCACGCTGCTCTCCGCATCGTCAAGCTGCTTGCGGTTGGCGGCGTTGTCGCGCACCAAGGCGGAATACCGTTCCACCTCCAACTCGGCCTTCGCCAGTTGCTGTTTCGTCGCCGCTATCTGCTTCTCTATGTCGGGGCGCTGGCTCGCGTATGCCTCTTTCATTGCGCCGAGCTGCATCGCGCGCAGCTGGAGTTGCACCGTATCAACAGCCCTACCTGCTGTCCCTTGGCGAGAACGTCGCCCTCATCGACATCAAAATACAGCAACTTGCCCGTCTGTTCGGCTGAAACAATAACTTCAGTAGCCTCGAACATGCCAGTAGCGTCATGCTCGTCACCGCCACCCGAACAGGCAGCGAAAGCAATGACAGCCATCAAAACAATCAAATTTTTCATCTTTCAGATATTATTAAGATGTTTAACCTTGTATATTTCCTGCAACAGTTGGATTTCGTGCAGCCGCTTGGCAAGCTGCGCATCGCTTACGGCGCTGATGTCGCGCAGCATCTCGTTCACTGTCTCCGTGCCGTTTGCCACCCTTTGCCCTGCCTTTTCGCGTATGCGCTGACGCAGGGTTATTATCTCGTCGTCCTGCTTTATCTGCTCACGCAAGCTTGCTATCGCTCCGCTCTGAAGCTCGGTCTGAAGGCGCGTGTTGAACAAGAATGCGTCACGTTCTGACTGCACGGTCTGCCGCTCGGCCTCAAGTTTCTTCTTGTCGTTAGCCCGAGTGTACAACGAACCGAAGTTCCACGACAGCGTAAGGCCGACTTTATAATACGCGTCGAAATCGTCTTTCAGCATGTTCAGCCCCGGATTGCCGTATCCGCCGCGTGCATACACGCCGACATGGGGGCGCAAATCGGTGTTTAGAGCTTTCAGCTTGGTGTCAATCAGGCTGTTCTGCGCGGCGTAAAGCTCAAGTTCCGGGCGGCGGTTGTCAGCTGGCAGCAGTGTCGGCATTGGCGGTCGTGCCAGCGAGTCGTTCTCTCCCATGTCCTTGCCGGTGAACGTCGAGAGCATCTTCATGTACGTCTTGCGCTGCGTCAGCAGACAGGTTTCCTTCTGCCGCGCCTTCACCTGCTCCACCTTCACAGCGTCAACGTCGGCCTGATTGGCAACGCCGCCTTTCATCATGGCCTCAACCGACGACAGCGAAAGCGACAAGTCGTCCTGCAAGACGCGCACCTGGCGGATTTGTTCGTCAAGCACCAAAACGCCGAAAAACAACTGGTCTACGCGCTGGTTGACATCATACATCGCCACGCTTACCCTCCCGTGCTCTACGTCGCCCTGCGCCTCGGCAAGCCGTTTGGCCGAAGCCGCAGCACCGCCATCGTACAACTGCTGGCTCAACGTTATGTTCACATCATACTGGTCCTTGCCAATTTCAGGTATGTCGATGCCGGGCAATTCTATCGGGAGACTCGTAACGTCGCTCTGATAAGACACCGCACCGTTCACACTGACCTGCGGCAGCCATGCCTTCATGGCATTATCCACTGTAAATCGGCTGCTCTGCTCCACCAAGGCGTACTGCCGTATGACAGGATAGTTGTCGGCCGCCCACGCCTTGCACTGCTCAAGCGTGACCTGCGCGGCACACACCGCCGGACAGAAAACCGCCAACATGCAAATAAGATGATGTTTCATATATTTTCGTTTTTCATTGTTTCTGTGTGCAAAGATAACTACATCGATACGTAAAGGCGTTATCATATATTACGGCATGATGTTCTTTTTGTACTATCTTAGCTCCAAACAGCACATTTAAGGCAATAAAACGTTGTCAAAACAAGTTCTTTTTGTACTTTTGTACAATACGTTCAAATAAATAAAGGCATGAAAAGCAAATCCCCGGAGCGCTTCTCGTTCCATGAACTGAAGTCGGCATTGGATTACGTGAAGACAGAAAAGTCGCCGGCAATGTTCATCGGCAAAGACATGGCAATGCTTGCAGAAGGCAGCAAGGCCGTACAGAATATCCTGCAAAAAGACACGCCTTACATTATGGAAGATTGCAGAATGGGCTTCATATTACAAGGCAACGCGAAAATAACGGTAAACCTTATCGAGTATGAATTCGGCATCGGAACATTCGCATTCATATCCACCGGCTGTATTATACAATTAAACGAAGTGTCGGCAGACTTCGACCTGTGCGGCATGATGGTGGGCGACGAGCGGCTGAAAGCGGCAATGTGGAAATCGATGCCGGCATGGTGCAACGGCAACGGGGCGTTCTTCAAAGTACATCCAAGCGACGAAGACGCATCGACAATCAGACAAATATTCAACACAATATGGAAAATGATAAACAAAGGACACTTCCCCGACGAAGCCCTGAACGGCCTCATTTACTCGATAATACATTATTACAATTACCTGAAAGACATCGAAAGCGACACGGCTCAGCCCGAAACGTCGCGTGGAAAGGAGCTTTTCAACACCTTCATAAGCCTTGTAAACAGCAATGCAAAGCACGAGCGCAAGCTGCTTTTTATGCAAGCAAGATGTGTGTCACGCCACGTTACCTAAGCTCTGTCATAAAACAGGTAAGCGGAATAACCGCAAAGAATGGATCGACCGCGCCGTTGTAACCAACGAAGGTCATGCTGAAATACGGCAGCAAGCAAGTGGCCGAAATAGCCTACGCCCTAGACTTCCCGAACGTAAGCTTCTTCTGCAAGTATTTCAAGCACCTGACCGGCCAAACGCCGCAGGAATACAGGATGAAATGAAAACATTTTCCAATTAAGAATTAAGAGTTAAGAATTAAGAAAATTACCTTTTTAAACAAATACGGCAAAGCATGTTTTCTTAATTCTCAACTCTTAATTCTTAACTCATAACTCTTAATTCTTAATTTTCTTGCTCTTCCATCTCTCCGTCGAGCCTTGTGTCCTTAACGATGCTTACGCCGCCCATGCGCGATATGGTTATCAGCAGCGGCACGTAGTCGTCGCTGAGCACGTCGGGCGCGCCAACGCTTGCCGCAAGCACAAGGCTTCCATCCTCGGCATGGTCAAACACAATGCCGAGCAAGGCGCTTTTATTCATGTACTTCTCGCTCACCTGCGATGCGAAGTCGGCCTTTGTGAATGTCTTTTGAAAGAACAAGGAGCCGTCGGCACGCGCCACATTCACGCTTATCTTGTTGTCATAATATTTGCCGCCGGCCTCGTCGGTTATCATCGGCAACGACGTGTCCGCGTTTCTTGCGATAGTCAACGTGTATTTTCCGCCAAGCCATTCCACGGTTTCCTGATGCTTCGAATCCTGCATTTTCACTGGTGAAGACTGAACCTTTACAACCGGTTTCTTGGCTATTATGTCGCCCGTGGGCTTCTTTTCGCCACATGCCGAAAACACGGCTACGGCTACAGAAGCCGCAAGCAATGTACGTAATGTTTTCATTTTGTCATTTCTGTTTTTCTTCCGCAAAAGTAGTACAATTTGATTAAAAAGCAAAACAAAATGCGGTTTCGCTTCCGTTTTATTTTGAAAATAGAACCAATTGCACTATTTTTGTAACAACTTATGAAAACACTTATACTATACATCGCATTCATCGTGCTCGCCTTGTCTGCCTGCACGGATGAAAAGACAGCCAATAAGCAGGAAGAGCATGTTGACACCATACCCGTAATGGTGATGCAGATACGCAAATGCGCCAAGCTGTACACGGCTGAATACCGGGTGAGGAAGATTGTAACGCACGATGACGACGTGCGCCTGAAAGGCTCTCTGTTCAGCCAACAGTTCAACTTCGCCGTGCCGATGTCGTCGCGGAAAATAGCCATACCGATGGAGGCCAAACTGAAAGCATACATCGACTTCGGCGAATTTTCTGAAAACAACATCGTCGCACACGGCGGAAAGGTGGAAATAATACTGCCCGACCCTAAGGTGGAAATGACGTCAAGCCGCATCAACCATGAAGGGATAAAGAAGCACGTGTCGCTCATGCGGTCTAATTTTACCGACGCGGAAATGGCTTCTTACGAGAAACAAGGACGCGAACAGATCATAAAAAGCATACCCCAAATGGGCATAATAGACATGGCCCACGAGAGTGCGGCCCATGCCTTGGTGCCTATTTTGGCGCAACTTGGATACAAGGAAGAAGACATCACTATTACATTCCGCAAGGACTTCACGGCTGAAGACTTGCCGATGCTGCTCGAAAACAACGACATTGAATATGGCAAACGCAAAGAACAACAATAAGGAAGGGCGCAGCCTGTGGCTGGCGACAGTACACGGAGTAGGGCGGATAAAGCTCTACGCGATAGGCGTCATTGTGGTTTTGGTGATTGTGGCATCGGCTTACCTGGTGCGCCAGTGCCGCGGCAACAGCATAACGGCGCACGTAAACGACAGCATAGACATAACGCCAACGCAGGTGCTGGCCATGAAAAAGATTGGAGAATGGGAATTTCTGTCAATCGAAGACGAGGAAATGGTTGACACCGTAAGGAAAAAGCTCTTCGGTTCCGACGAGCTGATACGCATATACAAAGGCACACTGCGCATCGGCATAGACCTGTCAGAGGCGCGTGAAGACTGGGTAGCTGTCAGCGGAGACACGTTGCGCATCGTCCTGCCAAGGGTGAAGCTGCTCGACGACGACTTCATCGACGAGGCAAGGACGCAGCCGTTCTTCGAGTCAGGCACGTGGAGCGACCAGGCGCGAAGCGACCTCTACCATCGCGCCAAGGCGCGGATGAAGGCCCGATGCCTAACCAAGGAAAACATTGCAAGTGCCGAGGACAACGCAATGAAGCAGTTTTACCAGATGTTCAAGGCCATGGGATATGAAACGGTGGAAGTCAGGTTTGAACGCTGAAAGCACCAAACACCCACCCCAACCCTCACAAAGGGAGGGAGCTTAGTATGACTTTTCGGATTACAATTAAAATAAAAGCCACGAACGCACAGCATATATTACGTTCGTGGCTTTCATTTCTTATAAAGGCTTTTTATAAAACGATGCAAATCAAACTGAAGTTGTCTCAACGCGATTCGTTGAAAGAGCTGTTTCACCAGCACCGCGACGGCGACCCGTTACCTTCGGCAAAGGCCCTCGAAGAGATTATTGGGCTTGCGCGCTCGATATTGTTTCCCGGTTTCTACGGCAAGCCGACGGTAAACATCACGACGCTTAATTATCATATAGGAGTAAACGTGGAGCGCATGCACAAAATGCTGACCGACCAGATTCTGGCCGGGCTTTGCTTCATGGACACGGAGCATGCGCAGGCCGCGGACATACCACTTTACCGCAGGCCGCAGGCCGAAGAGCTGGCCGCCAAGCTCGTTGAACGCCTGCCGGAGATACGCGCCGTCTTGGCGACCGACGTCGAAGCGGCATACAACGGCGACCCGGCCGCTGAGAGCAAGGCCGAGATAATATCGTGCTACCCCGTGATAAAGGCGCTCGTGAACTACCGCCTGGCCCACGAACTGGTAAAGCTCGGCGTGCCGCTCATACCACGCATAATAACCGAAATGGCCCACTCCGAGACCGGCATAGACATACATCCGGCGGCGCAGATAGGCCACCACTTCACCATCGACCACGGCACGGGCGTCGTAATAGGCGCAACGTGCATCATAGGCAACAACGTCAAGCTGTACCAAGGCGTCACGCTGGGAGCCAAGAGCTTTCCGCTCGACGCCGACGGCAACCCCATCAAGGGCATACCGCGCCACCCGATACTCGAAGACGACGTGATAGTCTATTCAAACGCGACAATCCTCGGGCGCGTTACGATAGGCAAAGGCTGCGTAGTAGGAGCCAACATCTGGGTGACAGAGGACATGGAGCCAATGACAAAGAAGGTAAAACGGCAATCCTAAAACGGTAAAAAAGTGAAACAGCAAAAAGGGTAAAACCTCCCGTTAAAGGATTAGATTGGCATATAAATGCATGAAAACATTTGATAAAAACAAATAAAAACAAAATACAAAAAGTAAAGTAAAAGAACAGAAGTAAGCGGTAAGACAGGCATGTAACGGACAAGAACTTTCTACCTTCTTACTTTTTTACCTTTTTACTTTTACCAATCATAAGAAAAACGATGGAACAAGAATTCGAACTCATAGCCAAAACATTCATGGGCTTGGAGCCTGTCTTGGCAAAAGAGCTTACACAATTAGGAGCAAACAACGTGCGGATAGGACGCCGCATGGTGTCGTTCACAGGCGACAAGGAGATGATGTACCGCGCAAACTTCAGCCTGCACACGGCCATAAGGGTAATCAAGCCCATCAAGCACTTCAAGGCCAAGTCGGCCGACGACGTTTACGAAGAGGTTAAGAAAATAGACTGGAGCCAATACCTCGACTTGAAAAAGAGCTTCGCCGTCGACTCCGTGGTGTTCTCTGACGAGTTCCGCCACTCCAAGTTCGTGTCATACAAGGTGAAAGACGCCATCGTTGACCAATTCCGCGAGAAGACCGGGCAACGCCCCAACATCTCCGTGGCCAACCCGGACATACGCCTCAACATGCACATTGCCGAAGACCGCTGCACGCTCTCTTTGGACTCAAGCGGCGAAAGCCTGCACCGCCGCGGCTACAGGCAGGAGTCTGTGGAAGCACCGCTCAACGAAGTGCTGGCCGCCGGCATGATTCTCATGACGGGATGGAAAGGCGACACCGACTTCATCGACCCCATGTGCGGCTCCCGGGACACTGCTCATCGAGGCCGCGCTCATTGCCCGGAACATGGCTCCCGGCGTGTTCCGCAAGAGCTATGCGTTCGAGAAATGGCCCGATTTCGATGCCGACCTGTTCGACCGCATATACAACGACGACTCGCAGGAGCGCGAGTTCACACACCATATCTACGGCTACGACATCGACCCTAACGCCGTACAGAATGCAAACCTGAACGTACGCGCCGCCGGACTGACCAAGGACATCACCGTGCAAATGGCCGACTTCAAGGACTTCAAACAGCCTGCCGAAAAGTCGATAATGGTGACAAACCCGCCATACGGCGAACGTATATCCACTCCAGACCTGCTCGGTACTTACCGCATGATAGGCGAAATACTGAAGCATCAGTTCAAGAACAACGACGCATGGGTGCTCAGTTATCGTGAAGAATGCTTCGACCAGATAGGCCTGAAGCCGTCAATAAAAATACCATTGTACAACGGTTCGCTTGAATGCGAGTTCCGCAAATACCAGATTTTTGAAGGAAGGCTTAGCGATTTCCGCGGTGCAGGCAACTTGCTCAAGACCGAAGAAGAGAAAAGCCATGTCGGAGAAACACCGTTTCAAGGAAAACCGCGAGTTCAAGAAACGGCTTGAAGAGCACGAAGAAAACGAAGAGGGCGACATCCGCACGTTCAAGTTCCATAAATTCGAGCTTGGCAATCAAGGTTCTCGTGACCGGGAACGCCGCAGGGACGACAGGGGGGAAGCGCGACTTCGGACGCGGCAGACGCGACTTTGACGACCGTGGAGGACGCAACGACCGCCGCGGCGGACGTGACTTCAAAGGAAACTGGGACAGAAGAGACTTCGGCAAGAAAGGAAGAAGGTATGACGACTAAGCGAAACAACATATTCTCACGCAACGCAAGGCTGTGTGCCATGACGTTGCTCGCAATGTTAACCATTATGACAGGCTACGCACAGCAGCGCGAGTTTACGCTTGAAGACCTTAATTTCGGCGGCAACAATTACCACAACATGGTGCCGAAAAACAGGTATCTGACGTGGTGGGGCGACCAGCTTGTACGCCTCGACGTCGAGGAATGCAGCACCGTAGACAAGAAAACGGGCAAAGAAGCCGCTTTTCACCGTTGACGACATCAACAAATGGGCGGAGACAAAGGACGACAGCGACAAGATACGCCATCTGATGTACGCCTCTTTCCCCTACCCCGGCAAGCCACTGGTGCTCGTAAGCAGGAAAAACGAGCGGCTGCTCATCGACTTCAAGGCCAAGAAAACCGTATGGAAGCAACGCGCCGAAGGCGAGACTCACGCCGACTGGAACGCAAAATCACGCGCCGTTGCATTCGTAAAGGACGACAACCTGTACGTGACCGACGCACAGGGGAACACCCCGGCAGCTTACCAAGGACGGCAGCCACGACATTGTTTACGGACAAAGCGTGCACCGCGACGAGTTCGGCATATACAAAGGAACGTTCTGGAGCAACGACGGACAGAAGCTGGCCTTCTACCGTATGGACCAAAGCATGGTGACTGACTATCCACTCGTGAACATCGACACGCGCGTAGCCACAGAGCTTCCTACAAAATATCCCATGGCCGGAGAAACCAGCCACAAGGTCACAGTGGGCGTGTACGACCTGAAAACGGGCAAGACCGTCTACCTGAAAGCAGGCGACCCTACCGACCGTTACTTTACAAACATAGCGTGGAGCCCCGCCAACGAAGCCGTCTACATGATTGAGCTGAACCGCGACCAGACAGACATGGAACTGGTAAAATATGACGCTTCGACAGGCGAAAAACTGTCCACCTTATATAAAGAGCACCACGACAAGTACGTACATCCAGTCAATCCGATAACCTTCCTGCCGTGGGATGCCGACAAGTTCATACTGCAAAGCGAAAAGACGGCTACAACCACCTGTACCTTTTCAACACGAAAGGCGAGCAACTGAAGCAGATTACAAGCGGCAAATGGGTCGTGCTCGACCTCATCGGATTTACGTCAAAGCCCGGAGAGGTGCTGATTTTGTCAACGGAAAGCAGTCCGATACAAAACAACATCTATAAAGTAAACGTAGAAACAGGCAAGCGTACATTGCTCGACAACGGCCGCGGATGCCACGCCAACACGTATGGCGGAGGCGGACACCGCTATCCAATGCTGTCGGCTTCAGGCCGCTATGCCTTCGACAGCTACTCGGAGCCTGACGTTCCGCGTTGCATCGACATCATAGACATTGAAAAGGAAAAAGGCTACAGCTACTTCAAGGCCGACAATCCGTGGACAGGATACAACGTGCCCGAATACTCTTGCGGCACAATCAAGGCCGCCGACGGAGTGACAGACCTGTACTACCGCATGGTGAAACCCGTCAACTTCGACCCCAACAAGAAATATCCCACCGTGGTTTATGTCTACGGAGGCCCCGGAGTACGCAACGTCGAGGCGCGATGGCACTATGCTAGCCGCAGCTGGGAGACATACATGGCACAAAAAGGTTACCTGCTTTTCATCCTCGACAACCGCGGTTCAAGCGACCGCGGACGCGACTTCGAGCAGGCAACGTTCCGCCACCTCGGCGTGGAAGAGATGAAAGACCAGCTTAAAGGAGTAGAGTATCTGAAGTCACTTGCATATGTGGACACAACGAGAATGGGCGTTCACGGCTGGAGCTACGGCGGTTTTATGACGACATCGCTCATGACTACCTATCCAGACGTATTCAAAGTGGGAGTTGCCGGAGGGCCTGTCATCGACTGGAAGTGGTACGAAGTCATGTACGGCGAACGTTACATGGACACGCCGCAGGCCAATCCTGACGGCTACGCAGAGACCAGTCTCATCAACAAAGCCTGGAAGACCGCATCATACGCCCCACCGTTGAAGGACTTGCCGAGGAAGGACTGGATTACAAGGGCTTCATCTTCTTCGGGCTGATCAACGTTGGCGGCGACCCGATGGTGATAGAATATAACTGCCGCATGGGCGACCCCGAGACTGAAAGCGTCATGTTGCGCCTGAAGAGCGACATTGTAGACCTGTTCGAAGGTGTGGCGGAAGGCAATCTCGGCACGCGCAACATTGAATTTGACGAGCGCGCTGCCGTCTGCGTGATGCTCGTCAGCGGCGGATATCCCGGGAAATACGACAAAGGCTTCCCCATAACCGGCATCGGTGACGTGGATGGCAGCATCGTGTTCCACTCCGGCACGGCATTGAAAGACGGACAGGTGGTAACCGCCGGAGGCCGCGTCATAGCCGTAAGCTCATACGGGAAAGACAAGGAAGAAGCCTTGGCAAAGTCGTTCAAGGAAGCGCAGAAAATCAACTTCACCGGCAAATACTTCCGCAGCGACATTGGGAAAGACCTTTAAAAACAATTAAGAATTAAGAGTTAAGAATTAAGAAAAAATGCGGTGAAGATAAATTTCTTAATTCTTAACTCTTAATTCTTAATTCAAAAAAGAATGAAGCGATTACAAAACAGGATATCCGAAAGCCGCTTTGCGCTGCCAATTACGGCGGTTTACGCGCTTGGAGCATGGCTTGTAATGTGCGCAGTAAGCGGCAGGACATACGCCGAACTTGCCGTATTTGCCCTGTCGGCGTATCTGATGGTGGAGCTGAACAACCGCAACGCCCTCATCAGGGTGTACAGCCGAATGGTGTCATGCACGTTCCTCGTGCTCGGAACGATGGCCGCTCCTGTAACGGGAAGCGTCGAGGTTGTCATTGTGCAACTGTGTTTCATCGCTGCATACCTTACGTTGTTCGCCTCATATCAGGACAAGCGTGCGCAGGGACGTATGTTTTATGCCTTCATGTTCATCGGCATTGCGAGCGTAATTTTTCCCCAGTCGCTGTTCTTCGTTCCTGTGTTGTGGGTTCTCATCGGCACCAACCTCATGGCCATGAGCTGGCGGAACTTCTGGGCATCGGCAATCGGGCTTACCGCGCCTTACTGGTTCATCGGAGGCTATTGCGCCATGACAGGCAGTTTTTTTGAAGTCACACAAAAGCTGAAATTCGACCTTTGGACGGTACATCCTTACGACATCACCATATCCGTTGACACGGCAGCGCCTTTCGGCTTCACGTTGCTTGCCGCAGTCATCGGCACCGTCCACTTCCTGCGCAACAGCTACAAGGATAAAATCCGCACACGAATGATATACGAGATGCTTATCACGCTGGCCGCGTTCACCGCCGCGCTGGCTGTGCTGCAACCGGCAAACGCCGGACAGCTTACGGGCATACTCATCGTAAACGCATCGGTGCTGGCCGGCCACTTCTTCGCGCTTACCGGCACACGGTTCACCAACATAGCGTTCATACTGCTCGCATTGCTCGCCATTGCAATAACGGCGTTCAACATCATGAACATAACACCTGCGGCAAACAACATTTCACCATGGAGTCTCTGATAGGGATACTGACCGACTACGGCTACGCCGGAATGCTCGTATCTGCGTTCCTCGCAGGCAGCGTGTTCCCATTGAGCAGCGAAGTTGTAATGCTCGCGTTAATGGCGGCGGGGCTTGACCCGTGGGCATTGGTGATATACGGCACGGTAGGCAACACTCTCGGCAGCATGTTCAATTACTGGATAGGCTCGCTCGGGCGCATGGACTGGATAGAACGTTACCTCCACGTGAAGCCCAAAGACCTTGACCGCGCACGCCGGTTCATGGCCGGACGCGGCGCGTGGACGGGCTTCTTCGCCTTCCTGCCCGTAATAGGCGAAGGCATAACCATTGTGCTCGGCCTGATGCGCGCCAACATCACTCTGACCGTTGTCAGCGTAACAGCCGGCAAACTGGCACGCTACGCCCTGCTGGCCCTCGGCGTTAAAATATTCGTTTAGCCATTTTACCACTATTTCACCATCAGCCAGGCAATGTCCGCATTACCTGCACGTTTTATATATAAGAGGACACTAAAATCCATGATTATGAAAAGATTTGTTTTAACAGCAGTAGTGGCGGTATTGGCCGTCATCACCGCAGGCGCACAGACAGCAGGCGGCAAGAAGCCCTCTAAGCAGGAACGCAAGGCCATGCAGGCGCGCATAGACAGCCTGATGAATCTCAAGGCGCAAAGTGCAATCAACGATACGGCATTCGTCATCGAAGCCAACGAGGTTACGTTCAAGCGCGGATATACCGTACACGTAACGTCAAACACCAATTTCATCGCCTTCTGCCATATGGAATGCCCGACAGCAAACGGCACAGCCTGACGGGCCGAAGGCCGAACTTGACGTGGTAATGCGGATTGACAAGCCACAACTGCCTGTGGCGCACGGTGAACCCCACGCGCCGCGCCAAAATGTCGAACCCCTCGACAGTAAGGCGCGTTCCGCGTATCGACATAAGCTCGTTTATCGTGAAAGCGTCCTCACCCGACAAGGCCAGCAACCCGCGATACCAGCCCGAAGGCAGCAAATGCACAAACGGCGCATGGCTCACGGCAAAGCCACGGGCTATCTGCTGATGCCCTCCGAACGGCATCATCCACGGCGGAAAGGCAACAAACGCCACTCCGCCGGGCGCGAGCAGCAGCCTCAAACGCGCAAGCAGCGCTGCCTTGTCGGCCACATGCTCTATAACGTCGTGCGACACAATGATGTCGAACCGGCGGCCACCGGCATCATAGTCAAGTATGTCGGCACACACGAAGTCGCCAACCGCGCCTTCACGCGAGAAACATGAAGCCTGGCCTACGCGCAAGCTCCGACACGTCCACACCCGTAACACGGCACCCCCTACGGGCAAACGGCAACAGATTGCCACCCTCGCCACAGCCAACTTCAAGCACATTCTTGCCTTCGACAGTGGCAAACCTTGATATGTAAGGAATAAAATACTTCTCAGCCGTAACCGCCTCTTCCTTGAAATAGCGGTAACGGTCATTATGCCTTTTCTGCATTTTGCTTCGTTTTTTACATTATGATGGCAAAACCTGCAAAATACTGCACCGGCAATAATGACAAAAAAGTTTAATCAAACACTATCCTGAAACCAAACGGGAAAGCCACCTGCAACGGTTTGTCGCTCCATTGGGTCTCCGTCTTTCCCCCGTTGGGCACATACCACGTCAGCTTCGGAGAGAAGAACAGCTGCAATCCCGGCGCCATGTCATACGACACGCCCACACCGGCACTGGCCGACCACTGCCATCCGGGAAGCCCGAGCCTGCGCTCAGAACGGTAAATCACAGTGTTGTCAAGATTGAACCTTACATCCGACTTGCCATGAAACGGTATGTCCAAGGCCACGCCTGCCGTGCCATACGCATTCCAACGGCCATTGTGCAAGAATCTGTATGACACGCTGACGGGCACACCAATGAAGCAAGTCCGCTGCCGCTCGGTTATGCCAGTAGTGTCAGCCCGGCCCGTAAGAAGATTGGTTGTGTGGCGCGTGAAGCGCAGCCCGAAGTCCAGACTCCACCTTTCAGTCAACCGCTTGCTGAAGTCCAAGCCGATCTGCAACGGACTTTCAAAGTCTTTCTTCGTCACGATGCGCCCGTTGTTGTTATACGCCATCTGCAGCAGAGCATATCTCTCTTCCTGCGTAAGGCCGACACCCGTATCATAAGTAAGGTAATGAGCCAGTTCCTCCCATGTCTCGATGTTCACTCTCGTGCCCGAACCTACACCGCCGCTTATCATCCGCAGCACCCTCGCAGCCATGCCGCCAGAGCCGCGACCGGCCACAGAACCTAAGCCGAACAGCCACTTCCGGCCGCCCTCAAACAGCCTTGCGCTGCCGCAGACATCGCTTCCGGCCGCCTCAACCATGCGCAACGGGGGAGCATCTGGCAGGCGGACAGCACCGTCCAATATGCCTATGCCTGGCATATCGGCCACATCAGGCATTTCCGGCGCAGTCTCCATGCCACAAAGCGCACTGTCCGCAACATCACACAACGGCGCGGCGGCTCGCCTGACCGACGTGGCCGGCATGCCGCCGGCCTGTCGTTCTGCAACGGTCTCACGTCTTTCGGCCTTGGCAATCGGGGTCGGACAAGTATAGTCTGCGCCCTGCCGCACAAATGCAGAACGACGGCCGACCTGTCCGTCAAGCAGATGAAGAGCCAGAGCAACGGCCAACAGCACCACAACCGCACCCATGCGGACGCGGTACTCGGCCACCATGCAGCGCAAGGCGCGCTTCGCACGAGCCAGCTGCGACGACGACGAGCGCGGCTCTATGCCAAGCATGCGGGCAATCTCGCCATGCGGCAGACCGTCAATGACAGCCAGCTTGAACACACGGCGGTAACCGTCAGGCAAACTGTCAATCATCTCCATTATGTCGTCTAACGGAACAACGCCATCCATACATTCCTCGTCAGCGCACAAGGCATCGGCCTCAACATTGTCCATCGGCACACAGCCGTTACGGCTCTCAACGGCTTTCAAGGCAAGATTGGTCATAATCCTGCCCATCCAAGCCTCGACATGGCGCGGCTCGCGCAACGCTCCGAGCGACGTGAAGACCACGATGAAGCCGTCATGCAGCACGTCACGTGCCTGCGCCTCGTCACCGACGATACGCAGACACACCCTGAACATCTTGCCCGAATACGTCCGATACAGCGCAGCCCACGCGCCACGGTCGCCCTCCTTGCACCTTCTGATAAGCTCTTCTGTCATCATCAACATTACGCAAGCCTTACTGCGGCCTATTATTCTATGAGTGCGGAAACAGCAGATTACTGCATCCGGCGTTACGGTTTGTTGCAAAATCAAGCGCCAGAAACCTCCTGCGACATGCTATTTAACGACAAATGCGGCATAAAATTACACCGATGCCAAGACAAATCCCGGACATCGAAATATAATAAACTTACGGTTGCACGGCACAAAGTTTGTATCTTTGCAACGCTTTATAAAGTTTTCATTGCGGAACAAACAATTATCACACATATCAGTAAATGAAACAATTTAAGTTGGTTGACAATATCCTGGGCTGGCTGGCGTTCTTCATAGCCGCCTTCGTATATTGCAGCACTATCGAACCGACAGCCAGCTTTTGGGACTGTCCTGAATTCATCACAACCGGTTACAAATTAGAAATAGGCCATCCGCCTGGAGCGCCTTTCTTCATGCTTACGGCAAACTTATTCTCACAGTTTGCCAGCGACCCGTCACAAGTGGCTATGATGGTCAACACGATGAGCGCACTGCTTAGCGCCACGTGCATAATGTTCCTGTTCTGGACCATCACCCACCTCACGCGCAAACTCATACTGAAGGACTGGAGCGCGCTGACCACCAACAAACTGATTGCCATCGAGGCGAGCGGCCTTGTGGGCGCACTCATCTACACGTTCAGCGACACCTTCTGGTTCAGTGCCGTCGAGGGCGAGGTTTATGCCTACTCGTCGGCGTTCACTGCGGTGGTGTTTTGGCTTATCCTGAAATGGGAAGACCACGCCGACGAGCCGCACAGCGACCGCTGGCTTGTGCTGATTATGTACATGACAGGATTGAGCGTAGGCGTCCACCTGCTCAACCTTCTCTGCGTGTCGGCCATCGTCTTGGTGTTCTATTACCGCAAATTCCCCAACGCCAACCTCAAAGGCTCGCTCATTGCGCTGCTCATTTCGTTCGTGCTTATCGCCGCAATACTTTACGGCGTGGTGCCGGGCATCGTCAAGGTTGGCGGCTGGTTCGAGCTGTTCTTTGTCAACACGCTGGGCTGTCCGTTCAATACGGGTGTGATAATATACATCATCCTGCTTGTGGCAGCTGTAATATGGGCCATCTATGAGAGCTATACGGGCAAGAATTTCAAGCGTGGAAACTTGGCGTTCCTGCTTGCCGTGGCAATGCTCGGAGTGCCGTTTTACGGCTATGGCTGGTCGGCCTTCTTCGTCGGAGTGGTGGCATTGGCGGTGTTGTGGTTCGTTATCAACCGCAAAGCCAACAACAAGCCGCTCGTAAGCGCACGCATAAAGAACACGACGCTGCTGTGCATGCTGATGCTGATGATTGGCTATTCAAGCTACGCCTTAATCGTAATACGCTCTTCGGCCAACCCTCCGATGGACCAGAACTCGCCAGAGGACATATTCACCCTCGGCAGCTATCTTAGCCGCGAACAGTACGGCGACTATCCGCTGGCTTACGGACAGGCTTACACCTCGCAGGTGAAGCTCGACGTTGAAGACGGCATGTGCCGCCCGCACATGGTGTACGGCGCGCCAATCTACCAGCGCAAGGAGAAAGCTTCGCCCGACGAGAAGGACTCATACTTCATCGTAAGCCGCAAGCGCGACTACTACGCTTACGCGCAAAACATGTTCTTCCCGAGGATGTGGAGTTCAAGCCACGCCGAGGCATACGAGAGCTGGATGGGCGGAGTTGACGGCAAACAGGTGCCTTACGACCGCTGCGGCGAGCCGATGATGGTGAAGATGCCGACAATGCTTGAGAACCTGCGCTTCTTCCTGTCATACCAGTGCAATTTCATGTATTGGCGTTATTTCATGTGGAACTTCGCAGGAAGGCAGAACGACATACAGGGCAACGGCGAGCCGGAACACGGCAACTGGATAACAGGCATATCGTTCATAGACAACTGGAGATTAGGCGACCAAAGCAAACTGCCCGACGACCTGAAGAACAACAAGGGGCACAACGTGTTCTACTGCCTGCCACTGCTGCTCGGCCTCATCGGCCTGTTCTGGCAGGCTTACCGCGGACAGCGCGGCATACGCCAGTTCTGGGTGGTGTTCTTCCTGTTCTTCATGACGGGTCTTGCCATCGTGCTCTACCTCAACCAGACACCGGGACAGCCGCGTGAACGCGACTACGCCTATGCCGGCTCGTTCTACGCGTTTGCCATATGGTGCGGCATCGGCGTTGCGGCAATCATAGACCTGCTGAAGAAATACGCAAAGCTCAACGGCACGGCAGCCACCATCGCCGTGTCTGTGCTCTGCCTGCTCGTGCCCATACAGATGGCAAGTCAGACATGGGACGACCACGACCGCAGCGGACGCTACGTCTGCCGTGACTTCGGACAGAACTACCTGATGTCGTTGCAGGACAAAGGCAACCCGATAATATTCACCAACGGCGACAACGACACATTCCCCCTTGTGGTACAATCAGGACGTTGAAGGCGTAAGGACTGACGCACGCGTCTGCAACCTGAGCTACCTGGCTACCGACTGGTACATCGACCAGATGTGCCGCGAAGCTTACGATTCGCCTACCGTTCCGATAACATGGCCGCGCCTTGACTACTGCTCGGGCACTAACGACTACATTGACGTGCAGCCCGAACTGAAAGGACAAATACTCGACTTCTACAAGACACATCCCGAGGAGGCAAAGGCGTCGTTCGGCGACAATCCGTTTGAGGTCAAGAACATCATGGCGCATTGGGTACGCACAAAGAACCCTGACCTGCACGTGATACCGACCGACACCCTCTATATCACAATAGACAAGGAGGCAGTGCGCAAGAGCGGCATGATGATGGCTGCCGACTCGATACCAGACCGCATGGTTATCTCGCTGAAAGGCAAGAACGCTTTGTACAAAGGCGACCTGATGATGCTCGAAATCATTGCCCAGTGCAACTGGACACGGCCTGTGTACGTTGCGACTACGGTAGGTTCGGAAAATTATATGAACCTTGGCGACAACTTCGTACAGGAAGGACTTGCCAACCGCATCACGCCGTTCACCACAAACGCGGCAGGAGCAAAGAACTTCGATTCTGACCGCGTCTACACGAACATGATGACACGCTTCAAGTTCGGTGGCATAGACAAGAAGGGCATCTACCTTGACGAGACCGTAATGCGCATGTGTTACACCCACCGCCGTCTGTTCGCGCAGCTCGCACTGCACCTCATCGCCGAAGGCAAGACTGACAAGGCAATGAAAGCGCTCGCTTACGCTGAAAAGGTAATACCGTCATATAACGTGCCGATGAACTATCTTAGCGGCGGACTTGACATTGCCAAGGCATACGCCCTGCTTGGCAGCCACGACGGAAAATACAAGGCAAAAGCCGCCGAAACGACAAAGCAGGTGTTCAACAACGCCCATCAGTATATGACATGGTACAACTCGCTCAAGGGAAGCCGCTTCGCACAAGCCCAGCAAGACTGCATGATGCACATATACATCATGAGCATGTGCATCGACAACGCCGACTTGTTCGACAAGGCTCTCGCCGATAAGCTTGAGGCACAACTCAAGGCCGACATGGCAACATACCAAAGCAAAGGCGGAGTTATGCCACAATAATTCAAGTAGTTAAAGGAGTTGAAGCAGTTGGAGGAGTTAAAGACAAAGGCCAATCGTCGTAACCCCCTGGCACAACAATCAAGAGTATTGTCTTTAACTCCTCTAACTACTTTAACTCCTTTAACTACTGAAAAGAAAAAATGATTATAGAGCAGCCTGCCAAATGGCTCCGTTGGCTATACCCACGGGCTACATGGCGCATGGACAAGACGGAAAAAGCCATTTACCTAACATTCGACGACGGTCCGATACCTGAATCCACGCCTTTCATTCTTGACACTCTGGCTGACAACGGCATCAAGGCTACGTTCTTCATGGTCGGCGACAACGTAAGGAAATATCCCGACCTGTTCAGGCGCATAGTGGACGAAGGACATCAGGTAGGCAACCACACGTTCAACCATTGGGGCGGTTTCAAGCATTCAGCCAAGGCTTACAGCTCCAACGCCGAGAAAGCCAACAATCTCATAGGGGCGCACTTGTTCCGCCCTCCGCACGGCTGGATGCGTTGGGAGCAGTATTTCCGCCTCGGCCGCAAATACCGCATCGTCATGTGGGACCTCGTAACCCGCGACTACAGCAAGTGGCTCACCGCCGAAGACGTGCTCAAAAACGTGAAGCGGTACACACGCAACGGGTCGATCATCACTTTCCATGACTCTTTGAAAAGCATCGACAAGCTGCGCTACGCCCTTCCCGAAACATTGAAGTGGATAAAAGAGCAAGGATATGAGTTCAAGACTTTCGAGTGAACGCATAAAAGCCGAGGCTTACGCCCTCGGCTTTTTCGCCTGCGGAGTAGCCAAGGCCGCGCCCGTATCAGCCAGCTGCGCTGACCGTTTTCGCCGCTGGCTCCATGCCGGCTGCCATGCCGGAATGGACTATATGGCGCGCAACGTTAAGAAACGGCTCGACCCAACCCTGCTCATGCCCGGCGTAAAAAGCATCGTATGCGTTGCCCTCAACTACGCACCCGGCAGAAAACTGCCTGACGGAGAACCGCAAATAGCCTCCTACGCCCTCGGTCAAGATTATCACGACATTGTAAAGTCACGCCTGCACACGCTCGCCTCGCGCCTCGGCATAACCGCCTACCGCGCATTCTGCGACACCGCCCCTGTGCTTGAACGCTATTGGGCGGCACAAGCGGGCCTTGGCTGGACTGGCCGCAACCACCAGCTCGTCATACCTCATGCAGGCAGCATGTTCTTTCTCGGCGAGCTGTTTCTCGACATCGAATTGGACTACGACCGTCCCGTTCCCTCACGTTGCGGCACATGCCATGCCTGCATCGACGCCTGCCCCACAGGCGCAATCTGCCATGACGGACAAATGCGGTCCGCCCGGTGTCTGTCATACCTTACGATAGAACACCGCGGCGACATACCACCGGCATTCGCCACAAAAATGGGTGACTGCATTTACGGCTGCGACCGTTGCCTAACCGCCTGTCCGCACAACCGCTTCGCCACACCGGCCTGCGACCCGCAACTGCAGCCAAAGCCAGAACTGCTCTGCATGACGCGCTCCGACTGGCAAAACCTTACCAAAAACCAAAGCTGCAAGACCGCATATCATGGACAATCACATATTTCTACCAAGCCTGCCTCATCGAAAGGCTACAACGCGGCGTTTACAGAATAACGCAGCGCGGCAGGGATTTCCTTAAAAGCCACACGTCAGACTTCGGGAAAGAAGACCTGATGCAATTCAAGGAGTTCAAGAAATACGCATCAGGAAACAAAACCGCTACGGCGAAAACACAAGAAGAGGAACATACTGCAATCAGCAAAACCCCTTCAGAAATATTGGACGAAGCGTACCAGGAAATAAACAAAGACCTAACCCAAAAACTGCTCGACGAGGTGAAAAGGCAAAGTCCGCAGTTTTTCGAGCAGCTTGTCATACGCCTGTTGGTAAACATGGGCTACGGCGGCAGCTTCGAGGATGCCGCGAAGGTGACCCAATACAGCCACGACGACGGCATAGACGGCGTAATAAAGGAAGACAAGCTCGGCCTTGACACCATATACATACAGGCCAAGAGATACACAACGCAGGCCGTGCAAAAACCCGACCTGCAAAAATTCATAGGCGCATTGGTGGAGCACAAGGCCACCAAAGGAATATTCATCACAACATCATCTTTCTCATCAGGCGCACTGGAAACATGCAAAAAGGCCGAGCATGTCAAAATAATCCTCATCGACGGCACCCAGCTTGCCAATTTCATGATTGAATACAACGTCGGCGTAAGCACAACTCAAGTGTACGAAATAAAACGTGTTGACACCGACTTTTTCGCCGAAGAATAAGCAATTTGTCATATCGGCGCAATATTTAATCACGATTACAAAAAGCCCTCATCCTACAAAAACAGTAAAATTTTGAACAGAAAAGTATGTCAAACATGTTTTTCTGTTCAAAATTTTACTATTTTTGCACCATAAACAATCCATTGCAACAACTGTAAAGTCCAACAGCAAATGCAAAATTAATCGAAGAAATTGAAAAACCTGTATTTGCTGTTAGACTCTACACGGCATAAGGAATCATCTTTACAATTACAGAATTTCTTACCGCTTTGCTCTGCAGCTCAGTGTCAAGTCGTCATTCCGCTGAAAAGCGGAATCCAGAAAGTGGGCATAGTGGTTAGCCGCCTTTATCTTTTCGACTGGATTCCGCTTTTCAGCGGAACTGAAAGTCGCCGTTAAGGCAATGGCGACTTGCCACCGACTTGCAAAAACATATAAGTGCGACATCCCTGTTGCGTCGAGCTCACGTTATATTAATACAAATATAATTTTTATTTACGAGAACATTTTTTTCACAATAATTTCACAAATCCGATAAAAAAGATTATATTTGTCACAAATTACATAAATATTTAAACAATAAACCATTAAAAATATTACAAAGTGTCAACTTTTGGTTTACAGTGCGAGGTAAAAAAACAAGTAACATTAAAATAGAATAATTACAAATAACCTGTATTATGAAAAAGTTATTATCAATCTTGTTTTTGGCTTTTATTACAGTAAACGCCATCAATGCAAAAAAAGCGAATGCCGTCTGGTATTTCCTTGCAAAGAAACAAAACACTGTCTCACAAGACAGCAATGTAAATGTCCAGTACGGTATTTACACAAAGTTTGCAAATACAGATTATAACCTTGGCCCTTATCCTACAATGAGAATAAAAGTCACAAATAAGACAGACAAAATAATATTCATTGATTTAGGTACGTCATATTTAAAGAAAAACGACATTGCCAGTGTAATCTATACCCCTACTATAACCACAACAATGACAGGGCAGTCAATTGGAGTCGGAGTAAATCTTGGCAACATTGCAGATGCAGTAGGCATAGGCGGAATGGCAGGCACAGCCCTTGGAGGTGTAACTATCGGAGGGAACAAAGGCTCATCGGCTTCAACTACTACATACGCTCAAAGATTCTTATCCGTTCCCCCAAAAAGTGCCATTTTCCTTGAAGACATACCGATACTCACTCCCGGAAGCGAAAAGGCTTTGGGTGATTTATTTTATTTCAAAGAAGTGGGTATGGGGAAACAAAAACGCCTTTGGTGTCTTTCAAATAAGTTTAGCGATGTAGAGAGTGGTAAAATAAAAGAATATACGGAAGACAACACATTGTTCACTATCGGCTGTTACTTGAATTATTCGTTTTCTGAGGATTTCAAAAGTTCTAATGGCATAGAAACCACTTATTATGTGAAAAAGTTGATAGGATCTTCGATGACTACATTTCCTCCCGGAAACAGCAAAGAATTCAAAATCATGGATAAGACCTTTCCGCAATGGAGGGATGAGATTGGCAAAGGCAACCTTGAGCTTATACGTCTATGGGCTAAATAATCATTTAATTGCGAATACATATGAGAAAGATCTTTTTTTTAATTTTGCTTTCATTGGTCAACATTTCAAACATATATGCGGAAACAATTCGTATGAAAGTCGGAGATACTAAAACGTTATCTCCATCTGTCTTGCAAACAAAAGTGCTTGCGGGACAACCTGCATGGACATCCTCTCGACCTAGTGATGTCAAGATTGTTTCAACAGACATGTACTCTTGCACGATAGAAGCAGTTAAGTCTTTTAGCGGGTATGCTATAATACATTGCCTGTATTACTATAGAGAATTAGACCCAACTACAGGACAATATTTATATCAACGCTCCGGTTACGTTGATTATAACGTGTTTGTTGAAGAAGCGGAGATTAAAAGTATAGAAATCAGTCCCACCAGTATCGAACTAGATTATGGTGAAACATATAAAATGAACGTTACAATTTTGCCGTCTAATGCCAATCAAGATGTAACTTGGTCATCATCCAACCCGTCAGTTGCATTTGTTAATTCCAATAACATCCTTGGAGCTAATGGATACGGCACTGCCGTTGTAACTGCAACTGCAAGCAACGGGCTTAGCGCTTCTTGCAACGTGACCGTAAAGAAGGACGGAAATGACAGTGGGAACAGTGATGACAATAATAACGACAATACGCAAAACGGCACTAATTATGATGAAGTGGACTATTATTTCCAAATTTCAAAAAAGAGAATGGATGCTCTTCGAAAAATAGCTATACAACAAGATAATAAAAATGACGACCATGAATAAAATAAAACTTTTCATCTTATCTATAATGGCATTAGCTTGTTTCTCTTTTTCCTCATGTAGTGATGAAGGAGAAAACATTGGTAGCAGTGCCTCGCAATACCTTTTTTTTAAACCTTACATGGAATGGGGCAGTTCTAAATCACAAATATCCTCAAAAATGGCTGACAGTAAAGTTTTATTGGATAAAGACAACACACTATGTTACCAGTCCGGAGATGAAACTATAGCCTATGGGTTTAAAAACGACAAGTTGAACACAATCGTTGTTATTCCGGAAGCAACTTTGTCTTTGGACGAGATATTGTTAGCTTTTAAAGGCTACACATTATTAAGCCAGTATGACAACATTGTTTATTTGGATGAGAATTCTAATACAATCGCTGAAATTGAGAATAGCAATGGTTTTTATACAATAAGTTGGAGCCAATACGGCCTTGATATGGCAAATGCTGTAGACTTAGGTTTAAGTGTAAAATGGGCGGACGTGAATTTGGACATAGGATATGACGACAATGCGGCATTGACCCCAGAAAACATCCAAGATGAAGTGACTAGGTTTTGTAATGGATTAATTGGATGGGGAGATCCTACAGGTGTAAAGAAAAGTGAAGTTGAAAGTGATTATCCAAAAACCAACTCTATAAGCGGCACTACATACGATGTTGCCAAAGCAAAATGGGGAGGCAAATGGAGGATTGCCACTCAAAGTGAATTCCAAGAACTTATAACTGCCTGCACATGGACTTGGGAAGAAAGGAATGGTTATTATGGATATAAAGTCACTGGCCCAAGTGGAAATAGTATATTTCTTCCAACTACCGGATACAGAAGAGGTTTTTCATGGTATGGCGGCGATAAAGGATATTATTGGACAGGTACTATGCGTCCAGGCTCAGGCCCGTATCCATACGTCCTAAATTTTGACAAAGCAAATAAGGGGCTTAATACAACATCTGTTTCCGGTTTGGCTTTTCCATTCAAAAATTATGGTTGTGCTATAAGGCCTGTACAGGATGTATAATTCTTTCATAACGGGAAACTATATTCAAGCAGCTAAAAGAATGGCAATCAACACCATTGCAAAAGGCCGCATTTAACTCACAAAACTCTGTTTCGGCGGATTTGCAATCATTAGTGGTTGCAAATCCGACGGAACAAATGTATGAAAGCAACTGCAACAAACAATGCCCACTGCTGCAGAACAGGCTATCATAGTGATTTTCACCAACAACCTATATTACAACAAAATATTTTACAACATGAAAAAATCAATCTATTCAGTGCCATTATCATTATTGGCCTTTATTCTAATGTCACTGGTATCGTGTAGCGGCGATGATGACATAAGCGACAAAGACTTCAATCCTGAAAATGAAAAAATGGTAGGTTCCAAATGGACTGCCACCAATTGGGATTATGGCACAGGTGATGACTGGGTCAGCACAATAGAAGAGCAATGCGACATATACTTCTATTCAAATACCGAAGGCTTAATCTATTATGACAGGGAAGACTTTGATTCGGACTTTGGATCTTCCAAAGAAAGAAAAGTAGCACACTTCACTTACAATGTAAGTGGGAATAATATAGAACTGGATTACATCACAGGCCAGATTCTTAACATCAAGTTCTTAGAACTCAACCAAAACACATTATCATCAACAAACGTTGAGTTCACTAAAAGCCAGATGAACTCTTCAGATCAAACGCTGATAGCGACCTTACATGGCATCACCCAAGACTGCAAATGGTATCACGATCTAACCGGCACACTATACATTGTAGGAGAAGGAGACATGGCCGACTACACTGCATATAATGACACCCCTTGGGGAAGAAACAAGCTTATGACAAGCTTTGTCACCGTTGAAGAAGGAGTAACCTCAATCGGTGCATACGCCTTCGCCAGCGCGTCTGTCACCGATGCTGATTTACCGCGCACTTCTTTGCAAAGAATAAATCATCATGCTTTCTCCAATGCAACCATATCCGACATTTACTTGAGCAGCAACATCACTGAAATTGGCGATGAGGCATTTTATGATTGTACCTATCTCAAAGACATATACGTGCCCGATAAAATTGAGCATATAGGCAGCTTCGCATTTGCCAACTGCAAAAACGCAAGCCTACTTGGCACTAAACGGCTAAAAAGAATAGGCGAGCATGCGTTCACTGGATGCAAAGTCTCTCGCTTTACAGAATCAGAAGTTCTTGAAGAAGTAGGAATGGGAGCTTTTACAGATCTGGACATCGATGAATTAATATTACCTAACAGCCTGAAAACGATAGGACATTTATCTTTCAATGGGAACTTTAATGAAATCCATATCGGAACGGGCTTGACAAATGTAACAGGCACTCCTTTTTATCCTTACAAAACAGGGAAAATGTACATTAACCTTGGTGTGCCTCTTCAATTGACAAACAGGTTCCTTGACCCTGCTTCCGGTTGGACGCTTTATGTCCCGGAAGGCAGCAAAGAAGCATACTCAAATGCCAAATATTGGAATGAATTTAAAAACATAGTAGAAGATGCCACATTGGAATCAGGAAACGGCAATCCTGACGAAAGTGGAGACGGTGATGAAAATGAAGACGAAGATGGCAGTGAAAATGAAGATATAACAATACCTTCGACATATTCAAACAACGGCAATACTTATAAATGGATAAAGGTAGAAAGTCCTACATTACCCACTTTCTACATCATGCAGACAGAGCTTAATCCTAATAGCCATTTTAGAGTAGGAAAAGACGGCGATATCGGCATTCTGAATGCAAGTGGAGACTATGCTGTGATAAAGACCGAATTTAGGAACTTCCTCGAAAAGATTAAAGAGGTTACAGGAATAGATATGCGTTTGCCCACAAGAGAGGAATGGATGTATGCAGCCAGCGGCGGCAAATACAGCAAGGGCTACACATACAGCGGAAGCGACGACATTGACCAAGTTGCATGGTATAAAGAAAACAGTCAAAACTCATTACATGATTTTGCGGAAAAAGAACCGAATGAACTTGGAATATACGACATGAGCGGAAACTATGGCGAATTGTGCAATGACAATGCAAATGACCCTGCTAATGTTGACGGAAGGATTTGCGGAGGATGTTATAGCGATGCCGCGACAAACTGCAAGGTAACAAGTTACAAAGAAGGTTCTACTTCTGGAAAGATACCTGGCACCAACATAAAAGAGAAAAACGCTTTCGACATAAGAAAGATTGCCGTACGGCTTGTATTCACAGCACCAAAAGATTTATGATAAGACAAAACACTTTAATTCACAAAACGCCATCTTTTATCTCCTAAAAGGTGGCGTTTTGCATTACCAAAGGCGGCAAATCATAAGCCATGGAGGCATGAATCGCAAACAAAAAACTTGTATTTTATTTCTCTGTCATCTGTCAGTTTCAAGTATAACAAGCTAATTTTCAACAGGTTAATGGCTGACAGATACATTTGAGAAGTATCAGTCCCTGTCAGCCGTGATCGACAAGACTGACAGGGACTGACATTAAAAGTAAGCATCCGTCAGCTTATAAAGCACTGACGGCCAAAGCAATAGGCTCAAAACTGACAGATGACAGAAGCATTATGATGATTATATTAACTTGAATTCGGTATAAGGAAAAGTGTGGCGGAACACATTTTCCAAGCGGTAAGTAGCCATGTGTTATTCCGTCAGTTTATTAGATCCTATTAGTCGGTTGGTAATCGTCATTCCGCAGAAATGCGGAATCTAGTGCAAACTGCCTGTACTTGCCTTCATTTGTGTACTGGATTCCGCATTTCTGCGGAATGACGATTACCAACCGACCAATTGAAACACAAAAGAACTGGCATATTTTCCTCCATCAACAACAATATTCCTTATCCGAACTGACGTTATACTATTGCAAGTTGATAGCACGTACCACGCTCTGTGTGCCGTCCCTGAAACCCGGCGGCTTTCAGCCTGCGGCCAATTTCAACGGTTGACAGACGTGACGGCGGCAACTTCGGGTACTCGCGGCGGACAATGGCGGCTATTTCCGATGCGGTAAGTTCCTGCGCCGTTTCGGCTGACGACGGCTGGCGGAAGAGGGACGTAAGGATGCTGTCAATGTCGGCATTGCGGAAAAAACGGCGGTTTTCATCCATAAGCTGCCGCTCCGCTTTGGCGTCAAGATAATACGGAAGTCCGCGGTGCACCTCGTCAATGAGCTGTGCGTAGAGCTGCTGATAGTCAACTGGCGACGTGAAGTCGATGCGCCCGGTTACGGCGGCGCAGATAAAGCGGCGGCTGCCGGTAGGGTCGGTCAAAGGGTGCGGACTGTTAGTCGTAGCAATAAAGCTGGCGTAGCGGCGTTCCGTTGAGAACGTGCTGCGGTAAGCCTTCATGGCTGTGACTTCGCCCTTGGATATGATATACTTCATAAGGGGCTGGCGGTGGTCGCTGTAACGGTCGAACTCGTCGATGTTGATTAGAGCGAAGGCCGAGAGGCTCTGCATCAGGGTGTTGTCGTTGCGGAAATCTATGCGGTCGTTGTAATACGGGCGCAACGCCTCGGGCAGTATTATTTTGGCGAACGACGACTTGCCGCAACCCTGCGCTCCGATGAGCAGCGGCACGAGCGAGTTGCCGTGCTGACGGTCAAGCCCCATCCAGTGGGCCACCATCGAGCGCATCCACACGGCGAACAGCCGCGTCCACCGAGACGTCGATGTCGGCACACGGGTGGCAAAGGCCGTGAGGCGGTCGCGCCCGTCCCAACGCGGCAGGGCGGCCAGATAGTCGCCGACGGGGTTGAACGTGTCAACAAACGTCGAGTTGACACGCTCCTTATATCGCGCGCCCACACGCGGATGCCCTCGCGCTGCGCAAGGAAAGCCATAGTGTTGATTACCTCCTGCGTTACGGGTCGGTAATCGGTGTCATAACAGCCGAGCGGCTTATACTCCACAACACCCGTCAGCTCGTTGCGTCGCAAGCGGTAACGCTTGCGGAAAAAGTGGTCTACCTGCATGGCGGTCAGCGCCGGCATGGGCACATGCGCCGTAGGGTTGACGCGCTGCGTACTTGCAGCGTATGCCTGACGGAACAACATCGTGACAAGGTCGCGGTCAGCGTTTATGCCGTCAATGAGCGACGTGCGCTCTACACACATCTGTTCCGGCAGACCCGAGCGGCGGCAAAAGCGAGCCAGCATGGCGACGGCCTGCTCGGCATAATATGGGTCGGAAGCGTTAAGGCCGGAACGGAGCACGGCATCCCAACAGGAATAGAATATGTAGCGGCGTGCCTCGTCGGGTGTCTTGCCTGGCAAAGGCGACTCATTGCCGCTTGCGTCGCAGCCATCCTCACCAACGAACACCGCCGACTTCATGCTCATGTCTACGGCGAACGCAACAGCGTGAGGTTCATAATAAGCCCCGGCATCAGCACTCATAAGACACATTGCGTCATCGGCCGGCGTGAGCAATGGTATGCTTACGCCGAGCTGCGACGAATACACATAGTGCAGACGCTTATAACCTTCTGCCATGAGGCGGCGAAAGCTGTCGTCGTTGGCAGGCATGCGTCCGTCGGCTTGCGAAATACGGCATACTATTTCTACTGATAGGCCGTTCGCAACTATAAACGCCAAAAGCGTATATGGCTGACGGGCTGCGACATTGCGCATGTTTACGGCAGTTTCAAAGTCTGACAGGCCGTCTATTTCCAACAATACAAGGCCATTACGGCGCAGCAATTGCCGTGCGCCGTTCATGCGGCGATACTCTGTTGCGAAGCATAGTCTTGGAATGTGATTGTCGGCTATTCGCACACCAGGCCTCGCTATTTCGCCGCCACTGTTGGTGGAAAGCATCAACGGAGACGCGCAACGATAATCGGTTCTATCTTCACGCCGTCAATGTCGTTGACCTGCTGTCCGGCATACATCGTGTTTGTTTTTTGCCGCAAAAATACGGAAACAAAAAGGTGGAAAGCCGTTGACCTTGCTTTTAACCTTGGCAAATATCCCAAATTGCATCAATGTCGGTTTCCGGCGTAAGGTCGATGCGGTTTTTGGCTATATAATAATCAGGCAAGGCGGCGCGCAGCTCGCTCACCTTGCATCCCTTCTGCGCCAACGACGAGAGGAAAAGGGCAATGCGGTTCTTGGCAAGTAATTTGGGGGCGTGGCGTCTTTTGGGCCAACGACGACAGGAACAGGGCAATGCCCACAAGGGCGTCGCGGCCATAATGGCACTCTGGATAAATCACCTCCGCCGTTGCCTCGCCACCGATTACCGCCCCAACTTCTTTCATCTTGGTCGTAACGTTCACCTCGCCTACAGCCGCCGCGGTGTACTTGCCGCCGTGGCGCTCGGTGACATCACGCAGTGCGCGCGTGTGCTGCTTAGATTGCTTACGGTATTGCCCGGCTTGTGGGCCAACACATAGTCAGCTACTGACACGAGGGTATATTCCTCACCGAACATACGTCCGTCCTCACAGATGAACGCAAGGCGGTCAACGTCAGGGTCGACAACAATGCCGAGGTCGAAACCTCCGGCACGCATACGCTCCATAATGCCGCCGAGGTTCTTTCTCAAGCGGCTCGGGATTATGGGCGAAATCGCCGTCGGGCGTGCCGTTAAGCACTTCATAATCAACCCCGAGAGCCTTGAACAAACCGGGCAGGATAATGCCTCCGACGCTGTTTATCGCATCAACGCACACGCGGAAACGGGCTTTCCTTATAGCCCCAACATCGACAAGCGGCAAAGCCAATACGGCATCGATATGCCTGGTGTTGAAAGTATCGTCACTGACATATTTGCCAAGACTGTCAACATCGGCATACGTAAAGTCCTCACGCTCTGCAATGGCAAGAACCTCGTTGCCGGCATCCCGGTCAAGAAACTCACCTTCGCAGTTGAGCAGTTTCAATGCGTTCCACTGGCGTGGGTTGTGGCTGGCGGTAATTATTATGCCGCCGTCAGCTCCAGACATGCGCACGGCAAGTTCGGTAGTAGGCGTCGTGGCGAGGCCGATGTCAATCACGTCGAATCCCGCCCCCATCAGCGTTCCGCACACTATGTTGCGAACCATGTCGCCTGAAATACGCGCGTCACGCCCCACAACAATCTTTCCGCAGCACTTGTCGCCACGACTGTTGCGGATAAACATGGCATAGGCGCTTGCAAACTTGACAATGTCAAGCGGATTCAGAGTGTCGCCGGTACGTCCCCCTATCGTTCCACGGATGCCGGATATTGATTTTATCAGGGTCATAATAATTAAGAGTTAAGAATTAAGAGTTAAGAATTAAGAGTTAAGAATTAAGAGTTAAGAATTAAGAATTAAGAATTAAGAGTTAAGAATTAAGAAAAAACTTTATAGTCCACCTTAAAAGCATATTTTCTTAATTCTTAACTCTTAATTCTTAATTCAATTATCGTCCGCGTTCGTATGTTATTTCATAGAAACAGGGGTAAACGCCGGCAGAAGCATAATTATGCCCGGCCGTGCTCGGCACAATCAAGTTAACCTTGGCGATGGCATCGGAAGCCGTATGACGCGCCAGGTTTATATAATTGAACGGTACAAGCCACCCCGTAGGCACGGATGTAGTAGAGTAAAACGTGTACATAAGGCTTGATCTGGTATCAAACGACGCAGTAAACGAGCCATTTGTATTCGTGACACTCATCTTTTCGGGAATTGACACGAAAGAGAGAATGTTGTTTGTCAGCTGCAACGAATCTGTAAGCAGGTTGTATTCTGAAAACCGGCAAAGCACGGTTGTCGTCTCACCGTTCTCAAGCGGCTCGCCCTTCCCTTTTCTTACAATCTGCATATATACGCCGGAATTCTGCATAAGCACATACTCGTTGTTAGCCGTATCCGTCTCATAACCTTTATTCCTGAATTCAGATTCGGTCAGGACTTCAATGTCGTTTTCACGGATAAAGCTCCTTATCGCCGAATTTTCACGGTCGCGCTGCTCCGCATAAGTTTCTGTATCATCACAGCTTGCGACTGCAAGCAAAGCAAACAGCGCAATGAAAGAGAATGCAAATTTCTTCATTTCCTTATCAGATGTTATCACAACGGGGACAAAATTACAAAAAATTCGACAACCAACGGCGTAGAGCAGGCATAATTATGCTTTTTTATAATAAAGTCCGGCCAACTTTGCCTACCACCCGGCTCGTCTTCACAAATAAAAACAACCTGCTGATATTCAGCAGGTTGTCAATAAAAAGTTGCGGAGGCAGGACTCGAACATGCGACCTCCAGGTTATGAGCCTGGCGAGCTACCAACTGCTCCACTCCGCGATATTCACTGTATAAACGCGCCTCATTTCTGATTTGCGTGTGCAAAGGTACTGTTTTTCCTGAAACTACGCAAATTTTCATCTCTATTTTTATCATTTTTAATGATTACGGACACCGGACGGCTGTAAAATCCGCCTTTATATTATATAATTAAGGTGAGTTCGGTATAAGAATAATCTTCCTTTGAAATGAAATAATTTATATGGTTTTGTATTTCAAGTAGTCGGTTGGTAACTGTCATTCCGCGCTCCGACGCGGAATCCAGTGATGACTGCCGGATTTTTCTTATACTTTTCGTTCTGGATTCCGCGTCGGAGCGCGGAATGACAGTTACCAACTGACCGCTTGAAGTAAGAATACTATAACATTCTCTTATACCGAACTCACGTATAATTAAGGTAGCGTAAAAACCACCGCGCTTCACCTGTCTTGCCGGCAATAAAGAAGCGGAAGCCCACGACCGGCAGCACATAAAAACATTAATACGGCAAAAATATTTTGTCGTATAAAATTAATTTGATACTTTTGCACACGACAAACAGAATGTGCAAAAACAAAAGAAGGGAGGTATTGGCAAGATGTCAATATCAAAAACAAGACATAAATTAGTAGATGTCGCCAGGCAGCTGTTCGCCAAAAACGGCCTGGAAAACACCACGATGAACGACATTGCACGTGCGTCGGGCAAAGGCCGGAGAACGCTTTACACTTACTTCAAAAGCAAAGAAGACGTGTACTATGCCGTAATCGAGTCGGAACTGGAAAGACTTTCCGACAAGATGGACGAAGTGGCCGCGAAAAAGATACGCCCACAGGACAAAATCATAGAGCTAATCTACACCCACCTGAACATGATAAAGGAAACGGTAATGCGCAACGGCAACCTGCGCGCCGCTTTCTTCCGCAACATCTGGATGGTGGAAAAAGTAAGGAAAAACTTTGACGAAGACGAAATAGAACTGTTCCGGAAGGTATATGCCGAGGGCAAGGCCGACGGCGAGTTCGACATAGACAACGTTGAACTTGTTGCCGACATAACACACTACTGCATAAAAGGGCTTGAAGTGCCTTTCATCTGCGGCCGCCTTGGGCACGGCATGACGCCCGAGGCAAGCAAGCCCCTCGTGGCAAAGGTAGTTTACGGAGCACTGGGAAAGTCTGTCACGAAATAAGGCGCAACGGCTGACAGCACGGTTTCCAGCCCAACCACAATAGACGAACATAAGTTTCATTATAAAATAAAACGAACTAAAAATGGGATTATTATCAGGCAAGACCGCCCTCATTACAGGAGCGGCGCGCGGTATAGGCAAAGCCATCGCGCTGAAATTCGCCGAAGAAGGCGCAAACATCGCATTCACTGACCTCGTAATCGACGAAAGCGGCAAGGCTACAGAAGCAGAAATAGCCGCCAAAGGCGTCAAGGCAAAAGGCTATGCAAGCAATGCCGCAGACTTTGCACAGACGGAGGAAGTGGTAAACCAGGTAAAAGCGGAATTCGGCTCCATCGACATCCTTGTAAACAATGCCGGCATAACAAAAGACGGGCTTATGATGCGCATGACCGAGGCGCAGTGGGATGCCGTGATAGCGGTCAACCTGAAGTCGGCTTTCAACTTCATACACGCATGCACGCCGATAATGATGCGCCAGAAGAGCGGCAGCATCATCAACATGGCATCAGTAGTAGGTGTTCACGGCAATGCCGGACAATGCAACTACGCAGCATCGAAAGCCGGACTCATAGCACTTGCGAAGAGCATAGGCCAGGAAATAGGTTCACGTGGCATTCGCGCTAACGCAATAGCTCCCGGATTTATCGAAACTGCAATGACACAGGCACTTCCCGACAACATCCGCAAAGAGTGGATACAGAAGATACCACTGCGCCGTGCAGGCCAGGTAGAAGACATTGCGAATGTGGCTACATTCCTTGCTTCTGACCTGTCTTCGTATGTAACCGGCCAGGTTATACAGGTTGACGGCGGAATGAACATGTAAACAATAAATGAAGAATGAAAAATGAATAATGAATAATCAAGCTGGACAGCAAGCGCAATACCACGGTTATTCATCATCACATTTTTCATTCTTCATTTTCATTATCCATCCTTCATTTTTTCCATTATCAAATTCCATATGAATGTCGTTTTCGAAGACAACCACATAATCATTGTGAGCAAACGCAGCGGCGAGATTGTGCAGGGCGACAAAACCGGCGACCGCACGCTTGCCGACGAAGTAAAAGCCTATATAAAAGAGGAATACGCCAAGCCCGGAAACGTTTTCCTTGGCATAGCCCACAGGCTCGACCGCCCCGTGTGGGGACTTGTTGTCTTCGCCAAAACGTCAAAAGCACTGGCAAGGCTTAACGACATGTTCCGTAACGGCGACGTTAAGAAAACATACTGGGCCATCTGCCAAAACCGCCCCGAGGTGCCGGAAGCCACGCTTACCCACTGGCTTACACGCAACGAGAAGCAGAACAAGAGCTACGCATACGACAGGGAGGTGCCGGGAGCAAAAAAAGCCATGCTCCACTATAAAGTAACCGGCCAGTCAGAAAGATACACATTGGTGGAAGTAGAACTGATGACCGGCCGCCACCACCAGATATGGCGAAAATCGGATGCCCCCAAACTGACCAAAATACGGCGATGCCCAGCAAACGGCGCATACCTGGAAAGGTGGAATTCGGCGTTTCACGGATAAGCGCAGTAAGCCCCGTGCCCGAAGACAGACTATGGCGTGAAATAACACGAACCGGCAAGTGACAAACGCGCCAGACCAACCATTCCGGCTTGAAGAATCTTTATTTGCCACATTTCACTGTCATCTGTCAGTTCACGGCGTATCACCATTACAGTCAGACACTTGCATGCTGACAGACACTTTGTTCATCTGTCAGTCGCTGTCAGCATGCAACCGGACAACAGACACTGACACGTCCTCATAATTCCGTCAGCCGCCAACAAGCTGTAAATCAAGCATTTTCGCACAGAATGACGTATGACAGACAAATGTCAAATTCCACATGCGACAAAAGGCCGTGTATTGCTTCGTCATTCATGGCCTTTCGCATTGCAAAAGACGGCTTTTCAGAGCCTAAAAGGCCATGTTTCACAAGCGAGACAACCGTGATGAAGAAGCGTGAAGCCAAAGCAAAGAACAGGAAGAAAGCTCATGGCCCGTTTTGCCCATATTCAGACACACGGCAAAATCACGCAACGACATTTGCATGCAAATGCCCCTACCAAACCGACACAGCACGCTCCCTACCCCATGCCGGCAGCGGCAATACGGGCAAAAAACACCGCAACGCATCGTTTTTGTCGCCAAAACGTTTCCTTTTTCCAAAATAATTACTTACTTTGCATATTGACTATACCAAATCCGTTTAATCTGTGCAAAGAAGAAAGTTATTGAAATGGGGAGCCGGCATTATATTGACCCCGGTTCTGCTGTTCATCATATTGGCCGTATTGCTTTATATCCCTCCGATACAAAACTGGCTGGTAGGGCAAGTGACATCATACGCCTCAAAGCAAACAGGAATGGAAATATCGGTAGAAAGGGTGAAGCTTGCCTTTCCGCTCGACCTCTGCGTAGTAGGGTTCAAGGTGTTACAGCCAAACGATTCGCTGCCAAACAAGAAAGACACCATCGCCAACGTAAGAAACCTTGTCGCCGACGTGCAACTATGGCCTCTGTTGAGACAGAAAGTAGAGATTGACGCATTCGAGCTGAACGACGTGAAACTCAACACTGCCGACTTGGTAGCTTCGGCACGTATAAAAGGCAGCATCGGCCGCCTGTACCTGCAAAGCCACGGCATCAACCTCGGAAAAGAAACTGTAAAAATAAACGAAGCCGCACTGGCCGACGCCAATGTAAACATCGAACTGAGCGACACTGTGCCGCCGGACACGTCGACAACGAAAAACAACTGGAAAATAGCCGTTGACAAACTTGACATCTCAAAATCAGGCATAACCCTGCACATGCCGGGAGACACGCTGCAGATAGCCGCCTATCTCGGAAAGACGGAAGCGAGAAAGGGATACTTCGACCTATATTCAGGACTTTACAAAATCAACCGGCTCGACATAACCGACAGCAGACTGGCATACGACAACAATTTTGAAGAACCGGCGAAAGGCCTCGACCCTAACCATATAGCCCTGTCCGGGGTGACAATCGGCATCGACTCTATCTATTTCCGCCAGCCAGACTTGAAGCTGTCGCTACGCCAATGCGCATTCAAGGAAAAAAGCGGATTGGCCGTAAAGCGGATTGCCGGAAACATCGACATGGACTCAACACGGCTAACCATTCCGTCGATAAACATCAACACGCCGAATTCAAGCCTTTCGGCAGAACTGGCAATGGACCTTGACGCATTTGACGAGAAAGCCCCCGGCAGGATAAGCGCCAAAGCAGACTGCGCCATAGGCAAACAAGACATCATGCTTCTTATCGGAGACATGCCGACAGGCTTCGTCCGCCGCTGGCCCAACCAGCCGCTAAGCATGAAAGCAGCAGCAGCCGGCACCATGAAGAAACTGAACTTCGGAGGGATAAACATCAAGCTGCCTTCGGCGTTCAACGTCAACATCAGCGGTACCGCCGGAAACATTACCGACACTGACAACCTGCAAGCATCAGTAAAAATCGACGCCAAGACTTACGACCTTGGCTTCATGAACGAATTGTTCAAAGCCCAAGGCACAGCCGTAAACATTCCCAAAAACATCGGCCTGCAAGGCGACATTGACATAAACGGCAAACTTTACAGCGCCGACCTTACAGCCACAGAAGGCGGCGGCAAGGTAAAGGCGAAAGGATTTTTCAATGCCGCCAGCATGAGCTACGACGCTTCCCTGCTGGCCGAAAACCTGAAAACAAGCCACTTCGTACTTGCCGACAGCATAGGCGACCTTACCGCCCATGCAAAAATAAACGGCAGCGGAACAGATTTCATGTCGCCACGCACAAAACTGACGGCCGAAGTGGGCATAGACAAATTCAGCATCGGATCATACAACCTTGACAGCATCAGCCTTAAAACCGACATGGCAAACGGCAAAGCCTACGCCGAACTGAACAGTGACAATCCGCTGGCTAAAGGAGTAATAGCCCTCGATGCCAAGCTGAACAAAAAGACGGCAAGCTCAACGCTTACGGCTGACATAGCCTATACCGACTGGTACGGACTGAAACTGACCGAGTCACAGCTCGCCACATCATTGCGCTGCCGCGTCGACATTGGCACAGACATGAAGACAATGCTCCGCATAAGCGGCATGATAAACGACCTTACCATAGCAGATTCAGGCAGGATATACCGTCCTGACGACCTGCTCGTGGACATTCTGACAAGCAAGGACACAACGCATTTCGTAACTGAATGCGGCGACTTCAAGCTGCACTTCAACGGACGCGGCGGATATAAGAAAATACTCGACAAGGCCGGCGAGTTCGCCCAAGAGCTGTCTGCAGAGCTGAAAAACAAGCAAATAGACGTAGCCGAGCTACGTAAAAAGCTGCCACAGGCGCAACTATACCTCACCACAGGCAAAGACAATCCGCTAAGCCGATTCATTGCGAGAAAAGGCTTCACCTTCCAGGATGCCGACATCGACATATCTTCATCGCCGGTACTCGGCCTCAACGGCAACATACAACTGCTAAAGCTGCAAAACAGCAGCATAACGCTTGACACGATACGCTTCAACATAAACTCAGACTCTACAAACTGCACGTACAACGCCCCAGGTAAGGAACAACAAGGAAAACAAGCAATACGTGTTCAACGCCCTGCTCGACGGCTACATCTTCAACAAAGGCTCCGGGGCGAACATAAAATTTTATGACGCGAACGACAGCATCGGAGTAAAACTCGGCATGGAAGCGTCAATGGAAGAACAAGGCATCAAAGTCCACATGCTGACCGACGAAACGATACTCGGCTACAAGAAATTCAATGTGAACGAAGACAACTTCCTGTATCTGGGCACCGACCGGCGTGTGTCGGCAAAGCTCCAGCTTACAGCTGACGACGGGACGGGTGTACACATTTACTCGGACGACGAGAACACAGAAGCCCTGCAAGACATTACCATCGGGCTAAACAAGTTTGACCTGGAAAAAGTCCTGTCCGTTGTCCCGTATATGCCGAACATCACAGGAATAATGAACGGCGACTTCCATATAGTACAGACAAAAGACGCCTTGTCGCTTTCATCGTCGATGTCTATCGACAACATGACTTACGAACGCAGCCGCATGGGCGACCTAAGCACGGAATTTGTATACATGCCCCAAAGCGACGGCACGCACACAGTAGACGGTGTGCTGAGCTGCAACGATGAACAAGTGGCAGAACTTAGCGGCACGTACAACTCGGACGAAAGCGACCTTGACGCCGAACTTAGGATGACACACATGCCAGTCAGGCTGGTCAACGGCTTCATTCCCGACAGGATAATACGCCTGACGGGATATGCCGACGGAGAACTGTCAGTAAAAGGGAAACTTGACAACCCCCGCGCAAACGGCGAAATAAAGTTCGATTCATGCTATATGCGCAGCGCGCAATACGGCATAAAGATGCGGTGGAGCGAGGAACCGGTACGCATTGTAGGCAGCAATCTCCTGTTTGAGAAATTCAAGATGTACTCGAGCAACGACAGTCCGCTGACACTGACCGGCAATGTGGATTTCTCTGACTTGAACAACATGAGCATGGACCTGAACATCGCCGCACGTAATTTCAAGATAATAGACGCGAAGGAAAACCGCCGAAGCGTAGCTTTCGGAAAGGCGTTCGTTGACATATTCGCCACAATGAGAGGCCCGCTGGAACGGCTTGAGATGCTCGGACAGCTTGACGTGCTCGGCACGACAGACATGTCTTACATTCTGCGCGACACACCGCTTTCCACAGACAACCGTATGGATGAACTTGTAAAGTTCGTCAGCTTTGAGGACACCATAGCCACGGTGGTTGAGCACCAGCCCATTTCCGGCTTCAATATGGATCTGACACTGAACGTGGCGCAAGGCGCACACATAATGTGCTACCTGAACAACGACCACTCAAATTACGTAGACCTGATGGGAGGCGGAAGCCTGAGAATGCGATACGGCCTGACAGGCGACATTAGTCTGACAGGACGTTACACCCTTGAAAACGCCACAATGAAGTACTCACTGCCCGTAATTCCCCTCAAGACATTCACCATACAGGACGGGAGCTATATAGAATTTACAGGAGACCCAATGAACCCGAGGCTGAACATAACCGCAACAGAACGCACAAGGGCCAACGTTTCGTCGAGCGGCAGCAACGAGGGACGCACCGTCGAGTTCGACTGCGGCGTCATCATAACCAAGACCCTTTCTGACATGGGACTTGAATTCACCATCAGTGCGCCTGAAGACATGACGCTGGACACCGAACTGCAGTCGATGAGCGTGGAACAGCGAGGAAAGATTGCCGTGACAATGCTTACAACAGGCATGTATCTTGCCGACGGAAACACCGGAGGCTTCTCGATGAACAGCGCCCTAAACTCTTTCCTGCAAAGCGAAATCAACAATATTACGGGCAATGCCCTGCGTTCGCTCGACCTGAGCTTCGGCATGGACAACTCTACCGATGCGAGCGGAAGCACGCATACAGACTATTCGTTCAAGTTCGCAAAACGCTTCTGGAACAACCGCATAAAGATTGTAGTAGGCGGCAAAGTGTCAACCGGGCCGGAGGTTGCCAACCAAAACGAATCGTTTTTCGACAACGTTACACTGGAATACCGTCTCGGCGAATCTTCCGACAAGTACCTGAAGGTTTACTACGACAACAACTCTTACGACTGGCTTGAGGGCACGGTACGCGAATACGGCGCAGGTTTCATCTGGCGCCGCAGCCTGCAAAACTTCAAGGACATATTCAGCTTCGGGAAAAAGAAAAAACAAGAAGCCATGCCCGCCGATTCAACTAAAAGCAACAAACGATGAGACATAATACAAGCGCACAATCGTCCATATCGAATTTGATTTCTGCGTTCCGCCACATTGCGCTGAGGGGCGGCTTACAGGCCGTCGCCGCCATTATAATCCTTGCGTCATGCTCAACGACAAGCAAGCTGCGCGACGGCGAACAGCTGTTCATAGGACTTGAAAAAATCAAATACACACATGTCGACGAAGACAGCATCGGCGATGAAGAAGCCGACCACATGGCAACGACAAAGGAAGAAGTAGAGTCAGCCTTGGCAACGGCTCCCAACGGCGCACTGTTCGGCAGTTCTTACTACCGCACTCCGTTTCCATACGGGCTATGGATATGGAACGCTTTTTCAGGCTCGAGAAACAAAATAGCTCAATGGATAACAAAAACCTTCGGCAAGGCCCCGGTGCTGATGCGGCAGGTAAATCCCGAGCTGCGCGCATCTGTGGCGCAGTCAGTCCTGCAAAGCCACGGCTACCTTAACGGCAAAGTCAGCTACAAGATTGTCGAACAGAAAAACCAAAAGAAAGCGAAAATAGGCTACACCGTTGATTTCGGAAAGCTGTTCACCGTTGACTCGCTTGAATACATCGGCTTTCCACAAGAAACCGACAGCCTTATAAACAAAACCATGGGCGAAGCCCTGCTAAAACCAGGTTCGCCGCTTGACGTATCGGTAATGGACGCCGAACGCAACCGCCTGTCAACACTGTTCCGCAACAACGGCTATTATTTTTACCAGCCAAGCTTCGCCTCATACCTTGCCGACACAATAGCAAATCCGGGCAAAGCCAAGCTGCGCCTGCAAATGGCAGCCAACCTTCCGTCGGTAGCAAAGCGCAAATGGCATATCGGCAAAATAAGCATCAACCTGCGCAAGCAGTTCATGGAAGAGCTGAAAGACTCGTTCAGCCACCGCTATTTCGCCGTAAGGTTCAACGGCAAACGCCCTCCCATACGCCCAAGGATTATACTCGCAGACCTGAAACTGCGCCCACGCCAACAGTTCAATTACGACAAATACATAGAATCGGCGAATAAAATCAACGGCTCGGGGCTGTTCAGCTCGGCCGAATTCACCTTCACGCCGCGTGACACCACGGGGCGCAGCGACACCCTTGACGTTGACCTTACCTGCACGTTCGGCAAGCCATACGACTTCTACATCGAAACGAACTACAGAAACAAAATCAACGGACGGCACGGCCCGGAACTTGTTGTAGGTTTCACCAAGCGCAACGCATTCCGCGGAGGCGAGAAACTCGACATAAACCTGCACGGCTCATACGAATGGGAACAGGGCGGCAACGTGAACGGCACGGGTGGCAACATGAACTCTTACGAATACGGACTTGACGCATCCATTGAGTTTCCGCGCCTCGTTGTGCCGTTCGTCAAGTTCAGACGGCGCTTCTACACCACGCCGTCAACATACGCCAAGATGGGCATGAACGTGCTCAACCGCCCGAGTTACTTCAGGATGCACACGTTCTCAGCCGAATGGACATACACCTGGCAGCGTTCCGACAAATGGAGGCACGAGTTCAGTCCGCTCACACTGAAATACCAGAAGCTCAACCGCACCACGGCAAAGTTTGACTCCATACTATACGCCAACCCTTACCTGCAAACGTCGATGCAGGACGTGTTCATACCGAAGATGCACTATACGCTGACCTACAGCTCGAAAATGCGCAGCCGCAACCCATTCGTATGGGAAACGACACTCACCGAGTCGGGCAACATCCTTTCATTGGGCTACATGGCGGCAGGCAACAAATGGAATGAGGCAAACAAGCAGCTGTTCAACAACCCTTACGCACAATTCTTCAAAATTGAGACAAACATAAGCAAGACGTGGCAGCTGGGACAGAAGTCACAGCTCGTAGCCCACGCCGACGCAGGCGTGATCTACTCTTACGGCAACAGCGTGAGCGCACCATACAGCGAGCAGTTCTACGTGGGCGGAGCCAACAGCATAAGGGCGTTCGCCGTGCGCAGCATAGGCCCGGGCAGCTACACAACGGACGTGTCGCGCCTGTCATACCTCGACCAGACAGGCGACATCAAGCTGCAGCTCAACCTGGAATACCGCTTCAACCTCTTCGGCAGCCTATACGGAGCGGCGTTCATCGATGCCGGCAACTGACACTTAGCCCGTATGGGGTTTCCACCCTGCGGAAGACTTCATTCTCGTCAATTTCCAATACCGGCAGATACTTCTGCGAGACGGGTTGCGGCTGAGTCACTGCCTGTGGTTTCTGCCGCGCCGGCATCAAAGAATCCAGGTCGGAAAACATCCGCTCATACATCTTGGCGGTAGACACCATGTCGAAAGGCAGCTTTACACCGCCAATGGTGACGCTCCTCAAATTCTCCTCAGACAACAGCTTGCGGAAGTAAGCCACCGCCTCGGCAGCCGACGTTCCGGCAACTCCATCACTATTGGTGACGAGAGCGTCCATGCTCACCTCTGTAAGCAAAATAACTGCGTCTTTCAGAATACGACCGTCGTCACCCTCAAAATCTCCACATTCAAACAATGTAAAACGAGCCTTGTCTGTAGTGAGAAACTCGCCGTATGGCATTTCGATGCGCATTGGCTGGTTTGAGCTAACGCCTACACCCAAACCATTGGACAAATCCTTGAAAAAAGCCACTAGTTGCGGACACTTGACTATTGCCAGCGACATGCGAAGTTCTGGCATTTCATCAGGACTACATCTCAATACGAACATGCCGTCAACGTACACGCTGTCAGTTCTATGCAAGGGTAGGTATTCACTCATACTGGCAAACTCCTTAAAACCATGATTTTCTTCGACTTTGCTCTCCACTTTCGGAATCTTTCTGGCGCCAAGAGAATAAAGGAAAGCAACAAAAAGCTTCTCCTTTGCTTCCGCATCCTCCTCTCGCGGAGGATCATAGGCGAAGGCTTCAGGCACCTTTTCCCTAAGCTCGAGATACATGTTCCTTAGAATCTTGGCCCAGTCCCTGTTGCCACCCACAGCCGGTATAACCATGATGCGGCCATACGGCCCAATCAGATCTATGAACGCTCCCAGGTTGAGACCGTCGCAGACACGACGCGCCACCTCGTTTGGCGGCATGGTTTCGAACGACGCGCGGCTCGCCGTGAAGTCTCCAAGGCTCATCGCGATTACAAATTTGACGCTGTTCGGGGCGGTACCGATGTCGTCGGTCTCGCTTTTAAGGACTTTGGCATTGACTGTCTCAAGCACGCCAACCGAGCCGTTGCCGGTAACGATCTTAACCTTCTGCCCGTCCAGACCGGATGCGCCGTCAGTGCTCTTGGGAAAAGAATTGACGAATTCCATCAACGAGGCATTGCCGAAACTCACCTCAAGTTCCAGACATGGAACCGTGTTTGCAGACGCGCGCAAGATGATACGCCCCTTTACATTGCCATAGAAGGTGAACACGCGGCTGCGGCAGACATACGTCGTGTCATTTGAAACATGCAAGACATAATCCGGCACGGCCTGCCCCATTGCGCAAAGCGCAGACATGGCAAGCGTCAACAAAACAAGAATCTTTTTCATGGCAGATGAATTTAAGTTGCACAATACACGAAGACAAAAATACGAATTAAAATTGACAATACGGCAAGCCGAAGGCCGGAAAATCACCGTCTGTAAACCAAGTGGCGACAAAAACGCGACATTACGAGGCGTTTGCCTGTCAGGAAAGGAGCATCGCCTCGCATGCAGGCTTCCGCCGGCCTTGACGGCGGAAGCCATAGGGACGATGGGTCAGAGCCGTCAAGACGTGCAGTTCGGACGGCTTAAACGGCACGTCCCGACGGTCCGGAAGCATCGCCTCAACGCCCTTTGCCCAACCGGCACGAGGCAGGCGCGCAAGCCATTGACAGTCAAGAAGTTTGCAAAAGGCCATCTTTTAGCTTGCGAAACATGCTCTTCAACAAGCTGAAAGACGGCCTTTTGCCGTGCGATTTGCCACCTATTGGAAACGGGGCAACATTCTTTTATAAAAGAAATGCGTCCAAACGTTCAGTATCTTGACAAAAATCATTAAATTTGCAAACCGTAAAAACACACGCCACCAAATGCACACGGCAACATGCCGAAGTCAAAAAAAGCGCAGGCAATACGCCTTGCAAGAGGGCTATCCGTCCTGAAAAAACAATTATCAATGCAAAATGCAAGAGACAGCAGAAAACACAAAATAAATATTCCAACGAACAAAAGACATCACATGAAAAACAAAACAACCAGAAACTTATGTTCATTGACAGTCAAAGCCATTCTGGCAGCATTGCTCATCGGAGGGCATGCCGTCAGCATACATGCGGAAAACAATGAAACAGAACTACCCCAGGCAAGAGAAACAAAAATCAACGGCGGATGGAAATTCACACTCGGCGACCTGCCAGGAGCCGAAAAGCCAAGCTATGACGACAAGTCTTGGCGCACTGTAGACCTGCCTCACGACTGGAGCATCGAAGGAAAAGCCGAAAAGACAAACCCCGCCGGCAACGACGGAGGCTACTACCCTACAGGCATTGCCTGGTACCGCAAAACCCTGAACCTGCCCGAACATGACGCAAACACCATGACAACAATCTATTTTGAAGGCGTTTACATGAACTCCACTGTCTACGTCAACGGGCACAAGCTGGGCACACGGCCCTACGGATACTCATCATTCCATTACGACATTACGCCGTACCTGAAAAAAGGGCGCAACACCATAGCCGTGCGCGTGGACAACTCAATGCAGAAAAACTGCCGCTGGTACAGCGGCTCGGGCATATACCGGAACGTGAAACTGATACGCACGCCCCTTCTTCATTTCAAGACATGGGGCGTATTTGTGAAGAGCCGCGAGATAAACGGACAGACTTTTGTCGAGACGGAAGCCGCGATACGCAATGAAAACAACGCCGCAAAGACATTCACCCTCAGGACTACCATCAACGACAACGACGAGACAAAGGCTTCGCAAGACGTAACAATGACACTCGGCCCAGGCGGAGAAAAAACAGTTTGCCTGCAACTCCCGGTATCCGACCCCAAGCTGTGGAGTCCCGACGCGCCCAACCTTTATCGGCTGACATGCAGCATCATGACACCCGACGGACACGGAGACACCGTGACCGAGGCATTCGGGATAAGGACAATAGAATACTCAGCCGACAAGGGCTTTCTGCTGAACGGACGGCAAATCAAACTCAACGGCGGATGCGTACACCACGACAACGGCTGTCTGGGCGCGGCATCATACCGCGACGCGGAATGGCGCAAAGCCAGACTGATGAAAGAAGCCGGTTTCAACGCCGTGCGTACATCCCACAACCCTCCGTCGGAGGCATTCCTCGATGCCTGCGACAGCCTCGGACTGCTCGTCATTGACGAGGCTTTCGACGGCTGGTGCGAATCCAAAACGGCGCACGACTATTCCGAGCTGTTCGACCAATGGTGGCCTCAAGACATAGAAGCCATGGTGGCGCGCGACCGCAACCACCCCTCAATCTTCTGCTGGAGCACCGGCAACGAAATAATGGAGAGAAAAAAACCGGAGGCCGTGCTTACAGCCTACGCACTGGCCGGACATGTGCGCAGACTGGATCCTACACGCCCAGTCACGTCGGCATTAGCTTCATGGGACGCCGACTGGGAGATATACGACCCCCTGGCCGCCGCCCACGACATCGTAGGCTACAACTACATGATGCACAAAGGCCCGTCAGACCATCAACGGGTGCCGTCAAGAGTGATGATGCAGACCGAGTCATATCCGCGCGACGCCTTTGCAAACTGGGCCAGGGTTGACGCTTACCCATACATAATAGGCGACTTCGTCTGGACTGCCATCGATTATCTCGGGGAGTCAGGCATTGGCCGCTACTTCTACAAAGGAGCTACAGAAGGCGAACACTACGACCGCGACCAATACCCCTGGCACGGCGCATACTGCGGCGACATCGACCTGACCGGAATGCGCAAGCCCATATCCCACTACCGCGAGACACTCTACGATGCCCGTCCCGGCGTATACATGGCCGTCAAAGAACCAGACGGATACTACGGCGAGATAAGGGAAACGAAATGGGGAGTATGGCCGACGTGAGAGCTGGACATGGCCCGGGCATGAAGGCAAACCCATCGAAGTAGAGATATACTCACGCTATCCGTCAGTACGGCTTTACCTTGACAACAAGCTCATAGGCGAACGACCCACCACACAGGCTGAAGAGTTCAAGACCGTGTTCAGCATTCCCTACACGCCGGGCACGCTCCGCGCAGTCGGCGTAAACGAAGGACGCGAGCTGGCGGGCGACACATTGGCCACAGCCGGCAGGCCCGCAGCCATAAGACTGACAGCCGACCGCACCGAGATGCCGGCCGACGGACAGTCGCTGACCTACGTCACGGCCGAGATAACAGACAAAGAGGGGCGCGTTGTGCCGACCGCAGACCAACAACTTACCTTCACCCTGGAAGGAGAAGGCACTCTGCTCGCCACATGCAGCGCCGACATGACAGACAACACGGCCTACACCCAGCCCGAAAGGAAAACATGGAAAGGCCGCGCCCTGGCCGTGATAAAGAGCGGACGGGAAACCGGACGGCTAAAACTAACCGTAAAAGGGAAAGGACTTAAGAAGAGCGGCATCACCATCAATGTGGAATGACACACCCTCGTTACATGCAAATCCAGCCTGACGCGTAACCCCCTGATAATCAACGTCTGTGCAAAAGACCGTCTTTTAGCTTGCGAAAGAGCATGTTTTGCAGGTCAAAAGACGGCCTTTTGTCGTGTGATTTACCGTCAATTGTCTTTTCCTGATTTATGTTGACACTTTTTCTCTAAATAAACTAAACAGGTTTACACAATCGGATTATCCGTACTGCAAGTGTTGACATTGTCGTTTTGAAGGACTTCTTGTCTTGACACTTTCGTGTCTAGCGTTGACGCCGGCGCGCCGGCGTCAACGCTAGACACGGCAAAGGTAGCCTTTTTCGCCGTTTCTGTTCCCATCCTTGTCGTTTTTTCTTCTTTTCCACATGTTTTTTTGCTCCCCTTCCTGTAGGTGTACTACATCCGGAGTCTTGTCGCCTATGCTCATGTGCGGCCTCCGGCTGTTGTAGAAACTGATGTGCCGGCCTATGGCGTGGCGGGCCTCCGCCATGTCGCTGAAGGCGCGGCGGCGGTGAACCGCCTCCTGCTTGACGATGCCGTTGACGCGTTCGGCCACTGCGTTGTCCGTGGGGTTGTAGTCCTCGGTCATGCTTACGGCTATGCCGTGCCGGCGGAGTTCCCCGATGTAGGCGTCGCAGCAGTATTGCACGCCGCGGTCGGAGTGGTGTACGAGGCCGTCGAGCCTGTCGCTGCCGCGCATGGCGGCGGCCTGGCGTATGGCCTGGCCGAGGGCGTCGAGCGACTCCGAGGCGCGCAGCGATGGTGACAGCCTCCAGCCCACTATCTTGCGGGAGTAGGCGTCGGTTACGAGGTGGAGGTAGCATGTGCCGCCGTATTCGAGTGGAATGTAGGTTATGTCGGCGACCCACACCTGGTTGGCCCCGGTGGGCGTAAAGCCGCGCACGAGGTTCTTCCACTTGTGGTAGCGGTGGTTGGAGTCCGTCGTGCGGCGAGGCTTCGGACGCGGCAGCACGAGGCCGCGGCGGCGGAGCAGGCGGAAGAACGAGTCGCGGCCCGGCACGGCGTCCGCGCCGTACACGGAGCGGAGCATCAGCCAAAGCTTGCGGCAGCCTATGCCCGGGTCCTCGGAGCGTATGCACGCCACGGTCTCCAGCATGCGCCGTTCGCTCAATACGGGAGTTTCACCGCCGGCCTTCAACCGGTAGTAGGCCTGGCGGCTGCGGCCAAACAGGCGGCAGGCGGACGAGACGCTCGCGCCACGCCGCCCCACCAGTTCCGTCACTGTTTGGCCCCATGTTTTTTTCTTATTCGGATGTCGAACTCGCGCTCGGCTATCTCTATCATCACGTCACGGGCCTCCGTCTCCAAACGCGAGAACGACAGGGCCTTCTCCAATTCGCGGATGCGCTTGCGGAGTTCCGCGTTTTACGCCTTGTAATCTTCATTGCTGCGTCGTGCCATGTCGGTTTCGTTTTCTTCCGACACTTCGAGCAGGACTTCCGCGAGAAGATACTTAGCAAATACGAGGGTCACGTGCCCGTAGAGCTGTGCTTCCAGAGCCTCGACGCGCTGCCCGAAGGCTTCACCTGCCCCGAAGGACGCGTAAAGCCGTGGGGTACAAACCACGCCGTGCTGATGGCAAAGGACGTAATCCGCGAGCCGTTCTGCGTAATCAACTGCGACGACTTCTATAACCGCGACGCCTTCATGGTTATCGGAAAGTTCCTTGCCGACCTGCCCGAAGGCAGCAAGAACCGCTACGCAATGGTGGGCTTCCGCGTAGGCAACACGCTGTCTGACAACGGAACGGTGGCGCGCGGCATCTGCTCGAAGGACGACAACGAGTGTCTTACAACCGTAGTGGAGCGCACCGAGATAATGCGTGTAGACGGCCCAGTGTGCTACAAGGACGAGGAAGGCAAGTGGGTTGCCGTAGAGGACAACACGCCTGTGTCAATGAACATGTGGGGCTTCACTCCCGACTACTTCGCACACAGCGAGGAATACTTCAAGGGATTCTTGGCCGACCCGGCCAACATGGCCAACCCGAAGGCTGAATTCTTCATCCCGCTGATGGTAAACAAGCTCATCAACGACGGCACGGCAACGGTAAAAGTGCTCGACACAACGAGCAAATGGTTCGGCGTGACATACGCAGCCGACCGCCAGAGCGTCGTAGACAAGATACAGAGCCTTATAAACGAAGGCGTTTATCCCGACAAACTTTGGTAAGGTTTTATGGGGTTATGAGGTTTTAAGGTTATGCGGTTGTACGGTTTTACAATTGGATTTCAATTGAAAAACCTGCGGCACCATTATTATTCAAGCATTAAAGTCAACCTTAAAACCTCATAACCGTATAACCTTACAACCGCAAACATTACACAATGGACATCAACCTACTTAACGACGAGGAGCTGTCAAAGCTGCAAGAGCTTATCGGCTCTTCAGAGAAAATAGCCCTTTGCTGCCACCGCAGCCCCGATGGCGACGCCATAGGCTCGGTGCTCGGCATGGCCGAATACTTGTATTCGTCAGGCAAAGTGCCCGTGATGCTCGTGCCTGACGCCTACCCCGACTTCCTACAGTGGCTGCCCGGAACGGAGCGCATGGTGCGTTATGACAAGCACAAGGCCTTCGCCGACGAGATTCTGGCCGGCGCCGACCTGCTGTTCTGCCTTGACTTCAACACCGTGCAGCGCACAGACAACATGGCCGAAGCCATCACCGCGTCGCCGGCAAAGAAAGTTATGATAGACCACCACCTCGCGCCCGACATGGACACAGACCTGTGCGTGTCGCGCCCCGAGGCGTGCAGCACGTGCGAACTGGTGTTCCGCATGATATGGCAGCTCGGCGGATTCGACATGATGACAAAGAAATGCGCAGTGCCGCTGTACTGCGGCATGATGACAGACACAGGCGGATTCACCTACAACTCCACCCGCCCTGAAATATTCTTCATCATCAGCCAATTGCTGACCAAGCGCATCAACAAGGACAAGATTTACCGCAACGTATACAACAATTACAGCGAATGGCGCATGCGGCTGACTGGCTACGTGCTGTACGAGAAGATGGTTGTAGTCCCGGAAAGCAAGGCCGCATACTTCACGCTGACGCGCGACGACCTGCGAAAGTTCCACTACATAAAGGGCGACGCCGAAGGCTTGGTAAACATGCCGCTGCAAATAAAAGGCACAAAGCTGAGCATATCGCTGCGCGAAGACACCGAGAAGGACAACCTCGTGTGGGTGAGCCTGCGCTCTGTCGACGACTTTCCATGCAACAAAATGGCCGAACTTTACTTTAACGGAGGCGGACACCTCAACGCTTCAGGCGGCCGCCTTGAATGCAGCATATCCGAAGCCGAAGCCATAGTGCGCAAGGCTATTAAGGAATTTTGCTAAATATAGTAAACGAGCTGACAAGGGACAAGCAGACAAGTTGGTTACCTACCACCCAACAAAGAATATTACTCATCTGCTTGTTCTTCGTCTGCTCCAATCTTTAACTTGTCGACTCGTCCCTTGTCAACTTGTCGACTAAAAATCATCTCACATTAATCATCTTGTGCGTTTGCAATGACAAACGCCACTTTGGATGAGCCAAGCAATAGCTGACAGCCCCGTTCAATATGCATGCATTGGCCTCGCTGTCGCCCACGTCACACGGCTGCAAGCAATAAACCTTGGCCGAAAAACCGTCATACTGCGACATATCAAGCTCTGAAGAGGTAAAGACAACCTTCAGCTCATCAATATGCGAGAGCCTTACCGGGCGGTATTTTGGCGAACACGTAACCCAGTCAATGCAGCATCCGGCAGGCAACGGCACCGTGCCGTTAGTCTCAATCTGCACAAATTTGCCGGCTTCATGAAGCCTGTCGACGAGCGAAGGTGTAAGCTGCAACGCCGGTTCGCCGCCGGTTATAACAATATGGCGTGCCGGATATTTGACTACTTCCCGCATTATTTCCTCTTCAGACATTTCCATGAAAGCGTCATGAAGCGTGTCGCAGAACGAACATTTCAGGTTGCAGCCTGAGAAACGCACGAACACCGCAGGCGTACCGGCGTAGAACCCCTCGCCTTGCAGCGAATAAAAGATTTCATTCACACGCATCGCCGCAGTCCTCATCTTTCACATAAGTAACCCTGTTGTTCCTGCTCTCCTCAATGTCAACGCGGTAACAGTGCTCCACCTGGTCGCATATCCAGCGCGCTATGTTCTCCGCCGTAGGGTTGAACGGCAGCAGCTCGTTGAAATCGCCGTGGTCAAGATAGCCGTGTATCTTGTCCTTTATACGCTTGAAGTCGACTACCATGCCCTCTTCGTTCAGTTCCTTTGCCTTGCAGTGTACCGTAACAATCCAGTTATGGCCGTGCACCATGCGGCACTTGCTGTCATAAGGAAGTTCAAGACGATGGCAGCCGGCAATCTCCATTTGCTTTGAAACGTAATACATAATAATTGTAATAATCGCTTTTTAACACTGCAAATATAACGATTTTTTCCGTCACCCACAATCATTGCGCCACCTATCGGCACTTATCCCGCCAAACGGAAGCCGCAACAGCTGTTTCCGCACACAGCGAAATGCAGCGAAACCGCCGTAAACAGAAGGGATTTGAAAGGTTTTTCCTAATCGGGGGATGAGGCGTCTTGGTATTTTATTTTTACATTATTAGCACACAATTTATTGATTTTCAACATGATATAAAATATTAATCTTCCATTAAAATGTCCAAAAATCAGACAAAACCTTGGCTCGTATCAGTTTTTTTCATACCTTTGCAGCGGTAAAAAGATAAGGATAGTGAATCTTCTTTTGTTTTGAAAGCCACTATTCACGTTAGTTTTTAACTGGCATCCAGGCCCGGCTTGGCACTTGTCCCATACGCAATCCGCGCGCCGCGAACACAATCACATACATTTGTTCAGATGCCATAAACAACATTTTATGGACAGAATATTAAGGAAAGTATTTGTAACTTTGTTCATTTTTGCGACAGGAACTTATGCCTGCGCAAGCAACAAGGTAGCGAATAGCTCAAAGTTCAATTGGAATCCGGTGATGGATGCGATAATTGAAGTTGAAAGCGAAGGCAATCCAAAAGCCGTAAGCGGAAATTCATGCGGGGCGATGCAGATCACTCCCATACTGGTGAAAGAATGCAACGACATTCTAAAGAAGCAGAAAAGCAAAAAGCGATTCAAGCTGTCTGACCGTTTCAATGTCAAGAAATCCAAGGAGATGTTCATATTGATACAGGCACACCACAATCCCGAAAACAATGTGGAAAAAGCCATACGCTCATGGAACGGAGGACCAAGATACAGCGTCAGGGGAACGCAAAAGTATCTGAACAAGGTAATGAAAATACTCAAAAAGAGGTAATAACCAAACAAATACGCGCCATGTCCTGACAACGGACATGGCGCGTATTCGTTATAAAGGCAACATAAAAGAACAAAAAAATTTGAATTTAATACTAATAAGGCAACCGTATTCAATCAAATGGCATTATCTTTGTAAAACTATTTGTTGAAACAAAACATTGAATTTATGACAATTGGAATTATTATCTTAGTGGTTGTAGTGCTGCTCGTAATATGGGGAGTCAGCCTGTACAACAACCTTGTGAAGTTGAAGAACAACCGCGAAAACGCGTTCGCCAACATCGATGTCCAGCTGAAACAGCGTCACGACCTCGTTCCGCAACTTGTTTCCACCGTAAAAGGTTACGCGACACACGAGCGCGAAGTGCTGCAAAGGGTAACCGAAGCACGCTCCGTAGCCATGAACGCAACCGGCATAAACGACAAAATAAACGCCGAGAACGCGCTGACAAGCGCACTCGCCGGACTGAAAGTGTCGCTCGAGGCATATCCAGACCTCAAGGCGAACCAGAACTTCATGCACCTGCAAACGGAACTGTCAGACCTCGAGAACAAGCTGGCTGCAGCACGCCGCTTCTTCAACTCAACGACACGCGAACTGAACAACGCCGTTGAAACATTCCCTTCAAACATCTTCGCAAAGATGTTCAAGTTCGGCAAAGAGCCGATGTTCGAGGTTCCACAGGAAGAGCGTGCGGCATATGACAAGGCTCCCGAAATAAACTTCTAACAGCAAGCGCATTATGAGATATGTAGGAATGCATACCCAAATCCGCCGGAACAACATGCTGACAACCATCCTTTTGCTGATGTTTCCTGTCATCATCCTCGGCATGGTTTGGGTGTTCCTCGCATTGGTAAACTATTTCGGCAACGGCGTTTACGACCAATACGGCAACATCGTGCGCCATCTTGACGCGGCCGTGGTAAACCATTACTTCCTGAACACTATTCCGTGGGTCATTGCCGGAGTCGGCGTATGGTTCCTTATAGCGTATTTCTCAAATACGGCCATGGTGCGTGCCGCAACCGGCTCGTGCCCCATCACACGCAAAGAGAACCCGAGGATTTACAACATCGTTGAGAACCTGTGCATCGCCTGCAACATGGACATGCCAAAAATCAACATCGTCGACGACCCCCAGCTTAACGCCTTTGCCAGCGGAATAGACAAGAAGAGCTACACAGTGACACTCACCACGGGCATAATAAACCGCCTTAACGACGACGAATTGGCAGGAGTAATAGCCCACGAGCTGACGCACATACGCAACCACGACACCCGACTGCTCATCACAAGCATAATATTCGTCGGCATAGTGTCAACAATAATGAGCCTTGTGGTACAGATGATGTACAACGCCTTCTGGTTCGGCGGCATGAGCCACCGCAGCAGTAGCAACGAAGACAACCGCGGCAACGGCATATCAATGCTTGTCGTGTTCATCATTGCGGCCTTGTGTTGCGCCGTGGCTTACCTGTTCACGCTGCTCACACGCTTCGCAATCTCGCGCAAAAGGGAGTACATGGCCGACGCAGGAGGAGCCGAACTGTGCGGCAATCCGCTTGCCCTTGCCTCCGCATTCCTGCACCCCCACCGGCACGCATGAGCCGGACCGAACGTTCCATAAAAAAAAGTATTAATGGCATTGTTCTTGGCAATGTTGATGTCGCCGTTAAAGAGAGTGAACTCTTTACGGTCACTTTCACTAAGCGTTTCAAGAAATCCTGTCACGGCATACGGAGGATTGGCCACAAGCACGTCATAACTGTTTGATTGCAGGGCCGCGTGCGGCTGTAAGGCATCGGCGTAAATGATATTGGTCTCGTCATGCGTGTACATGAAAGCACCTATTATCGGCGTTGAACGCCACCGCATCGCCACCGACGGACAAGGCATCACCACGCTCGTGGCCTTCCACGGCTGTCCTCTTCGTTGCAAGTATTGCCTCAATCCGCAATGCTTCGCCGACTGTGCATCATATCCCACCATGACACCGCAAGAACTGTATGAAAACGTGTCCGTTGACAACCTCTATTTTCTCGCCACAGGCGGCGGAGTGACCTTCGGCGGCGGCGAACCGCCGCTTTACGGCGAGCTCATCCACGACTTCTGCCGCATCGTCCCACAAGAATGGAACATCTGCATCGAGACCTCTCTCAACACCGGACACAACCACATGGAAAAGCTATTGCCGCACATCGCCCATTGGCACATAGACATCAAGGACATGGACGACCGCATATACCGCAAATACACAGGCAAAAGCAACGAACAAGTAATCGAAAACCTGAAACGACTCGCAGCACACACGCCGCAGGAACATGTAACAATCCGCCTGCCACTCATCCCCAACTACAACAATGAAAAGCATCGCGAAGCAAGCATGAATACACTAAAAAACATGGGACTTGAAGACTTCGACCTACTTGATTACATCCTGCACGAACATTGAATACCACTGGAAATAAGACACTCTTTCAATCCCACACTGTTTTCCCGATGCACCCGGTCCACCCAGTTCTCCCGGCACTCCCAATCCACCCGATGAAAAAAGCCGGACACAAAAAAAGAGCCTCCCCGAAGGATTTCCCTTCGGGGAGGCTTGGCTGAAAGAAGGCGGCCTCCTACTCTCCCGCATCGCATCGCAGTACCATCGGCGCAGGCGGGCTTAACTTCTCTGTTCGGAATGGGAAGAGGTGGAACCCCGCCGCAATAACCACCATGTGCTCTTTCGGAAAGGCGCGAACGTCACGCGCGCCCCCGTATGCCGGACATGGGCGCACAAGCGGGCAACGCGGCGGAACGGCCGCCGCCATTCGGCGGCCACACGCGCGGAGAGAAAAGAGTTCGGGCAATTAGTAGCGCTCGGCTTTGCCGTCGCCGGCTTTGCACCTGCGCCCTATCGACGTCCTCGTCTCGGACGGCCCTCGAAAAGGAGCTCTCATCTCGCGGATGGCTTCGCGCTTAGATGCCTTCAGCGCTTATCCTAACCGGACACGGGTACCCAGCGGTGCGCCTGGCGGCACAACTGGTTCGCCGGAGGTCCGTCCGCCACGGTCCTCTCGTACTAGTGGCAGACCCGCCCAAAACTCCAACGCCCACGATAGATAGAGACCGAACTGTCTCACGACGTTCTGAACCCAGCTCGCGTGCCCTTTAATGGGCGAACAGCCCAACCCTTGGGACCTTCTCCAGCCCCAGGATGTGACGAGCCGACATCGAGGTGCCAAACCACCCCGTCGATGTGAGCTCTTGGGGGGGATCAGCCTGTTATCCCCGGAGTACCTTTTATCCTTTGAGCGACGGAGTTTCCATGCACGTCCGCCGGATCACTATGCCCCAGTTTCCTGCCTGCTCGGGGTGTCCCCCTCCCAGTCAAGCGCCCTTATGCCATTGCACTCTGTAAGGCCGGTTGCCAATCGGCCCGAGGGCACCTTTGGAAGCCTCCGTTACGCTTTTGGAGGCGACCACCCCAGTCAAACTGCCCACCAAGCGGTGTCCGCGCTACAGGCGCGTTAGGCGCCGGACGGCCAAAGGGCCGTATTTCAACGGCGGCTCCGCGGACGCTGGCGCGCCCGCTTCAAAGCCTCCGGCCTATCCTACACATCGGACGACCAACGCCAGCGCTAAGCTGCAGTAAAGGTTCACGGGGTCTTTTCGTCCCATCGCGGGTAATCGGCATCTTCACCGATACTACAATTTCACTGGAATCACGGTCGAGACAGCGCCCGGATCATTACACCATTCGTGCAGGTCGGAACTTACCCGACAAGGAATTTCGCTACCTTAGGACCGTTATAGTTACGGCCGCCGTTTACCGGGGCTTCAATTCGACGCTTCCCTCGCGGTGACGCCTCCTCTTAACCTTCCGGCACCGGGCAGGTGTCAGGCTGTATACGAAGCTTCTTTCGAATTAGCACAGCCCTGTGTTTTTGGTAAACAGTTGCCTGGGCCTATTCTCTGCGCCTCCCCTTACAGGGAGGACCCCTTATCCCGAAGTTACGGGGTCAGTTTGCCTAGTTCCTTAACCGTGAGTCTTCCAACGCCTCAGTATTCTCTACATGGCCACGTGTGTCCGTTTGCGGTACGGGTGCCGCACGGGTTGAGCTTAGCGGGTTTTCTCGGGAGCATGGTTACGCGCGCTGTCCAGCGGCCCCGAAGGGACGCCGGTACTATCAGGTTCGGCTCGGGCCGCGTACTTCACTACGGCCCTCGGCACCTACACCCTTCAACGGGGACTTCCGTCGCCCCGCGGCGCTTTCACTTCTCCTTCACCGCATCGCCCCGTGCGGCAGTGACGGAATGTTGACCGTCATGCCATCGCCATCGCCCTTCGGCTTAGGCTTAGGACCCGACTGACCCCGGGCTGATTGGCATTGCCCGGGAAACCTCGGCCTTTCGGCGGGGGGGAATCCCACCCCCCTTGTCGTTACTTATGCCTGCATTTGCTTTTCCATGACCTCCAGCACGCGTCGCCGCGCGCATTCGACGGACATGGAATGCTCCCCTACCGATACTATAAATCAATATACTATCCCGCGCCTTCGGTACCTGCCTTACACCCGATTATTATCCACGCGGAACCCCTCGACCAGTGAGCTGTTACGCACTCTTTGAATGAATGGCTGCTTCCAAGCCAACATCCTGGCTGTCTCAGGGACTCCACTTCGTTAGACTGACTCAGGCAGGATTCCGGGACCTTAGACGGCGGTCCGGATTCTTCTCCTCTCGGGGACGGACCTTAGCACCCGCCCCCTTACTGCGCCGCTGCGGCGCGCGAGCATTCGGAGTTCGTCAGGACTTGATAGGCGGCGAAGCCCTCGCGTCCTATCGGTCGCTCTACCTCTCGCGCGGATCGCGGCACGCTGCACCTAAATGCATTTCGGGGAGTACGAGCTATCTCCGAGTTTGATTGGCCTTTCACTCCTACACTCGACTCGTCCGGAAGCTTTTCAACGCTTATCGGTTCGGGCCTCCATCCCGTGTTACCGGGACTTCACCCTGGACAAGTGTAGATCACTCGGTTTCGCGTCTGCCCACTCCGACTCAACGCCCTGTTCAGGCTCGCTTTCACTGCGGCGCGGCGACTTCGCGCCATGCCTCGCCGGAGAAGGCAACTCGCAGGCTCATTATGCAAAAGGCACGCCGTCACATGAAAAACATCATGCTCCGACCGCTTGTAGGCGCATGGTTTCAGGATCTCTTTCACCCTCCTGCTCGGAGTGCTTTTCACCTTTCCCTCACGGTACTGGTACACTATCGGTCTCACGGGAGTATTTAGCCTTGCCGGATGGTCCCGGCGGATTCACGCAGGATTCCTCGTGTCCCGCGCTACTCAGGATACCACTACGCTTGGCGCCGCTTCGCGTACGCAGGCTGTCATGCTCTACGGCCGGCCTTTCCAGGACGTTCCGCTCGCGACGCGTCTTGCGACGACGTGGTCCTACCCCGCGCGCGCCGGAACGCGCGCGGTTTGGGCTTCTCCCCGGTCGCTCGCCACTACTGGGGGAATCACTGTTTTTTTTCTTTTCCTGCGGGTACTAAGATGTTTCAGTTCCCCGCGTTGGCCTCATGACTTTCTCATGATGGCGGCCTCAGGGCCGCCGGGTTGTCCCATTCGGAGATCCGCGGATCAACGGCCGTTTGCGCCTACCCGCGGCTTTTCGCAGCCTTACCACGTCCTTCATCGCCTCCGTGAGCCTAGGCATCCACCATGCGCCCTTGCTCTCTTTTTTCTCTCCCCGCGGCGGAAGCGCGCCGCAAAGAGGGGCGCGCGACGCCGCGTTGCCTAGCTTGTGCCAACATGTCAAAGATCTTGCGCCGGAAAAACCGGCATGTGGAGAATAACGGATTCGAACCGTTGACCCCCTGCTTGCAAAGCAGGTGCTCTAGCCGCCTGAGCTAATCCCCTCGTCGGGACCAGTAGTCCCAGGCAGACTTGAACTGCCGGCCTCCACATTATCAGTGTGGCGCTCTGACCAACTGAGCTATGGGACTATCACTTTCAAGACCGGCCACCAATGTCTCCTACGATCGCATATCACAAAGACACAGACAGGGGACGAGCGCGACACCGCAAAAACGGCGCAATCTCCAGAAAGGAGGTGTTCCAGCCGCACCTTCCGGTACGGCTACCTTGTTACGACTTAGCCCCAATCACCGGTCTCGCCCTAGGCCGACCCTCGCGGTCACGGACTTCAGGCGCCCCCGGCTTTCATGGCTTGACGGGCGGTGTGTACAAGGCCCGGGAACGTATTCACCGCGCCATGGCTGATGCGCGATTACTAGCGAATCCAAATTTCGTGGGGTCGGGTTGCAGACCCCAGTCCGAACTGAGGGGCGTTTTATCGATCAGAAGCCACTCGCATGGCCCCATCCCTCTGTGCGCCCCATTGTAACACGTGTGTGGCCCCGGACGTAAGGGCCGTGCTGATTTGACGTCGTCCCCGCCTTCCTCGCACCTTGCGGCGGCAGTCCCCCCAGAGTGCCCGGCATCACCCGATGGCAACTGGGGGCGGGGGTTGCGCTCGTTATGGCACTTGAGCCGACACCTCACGGCACGAGCTGACGACAACCATGCAGCACCTTCACAGAGGCCCCGAAGGGCGTCACCATCTCTGGTTCCTTCCTCTGCAATTCAAGCCCGGGTAAGGTTCCTCGCGTATCATCGAATTAAACCACATGTTCCTCCGCTTGTGCGGGCCCCCGTCAATTCCTTTGAGTTTCACCGTTGCCGGCGTACTCCCCAGGTGGGACGCTTAACGCTTTCGCTTGGCCGCGGAAGAGCAACTCCCCCACGGCGGGCGTCCATCGTTTACCGCGCGGACTACCAGGGTATCTAATCCTGTTCGATACCCGCGCTTTCGAGCCTCAGCGTCAGTTGCGCTGCGGCGGGCTGCCTTCGCAATCGGAGTTCCTCGTGATATCTAAGCATTTCACCGCTACACCACGAATTCCGCCCGCCTTCCGCGCACTCAAGCCCGCCAGTTCGCGCCGCAGTGCCCCGGTTGAGCCGGCACATTTCACGGCACGCTTAACAGGCGGCCTGCGCTCCCTTTAAACCCAATGAATCCGGATAACGCCAGGACCTTCCGTATTACCGCGGCTGCTGGCACGGAATTAGCCGGTCCTTATTCATGCGGTACCCGCAATGCGCCACCCGTGGCGCACTTTGTCCCCGCATAAAAGAGGTTTACAACCCGTAGGGCCGTCGTCCCTCACGCTACTTGGCTGGTTCAGGCTTCCGCCCATTGACCAATATTCCTCACTGCTGCCTCCCGTAGGAGTTTGGGCCGTGTCTCAGTCCCAATGTGGGGGGCTCCCCTCTCAGGGCCCCTACCGATCGTCGCCACGGTGGGCCTTCACCCCGCCGTCAAGCTAATCGGACGCATCCCCATCCCTTTCCGGAAAAAAACCTTTCGTCGCGCTCTGATGCCGTCACGCGACCGCATCCGGCATTAATCCGCATTTCTACGGGCTGTGCCGGGGAAAGGGGCAGGTTGGATACGCGTTACTCACCCGTGCGCCGGTCGCCATCATAGGTGGCAAGCCACCTACATGATGCCCCTCGACTTGCATGTGTTAAGCCTGTAGCCAGCGTTCATCCTGAGCCAGGATCAAACTCTACACTGTATAATTTCTTTCTAAACTTGTACCTTCGATCGTCACGCCAAATAAGGCGGACGCGCTGCATCACCTTGTCTGTGTCAGTCTTTCAAAGATCTTCGCGCCCAGCTCCCGTTTGGAAGCGAAAGCGAATGCAAAGGTAAGGGGTTTTCCCCGAACTTGCAAATATTTCAGCAAGAATTTTTCAAAAACGATGCATTTTTGTTACATTCTTGACTTAAATCAACCGCACACAGGGTTCATTCACCAGAAAGAGGCTTGTTTCAATCTATTACAATGCACATGGACGGGTGTAGAAAATACACGGCGAAAACATGTATTCACGACAAAAAACAGCAGGCAACACAAAGAAGGAACAGAGAAAATGAGACGAAAGCGGAATCATGGCATGCCATATAAATAATGTGTTGCAAGGGGATTTTTCAAAAAAAGACTGGCCGGCATGAGAAACAACTGTAAAAACCGTAAGCAATCAGTACGACAAACGTAACAACGCAGACAAACGAAGCGAAAGTATTTGCGAACCTGAAACAACTTGCTTGCTTTTTACTTACAATCAGAAATGCCGTCAAACGGAAGGCGAAATACGGCCTTTCGTGTTGTGAAAAGCCGTCGTTTATAATACGGGAGACGGCCTATAACCAGATGAATCACAAACTACAAAAGAACGTAACAAGGAATGGCACGCTGAAATCCACCACAAAACCATGAAAAACAGACAACACAACATAAGCGTTGCCGCTATAACGCGTGATGACAGGCAGTGTAGTATCCATTGTTGTCGCTCCGCCTGCCGAAATCGGCGCAAGCTTGCCGAACCACCTTACGAGCAGCGGAGCACAGAGCAACGTGAGCAGCTCGCGTGAAATGTTTGCAAGCAGGGCGACGGTGCCAAGCTCTGCGCCGCGGTATTCGGTGATGAATATGCTTGAAAGAGAATAATAACCAAAGCCGGAACCGACGGCAAGGCAGTCGGCGAGACTGCGATTTGGCAACAACATGCCGGCCACGGCCACACCGCCCAACGTGCCGGCAACAGTGACAAAGGGAAGGAGAAGGAGACGTGGACTGACGGAGCGGATGCGGCCGAGCACGGAAGAATCGCCGCCCACACTGACTCCCACAAAGAACATGAGAGCGCACAAGGCGTAGAAGCCTACATCCGTACCTGAAGCCACACACTCAGGAACAATGCCGCTAACGCCGACCAGCGTACCTATTATAAAAAACGAAACTATAACAAGGCTTGACTTCATAACGGGAACAAGGATGACGAACCAAAGACAGACTATGACCAGGCAAACATGAATCTACTCGCCTCCGTCAACATGCCGGCCAAACACAAACCGGCACAACAGCGCACACCCAAGCACGGCAAAAACGGAAAGGGCCACAGCCTCGACCCCGAGACTGCCAAGCGAACCTACCACTCGTGGACTTGCGCCGACCTCGACACCGAGCAGGAAAAGCAGAAGCCATATAAAAAACGTTATGGCACGCGACACGGCAGAACGGCCGCGGCCACGCAACAGACGGCCTACGGCCACGCCGAACAGCATTATCAAAATGACGGTGAACATTGGGATGTGTGATATTACCTTATGGTGAAACGAAGACCTACGTTAAGATTGAAGTTAAAAGGCTTATCCTTATATATAGTTGTAACACCGCTGCCGTTATCGAAATAATAGCTTACTCCTGGTTCGGCATACACGCCCACAACGTCGCTGAAATTATACTGAACTCCGGCCGAGGCGCCCAAAGACCACTGGGGCCTATTGTCGCTCACGTCAGCATTCGCAGTGTTCACCACCTTGCCTCCTGAGACATACTCCGTATGAGACTTGCCCGAAACGCAAAACTCCACCGCCCCACCGGCAGAAGCGTAGACATCAAGGAAATCTGTATGCCAAATGTTGTAATTGACAGCTACCGGCACACCTACATAATGAAGTTTCTGTGTCTTAGTATAACCACCCGTGTCATCCCCCGATGCAATGTCTGACGAATGGTAAGAATAGTTCATACCTGTCTCAACACCGAAACGACCTGCAATATGGAAGCGGACAGACGCGCCCAACTTGACAGGCTGACGATGTTTCACGCGCACCTCATTGCCCTCCGCCGTACCATAAGCAGCCGACATCAGCATGACATCATTACCACCAACTGCATCCTGATACATATTGAAAGGACGTATCGACGCTACGCTATTGCCTGAAGAAGCCCCAACCGCGGTAAGCCCGGAACCATAGACAGACACGGAAAAGCCTGATGCTTCGTCAGCAACACGCCCGGCATCGGCCAAAAGCCCTCCGCCATCACCTCCAACCGCTTCATGACGAACGGCAGGATGCCTGACAACAACGCTGCCACAATCTTCACCACGCTGCCCTGCGGAAAGGGCTCCGTCTCTTTCCGCGCGGACATCTTCAGCCGCCACGTCTTCAACATGTGACAACGCCGTATCGGCCCGGCCATCGGCAACAACCAGACACCGCTCCGCCATGCGCGCAGCATGCCGCGCCTTCGGACCGGCATAATCGCGCTCAACAACCTCAGCCAATCCGCCTGAAGCCACGTCTGCCGGCCTGAAACCATCGTTTGCCAGCTCAACAACATCTGCAGAACCGTCTTCACGGCTGAATACGAACCACCCCATGCCGACCAACACGGCCACACATGCAACGGCGGCCACCGACCTGCGCAACCACAACGAAACGGTTTTGGCACCGGCACGACGGCTGACAACATCCGCACTACCTGCGGCCGACCCGTCCATGGCAGCCTCAATCCCCGTCCAAAGATCATCAGGCGGCGCAATCTTGCGGTCGGCAAAACGCTTTCTAAGATATTCTATCCATTGTTGTTCCATGACACACATATTTTAAAAGCAGACACGCCAAACAGCGACGAGCAAGCTACAGACACGGCCCTGGCAATGTCTTTAACAGACTTAGGCTTGGAACGCACCGTACTTTCCACCGAACGGCCTGCTGAATAACCACCAACGCCATCACGACCAACGCCAGAGCCTGTTCCCGGAGTCAACCCGTTGTCAAGCTTGTTTTTGTAATCCTTCATCCGTCTGGCCAGCAACGCCTTAGCCCTCGAGAACTGCGACGCCGACGAGCTTTCACCGATACCAAGCATTGCAGCAATCTCCTTATGGCTCTTCCGCTCGAACACATAAAGATTAAAAACCATGCGATAACCTGGCGGCAACGACAAAACCATATCGTTAAGCACATCGTCAGGAATACCCTCCGGTTCAGGCTCATCAACCATATCTGGCAGACGGTCTTCATACTCAATAAAACCGTAAGCAGAATTTTTCTTCAAAAAACGCAAGGACTCATTCACCACAATCCTTGCCATCCATGCCTTCAAGGAGCCTTCACCACGAAACTGGAACTTGTCCAACGACGTGAAAATCCTTATGAAACACTCTTGCAGGACATCCTTGCGAGAATCGTCATCGGCAATATAACGCGCGCACACAGCTGACAGATATTCAACATACCTGTCATAAAGCCTCTTCATAGCCTTACGGTCACCTCCCGTAACATGGGCTACAAGGTCACTCTCGCTGTATCCGCCGTTGTCAGCCATTACATTTGATATGGATTAAAAGTCAAGAGAAAAGGAACATAAACTTGCAACACGCCTCAAAAATGAACAACCGCGAGTTTTTGTTTCCCAACTCTCAACCTTTAATCAGATTTTTCAGAACATCACTTCACCCTGGAAGAATAAACAGCTCTTTCTATAGAACCAGCCACAGCTGTCGGCTTGCGGCTGCAATAATCGAACTGAACCTTCTTCTCACCTGTAAACGACTTGTATTTCAAAGTCAGTTTAACCGTCTTTCCGCCAGTATCAGGCAGATCTGAAAGCCTGAATGCCACCAAGGCATCACCTTCCATGCCGTTTATGTCGCCAAAAGCATTGTGCTTGAACTCAACCTCGTACGGGTCATCAGGATTTACACCTGTAAGAAGGTTCACATAATGAGCTACACCCGTGTTACCCCAGCGGGTGCGGAAACGTAATGTAAGATAACCGTCCTCGGCGATATTCACCCAATCGCGAACAATCTCTATCGGATCATCGCCATATTCTGCGACATCACCGTCGGCAGGATAAGGCACGGACATTTTTGTAAGAATACTGTCGATCCAGCTAACCTCGACAGACTTAGTGTAATAATCGTTTACCTGTTCCACTTCACGGTAGCACACCAAAGCGCGCACCTCTTTGTCACCGTAAGGCGAAGCGGCCATGTTCACCGGATAAAGCGTAGTGCTGTCGTCAAGTTGCATGTAAAACCCGGCCCCGTCAATTGGCTTCACTGTAACCAAGGCATTGGGCACCGGCGGATAATACCAGACATAAGTGTCATCGTCATTACATGAACTGAAAGAAAAAACGGCCGCCATTGAAACAACAAGTCCGACCAAAAATTTCATTGTCTTCATAATTTATAGTTCCTGATTTTTATTGTTTAACAATGAAATACGCCGACCATGTCCAACCTTGCGTAAAAGGAGCTTTTTTTAATCATTATTTACATAAAAAGGATGCAGCACCGTGTTGCATCGGCACAGCATCCTTATGAATCGTTGTCAAATCATTTCTTGGCGTTGTCAATCTCGATGCTTTCCAGATTTCCAGTCACAGGGTTCAAGACGACGCTTGTAAACAGTTTCCTTCCAAAAAGATCTTCATCCAACGCTACGACAGAACCGAACTGGGCAGCATAAAGTTCATAAGCAGCCCACTGCTCGTCACCTTTATATAAAGAGACTTTTATCTTACCTGGCAGGTTGACATACAGGCCACCATTATCCTTAGCCTTTTTCCGACTAAGCAAATCTTCCTGGATCGACGGAGTTACACGCTTGTCTTCCACGCTGATATAATAAGGGTTGCCGCCAAGATCATCAATATCGGTCATGCCCATCCACTTTGAGAAGCGGAACAGCAACTGTCTGTCCACAGGCTTTGCAGGCACAAACTTCACCACCGTTTCCATAGTGTCGCGCTCAGTAACACCACTGAAAAGCTGCATCAAAGCATTCTCCTGCATTTCAAGATTAGACAACATTATGCGCAATTGTTCCCCATCCTTCGGCATAAAGTCAGCTTGTCCTTTATTTAGGAGGCTCTTGCTGTCACGTATGTCATAAATTTCAAGAGCGCAAAGTTCTGCCATCTTAGCCGAACTACCGGCGGAAAGGATATCTTCGTTCATGTAATCGCGAGGATTAAGCGGTGCAGGTTTTGGCGACGGTTTAAACGGCACGGGCATCTTGACATTCTTAGGCTCGGCATTAACAGCCAACAGCACGCTGTTGTCATCCAAATCTACGGTTTGTATATTATGCTTTGAATCGGTCGGCAATACATAAAACTTTGCCGTGTCACGTTCACCTGCAGAACTCACGTCAAGTCCCAATATGCGGTAAGTTTCCGTAGGCTTCATCCCTACATTGTTCAGCTTCATGTATTTTTCAGCATAAACGGCAAATTCTCCCGGCGTATATGATGTTTTCTCGATCTTGACCGTAAAGCACAATTCAGTACGTGGAAGATAATACGCCGTGCCCTCAGCCACGCCCCTACCCTTTTGGGCAAGAACAGTTTGGCTACATGATACAAATATTAAAAACGCTAAAATCTGGTTCTTCATATCATTATGGAATGGTATTTATAACTTCTTCATCAATCGCAAAGATACTTGAAAGCCTGTGGAAGATATCTTACAATATCACTGGCAACAAGGCTTTCAGCCCCTATATCCTTGACAGCCAAATCGCCGGCAAGCCCATGCACATACATGCCCAGCATGCAAGCGTCAGACGGCTTATAGCCACGCGCCAACAAACCGGTTATCACGCCTGTAAGCACATCGCCGCTTCCAGCCGTTGCCATTCCGGCGTTTCCTGTCGAATTAAACACGACCTTGCCGTCAGGCATGCACAATGCCGAATAATGTCCTTTCAGTATTATATACGCCTGCAAACGTTCAGCCATGTCTCGCACACTGCACAACCGTTCGTAGCTGTCGCTGTAATGGTTGCCGGCCAGACGCTCAAACTCCCTTGGATGTGGTGTCATTATTATGCCTTTAGGCAGCTGTTGCAACCAGGCCCTGTGACTGGCAAGCATATTTAAGCCGTCGGCGTCAATTACGATAGGAGCCTGCGTCCTGCGTATCTGGGTTATGAGCGCTATGGCTGAAGCCTCCTGCCGGCCAAGTCCGGGGCCGATTCCTACCGCATCAAAAGATGACGCGTCTATAGCTTCCGAGAAATAAGTCTCTTCTTTGTCAATGCACATCACAGCTTCAGGCACGGAAATTTGCAATATGTCATTATTTCGGCGTGGCGTACATACTGTCACCTTGCCGGCCCCGCTCCTAAAACAAGCTTTTGTCGCCAGCACAGCAGCTCCTGCCATGCCATAACATCCTGCAACAATCAATGCGTTGCCCATGTCGCCTTTGTGCGCGAACTCACTCCTGCGCAAAAGGCGCAAACGCAAATCACTCTCTTCCAAAATGCTGAAAGGCGACGATATTGCCGACATGCCCTCCTTGCTCAGCCTTATATCCAGGATTTTTAGCCTGCCTATGATCTTCTGGTTTTCCGCAAACAGGAATGAAAGCTTTTTATTTTGCAAAGTCAGCGTAACGTCAGCTCTTACAATGTTAGCCCTTACGTTATACGTGTTGTCCTCGGTCATAAGCCCTGAAGGCACATCTATGCTTACCACCGTGGCCGGCGACTGGTTGATGTATTTCACCAGCGAGGCGAAACCTCCGGCCAAAGGCTTGTTCAGGCCGGAGCCGAACAGGCCGTCTATCACCAGCATGCCCTTCTCCAACACCGGAGGGTCAAATTCGTCAACCACTTCTGTAAAGCCCTTGATTGCCTTGCAGCCAATAGCCCGTTGCTTGTTTACATTACAGTCTTCAGACAGTTTGCCGTTGATATTGAACAGGAAAGCGTCAACATGGTATCTCTGCTCGGCAAGCATCCTCGCCACCGCCAAGGCGTCGCCCCCGTTGTTGCCCGGACCGGCGAATACGACAACAGGCATGTCTGCGGGCCACATTTTCGTTATGGCACGCACGATAGCCATTGAAGCACGCTCCATCAAGTCAATCGAACTCACCGGCTCATGCTCCATCGTATACTTGTCCAGCTCACGTATCTGAGCGCTTGTAAAAATCTTCATCAGTGCAAAAATACGAAATTAATGCCGAACGTTTGTCAACGTTTGGCATATTTTTAGTAATTTTGTGCCAAAATATCAATAGAAGCATCATGTCAACAGTAAAAATACACGACAAGACATTCAAGATTTCATACACCGAGGAGGAAATATTGAAACATGTAAAAGTCGTTGCCGACCGCATAAACAAAGACATGGAAGGCAAGAATCCGTTGTTTCTTGCCGTACTTAACGGCTCATTCATTTTCGCGGCCGACCTTATGAGGATGATCACCATCCCGTGCGAGATCTCGTTTGTAAAACTTGCTTCTTACCAAGGCACAATGTCTACAGGAAAGATTAAAGAAGTCATAGGCATAAACGAAAACATCTCCGGCCGTGACATAATAATTGTTGAAGACATTGTCGAGTCGGGTCTTACTATGAAACGGATGATGGAATCATTAGGCACACGCAATCCGGCGTCAATACACATCTGCACGCTTCTGTTGAAACCTGAAAAGCTTACCGTCGACTTGGATGTCGAATATGTGGCCATGGAGATACCCAACGACTTCATTGTCGGTTACGGGCTTGACTACGACCAGCAAGGCCGCAACCTGCGCGAGATATACACTCTGGTTGAAGAGTAACGATACACATTTTATTATACACAAGAAAGATGAAGAATATTGTTATTTTCGGCGCGCCCGGTTCTGGCAAGGGCACGCAAAGCGACTTGATGATCAAGAAGTACGGCTTCGGCCACATCTCTACCGGCGACGTGCTTCGCAACGAAATCAAGAATGAGACTGAACTCGGAAAAACGGCCAAGCAATATATAGACAACGGCCAGCTGATACCCGACGAGCTGATGATTGACATCCTCGCAAGCGTTTACGACGGTTTCGGCAAGGAGCATGAAGGAGTAATCTTCGACGGTTTCCCTCGCACCATTCCACAGGCCGAGGCACTGAAGAAGATGCTCGACGAGCGCGGACACAACGTCGCAGCCATGATTGAGCTTGATGTTCCCGAAGAGGAACTGATGACACGGCTCATCAAGCGCGGACAGGAATGCGGACGCTCCGACGACAACGAGGCAACAATCAAGAAGCGCCTCGATGTATACCACAACCAGACGGCGCCGCTCATTGAATGGTACAAGAAGGAGAACCTTCACCACCACATTGACGGGCTCGGACAGCTCGACCGCATTTTCGCCGACATCTGCAACGTAATAGAAAACATTTAATCAAAACAGTTAAGAATTAAGAGTTAAGAATTAAGAGTTAAAAAATATACTTTGTTCGTTGCCAACCTCAAGAACTGTTTTCTCAACTCTTAATTCTCAACTCTTAATTCTTAACTCTTGATTCTTAACTCTTGATTCTTAATTTTTAACTCTTAATTCTTAACTCTTTTCATCATGCCGGAATCCAATTTTGTTGATTACGTAAAGATTTATTGCCGCTCTGGCAAAGGCGGACGTGGCTCGATGCACTTGCGCCATGCCAAATACCAGCCCAACGGTGGTCCCGACGGGGGCGACGGGGGCAAAGGCGGCAGCATTTACCTACGCGGCAACCACAATTACTGGACTCTGCTGCACCTTAGATACCAACGACACATATTCGCAGAGCATGGAGGCAACGGCGGCCGTGACAAATGCCACGGCACCGACGGCAAGGACGTCTACATCGACGTGCCGTGCGGCACAGTGGTGTACAACGCCGAAAACGGCAAGTATGTTTGCGACGTCACCTACGACGGACAGGAAGTGCTGCTGCTCAAGGGCGGCCGCGGAGGCCTTGGCAACTTCCAGTTCCGCACTGCCACCAACCAGGCGCCGCGCTTCGCCCAGCCGGGCGAGCCGATGGAGGAGATGACCATCATCCTCGAGCTTAAACTGCTTGCCGACGTCGGCCTTGTCGGCTTCCCCAACGCAGGCAAGAGCACCTTGCTCTCCGCCTTGTCAAGCGCACGCCCAAAGATTGCGAACTATCCCTTCACCACGCTTGAGCCGTCGCTCGGTATCGTCAGCTATCACGACCGCCAGTCGTTCGTCATGGCCGACATTCCCGGAATCATCGAAGGCGCCAGCGAAGGGCGCGGCCTCGGCCTGCGCTTCTTGCGCCACATCGAGCGCAACTCCCTGTTGCTCTTCATGGTGCCCGGCGACACCGACGACATAAAGAAGGAATATGAGATTCTGCTCAACGAACTAAAAAACTTCAATCCCGAGATGCTCGACAAGCACCGCGTGCTTGCCGTAACAAAATGCGACCTGCTCGACGACGAGCTTATCGAGATGCTTAAGGACACCACGCCCGGAGACATTCCTGTCGTATTCATCTCCGCTGTCACGGGCCAGGGGCTCGGCGAACTAAAGGATGTGCTTTGGCGGGAACTCAACAGCGAGAGCAACAAGCTGAAGGACATCACGGCCGAAGACACTCTCGTCCACCGCGACAAAGACCTCGGCACTCTGCCTGAGGAATTGCGCGTTGAGGGCGAGGACGAAATAGAGTTCATCGACGAAGAAGACGTTGAAGACATCGACGACATCGAATATGTCGACATCGACGAAGAAAACTGACATTCTTGCGGGGTTGGCAGGCTTATCTGCCTGTCAACCCGTCTTTTTATCTCATTCCACATGCCACACCCCTTGCTTACATACTACGGCCTCTCGCCGGCTGTCACGGCCTTCAGCACCCGCCACGGCGGCTTCAGCCGGGGAGCTTACGGCGAGTTCAACATCAACCGTCATTGCGGCGACGAAGAAGAGTGCGCCAACAAAAACCTTGAAGCGCTAAGCCAAGTGCTCGGCATTGACGTGGACGCTGTCATCATGCCCCACCAGACGCACGGGACGGAGGTCAGACTAATAGCAAAAGACTTCCTAACGTTGCCTCAACAGGTGAAAGGCATGGTGCTTGAAGGCGTTGACGCACTGACAACAGATGTGAGGAATGTCTGCATCGGCGTATCCACAGCCGACTGCATCCCCGTTATTCTTTATGACCATGAACACAACGCAGCTGCCGCCGTACACGCAGGATGGCGCGGCACGGTGCGACGCATCGTGCAAAAAGCCGTTGGCGCCATGCGCATGGCCTATGGCTCGCAGCCTGAAGAGTTGCAGGCTGTGATAGGTCCGGGCATCTCGCTCGACGCATTTGAAGTAGGCGACGAGGTGTACTGCGAGTTCGCCGAGGCAGGGTTCGATATGGAAGCCATCAGCCGCCGCGAAGACAAGTGGCACATCGACCTGAAAGAATGCAACCGCCTACAGCTTTGTGCGTCAGGCATTGCCGACCGCAACATCGCCGTTTCGCCAGTATGCACATACGCCGGCTTCGCAGACTACTTCTCGGCGCGCCGGCTCGGCACGGCCTCCGGAAGAATATTCACCGGCATAATGCTGAAATGAACAATCCGCATAAAAACAAATCAACCTAAATTTATTATGAAAAAATACCTTATTTTATTGGCCACACTTGTCTGCGCCATCAACATCCACGCACAAAAGTATCTCGGAGGTGACATCTCCCTGTTGCCCACTTACCAGCAGAACGGCACCGAGTTCAAGACCGGCGACGGCAAGACTCTCTGTCCTTACAAGATCTTCACACAAGCCGGATGGAACGCCATGCGCGTGCGCCTGTTCGTAGACCCGTCACGTGCGCCACAGGCAAACAAGGACGAGGGCGTATGTCAGGATATTGCCTACGTCACCTCGCTGTGCAAGCAGATCAAGAAGCACGGCTTCAAGCTGATGCTCGACTTCCATTATTCCGACACCTGGGCCGACCCCGGCAAGCAGTTCACGCCGGCCTCATGGGCCGAGGCCGTCGATGGCAAGAGCCGTGAAGAGCAGATAAGAATCCTTGCCGACTCCGTCTACCGCCACACCGCTACCGCCCTTGAGGTTCTCAAGCGCGAAGGCGCAACGCCAGACTTCATCCAGGTGGGCAACGAGATAACCTTCGGCACGCTTTGGCCTACAGGAAAGACCGACCCCTACAACGACACAAACTGGGATGCCCTGCTGACATTCCTACGCGCCGGCGTAAAGGCTTGCCGCGAAGCCTGTCCCAAGGCTCAGATAATAATCCACACCGAGCACGCACAGGAGTGGAACACTACTGAGCGTTATTACGCCAGACTGGCCGCGGGCAAGATTGACTACGACGTGATAGGACTAAGCTACTACCCCATGTGGCACGGCACGGTGCGACATCTCGGCACGGTGCTCGACAGCATCAAGACCGTGTTCAACAAGCCGGTGATGATTGTGGAGACGGCGTTCTATTATTCTCACAAGAACGACAAGTGGGTGCAAGACCCCAACCAGAACGGCGACATCTACCCCATCAGCGCCGAGGGGCAGCGCAGGTTTACGGAAGAGCTTGTAACGATGCTCCGTCGCCACGACAACGTCACCGGCCTGTTCTGGTGGTTCCCCGAGGAGAACGAGTCGGGCAAGCCGGTCATCAAGAGCTGGATCAACCGCGGCCTCTTCGACAACGAGACGGGCAAAGCCCTGCCTGCAATGGAAGAGTTGAAGAAGTTTAGGTAAAACAACCGGTACCTAACGCCCACCCCTGCCCTTCCCAAGGGAGGAAGCTTGATTACTTTTGCAATATGGCGTGATTTGTAATCCGCCATAATATACTATTAAGGATTTGCAATCCGCTCAAACCGTCACGCCTTGCAGTCTGACAACAAGGAACAGTTCATCGGATTGCAAATCCTCACAATAACGTCATACAAAGCCCCTTCCCGGGATGGGTCGTAGGTGTCACGTATGCCTCGGCCTTACGCGCTTCAGCAGCAGCGTAAGGTTTTCCTTTATGCTGCGGTTCAATATCACAAGCACCACGGCTGTCAGAATCAGGGCTATACCCACGCCCTCGCTCAGAGTGAACGCCTCGCCAAACACCAGCGCACCTATGCACACCGCCGTGACCGGCTCCAGCGCGCCGAGTATCGAAGTGAGCGTGCCGCCGATGTTGCGCACGGCCAGCAGCAGCGTGATGTTTGATATCACGGTAGGCGCGACGGCCAGCAGCACCACGTTGACGGCCGCCCAAGCGTCGGGCAAAGGCTGCACGCCGTCCTCCAGTCCGTTCTTGAAACCGAAAATCAACGCCGTGAACACGAACACGTAAAACGCCAGCTTTCGGCTGTGCATGTCCTTCACGCGCGACTTGTTCACCGCTATTATATAGCTGGCATATCCCACGGCAGAGAGCAGCACTATGCCCACGCCCACAGGGTCGAGCTTCAGCTCGGTGCCGTTTAGCGACAGCTTGGCCACGCCGCAGATGGCCAGCACCACGGCCGTCCACGTCACCCACGACGCCCGTTCCCTGAAAAGCACGAGCATCAGCAACGTCACGAACACGGGATAAGTGAAATGCAGCGTAGTGGCCACGCCCGCGCCCATCACCTCGTAGCCGTAAAGCAGGAACATCGACGACGCCGTGTAAAACACCGCCAGCGGCACTATCACCAGCAAGTCGCGCCACGCCACCCTGAAACTTTCCTTCTTCAACAGCATCATCAGCCCCAGCGCAGCCGTGGCCGTTACGAAACGGTAGAACAAGATAGAGTCTGACGCCAGCCCCTCGCGCATCAGCGGCAGCGTGAACAGCGGTATCAGCCCGAACGTCACAGACGTTGCCACGCCATACAGAAATCCTTTTACCTTTGCATTCATACGTACATTAAAATATATGTCCCGGATAAAGGCGTTCGCCCAAGAGCATGCTCTCGCCCGCTGCAAGGACGTTCCTTTATGCCGGAAGAAGTTACGACATGTGAAATTCGGGGTGCAAATTTAGATAAAATCCTCGAGACTCAACACGGGCGGAATAAAGAAAACGGCTTTTCTTTGGTTCATCCGCAGTTTAGGTGTATAATGTATAGGTGTCAATCCCGTCCCCGAAGGGGGCGAACTGCAGGGTGACATTCGCCCTCTTCGAGGACGATATCATTGCCCGCATACCTACCGCAAGTTCCGCTTCGCTACACATGCGGTTAAGCATAGTTGGACCTCTTCGAGGCCCTATTGCCACGAATGCCAATACACTTAAACTGCGGATGAACCCTTTTCTTTAGAGAAAAGGTACTAATTTTAACCGATAAAACCATCCTCGCCGTTGCCAATCTTCACTACCAATCATCGCAACGCATAACCCATTGACTCTCAAGCACTTGGCGACATACCGCCTTTTAGCCTGCAAAAGACGGCCTTTTAGCGTGCGATTAATGCCCTTTCAGAAGGCGATTGACGGCCTTTAAGAAGGGTATTCACCCTACTGCAATCCAGGCAGTCGGTAGTCGTCATTCCGCTGAAAAGCGGAATCCAGAAAAACAACCAGGAGTGCCCGTTACTGCTGACTTACAACCTCAGAGAACTGGAAGCCGACAAATGAAGCAGAATGCACACACTGGATGCCGCATCAAGTGCGGAATGACGGTTACCGACTGCCTGGATTGCGGTGGGATGAGCACCCTTCGGCATGACGGCTACCGACAGCCTGGATTGCAGTAGGGTGACACCGCGGCACGATGCGGAGTGACGGTTACCGACTGCCTGGATTACAGCAGGGTGTATGCAGGAACGTGAGTCCGACATAAGGAATTGTCTTTCCCGACAAAAGACATCCTTGCCTTTTGCGTCTCCGCCTCTCGGTGTCAAGTCGTCATACCGCGCTTGACGCGGTATCCAGAGAACATCCGAATGGTAAACAGCCTTGTCTAAACACTGGATGCCGCATCAAGTGCGGCATGACGGCTACCGACTGCCTGGATTGTGGTGGGATGAGCACCCTTCGGAATGACGGCTACCGACCGCCTGGATTGCAGCAGGATGAGAACGCGGTATAGTGCAGCATGACGGCTACCGACAGCCTGGATTGCAGTAGGGTGACACCGCGGCACGATGCGGAATGACGGTTACCGACTGCCTGGATTACAGCAGGATGTTTGCTGGAACGTGAGGCCGACATAAGGATTTGTCTTTCCCGACAAAAGACATCCTTGCCTTTTGCGTCTCCGCCTCTCGGTGTCAAGTCGTCATACCGCGCTTGACGCGGTATCCAGAGAACATCCGAATGGTAAACAGCCTTGTCTAAACACTGGATGCCGCATCAAGTGCGGCATGACGACTACCGACTGCCTGGATTGCGGTGGGATGAGCACCCTTCGGCATGACGGCTACCGACCGCCTGGATTATAGCAGGATGAGCACGCGGTACGGTGCGGCATGACGGCTACCGACAGCCTGGATTGCAGTAGGGTGACACCGCGGCACGATGCGGAGTGACGGTTACCGACTGCCTGGATTACAGCAGGATGTTTGCTGGAACGTGAGTCCGACATAAGGATTTGTCTTTCCCGACAAAAGACATCCTTGCCTTTTGCGTCTCCGCCTCTCGGTGTCAAGTCGTCATACCGCGCTTGACGCGGTATCCAGAGAACATCCGAATGGTAAACAGCCTTGTCTAAACACTGGATGCCGCATCAAGTGCGGCATGACGGCTACCGACTGCCTGGATTGTGGTGGGATGAGCACCCTTCGGAATGACGGCTACCGACCGCCTGGATTGCAGCAGGATGAGAACGCGGTATAGTGCAGCATGACGGCTACCGACAGCCTGGATTGCAGTAGGGTGACACCGCGGCACGATGCGGAGTGACGGTTACCGACTGCCTGGATTACAGCAGGATGTTTGCTGGAACGTGAGTCCGACATAAGGATTTGTCTTTCCCGACAAAAGACATCCTTGCCTTTTGCGTCTCTGCCTCTCGGTGTCAAGTCGTCATACCGCGCTTGACGCGGTATCCAGAGAACATCCGAATGGTAAACAGCCTTGTCTAAACACTGGATGCCGCATCAAGTGCGGCATGACGACTACCGACTTCCTGGATTGCGGTGGGATGAGCACCCTTCGGCATGACGGCTACCGACCGCCTGAATTACAGCAGGGTGAGCACGCGGCACGATGCGGAATGACGGTTACCGACTGCCTGGATTGCAGTAGGATGAGCACGCGGCACGGTGCGGCATAACGGCTACCGACCGCTTGGATTATAGCAGGATGAGCACGCGGCACGGTGCGGAATGCCGGCTGCCAACGGTAAAATCATTGCACAAACACGCCGTTTTTACCATTTATAAAAACCTTTTAACACAATTTTACCCCCCCCGAACCGATTTTCTAAAATATGTTATAATTTTGCCGCGGAAATAATACACGGCTAAAACCTTTAAGTGACACAAGAGCTTGGGGCGTGCCGGATGCGCCAAGAGCAATCCCAACAGTGGCATAAGCGTATGTCCACTAATGATCAATGCATTCAATTAATCAGACAAATATATCCAACGATTATCTCTGACGCGCCGGCATGTCCCATTATATGATATGCAAGATGGAAAACCAACAGACGGAAAACGGAATAAAGTACATTGAAGAGCACATCAACTGCGAGAACTATTCGACAGGAGACAAGGCCTACTTCGGACTGTACGAGCTTAAAACGGGCGAATGCCTCATCAGAAGCAAGCTCAAGCGGTCGGCGTTGTTTTTCGTCGTGAAGGGCGGCATCAGCGTCACCTCGGCAAAGTTCGTCAAGACAGTCGACATGGGTCACATGTTCTTCGTGCCCGTAGGAGACATCTTCTACAGCCGGGCCGAGAGCGACAGCACGCTGATACGCATGTCGTTCGACGCCGAGCTCACATTGTGCAACAAGTACTCGTTCTCACAGCTGGCAGCCTACGCCGACAAGGCCGACCACGAGCCCAGGGCATGCCTGCTGCCCATAGCCAAGCCGCTGGCCATTGAGCTGGCAGCCACCGAGGAGGCTCTACGCCACGGACTTCTATGCATACACTACCAAAGCGCAAAGACCAACATCATAATGAACCTGCTGCGCGCCTTCTATCTCAAGGAGCAGCTGGCGCAGCTCTTCAGGCCCATGCTCAGCCTCGACGTAGGCTTCAAGAACAAGGTGCTCAGCGTCTGCAACGAGGCGAAGAGCATCAAGGAGATGGTCAACATGCTCGGCATGCCGCCCTCCACGTTCAACCGCAAGTTCCAGAGCGCATTCGGCATTCCGGCCGGCCAATGGCTCACCGAGCGCAAGAAGGACGGCATACTGGGCGACGTCATCACGTCGGGCATGAACATTGCGCACATTGCCTCGAAATACGGCTTCACGTCAAACTACCTTGCCAAGTTCTGCAAGGAGCATTTCGGCATGACGCCCACCGAGCTGCGCGAGAAATTCAACCGTCCCGAGGAGGCTCTCGCCACACAGGCACACGCAAGCGGCACGGCCGGCACGACAGGCAAACACGCCTGATGCTGAAAAGTGGTTGAATATCGTAGTTTTTTGGTTGATTATTGATATATATAAAATGTTACGAACATATAAAAAGGCTGTAATTTTGCATCGGCTTTAGAAAAGAGGTTGCACATTGTACCAACGCCACAGGCCGCGTACCCCAGGCGCACACACGCAACGCCACGCGGCCAACGCGCGAAAACCTCATATGTAGCGAACCAAGATTGAGTGATTAATATACAAACTTTTTGAACACATATAATATATAATGGTGAAATCAGGAAAGACAGTATTCTTGCTGCTGTTCGCCTTGCTCATGACGGCCAGGACAGCCTGCGCGCAAGACGTGGCGCTGAAAACCAACAGCCTCTACTGGGCGGCCGCCACGCCTAACATCGGCGTGGAGATAGGGCTTTCGCCCAAATGGACGCTCGACCTGGGCGGAGCATACAAGCCTTTCAACATCAAGGACGACCGCTACGCGCGCTTCTGGCTCGTGCAGCCCGAGGCCCGCTACTGGTTCTGCGAGAAGTTCGAGGGGCACTTTGTCGGCCTGCACGCACACGCCGCACAGTTCTACAGCGGATGGAACGGCACAATCTACGACGGCTACCTGGCCGGCGGAGGCGTGACCTACGGCTACGACTGGATTCTCTCGCCCCACTGGAACCTTGAGGCTGCCGTCGGCGTGGGATACGCACGCCTGTGGTATGACAAGATGCCCGACGGCCCCTGCGTGAAGTGTACCGAGGACGAGTTCAGAAACTACTTCGGAGTGACCAAGCTGGCGCTTACTTTCTCTTACATTTTTTAGGAATAACAATGAATATGAAGAATACTACGATAATGGCGTATGCCTGCGCACTGGCGCTGGCCGTTGGCGCGGCGGCATGCTCGCCGGCGGCAAAAGACGCGGCCGTGAGCGTCACGCCGCGAGTGCCCGTGCTGCTGCCCGACAGCACCGGAGCCGTCAACATGGACCTCGACATATCTGTTCCGCCACACTACTTCTCGCGGCGCAGCCGGCTCGTCGTGCTGCCGCAGCTGCGCGACAGCTCGCGCCTGCTCTGCGAGTATGACCCCGTGGCGCTCGACGCACCCATATACTCAAAGAAGATGCACCGCCTCGAGAAGCTCTACGGCTACCAGGACTCGCTGGCTTCGCGCCGGCACAAGGTGGAGAGCACGGGCGAGGCCATCGTCGTGCCCTACGGCAACAGGGTGACACTGCCCGAAGGGCCGCAGACGGGTCGCCGCATATACGGCGTGGTGACCACCGACGGATGCGGCGAATGCTCGGCCGTAGACACAGTGCTGCTGGCGGCCATCGACGACCCCGTGGACCTCATCAAGCGCAAGTACAACCTGGAATGGATTGAGCCTGAGTTCACGATAAAGCCCAAGATACGCGAAGGACGCGGCACGGCGCACATGCAGTTCATCATCAACCGCTACGACATACGCCCCGAGCTGGGCAACAACCGCGCCGAGCTTGACACCATGCTGGCAAGGCTGCGCCCCGTGGTGGCCGACACGCTGGCCGAGCTGACAGCGGTCCACATATACGGACTGGCCTCGGCCGACGGACCGCTAAGCTTCAACACGCCGCTGTCGCGAAACCGCGCCAACGCCGCCAAGCAGTGGCTGTGCGACAGGCTGGGACTCAGCGCCGCACAGCGCCGCGTGTTCACCACGGCGTCGCGCCCCGAGGGATGGGAGCCGGTGGTGCAGGCCATGACCGCCGCCGGCAATCCTGACTCGGTGCAGGTGCGCGCCATTCTCGACAAATACGCCGACCAGAACGACGACGTGGCCGAGAAATACATACGCCGGCTGAAGTGCTGGCCCGTCATACGTGACAACTACCTGCAGAAAGACCGCAAGGTGGAGTATGTCTACACATACATGATAAAGAACTTCACCACCGACGAAGAGCTGCTGCGCATGTACGACGTGCGACCCGACGCCTTCAGCGAGGCCGAGCTGCTGCGCGTGTCCACGCTGAAGAAGACACCCGGCGAGAAGGCCGACGTCTACCGCACGGTGCTGAGATACTTCCCACAGTCTGAGACGGCCGCCAACAACCTGGCCATACTGCTCCTGCGCCAGGGCAAGGCATACGAGGCGGAGAAGATACTGAAGCAGTGCGACGCCACGTCGGCACGGCTGAGCAACGCCCTCGCCGCTGCATACGTCTACCAGAACAAGTACGAGCAGGCCGTTGAGCTGCTGTCAAGAATACAGGCCGGCGACCGCCAGGGACGCTACAACCTCGGCATCGTGCGAGCCTGCCAGCACCGCTACGACGAGGCTTACCGCCTGCTGAAGCCATACAACGACGTGGCAACAGCCATAGCCGCGCTCTGCCTTGACCGCAACAACGAGGCCGACGGCATAATGAACGGACCGGCAAAGGCCGACACCACGCCTCTGGCCGAATACGTGAGGGCGCAGGCCGCAGCACGCCTGGGACGCGCCGACGACGTATTCGCACACCTGCCCAACGCCGCCAAAGACGCATGGCTGGCCGACCGCATGCGCGGTGACTACGACTTCGATCCTTACCACGCCGACGAGAGATGGGAGAAGGTGAGAAAGTGAGAAGGTGAGAAAGTGAGAAGGTGAGAAAGTGAGAAAGTGAGAAAGTGAGAAGGTGAGAAAGTGAGAAGGTGAGAAGGTGAGAAAGTGAGAAGGTGAAACCGCATAACCGAAAAATACGCAAAACGACATGACACGAAACATACGACATAGCCTCGAAAGCATGCTGGGCGCGCTGCCCAAGGGAGCACTGGCCATGGTCATGGCCTGCGCCGTGCTCGCCTCATGCATACGCGAGGAGCTGCCCCCATGTCCGCCGATGCACGTGGACATTGTGGTGAAAGACAAAAACTATTTCAACGCCGCCGCGACAGAGGGGCTGGAGCCGGTAAGGCCCGAGAACCTGCCCTTCAAGGACTACGTGGGCACACTGTACTACCGGCTGGACAACGCCGAAACGGGCGAACTGGTGATTGAGCAGACCAACTTTGAAGTAAGCGGCGACGGCACGGCCTACGGCGTGACATTCCCCGAGAGCCTGCCCTTCGGCCGCTACATCCTCACCGTATGGGGAAACATGCAAAGCGAACGCCCGCTCGCAGAAGACGCCACATACACCGAAGTGACAGAGAACAACGCAGCCGAAAACGACATCTACGTGACCGTGGACACGCTCGACTACACCATGACCGCGGCCAACTTCACCGCCGAACTGGAACGCACTAAGGGAAAGCTGATTGTGATGGCCGAGAACCTGCCCGCGCACGTGGACTTCTCAACAAAGGACATTGACAACATTTACCGATACGTGGGCCGCGGACTAAGATACGCCGGAGTCACCGAGTTCCACACCGACACCGAATGGCCCGAGCCGCAGAACATGACGACAGACATGCTGCTGTGCCCGTCTACCGGACACGAGGAAACCACGCTCGACGTGAAGTTCTTTGACGCTGCGGCGCAGACAAAGGCCGCCGAGCCAGAGGACGTGAAGCTGACCATGAGCCGCAACGTGGTGACCGTGGTGCGATTCGTCTACCAGGAGGGAACGCCCGGCGACGGATTCGCCATCTACGTGCTGGTGAACGACAACTGGGAACAGATACACTCCATGGAAATAGACTGACAACGCCATAACCCTAAAAACCAAATATTAATCAACATAAGTATTAACTAAATTTTTAAAAAACATGAAAAAGAACATTTTTCTGTACAGCGCACTCGCCCTCGGAATGACGGGCATGTTCGCATCATGTAGCAGCGACGATGTTGTTGAAGTGAGCGGTGGAAACACCGGCACCGACGCAACCGCGCAGGTGATTGAAATCGCGGTGGACAACGCCAACAGCCTTTCTACACGCAGTGGCCGTCCACTTTACTCTGAAGAGCCCGACCAGACCATCGAGAATGTAGCTGTTGTCATTACTTCCGCTGACGACAACATCGTTTACGTTGATGTAATTGACAACTGGGCAACAGATGAAGTTTCTGACGAATACGGTGACAACTCAAATACCGGTGCCAATGGTAGATCAAAAAAAATTACCATTAAGAAAAACGGTGATGACTACAGACTCGCAGCTGGAAGCAATTACAACGTTTACGCCATCGGTTACAGTGATGACACAGAGTACACCACCGACGGTACAACTACGTTGAAAGCTTATTTCTCAGGTTTGAAAGAAAAAGAAAACTATACAGGCGAAACGTTTAAAGAAAACTTCGCTATCAAAAACAAGGCCGGCAAACCTGAAGCTGAGGAAATTTTCGCAGGTTCAACATCAATTGCAGTTCCTGAAGATAAAGCCACATTTGTCGAGACGGTTTACCTCCATCGCCAGGTTGCAGGTATCTACACCTACGTTATGGAAATTCCTTACGTAGAAGTTGATGGTGGCAACGTAGCCAACTACTTGAGAGTCGTTGCATCTGACAACAACGACAACCTCGTGCTCGGCCATTTCTGGACAGGAGCACAAGATGTAAATGAACTTCCCGGCAACGGAAACAACAAAGGTGAGAATGCAAACTATGTTGTCAACGGTTACCGTACAGAACAAAGCGCCACATCAACCGTACTTTACACCATCGACCTCACAAAATGGTTCAGAGAACTCAAGGATGACAACAATGACGGAGCTATCGATGCAGGCGAAAACTGGATTAAGACAGCAGAGAAAGAAATCTATAAAGAAAAAGGCCTGAGCTTTACTGTAGGTTCTGCCTTCGGCGGCGAGTTCCTCATCCCGTTCCTTGCCAACAGCAGCAACAAAACACTTAAGCTCGAACTTGTTTATGCAGCAAGTAAGACTGTAGCCCAAACAGCCGATCAAGGATCTGTAGGAGCATCATGGAACATCAAACTGCCCGAAGCATATAATCATGCAATCTGCGCATGGGATGCAAATCAATGGAACGAAAGCAAAGTTGAAGAAGAGACCAGCACAACTGCATACAGCATTCTGCGTAACCACCTTTACGGCGTTGGCGAGAGGCCTGAAAATGACCCAGGCAACGGCGGAGGCGACCCGGATCCAGATGATCCTGATAACCCTGACAAGCCACAGCCTCTTAAGAATACTCAGGACGTAATACTCAAAGTCAACGACAACTGGGAGGTTATCCACCACATGGAAATAGAGTAACAGGATACTACGTTGCGGCGGACTTGCAATCCTGGATACCGCGTCAAAGCGCGGTATGACATATGCGAGAGCCTCGATTATGACAGGGTACTCACACCACCGAAGCCAAGGCAGTCGGTAGTGGTCATTCCGAAGGGTAATCACCCTACCGCAAGCCAGGCAGTCGGTAGTGGTCATTCCGAAGGGCAATCACCCTACTGCAAGCCAGGCAGTCGGTAGTCGTCATTCCGAAGGGTAATCACCCTACTGCAAGCCAGGCAGTCGGTAGTAGTCACTTCGAAGGGTAATCACCCTACCGCAAGCCAGGCAATCGGTAGTCGTCATTCCGAAGGGTAATCACCCTACTGCAAGCCAGGCAGTCGGTAGTCGTCACTTCGAAGGGTAATCACCCTACCGCAAGCCAGGCAATCGGTAGTCGTCATTCCGAAGGGTAATCACCCTACTGCAAGCCAGGCAGTCGGTAGTCGTCATTCCGAAGGGTAATCACCCTACTGCAAGCCAGGCGGTCGGTAGTCGTCATTCCGAAGGGTAATCACCCTACTGCAAGCCAGGCAGTCGGTAGTCGTCATTCCGCTGAAAAGCGGAATCCAGAAAACGACCAGGAGTGCCCGTTGCGGCGGACTTGCAATCCGACAAGACAAAGGCAAACCGCTCTCAGCCGTAAAAATAAATGAACATATGACTTGAATCTGATTAAACAACGCGAATCGGGAATGCGCATAAAGGCTGAGAGCCAACCAACGCAACGAAAATAAAAACCAACGGGCGTGCCGGCGGGCATAACGGCAAGGCCGGATGCTACACGGCGCGCCCGTTTTAACTTAACACGAAGCAACCCGTTGCCCCGTTGCGGCGGATTTGCAATCCGACGCAATCAGACATAAGGACTTGCAATCCTGGATACCGCGTCAAGCGCAGTATGACATATGCGAGAGCCCCGATTATGACAGGGTACTCACCCTGCCGCAAGCCAGGCAGTCGGTAGTCGTCATTCCGCTGAAAAGCGGAATCCAGAAAACAACCAGGAATGAAGCCAGGCAGTCGGTAGTCGTCATTGCCTTAACGGCGACTTGCAGTTCCGCTGAAAAGCGGAATCCAGAAAAACAACCAGGAGTGCCCGTTGCGGCGGACTTGCAATTCTGGATACCGCGTCAAAGCGCGGTATGACGACTTGACACCGAGAGGCGGAGACGCAAAAAGGCAGGAATGTCTTTCCAGAACAACAGCCAGGAGTGAATCCAGGCAGTCGACAACCGTCATTCCGCAGGGAACACATCCCACCGCAAGCCAGGCAGTCGGTAGTCGTCATTGCCTTAACGGCGACTTGCAGTTCCGCAGAAATGCGGAATCCAGAAAACAACCAGGAGTGCCCGTTGCGGCAGACTTGCAATCCGACAAGACAAAGGCAAAACCCGTCGGGGACAAACGACAACCTCGTCGGGGACAAACGACAACAACCCGTTGCGGCGGACTTGAATCCGACGCAATCCTACAAAGACAACCCAACCCGCTGAAAAAGCGGAACCAGCAAGCAAGACAAAGCCACGCGCCACGACGGCGCGAACCGGAAGAAGAAACGACACGCGGCCACGGCCGCAACAACATACACAGACAAAACACAAACAAACAACATAAGCAGAATGAAGACGAGTATACTGAAGCAAACGGCCCTGATGGCGGCATGCGCCCTGATGGCGGCGTGCGGAGACGACGACGCCACGCAGAAGGCCGAGGCGGCATACGGCGCCGAGACGCAGACCTTCGCCGTGAGAGTGGAGAGCGTGGGCGAGGCGCAGCGCGTGCGCGCCGCCGGCGAGAGCTTTATCAACAGCATCACGCCCGTGCAGACGATAGACCGCGTGGTGGTGGTGATAGCCGACCGCAAGGACGGACGCATTGTGTACAGCCAGACCATAACGGGATGGAGCGACACCAACAACAAGGCCAGCCAGCCTTACTATGACGGCGACAAGCGCGGACGCGAGGCCCGGCTGACACTGACGGGCGACAGCCGCCTGCGACAGGGCGAGGAATACATAGCCTACGCCGTGGGCTACCACGACGGCACATACGGCGGATACGCACCCTTCGCCAACCTGAAGCCGGGCGACCGCCTGGACCACCCCGAACTGGCGACCAAGCCCGACGGCGAACTGGCCGCCGAGATATTCGCCGGAGCGCAGAGCTTCGTCAACGAGGACGGCCGCATCGTGGCCCACTCGATGAGCCCCGACGAAACGGGAGCCGTGCTCACCATGCGCCGACAGGTGGGCGGAACGTTCGGCTACTTCACGCGGATACCAGCCAGCGTGGACGGAGTGGCCGTGGCCTCGGTGCGCATGGCCTCGCCCAAGGCCTACCAGACCATCATCATGGCCGGATTCCGCTCGCAGGAAGACCCCACGAGGTTTGACGCCGAGCGCGTGGTGAACGCCATGACGGAGCGCACCGTTTATGACGCAGCCATGCACGGCGACGATACCGGCCACGCCTTCATGATATACCGCATAGACCTGAAAAACTGGTTCCCCGGCAACGAGGACGACCCCGACCTGCCGCTCGACCAGAACGGCGACGGCTATCTGGACGGAGCCGACTCCAACTGGCAACTGTCCGAATACCTGCGCGACTCGGGCCTCAACATTGAGCGCGGCGCGGTGTATGGCAGCCGATATCTCATACCTACGGAAATGACAGCCGACGACGTGGCCGCCGGGCTGACCACCTTCGAGCTGCAACTGCTCGACAAGGAGGGACGCATACTGAAACACTGGCCCGTGGAACTGCGCGATGCCGCACAGGCCTGACCATGCCGCGCACCGTGGTGACACTGGCCGAGGACGGCAAGACCGTGAACATGACCACAGTGGACTCGCCTGAAACGGCACGCACGTACAGCCTGCTGCGCAACAACCTGTACACACTTGGCGAGAAAAACTCAAACCAGACATACGGCGAGGACACGCCAATACGACTGGCCGACGAGCAGACACTCGTGATGGACGTAAACCCGGAGTGGGACGCGTTCCGCGCGATAATCTTCAACTGACGCGACGCAACAGCAAACAACAATGTGATTTCAGATAATCAACAACAATACGGTTTCAACAAAAACATATATCCCGACTCATGAAACATCTTATTATAAGAACATTAGTTTTCTGCGCACTGACCGCCGCAGCGGCTTTCGCCGCCACTACACCGGCACTGGCGCAAACACAAACAGACGGCAACGCCCCTATAACCGTTGACGGATGCCGCCCACTGCTCGCACCCGACTGCGTGGTGGACGATGTTGTTACGGAGATTGCCGTAGGCAAAGGCAATGCGGATTATTCGGCGGTGCTCGACGCTAACATCGACAACAGCGCGACCATAAGCAGCCTTATAAACGTCGGCGTGGCGTCGAATCCTATCATAAGCATACGCGACGTTAAGCACAAGTATGCAGGAGGACAACAAGTGGGTTTCGTTATCGGCAGCGGGTCTAAGCTGCTCGACCTCAGTGTCATTAAGAATTTCACCATTACGCTTTACAACGACAACGAAATGGTTTATGAGCCTATCACGGTTGAGGGCGAGACTTTCAAGCTGCTGTCTTTAGACCTATTGTCGGGCAAGGGGCGTAATACGATGGTTGTCGACGTGCCTAAGGCTGACAAGGAAGGAAAAGCCATTGTCTTTGACGAAATAATGCTTTGCGCCAACGGCGTAAACGTAGACGCCGTTTCGCTTGGGACGGAGGTTTATTACGGCTTCGTAGGAAATGCTGAAGAACAGCTGAAGAACCCTGAAGGAGCTACTGGTGATGATATTTTGTATAGAAGTGCACATGGCGGCCCATTGGGGGGATTTTTTACTTCTGATGATTTGGCGAATGCAGGCGGAACAAATACATTTGTGACCGCTATTTTGAGTGCTGGGTATATCCAAAGAATAGAATACGTTAAAGGTTACGCTCCTGACGATGTAGAAGTGGGATTTGTTTATGATAACGATAATGTTGCAGATGTTGGTTTATTTAAAAGTATAAAAATCAGAGTCTCAAATGTTAGTTATGGCACAGGTCCTTTTGAAGCTGATAAGGTGTTAAACTCCAAAGATTATGATGTTTCTTCTTCATTGGCAAGTGTAAGTGTCATAAGCAGTAATGACAGAGCCAGTTTTTCAGTAAGGGTCTCGGGCTTGGATTTTGAATGGAATAGGGTAGAGTTGATTTGTGCAGGGGTGAATGTAGGTATTTCAGATACAAAATATCACTATGTCTACATCAAGAAGTTCGACATTCCTGACAACGCAACCAAGTGCGACCTCGGCCTTTCAGCCGACGAGCTGATTTGCAACGACGAAGCCACTTATACGCTTACGAGCGAAAAGCCTGTAAAGTGGGAGCTTACGAGCGTAAAAGACGGAGAGAATGACATAACATCTGATGTGAATGTTGACATAGAGCAGGTGAACCCGACCGACGGACTTTCGACGAGCTCAACGGTTAAGTTTGTTGTAAATGGCAAGGCAAGCCCCGAGGGCGTTTACACCTTCAAGGCCACCGATGCCGACAGATGCACTGGCGAGGTGAAGATTACGCGCGGCAAGACCGACGAAATGACCGACGCTATGGCAAGCAGCTTCTGCGGCACTCCGCTCGACGCAAGCCTCGACGGCGTAGACCTTACTAAGGAGAGCGACGGCGGACTGCTCGTAATCGACGGATTGGAGAACGCCGACAACATAATCGACGGCGACCTTAACAGTTACGCCTCTTACGCGCGCGGCGTGCAGCTGGCCGCCAACACGTGCATAGCCGGCGTTAAGAAGCGCAGTGGAAAGTTCGACAAGGACGGGGTGAACGGGGTGAAGGTGGTAGGCTTCGTGGCCGAAACCCCCTCGGGACTGCTCGGCGCCGACGTGCTGACGTTCTACCGAATAGTATTATATAATGAAGGTAAAGAAGTTTACAGCTCTGTCACCGACAACAACAACGCCGTGAGCGCGTCGCTCATCGGCGCGCCGGGCAGCGGCATGGTGCGCTACGCCGTCACGGTGCCTGACGATGTTAAGGAGTTCGACGAGTTCGCCCTGGTCACCTCTGGCGTGCTCAACCTCGACCTTCAGGGTAAGACGATGAAGATATACAACGCTTTCACCTCGGCCGACCCCGGCTGCGCCACGGCCCCGGCAGGCTCGCCACTCGGCCGCTTGGGCGTTACGCCGATAAACCTCGACGCTACGGGGGCGCGGATAAATTACTCTCAGACGGGCGGCAGCAAGTTCGACCTCGTTACGGCCGTCAGCACCACCACCGGACTCGGCTATCTTATCTCCAACGACGTTACCGCCCTTGGCGACGACCCAAAGGGCGTTGTTACCAACGTCGTGGCCAACGTGCTCGCTCCGTCGAAATTGGCCGTTAAGACGGGGCGCGTGTTCGACAAGGGCCGTTGGGTGGGCCTCGTGATGAAAGTGCCCGCCGGACTGGCCAGCATCGACGTGCTCGACCTCGGTATGAAGATAGGCACTTACTATAAAGGCTCGTCGACCGGCGACGAGGCCGGCACCGACGTAGGCCTGTTGAGAGCCAACCTCTTAGGTTACGGCGATTACGTATATCTCTCGGTTTACGCCAACCATAAGTTCGACGAGGTGCGCTTCGAGAAGGGCGAGCTTGCATCAGTGCTCAGCACTACCCAGTATCTCGGCTTCTACACTTACGCAGACGCCGACGGCGACGGAATACCCGACGAGGAGGATCCCGACTTCTGCGAGGAGCCAATCGTCGTGGAGATAGAGCCGAGCCTCGTGACCGACATCAATTCGCTTTGCGAGGGACGCGACGGCGAAGGCCTTAAGGCCACCGTCAAGGCCGAGAATACGACCGGCCTGACTTATAACATAACCGACACCGACCGCAAGAAGATTGTGGCATCGGGTACGGTTGGCAAAGATGTTATTAACATAAACTTCGGCAGCTTGTCGTTGGGCTACGGACGCTACGAGTTCCGCGTCAGCGACCGTGTTAATCCGCTTACGGCTTCGGCCAAGGCTAAGTTCACCATCCACGCCGCGCAGACTACGTGGAATCCGCAGATAGAGGTGGACGAAGAAAGCACGGCGGCCGAGGGCGGCGAGGACGATGCGGCCCTGTACAGGTATTCAACCGACTGGAACAAATGGGAGAACTGGACGCAGGGCGTGCCCGTGATAGGCTGCACCGACGTGGTGATACCGGGCAACGCGCCGTCGTTCCCGGTGCTCGAAGAGTATGCCGGGACGGGCGCAGTGCCTAAGGACTTCAACAGCTGCAAGGGCATCCACTTCATGGCCGGCGCCGAGGCGCAGAACACCGACTACCTCGACTACGACAAGGTGTGGGTAGACCTCGAACTGTCGGCCGACCGCTATTACATGCTCTCGGCTCCGCTTACGGACATGGTTACGGGCGACTTCTTCGTCCCGGCCGCCATGAACGGCACGCAGGACAACGACCTGTTCACCGACCTTACGCCGGCGACCTCGCCCGAGAACCGCTTCAGCCCGCGCGTTTACCAGAGGCTGTGGCTGTGCTCGGCCCCGGTGAACAACGGTACGACCGGGACGGCATCGGAAACTTACGACGAGACGAAGTGGACTCCTCCGTTCAACGCCCTCAACCAAAAGTATGAGCGAGGCATGGGCTTCTCGCTGAAAGCGGCCGCCGAAGACCTGAGCGTTACGAAGTTGAAGTTCCGCTTCCCCAAGACGCATGAGGAATACTATTATTATAACGAAAAGAAACAGCAGACCGACATCAAGGAGCCTGTCGACCGCGGCGACGGCGCAGGCAGGCTGTTCGGCTTTGACAAAGGCAAAGACGAAATGACGGTAAACCTCACTACCGATGAGGCCGGCAACGTGTTCCTTGCTGGCAATCCGTTCATGGCGCACATAAATATAAAGAAGTTCCTTGAAACGAACTCCGACGTGACCGGCGTTAAGGTCTACGACGGCAACGCCAACAACTCGGCCATTCTCTGCGACGGCGACCTGCTGACCAACGCCGACGGCTGGACGGGCATCGCCCCGATGCAGTCGTTCTTCGTTACGACCGACGGCGGCGCGTCGAAGTCTTGCTCGATAACGTTCACCCGCGCCATGCTCGAGCAGCAGCCCGGGGGCGGACAGCCGCTGCGCGTAAGCCAGAGCCGCGCCATGGGGACAGCCGCCGGCGGTGGCTGTCTGGTAGTAAGGGCTAAGGCCGGCGGCGTTGAGTCTACCGCGCTCGTGCGCTTCAGCGACGGCGCGTCGGCCGGCTTCGTGCCGGGCGAGGACGCTTCGCTCTTGGTAGACGACGAGGTAAGGCCGCGCGTGCAAGTGTTCACCATCGCGGGCAACCGCGCCGCTGACATCCAGCAGACGCCGCAGACCGACCGCATCACGCTGGGCTTCATGCTGGCCGAAGCGGCACCGCTGACGCTCAGCCTCAGCGGCGACACCGACTGGAACCTGTATGACACGCTCACCGGAGCCACATACTCGCTGGCAGGCGGACAAGCCGTCAGCCTCGGCACGGCCGGCAGCTCCACGGGCCGCTACATGCTCGTAAGGCCGGCCACCGACATCAGCACCGTAGCCCCGGCGCAGGGCATCGCCATAAGGCGCACACCGCAGGGCACAGTCACCATAACCTCGGCTGACGGCACAGCCCTTGGCGAATGCGCCGTCTACTCGGCCGACGGCACACTGACCGGCCGCACCAACGGCGGCACCACCGAAGTGGAACTGAACGCCGCCCCAGGCATAAGCATCGTAAAGGCCACCAAAGCCGACGGAACCACGTTCACACAGAAGATATATTGAGAAAGTGAGAAGGTGAGAAGGTGAGAAAGTGAGAAGGTGAGAAATGAGAAGGTGAGAAAGTGAGAAAGTGAAAAAGTGAGAAAGTGAAATAAAAACAATGATGATGAATACAGACAAGATATACAAAGCGTGCGGCATGGCACTCATAGCCGCACTGTGCGCCGGATGCACCGACGACGCGTCGCTCGACGGCGGCGTTGGCGGGTCGCAGGGCGGCGCGTACATCACTCTAACCGTGCCGTCAGGCATAACGCCGGCCACGCGCACCGTGCTGCCCGGTTCGCAGAACGTACAACACGCTACGCGCGTCGCCCTCTATGCATTCAAGCACGACGACAGAGAAACAGACACACTCAAGGCAAGATGCATTGGCGGCATGAGTTTTGATAAAGTCAACTGGAACCAAGACCTCGACAAAGCCATGGACGGCGGCACGTCTACCAAGACCCAGCGCGTGAAGCTGCCCGACGAATGGAATATTTCCGAGAGCAATTCCGAAAACTGGAACGCCACATACACGTTCCTCGCCATCGGCTCAGACGACGTTTATAAAAATGGCGAGAAAGGCACATGGGCCGGCAGCAATTCTACTGCGGCCTACGGGCTTGGCGCAGACGATTATTTCTCAAAAGATGAAACTCTTGGAGACTGTTACGCCGAACTTCAGGACAACAAGTCCGTTGACGACATACACCAGTCCGAGCTGTTCGCCGGCACGCTGACGTGCAAAGGAAGTGAAGTCGCCGGCAATGAGATAAACCTTTACCGCCGCGTGGCCGGCGTGAAGGGATACTTCAGGCGAATACCCGAGACGGCAGGCGGTAAAACGGTCAACGAGCTTCGCGTCGTTTACTTTAACAGTCAGGCCACGTCCGTGCCCTATTTCAAGCGTTGGCCCCAAGACGGAATCTTTTCCGACTACGATAAAAGGGAAGGCAGTCCACTTTATGGCGTATCCGGTTCGAAAATCCCTGACGACGGTAGTACAATCAGCAAGACCGAACTCGACAAATGCACATATTTCACGATAAGCAAAGACCCATCAAGCGGCGAGTTCGTATCACAAGACGGAACGGCCGAGGCTGACGACAAAGAGAACGAATACGACTACGTTACGGCCGGCTCTTACGTGCTGCCAGCGCCCGGCGCGCCTACTGAGGGCGGTAAAGAGTCGACAACGCTCTACGTAGTACTCGTTTCGGCGCCCGACGCCGCCGGCAGCGTTATGATACTTAAGAAATACCGGGTGCTCTTCGCCGAGGCTTACGACACCCGCTCCGCCGAGACGCGCAGCGACGGAGTGACCGACGGCGGCACCGGCATCATCATCGGCCAAGAACCTAACGAAGATGCCCTCGACCGCGAACGCCGCTACCCCATCGTCGCCAACAACTATTACACCATCGGCACCGCACAGGAACCCATCGACATGAGCACCGGCGAAACCGAAGTGAACATATACGTAGACCCGAGGTGGGAGGGAAACAACGATTTGGGAGGCATCATCCCCAAACCTTAATCAGAGAATCACCAATCAGTAAAATATAATAACCGAAAAGATATGAAGATAAGCAACATACACAAACTGATGTCGCTTGCGGTGCTCGCCGTGTTAGCGGCGTGCACCGCCGACGAAGCCGTAGAGAAGGAAGAGGGGGGAGTGAATCCCGACGGCACTGTAACCCAGAATATACAGTTTTTCATCAGCGGCTCGGCCGGTCCGTCAGACATTCTTACGCGCGACGTGCCTCCCGGCGTAAACCCCGGCCTTGAGGATATGGCTGAAGGCATACCAGGATGTAATGTCGACAGGATCAGGCTGTTGACTTTCCGCAGGCAGGAAGGCACTGATGACAGCTTCGTTTATGACGCAGGCAACTCCACTGATGGAACTGACGCTCACCCTGACTTGGCAGCCACGGCTATGGGTTTTACCGCTGAGGACGGTACGACAATATCTGAGGAGTATGGCCGCGGTGCAAAGGGAACAATAAAAAAAACGAAGGGATACGAGTATCGGGTTATTGCAATAGGGTATTATTCAAATAGAGAAATAAAATATCCGGGTGGAACACATCCGGAAAACTTCTCTTCTGAATATGTTGATGAATCCGACCTGTTCAAGATTGTTGACAATGTGGTTCTTGATGCAAATAACACGGGAAATCCTGTGCCAACTGAAAACGAACTGAAAGACGGCGTAAGTAAATTTGAGGACGTAAGTCTTCAAATCGTGCCTCAATCCTTTGAAGATAAGGCAGGATATATTACTGCTAAAGATTTTGATAAGAAACAACGTAAGAATTTGACAGGTTGGTATGTCGTAACTCCAGAGATATTTTATGGAACGTGCCGCTCTGTTGACAGCGGATCTGATATAATAACATTTTCAGATGAAAATGAAATTACCGGATATATGTACCGAGGCGTAGCTAAGCTGACTGTGGATATTTCAAATTTACAACGCCTTATTAATAATGCAGGTGATCGTCACGTATGTTCTGTTGCATTGCTGGCCGACTCAGTAAAGCAGGCAGTAAGACTGGCCGATTATGAAAATTTCAAGACTCCGTATTTCCCGTTTGATGAATTGGAATCACATGTTGTTAATGGATTTGGTGTGAGACAGAAAGAAACTCCTACTCATACGTTTACGGCTATAGCAATTGACGGATATGTTCCGACAGATCCTGCAGATGAAGAATGTCATGAATATGCCAATAGCCTTGTTACATTTGAAACATTTTTACTTCCTACCCAAACCCGTCTGTATATGAGATATTCAAAAGGTACAGATATAGGATTTTATCATAGTACTGAAGAAATAACGGGTGATGCCTTACTTTTAGTTAATAATAAATCTGACGGTATGCAAGCGACTGGAGTAATCGATCCGATTGCAGGAGGTGAATTTGTTTATTTCCGTAGGAATCAGAGATATTCAATTACTGTTGATTGGGCTCAATTACAAGAAGATTTGAATATGGGTGGTACCGCCTTCCGTAATTATGTGGAAACAACATTGGTTGTTAAATAAATTTATATTGTAGTCGTCTCATAAAGTTTACAGTGATAGAAATCAAGTTGAATTATGAAAACTTCAAGACTTTACAACATATTAATGCTGCTTTGCCTTGCGCTGGTGCCCTGTGCGGCTGATGCGCAAGAGCAAGAGGTGATAGGGCAGGAGCAGCTCGGCGGCCGTAAGGCGTTGGTGGGCAAGGGTTGCGTAGTCAACCAGTTTGCCACTAACGTGCAGCTGCTCAGCGGCATATCGGGACTGGAAAACCTCGTAGACGAAGACCTCGACAACTTCGCCACGTTCACCACGGGCGTTGCCGTAGGCTTAACGGAGCAGCCGCTCTTCAGCGTCAAGGACATCAACAACACTTACGCCGCAGGCACCGAGGCCGGCATCTGCATGGTGTCGAGCCAGAGCGGAGGCCTGCTCTCGCTCAGCGTGATACAGCTGTTCTCTATTCTCGTTTACAACGACGGCGTGCTGGTAGAGACCATCTCCGACTTGGAGAGCGGACAGGCCGGCAGCGGCGTCGGGCTCGACCTTATCAAGATACCCGGCTCTGACAACATGGCCGTCAACCTTACGTGTACTCCCCAGCATGACTTCGACGAGCTTTACGTAGTGCAGAGCGGCGGACTCGATGTAAGCGTAATCAAGGAGCTTAAGTTTAAGTACGCCTTCGTGGGCGCGCCCCGCCAGTGCGTGATGGTGAATCAGTCAGACAAGGTGGACAACGACATTGCCGACTACGCCGAGGAAAGCGGCCGCGGAGTGGCGGACAAAACCCCTGTGGTAAGCGGCAACTCGTCGTGCACCACGGTGCTGATACCTACGCCGACGGTAGACTCCGGCAACCTCGTAGACGACGACCTGACCAACTCAACGAGCATCGTAAGCGTGCTCTCCATCGGATATAAGGGTGCGGCAAAGGTGTCTACCGACCCCGACGAACCAAATTGCGGCATAAAGAACAGCAGCCCCGAGCCTACCGTTACCTTCCCGGCCGGCAGCGAGGTGGGCTTCGTCTACACCAACGGCTCGGCCCTTGACCTTGCCTTGGGCAACTACATCGAGGTAAAGGTCTACAACACCGACGGCACCACCCAGACCGAGCGCATCGAGGCCGGCGTGCTTGCGCTCGGCGTGGCCGAGGGCGGCAGGATGACCTCGTCGGTAGTGGCCGACAAGGAGTTTTACGCCGTGGAGATAGGCTTCTATGCCTCCGTTAACGTAAACCTCGGAACCATCAACGTGCATTACGCCTACGTCAACGAGCCGCCCATGGTGAACCACCACTGCCCGATAAACCCGTCGGTAGACAGCGAAATATGCGATGTGCAGAGCACTTACCAGCTTCTATCGAACCCGGCATTATCTGTTCAATGGAGGTTGGAAAGCGCTTTAGACGAAAATTATAACCCTTATAAGAATCCAGGAGAGGCAGTAACCGTGACACCGAGTGGCAATGTCACATTCCACGATATCATACCGTCAGAGGGAGAAACAGGCGAGGAAATCATCTATAACGGAGAATTTACTTTCATAGCTACGGCCGTCAGCTGTCCTCATCAGCCTCAGTGTACGGACACCGTAGTAATACGCCGCGGTATTGTTTCATACGATAATGGATGTGCAGAACCTATTTATAATGAAGAAGGACAAAGTAAATACATGCTTTCAGACGAACCACACGATATAAGCGGAGCACTGATCTCTATAAGCGACATAGACAATGATGAATATATTCTTGATGACGATTTTACCAATTACGCTGAATATACAGGTGGTCTGTCCATAGCCAGCAACATACATGTAATCGCCGTAAAAACATCCGATAAAAGCAATTTTACAATAAGCGCTGAGTCTGATGGTAAAAAAGTAGCTAAAAGAATCGGTTTCGTTGTGGAAAGCAAATCAACATTCCTCAACGCGGACGTGTTGCAATTCTTCCAAATTCGATGCTACAAAAATGGAGAAGAAGTTTACCGGCAGCTTGTAGACGAAAGCAACGCCATAGGTGTAGGTTTAATCGAAAGTGACCAATCACAGAAAGTACGCTTCAGCATAGAAGTGCCGGCAGATAAAGAGTTTGACGAGTTCTCCCTTTGGACTGCCGGCGTGTTAAAGCTTGACATTTCCACGCTCAGAATATATTATCCGTTCATCGAGGACAATTCATTAGATTGCGGAGACCCACTTAAATGCGCCGAGGCAATAACGGCAGGCAATGGTGCCACGGCATATCCCGACATGAAGTTCCAAACGGCATCTATTGCCGGAGTCGTGCAAAATTTGGGCAATCTCATAGACAACGACCCAGACTCTTACTTCCTTTATCAAAACACGGTGCAGGCCGGTTCGGGAATGGTTGTGACCGTCAAACTGGGCAAAACGCTCGACTACCGACACCAGTTCGGCATCATCATGGACAACGAGACGTTCCTTGCCAGCGTAGGCCTTGGCACATGGATGACCGTTGAGACATATTACAACGGCCAACCCACGGGCGACAAGTTCGACAACTGGGGCGTGCTCGGCCTCGACCTCATAGGCTACGGCGACAAGAATTATCTTGTGAACCAGCCCACGCGCAACTTCGACGAGGTGCGCATAACGTTCGCCGGCATAGCCAACGTGCTCAACGGCTACAAGCTGTACGGCCTGTTCTTCCGCAGCGACAAAAACCTTAACGGCATAGCCGACTGCATGGATCCCGACGACTCTTGCGCCGAAGACTTGAATCTGTCGGTCGATCCCGTTTGCGTAGGCGAATACGTCGTGCTTGACGGACAGGTGCAAGGCGGTGGCGAGGGTTATAAGGTGATAGTGAAAGCTCCCGACCAAGATTATGTTAGCGAGGCGATAGAAGTGGGTTCAGACAAGTTCGGCGAAAAGATAAAAATACCGACAAAGACATACGGTACGGGTCTAAGCATTATGGTTTACGCAACTCGCGAAAAGGCGGATGGGAGCTACGAGACGGGCAATTATCTCGACGGCGTGACTTACACCGTCCACCCGACGCGTGCAGAGTGGCGCAAGACGCCCATCAACACCGACTGGAACGAGCCTAACAACTGGGACGGCAACGTGAACCCGTATTGCTGTACCGACGTAGTGATACCCGACGGCGCAGAGCGTTACCCCGTGCTCGTTACTGACGAAGAAAATCCTGCCGACACGTACTGCTGCAACGGTATATACTTCAAGGCTTCGCCCGACGGCGACGCGGACAACCCGGCACAGGTGGTGAACGTGCCCGAACTGGCTTACGCCAAGGCGTGGGTCGACGTAAGGATGATGCCCAACCGCTACTACATGTTCGCCGCTCCGCTGAAGAACACGCACACGGGCGACCTCTTCGTGCCGGCGGAAATGAACGGACAGCAGACAGGGATGGAGTTTATCGACCTCGACGAGACCAACACGGTGCAAAACCGCTTCAATCCGCGCATATTCCAGCGGATGTACAAAAAGACTCCGCGCGTGCGCCTGCTCGACAAGTTGTATTATAACAATACCACCGAGATGCGCAAAGACGATTACAGCAACGCGAAGCTTGAGGAGACAACCGAGGGCTTCATCGCCGACTGGTCGAAGCCGTTCAACCTCTTGGCGCAGACATATACCAACAACGAAGGCTTCACCGTGTGGATAGACAACGGCGACCTGCCTGCCGACAGTGCAGTGGTAATGCGCCTGCCTAAGCAGCATTTGTCTTATAATTATTACACGCCCGACGGCGTGATGCTGCCCGAACACGAAGAAGAGAATTCCAATGCAGTAGATAATGACGACCCGCATAACTACGACGAATATACTGACGCTGCGACAAGCCTTAAGCGCACTGACAATGTGAGGTTCATATATGAGAAGTATGAAAATGACAATTATGACAATTTGGCTTTTGCCGAACCTGAAAAGGCCAACGCTTCAACGTATGTGAATAATGGGTATGAGGAGGCTTACGCCAACAGGATATCCGCGAAGTATCAGGCAAAAAAGCCTGAGAATCCGTTTGTTGATAATGAAGCAACTGTTAGCGTAGAAGCCACAACAAATGATAACTCGAATAAGTTTGTAGTTGGCAACATGTTCATGTCTGACATAGACATAAAGACATTCTTAAGTTTGAACACAAACGTAAGAAGTCTTTACCGATACAATGGAAACAATTACGACAGTTATACATTAAACGGTAACGAATTGATTGTAAGCTCAGGCGAAGCATTAAGCACTGCAAAAACTGAGGACGAAGGCAACAATACAGAACCAGAAACAAGGAAAGAGCGTAAGAAAGTCATCCACCCACTGGAGTCGTTCTTCATAAGCACTCAAGAAAGTAATAAAAATGCCCGGATAGTATTCACCCGCGACATGATGCTTAACACGGTTGCCGACGAGACCGCGGCGACACGCTCTGCCGGATACGGCCTGCCGATGATGCGCGTCATGGCCGAGGCCGGCGGACTGAGGAGCGGCATGGTGTTGGCCGACTCTACGGCAAGGGTGAACGTGGAGACGATGCTCGACGGCGAGGTGAAGCCTACTGTGGCAGTGTTCGCGGCCGTTGACGGCAAGGCGCACGACATAGTGAGCACCCGTGCGGCCGAGATTCCGCTGGGCGTTGTCATGGCCAAGGCCGACACGCTGACGCTGAGCTTCAGGGGCGAAGGCGACTGGGACATGGACGACTGGGAACTGACCGACCAGGCCGACGGCTCCACATACAGCCTTGACGAGGATGTCGTAATAACCAACGCGGCAAGCAGCGTGGGCCGCTTCGTGCTGAGGTCGCGCTCGCGCATGGCCGAAGAGATGGCCGAGGGCGGACGCAGCGTGTACATAACATGCCGCGGCGACGAGGCTACGGCCACGGCGGCGGCAGGCTTCCGCATCGAGAGGATGGACGTTTACACGGTTGACGGCGTGCTGTATGGAAGTGCGACGGCCGGCGCCGACGGCACAAGCTGCACGGCGAAGGTGCCGCAGGGCACGGTGGTTGTCATCCGCGTGACCTCTACCGACGGTGAAACAGAGACGTTCAAGACGCTTACATCAAGACGTTGAAACACACGTTAATCACAGAACAGCAGTTGTTGAAACATGCGTTAATAGCAGAACAGCAGTTGTTAAAAACCGGGAAATGGCCGAGACAGTGGCCGTTTTCCGGTTTTCGTTTCTCTGCCACATGCTTCCGTCCGGATGTTTCTGGATACCGCGTCAAGCGCGGTATGACATATGCGAGAACCTCGATTAAGACAGGGTGTCACCATGCTGCAATCCAGGCGGTCGGTAGCCGTCATTCCGCACCGTACCGCTTGATCATCCTGCTATAATCCAGGCAGTCAGTAGTCGTCATTCCGCAGAAATGCGGAATCCAGTCAAAGACATCCTACCTACGGATGTGCTCTGGATACCGCGTCAAGCGCGGTATGACAACTATCGACCGCCTGGCCTGCGTCATGGTGTGTCGCGTGTATGACGGGTCTCGTTCATGACGATGCGCATTAATTGTTTTATAAAAGCAAGAGAAAGCTTGCTCGTGAAACAAAATATCCGTAATTTTGCGAAAACAAAAGCCAAAGCCATGAAAAATTACAGAGGTTTCGTTTACATAATGGCAAGTAAACGAAACGGTACATTATACATTGGCGTGACCAATGATCTTGCCCGTCGCGTAGCCGAGCACAAGGCGAGCGTAAATCGTGGATTTACCAGTCGTTACGGCGTGAAAACCCTTGTTTATTATGAATGCTTTGCGGCTTTCGGACATGCCGTCGCCCGTGAGAAGCAACTGAAAGAATGGAATAGGGCATGGAAAATATCTCTCATCGAGGACATGAATCCATCATGGCATGACCTTGCCGCAGATATTGGTGTTACAGAGGAAATGGTAAATCTTATACGGATTAAGTATGACATCATGACACAGTGCTAACATGTTTTCGGCTTGACAACACACAATGTTATAATTGCTTATACGTGGCTGTAGTCCGGTCGGTGGCATTACGCACCGTGCCACGTGATCACCCTGCTGTAATCCAGGCAGTCGGTAGCCGTCATGCCGCAGAAATGCGGCATCCAGTCAAAGACATCCTACCCTGCGGATGTTCCCTGGATACCGCGTCAAGCGCGGTATGACGACTTGACACCGAGAGGCGGAGAAACAAAAAGGAAAGAATGTCTTTTGTAAGGAAAGACAAATCCTTATGCCGGCCTCACGTTCTTGCAAACATCCTGCTATAATCCTGGCTGTCGCAAGTCGTCATTCCGCACCATGCCACGGTGGCACCCTACTGCAATCCAGGCAGTCGGTAGTCGTCATTCCGCAGAAATGCGGAATCCAGTGTTTACTACAAAGCCGTTTACCCCTATGGCTGTCCCCTGGATTCCGCTTTTCAGCGGAATGACGACTTGACACTGAGAGGCAGAATATGCAAGAGCCTCGATTAACGCGAGTTCGGCATAAGAAGTTTATGCAATAAGCCTGCTTTTGTCAATGATGTCAATATTCAAAGACGGTTTCTTTGGCAAAAGGTTGTACGCAATGAGTCCTGCAACCAGGTTTGAGGCGAAGTTGTCAATGCACCTGTGCCTTGTGTGTTCAATTTGGCAAAGGTTCTTGAGTTCGTCGTTGACGGTCTCGACGAGAGCCCTTTTCCTGAGCAGTATCTTATCGTGCAGGTTCATAAGGGAGTTTTTCATGTTCTTCTTTAGTTTGGTGACAAGGTGTATGTCGTCAACGAAAAGTGTCTCGAACAGCTCCTGGCTTATGTACCCCCTGTCAGCAAAGAGCCTTCCCGAACAGTCTTCTGGTGAAGTCCTTGTCTTTCAATGGTTCACGGTCGTCCGTGTTCCCGGGTGTGAGCGTCCATTGTATGATTTCTCCACGGTCGTTAATGACGATGTGCAGCTTGAAACCGTAGAACCATCCCATGGTGCATTTGCCCTTGGCCGCCCATCCCCTCATGGTCTTGTGGCTGTGGGCACGCTTTATGTGGCATGACGCCAGCGGCGTGGAATCGATTATTGATATGCCCGTGCATTTTCCCAATGCGCACGTTTGGAGGAACAGCAGCAGGTGAAGCCCGACCTTGGCCTGCCTTTCGACGAAGCGGTTGTAGGACAGGCGGCGTGGAAACTCCCTGCGCATGTGGTTGCATACGTAGCCGAGGTAGAACGACTTGAGGTCGCGGTGGCGCATGGTGTGGAAGAGTACGAGGATTGTCATCACCTCGCTGTCGGACATGCGGCACGGACGGTTGCGGCGGCGTTTATCGCTGGTGTCCAACGTGTGTTTTCTCAGTTCGGGAGTGAAATATTTGCAGAACTCGTCGAGAATACAGAAAATTTCTATTAAATTTGCATCTGTCATGGGAATGGATGTTTTTATGTAACTTGTTGATTTTCACCCTTAAAGATACTAAAAACATTCCATTCCCACAACTTTTCCAATGATTTTCTTATACCGAACTCACGTTCGATTAAGGAAGGGGTTTGCCAAAGGCCGTCTTTTAGCCTTCAAAAGACGGCCTTTTAGCATGCGATTGACGGCCTTTTACAAACCGAAAGACGGCCTTTGAGAACAGCCCAGTTCAAGCGTATCAATGAACAAAGGACTATTAAATGTCATTAAAAACTTGGCAAGGCGGAATATTATCACTAACTTTGTTGCACGCGCACTTCTGAGAAGCATTAAGGAGTCACATTGCATGCCTCGGTGTCTCTTCCGGATACCGCTTTTCAGCGGTATCACGACTTGACAACAAGAGGCGGAGATGCAAAAAGAAAAGATTGCCTTTTGACAGGCGAGACTATTACTTACACCGAACCGACGCATCGACAAATGAAACCATGCCCGTATCCAGAAGGGCTTGAGACAGGCGATTATGATACATTCATCAATAGACATGGAGCGCGCAGTGCTTGAACTTGGCTTCCTGCCATTCTTCCGCTGCGGAATTGACGGCTTTTCAATCGAGGAAATGACGGCAAGCGAGCTGTGGTTTGCCGACGAGGACGATGGGCCGTGGGAATGGAAAGGCCCCGTGATACGCGAAGGACACTGCGCTTACGGCAAGCTGTTTGCAAAGAAGGCCGGATACGTAAGTCTGGAATGGCTGCCCCACCTTGTGAACTACCGACGCACGCTGCGCTTCGCCAAGGACGATGACACCGCCGCACTCGACGACGTTGTGCTGCAGACAATTGCCTCTGAGGGCAGCGCGACGGTGAAAGAGCTGAGGCGCATGCTCGGCTTCGCACGCGGAAGGAAACGCACGGACGACATGCCGGTGGACGACATGCCCGAAGTGGGACGGATATCACTGGAACCCATCCTGACGCGCCTCATGATGGGGCTGCGCGTGGTAATAGCCGACTTCGAGTACAACACAGACAGGCACGGACGGCCATACGGATGGGGAGTGGCGCGATACACAACACCCGAAAGCCTGTACGGACGGATTGACGCCGGCTGCACGCCGCAGGAATCGAAAGACAAAATGACACGGCATCTGTGCAAGACGCTGCCTCACGCACAGGAAAGCAAAATACTGAGACTGTTAGGATAAGTCCAGCCGGCCATCAAAACGTATATGACCGATTGAAACGAGAAAGGCTAAGCGCCCTCTTCCGCCCTTCTCCGCTTTATCACCTGCCACCGGTACAACAAGCACGTGATGAAGAAGAAGACTATGGTCTGCGCCCACAAGGCGACATACTCCACCCTGACATCGCCAAGCAAGGCACCCATGGTGTTCATCCTGACAAAACCGCGGATGCCAAACGTCGACGGGACAAGCCATGAAACCCACTGCCAGAAAGGCGGAATGGCACTCTGGGGCCACGACACTCCGGAAATGAAAAGGAACGGAACGGAGGTGAACACCACTATAAGAATGACGTTCTCGCGGTAACGGATGACGCTTGAAAGTATCATGGCAAAGAACACGCACGCAAGAACATAAGGCAGCATGAACCAGAACGTGTCGCCGGGACGCAGCAAAGAGGTGAAGCCGAACATGCGCGGCACTACAAGGACAACGTAGGCCGTGACGACGGCGTAAATCATAAAATAGCACAAGGCCCGGCCGAGCACCGTGCGGAAGACTCCGTTATAATAGCCGTCGTCGCGCAAGAAAGAGCCTATCTTGCTGCGCTCGCGGGCCGTACCGACAGACAGGCCGACACCGAGAAGGAGCGTCTGCTGGATGACAAGCATCAACACGCCGGGAATGATGAAATTGCCGTAGCCGCCGGTAGCGTTGAAAATCTGCACCTCGTCGAAGTCGAGCGGCTTGGTGGTAATCTCATCCTCGCGCACGGTCCAGTTGCCGGCACGCTCCACCTGTATCCTGGCATTGGTCTCGCCGGCCACGGCCGTGGCCGTCTGGAAGATGGCCTTATAATAAAGCATGAAGCTCATGTCGCAGAAAACACTGACACGGCTCTGCTCCATACGCGCCACACGCGTCTGGAAATCGGTAGGAAAATAGATCACGCCGAAAGCCTCCTGACGGCCAACAAAGTCTTTAGCCTCGTCAAGATTGTTGCAATACCTGGCCACACGTACATCTGGCGAGGCGTCAAACTGGCGTATGAACTCGCGGCTCATGGCACTGTGGGACATGTCTACCACGACGACCGGCACCTCGCGCACCACCTCGTTGGTGTAAATCCACGAATAAAGCAAAGGATAGAACAACGGCACAAGGATGAAGAATATAAGCACACCCTCGTCTCTCCAGATGGTGCGCATCTCGTCATACCATATATGGCACAAATCGCCAAAACCTTGCTTTATCCGCGAAATCAACTTCATTTATTTCAAACTCCATAAAACGGCATAAGCCAGACAAGCCTGTGGGGCCGGCCTATGGCAGATACCGGTAAACCAAAACATTCTTCTTTATGCGCCCGGCAACAAGCAACGGCAAGGCCGAGAAAAGCGTCAGCGCCCCGATGTAGAAGGCTGAATAGCCGACAGAGTAGCCGTTGAAGATGTTGAGCTGATAAACCATATAATAATGCCGCAGGGGGAACAACTGGGCAATGGCCTTAATCTCGGCATCCATGGCCGAAAGGGGAAACGCCGTGCCTGACAATGAATAGCTGAGAACCGCCCACAGGCAACAGATGCTCATGGACATGCGCAACGACGGCACAAGGCCGAACACGAATATGCCGAAACCCTGGGACGACAACACGGCGAGCAGACCGAGCAGCAGAATATACCCCGTGCCGCCGGGATGAGGGAAATGGAGCACGCCGAAAACATAGAACATGTAACCATAGAAGATGGCAAGCCACGTAAGAGTCTGAGGCAACATCTTGCCCAAAAGAGCCACGGCGATGTTGTCGCCTGAAGCGGAAAGCCACTCCCGGGCAGAGTCGAACTTAAGCTCAGTGCCCAAGGAATAAGCCGTGACAAGGAAAATGAACAGCATCAGACAGCCGGGAACAAGCATGGTGTTGAGATAAACGCTGTAATTTATCATGGGATTGTTCACCGTATGCAAATCTACAACGACAGGTTGCAGCACGCTCATGACCTGCTCCTCTGACAGTCCCTTGGCGCCAAGCAACGACGCGCCGACACCGGCCGAGCCGAGCGTGGATATGGTCTTGAGGTCGCGATAGAGCAACGCTCCGGCCGTATAAGACGCCGAACTGTAATAGAAAGAAATCTTAGGCTGACGCATGGCAAGCAAGTCAGACGTTGTGCCGCGCGGAATGTAGAGGAACGCGTAAATCTCATTGCGCTGTATTGCACACGGCGGGCTTCAGCCACACTGGCATAACGGCCGACGACCTCTGTAGACTGGAAAGCGTCGAGCTGCCTCACCAGCTTGCGCGTAGTTGGGGTGTCGTCAAGGTCGACAACACCGACGGGCATGTCGGTAGGCTGTCCGTCGGCCATCAATGAAGTGAAAAACACTGTGACGATTATCGGAAAAACAACCATGCAGAACAGGTACATCCAGTTCTTGCGCATTATGCCGCACTCACGGCGCGCCACGCAAAAAAGCCTTCCTACAAACGAGTTTTCAACCGACATACAACCAATCACTTGATAATCAAAGACATTCCAGGACGCAGACCGTCAAACTTGTCTACGGGACGCGCCTTGACCTCAAACGTCTTAAGGTCATACTGGCCGTTGCTCTTGGTAGCCTTCCACACGGCATAACTGCCCTCGTCTTTTATGTAATAAACCTTCATGCGTATGTCCTTGTTGAACGCAGGACAATAGGCTGTGAACGTGTCGCCTATCCGGAGCCCCTTCAACTGGTCTTCACGCACATTGAAAGTGCCCCACTGGTCGGTCATAATGGATATGCTCATTATCGGAGAACCGGCACCCACCAGCTCGCCGACCTTAGGATAAACATCGCTCACCTCGCCTTCCATCTGAGCTACCTGAACAGTCTCCCTGACATACGAGTTGACCTCCTGAACAGCTCCTTGCGCCCTGCGCACTTGTGCGGCGGCGGCCTCGCGCTCCTCGCGGCGCGCACCGGCCACAGCCATGTCATACTGGCTCTTGGCGGCCTTGGCCTGAGCCTCCATGGCCTTGAAATTGGCATAAGCCTCGTCGCGCTTCTGGGCCGTCATCACACCTTCGTCAAACAAACGCTGCACACGGCCGTATGACTTCTCGGCAATCTCCAGGCCGGCCTTTGCCTGCTGCCACACCTCGAACGCACCCTGCACCTGCTCGCGACGGGCACCCTTGTCGGCCATCGTCCGCAAAGCAGCCGCCGCATCTTCCGCGCTGACGGCCTGAGCCTTCTTCGCCTCTATGTCGGGAGCGTCGAGTATGGCGAGCGTGTCGCCCACCTTGACATAATCGCCCTCTTGCACCCGCAATTCGAGAATGCGGCCGGGCACCTTGCTCGACACACGATATTCAGACACCTCGACTTCACCTTGTATGGTGTCGGGTGTACGGCCAAATGTCAGGAATCCGATGACTCCGACGATTACAACCACAGCCGCAAAACACAGCGTGGCAAGCAATATGTTGTTATGTTGGGTTTTCTTTTCCATTTTCTTCTTTAATTTTATGGGAGAACCGGGAGAACTGTGCAAGATGGAACGCTAATGGATCTTCCACCCTCAATTCTTAACTCTTAATTCTCAATATATCGTTTCTCCAAGAACTTTCTTCAAGTTTGTCTGTGTAAGTTTAACGTCAATGTCTGCGTCTATTTTCTGCGAACGGGCGTGCAGCCATGCGGTCTGCGCCGCCATAACGTCGGTAACGTCCATCACACCCTCTTTGAAACCAAGATTGGCGCAACGCAGGTTCTCGTCAGCCTGTTCAGTATTCTTCTTCGCCATTGCGAGTTTCTTGTTGGCTTCGGCCACCTTGAACGAACTTTGGTTGACCTGCAGCTCAACCTTCTCACGAGCATCGTCAAGCTCAAGCATGGCAATGCTAGTAGCCGTCTTGCCGGCACGAACCTTATATGAGCCTTCAAACCAATTCCACACAGGCACCCTCACAATAACTCCCACATTCCACACACCAGAGAACTTACGCTCGAAGCCGTTGTAAAGCGACGGGTTGGTGGCAAGATAACCGCCAGTCAGGGCTATCTGGGGCAAGTATGCGGCGCGCACAAGCCTTGTTGCCTGGCGGCTTATTTCCACTGTGTTTTCAAGCATCTTCAGCTCGGGCCGGTTCTCTATGGCCAATGAAACGTCAGCAACAGGCATGTCGCTTATTGACGACACATCTTCCTTGGCTTCATCGGAAAGAACGATGTCGCCGTCCATCGGCAGTCCGCACAACTGGCACAACAACATTCTTGCAAGCGAAAGGCCGTTGTCCACTTGCGTAAGCTGCATCTCGGCCTCGTTCACTCTCACGTCAACCTTCAGTCCGTCGGCCCTTGTGGCCACGCCTTCCTTAATCATCTTGCCGACATCGGCACTCAGTTTCCTGACCAGTTCGAGATAACTTGTCGCAAGTTTCTGCTTATGCTTCAGCGACACAACTGTCCAATAAGCGTTATCAACATCATAGACTATGTTCTGCCTGCTGTTTTGCATTTCGTTTGCGGCAAGCTGTTCGCTTATGTCGGCTATCTTGTTTGCCGCGACAATGCTTCCACCCATATAAATAGGCTGGGTCAGCATCACCGACACGGCGAACATGTTACGTGTATCAGTCCTGAATGCGTCGTTGATGTTCTTGCCGATGGCGTTGCCCGCCCGCTCTATTCCCGGAGCTATCTTTCCGGCAATATTGCCAAGAGCCTCGGCTGTCTGTGGGGTGATTACGCCCTGCCCGGCCATCTCGGATATGACGGACGACATGGTGTTGCCTATCTGCCCGGCGGCCGTAGTGCCGATGCTGCCTATAGCCCCTTTCTGCTTGTCGCTCAAGATTGATATCTCCCGGCTGGTGAACTCATATCCTCCGAGCACGTCAATATGCGGCAGATACTTCGTGCGTGCCGCCTTGCGCGTGTCACGCGCAACGTCCTGCTTCAGCTTGGCGATGTTCAGCTGCTTGTTGTTGCGCAACGCCATCGCACGGCAACTGTCGAGCGACAACACCCGTTGCGCCCCGACAGGCAGAGCGACAGACATCAGCGAGAGCAAAATCGTCACATTCTTCATATAAAACGTATTCCTAAATTTATGCCTGACGGCCAAGCCGCAGCTTCATACTGCTTGCAGACGGCTTACTTTACGGCGAAGTTTCTCGAGCCTATCATGTTGCCGTCGGCAAATATGCTCACATTATAAGTGCCTTCTCCAAGAAACTCGTTCACGTTCCAATAAACCGTGACGGGAGTCTCGTTGCCGGTATACTCGATTGCCTTTTTTCATTGAATAAGGCAGGCTGCGGTTCTCATACTGGAACGACCCGCCGCCTGAAAGCACCGTGCCCGTAGGCGTCGTTATGCGTACATAGACCGTCTTGTTTCCGCTGACCGCGGTAACGTTCTTGGCGATGTTGAAGTTCACCTGAATAGTCTTGCATCTTTTTATTCTCTTCGTGGCCTTGCCGCGCTTGTTCTTAAGAGTCATCGTTATCCCCGTGGCGTCAAGCTGTGCGGCAATCGCAACCTTCTCAGACAGTGTCTGCTTGTCGGCGCTCAGACCTTCAATCCGCCTTGTAGCCTCGGCATACTGTCCCTTAACCCTGGTGTTCTCCTCGGTAAGGTTCTGGTTGAGCCTGTTCAATGAGTCTATTTCAAGCACATAGCTGCGTATCACGGCGCGGCATGTGGCCAGTTCTTTCTTCAGCCGTGCTATCTCGCGCGCGTCTGAAGCCTTGACTTCCTTCAGTTCCTGCAACAGTTTCTCTGTCTTCAGTTGCTCCTGGGTAAGCTGTTCTATTATCGAGTCGTTGTTTATCTGCGTCTTCAATTCACTGTATTGGTCGGCAAACATCTGGTATTCGTTCTCCATTTCCTTTTTGTCCAGTTCGGCCAGTTCCTGCATTTCCTTGTTTGCCTGTCTCTGATGGTGAAGGCTTGTCGCAAGATACACTATGCCCCCAACCAGCAGCAAGCCTATGATCACAGATGGAATGATTACTTTTTTGTTCATATCCTTTTTTCCTTTTTATTTTGTCATTATTGAATACATCAGATGCAAAATTAGCCTATTTCCTTCAAACTTGACAAGATTTTTCCAACTATAAATATTTAAAATGATAAAATTAGTAATTTTACCGAAATTTTGAACAATATTTAAAAGGATTACTTATATTTGCAACCGTTATTATTACAATCACACATAACAACCTTAACCTTAAACAGAAAAGCAAAGACACAGCCATTAAATGATAAAAAAGATTATCGGTTTCTATCGCGAAGGCTTCGCCGGCATGAAGCTCGGCAAGACGCTCTGGCTTGTCGTCATTGTCAAGCTTGTCGTCATATTCGTTGTATTGAAGCTGCTTTTCTTTCCTGACATAATCAACCGGCGAGCCGGCGGCGACAAGGCCGGCTACGTGTCAACACAAATATTGGAAAGAGCGGAAAAGTGAAGAGAGTTAAGAGTTAAGAATTAAGAGTTAAGAATTAAGAGTTAAGAGTTAAGAATTAAGAAAACTGAGGTTACAACTCTGCGGCTGTCAAAAAGGCTTTTACATTTAAAACATCATTATAAATAAAACCAATAAATCATGGACAATCTCTTTTTAAGCCTGAGCGCAGGAACGGTAGACTGGTCAAGGGCGCAATTCGCCCTCACCGCCATCTACCATTGGCTCTTTGTACCACTGACATTGGGCCTCGCGCTTATCATGGGCATCATGGAAACGTGCTATTACCGCACCGGAAAGACCTTCTGGAAGGATGCGGCACGCTTCTGGCAAAAGCTGTTCGGCATCAACTTCGCCATGGGCGTGGCCACGGGTATCATTCTTGAGTTCGAGTTCGGAACGAACTGGAGCAACTATTCATGGCTTGTGGGCGACATTTTCGGTGCCCCGTTGGCCGTTGAGGGCATAGTGGCGTTCTTCCTCGAGGCTACGTTCGTAGGCGTGATGTTCTTCGGATGGAACAAGGTGTCACGCGGTTTCCACCTTGCCTCGACATGGCTTACAGGTCTCGGCGCCACGATTTCGGCCTGGTGGATACTCGTTGCGAACGCATGGATGCAGTATCCGGTTGGCCAGGCGTTCAATCCCGACACCATGCGTAACGAGATGACGTCGTTCGCTGAAGTGGCGCTGTCGCCATTCGCCGTCGACAAGTTTCTCCACACAGTCATTTCGGCGTGGATCATCGGCGCGATTTTCACCGTGGCCGTAAGCTGTTACCTGATGTTCCGCAGGCACCGTGATGCCCGCTTGGCCGGACATGACCGCCGCCTCGCTGTGCAGAGCATGAAGATTGCCTCTGTTGTAGGACTGGTGTCATCGCTCTTCGCCATACATACGGGCGACAACTCGGCTTACATGGTGGCACAGTCGCAACCGATGAAGCTCGCCGCCATGGAGGCGCTATATGACGGCGGACAGGGCGAGGGGCTGACTCTCGTGGCCGGTGTAAATCCTTTCAAACAGCCCGACTACGCCTCTGGCGAAGAGCCGCCGCTTAAGATTGCCGTGCCAAAAATGCTGTCGTTCCTGGCCACACGCGACTTCAACGGCTACGTGCCGGGCGTGAATGATATCATAAAAGGCGGATACACCCTGCCCGACGGCTCCACGGCAATGTCGCTCGACGAGAAGATGGAGCGCGGACGCAAGGCCATCAACGCACTGGCCGACTATCGGCAAGCCAAGGCTGACGGCGACGCGGCCGCTGCCGACATGCACCGCAAGACACTTGACGAGAACATAAAACACTTCGGTTACGGCTACATCAGCAACGCCGAGCAGACCGTGCCTTACATTCCAGTATGCTTCTGGGCGTTCCGCGTCATGGTGGGCTTGGGCGTATTGTTCCTCTTGTTCTTCGCAGTCTCGACATTCCTTTCTTACAAGAAAGACATCACGAAGATGCGTTGGCTGCACATTGCGGGCATGGCTCTACTGCCGCTCGGCTACATAGCCAGCGAGGCCGGTTGGCTCGTCGCTGAGTTTGGACGCCAGCCGTGGACCATCCAAGACATGCTGCCCACATGGGCCGCCGTCTCCGACATCGGCTCCGGCTCCGTCATGCTTACATTTTTCATCTTCCTTGCCCTGTTCACCCTGCTGCTCATTGTGGAAATCAGCATAATGTGCAAGGCCATCAAGAACGGACCTGAATACGAGGAAGAGTTAAGAATTAAGAGTTAAGAATTAAGAGTTAAGAGTTAATAAAAATTCGCCTTATTCTCTCACCCGGCTTATTTGGCTCATTCGCCCCATTTGGCTTATCAGGCCTATTCGCCCCATTTGGCTTATTCGGCTTATTCGGCCTATTATTAATCATTAAATTATCAAAATATGACATACGATTTCTTACAACACTATTGGTGGTTCATCGTTTCCCTGCTCGGGGCGTTGCTGGTGTTCATGATGTTTGTCCAAGGCGCCAACTCCGTATTGTTCTCGCTCAGCGGAAAAAATGAAGACGAACTGCGCCTGATAACCAACTCTACAGGCAAAAAATGGGAAATAACATTTACCACGCTCGTCACCTTCGGCGGAGCGTTCTTCGCCTCTTTCCCGTTGTTCTACAGCACCAGCTTCGGCGGAGCCTACTGGGTGTGGATGATCATCCTGTTCACATTCGTGCTTCAGGCCGTCAGCTACGAGTTCCAGCACAAGCTGGGCAACCTGTTAGGGGCGCGCACCTTCCAGTGGTTTCTCGTAATCAACGGCATCGTCGGCCCATTGCTCCTCGGCATGGCAGTAGCGACATTCTTCAACGGCTCTAACTTCATCGTTGAGAAGGCCAACATCTTCGGCGAGGCAAGCCCAATAATCAGCCGCTGGGCCAATGCCAGCCACGGCCTTGACGCCCTGCTCAACGGATGGAACTGGATATTCGGCCTCGCCGTGTTCTTCCTCGCACGCATTCTCGGCATACTCTACGTCATCAACAACGTTGACAACGCAAGTATTCGCCGCCGGGGCACGGTGCGCCTTGTTGGCAACTTCGTGCCGTTCCTCGTGTTCTTCATAGTCGCCGTTGTGTACATCCTGCTGAAAGACGGCTACGCCTTCGACCCTGTAACGGGCGAAATATTTATCGAGCCAGACAAGTATTTCAACAACTTCTGCCAGATGTGGCCTCTCGCCGTAACCTTGCTCGCCGGGGTCACGCTGTTCCTGTTCGGCTGCATGAAGACTATCTTCAGCGCGACATACACACGCGGCATATGGCCTGCCGGCATCGGCGCGGTGCTCGCCGTGCTAAGCCTGCTGCTCTGCGCAGGATGGAACGACACGGCATATTATCCGTCAACCGCCGACCTGCAAAGCAGCCTCACCATTGCCAACAGCTGCAGCAGCGAGTTCACACTCACCGTAATGTTCTACGTGTCGCTGCTCGTGCCGTTCGTCCTCGCCTACATTGCGTATGTATGGAGGAAGATGGAATAAAACCCCTCCCCAACCCTCCCGAGGGAGGGAGTTTGATTACTCTTACAATATAATAAAAGGCTTGCCTGTAATATTAGAACAGGCAAGCCTTTTAATTATATAAAATTTGTATATATCTCAAGCATTCCAGGCTCCCTCCCCCGTGAGGGCTGGGGAGGGGGCTTTTACTTCACCTCCACCACCTTCGTCGGCCCTTGTTCCTTGTTCCTGCGGTTCACCGTAGTGACTACGGCCTGCGCCAGGTTGATGAACGCCTGGCCGGTCATGGTGTCGGCATCGAGTGCCGAGGGTTTGCCGTCGTCGCCGCTCTCGCATATGCTCTGCACCATCGGTATTTGCGCCAGCAGGGGCACACCCATCTCCTTTGCCAAGTTCTTGCAACCGTCCTTGCCGAAGATGTAATACCTGTTCTCTGGCAGCTCTGCCGGGGTAAACCAGGCCATGTTCTCAACAAGTCCCAATATGGGCACATTCACCTTGTCGTTCCTGTACATGTCGATGCCCTTGCGCGCGTCGGCGAGAGCCACTTTCTGCGGCGTGCTCACTATCACCGCGCCCGTTATCGCCAGCGTTTGCAGCAGCGTCAGGTGGATGTCGCTCGTGCCCGGAGGCGTGTCGAGGATGAAGTAGTCAAGGTCGCCCCAGTCGGCGTCGCCTATCAGCTGTTTCAGCGCGTTGCTCGCCATGCCGCCGCGCCACAGCGTGGCCGTGTCGGGGTTGACGAAGAAGCCGATGCTGAGCAGCTTGACGCCGTATTTCTCAACCGGTTCAATCAGGTCGCGCCCGTCCACGTTCACTGCGTAGGGGCGAGCGTCCTCTACGTCGAACATCTTAGGCATTGAAGGGCCGAATATGTCGGTGTCGAGCAGGCCGACTTTGTAGCCGAGCCTTGCCAGCGCGATGGCGAGATTGGCTGCCACGGTGCTCTTGCCCACGCCGCCCTTGCCGGAGCTTACAGCCACCACGTTCTTCACGCCGGGCAGCATCTTGCCCGGTTCGGGGCGGGGCTTCGACTTCGTTTCCACGCCTATCGTCACCTCCACGTCCTTGCTCACGTGGTAGTGTATCGCCGCCTCGGCGGCTTTCAGCGTAGATTTCATGAAAGGGTCGGTGTCACGTGGGAAAATCAGCGAGAACGACACCTTCATGCCGTCAATCCTCAGGTTGTCGGCCACCATCTCGCTTTCCACCAAGTTTTTCTTCGTTCCCGGATACGTCACCGTAGCCAGGGCGTCCATTATCAGTTTGGGATATAGTGTCATAATGTTTCTTGTTATTTTTATAGTCCGTGCAAAATTATAAAAATATCCCGTTACTTCTATACTTTTATCGGCACAAATTCTCTGTCAGCTGTCAGTTTTAGCCATAAACCAACGTGAGTTCGGCATAAGGAATCATCTTTCAAATTATATAAATTCTTGCCGCTTTGCTTTCTGCAGCTCAGTGTCAAGTCGTCATTCCGCTGAAAAGCGGAATCCAGTCGAAAAGACAAAGGCGGCCAACCACTATGGCTGCTTTCTGGATTCCGCTTTTCAGCGGAATGACGACTTGCCACCGACTTGCAAGAAACGGATAAGTGTGACATTACTGTTATGCCGGACTCGCGTAATGATATCGTCCTCGAAGAGGGCGAATGTCATCCTGCAGTTCGCCCCCTCGGGGACGGGGATTGACACCTATACATTATACACCTAAACTGCGGATGAACCGAAAATCCAGGGAGACGGGTCTGCATAAAATATTACTGCTATAATCATTATTCAGGCGGTCAGTGACATTTGGTCATAAAACATTCTTCTTATGCCAAACTCACGTTCATTCAAAACCAGCACAAACCATCTGTCATCTTTCAGTTTATACCATAACCGACTGGCTGACAATCACATACGCGCTGACACTCCGTCCCGTCGTCTGTCAGCGCATCTGTCAGCCCACAACAGCCTTACACTCAACACGTTACGCAAAAAACTGACAGATGACAGACAAAACGCCGCCTTACAAGATACAAAACACGGCATATTACTGCGCAATTCATGGCATATCGCAATACAAAAGGTGGCCTTTCACACCGCGAAAGGCCACCTTTTGCAAAGGAAAGCGATTTAATTTTTCATCTTTAATTTTCTTACTGCCACGGTCTTGCCGTCTCGTTCCACCTTGACCACGGCCACGGCCGCAACGCTTGCCGCGATGTCTTCGGCCGACGATGCAGCCACACGCTGCGCCGCCGCCATGCCGTCGGCGGAGTACACCGTGATGCGGTCGCCCTCGGCCACGCCTTCCACTCGGATTACACCCGGCTGCACGGAGTAAGCGCGTATGCCGTCGTTGCGGCCGTCGTCAACCATGCGGTTGAAGCTGACGGTGAAGCGCCCCTCGATGTCGCCCGGCGCGGCGGCGGTGAAGTCATATCCGCCCTCCAGCAGGTCAACCGACTTGTGGGCCACGTTGTCTTCAAGCACAACGGTCTCGTAGCCGTCGGCCAGGCAGTCGTCGGGCACGGCTATGGTGTACATGCCGGCCTCGGGCACGGTCACTCCTATGGCTACCTCGCCCTCAACATTCACAGCCGATAGCAGCGAGTAGCGGCCTCCGCCCATCACGGCATAAATCTGCGCCGCGCCGTCGGCCATCCACTTCACGCCGTCGGCAGAGATGTCGAAGTCTGTCCGCGCCTTCACCGGCTCCACGGCGTTCAGCTGAAGCACGTCGCCCACAGGCTCGCCGCCGTCAGCGGCACGCGTCTCGCCCGTTCGGGTTATCGCCACGGATATGTCAGCCATGCCGCCGTAAGCATCACCTTCCTTGGCGCTTGCTCCTCCGTCTTTTGCCGTTTGACTGACACCAAACGTTTCTTCAGTTTCCAGCGTCGCTGTCTGGGTGAACACGGCATCGCCTGCCGGAATATGGCCTTCAATGCCAGGATTTTCAGTAACGTCCGTATTTACGGCCTTATATCCCTCAGCACCCATGTATCCGTAAATCACACGGCCATACTCCATGTCATCGTAATTCATCGCACAGAGATAAGGCGAGCCAAAGAGATTCCAACCCATGTTCTCCTTATGGGTGAAACGACTGCCCTGTGTGTTTCCGCCCGACCATGTATCACTATTGTTATGCTGTGCCAGTTGAACCTGCTTTCGCTCATTCATTCCTTCGCCCTCACGGTAGGCATAACCAGTTTGCGCTTTTCCGACAAAACGCACACGTGCTTCACTCGTACCAGCAGTGTTGTCAAGCAGCAAACCATAGCCGCCGTCATATGTTGCTGTTTCTGTCCATGCCTTGCCGTCATTGCTATCAAAAGCATAACCATAAGCGGCGCGCGCCTCTCCGTCATAACGCTTTAAGCTGATGTTTTGAGGATTTTCTATCGTTGCGCTAAACGGTGCATACGCCATGTCAACGCCGCCGCTCGGCACGCTGCGTTCCACTATGACATGCTGCAAGCCTACGTTCTGCCCGTTGCCGCGCAAGCCTGCACGGTGCTCAAGCAGCAGCACGCCTGGGTTGAAAGGAGTTGAAGAATCATATTTTTTCTTCAACACAAGTTCCGCTCCTTCTACAATCCCGGTGCTCCCAGTGTTCTCAGTGCTTCCGGCTCTTACATAAACCACCGACTTGCCGTGAGGATAATCCTTATCGGTCACATCCGTGTCTGTCGTCACGTTCCACGTCTCGAAGCATCCGTTGTCCACAGTGTTGCGTATGCGAAGGTTTCCGGCAATGTCGCGGTCGTGGCCAACCAAATCAATGCAATCTTTAGTCTCGCCCTGATTGTCGCCTTTGTCCAAATTCAAAGCATCGTCTTCGTTCAGCTGATAAGCCCATTCACCGTCAGCGACATATTTGTTTGTTTCATTCACACTTTCACGGTTGTTGGCATTGCCTTCAACGTTGTCTATAGTTCCCCTGGCGGTAACGTTCACCGTCTTCACGCCGCTTACGTTGCCGTAAACCAACGAATTGTAAAGCAAGCCGCTGCCAGCACCAGTCACATTATCGCCTGCATTGTCATTGCCTACCACCGATGTTGACAGGCATCCGCCGTTGACCATCGCATTGCCCGTCACCACGAAGCCGTCAACAACAGAGTTTTCCGCGGTGCTGCCTACAACCAAGCTGCCAAGAGTAGACCTTGTTGCATTCTCTATCAACCCTTTACGCTGGTCAAGCAAATCGTTTACGACAGCTTTTACATTATCTGCGGAAATTGTAGTTCCATCTGCCTCATATATGCTCGTGCTTGAATTTTCCGAGCCAAGCATTCCTCCATACACTTTTGTCCTTGGCAAAGCCACGCGCAAACTTGTATTCTGCGGCAATACGTTGTGGACAAACACGTATCCGCTCTCGCCAGGATGACCGTCTGCGTATATGCCGACAAGATCAACCGCGCCCTGAAGATCATCAAGAGCTTTAGTCCAACTGCTTCCGTCAAGATCGTCACCAGTCAAACCATACCTGACATAGACTATCGGCTGAAGCGGCGCCTCATACTCATATGCGCCGATGTCAATTGTTCCATCTGTTACACGGGCGTTGTTGCCGAGGTCTCTCTCGCCGGTCAAAGCCTCATCTGCCGAACCTATAACATGCGTTGCATATAACTTATTGTCACCCTTGTTAAGCAGCGTCAGGCTCGGGCGGATATGGTAATCCCTTGCCTCGACATCATCATTCAACGGGTCAACGAAGTTTGGCCCTCTCTGTATGTCCACGTTGATGTCCTCAGCATTGCCTATATTCGTAAACACCTTGTTGCTATGGCCGTCGGCATCCTGCATATTCTGCGTTTTGTTGTTCCAAGACACAGAGTTGTAGACATTGTCCAGCTGCGTGCTCATGTCCGTACCGTTGTTTGCAAACGTAGTGTTGACCAACGTGATATTCTCACCACCAACACCGTTACCTAACGACAAGCCCGTGCCGCTTCCATCATTTTCTTGGTTATCGGCAAACAACGTATTATATATCAGCACGGAGCCGCTGTTGGCGGAAATGTTCACGCCTGAAGTCTTATTTCCACGCAGTGCACTGTTCTTCAACGTCAGACTGCCACCCATGCCGGTACTTGCATTTATACCGGTTCCACCATCATTGATAAATGTCAGGCCTTCAATTACTACATGCTTGTCATTATTAGTACTGATACTCATTAACTGCGAGGTTGTACCTGCAACTTCACTATTTCTTATTACCGTTTGTGAGCTAAAATCTTGAACATCATTCACACCAGTGCAAGAGCCTTTTATTGTCAACAGATCACTGTTTTCCAAAGAAACATTATCAACCATGTTCAAAACAAATGCTGCACCAGCAGACAATCTGTCCAAACTGTACTCACCGTCTCTTACATAAACAGTTCGCGGACCATCTTCGTCTTTAGGATTAGAAGCACCAACTATCGCACCTCGCAAATCGGATGTGGCATCGGCCCAACTGCCACCTGTACCTTTTCCACTTTCCTCCGTTGCAACATAAATAGCTTTCATTGTTTGGAAATTGGAAATATACTGGTACTCATAAACACCAATATCGATTGGCCGCTTCACAACTTGCGTTCCCTGTTCATCAAAATTCAACGGCCCAGAATAACGATCATAGCCGCCTGACATATACACTTCGCTAAAATCAGGCAAATCCGTAACAAACCATTGTGAATAAGCATCGTTGACATTATTATTATCCGAAGGATTCACACCGTCTCCCTTGTCAGTAACTATCGATATGGCAGCAGGATTCCAAATGTTTGTAGCGTCATTGCCATCAACACCTGCCACCGTTGCCGGATTGGCGAATCGTGGGCCGTAAGTACCGTTGTTGGTTGCGGACAACAGGATGTTGTGGCTATCGCTTTCAGAACCTGGCTCTTCATTAGCATTTCCGAACAGTCCGTAATAATTCACATCACTTGCCGAATTGGCAACATTGTCATGTGCTACGCTTGTCTCCTTCTCCGTTTCACCTTCATTTCCCCAAATCAACGTATTAGTTATGGTATTCTTTCCATTGTGGTTGTATATTACCGGATTTGTCTTTGCCTTGTTCTTTGCGAATGTGCAGTTCATCAGATTGACAATAGGATCATATGTTGTCTCCACTCCGTCAGCGAAATTCGTGCCAATTGCACCGCCATATGAAGTCTGGTCATTCCCGTTGTTCACCCAAAGCGAGTTGACAGCATAGAGGGCGGCGGAGTTTGAGTCGTCCATTCCAGCCAAATAGACAGCACCACCACGCACCAATTGAAGAAATGGCTCTCCCGTAGAAGGCTGTTTAGGCTCATCTACCGTGCCATTGCCAGCAAAGATTGTGCCGACAACATTGAGCCGCGCGTCGCGCATGTACACAGCACCGCCACGAACGCCGAAGTTGTTGAGGAAGCGGCAACGACTGATGGTATATCCTACTTTATTTGAATAGAGTCCGCCACCACGTCCGGCTTCGTCGCGTTGCTGGTTCTCCGACAAGACATTATATGTCTCGCCGTCCATCACGGTCAAACCGTCTAGCACAACGCCGCCTTGCACATTTTCATCACTCTTCGGTCGCGTATACAACACGTGATAAGCGTTCTTTGCAGTTGCCGACATGTTGATTGCGCCTGACAGGATTGTCTGGCTTGCCAGTTCCCACGGCTCAAAGATGTTGTTGCCGTTGAAGTCGGAGTATTTGCGGTCGGACAGCATTTGGTCTAATGTTGTATTAACATCGTTTATCGTTACTCCATCTGTTGGAATTGACGTAAACTTATTGTCACCATATTGCATGTTTTCAGGTGTAACATACTTCTCCTCTCCTGTAAATCCGCCATATATGCTTACGTTCTGCGGAACTACGAACGAGTAGAGGCGTTGGTCGTGCTCTACGGTTGTGGCTGCGTCTGTGCGCATGTTCGTCGGCCTGTAAGTTCCGCCTGCGACGAGAATCTCGAAATGGGTTTCATCACTTGCGCCGTCTGTTTTCTCGTCTCTCATCTTGCGGATATACGCCAAGGCATCCTCAAGCGTGGAGAACGAGGTGTAGAATGAGCGGCCAAGATAGTCGAGCATATCTCCGCCACTAAGCTTCACGTTTGTGCCCGGCGAAACAAAGATGCGCGTAAACAGTTCGTCGGGAAGTATGCCGCCGGGGAAGGCGAACGCGCCAGCGTCAATGCGGTCGGCTCCTGTGTTCTCAACGCGGTTTTCGCCCCGCATGTCGGTCGTAGCTACGCCGAACACTTCAACAAACGAATTTGTGCCAGTGCTGAAATATTTGTCCTCGGCTCCGTGCTTAATCAGAGGAGAGAACTCCTTTAGACGGCGGTACTCATCGGCAAAATATATGTTGTCGTCTTTGCCGCCGTCGTCTGACGCGGCACTCTGCATGGATGTGTTCACATAGTCAGAAGCCGGCTCAAGCGTCTCGATGAAGCAGTTGTTGAAAGGATAGAACGATGTCTTGTTTTCAATGTTGAACACACTGACAAGCTTCGTGTCAGCATACTGCTCACTTGTAACTCCGCTGACGTTTTTGTCTGTCGAGGCAGAGTTGCCCCAGATTACGGTGTTCACCTGCATGGCCGCGCCGTCCTCCAGATAGAGTCCGCCGCCGCTGTTAGCCGTGTTGTCGGTAATGGTGGCGGAGATTATGTGTGCGCGGCTGTCGGCTGTGCCATTGTCAGTATTGCCATTGGCGGCGTAAACGCCGCCGCCGTCATCGGCAGTGTTGCCGAGGATGGCCGTGCCGCTCACCGTGCCGCCGGGCATCACGTAGAGTCCGCCGCCCTGCACGGCTTGGTTGCCCTTGACAACGCAATTCCTAACGTGCGCCCCACCCGGCACTATCGCGCCGCCGCCCATCGTGGCGGGATTGCCCGCTCCGGCCATCGACGTGGCCGAACCGTCAACGAGCCAAACGCCGTCGATAACCGCCCCCTTGGTTAACGCCGCCGTACCGTCACCTCCACCGAAAGTCACGGCGTGATAACCTATGACATTCTGCGTAATCGTGGAGCCTTGCGTCGGCACTGCCTCCGCACTCAATACCGTGCGGTAAGTCATCGCATTGCGTTCATTTTCTTTCCATCCGTCGTTTTGATATTGTCCGTTATTACTGAATGTTCCTTCAAAATATCCGCCCATCACGGTAACGCCGTCGGGCACAACGAACGTGTAGCTTTGCGGATTGTCCTTGTCCGCCAACGTGTTGGCGTGATAGACAAAATCGTCATCGGCATATCCGGCAACCTTTACTATCACCGTTTGTCCTTGTTTCGCACGTTCACCAGCGGCATTAAGAACTGTTTGCAGTTTATCTGCACAAGCCGCATTCTCCGGTGAGTTTGCGCTTGCGTTGCCAAATCCCGTGAACGTTACATAATAAACGCCATTTTCAGGGAAAGTAGTATCCTCATTGTCACGCTCGTAAGCCCCGATGTCAACCGTACAGTCCTTTATTCGGTTGGTATAGTTCATATCCGATGACGGCAACGTGACAGGCTCACCTTCATTTGTCAAATCTTCTGACTTTCCTGCATTAATACAAGGAGAGATTGCCGACAATTCATAATTATCTCCACCAACAAGCTGTGGTTCAGACGTTATCCTTCCATCAATGGTTAATCCGCTCTGACTATTTTCTAATGTTAATTCTACGTAAGTACCGTATCCACCATAGGAATCATCGACAACCCTTATTGCGTCTGACGGTATACAGCAGTTTGTTATTGAAAGTGCCGCTATGCCAGACTGATTCAGGCGTCCTATTTGAATCGAATTTTCTTTAACACCGTCATTATAAGCCGGATGTTTGTTTCCATAGACAATACAATTTATCAAGTTTAATTGACTTTCTTGAAAATATTTACCTACGCCCAAAGCTATACATCCTTCATTGTCAACAACAGTGTTATTGAAAAAGTTTCCACGCTCTATATATATTGCGCTTCCTAATTCACAACCATTCCTTATGTCCGTATCCGTCAATTTATTTTTGCCGTAAACACAATTGTAAGTTGTTCCATAACGCAAGTATATGCCGCCGCCAAAAAGAGCCCTTGTTGAATTTAAGCGCTTAAGCTCATTGCTTTCAACCATACAGTTAATCAGCGTGCCACCATTACAGAATATGCCACCGCCACGTCCAGAACTTACAACGGAGTTCACATTATCTTTTATCACACAGTTTTCCAATACACCATTTTGACGCAGAGCCACACCTGCACCACCCTCGCGTTGATGATTGATATGTGTACGTCCACCTGTTATAGTAAAACCGTTCCATATGGTAGTTGCCTTGAAACCCGTAACTTCTATGTTTGTTCTTTCAACGTCTAATCCACCTTGTCCAAAATCATAATATGGCAATGGCTGTGTCAAAACTCGACGAGTTGTATTTGCATTATCATAACCTTCATTCAAATCAAAATAAGGCATATCGCTATAGCCATCACCATCACCTCTAAGTTCAGGCCCTTCCGCTCCTGCTTTAAGGATTGTTTCATTTTCTAAAATGCGCGGATTTCTATCATCCAGACCAGGATTTCCACTATTAGGGAATCCTCCATATACATCTACGCCGTCACGCATGAACAAACCCGCATTACTGGTATATTCACCTGCGCCTACCCAAACTTGAATACGTTTGTCGTTTTCAGCACCATTATTTCTGTATTTCTCATCCAATACTGGATACCTTATACTTTGATTGCCCCCTTTTTTATTTGCAGGTACATTTGCGTTTTGGTAATCTATATTTCCATTGCCAAAACGTTTTACCATTCGCAAATATGCTTGATTTACAGCATATTGCAATCCTATTATATTATATCCGTTAACATAAACATTTTCATTACTAATGTTGTCATTTTCTATACCGTCATCAGTGCCATAATCAGCACGTCCATTTATGGCCTTATCCCAAGAAGAACCGTCACGATTTTCTTTTGACAAATCTCCTTCTCCATAATCACGTACATATATCACAGTTCCTGCCTTTGGCAGGGCTGCCTCGTATGCGCCAAGATCGGGCACGCCGCCAAGGTTGCGTTCGTTTATTGTGGTAATGTCAGTAGTTAAGTCTGCCGGTGTATCAGATTTTGCCTGGTTGATTATGCTTGTGCCAGCAACTTCCGAGCTTGTCAGCGGACGGAATGAGGCGTAGCCGCCGAGGTAGGTGTCGAAGCCGAGGGTTGCGCCTTGCTTGTTGGTCGGGTTGGCGAAATTTGCCGCGCCACCGGCTTCGCCTGTTGTCGCAATAGTCAAATTATTGCCAGACGTGTTCCCTGCCGAGAACGAGGTTGTTCCCATCGTGGCGGGTGCTGCGCCGACGTTGTTCACCACGGTGACATGCTGCAAAGTCAGGTTGGTTGCAACGATTACTTGGCTTGCTTCTTCTGTATTTGTGTTGTTATTCACCACGCAGTTGCGCATTGTGAGGCTGTGGCCGGCGTCGGCGGCGTAGATGGCTGCGCCGTTGGCGGCTTTGTTATTCTCGAAGATGCAGTTGGTAAGGGTGACGTAAGCGTTGCCACGAACGAGCATTCCCGCGCCGTATTGCAACGAGGCCGTACCGGCGGCGTAGCCGTTGATGACGTGGAAGCCGTCAAGCTCAACCTGTGCGCCCGGCTCTACGGTGACTACGTGGTAGAGGCCGTCTTCGAGTCTGTCGCCGTCAGGATTGCCGTTGAGCTGCGAACGGTGGTTAAGCGGGTCGCGAGGCACGTCGTCGTTGCTGCCGTTGTTACGGTAATATCCGCCGACTATCTTGAGCCGCCTGCCGCTCTGCATGGCGAGGATGTCGAGCGTGGCAGTCTTCGGGTCTTCGTTCACAAAGGCGTAACGCGGCCAGAGGTCGCCCTCAAGCACGCGGATTTCAAGTTTCTGTATATTTCCAAAATCATTCCAGTTTTCCTGTTCACTTCCATTATTATATATGGTAATTGAACTTTGGTCGGTCAGTCCTGCGAAAAACGCTATCGCATCGTTGAGCGAGCGATACGCCGTTGCCCACGACGAGCCGTGGTGCTCCGGCTCGGTGCAATCTGCGTCGATGTAGACAACAAGCGTATTATTATCTTCAAGTGCCGGCACTATGCCTGATTTCTCAACCATGTATGCGCCCACGGCGGGCTTCTGCGCGAAGAGGTCTCCGGCGATGTCTATCTCGGGAGCCAGCACAACCTCGCTAGGCAGCTGGCCAAGGGCCATGCCTCGCGCCCAGAGGTTTGAGCCGGACACAGGCTGCCAGAAATAAGACATTGTCTTGTCTTGCCAATATTTATCGAATGTGCCAAATACGCCGAATGAGCTTTCCAGGTCAAAACCACTGATTCGTGGTTCGTCAAACCTCGGGCCGATGCTGCTGCCGTCACCCTCTGTGCCGGCATTTTCGTCTACCAGCGAGAGGGTCTGCTCTTGCAGTATGTTGTTCCACACGGCGTTGTTCACGCCGGAGATGGCGTTGTAGAGGAAGCGCACGTTGGCGGTGGATGGGTTCTTGGCGTACATCGGAATGTTGGTGGATGAGCCGTCTGCGCCCATACGGTTGTTCCACAGCACGGAGTTGGCCACGAGGGCGTATTCGTTGATGTACACGCCGCCGGTCTGCGAGGCGTTGGGGTCGGTAAGGTCGGTGGCGGTGACGCACTGGTTGTTGACGATGGTGTTCTGCAGGAGCACTCCGCCCTGGTTGCAATACACCGCGCCGTTGCCGGTCACCGTGTTGTTTGACACCACGCAGGTGGAGAGAATGAGGTACTCGGGATGGTCGATGTCGCCGTCTGCCGGAGCCTTGTTGTCAAGGTAGACTCCCGCACCGTTGCGCGCTGAGTTGTTGGCGAGCATGGAGCGGTGAACCAGGCCCTCGTTGTCAACGTAGACGGCACCGCCGTTCTGGTCGGAGTTGTTGTTGAAGATGAGCGAACTTGTAACGCGGCCGTCGCGCAGATAAACTCCGCCGCCGTTGCCACGGGCGTAGTTCTCACGGACAATGCAGTTGGTGAGGTAAGAGTTCTGCCCGTCCATGTAGACGCCGGCACCGCGGTCGGTCATGAAGTCGTCAAGGCCGGTGTCGCCCTGGGCGTAGCCGCCCATTACGGTCACTCCGTCGAGCGTGGTCACCTGGGTGAATCCGCCGGGCTTGTTCTCGCCGGGCATGGGGGCGAACCACACAACGTGGCGCGAGTCGCTGGTGAGCGTCCACTTGTTGGATGTGAAGGCCAGGTCGTTGTTATAGTGTGCGCCCATGAGCACGGTTTCATTCTCAAACTCCCATGGCATGCCGCCGTCCTCTTTCTTTTTACGGTCACGCTCGCCCTTAGTATGCTCTGTGCCGGCAAAGCCGCCGTAGACGCTGATGCCGTCGCGCATGCGGAACGAGGCCGAGTAGCTCTGCCCCTGTATCAGCTGCGACTGCGGCTCATACGTGCCTGCGGCTATCCACACCTCGCCGGGCTGGCCGTCGCCGCTCTCGGCCAGGTAGTCTATCATGGCTTGTACGTCGCCTGACGCATTGGTCCATGACGAGCCATCGCCCGTGTAGCCCTGCCTGACGTAGCGTATGCGCCCGTCGGCGACTGGCTGAAACTCGAACGCGCCGATGTCTATCTTGGCTTCATCTTTCGAGATGTCGCCTTTGCATATGCGCGGGTCGCCGTTGAGGTCTACCGCGCCGTAGTCATTCTCATCATATGCCTCGCTATCGCCAGCGTCAACAAGGGGCGTGGCCTCCATAGGCTCCCAAGTCCATAGGGGATACATCTCTTCAAGCACCTTGTAGTCAAGGTCGAAGCCGGTCTTGAGCGACGGCGAGCTGAAGTGGGGGCCGCCGTCCTCGTTGTTTTTCGCGGCGAGGTAGACGTTGCCGTTAGTCGCCCCTCCCTCGGCGTTTGCCTCGGGGTAAGCTGAATGATGGAAGTCTGGGCGTGCATTGTCTGACGACAGCGTGGAGTTGCCCCATATAACGGTGTTCCATACCGGCGCATCAGTTGTACAGTCGATTCCCGACCCCGTGTTGCGCACAACGGTTGAGTTTATCACCTGCGCGTTGCCGTCGGCCAGCATCACTCCGCCGTTCTCGTTGTTGAATATGGCGGTGTTGACAATCGTGCCTGCGCCTGCCAGCCATACCGCGCCGCCCTGGTTCTCGGCCACGGTGCGGTTGCCTGCGGCGTTGTTGAAGAAGCCGCAGCGGTCAATCAGTCCGTTGGTCTCCGAGCTTTCCACGTAGAGCGCGCCGCCCTGCATGGCGTAGTTCTCTATGAAGAAGCACCGGCGTATCTCGTAGCTGCCGCTGCCCGTAACCAGTATGCCGCCGCCATGTTCTCCGTCGGCGTGTCCACGGGCTATGGTCACACCGTCAATCACAGTGCCGCCAGCCTGAAGGGTCAATACGTGCTTTGCGTTGTCAGAGCGCGACGAGTTGCCGGGGAAGATAAGGTCTGATGCTGTCGCCGCATCGTCTCTAAGGATGTCGCCCGTTATTACGGTGCGGTAAGTCATGCGGTACGCCTTCTTGTCGATGACCGTGCGCTGGTCGGGGGATGCCTCAGTGCCGGCGAATCCGCCGTAGAGTTTTACGCCTTGCTTCAAGGTGTAACCATCAGTGCTTGGCACGACATATGAACTGTTTTTATCAGCCTTAGAATATCCCTTGACCCAGATTTCATCGCCTGACCGGGCCGCTTTTAACGCATTTTTCAATGTCATCGCGTCAGTCCACGATGTACCACTACCCGTTGTCGAAGCATCTTTGGTTACATAATATCTCGTGCCTTGTTGTGCCAAAACAGCGGTTGGCAACAGCAGCAAAGCCGCCAAAACATATAATACGCGTAAGGTCTTTATCATTGTTTTGTATCTTTAATTTCCTTGTTTCGTAAGTCGTTGACTGTCAACGGGTTGCGCCCGGCCTTGCAAAAGGTCGTCTTTTGGCTTCCCAAAGACCGTCTTTGAGGGCCTAAAAGGCCGTCTTCTTGATTTGAGAGAACGGCGAACTCGCATCGAGTTGACGGTGAACTCGCATCGAGTTGACGGTGAACTCGCATTGAGTTGATGATGAACTCACATCGAGTTGATGATGAACTCACATTGAGTTGATGATGAACTCTCCCCTCGTCTCCCCGGATTTGCAACCACTAATGATTTTTAATCCGACAACGTCGCGATTTCAGCGGACTGAAAATCCTGATACCATGCTCATGCGTATTGCAATCCGCATGAACTAGAGTCGCAACGTCAGTTGGTCGTGGTAGTAGCCGTGTCTTCCGGCGACACTTCTATCTCGGTGTCGCCCTCAAGTCCGATTATTTTTGTGTTTATCTTATACCAAGATGCCTTTTGCAAAACATCTTTAAACGTAAAGATATACACTTTCGGCTGTTCTATGGGGGCACCATTGTGATTCGCCGAAATATTGAAACGTATTTCAGGAGTTCTACCATTCGGGAATACATAATGGTATACTCTACCGTTGCGCTGGCTTATCGGCGTGATGTTATAGAACGTCTTATATCCTTCTGCCCCGTCAACTTTGTGCAATGTGGGAAATAGGCAACCTTGATCTAATTCTGTTCCACTTTCTGCATCTCTATTATTATAAAAAGTAAAGTCGGTTAGTCTTACATCTGTATATCCATGCGTATAAGCGTCCTCGGCATCCCACTGTATGTCTATCTTCGCCGCAAGACGGGTAAGACGCATCGTAGGCATGTCTTCAGCCGTCCAGTCAGGATTCGGCTCCACTACAAAATCTTTGAGATTTCCGCTTTCGTCTTGGTAAAATCCAGTCGCCACGCTGAGAAACTTTGCAACATGTGCTTCGTCATTCATAGCGTAGTCGTTTGATATTTCAAGCTCTTTGTAACTGCCGCCGTTTGTGGCTATATCGGTGATGGCCTGTTCAGGATTATTTGTCGCGTCAGAGCTATACGTCACGCCATAGATGTTCACCTTGCCGGGCAACAGGTCAAGGCCAATCCAACGATAGCCGTCTCGTTTATCCAGATTTTCGTATTCTTCTCTTTTTATTATTTTAAGGTAATACTTGTCTTTATCGGTCTGGATACCGTCCACATATTCTATCATTACCGCCAACCTGTCCCAGTCATCTCCTTCGGGCACGGCTTGGCCGGGGTCGCCAATGCGTGTGGCGTTTGATGACGGCACGCTGAGATACAGCTGCACGGTCTGGCGGCCGTCGTCTACCGGTGTGGTGCCGCCGTCATCGTCTGTTGAGCAAGAGGAAAAGGAAAGGGAGAGGAAAAGAAGAAAGGAAGCCACCACCCGACCTACAAGAATGGAAGCTACCATCCAACCTGCCGGAGCGGAAGCCCCCTCCCGGCCTCCCCGAGGGGAGGAGCCTGTCCGCTTGCGGATTGCAGCGAAGAGGTTTGCTCTGTTGAGGGTGTTGTTTAAAGAGTTGGTTTTTATTGAATATCCTGTCATGATCATCATTAATTAGGAGAACTGAGAGTACTGAGAGAACTGGGACTCAAGCGGACTGGAGCCTCCCCTTGGGGAGTTTTTTGTGGGGGGCTGTTTCCCATCCTCGGGGAGGTTGGAGGAGGCTTTGGGGCTTCCCTTATATTTCCACGTCGTGGCTGCCGCCGGGCTTCCAGTCGAGCGTGACGCTGACGCCCACTTCGGGCGACTCGGTGGTGATGGAGCCGTCGTCCTTTATCACACCTTTTATTATCTTGACGCGGCCGGCACGCAGCGGCTCGCTGATGTGAAGGACGTTCTCGGTGATCTTGCCGCCCAAGTCTACATACACCTTAACCTGCCACAGGCCGTCAGCTGCGGCGGCCATAGCGTCGCGCGACGGCATCGTAACGGCATAGAGCGTGTGGTAGCCCGGCGACTGCATGCCCTCCATTCGTGTTGCCTGCCCACGGTCGAAGCTGAACGTGCTGTCGTTCACGGCAAAGCCAGTGGCCATGCCGTCAACAATGCCCGTCACCGCGCCTATGCCGTCGGCAGCGTCGGCCAGCACCACGGCCACCGCGCTGTTCACCATGTAAAGGTCGGCACGATAAGCCTCATCACGGTCGGCCAAGGGCATGTCCAGCCTGCCCGAATACACGGCCGCCGTGTGGCTCGGAATGGTGTCGCCCACAGCGGTGCCCAGCGTCAGCGCAAGGTCGCTGTCCGCCCCGTCAATGCCAAGAGGCTCGCCGCCCTCGACATTGCCAAGCGGCAAGTGGCGGTAGTCGGCCTTCTGCATGTAGAACGTCATGGCGGCGCGGGCCGCGTCAATCACCGCAGCCTGGCGGTGCTCCAGCATGTGCACGTCATAGAAAGGCAGGTCGAGGTCGTGCACGGTGCCGGCGAACACTCCGCCGAGAGCCGCCTCAACGTCGACCGCCACGCCCTGCTCGGCCGGAGCCGAAAGCACGGCACGCACCTCGGCACCGAGGTCAACGGGCTGGCGCACGGCATAGCTTACGGTGTAGTTAACGCCGCACTTCGACAAGTCCTCGTCAATGCAGGAAGCCAGGAGTGGGCAAGCCAGCACCGTCCCTCCCCACGTAAGTGCGCCCAGCATGCTTTTGAGGCAATATCGTATGTGTCGTATCATATCTTTTCCGGTTATATGGTCTTACGGTTGTAAGGTTTTACGGTTTTGCGGTTTTACGGTCTTGCGGTTTTACGGTCACCTGGTTTTATTCTTTTACCGTTTTACCTTTCCATTGCCGTTTTACCTTTTCTTTTCACTTTTTCACCTTTTCACTTTTTCACCTTTATTTTCGCTGTCTTCGGAAGATTAACGGTTATCCTCAGACATTCTTGCGATTGTGAGCGACAGGCCTACGAAAGCCTGCCGCCCTGTAACTCTATGCATATTGCCAATGCATGCGGCAATACGCAAAAAAGAAGTAGTTAATTAGTCAATTACAACGTCTGCCTCAAGACCATTCTGCCACTCGAGGTCTACGCTAAGACCAAGCTCAAGACGAGGTGAACGGAGGTCTGGTATTGTATTGTAAGCGTTCTTCAAACTTGTGATAGCTACATTTGCAACAGTTTTATGGTCTTGTTCAAACACCTTAATGTGAGCATCATCACCATCAGCCGTAGTTTCACTTTCTAATTCTCCAACCAAATAGAACTTACCACCAACAGGCACAATGCCATCACGGCCTACAAACTCTTCATCAGTGTTGTTAATGAACTCAAGAGCAAAGCGAACTTTCTCTGGGTCTGTTCCTTGTGCGCCCTTTGTTTCCAATGCCAATGAATAAGCAGGAATTATACCTGTACTTGAAGTCTTAATCGGTATCCAATTGTTGCCTTCAATCTTTTGCGAGCCGTCATAAATGGTGTATTCTTTGTTGTCATCTCCAGAAAAAGCCGTTGCTGGCTGACGGAAGTCCCAACCTACATTCTTCTGTCCTCCAATAAGAACACCTGTAAGCTTCATTCCTTCTGTTGGGATAGTTACAACCTTACCACCACCTTCAAAGTCTTCACCGCCGTCTTCTATTTCACCGCTGAAATAAGCATTTATGACCAAGCTTCCAACAGCATACTGTATCGGAGAATACAATGAAACTGACTGGGTTGTTGCTGATACTGCGGCTTGAGTGTAAGAACCACCTGGCGCATAGCTCTCCAAAACGTTTTCCCAACTAGTAGGATTTGTAAGATTTGCCAATACCTGGTTATTGCTGATACGGATTGTCGTTGGAACCCAATAATAAAGAGATGCGGGATATACATAATCGGTAAGAGCAACCTTTTCAAGCTGTCCTGATGTTGCTGTTCCAGGAGCATAATTCACATCATCTGCATAAGCGAAAGTATTTATTGCATATGTCAATTGCACAGCTCCGTCAGGCAGATTGTACTTGCCGGGGAAGTTCGGATCTGTTTTCCATGTCAAAGTGTAAGGAGCTGCATCACCTGTCACATTGAAATAAGTGCTAATAGCGGTCTTTACAGCAGTGACTAATGTTCCATCATTTTCAGCCCACGTAATTTCATTGTCATTCAGAGTATTATAAAGTTCCTGACATGCAAGAAGAATGTTGTTTGACGACCCGGCCGTCATAGCCGTAAAGTTATTCAAATAACCTTCAAGCAGCCCTCCAGATGTAGGAGTTCCGAATGCAGTTACAATTGCGTTGAGCATTGTTACAATAGAAGCCTTATCAGAAGCCACGTCATCTGTCAATATAGGGCGAAGACGGAACTTAAGAGTATTCACTGTTCCTGCCGTATTCCAACCATCGTCAACATACGACGGGTCGAGAGCGCCATTCACAACATCAGATGTTTCATTTCCTTCAGCTGCCTCACCGTAAAAGATGAAAGCATTAATTCCTGTAGGGATGTCAACATCGTTGTAAACCTTATATTTGTCGGTTCCAGCTGCTACCAAATCGCCTGCAGCCATAGCTGGGAGGACTATCGGATTATAAGTCGTTGTTTGCGTTCCCATTGTTTCATCCAAACGGCCTTCTTGCGTAGGATTTGTAACATAAGCAATTGGAACCAAACGCATGTTCTGCAATCCACGGAATACAACAGGATTATCTTGCTGAACAATGTCTGATCCAAGACGTGTACCTTGCCCACTTACATTTGGAACGCTAATTGTAAACTGCGTCTTTACGCTTTCGCCGTCGAAGGTCGGGTTGGTGTTGGTCAGTTCGTCTTCAGACGAGCATGCCGTGAAGCCGGCCGCGCCCGTAAGAGCGATTGCGCTCATAAGGGCAAATCTGTTAAACTTGTTCATAATAAATTTATTTAAGTGTTAGATAAAATTCATTCAATAAAAATTCATTCAATAAATATCGCTGGCTATTCTTTAAATAGGCCGAATAAGCCGAATAAGGCGAATAAGCAAAATAGGGCGAATATGACAATAAAGCCAATAAGCCGCAGAGCCGATTAAACAGGCTGACAAGCCTTTCTCACCTTCTCACTTTCTCACCTTCTCACTTTCCACCTTCTCACTTTCCACCTTCTCTCCTTTCTCAATGATTTCCTCGGCCTGCCGCAGGTTGTCTTTGGCCTGGGCGTTGCCGCTTTGCGCGGCCCGGCGGAAGCAGGTTATGGCCTCAGCCTTGGCTCCGGTCATATAGAGGGCCACGCCAAGGGCGTTCCACGAACGAGGGTCGGCCTCGACGGAGCGGAGCATTGGCAGCGCATCGGCATACTGTCCTCGGCGCATCAGGTCGGTGGCGCGGTTGATGGTGTGCGCCGCCGTGTCGGGCACATAGTCGTAATATATGCGGAGGTAGCCGGAGTTGCGCTGGTCTGAAAGGATGTTTTCCTTCAAGAAGGCGTATGCCCGTCCGCCGTCGAGCGAGCGTATCTGCCGCTCGCGGCTGTCAAGATCCGTCTCGTTGTCTATTATGGCGAGCAGAGCGTCGCGCCATTGGCAGTCGGTGTCGGCTATCTGGTCGCGCAGCTCTGTCCACGCCTCGCCGCCGTTTACGCACTCATACAGGGCATCAGCCGTGGGCACACGCTGCTGAATGTACCGCTTCAGGGCTGTGGCTCGGCTGCCGGCCAGGCGGCTGTTGGGCAGCACTGCTCCTTCGACCGAGGCCAGTCCGATTATCTGTATGCACTTCACGGTAGAAGTGGTGTCTGCCATGATGTCGCGCGTGATGGAGACAATGCGGTCGAGCGTGGGCGCGTTGTCGCGGAAGCCGTGGTTGATGACGGCCTTGCCCACGGGGAAGTGCACGTAGAGCGCGCCTTTCTCCTTGCGCAGTATGCGCGTCTTGTCGTAAGGTCGATACTTTGATATGTGCAAGAGCACGGGGTTGTCGCGTTCCAGCTGTCCGGCCTTGCCGGTGTTGTCGGGCACGTCGGCGAGCCTCGGCACGAACGGCGGCACGTAAACGAAGCCTCCCACCGGCACGGACTGAAGGGGCACAACATCGCAGCATCCCTCCTTTGTGCGGACGACGCTGACAGTCACCTTGCCGTTCCACAGCCAGGGATAGTCGGCGCGGCTAAGCCCTACGCCGTACTCGCGTGCCTGCCCCAATGGCAGCTCGACACCGGCCACCTTGCCGGCCAGGCCGTAGTAGCGCTGACGCATGGCGTAGCGCATGTTGCGCTTGCCGCGGAAAACGGTGGGGTCGAGGCGCAGGGTGTCGCCATTTTCACCTACAAGCACGGGCACGGCACGCACGGCATAATCGCTGCCAACGCCGTCTTCAGCCAAAGTGAAGGCGACGCTCACCGACGTGCTGTCTTGCCACTGCACCTTGAAGGGCTGCCGGGCGTAAGCCGACACGGCAACAAGAAATGACAATATCGTTAGAACAGACTTCATAATCTTAAGGTTTTTAGAGTACCGGGATGGCTGAGGGAACTGGGAGCGCAGGGGAATTCTTCATTCTTAATTCTTAACTCTTAATTCTTAACTCTCCACTTTTCACTTCAAATAGTACACCACGGAGACGGCCAGCTTGGTCGGCATGAACACTCCACGGGTGTCCTCGCCCATCTTGCTGCCGCACACCTCGCAGGCGTACTTCGAGTAATGGGTTATGCCATAGCCTATGCCCACCACTCCCTCGATGCTCCACCGCTTGCCGGGCAGCATCCAACTGTAGCCGTAAACCAGGCCTACGGCTCCCAAGTCACCCTGGTAGCGGTGACTCTCAAGGCTGGGGAACACGCCCAACGGGAACTTCACTCCGCCGGCGTTGTAGTGGGAATAAAGAACGTTTGCCCCGACGAAGTGGCCGGCGAAAGGCGAGCACAGCCAATAGCGCACCTCAGGCTGTATGAGGATGTGCTTCAGCTTCTTGTTGTCAGAAAAAGTAAACGGGTTGTAACCTGCGGAAACATCGAGTGTCCACTTGTCGGACAGGCGCGTCTCCACACCGGCATTGAACGTTGCCGTAGTCCAATACAAAGCGTTGGTCTTTATCGCAGTGCGCTGGGCTTTAAGCGACTGATTTAATAAAACACATGCCAACACCAATAGAAAGACTCTGATTTTGCTATTTGGCATTTGTGATAACTGTCAATACATCCAATAAATATTCGCTGCAAAAATAATAAATATTTATGAAATACAAAATTTTACCCCCCCCCGATTAACTTTTATTAACGCCGTAAACATTGATTTAAAAGACTGTGAATCAGGCACATATGTAAACAGAAGAGTGAAGAGTGAAGAGTGAAGAGTGAAGAATTAAGAGTGAAGAAATAAGGGTTAAGGGTGAAAAGTGAATAATAAAAAGAAAAAGCTGAAAACCGGTTCATCCGCAAACCTTTTGGATGGACATATGGCTCTATTAAATGTGACACATTATTTCATTTGCAAATGCATCCTGCTATAATCCAGGCGGTCGGTAATCGTCATTCCGCTGAAAAGCGGAATCCAGTAAATACCGCATATGCTGTTTGATGTATAGGATGTTCCCTGGATTCCGCGTCGGAGCGCGGAATGACAGTTACCGACAGCCTGGACTAAGGTTGGATGTTGTTATTATATAGAGCATATATTTAATCCAAAAGGTTTGCGGATGAACCTGAAAACCTCTGTCATCTGTCAGTTTCGGGCGTAAATGGCTGACTTAAAGCGGATTGGTAGCTGACAGACTGGCGGCGCATCCGTCAGCCCATGTCAGCCATTGAGCCTACGGCTGACAGGCGACTGACAGATGGAGGATTGTCTGTCAGCCAGGCAATACGTTGATTCACAGGAAGTTGCGATGGAAAACTGACAGATGACAGGGCTTTCAGCACAAACAACACAATGAAACACGATGAAAAGCATGTATGCTGACACGATGTAAACACTTCCACTCCATGCGAAAGACGGCACATTGCAACGCAAAATGCCCCATATTGCAATGCAAAAAGCCGCCAATCGCAACGCGATTGACGGCTTTCCATATTGACTGAGAATGCAAGCCACAACGCCTCATCGGCGCATCTCGACCCCACTGCGACCCTGGCGGCGGTAACTACGGTAGTCGTCGACAGGTATCTCCACGCCTGACTCTTCCAAGCCAACGCCGTGGGGAAGGCGGAACTTCATGTAACGTATGTTCAGCCCGCGCTCTATCCACTGGCTCTCGTAATATGTCTGTATGGAAAGTATGCGGCGAGTGTCGTCGTCGATGTCGGCCGTGTGATAAAGGTCTTCCGTACAGAAAGCACCGGCAGGCCGTTGTGGCTGACCATGTGTCTGGTATATGTGAAAAGGAAATTGCTGTCGGTCTTGACATGGATGAGCCCTCCGTCGACAAGGAAGCGGCGGTAACGCTCCATGAAGTATGTGCTGGTGAGCCTCTTGCGCACGTTTTTCATCTGCGGATCGCTGAACGTGAGCCATATCTCCTGCACCTCGCCGGGCGCGAAGAAGCGGTCGATAAGCTCGATGTTGGTGCGCAGGAAAGCCACGTTGGCCAGTCCCTCGCCAAGAGCCTGAGTAGCACCAGTCCACATGCGCGCCCCCTTTATGTCAACGCCGATGAAGTTGACATCGGGAAACAGGCGCGCAAGCCCTACGGCATACTCGCCCCGGCCACACCCAAGCTCAAGCACTATGGGGTTGTCGTTGTGGAAATACATCTCGCGCCAACGCCCCTTCATCTCGAAAGGAACATTGTCTACAACTGAATAAGGATACTGAAAGACATTGGAGTAACGCTCCATGTCGGCAAACTTGGCTAACTTACCTTTACCCATCTTCTAATTAAGAGTTAAAAATTAAGAGTTAAGAGTTAAGAATTAAGAAAGTATGCCTCGCCATTTGCGTTGGAGCGACAAGCATTTTTTCTTAATTCTTAACTCTTAATTCTTAATTCATTCTATCACAACTTTTGTCCATCCGTGAACGTCAGGCTCAATGCCATACTGGATGTTGCGCAGCTTGTTGTAGAGCTTCGTGCTGATAGGCCCGGGCTTGCCGTCCTTGCTGATGACATAGCTCTTGTGCCCCTCGAGGTCGTCTATCTTGGAGATAGGGCTTATCACGGCAGCCGTGCCGCATGCGCCGGCCTCTTCAAACGTGGCAAGCTCCTCTTCGGGAATCTGGCGGCGCTCAACGGTCATGCCCATATCCTCAGCCAGCTGCATAAGGCTCTTGTTTGTAATGCTCGGCAGTATGCTGGTTGACTTAGGCGTAACGTAAGTGTTGTTCTTTATGCCGAAGAAGTTGGCAGCGCCACACTCGTCCATGTATTTCTTCTCCTTCGCGTCGAGGTAGAACTCGCAAGCGTAGCCAAGGTCGTGAGCCATCTTGTTGGCGCGGAGCGAAGCGGCGTAGTTACCGCCTACCTTATAAATACCCGTGCCGAGCGGAGCCGAGCGGTCGTACTCACGGATGATGACATACGGATTAGTAGCAAAGCCGCCCTTGAAGTAAGGACCTACGGGAGTGACGAATATCATGAACAGGTATTCAGAAGCTGGATGCACTCCAACCTGTGCCGACATTCCTACGAGCAGCGGGCGAATGTACAGCGTGGCGCCGCTCTCGTAAGTAGGTATATAGTCCTGGTTGAGGCGCACCACCTTGGTAACCATCTCCTCGAAAAGCTCTGTAGAGACTTCCGGCATAAGTATGCCGCGGCATGTGCTCTGCAGCCTGGCCGCATTCTCGTCCATACGGAATACGCGCACCTTGCCGTCAGGACAGCGATAAGCTTTCAGTCCCTCGAACGCCTCCTGTCCGTAATGCAGGCAGGTGGCCGCCATGTGCATCTTGATGTACTCGTCGGAGCATACTTCTATCTCGCCCCACTTCCCGTCGCGGTAGTAGCAACGTACGTTATAGTCAGTCGGAACATAGCCGAAAGACAGGTTTGCCCAATCCATATTTTTCATGCTTACAACTTTTAAATGTTGAGTTTATTGATGCAAAAGTAGCAATTATATTATTAATTAGCAATTATTTCAAAAAAATAATTAGCGAGAATGAGCATAATAAGCCAAATGGGCCCGGCAGGCCTGATGAGCCAAGGAGGAAAACTTAATTATGCATTATGAATCACACATCATGAATTTTCCAATGTCTTCTTTATTTCCTCGTCGGTCTTGGCAAGCTTGTCCTTGCAGAGCTTTATCAGTTTCTGCGCCGTCTTGAGTTGAAGCGAAAGGCTGTCGACGTCGAGCTCGTCGCTCTCCATCTTGGCCACGATTTCTTCAAGTTGCCTTACGGCATCTTCATATTTAAATTCTTTCATCATTATTATTTTTTACAGTTGTCCATTACTTTTGACTTGACGCAGCCGGTTCCGAGCCTGGTCTCGATTATGTCGCCGGCACGCAACTGGTCGGCGGAGCGCACGGCACGGCCGTCTATCAACGTGATTGAATATCCACGCTTGAGCAACAGGCCGGGATCTAAGGCCGTAACGCGTTGCGATATAAGCTCGAGGCGGTGGCTTTCGGCTGTAACGATACGCTTGGCAGCCGGAGCGATGGCGGCCGACAGGCGGTCAAGACGCGCATTCTGCCTCATCACCACATGGCTGACGGCCAAACCCAGCCGTGCGGCAAGTCCGTCGAGCCGTGCGCATTGGCGTGTGCTGACCAACGAGAACAACACCGGAACGCGCTCTGACAGACGGGCGAGACGCATGTGCTCGAAATCCATGCGGCGGCCAACAGCCGTCGCAACAGCGTCACGTGCACGGTCGATGCGCTCAGAAGTGCGCTTCAAGTTGTCCACAAGCAGGGCGGCGGCGGCCGTCGGAGTCTTGGCGCGAGTGTGTGCCACCATGTCCACGACAGACTCGTCGCGCTCGTGCCCAATGCCGGTTATCACAGGCAAAGGGAAGTTGGCTACGTTCTCTGCAAGCTCAAGAGAGTCAAATGCGGACATGTCGCTCACGGCACCTCCGCCTCGTATGATGACCACGCAGTCATATTTGTCGGCATCAGCGTTCACGGCATTGAGAGCTGATATTATGCTGCCGGCGGTGCGCTCACCCTGCATTATGGAAGGAAAGAGCGTCACGCTGAAAGCGAAACCGAACTGGTTTGAGTCCAGCTGGTTGCAGAAGTCGCCGTATCCGGCCGCCGTCTCACTTGAAACCACCGCTATCCTTTGGGCGAACATGGGCAGTTGAAGCTCCTTGTTCAAGTCGAACACGCCCTCTTCCTTCAGCTTGCGTATCGTCTCCTGGCGCTTGCGCGCCATGTCGCCGAGGGTGAACGTGGGGTCGATGTCTGACACAATCCACGAGAAGCCGTAGCTTTCATGAAACTGGGCGTGCACCTGCAAAAGCACCTTCATGCCGGCACGGAGGCTCTCGCCGGTGACGCGCTCGAAATGAGGACGCACCAAAGCCCACGCCGAGCGCCAGCACTTGGCCGAAGCGCGTGCCACGGGCGTAACGCCGTCAGGGTCTTTCTGCACCAGCTCCATGTAGCAATGTCCGCCACGCTCGCGCACTTCTGACAGTTCAGCCTCTACCCAGTAGTCATCTGGCAACGACAGTTCGAGAACGTTGCGCACAAGGGAGTTCAGTTCGAAAAGGGTCAATCTTTCCATGCAAAAGCTTTATTTAATTAAGAGTTAAGAATTAAGAATCAAGAAAACATGCTTTGCAGTAGCCTTCAACGGTATTTTTCTTAATTCTTAACTCTTAATTCTTAATTTATTCATTCCTTTCCCATTTCATACGCTTTCCAGAAGTCCGGTATGCCGTAACCATAAATATTGTCAGGCGCGGCGGTGTTGTCAGAGCATTCACGCACAAGGCGTATGATGTCGTAAGCGGTCTTTCCGGGCAACGCCTGCCACAGGCATGCCGTCATTCCGGCGACAAGCGGCGTGGAGAACGACGTGCCCACATCTTTTATTATAGTGCCGCGCCCGGTTATCACGGCCGTAGGACTGCCCTGCGCCATCACGTCGGGCTTAATACGGTTGTCGGCTGTTGGGCCGATGCTGCTGAACGATGCGTTGCGGCGGTCGGGCGTCACGGCGCCGACGGTAATGATGTCTGCGGCGTCGGCCGGCACATTTATTTTCTTCCAGGCAGCCATGCCGTCGTTGCCGGCGCTGTTAACAAGCACAATTCCCTTGCCGGCCAGCATTGAGGCCGTGCGCGAGATGAGCGCCGTGCGGCCGTCGAGCTGGGTGTAAGTATAATTGTCCGCCGGATTGTCGAACGCGTGGAAGCCCAGCGAACTGCTTATTATGTCGACGCCCACGCTGTCGGCAAACTCAACGGCTGCGGCCCAATAGTCCTCTTCGGCGAGGCTCTCGGTGTAGCCGTCCTCACACCGCAACAGCCAGTAAGACGCGTCAGGAGCGGCACCTATGTAAGTGTCTGGCACGTCGACCGCCATCACAGACAGCACCTTGGTGCCGTGGTCCATCTCGCGGAACACGCTTTCTGAACGCGGAACGACAAAATCCTCGACGCCGAGCACCGTCGCCGCCTTAAGGCACGGTATGCGGTCGGCGTTCATGAAGCCGCCGTCGAGCACGGCAATGGTCATTCCGCGGCCGCGGAATCCACGGTTGTGCATCATCACGCCGTCAACCATCTCCATCTGCTCGAACGTAACGCCGTAACGGCTCTGAACCACATCGCCCCAACGGTTGAACTCTGAATGGAACCTGGCACGCGGCGGAGTGGACACGATGGAGTCTGGAGAAGTCCACACCTTCCTGATGGACTTGACACAGCCGAGCAACGCCACGCTCTTCAACTTGGACAACTGGCGGCTGCGCACGAGCACAGTGTTGTTCCACTTGCTGCGGCTCACCACGTCGACACCGGTCGAGCGAATCTCGTTTATGTAGGCGGGATTGACGGGAAGGTCGGTGGAATCGAGGGCGATATGCTGCCGGCTGCGCCTTTGCAAGGCCTTTGAAGAAAGGAAGTCTGCCGGCCGGTCAAGACTGTAAGGCGTGCCGTTCTTGTCTTTCAGCTCCACACGAAACATGTAAGTCTTCCCTCCCGGATATTTCACCTTAAGCGCGTTCTCGCCCGCCCTCGCCCCTACGGCGGCGGCGAAAGCCAGCAATATCAATATGGCTGCTATCTTGTTCATCAGCTTTACTTTCATTTTTTAAGGTGCAAAGATAATCCTTATTGACGTAAACACAAAGGTTTGGAATGACATTTTTCAACCCTCATGCAATCAGCTGACAGTCAGAACGTTACCAATATGCCGTCTTTTGGCGTGCAAAAGACGGCATATTGGCGTGCGATTGACGGCCTTTTGCAACGCGATTTGCCGTCTTTCGCAAAACCGCCAGTATGTTAAACAAGCCACATTTCAAACTTACCATACCCGAAATGACAAAAAAAATGAGTAATTTTGCATTCGCATTAACTCACGAACTTAATACAAAAATCATTATGACACCAAAAGAGACACGCAACGAGAGGCTTGCACAGAAGATGATAAAGAACCTTGTGCGCCGCAACTTCGAGGCAATATACTGCCCCACGGCGGCCGAGGCAGTGGAGAAAGTGTCGGCCATGATACCCGACGGCAGCACCGTGACATGGGGCGGCTCTATGACCATACGCGACATGGGACTGACCGAAGCACTGCACAAGCGCAAGCTTGACATCCTTGACCGCGACCTTGCCGCCGACCGCGACGAGGCGCAGCGCATATACCGCGAGGCCTTCTCGGCCGACTTCTACCTGACCAGCGCCAACGCCATAAGCGAGGACGGAGTCATCGTCAACATCGACGGCAACGGCAACCGCGTGGCCGCGATCACCTTCGGGCCTAAGAAGGTGATACTCGTAATAGGCCTTAACAAGGTGGCGCAAGACGTGAACGCCGCACTGGCCCGTGCCCGCTCTACGGCAAGCCCGATAAACGCGGCACGCTTCGACATCAAGACCCCGTGCCAGGCAGACGGCGTTTGCCACAACTGCAATTCGCCAGAAAGCATCTGCAACTACATCCACTTCATGCGCAACTCCCACCCGGCAGGCCGACACACGGTGGTGCTGGTGGGCGAGGATTTGGGGTACTAGGAAGTGAAAAGTTAAGAGTTAAGAATTAAGAATTAAGAAAACCACCGGCATTGCATATTTTCTTAATTCTTAATTCTTAACTCTTAATTAAACAAAAGTTCTTAACTCTTAACTTACATAAATGATTGTCTGCATCGCCGAGAAACCGAGCGTGGCACGCGACATAGCGCGCATACTGGGAGCAACGACCACACACAAAGGATACATCGAAGGCAACGGTTACCAGGTAACGTGGACTTTCGGCCACCTGTGCACGCTGAAAGAGCCCGACGACTACACACCCATGTGGAAACGGTGGTCGCTCGGCTCGCTGCCGATGATACCCCAACGTTTCGGCATCAAGCTCATAAAAGACAAGGGAGTGGCCGAACAGTTTGCCGTGATAGAACGCCTCATGCAGGCCGCCGACGGCATAATAAACTGCGGCGACGCCGGACAGGAAGGAGAATTAATCCAAAGATGGGTTATGCAGAAGGCGCAAGCTAAGTGCCCGGTGAAGCGCCTGTGGATCTCGTCGATGACCGACGAGGCCATACGCGAGGGATTCCACACGCTGAAAGACCAGCAGGAGTACCAGCCCCTGTACCTCGCGGGACTGAGCCGGGCCATCGGCGACTGGCTATTGGGAATGAACGCAACGCGCCTGTACACGCTGAAATACGGCCAAAACCGCCAGGTATTGTCCATCGGTCGCGTGCAGACTCCTACCCTCGCGCTTATTGTCAACCGCCAGAAGGAGATTGACAACTTTGAGCCCGAGCCTTACTGGGTGCTCTCAACCATCTACCGCGACACGCTGTTTACCGCCACCAAGGGCAAATTCACAAGCAAGGAAGAAGGAGAACAGTCGTTTGCCAGAATAGAAGGAAAGCCCTTCACCGTGACCGACGTGCAGAAGAAAGCCGGCAAGGAGGCCCCACCCCACCTTTACGACCTCACTTCATTACAGGTGGACTGCAACAAGAAATTCTCCATGAGCGCCGAAACCACGCTCAATGTGATACAGTCGCTCTACGAGAAAAAGCTCACAACATACCCCCGCGTGGACACGCAGTACCTCAGCGACGACATCTATCCCAAGTGCGCCGCCACACTTCGCGGCCTTCGCGGATACGAAGCGTTCACCCAACCGCTGGCCGGGAAACCCCTGCCAAAGAGCAAAAAGGTGTTCGACACGTCAAAAGTGACCGACCACCACGCCATCATACCCACCGGCTTCCCGCCCAAATCTCACCGATCTGGAACATCATGTCTACGACCTCGTGGCCCGCCGCTTCATAAGCGTGTTCTATCCTGACTGTAAGTTCTCCACAACCACGGTCATGGGAAAGGTTGACGACGTGGAATTCAAGGTCAGCGGCAAACAGATTCTCGACCCGGGGTGGCGCATTCTGTACGCGAAAGACATGCCGTCAGCCGACAACGAGAGCCCCAAACAACAAGACGAAGAGCGCACATTGCCCTCATTCGCCAAGGGAGAGAGCGGCCCCCACACGCCGACGCTTACCGAAAAGTGGACAACTCCCGCCCAAATACTACACCGAAGCGACGCTTCTGCGCGCAATGGAGACGGCCGGAAAGTTCGTCGACGACGATGAGCTGCGCGCCGTCTTGAAGGAAAACGGCATCGGAAGGCCATCGTCAAGGGCGAACATCATCGAGACTTTGTTCAAAAGACGCTACATAAAGCGCGAGCGCAAAAACATTGTGGCCACGCCGACGGGCATTGAACTGATCGGCACCATTAAGGAAGAATTGCTCAAAAGCTGCGAACTCACCGGCATCTGGGAGAAAAAACTGCGCGACATAGAGCATCAGAAATATGATGCGGGACAATTCATCGACGAACTTAAACAGCAAATCACATCAATCGTCAACGACGTGCTGGCCGACAACAGCAACCGGCACGTAACCATAATGACCGACGACGACCTGAAGAAAAAGACAAAAAAGAAGGCCGCAACACCAAAACCGAAAAAACCGGCAACAACAAAGACCGACACAGGAAAGGCCGAACAGCATGAGCAAACGCTGCCTGCCGACGACTCAATCATAAGCAGCGCCTGCCCCGTATGCGGCAAAGGACACATCATTAAAGGGAAAACCGCCTACGGATGCGACCGCTGGCGTGAGGGCTGCACATTCCGCCTGCCGTTCAAACAATAAAAAGCAAGGAAACGAGTTATTATAGATGTGAAAACATCTGCATACATAATAATGTGCGCCACGGCGCTGCTCACCATCTCATGCGGCGCCGACCACTACATGAAAAAAGGCGAGAAAGCCCTTGCCGTAGGCGAATATTTCGACGCGGCGGAGGATTTCAAGGTGGCTTACAACAAGACTCCGACCAAGGAAAGAGCAAAGCGCGGACAACGCGCGGCCAAACTCGCCTACTGCTACGACCGCATCAACGCCAACGCAAAGGCAATAGCCGCATACCGCAACGTCATCCGCTACAAGCAGGACAGCATCGGAACACACCTCGCCCTGGCACGCCTGCTGATGAAGGCGGCCGCATACAAGGAGGCGGCAAAAGAATACCAATTGGTATTAGACACGCTGCCAGACAACCAGCAGGCCAAGACCGGACTGCTATCCGCACGCACTGCGCAGGCCGAAAAAGCCGCAGGCTCGCGCTACATAGTCAAGAAGATGGACCTGTTCAACTCCCGAAGGGCCGACTATTCACCGATGCTCTTCGGCGAAGAGTACGACCAACTATACTTCACCTCAACCAGAAACGAGGCGCAGGGAGACGAACTAAGCGGAATAACAGGCACAAAAAACGGAGACATATTTTATTCTCAAAAGGACGAAACGGGCAAATGGCAACGCCCGGAGGCCATCGAGTCGGGGCTGAACTCGGAATACGACGAGGGCGCATGTTGCTTCACGCCAGACCAGAGGGAGATGTATCTCACCCAATGTGTCACCGACCCGAACTATCCACGATACGCAACCATAGCCACATCGACACGCAGTGACGCCGCATGGGGCAAGCCACAGACGCTCGAACTGACACGAGACACGCTGTCAAGCTACGCCCATCCGGCCATATCTCCAGACGGGCAGTGGCTCTACTTCACGTCAGACATGCCCGGGGGAAAGGGCGGACTCGACATCTGGCGCGTCCGCATTACCGCCGCCGGATTAGGAGGAGTGGAGAATCTGGGCGCACCCATCAACACCGAGGGCGACGAGATGTTTCCCACTTTCCGCCCGAACGGCGACCTGTACTTCTCTTCCGACGGGCACAAAGGGCTCGGCGGACTCGACATCTACATAGCCAAGGCCGACCCGAAGACGGGCCGTGTCACACTGGAACACCCCGGATATCCGCTCAACTCGCAGGCAGACGACTTCGGCATGACGTTCGAGGGTCCCCACAACCGCGGCTTCTTCTCTTCCAACCGGGGCGACGCACGCGGCTACGACCACATCTACAGCTTCGAGAAACCCGAGATAATACAGACTGTCAAGGGCTGGGTTTACGAAATGGAAGGCTATGAGTTGCCCGACGCTTTGGTGTACATGGTGGGCAGCGACGGCACCAATCAAGCTCAACGTCAAGGGAGACGGCTCGTTTACGCAGGTAATCCAGCCCGGCGTTGACTACATCATGCTGGCCACATGCAAAGGTTTCCTCAACCATAAAGAGGAACTTCGCGTCGAGCCAGTTGAAGAATCAAAGGAATACGTACTGCAATTCCCGTTGGCGTCAATACGCGTCCCGGTGCTGATTGACAACATCTTCTACGACTTCGACAAGTATTCGCTGCGCCCGGAATCAGCCGCCGCACTCGACGAACTTGCGAAACTGCTCAACGAGAACCCGAATGTGACCATAGAACTGAGCGCACACTGCGACTACAAGGGCAGCTCCGAGTACAACAAGACGCTGTCAGGGCGCAGGGCGCAGGCCGTTGCAGACTACCTGACGGAGCACGGCATAGCCAAAGACCGTCTGTCGCCAGTGGGCTATGGGAAGGAAAAACCGAAAACGATACGCAAAAAATTGACAGAGAAATACCCGTGGCTCAAGGAAGGGGACGTGCTTACCGAAGAGTTCATAAAGAAACTTGACCCCGAGAAACAGGAAACATGCAACCAGCTGAACCGCCGCACGGAGTTCCGCGTGATGCGCGTCACATACGGCATGTATGACGAGAAGGGCAACCTGAAGAACCCACCCAAGCAGCAAAAGACGGCCGAAGACGACTTGGACGATGGCGGATTTTACTTTGACTTCGAGTAAAATCCCGCTCTTCTACTCTTCAGCCAGCACCTTGTATCCGCCCAAGAATATCACCGCAAACAGCAGAAGCCCAAGCAGGTAAGGCCTGTCGGATATCTCGGGGTTGGCCTTAACGGCGGCGGCCAATACGCAAACGACGTCAACAAGCGCGCCAAGCCAATCGAACAACACCGCCAACACCGCGCCCAACGCCAGGCACACAGCCGTCCAAATGCGGTTGAGCCGCCGCTCGCGGTCGGGCAGGCGACGCGTCACCCGGCGCGAAAAGCCGTTGTCCGCCACGTCTATCTTATTCTCGTCAAAGAACTTACTTACCAAAAGTTCATCCCTATCATCCATCATATCCGTTCTCCCTTAAATACGTTGCAAGTTTGGATTTGCCACGGTGAAGGTGCGACTTCACCGTGTTTTCAGTCATTCCGCTTATCTCGGCGATGCGTTTTACGGGCTGTCCCTCCATCAGCCTGAGCGTGACGCAGAGCCGCTCTTCCGGCATCAGTAGTCTCAAGCCCGAGTAGATGTCAATCTTCAGTCCCTTGTCTGAGGCTCCACCGTCGATGCGTTCGGCGCGTGCGTCAATACCTTCGGTCTGTTTTCGCGACCTAACGTTGTCCAAGAGCACGCGGTAAGCTATGCGGTACAGCCAAGGGGCGAATCCGCCCACGTTGCGGAAAGAGGCGACATGCGTGTACGCCTTGATGAAAGTCTCCTGCGCCAAGTCGTCGCTCAGAGGCGCGTCGCCCAGCGTCTGCGCCATGAAGAAACGGCGCACAGGCTCCTGGTACTTCCTCACAAGCGCGTCAAAGGCGCGCTTGTCGCCGAAAGCGGACACACGGGCTACAAGCGATATGTCGCTGAGAGATTTCATCTTAAACCGCCGTCAATCGTCTCTTCCTTGTCTTCAGACTCGTCCCTGCGCCTCGACGTGCGCCCTATCAAGGCCTGTCCGGCACCGTAAATGGCTATCATGAAGCCTATTCCGCATAACGTATGGTTATGCACGAAGAATGAGAACACTATCACGCCGAGGCCTATCGAGGCTGTGCGCACGCCCTTGCGGAAGAGCCGCTCCTTGCTTTCAAACGTGTCCCTGAACAAATCCTTCGGCAGAGACACACCTTTCTCGACAGCCTGCTCCATTATCCTGTAACGGTCGTTGTGCCGCCTGAACAGGAAGTAGAATATAAAGCATACCAGGACTATGGGCGATGCCACGGCCACTATGCACAATATGACGCAGAATATCGCCACAATAATGCCGCCGGGGTTCTTCGTTGTAAGATATGCCATAAGCGTGAAAGGGCCGTCGACAGCTCTCCAAGCGGGGATGTCTTCCCGCCAGCCATCACTTGCCGAAGCCTCGGCAAAGCCGGAATCTGCGGCCGAGGCTACGCCCGTCGCTGCGCCCTCATACGCCTTTACGTCACCAGTATCTGCGGCCGCGACAGCCCGCACGGCCTGCTTTGCCGGCTTTCCTGCCGGTGCCTGGGCCTGGACAGACAGGCCGAGCGATAAAAACATCACAAATGTTGCAATCAGTTTTTTCATGTCTTCTTGTCTTTTGTTTCTGTATTACAGACGCTCAAAAGTGCCTGAAAGTTGCATCCGGCGGCAAGAAAAAGTATGTTTTAACAAACGTTTGCACTTCAACGGTTCCGCCCTTCGCATCCGTCCTTGCAACGCATTGATACACAACGCGTTGCAAAAGGCCGTCTTTTGGAGTGCGATTTGCGGCCTTTCAGCCCGCGATTGACGGCCTTTTGGAAGCTAAAAGACGGCCTTTCGCAAACCTGTCTTTGCCCCACCAGTGCGCAAAGACAACCGTATGCCAAGAAAAAACATGATGTTTTAACATTATGACGGCATGTGTATTAATGTTTTTTCGTACTTTTGCGTTCAGGTAATCGACGCATTACCGCACACAAGACATTATCGAATTTATGAAAGTAGGATTATTCATACCGTGCTATGTGGACGCCCTTTACCCCGAAGTGGGCGTTGCGGCGTACAAGCTTCTGCGTCACTTGCAGGTAGACGTGGACTACCCCATGGGCCAGACTTGCTGCGGACAACCCATGGCCAACGCCGGTTTCGAGAGCAAGGCGGAGGCCCTGGCCGGCCGCTATGACGACATGTTCAAGGGCTACGACTATGTGGTTGCGCCCTCGGCCAGCTGCACCGCGTTCATCAGACTCAACCATCCGCGCCTCATGAAAGGCAAGGACAAATGTGAGGCGGCCGGAAAGACGACGGACATATGCGAGTTCCTGCACGACGTGTTGCAGGTGAAGTCTCTTCCGGGCAGGTTCCCCCACAAGGTGAGCCTGCACAACTCGTGCCACGGAGTGCGCGAACTCGGCCTGTCTTCGCCATCAGAGCGCAACATCCCGAAGTTCAACAAGATAAAAGACCTGCTTTCGCTAGTCGACGGCATAACCGTCGTCGAGCCGGAACATGTCGACGAGTGCTGCGGCTTCGGCGGCATGTTCTCCGTGGAAGAGCCTGCCGTGTCGACGCGCATGGGCATCGACAAACTGGAAAGACACATCGCCACGGGCGCAGAATACATAACCGGGCCTGACAGCTCGTGCCTGATGCATCTCGAAGGAGTGCCCGCAGGCAGAAGAAAGACATTAGATTCATCCACGTTGTACAAATATTAGCGGCAGGACTATGAGCACACAACATTCAAAAGCGGCCCGGCAATTCCTTGAAACCAACAGGAACGCAAGCTGGCACGACGACACATTCTGGGCCCTACGCGCCAAGCGCGACGACATGGCGCACCAACTTGACGAATGGGAAGAGCTACGCGACATGGCAAGCGCCATAAAACGCCACACCGTGACACACCTCGACAAGTATCTTGAACAGTTCGCCGACAACGCCGAAAAGAACGGCGTGCACGTACACTGGGCAAAAGACGCGGCCGAGTTCAACTCCACCGTGCTCTCCATCCTGCGCCGACACGGCGTGAAGAAAATGGTTAAGAGCAAGTCGATGCTCACCGAGGAGTGCGGCATGAACGGCTATCTGGAGAGCAACGGCATAGACGTCGTGGAGACAGACCTCGGCGAACGCATCCTGCAACTGATGCACAAGAAGCCGTGCCATATCGTCGTTCCGGCCGTGCATATAACCCAGGAAGAGGTGGGAAAGCTGTTCGAGGAGAAGCTGGGGAGCGAGAAAGGGAACTATGACCCTACTTACCTGACATACCAGGCACGCCTGAGCCTGCGCAACGAGTTCATGACAGCCGGCGCGGGAATGACCGGCGCAAACTTCGGAGTGGCCGAAACGGGCGACGTGGTGGTATGCACCAACGAAGGCAACGCCGACATGTCCACATCCATGCCGCTGCTCCACATCGTGGCGATGGGACTGGAAAAGGTGGTGCCAGACTACCGTTCGCTGGCTGTTTTCCAGCGTCTGCTGTGCCGCGCGGCCACGGGGCAGCCAACCACATCTTTCACATCACACTTCCGCAAGCCGCGCCCGGGAGCCGAGATGCACATCGTCCTCGTCGACAACGGCCGCACCGACATCATTGCCGACCCTCTGCACTGGGAAACGCTGAAGTGCATACGCTGCGGTTCATGCATGAACACGTGCCCCGTGTACAGGCGCAGCGGAGGATATTCGTACACGTACTTCATACCGGGACCTATCGGGATAAACCTCGGAATGCTGAAAGACAAGGCGAAGTATGCCGACAATGTGAGCGCATGCACACTGTGTTGCTCGTGCGACAACGTGTGCCCAGTCCAGGTGAACCTGTCAGAACAGATATACCGCTGGCGGCAGACGCTCGACTCGATAGGCAAAGCCGACAAGATGAAGAAGGCCATGTCCGTGGGCATGAAGTACCTTTTCGAGAGGCCGCGGCTCTACAACACCGCACTTAAATTCGCCTCACTGGCCAACCACGTGCCGCGCGCGCTGATGTACAACAGCCTCAACGCATGGGGCTACGGCCACGAGATGCCGCGCTTCAGCAAGACTCCGTTCCATGAGACGGCCAAGAACTTGATGAGAAACAATAATGAAAAGGAGAAGAAATGAGCACCAAGGAAGAAATACTTGCCGCATACCGGCGCAACAAGAACGCCGTAAAAGAATATGACATGCCAGACCTTGACCGTCTGAAAGGCGTGGAGTACGCCGACCCCGTGGCCCGGTTCATCGACATGAGCAAGTCTGTCGGCGCGGACGTTGTGACGCTTGAGCCTGGCGCGGACATCAACAATGTCATAAAAAAGGCTTATCCCGAGGCGAAAGTCTTTGCCGGCAACGTGCCGGGAATAACCATAGCGCAGCTCAATCCTGACACAGTAAGCTCCGCGCAGGAGCTTAACGGCACCGACGTAGGCATTGTCCGGGGCGAGATCGGAGTGGCCGAGAACGGCTGCATATGGGTTCCGCAGACGATGAAGGAGCGCGCCGTGTGCTTCATATCGGAGTATCTCGTAATCCTGCTGAGCCGCAAGAACATCGTGAGCAACATGCACCAGGCTTACCGCAGGGTGGAGATGACCGGCTACGGATACGGCTGCTTCATCTCGGGACCGTCCAAAACGGCCGACATAGCACAGGCTCTCGTCATGGGAGCGCAGGCCGCACGCGGAGTGACCGTAATCCTGACGGACTGACGGCGCACATCTCACCAACACCGATGCATGACCGGAAAAAACGCAAAGCTCCGCCTTTTTCACTTGAAAAGAGCGGAGCTTTTAAGTTCGCCACAAGCAAGTAAAAAACGTTTGGCAAACAATTACAAACCACATGGTCACAACGCGTTTTGCAAAAGACGGCAAACGACGTTGCAAAAGGCCGTCTTTCAGCGTGCGATTGACGGCCTTTCGCAGCCTGAAAGACGGCCTTTTGCAAACCACTTGGCAACACGCTGAAAATCAAGGCATTACCAGCCACATTGCAAAATAAAACAAGCAAAGCCCCGTTATATGCATTAAAATGATTAACTTTGCCGTTAGCCAACGGCCGCCAGACCGTTCATGCAAAACCAAACCACGATGAAACACCATGTAGGAAAAATCATTGACCTGCCCAGGATAACCGACCCCAGAGGCAACCTGACCGTGGCCGAACAGACAGGCAATGTGCCGTTCGCCATAAAAAGAGCCTATTGGGTGTACGACGTGCCTGGAGGCGAAAGCCGCGGAGGCCACGCCCACAAAGAGTGCAAGGAGCTTATCGTTGCCGTAGGCGGCAGCTTCAACGTGACGCTGGACGACGGATCGCGCCGCGAGACCTACCTGCTGAACCATCCTTACCAGGGACTTCTCGTAGACACGGGCACATGGCGCACGCTCGACGACTTCTCGTCGGGGGCGGTGTGCCTGGTACTTGCATCCGAGACTTACGACGAAGGCGACTACATACGCGACTATGACAAGTTTTTAGAGTACGTGAAATGATAAAGACATTCGACCTAAAGAAGATCAACGCGCTTCATTCAGAAGACATTGCCGAGGCCATGGACCGAGCCGCCCGCAGCGGATGGTACATACGGGGGGAAGAGACCGCGCGCTTCGAGGCCGAATACGCCGCCTACACGGGCACGCGCCACTGCGTAGGATGCGGCAACGGGCTGGACGCGCTGACGCTCATCATGCGCTCATACATGGAAATGGGCGCGATGGCCGGCGGCGACGAGGTGATAGTTCCGGCCAACACATACATCGCGTCGATGCTGGCCGTGACGCGGTGCGGACTGAAACCGGTGCCCGTGGAGCCGCGCATCGACACGCTGCAGATAGACGACAGCCTCATAGAACAGCACATAACGCCGCGCACACGGGCCGTAATGGCCGTCCACATGTATGGCCGCTGCGCCTACACCGGGCGCATGGGCGACATCTGCCGGCGGCACGGCCTGAAGCTGATTGAGGACAACGCCCAGGCCCACGGATGCGAATACCGCGGACGCAAGACGGGGTCGCTGGGGCATGCTGCCGCCCACAGCTTCTATCCCACAAAGAACCTGGGGGCATTGGGAGACGCCGGCGCGGTGACTACTGACGACGGTGAGCTGGCCGAATGCGTCCGCACGCTGGCCAACTACGGCTCGGCACGCCGCTATGTGTTCGACATGGCCGGAGTGAACAGCCGCATGGACGAGATTCAGGCGGCCGTGCTGTCGGCCAAGCTGAAGCGTCTTGACGAAAACAACGCCGCTCGCCGCCGCAACGCGCGATATTACATGGAGCACGCAAGCAACCGGCTGATAACTCTGCCAACAGCGGAATATGCGGAAAACAGCGTGTTCCACATATTCCCCGTGCTGTCAAAAGAGCGCGACAGGCTGCGCCGCTACCTCGAAGAGAACGGCGTACAGACGGACATCCACTACCCCATTCCGCCACACAAACAGAAATGTTACCGCGCGCTTGCAAACCTAAGCCTGCCCATAACCGAGCAGATTCACCGCGAGGAACTGAGCCTGCCCGTGAACCAGAGCCTGGAAACACATGAGATCGAGACAATAACACGACTGCTTAACGACTTCAGATAAATGCACATAAGCGAAATTTCACCCACAGAGTATGCGTCGGCGTTCGGCCAAACAGGGCATGTGTTCAACTCTGTAGCCTTCTCCGAACTCAACCGGAGCAAGGCCTCCGCCCTACACTACCTGGCGTTCTGCGACACGAAAACACGCTTCGGCCTGATTCTGGGCGAGCGCGGCGACGGCCTGTACAGTCCGTTCTCGGCACCGTTCGGCGGCTTCGAGCAGAACGGACGGCAACGTCTGGAAAAGATGGAAGAGGCCGTAATAGAGCTGAAGGCATATGCCGCCGGCGACAAAGCCAGGCCGGGCAAGGCAGTACACATCACCCTGCCGCCGCCGATATACGGCGGAAGCGAGCCCGCGAAGTGGGCCAACGTGATGCAGAGACACGGCACACTGGAGCACATCGACCTAAACTATCACTTCGACCTGACGCAGACCACACGCTATGAAGACGTGGCAGAACGCAACGCAAGGAAGAACCTGCACCGCGCCCTGCGCGAAGACTTCGGCTTCACCAGGCTCGACAGCACAAGCGGAGATGACATAGAACGCGCCTACCGCATAATAAAAGCCAACCGCGAGGAGCACGGATATCCGTTGAGAATGAGCCTGCAGGCCGTAAAGGACACAGCCAGGACGCTGCATGCCGACTTCTTCGCAATGACACTCAAGGGCAAGGACGTGGCCGCCGCGCAAGTGTTCCACGTAGCCAAGGACGTGGCCCAAGTGATATATTGGGGAGATCTGCACGCATATTCTCACCTCAGGACAATGAACAGGCTGGCCTACGAGATGTTTTCTTACTACCACGGACAAGGTCTAAGGATCCTAGACATCGGCCCGTCAACCGTGAACGGCGTGCCCAACCATGGACTGTGCAGTTTCAAGGAAAGCATAGGCTGCCTGGCAACGCCCAAATTCAGCTTCACGATATGAAAAAGTCAAACAGAAAAACGGTAAAAAAATAAAACGGTAAAAACAATCGCGAAACGCACGACTTGCATTTTTACCGTTTTACCTTCTTACCGTTTTACCTTCTTAAAATTAAAGTATTCTGCCGCAAAGACGGAAATTCAATACCGGATAAACAGTTATCTTACTGAGCGCTTCCATAAGTCCGCCGTCATCACTGCCCAAGTCTTCACTGGTAAGTTCGTCTCCGTTACAGTAAAGTTTTGGCGACCCCCAGAACATCACACCTGCCTCAAACATGAAACCGATGCGCTTCTTGGGCACTGCACGGCCGACACCTATGCCCAAGTAAGGCTTGAACGAGGCGGTCTTTATCTCCGCACTGATGTTTCCGTTCTGGTCTGGAGTGAGCAAATAGTCGCCCATTTCATAACCAATCATGTTGTCAGGGTGATCCCTGTTGTACTCAGTGATGCCCATAAGCAGGCCGTCCTGCTTGTTGTAAGCCTTGATTATGGCCGACGTTCCGAAGTAAGCACCGGCCGTAATGTGGAACGAACTCTTCTTGAACGGGAACACATCGAACAGCAGTTTGCCGTGAGTGAAGCCTATCTTAGCCTCAATCTCAGCCGTCTCAGGTATGTCATAACCCGAGGCACTTGGCAGTTCGCTGATGTCAAGTTCGGTGTCAAACTTTATCGACGGCATGAAGCTCATACCTGCACGAACCTGCACATAGTTGCCGATAGGTGCCGCAACGTCGAATCCCACACCGGGAGTTCCAGCCGTAACGCCCACCGAAAGATGGTTAAAAATGTTCTTGTCTTCATCTTGCGCATTGACTGTCAATGCCACGAAGAGCATTGCTACGGGCAAAATAAGATGTTTCAGTCTCATAATGAAATTGCTTTTAAATTGTTAATATAAAGTTTTATCAAATCCGTCCAATGCTAAATTATGTAAACAAAACGGGTACAAATCAGCCTAAATAAGACCAAAACCGTCCTGTTTTTCTGCAAAGTTAAGTTAATATAGTTAATCATCCAACATTTTGTCTAAAAACTTTAAAATAATTAGTAACTTTGCATTATCAAGAATTTACATTCATACAATGACTCTGCCCAAAGACTTCATCACGCAGACCAAAGCCGCCTTAGGCGACAGACTTTGGCAAATCCTGGCCGACGGACTGGCCGCTGAACCGCCAGCAAGCATAAGGACAAATCCATATAAGTGCGCCGACGGCGAGTGGGAAGTGGGCAGTAGCGACGGACGTGTGCCTTGGTGTGCCGACGGATATTATCTTTCGGCACGACCAAACTTCACGTTCGATCCGATGCTGCATGCCGGCATGTACTACGTGCAGGAAGCCTCGTCAATGTTTCTCGACCGCGTATTGCGCCAATATGCGGCTGACGGACCTGTAAGAATGCTTGACATGTGCGCCGCTCCGGGTGGAAAATCGACCGTAGCGCGTGCCGCCCTGCCCGAAGGCAGCCTTCTGGTAAGTAATGAACCGGTGCGCCAACGAGCCAACATATTGGCCGAAAACATGCAGAAGTTCGGTCACCGCGATGTCATCGTGACCAACAACTATCCGCAAGACTTCGCACACAGCGGCATCGTCTTCGACATAATACTGGCCGATGTGCCGTGTTCAGGCGAAGGAATGTTCCGCAAAGACCCTGCCGCCATTGGCGAATGGAGCCTGCAAAACGTGGAAAAATGCTGGCGACTGCAACGCGAAATCGTTGCTGACGCATGGCGATGCCTGCGTCCGGGAGGGCTGTTCATCTACTCGACTTGCACTTTCAATACCAAGGAGGACGAACTGAACGTAATGTATATGTGCGAAGAAATGGGCGCGGAAGTGCTCAATGTCGACATCAACGACAGTTGGAGAATAACAGAGTCGGCGTTCACAGGCTTCGACAAGCCCGTATACCGCTTCATCCCCGGACTCACACGAGGCGAAGGACTGTTCATGGCTGTAATGCGCAAGCCTGAAAACGGACACGCCGAAAACATCAGCCAAAAGACTAAAAAGGCTAAGAAGGAACGCCATCAAAAGCGCGACAACGGGGTTGCCTGTACCTGCATGAAATGGCTCAGACGGCCAGACGACTTCAACACAGCCGTGAACGGGAACACGATAACTGCCATTCCACGTTCATGGGAACCTCTTTACAACATCATTAACAAAAGCCTCAACGTCTTGTCAGCCGGCGTCACGCTTGGAGAAATGAAAGGCAAAGACATCATTCCGGCGCAAGCATTGGCCTTGTCGACAAGCATTGACCGCTCAGCCTTTCCAAATGTCGAACTTGACTACGCTCAAGCCGTCAGCTATCTGCGCAAAGAGGCCGTTCCATTGGCGGAGGGCACACCTTGCGGACACGTTCTCATGACATACAAAGACATACCGCTGGGGTTTGAAAAAAACATCGGGAACCGCGCCAACAACTTGTATCCGGCCGAATGGAAGATAAAAAGCACGCACACGCCGGAAGGGAACAACGAAATCTTAAATCAAGTATCAAGAGACAGAATTTAAGGAAATACGCCATGACCGCATTGGCTTGTTTGTCCAATCGGATTTACTTGGCTTATTCAACAATCAAACAATAGAGCAATGAAACAATATCTTGACCTGCTCAACCGCATAATGACGGAAGGCATAAAGAAGCACGACCGCACGGGAACGGGCACAATAAGCATCTTCGGAAACCAAATGCGATTCAATCTCGAAGACGGTTTTCCACTGCTTACGACGAAAAAGCTGCATCTGAAATCAATCATCTACGAGCTGCTGTGGTTCCTTCGCGGCGACACAAACGTGAAATACCTACAGGAGCACGGAGTCAGCATATGGGACGAATGGGCAGGAGACGACGGCGAGCTAGGCCCCGTCTACGGTCACCAGTGGCGCTCATGGCCAGACAATAACGGCGGACACATCGACCAGATAAAGAATGTTGTGGAACAGATACGCAACAATCCGGACTCGCGCCGCATGATAGTGAGCGCATGGAACGTGGCCGAGATCAGCCAGATGCACCTGCCGCCGTGCCACTGCCTGTTCCAATTCTATGTTGCGGACGGGCGCCTCAGCCTACAGCTTTACCAACGCAGCGCCGACACTTTCCTCGGAGTGCCGTTCAACATTGCGTCTTACGCCCTGCTGTTGATGATGACGGCGCAGGTAACGGGGCTGAAGCCGGGCGACTTCATACATACAACAGGCGACACACACCTGTACCTCAACCATCTGGAACAGGTCAAACTGCAACTTACGCGTGAGCCAAGGCCACTGCCCAAGATGACCATCAACCCTGACGTAAAGGACATTTTCGACTTCAGATACGAGGACTTCAAGCTTGAGAACTATAACCCCTGGCCGCACATCAAGGCCGAAGTGAGCGTGTAATAAATTAAGAATCAAGAGTTAAGAATTAAGAAAATCATCAGCAATTCATGTTTTCTTAATTCTTAACTCTTGATTCTTAATTTTCCAACAATAAAAAAGTATTACCATGCGAGTATCAATCATCGCCGCAGTGGCACGCAACCGCGCCATCGGCAAGGACAACAAACTGCTGTATTGGCTGCCCGACGACCTCAAACGCTTCAAGGCCTTGACTACCGGGCACACCATAATAATGGGGCGTAAGACGTTCGAGTCGCTGCCGAAGGGCGCACTTCCCAACCGCCGCAACATCGTGCTGAGCCGCACCCGGCAAGAATTCCCTGGCTGTGACACTTTTCCATCGCTCGAGGAAGCACTAAGACGCTGCTCCGACGAAGAAGACATTTACATAATAGGCGGCGCAGAAGTCTACGCACAGGCCATCGACCGAGCCGACCGCCTCTGCCTGACTGAGATAGCCGACACGCCAGATGGCGCCGACGCGTTCTTCCCTGAATACAGCGGTTGGCGCGAGACATGGCGTGAAGAGCATGCCCGCGACAAACGCCACGAACATGATTTTGCCTTCGTCAACTATGCAAAAAGCTGACTGATGATAACACGCTGACAGACAGGCGTTTACCTGTCGTCATCCCAAAGGCCGTTTTTTACAATGTAAAAGACGGCCTTTTAGAATACAAAAGACGGCCTTTTACGATGCGAAAGGCCGTCTTTTGCCAAGTATTGAACATATTGCGATTTGGCAGGCAGCAGCCGGCTATCTGCCACCAAGATGTTTCTTCACATTTTCCTTGAGGTTCCCTTTGCTGTAACCGCTCCACTGCGTGGTCATGGTTCCTTGCGGAGAAACCAGCACATAATGGGGAATGCCCCACACGCCATACTTCGCTGCTATACCGCTTCGCCCTTTCTGGTCGTTCAGGTTGTACCATGTCATACCATGCTTTGGCGACTCTTGCTTCCATATCTCCTTCGTATCGAGCGACAGGCTGACAATAACGAGAGAGTCTTTGTAGGCTTCGGCCACCTCTTTCATCTCCGGAATGGCCTGCAAGCAAGGGCCGCAACCGATGCTCCAGAAGTCTAACAAAATGTATTTTCCTTTGAAGTCAGCCAAGTGATGAACACCTCCGTCGATGTCAAACAAGTCCCCGTCGGCGGCAGTCTCGCCCTTTGCAATTTCCTTCGGGGGATAAACCGTTATGCCTATTTCGCTCCCCGTCATCGTGTTCTTCCACTTGTCAGGCAGCCGGTCATACAGTTCCCTTACGGCGTTCATGCCTTTTTCGTTGTCATAAGATTTCGCAAAGATGGCGTTTCCGTTCAACTCTTCCATCCAAGCGTCGTCAACCTCCATGCCGGCCATGACCGCAGTCTCAGCCATTATCACACTGTCCATCGCCATGCACTTGTCTTTATCAAGACTGTCGAGCTTTGCCTGTACGGCGGCTTTGTCCCCATCAGCCAACGTTCCGCTCCTCATCATTGAACGAAGAGCGTCAACATGAATGTCGATAAGCTGTATCCTGTCCCACCACTTACGCGCCGCCATGACTATTTTCTGCCTGGTCTGCTGTTCGGGAATGTCGCTCTCAACATCCCAAGTGTACACGAGCATGCCGTCGCCTGATATGTTTATATGGCTTCCGGGACGTACATAAACGTCAAGAATCATGCTTACGGTGTCGCCCTTCATGGCAAATAGCGTCATCGGCTCCACTCCGTTGCCCGTTGTTTCACCGCTGAACCTGAACCTGTTACCGGTTATCGTGTCGCCGTCAACAACCTTAAGGATGTCTCCTATATTACGGAATAGCTTTACAAACGTGCCCTCCGGCACATTCTTTATTGTCCCTTCAATTACATAACGATCTTGCGCTTGCATCGCAATGAATGCCGAAACAAGCGAAACAACAATTATAAACCTTTTCATATACTACATGTCATTCTTCATCATGTTCCGCATCGTCTACCGGCATGTCGATAATCGGCAGCTGACGACTGAACGCCGAGTTAAACGAAATAATCGTTTCGCTCCTTGAAAGGCCGAGAGGCTGCAGGCGGTCATGTATGATGTTGAGCAGGTGATGGTTGTTTACAGCGTATATCTTGATGAACATGTCGTAGTCGCCGGTGGTATAATGGCATTCCACAACTTCCGGAATCTTCCTCAATTCGTCGACAACCTCGTCGAATTTTTCAGGGTTTTTCAGGTTAAGTCCCATGTAGGCGCATGTCTCATAACCTATTTTCTCCGGGTCGATGATAAACTTCGAGCCTTTCAACACACCCATGTTGTTGAGCTTCTGTATGCGCTGATGGATGGCTGCGCCGCTTACATTGCACGAACGAGCCACCTCCAAGAACGGTATCCTCGCGTCTTCAGCTATCAGTTTGAGGATCTTCTTGTCTAATGAATCTAAATTGTGATGTGCCATTTAATACTTGGTTTTTACATTGATGTTAACTTGTAACAATGAGGTAAAAGGCTTTACGCCAAATACATATCATTGAATACTTGGCACAAAGATACGATAAAAATATTATTTTTGCAATAAACCGTAAGCAAAAAATCCGCCAAAGGCTATGAATTAAAACTTTACAAGGTGTAAGAATTCTATTTCTTTCCTTTTTGAGTGGCAGAATAATTTATCCTTAACGCCCCGGCACGGCGCAACGCCTGGCGCACATCCGACATGATTCCCATCTCCGTCTCACGGTCAGCTTTTATCGAGACGCTCATCGCCTTGGCGTCTTCCGGCGACATCCGGCGGCGTTCTTCAGCCACATAATCGGTCACATCGTCGACATTCGCATACTTGTCGTTAAGCTGTATACGCGTACCGTCGCCTACGGTGTTGCGCATTTCGTCGGCCGGTTTGCCTATATAAATATATGTCACGGCAGATTTCTTAACAAGCTTTGTCAGCTCCGTGCCTTCGGGCACACGGTATTTCACCTTCAATGTGACCTCCCTCATGTGTGTAACGGTTATGAAAAAGAAGAGAACGGTGAAAATCAGGTCTGGCAAAGCCGCCGTATTAAGCATCGGCACTTCACGGCGACGGCGGTTGAACAGGCTCATCTGCCACCTCCTTCCTTCTCGCCGGCATAAGTCTCGGTTATGCGCTGTGGATAGAAAGCCCTCACTTTTTCGCGCTGCTCGGGCGTACACATGCCGTATGCACGGCCAAACCGCTTGACGGCATAGCTGTCGCGCAGCACGTTATAGGCTGCGGCAATCTCGTTCTGCACGTTGAAATAGGCTTCATACGAAGACCGCCGGTCTACGTCAATCATAATTATGTGGTTACGCCTGTCGGCCGCATTTGCCACAAACGCCGCCACTCTTTTGCGCAATTGGGCAAGTTCCAGCGGCTTGCCGTCAGCCAGCAAGCGGCTGTCAGCTGTGATTTGGAGAGACAAGACATTGCTCTTTTCTATCTCGGTCATTTCCCGCCTGTCTTCATTCTCCAGCGGAGGAAGCATGCGCGTCAAGCCCTTGTCAGCGTCCATAGACGTCATGATAAGGAAAAACACCAGCAGGATGAACGATATGTCGGCCGTCGATGTGGTGTTAAGCTGCGGAACCGTGCGCTTGTCGCGATGCAGAATCATTTACGAGTCATGTTCTTTATCTTCCTGACACCTGTTTTCCTGCAATATCCCGAAAGACCTAACGCCACGCCGCAAACGGCTACGCCCAGGAGTACAAACGAGGTATTGATGAACATGTCGGTAGCTTTCAGCCAGAACTTGTCGGCATACGCTACCCCGTTGACGGTCACAGGCTCGGCGGAACCAGACAGAAACGTGACCAGAAGACTTGCAAAGAGGAGTGCGGCAGTGCCCCATGCAATCCTGGCCGACGGTATGTTGTTGGCGGTTTCCTGCGCCTTGTCCCTCATCTTCAGGCTTAGCGCTACGGCGACGACGGCCAACAAGGCTGCAAGAGCCACAAGCACGTAAATGAACACCAACACAAGGTCGGTCAGCCGTGGGGCGTTAAACTCGGGGTTCTCGCCATACGGCACGTCGTAACCTATCAGGAAGAACGCGCCGAACACTATTACGGCCAGAGCCACAAGCACGTAAAGCACACGTGTCGACACTTGTTCGGTGGTCAGTTTGTCAAGTCCGTGCAATCCTGTCATGGTCATTTTGTCAACTTATATTTCATTATTATGTCCAAAAGCGATATGGCAGACTCTTCCATCTGGCTCGTGAGATGCTCTATCTTGGACAAAATGTAATTGTAGAACACCTGCAGAATCAGCGCGGCTATCAGTCCGAATATGGTCGTAATCAGAGCCACCTTCATTCCGGCGGCCACAATCGTGGGGCTTATGTCGCCTGCCTGCTGTATCTGTTCGAAAGCCATCACCATGCCTATCACCGTGCCGAGGAATCCCAGGGACGGAGCCATGGCTATGAACAACGTTATCCACGAGCAGCCTTTCTCAAGATTGGCGGCCTGCACCGAGCCGTAGGACGTTATGCTCCGCTCGATATCCTCCATTGAATCATCTATGCGCGTAAGCCCCTGGTAGCATATTGAAGCCACGGGGCCACGGGTCTCGCGACACACGGATTTTGCCTCCTCGATGTCGCCCTGCATTATTTGTGTCTCAAGGTCGGCCATCAGCTTCTTTGCGTTTATCTCTGAAAGGGTGAGGTATATTATGCGTTCTATGCAGAAAGCCAGACCAAGCACCAAAGCCAACGCTACGAAAGACATGAAGCCGGCGCTTCCTTCGATATACTTTGTCTTCAGCATCTTGTGGAAGCCGACAGCCTCTACGGGTACCATCACAGAGTCAGGCGCTTCCGCGCTTTCCAGCCCGAGCGTGTCGTCAAGCAGCGCCCCGGCCGCAGAATCGGCCTCTGCCACAGCCGCGCTGTCACCCACAGCGGCCGTCACTGGCGTTTGCACTTTGCCGCCCTGGGCTTGCGCACAATGGCATTGAGTAAAAGCAAGGAGTGTGATTATCGCAATCTTAGCAAACAGATTGTCCATAACTTAAGGATTAAAGAAATTCGCGGAGAGAGGGGGATTCGAACCCCCGATACGCTTTTGGCGTATACACGCTTTCCAGGCGTGCCTCTTAAGCCACTCGAGCATCTCTCCCTGACTCAGCAAAAAACGGTCAAGGTTTCGGCTTGCAAAATTATCTCATTTCCTTTTATTTCACGAATAAAATCACATCTTTTTTGCTTTTGCAAGCTATTTTTTCCTATTTTCACACTCTTCCGGCGGCGTTGCGCCGCCTGTCAGGGCATGGCTGCGGCGGTAGTCTGACGGCGAAAGGCCGGTGTGCCGCTGCACGTAGCGGCTGAAATAAGACAGCGACGAGAAGTTCATACGCTCCGCTATGTCTGACAGGGGCTTGTCTTTCTGCATAAGCAGGCGCGTCACCTCGCCGAGCGTGAAGCGGTCTATCCAGTATGTAGCTGACCTGCCGCTCGCCTTGCGGCACACATCCGAGAGGTAATTAGGCGTAATGAAGAGGCGCGAGGCGTAATATTCCATATCCCTGTGGACTATGTACTCGCCGCTGTAAAGCATCTCGACGAACCGTCGCAACAGGCGTTGCGTGCTCTCGGGAACGTCGTTCCACCGCCTGCCGCGAGCGTGTATGTCGTAGAGGTCGAGCACGTGGGCCATGAGCAGATGGCCCAGCATCTCGTCGCGGAACTGGTGGGCCACGCTGCCATTCATGCGGCGGCGGAGCGTCTGCATGGCCTCGCGGCATGTGGCGAAGTCGTCTTCCGAGAGGCGCATCACGGGGTTTTGCAGCAGCGAGAGGTGCCCTATTATGCCGTAATTGCTGCGCAGGGCCAGCGAGGCCACAAAGCGCTCGCTGAGGCTCATCACTATCGACTCGGCGTCGGGCGACTCGGCGAACGACGACACCAGCGCCCCGTCTGGCAAAATGACGTAATCGCGTGCGGCCACGTTGTAGCCTACGCCGTTCAGCATGAAGCTCATGCCGCCGCGCAGGCACAGAATGTGGAGCACTCGTCCAGGCTTGCAGGCCTGGTCGAAGCCTGTGACGCCGTCGGCAAAGACTATTCCCGTGTCAGCGTTTTCCCCTTTTTTGTAAAGTGTGTCATGTCCGTCAGCCATTGCTTGTCACATCATATGTTTTTCTGTTTACAGTGTTCGGCAAGGTGTTTTGCAACCAGTTGATAATCAGTACGTTACCGGCAATCTTGCAAAAGGCCGTATTCCGCTTTCTAAAAGACGGCCTTTCATCGCCTCGTTGACGGCCTTTCACACGGCCAAAGGCCGTCTTTTGCAAACCGTTTGGCCGCCTATCGCAAAGCATGCGGCAGCCTGAGTCCATGCCGGCAGCTGTTGTCCGCATGCAAAAATACCAAAAAATCCGCGAAAAGTGAAAATAGTTCCACGTTTTTCACAACATCTTTTCACCGGCACAAGAGTAACTTTGCACATGAAACGAAAAACCTAACAATATGAAAGAAACAAGACTTAACAACGGCGTAATGATGCCGGCGGTGGGCTTCGGGGTGTACCAGATTCCAGTGGAGGACACCGAGCGTTGCGTAAGCGACGCATTGGAAGCGGGTTACCGCATGATTGACACGGCCTCGTCGTATTTCAACGAGCGGCAGGTGGGCGACGCCCTGCGCCACAGCGGACTGCGGCGCGAGGATGTGTTTGTCACCACAAAACTGTGGGTGCAGGACTATGAGTATGACGACACGCTACGTGCCTTCGACCTGTCGATGAAGAAACTCGGGCTCGACTATCTCGACCTGTACCTCATACACAAGCCCTACGGCAACTACTACGCAGCCTGGCGTGCCGTGGAAAGGCTTTACAAGGAGGGGCGCATACGCGCAGTCGGCGTTACGAGCTTCTCAAGCGAACGCCTGCAAGACCTCTTCCTGCACAACGAAGTGAAACCCATGGTGAACCAGATTGAGACAAACCCGCTGCTCCAGCAGCGCGAGGCCAACGCCTTCCTGCGGCAGGAGGGCATACAGCACGAAGCCTGGGCGCCCTTCGCCGAGGGCAGGCGCGACATTTTCAACAACCCCACCGTCAAGGCCATAGCCGAACGTCACGGCAAGACCGCCGCCCAAGTAATGCTGCGCTGGCTCAACCAGCGCGGCGTGGTGGTCATCCCGAAAAGCGTGAGCAAGGCGCGCATGGCCGAGAATCTGGACATCTTCGACTTCACGCTTGACGACGGGGAGATGCGCCGCATGGCCGTGCTCGACACGGGAAAGAGTCCCATATACGACGACCAAGACCTGCCGACGGTACGCGGAATAGGAACTTATAAGATACATTAATTAAAAGACACCCACCCCAACCCCTCCCCAAGGGAGGGGCTTTGATATGCCTCATTGGTATCGGCGGCGTATCCGGCTCATTAGACTTATACGCCATCAAGGGTAATCAAGCTCCCTCCCTTCGGGAGGGTTGAGGTGGGTCTATAAAAGACATGGAAACAATCATTTTAAGCAACGGCGTGGAAATGCCGTTATTGGGCTACGGGGTATATCTCGTAAGTCCGGAAGAGTGTGAACGTTGCGTACTCGACGCGATAAGTACGGGTTACAGGCTGATAGACACAGCCCAGGCATACTACAATGAAGAAGGCGTTGGCGAGGCGACAACGAAGTGCGGCGTACCCAGAAGTGACCTGTTCATCGTCACGAAAGTGTGGATAACCAACACCGGCGAAGACAATGCCGCGCGAAGCATTGACGAGTCGCTGCGCAAGCTGAGGACAGACTACATAGACCTGCTGCTCATCCACCAGCCATACGGCGACGTGTACGGCTCGTGGAGGGCGATGGAGAAGGCTTACCGTGACGGCAAGGCAAGAGCGATAGGCGTCTCCAACTTCCAGAAGGGACGCTTCTATGACTTCGCATACCATGCCGACGTGAAGCCGATGGTGAACCAACTGCAATGCAACACGGCGATGCAACAAAACGGGATGCAGCCCTATTTGGCTGAATATGGCACAAAGATGATGGCCTGGGGGCCGCTCGGCGGACAAGGCTCTGACGCCATATTCAGTAATGAGACATTAAAATCGATTGGCCTGAAGTATGGCAAGACGGCCTCACAGGTGGCCTTGCGCTGGCTCACCCAGCGCGGCATAGTGGCCATACCAAAGAGCACGCACCGTGAAAGGATGACCGAGAATCTTGACATCTTCGACTTCAGCCTTGCCGACTGCGACATGTCGGCCATAGCCCGGCTGAACATGCACGACGAGGGAGCCGTAAACTTCAACGACCCGACGTTCATCAAGATGCTTCTGGACACCTACAAGTAAGCCGCGGCGGCACAATCCGCAATGCCTGCGAAGCCAATCAAAAGAATTGAAGCGAAAAAGGCTGACGAAGAAAAACATTCACTGTCAACTAAAAAACAAAAGGGGCGGTTGCTGGAAAGCACCGTCCCTTTTGCCGTATAAAGGCTTACAAGCCGAACACACGCCTCACATTGCCGTTGGTTGCGGCTGCGACCTCTTCCTCGCTCACGCCGTAACATTCCGCCAGACGCTTCAGCACATACAGGGCGAAGGCACTCTCGTTGCGCTTGCCTCGCATCGGCACGGGAGCCATATACGGCGAATCGGTCTCTATCACGATGCGTTCCAGCGGCACTGCGGCAGGCAACACCTCGGGCAGATGCGACTTTTTGAACGTCAGCACGCCGCCTATGCCCAGCACGAAGTTGTCAAACTGGAGCAGCTCAGCGGCCTCTTTCTCGTTTCCCGTGAAGCAATGGAACACGCCACCTGGCAAGTCTGACTTATAATTGCGGAGCAAATGCACCATCTCGTTTTGCGCCTTGCGGCAATGAATCATGAGCGGCAGACGGCTTTCCACCGACCAGCGCACCTGTTCCTCGAACGCTTCAAGCTGCTCTTTCTCGAACTCGCGGCTCCAGTAATAGTCCAGCCCCACCTCGCCAATGGCTATGAACGGACGGCCGTCGGCATCAAGCCGGGCCTTCATCTGCGCCAACACGCCGCGCCAGTCGGCCTTGACATCCTCCGGATGAAGGCCAATCATCGGGTAAGCGAAGCCAGGATAACGGGCGCACGACGACAACACGGTGTCGACAGACGGCAAATTGACAGCCGGAATGAAAACCTTGTTTACACCAGCGGCCTTTGCACGGGCCACGACTTCATCCCGGTCGGTGTCAAACTCCTCGCCGTCGAGATGTGAATGTGTGTCGATGAAATTCATTGTTTTATATTTATAAAGAAAGGGGAAAGGAGAGAAGAAACAGACATAAATACACCATAACATTGAATTTGGCGGATTTATGACATATCGGCCAACATCTCCTCTCCTTTTTCCCCTACTGCTTTGTTTTCATTCTTACGGTAATAATACACCACTCCAAGCTTTCTGCATAGATCGAAACGCGTTTCCGCAGGCTCATCCTTGAAGTGGTTTTCAATCTGGTTCCACAGCTCCAATATAACCTCGTCAGCCTCCGGACGCACATTCTTGAGGCTTTCCCATACACGAGCCGTGTTGTCTTTGAGCCGCTTATGCTGCTCATAACAGTCCCTGAAGATGTCAAGATGTGTGCCGACCATGCCTATCGTAGGGTTGTATATTGGCCTTCCGCCCTGCTTTACGCGTGCCTTCTCGCCTTCAATAACCTTCTTTCCCCAGTCCAGCAGGCTTTGGGAACTCTTCATGTTGGGCAAGGTAGAAGCGCCCTCTTCCATGCCATAGAGCTTAAGCGAGCCTCTCTTTATCTCTCCGCGCTCAACAGCCATCAGCAAAACCTGCATGAAGTGGCTCACATACATGGCCGCATTGCGCTGCAATTTGCCAATCTTGCCCACGCCTCTGAGCTGAGCCGCGTATGTGAGACGGTATTGCTCGCTGGCCGTAAGCAACCTGTCATAAGCCGACTGGGCGCGATTTATGGTCTGCCAGTCGATAAACCTGTTGCGCACAGTGTATATCTCGTTGCTGTCAAGGATGGTTTTCAACGCACGCAAGCGTGCCGCGTCCGTGTTTGGAAGTCTACGGTAAGGCATTTGTCAGTTGATAATTCACAAAACACAGTTCATGATTCACACCGCATAACGAAGCCGCCTATCCGACAACCATGCAATGCGCATCATGAATCATGCATCAAATCAGTTTTTACGTTTCATCATCTTGTCGGTGTATGCGGCAAGCACAGACTTGCGCTCTTCGGGCATATTGACCTTTGCCAGACACTTGCGGCTCTGCTCAAAATAATACTTTATCTTCTCCTCTGCAAGCCTGCCAATGCCCACGCTGTCGTATATCGCGGTGACGGCGGCGATTTTCTCACCAGGCTCAACGTCTTTGGCTGTTACCCATTTCATAAGTTCCGCACGCTGGGAAACGTCCGCCCGATTGAAAGCGTTTATCAACATGTAGGTCTTCTTGTTGCAGACGATGTCGCCGCCGACGGCCTTTCCGAACACCGACGGGTCTCCGTAAACGTCCAGGTAATCGTCTTGCAACTGAAACGCAAGCCCCATCTGCTCGCCGAACTTGTACAGATTGTCCGCATCCTCGGCCGGGGCATCGGCCAATATCGCACCTATCTTCAGGGCGCATGCAAGCAAAACGCTCGTTTTAAGACGTATCATCTCAATGTATTCGGCCTCGGTCACGTCGGTGCGCGACTCAAAGTCCATGTCGTACTGTTGCCCTTCGCCTATTTCCAAGGCCGTTTCCGTGAACAGGTCGAGCACCTGCTTAAGCTTGTCAGGACGGCATTCAAGGAAATGGCGGTAGGCCAACACGAGCATGCTGTCGCCTGAAAGGATGGCCGTGTTGGCGTTCCACTTCACGTGGACGGTCTGCTTTCCGCGCCTCATGTCGGCGTTGTCCATCAGGTCGTCGTGCAGCAACGTGTAATTATGATATGTCTCTATGGCGCACGCCGACGGCAGAATGCTCTCCGGGTCGTCTTTGTATATGTTATAAGCCATAAGCATCAGCGACGGACGGATGCGCTTTCCGCCCATTGAGAGGACGTATCTCACAGGCTCATAGAGGCTCTGCGGATTGCGCGTATACGGCAAATTGTCGAGATATGAATTGATTTTTTCAAGTATTTGGTCAGCTGTCAACATAGTAAATATGATTTTTTACGGATACAGGTTATGCTTTTTCCTTACAATTTGAACACTATCGGGATGCAGAAATACGTGCGGCATGGTTTGCCCCTATCTTCTCCCGGCTTCCATTTTGGCATGTTCCGCAACACCCGCAAAGCCTCTCTGTCAAGCTCGGGACTGGCCGATTTGACCACCTTGCGGTCTGTTATTGAGCCGTCCTTGTTGACGATAAACGACACAAGCACTGTGCCCTGACGCTTGGCCCGTTGTGCGGCAACGGGATATTTAAGGTTCTTTGTGAGCCATTGCACCAGTGCCGAATACCCTCCGGGGAACTCGGGCAGCCGCTCAACAACCGTGAAGTTCAACGGATTATCGTCATTGCCGCTCACCGCTACGGGCTTTATTGCGGTGGAGGATATGTCGGACGCTTCGCCAAGACCGATTCCGAGCAGTCCCTTCAGGGCCGCGTCGTCTGAACGGGTATTGCCGTTTTCTTTTGCTTCCGTCTTCCTTTCGACCACCTTCAGACGGTCAGAAGAGCCTTTCTTTACGCTCCGCGATGCGGCAACCATGTTTTCACGGTTGACAGCGGGCACCATCTCGATGTCTTGCGACACATCGTCGAGCACGCCGTCATCGGCTTCGGGCAGTCCGCCAAGCGTCGTAAACTCAAGCGCGACAAGGAAAACCGAAAGCGCGACAACCAGTCCCAGAAGGAAGCCCGAGACTCTCCTGTTGTCCAAATCTGCCTTGTATGTCTTCTTTACGTCCACCTGTCACAACCTGCATCGTAAGCCTTTGCACGGCATGTGCATACTAATACGCCTTTTTCGGCGTTATTATGTAAACCAAAGTTCAAGGCTTCGAGTTTTGATGATGCAAATATAGCACAGATATATGAAAATGATGTAACTTTGCGCAAAAATTAATTGATTTAGATGAAAAGAACCGTTTTCCCGTTATTGACGGCGCTTCTGGCATGCACGGCCCAAGCACAAGACAGCCAGACGGCATACAACTTCCTGCGTCTGCCTGTCAGCGCGCACTCGGCGGCACTCGGCGGAGACAACATAACGATAATAGAAGACGACCCTACGCTGGTTTTCAACAACCCGGCACTGCTCTCTTCGGTAAGCGACAAGAGCATAAACCTGAACTTCATGACTTACATGGAAGGCGCAAAGACTGCAAGCGCGTCGTTCTGCAAGATCGTAGCGGAGAAGGCGACGGTGGCCGTCACGGCGCAATACATGGACTACGGCAATATGAAGCAGGCAGACGAGGACAACGTGCTGACGGGCGAATTCTCGGCGAAAGACATCGCCGTGAGCGGCGTTTTCAGCTATATGCTCGGCGATAGGATTGCCGGAGGAATAACGGCAAAGGTGATAAACTCATACATAGGCGACTATTCGTCGTGGGCGGTGGGCGTTGACCTCGGCCTGAACTATTACGACCCGGAGCGCGAATGGTCGCTCTCGCTCGTGGCGAAGAACCTCGGCGGACAGCTGAAAGCATACGACAACAGGTATGAGAAGATGCCGCTCGACGTGCAGCTGGGTGTCAGCAAGCGCTTCGCCGTGCTGCCTTTCAGGCTCTCGGCCACGCTCGTAGGCCTGAACGACTGGGACATTCCGCTGGCAAGCCACCTCGCTGCCGGCGTGGACATCATCCTCTCGCAACAGGTTTACGTGGCCGCAGGCTACAACTTCAGGCGCGCCGACGAGATGAAGACGCTGAAAGGCACCGACGAAGAAAGCTCCCACTGGGCGGGCTTCTCATGCGGCGCGGGCCTGCAGCTTGAGCGTTTCAAGGTGCAAATGGCCTATGGCCGCTACCACGTTTCAGCCGGTTCGCTGCTCATAAACGTGACATACAGCCTATAACTAACAACAAACAATATTTCAAAAGGATGAAAAAGATAACGATAGCAATCGACGGATACTCGTCGTGCGGCAAGAGTACGATGGCCAAAGACCTGGCCCGCGAGATTGGATACGTATATGTTGACACCGGAGCGATGTACCGTGCGGTGACGCTCTTCGCGCTGCGCAACGACCTGTTCGCGCCTGACGGAACAATAAACACGGGCGAACTGGAGGCCAGAATGGGTGAGATAAACATATCGTTCAAATACAATCCCGAGGCGAGCCGCCCCGACACGTATCTCAACGGAGAGCGCGTAGAGGACGAGATACGCACGATGGAGGTGTCGGCACACGTCAGTCCGATAGCCACACTGCCGTTTGTAAGAAAGGCCTTGGTGGCCAGCCAGCAGGCCATGGGCAAGGAGAAAGGCGTGGTAATGGACGGACGCGACATCGGGACAGTGGTATTCCCCGATGCCGAACTCAAGGTTTTCGTCACGGCCTCGGCAGAAGTACGCGCCCAGAGACGCTACGACGAACTGAAGGCCAAGGGCATGGAAGCCGACTATGAGGACATTCTGAAGAACGTGCGGGAGCGTGACTACATTGACTCTCACCGCCCGATCGACCCTCTGCGCAAGGCCGACGACGCCTTGGAACTGGACAACAGCAACATGACGATAGCCCAACAAAAAGCCTGGCTGATGGAAAAATACCGCGAAGCGGCAAACAGATGAAAACCCGATTCATGCCAAACCGCATGCCAAAAGGCCGTCTTTTAGACGGTAAAAGACGGCCTTTTGGCATGCGGTTTGCGGCCTTTCGCAAAGCGCTGAATATCAAGGGGATATATAAACGGTAAAGAACGTGAGTCCGGCATAACAGGGATGTCACACTTGTCAGTCTTTTGCAAGTCAGTGGCAAGTCGTCATTCCGCTGAAAAGCGGAATTCTGGAAGCAGCCATAGAGGTAAGCCGCCGTTACCTTTTCGCCTGGATTCCGCTTTTCAGCGGAATGACGACTTGCCACTGAGCGGCAGAAAAGCAAACGGTAAGAAATTATATAATTGGAAAGATGATTCATTATGCCGAACTCACGGAAAAGGTAAAAAAAGTAAAGAGGTGAAACGGCTGCGCTTGACAGGTTTCACCTCTTTACTTTTTTTACCTTTTTACCGTTACAATACGGTTGCGGCAAGGCGCTTGGCCTTGTCTCTCAGGGCCGTCGTATCGGCATCCGTGTCGCCGTAACAGAGCACAACGCCCATGCGGCGGCCTACGTGCTGATGCTGTTTCCCGAATATGCGCAGGCGCGTATAGTCCTCTTTCAGCACGTCGAGCATGTTGTATTGCGGCTCGTGGTCGGCCTCTTCCTTTGCCAGCACCACGACGCTAGCCCCGGCATGTTCAAGGTGTATGGCTGGAATTGGCAGTCCCATGACGGCGCGGAAGTGCAGTTCAAACTCGTTGAGATTGAGCGTATGGCCGAGAGTCACCATGCCCGTGTCGTGCGGACGGGGTGAAAGCTCGGAGAATATCACGCCCTTGTCCTTACTCAGAAAGAACTCTACGCCCCATATTCCGGCACCGGTCAGCGCACCGGTCACGGCCTCGGCCATGCGTTCGGCCTCCTTCAAGTCAGCCTCGGGAATGGCATACGGTTGCCAGCTCTCGCGGTAGTCGCCGCCCTTCTGCACATGGCCGATGGGCGGACAGAACAGCGTGGGGCCGTTCTTTTGGGTCACCGTGAGCAACGTGAACTCGCTGTCGAAGTGGATGAACTCTTCGATTATTATCTCCTTCACGTCTCCGCGGCTGCCCTCCATGGCCGCGTTGAAGGCCGTCTCAAGCTCGTCGGCGCTCTTTACTACGCTTTGGCCGTGGCCAGACGACGACATGAGGGGCTTTATCACGCACGGGAAACCGATTTCATTAGAATGCTCTTTCAGTTCGTCGAGCGTCTTGGCATAAAAGTATTTGGCCGTTTTCAAGCCCAGTTCCTTGGCCGCGAGGTCGCGTATTGCCTTGCGGTTCATCGTGAAGTTGACAGCCCTTGCACTCGGAACAACCTGTATTCCCTGCTCCTCAAAGTCGAAAAGACGCTCCGTACGGATAGCCTCTATCTCCGGAACGATGATGTCAGGACTGTGTTTCTTTACCACATTGTCGAGAGCGTCGCCGTCAAGCATGTTGAACACCTCGCACTCGTCGGCCACCTGCATCGCCGGGGCGCCCTCGTAACGGTCGCATGCAACGACATACTGACCCGCCCTCTTGGCGGCGATTACAAACTCCTTGCCCAGTTCTCCCGAGCCTAACAAAAGTATTTTCTTCATCTCAAATTATTTTAAAGTTGACAAGCCGGCAAACAAAAGGCAGACAATAGGATTTGACTTAACGGCTTAACGCCTTAAGTTGAAATCTGCTTGTCTGCCTGTCGCTCGTCCTCTTGCCTTCTGATTAATTGCTTCACCATCTGCCATTCGGGCGAAACGGCCATCTTGCGGAGGTTTGCCTCGATTATCTTGAGCATCGTCTCACGGCTCACCCGGCGCTCCCCGGCTATGTCGTCAAGCGGCTTCACGCTGTTGCCGAAAAGCCCGTAATACTGCTGTAGCATGTCCTCGTCGTCAGCATAGACCAGATGCATGATGTGCCTTATGTAGTGTTCCACCTTCTCGCTGACACATCCCGGCTCTCTGCCCAGACGTATGAGAAAGTCTTGAAGTTCCTGTGACAATGCGTCCATGGTTGTTTGCTGTTATACGGTTGTAGGTTCTTAAGGTATAAGGCCGTGCAGTCTTTGACCGCCTTGCATTGCTGCTTTCAATGCCGCATGCGGCACAACCGCACCTCATTGTAAATCCAAGGCCTTACAATTATATGCACATAACTCTATTTCTGTTAAAAAATCAGGCCTCCGTCATGCCTCGGGTCGGCCAACGTCACAACCTCAAGGTCTTTAAACAGATTGCCGTCGACGGTCAAGCGGACTATCGTTCTGTCCCTGTGCCATCCTTGCAGACCGGCCGCCCCAGGATTTATATGGAGCAGATTGAGCGTCTTGTCGTACTTCACTTTCAGTATATGAGAGTGTCCGGAGATGAAAAGCTGCGGAGGATTGGCGTAAATCGACGCGCGTATACTGGCATCATAATTGCCGGGATAGCCTCCGATGTGCTTCATCAGCACGTCCGCGTCCTCGCATTTCCATCTCAACTTTTCAGGAAACATGCGCCGCAAGTCGCCTCCGTCGCAGTTACCGCATACGGCCCGGAACATCCGGAACTCGGCCAGACGCTCCGCAACCTCCATCGAACCGATGTCTCCGGCGTGCCAGATCTCGTCGCACGGCTCGAAGTAATGCAGGTACTTGTCATCCCAGTAGGCATGGGTGTCGCTGATGATGCCGATTCGCTTCATGCTTGTTTACGGTTTTACGGTGGTGAGGTCATGCGGTATCACGGCTGTCCTGCCGCATAACCGAATAACCGCACAACCTTATAATCCGGCTTTAAGTTTCTTATTTATAAACTCCTTGATAAACTCCGCCGTGCCTTGCATGCCCAGAATGCTTGAGTTTATGCACAAATCGTAAGAGCTGCTGTGCCCCCATTCCTTGCCGGTATAATAATTATAGTATGAGGAACGGGTGGACTCTTTGCTTTCGATTATCTTCTTAGCCTCATCTTCCGTGCAGTTGTGCCGTTCGCATACGCGGCTTATGCGCTCGTCCAGATCAGCCGTTATGAATACGCTCACTGTGTTGTCGAAGTCGCGCAGCACATAGTCCGCGCAACGGCCTACGAACACGCACGAATGCTCTGAAGCCGCTTTGCGTATCGCGTCGCTCTGAGACTGGAACAGGCTTTCCTGAGACAGCTTGTTGTTATAGAAGTTACTGTCTGACACGAACGGTGCATGCATGTGGAACAAGGAACGGAAAAAGCCTTTCTTCTCGTCGTTCTGTTCAAAGAACTTCTCGCTGAAGCCGCTTTCTCTTGCGGCAAGATTGAGCAGTTCCTTGTCATAGAAATTGCACCCTAAGTCCTCGGCAAGCATCTTGGCAATGACGAGTCCGCCGCTGCCAAGCTGTCTTCCAATGTTGATTATTATCTTTTTGTCGTCCATAACGATATTTATTTGAGCCCCACCCCACCTCCTTCCGATTGGAAGGACTTTTGAACACACTGGTAGGGGAAGCCTTGTTGTATGCTATTCGTTGCTTTAGCTGTCCAGGCTCCCTTCCTTGGAGAGGACTGGAGAGGGCACTTCCTGCATCTGCTTCTTGAACTTTCTCATGTATTTTGCCATCATCGCGAAGGCCACAATGGCTGCCACAGAGTCTGATATGGGCATGGCCGTCCACACGCCGTCCACCTTCATGATGGGCGGCAGGATGACAAGCAGCGGCAGCAGAAACAGCATCTGGCGCGAAAGCGACAGGAAGATGCTTATCTTCGCCTTGCCTATGCACTGGAAGAAGTTGGTGATAACCATCTGCATACCTACTATCGGGAATGCCAGCATGTGTATCCTGATACCCTCGATGGACATGTCGATGAGCGTCTTGTCGGTCGTAAAGAGCCGCGCGCACTGGTAAGGGAAGAACTCGGCGATGACGAAGCCCAACGTGGTTATGGCCGTGGCGGTAATCATCGCAATCTTCAACACGCGCATAAGGCGGTCGAACCTCTGCGCGCCATAGTTGTAACCGGCTATCGGGAGCATGCCTTGGTTGAGTCCGATTGTAACCATGACGAAGATGAACGACACCTTGCTGGCTATGCCGTAGGCTCCTACGGCCAGGTCGCCGCCATAGTGTGACAGGCCGGCGTTGATGAAAATCACCACAACGCAGGCACAGACGTTCATTGCGAAGGGCGACATGCCTATGCTTATGATGTTTTTCACAATGTTGCTTTTCAGCTTGTATATGCCCCGCTGGAAGTGGAGTATCTCCTGCTGGTTGCTGAACAGCTTTATCTGCCACAGCAAGGCTATAAGCTGAGAGAGGATGGTGGCCAGGGCGGCGCCCATTATTCCCATATTCAGCGGCCATATGAATATTGGCGCGAGCACGATGTTCAGGATTACGGTAAGTATCGTGGCGGCCATTGCCTGCTTGGGCTTGCTGGCCGCACGGAGCACGGCGTTCATGCCCAGGAAGGTCTGCGACACGACGTTGCCGGCCAAAATCACGAGCATGTAGTCGCGTGCGTAGGGTATGGTGTTCTCGCTCGCGCCGAAAAAATAGAGTATCGGGTCGAGGAATAGCAGCGTTATCAGACCGAACGCGATGCCGACCACCAGGTTCAGCGTAAGCTGTTGCCGAATATGTGTTCGGCCATTTTGTAGTCTTTCTGTCCCAGTTTCACCGAGATGCATGTTGAAGAGCCGATGCCGACGGCGGCTCCGAAGGCTGCCGAGAGGTTCATCAGCGGAAAGGTTATCGCCAAGCCTGATATGGCCAGCGCACCAACGCCCTGCCCTATGAAGATGCTGTCAATCATATTGTACAGCGAAGAGGCCGTCATCGCTATGATGGCCGGCAAGGCATATTGAGCCAGCAGTTTGCCCACCGGCTTCGTTCCAAGTTCAAGTGTTGCCTGTCTGTTATCCATAAAATCTTTGCTTTTTCGTGTGCAAAGGTACTGCAAGTTGAGTGAAGTGCAAAATAAAAACGAGAGAAACGAGGTTTTATTTTCACTTCCGAACGTAGCGTACTTTATCAAAAGGTACTGCAAAAATTCGGTTAAGCGAAGTAAAAACGGGAGAAACGAGGTTTTTATTTTTCACAAAAAGCAAAGGTGCACCCTCAAACGGGCGCACCTTTACAACATATGCGCGGCTCTGCGCGTAGCACAGGGGCTACTTGCGGTCGCGGTAACGCATGAACATGTCGCGCACCCAGTGTCCCGTCTTGCCGGCACTCATGCCCTGCCTTGTCCTGGGAGCAAGCTTCTTCTGGCCTCCGCCGACGTTAGGCATGCCGTATTCGTAGTCGTAACGGTATCCGTTTATGCGTTCCCAGTCGAAGTAGCCGTCGGCGTTCAGACCGTAAGACACTGTGCCGCTGAAGTGCTCAGGCTCGTAGCCCTCTTCTTCAAATACGTCCTCGTATGACTCGGGCAGATTCTCCGGGCCAACGCCGAACATGCCCACCATGCCGAACAAGTGCAGATAGCTGTCTGTAAGGCCGTTTGAGAACAGTTTGTAGAACACTCTCGGGAACTGCCTGTGCGGATTCTCAAGCGTCTCGTCATAGCTCACCGTAAAGTCGTCTGTCATCGTATACTCGTCGCCGTCTTCTTTTGCGTCCATACGTGTGGAGCCACTCATAAGGTTGCCGCCCTCCCACTTATACGTAGTGTTAAGCGTAATGCTGTAGTCATAAGCCTCATACTCAGACGAATAGCTTTCCTTCGAGTTGATTTTCTCACCTGTCAGCTGGCCGCTTCCGTTGTAAGAAAAAGTCCACTTTCCACTGCCGCTGTATTTTTCGCCGTCTTCATTTAAGTTCCACGAAGCCGACAGACTGGTGATGTAGCCCTTGCTGTTGAAGCTGATGTTCATCTCCGTGCCCAGGTCGTCAGAGCGGATCATGCCCGTCTCGTAGTCTATCTCTACCACGTCGTCATTCCATCCGTCGCTCACCTTGTAGCAACGGCCGTTCCCGTCATACCAGAAAATGTAGTCGTCAACACTCATCAGGTTCTCTCCGCCAAACGTTATCGACGGCCCTGAAGGCACGCCGCCCTCGTCGTCGTCGCTACACGAGGTGAAACTGATTGAACACAAGGCCATGGCCATGCATGGCACAAGGTAACGTAAAGTCTTCTTTCTCATAGCTGTCAATGTTTTTATATTTATAATAACCGATGATTTTTCAAAAAAAACAATAAGACTTTCAATGCCATGCAGTAATTTTCCTAACCCGGCATCGCCTATTTGCGGTCGCGGTAACGCATGAACATGTCGCGCACCCGATGACGTTTCTTGTCACGATCCATGCTCTTCATGGACTTGGCGGCATGCATGACATAATTGCTTGCACTGCCAAACGACTCATAATCATATCCATAAAACGCGCCGTTTATGCGCTCGCCGGCAATATAGCCATCGCTATTGATTGTATAAACAACGCTTCCGCCACTGGTTTCATCCCAAGTCTGGCCTTCTTCATTAAACTCCTTATGATATGACGAAGGAAGATGGGCCGGCCCTATACCGAACATGCCAACCATTCCAAGTATGTGAATGTAGCTGTCATGATAATTATCCATTACCCTATAAAAAGTGAACGGAAACTGCTTATGTATGTTGTCAAGCGTTTCGTCATATCTTATCGTAAACTCGTCTGCCGCCCAATTGTCATCACCGTCCTCCGTCTCTTCATGCCTCATCGAACCGCTTACGAGGTCACCGTTTTCCCATCTGTACGCCGTCTTGCTCGTCATGCTATACGAGGAAGTCTCTCCCTTATACGAATATCGTTCTTTCGAGTTGATATTTTCTTCCGTCAGATGACCGTTACCGTCATAAGAGAAGGTCATCTTGCCACTTCCACTGTATTTTTCTCCATCCTCCTCATAGTCCCATGAGGCCGACATGCCGGTGATGTAGCCCTTGCCGTTAAAACTTATTTTCATCTCTTCACCGATGTCGCCTGAAAGAATAAGGCCGTTTTCGTAGTCAATGATTATAAGATCATCATTGCTTGGTTCGTATGCGCGGTAACAGCGACCTTCCTCGTCATAGGAAAATTCATGTCTTCCGACACCCGTCAAAAAAGAATCGCCAAACGTTATCGACGGTCCTGAAGGAATGCCGCCCTCGTCGTCGTCGCTACACGAGGTGAAACCGATTGAACACAAGGCCATGGCCATGCACGGCACAAGATAACGTAAAGTTTTCTTTCTCATAGCTGTCAATGTTTTTATATTAGATATTCATATAGCTTATTTACCGCAAATTTATCTATTTTTAATCTGAACACCCATCATTTTTAACTCTTTTTGGCCTGCCAAAGCATCATTTAACGCAATCTGTAAACCATGCGTTTACACTTTTTATGAAAACGACATGCGGCGATGCAAAACACGACGCAACCCGCATGGCATCAGGAAAACCGCTGGCAAGAACAGCAGTCCAACCCCAAGTGTAGCCTACATGCCGACAGACCGGCGACCGTCACACGGCAAGGCTATTTTCCAAAGACGGCCTTTGGCAATGCAAAAGGCCGTCAATCGCACTCCAAAAGGCCGTCTTTTGCAAGCTGAAAGACGGCCTTTTGCAACGCCACAGGCAACATGCTGACAATCAAGAAGTTACGCGGTACGCCGGAATCGGCTGCATTGGCATCGCATGATTTGCCCGTTTTTATTTTGACGTAAGCATGTTTTGGCGTATATTTGCAGATGGAATATCGTTTTAAACCAAACTGAAATATTATGGAAAAGAACAGAATAACAGAACTATTCGGAATAAAATACCCTGTCGTACAGGGCGGAATGGTGTGGTGCAGCGGCTGGAGGCTTGCCTCGGCGGTGAGCAACGCCGGCGGACTGGGTCTGCTCGGAGCCGGCTCGATGCACCCGGAGACGCTTGAGGAGCACATCGCCAAGATGAAAGAGGCCACCGACAAGCCTTGGGGCGTAAACGTTCCGCTGATGTATCCTGAGATAGACCGCCTGATGAAGCTCATCATCGACAGCGGCGTGAAGATAGTCTTTACCTCTGCTGGCAGCCCGAAGAAATTTACTGCGATGCTCCACGAGGCCGGGATCACCGTAGCCCACGTGGTGTCGAGCAGCAAGTTCGCACGCAAATGCGAGGAAGCCGGAGTAGACGCGGTGGTGGCCGAAGGCTTCGAGGCAGGCGGACACAACGGCCGCGAGGAAACCACCACGATGACGCTCATCCCACAGGTGCGTCGTGCAACGTGTCTGCCGCTCATCGCCGCGGGCGGAATAGCGTCGGGCGAAGCCATGCTCGCCTCGATGGTTCTCGGCGCGGAAGGCGTTCAGATAGGCACTCTCTTCGCCCTGACGGAGGAGAGTTCGGCCGCCGACGCGTTCAAGCAGCGTTGCGTTTCACTGGAAGAGGGCGACACGATGCTGTGCCTTAAAAAGCTCGCCCCCACCCGACTGATCAAGAACTCGCTGTATAATAAGGTGAAAGAGGCCGAAGACGGCGGAGCGTCTGCCGACGAACTGCGCGCCATCTTAGGGCAGGCGGCGTCTAAACGCGGCATCTTCGAGGGCGACATTGACGGCGGAGAGCTTGAAATAGGGCAAGTAGCATCGGCCATAAAGAGCGTCAAGCCCGTGGCCGAAGTGATGAAAGAACTGATAGAAGGGTTTGAAAGGGCGAAAGAGAAGATAAAAAATTAAGAATTAAGAGTTAAGAATTAAGAAAAAATGCTTTGCTTGTTGACAAGGACGTAATGCATCCGACTTCAACAGGCAAAGCATTTTTTCTTAATTCTTAACTCTTAATTCTTAATTTAAAAACCATCTATTTAAACCCCTTTTTCAGCCACTTGCCGCTGAAAAGGCGGATAAGGAAGATTGTGCCGCGCAGCGTCAGCTCTATCGCCATCGCCATCCAGACGCCGCGCAGGCCGTATGTGGGGGCGAGATGGGCGGCAAGCGTAAGGCGCACAAGCCACATCGAGGCAAGGTTCATGGTGGCCGGAATGAGCGTGTCTCCTGCTCCGAGGCACACGCTGTAAGTAACTATGGCGGCGGCGAACATGGGTTCTGCAAACGCCTCTATGCGCAAAGACTGCGAGCCGACGAGGCGCACCTGCTCGTCTGGAGTCATCACACCAATCATCTCAGGCGCGAAGATGTACATCACCATGCCCATGAACGCCATGACACCCATGCCCAAGAACACCGTGCGGTAGGCGAAGCTGCGAGCCAGGCTGCGGCGACCCGCGCCGATGCTCTGCCCCACCAGCGTGGTGGCCGCGTCGCCGATGCCGTATCCGGGCATGTAGCAAAGACTCTCGGCGGTGATGGCCAACGTGTTGGCGGCTATGGCTATGTTGCCCAGCGGAGCCACAATCATGGTGCTTTACTATCTGCGCACCGCTCATCATCATGTACTGCGCACCCATAGGCAAGCTCACTTTCGCCGCGTTGCGCAGGTAGTTCCACATAGGCGCGAACGTCCATTTTTCGTTTCGCAAGGACAGTTCGGGCGATTTCACCGTGGCAAACCATATCAGCATGCAACCAGTAACGATATACGCCAAGGCCGTTCCAAGCGCCGCGCCGGGCACTCCCATGCCCGCGCCGGGTATCGTCATGTCGACGCCCAGCACCGTTGCGGGCCGCGTCTCGTAGATAAGTAAGAAGTTGAAGACCACGTCGAGCAGGCACATCAGTATGCTCATGACGCTCGGAACGCGCATGTTGCCCGAGCTTTAAGCATGCTCGACGACAAGATGCCTATCTGGTAGACAGGCAGCGAAAGGCAATATATGGTGAAATAAGACGTCGCGTCGCCGCATATGTCCTCCCCTCCGCCAAGCCAACGAGGCAAAGGCCCGGCTATGGCGACGCATATCGATGTGAGAATGACGGTGACCAGCGCCGTGGCCATCAATCCCTGGCGGAACACCTGGCGCGCCTTCTTGAAGTCGTTCGCACCTATGAAGTGGGCCGCCTGCACCGAAAAGCCGAGCGCGGCGGCCGACGTAAGCCCGCCGAACAGCCACGTGGTTGACTCCACGATGCCGATTGACGCGGAAGCCTTCGCGCCAAGCGAACCTACCATCGACGCGTCGATGTAGAACATCATGATTGTAGTAAGCTGTGCGAGAATGGACGGAATGCTAAGCTGAATTATCAGGTTAAGCTTCTGGTTGCCGCTCATCTCCTGGCCGTTGCGTATCATCGCCAGCAACGCATTATCCTTACTGCTTGAAAACATGGTGCAAAATTAATACTTTTCAGGCAAACACAGACACGTGAAACAGTAAAAACAACATATTGGCAGACTCACCAAACAGGCACATTGACACACCACAAGGATGACAGTGGGCGGCAAACGCATTTGCAAAAGGCCGTCTTTCATCTTGCAAAAGGCCGTCAATCGCAGGCTAAAAGGCCGTCTTTTGCAAACCAAAAGGCCGTCTTTTAGAAAACGCATGACAGCCTCAAGCCAACTGCCTGGCCATCAGGCAGTTGGCCTACGGGCATAAAAAACGGCGGAAACTTTCAAATGAAGCTCCCACCTTTCTTATCAACATTAACCATGAAACTTGTCTTTTGTAAAATCGGAGGCCGTGTCTTTTTACGCTTTCCCTCGCCCCCGAAACCTGTTGCTGTGATATACAGCAAACAGGGTTGTACATCTTGTTACCTAAACTAATCTTTTTACCTTATACCTATGAAACTTTTTCAGAGTGCCTCACGGCACAATTGTCATCCTTTTCTCTAACAATCTAAACTTTACCTTATAACTTAATACCTAACAAACTAACACCTATTGTTTTGTTTTGACGATGCAAAGGTACGACTGTTTGCGCACACAGCAAAGCAAATGGGGCATTTTCTGCATCAAAACGGCTTATTTTTGACCTAAATCAAAATAATCGGGAAACAAGGATTTTTTTGCAGTCCGCAGCATTGGATTTTGCAGAAAACACTGTGACAAACCACTACAAATAGCAAAAAAGACCCGGAGCAGCATCACTGCTCCGGGCCTTTCACCTTATATAATATACTTGTCATTCAGTTATCCAAACGCCCTCGGCGGCGCGGGTGTCGGGCACATCCACCCCGGCACGGTAATAAGCTACAAGCTCAATGTCGAATATCAGTGTGCTGTATGCCGGAATCGACGACGAGCCTGACGTGCCATAACCCAACCAATAAGGGATGTACACACGCCAATAGTCGCCTATGCGCATGTGCTGCAACGCCGTGGCGAAGCCGTCAACGGTGCCCCCGACATACATGGTGGAAGGAAGAGCCGTGGCCGGATTGTACTCGCCGATGTAAGACTCATCGAACACATACCCGTCGGCGTATGACGTTGACGGGATGAGACGTCCCCTGTAGTTCACCTTCACAGAGTCTGAGAACATGGGGCAGCCGCTGCCCGTACCGGCCCTTAGCACCTTCACGGCTATGTAATCGTCATTGGTTGTCGGGATGGTGTCCTCCAACGCGTAGCTCCTTATCAGCTTCCAAGTGCCGTCGGCGTTGGCTTTCGCCTGCTCGTAAATGTCGGCGAAATAAGCCTCATTGCGGTTTTGCCAGTCGGGGAACTCCTCAACCGTGTTGTCGTCCTCGCTACATGAGGCGAAAACAGACAGCAGCATCAGCGCAAAAGCGGCGAATATGATGTTGTATCTCTTCATTTACTGCAGTTTTTTAAGCAGGCTTGTGATGCTCACCTTGTCCTCGATGATACCACGCAGGTCGGCTATGTTGACACTCTCCTGCTCCATTGTGTCGCGGAAACGCAGTGTCACGGTATTGTCTTGTAGCGTGTCGTGGTCTACGGTTACGCAGTAGGGAGTGCCTATCGCGTCCTGGCGGCGGTAACGCTTGCCTATCGAATCCTTCTCGTCATACTGGCAATTGAAGTGGAACTTCAGGTCGCTGATTATCTCGCGGGCCTTCTCAGGCAGGCCGTCTTTCTTCAACAGAGGCATCACGCAGAGCTTCACAGGGGCAAGGGCTGCCGGCAACTTCAACACGACACGTGTCTCGCCGTTCTCCAGTTTCTCCTCGCAATATGAGTGGCACATCACCGAAAGGAACATGCGGTCCACTCCGATACTCGTCTCTATGTCATAGGGAGTATAGCTCTCGTTAGTCTGCGGATCGAAGTATTTTATCGACTTGCCCGAGTACTTCTCGTGTTGCGACAGGTCAAAGTCGGTGCGGCTGTGTATGCCTTCAACCTCCTTGAAGCCGAACGGCATCTTGAACTCTATGTCGGTAGCGGCGTTTGCATAGTGGGCTAGCTTCTCGTGGTCGTGGAAACGGTAGTTTTCCGCTCCGAAGCCGAGTGCCTGATGCCACTTCATGCGGGTTTCCTTCCACTTCTTGAACCATTCCATCTCGGTGCCGGGCTTAACGAAGAACTGCATTTCCATCTGCTCGAACTCGCGCATACGGAAGATAAACTGGCGTGCTACAATCTCGTTCCTGAAGGCCTTGCCTATCTGGGCGATGCCGAACGGAATCTTCATGCGGCCCGTCTTCTGCACGTTCAGGTAGTTCACGAATATTCCCTGAGCCGTCTCGGGGCGCAAGTAGATCTTGCTGGTGGAGTCTGCCGCCGAACCCATCTCGGTCGAGAACATAAGGTTGAACTGGCGCACGTCGGTCCAGTTCTTTGTTCCGCTGATGGGGTCAACTATCCCTTCGTCAAGGATTATCTGCTTCAGCTTCAAGGTCGGGGCCTTGCATCGCTTTCGTGTAGCGCTCGTGCAGGGCGTCGCGCTTCTGCTGGTGCTCGATTACGCGCGGATTGGTCTCGCGGAACTTGGCCTCGTCGAAGGTGTCGCCAAACTTCTTGCGTGCCTTCTCGACCTCTTTCGTTATCTTCTCGTCGTACTTCGCGATCTGGTCTTCTATCAGGTTGTCGGCACGATAGCGCTTCTTCGAGTCGCGGTTGTCTATGAGCGGGTCGTTGAAAGCGTCTACGTGGCCGCTGGCTTTCCATATAGTAGGGTGCATGAAGATGGCCGAGTCGATACCCACGATGTTCTCGTGAAGCAGCACCATGCTCTTCCACCAGTATTCCTTAATGTTGTTTTTCAGCTCAACACCGTTCTGTCCATAGTCATAAACGGCTCCCAAGCCGTCATAAATGTCGCTGCTGGGGAACACGAATCCGTACTCCTTGCAGTGAGACACTATTTTCTTAAAAACATCTTCCTGTGCCATTGAATAAATATGTTTACCTTAATATAAATGTACAAGCGCATCGACGCTTGTTGCAAAATGCGGCATTTCCGCATCATTTTGCGTGCAAAGATAGTGCAAATCGAGTGAAATGCAAAATAAAAGCGTGTTAAACAACCTTTTATTTTCATTTCAGCTACGCCGCATGTCACACGTAAGTATAAAGCAAATGGAGGCTTACGACAAGCCTCCATTTGGCATCCTTGCAACGTACTGATATTCAACGGGTTACCAAAAGGCCATCTTTTAGGCGCTAAAAGACGGCCTTTTACAACGCAATATGCGGCCTTTCGCACCGCAAAAGGCCGCATATTGCAAAACGGCAGGCTGGCTGCGAACCTGCATCCGGCATATTATCTACTTATGGAACATCCAGTAGTCGAAGTACATCAGCCGTCCCGGCTTGTCGCCACGGCATACAAAATACAGGTCGTGAACGCCCGTCACATCTGCGACATCGGCCGACACAAGCGCCCAGCGGTCGTCGCCTCCGGTCATGGGGACGTTGATTGTGGCCAGCAGGCGGCCTTGCAGGCCGTCCAGGCGCACCTCCATGGTTACCCCTCCGTTGTGGGTGGTGCCGACACGGGCGGTCATCCGCGACGCGCCTTCCTTGCGGAAGTCAACGCCCTTGACCTTTATGTAAGCCCCGTCGCGCATCGCGTTGACGAACACTCCAACCTCCTTGTTCTGCCGCGCCTTCATCCCTACGGAGAAAGCCATGGTCTCGGCCTCGGTCTTGCGGTAAGGGTTCAGCGTAGCCAGACCGTCCTTTATTCCCTCGGTCATCGTCATCGGGCGTATCGTTCCGTCCTCGTTGAACGTCACTTTCTCAACACATACAGACCGCGTGAAGCCCGAACCGCCGGGCAACGCGCCGTTGTGATAGAACAGATAGGTGCCGCCCTTGTAGTCAACCATGCCTGGATGGTTGGTGAAGCTGCCTCCTTCGGTGGGCATCAGCGTGCCGGCGTACCGCCAAGGCCCCGTCGGGCTTTGGCTCATTGAATAGCCAAGGTGCTCGGGTATGGGGCCTCCCGCCCATAACAGATAGTACCAGTCATTACGCTTGTAAAGCCAAGGGCCTTCCTCGTAGAGCGTGGGCCGCTCGGCCACATTGCCCTCACGTCGGCCGAAGGCGTCCTCGGTCATTGGCACTTTAACGATGTCTCCCGAATAGGAAATCATGTCTTCGTTCAGCTTCACGTAGTAACAGAAGGGGTTGCCCCAGTACAGATAGGCCTGTCCGTCGCCGTCAATCATCACCGTTGGGTCAATGTCGCCCTTGCCGCTCGACACCAACGGCTTGCCCAGAGGGTCGTGGAAAGGGCCGTAAGGCGAGTCGGCCACGGCCACGCCGATGGCTCCTCCGCCGCCTTTCATCGTTACCGGCACGTAGGCATAGAACTTGCCGTCGCGCTCAACGCACTGCATTGCCCATGCGTCTCCACGTGCCCAGCTGAACGTTTTGTATGAAAGCACCGCCCCATGGTCGGTCCAATTCACCATGTCTTCGGTAGAATACAGCTTCCAGTCGTTCATCGTAAACCATGTTGACTCGTCCTCGTCGTGGCTCGTGTACAGGTAAAGGCGGCCGCCATGCACCATTGGCGCGGGGTCGGCGGTGTACATTGTCTGTACTATCGGGTTCTGTGCCGCCGCCTGCATCGAGGCCGCAAGCAACGGTAACAACATCAAACTACGCAACATAAGCATTCGTCCTTATTCAGTGAATTTCCAATAATCCCAGTTCATCAGGTCTTTACGGCCATTGCCCTTGAAGCGGAACACAAGGTCGTGCACGCCCTCCGCGCCCTCTATGGGGCATGAGAAGGTCTTGTAAACGTCGCTGCCGCCGGTGGGCTTTACGTCCAACATGCCTACAAGACGGCCGCCGGAGTTGTCGAGACGCACCTCGATTACGCAACCGCCGTCAGCCGACGCCACCGAGGCTTCAAACCTCTTGGCACCCTTGCCGAAGTCAACGCCACGTACTACGAGCGTGTCGGCATCGTCGATGGCGGTCACATAGATTGCGCCGTCGCTCCTCTTTGCTGTCTTCAGGCCGTAGCCCCACGCCATAGTCTCGGCCTCTACGCGGCGGTAAGGGCACAGCGGCTCTATCTGCACCAGGCGGGTGTCCTTCCAGTAAGGCACTTCGCGGATTGTCCCGTCGGCATTATAGTGCATCTCGGCCACCGACACGGAGCGCCGCTCGTGGTGCTCGGGCGTCTCAAGGCGCAGTATGTCGTAGTTGAGTCCGAACACATAGCTCTTTCCCTTGTAGTCAATGATGCCGGGATGGTTGCCGCGCGAGCGTTCGGTAGGTTTCATTATGTGCCCCTTAACCTGCCAAGGGCCGGTAGGACTGTCGCTCATCGCGTAGCCAATACCTTCGGGACAGCATGTCGAGGCGAATGCGAGATAGTAGCGTCCGCCGCGCTTATAGAACCACGGGCCTTCCTGATAATGCTTCAGCTTGCCCACTTTCACGATGTCGCCGGAGGTGGAAATCATGTCCTCGTTCAACTTTACGTAGTACAGGTTGGGGTTGCCCCAGTACATGTAGGCCTGCCCGTCGTCGTCGATGAACACCGAGGGGTCAATGTCTTCCCAGTGTTCCTGCTGCCATACGAGCGGCTTTCCCAGCGGGTCACGGAACGGACCGTAAGGCGAATCGGCCACAAGCACGCCGATGCCGTTGCCGTGCAGCGGGCAGTACATGTAGAACTTGCCGCCGCGCTCGACCACATGCTCCGCCCAGGCACCGTTGTCACGCTTGCGCCAAGCAAAGTCTTTGAGCGACGCCACTACGCCGTGGTCGGTCCAGTTAACCATGTCGGTAGACGTGTACAGAAGCCAGTCAAGCATCTTGAAGCCGTCGGCGTCGTCCTCGTCGTGCGTTGTGTAGAGATAGACAGTGTCATTGTAAACCATCGGGGCGGGGTCGGCCGTGTACTTGGTCTGCACCACCGGCATCTGCGCCATAGCCTGCAAGGAGAGCAGACATAGTGCGGATAAAGGCAAAAGTTTCCTGCAATTCATAATATCATCAGGTTTAAGGTATTATATTATCGGGTACAAAAGTAGTAAAAATTACACTAAACGCAAAATGAAACAATGCAAATTGGCTGCCGAAAGCGTAGCTGAAGGTCACTCCTACGTGGCGGAAGCTCGACATCTTCATGTTGAAGTCCTGCCCACGGAAGCGGATGTAAGGGTCAATGTGCGACGTCTCGAATATGTCGTTGCAGTACACTTTCAGCGTGGCGCGCTTGTTCTTGAGGAACCTCAGCTGCACTGCGGCGTCCACACGGCCCGCCGCTGGCAGGTCGTAGTTGCCCTGTATGGCCTTTGTCTGCACCTGCCCGTTGAGCGAAAGGACTATTTCGGGGTTCTTGGAGATGGTGAACTCGTTTTTCAGAGAGAATATCCCGAGCAGCTTGGAGCGGTCGAAGGGTATGTCGTAGAAGTCGCTGTCCTTATGTTTCATCCATATTCCCATGGCCGTAAAGTTGCCGCTGTACCAGCCGCCGAGCTTCAGCGGAACCGTCGCCATAAGCCCCGCCTGCTGTTGGAAGTCGAAGTTCACCCAGCGGAACGTCTCCGTCAGCTCGTCTGGACGCTGGTACAGTGTCTGCATGAAATGGTCGTCGGTGTACGAGAACCAGCCCGTAAAGACGTATTTGTTCTTCAACACGTATGTCAGGTTTGCCTGGTATTCGTGCGAAGGCTTCAGTTCCGGGTTGCCAACGATTTGGTCATAGCCGCCGTTACTGTACGTTATGAAGTCCTGCACGGCCCAATATTCGGGATAATTTGTCGAGCTGCCCACGCCAAGTTGCAGCACATGGCCCTCCGCCGGAAGGTAAGTCACGTTCAGGGTGGGCAGCCAGTTCCATTCGTTCCACGCCGTGCTGTTGTAGTATTCGGCTGCAAGCGATGCGTCGATGATAACCTTATTATTGAAATTCTTGTTGAAACCTGCGTACAGATTCACCGTATTCTCGATTTTTTTAGTTGACAAGTTACGAGTTGACAAGTCAACAAGGGGTGAAGTTTCAGCAGACAAGTAACGAGCAGACAAGTCGACAAGGAGATTTGTATCGTCACTTGATGACAACAAAGAAGGAATATCTCCTTGTCTGCTCGTCCCTTGTCTATTTGTCAACTCCTCATACTCCTGGCGGCTGTTGTCCGTACTCCGCAGGTACGACGCTCCGTAGTTGAGGCCCCAACCGCCTTTAAGCGTATGCTCCTGCTTGGCATATACGCGCCAGATATCCAGTCTTTGGTGGTTGTCTACGAGGTAGTTCAGCTCGCGGTCGGTCAGCACACTGCTGAGTCTTTGCGTCTGCGGACTGTTATAATAGGTGTATTCAGCGCCGACGTTCGTGCCGAACGGCAGTTTATAGTCAAGCGAAACGTCGTGCAGCCACGGCTTAGAGTCGAGGTCGTTGCGCCCCGTTATCGAGCCGCTCATGCGCTGGCGGTTGTCCGTTGTGGCATAGTTGCCGTAGTAACTTAGGCTAAGGCGGTGATTGTCCGAGAAGTTGTAGCCCGCAGAAAGGCGGAACTTGTGGTTGTGTCCGGTGCCGAGCGTACGCTCAAACGACTGTATGTCGTGCACTGTTCCGTCGTTGAGGGCGTGGTGGGTTGTTATCTCCCGTGTGCCGTAAGAGTCGCCGTGGTCGTGTGAATACATAAGGTCGGCCGTCAGTTTCTTGCCCGAATATACAACAGTAGCACGCTCCTGGAACGCCGCGTGGTGGCTCTGGCCATACAGACCGAACACCTCTCCCGTAAGCATTTGCCGCTCGGCGGTCTCGTGTTTGAAGTTAATGTTGATGCAAGCGCCGCGCACCTGGTACTTCGCCGGCGCGTTATACATAACCTCTACGTCGCCAACCCTGTCTTTGGGCACGCTCTTCAGCACCTGCGTTAGCTGCTCCTGGCTGAGGTTTGTCACCTGTCCGTCCATGATAACGGTCACCGCCCGCCCACCAAGGGTAAGGCTTCCGTCCGTTTCCACGACGCCGGGCAGTGCCTTCAAGGCGTCGTATGCGTTGTCTGTAGTTGTGTTTCCTGGCAACCGGTTGACGTCATACACTAACGCGCTGCCCCTTACTTTCACCACAGGACGCTCTCCGCTGACCATCACTTCGGGCAACGTGCGCACTATACTGTCAAGTCTTAGCGAGTCGTCGGCCGCCGTCTGCGCTTTCATCGTCAGACAAACGGATAGCAAAAGGAATGAAACAAGTATTTTTCTCATCGTCGTATGTGTTTTGGTTTACGGCGACAAAGGTATTAAAACGCCATGAAACAGCTTGTAAAAAATCGTCCGCCATTTTCTACAATATTCTACAACGCCCTGTTTATGGGCGTTGTAGAATAGGAAGTTAACGGGAGTTAGGCGCTTCGCGCCGGAGTTATCGGGAGTTAACGGACAATAGTTTTGCTCTTTACAGCAAGGCATTTGTCCGTTAACTCCGGCGAACGCAGTGAGCCTAACTCCCGTTAACTCCGGCTAACTCCCTAAAAATCATCTGACAATCCCTATGATAAAATCATCAAACTCGGCGGGTTTACCGTCGTGGCCGAGTACCTTCTGCAAGAGCCTTCGGCGTATTGCGGACACGTTTTTCTGTGAAATGCCGGTGAGGTTGCTTATCTCCAATGGCTTGAAATGCAGGCGGAGGAGGATGCAGAGGTCGTATTCGTCGGGGCGCAGAACGTGCCCGTTGTTCAGCGTTGAGTAAAAACCGGGCACCTCAGAGTTTATCATCGAGCGCAGTTCCTGCCATTCTTCGGGCGTCGGGTGGGCGAGGGGATTGTCGGCTATCTGCCTGAAACGGCGGGCAATGTCGGCGTTGGCAAGACGCTCTTCCACGGTCGCCGCGTCAACGTTACGCTGTAATGTCTCCATGCTTTGCAGGCGTTCAATTGCCTCTCGCTTGTCTTTTATGAGGGCGTCGCGTTCCTCTTCAGTCAGCGTAAGCAGCTGTTGCAGGTCGGTTTGGGCGCGCGTCAGGGCGTCAATGTCTTGCCTGTGGCGCTGTTCACGGCGGCGCATCTCGGCACGCCTTTTCCTTATTATATATACAGAAGCGGACAAGACGGCGAGCAGCACAAGGGCAACGGCCAGTGCGGTGGTCTTCATCCGTTCGGCCTCGAGGGCCTTGTCAGCCACTTGGCTGCGCAGGTTAGCGCGCTCATACTGCGCCTGCACCACCGAGCAAGTGTTCCTCATAATCTCCTTCGTGAGGCTGTCGGAGAGTTCACTGCTCGCCGTCGCGTATTTCAGTGCGGAGTCCTTGGCACCCATCTTGTCGTATATCTGCCACGCGACGTATGCCGCCGCCTCGCGGATGTTGAGCGACGGATTGTCTATCTGCCGTATCTTGCCCAGCCAGTAAGCGGCGGAGTCAAGACGGTTGGTGAAGACAGAGTAGATGGCTTTGACGTAATAAATGCCCTGATAGTCGGGATTGGCGTTGCCGTGGGAGTCGATTACGCGCGAGTCGCGGTCGAACACGGTCATGCAGCGCGCCGCATTGGCCGTGTCGCCACGGTCAAGATATATCTCTATGAGCTTTGCCTGCGATATTGCCGAAGCCTCAACGTAGCCGCTCTCGCGGAAAAGGCGCGACGAGCGGAGTGTTACCGCGAGGGCAGAATCGGGCTGTCCCATGAAGATGTAGGCGTTGGATATATGGTCAAGGCCGCTCAACGCCGTGAGCGTATCGCCCGCACGCATTGAATATCGGTAGCAAAGGTGCGAGGCGCGGATGACGTTACGCGGCATGTACTCGTCAAGATAAACCTGCGAAAGATGGGCGTACACCTGGCCGAGCACCACGTACAGGCAGTCGTCCGACGTAGTGTCGGCGCTGGCGGCAGCCGCCTCGAGGTTGAGCATGGCTTCGGTGTTGTCGCCCATCGTATAGTTCACGCAGCCAAGCAACAGCTTGGAGAACATCCGGTGGTTGTCGTCGCCGTGGCGGTCGTAGAACTTCTCGACAGCGCGTATCGTGCTGTCAGACGTGAACCGCGCGTCTGAATTGAGCATATACTTGGTCTCCATCAAGCCGTAATACGCCTTAATGCGCTCCGGAGCGTTCTCAATCTTAGGCTTCAATGCCTCAAGCAGGCGCAGGGCGCTGTCAGGATGGGTAGACGAAACGCTGTCGATGGGATAAAACATGGGTTCATACTTGGCGTACCTGTCGCACGAAAGCATAAGGAGCGCAAGCGTTATGATGAGCGGAAGAAGTCGTTTCATACCGCAAAATTACACATTTTACACAACACACGGACACCATCCTGCATAAAACTTGCCGCAAGCCGTCGTGCCGTAGCATATTTTCGGGTTGGCAAAGACGGCAAACAGCAAGGCAAAAGGCCGTCAATCGCACGCTAAAATGCCGTCTTTTGGAGACTAAAAGGCGGCATTTTGTGGTGGCTGAGGTAACATGCTGATTATCAACTGGTTATGTTTGTGTCAAAAATTACGGTCTTTTCGTGTCGTATAAAAGGTGTTAATTTTTGTACGTTTCAGACTATTTAAACTATATTTGCACCCGTTTTCAAGATAAATAGAACAATAAACATGACAAAAAGATTGCTTTTATGGCTGATTTAAGACATGCTGCCACAGCCACGACGGCCGGTAAGGCCGGGTTGGCCGGGCTGTTGATGACACTCGGGATAGTGTTCGGCGACATAGGAACGTCGCCCCTTTACGTGATGAAAGCCATCGTAAGCACCGGCGAGACGCTCGACACTGACTATATCCTCGGCGCGCTTTCGTGTATAATATGGACGCTTACGTTGCAGACTACGGTAAAATACGTGCTTATCGCGCTGCGTGCCGACAACAACGGCGAGGGCGGCATACTGGCCCTCTACGCCCTGCTCAGGCGACACAGGCGCAGGTGGATTTACGTGATAGCCGTTATCGGGGCGAGCACCTTGCTTGCCGACGGCGTGATAACGCCCGCCATCACGGTGACTACTGCTATCGAGGGACTGGAGGGAATAAGCCCCGACCTGCCCGTAATGCCCGTGGTGATTGCGATAATCACTGTGATATTCTTCGTCCAAAGGTTCGGAACGGAGCATATAGGGCGCACCTTCGGCACGTTCATGCTGCTCTGGTTCCTGCTGCTCGGGGTGGCTGGCGCGGCGGCGCTGACGGCCTGTCCGCAGGTGTTGAAGGCTTTTAACCCGTTTTATGCGGTGCGTTTGCTTGTTGAGTCGCCCAGCTGGTTCTTCATACTCGGCGCCGTATTCTTGTGTACGACGGGTGCTGAGGCACTGTACTCTGACCTCGGGCATTGCGGCCGTCGTAACATAACGATAAGCTGGCTGTTCGTAAAGGCAATGCTGATACTCAACTATCTCGGGCAGGGAGCGTGGATTCTGGCCAACGCAGGACGGATAACTGCTGGCGTAAACCCATTCTATGCCATCGTGCCACAGGACATGCTGCTCTTCGCTATAGTAATGGCCACGGGGGCGGCAATCGTGGCCAGCCAGGCACTTATCAGCGGTTCGTTCTCCATATTGAGTGAAGCCATGAACCTGCACTTCTGGCCACGCATGCGTATCAAGCACCCCACAAACGTGAAAGGACAGCTGTTCATACCGGCGGTGAACCTGACGATGTACGTGGGAGTGGTGCTTACGGTGCTGCTTTTCCGTGACTCGTCGCGCATGGAGGCTGCTTACGGACTGGCGATAACCATCACCATGCTGATGACGACGCTGCTATTGGGGTTCTACCTGCGCATGAGCGGTACGGCACGTGCGGCCGCGTTGGCGTTTGTCGGCGCCTACTGCGTGATTGAAGGGATATTCCTTGCCGCCAATCTGTCAAAGTTCATGGCGGGCGGTTGGTTCACGCTGTTTATCGGCGGACTGCTGTGCTTCATCATGTTGGTGTGGGTTGCCGCGCTGAAAATACGCCGCCGACATCTTTCTTCTAAACGGACGAGCGACTATTACGGCATAATATCCGACATAAAGGCTGACGATACAATACCTAAGTACGCCTCAAACCTTGTATATGTAAACCATTCACACGGCGAAGGGAGCGTGGATGACAAGCTGGTTTACTCCATAATAAACAAGCAACCCAAGCGTGCCGACCACTATTGGCTGCTAAACCTTGAGTTCGTCGACACTCCCGACACGTTGGAATATACCTTTACGCCGCTCGTAAAGGATACTCTTTTCAGCGTGACAATGCGCATCGGATTCAGGATTGAACCCCGTGTGAGCCTTTACTTGCGGCAAATAGTTGAGGACCTTGTGGCCGACGGCAAGCTTGACCTTACCAGTACGTACCCTTCATTGCGCAAGAATGGCATACCGGGCGACTTCCGTTTTGTCATAATTCACCGCATATATTATCCTGAAGACTCGCACGACCGCCGTCAGAACCTGCTGATGAGCCTCTACGCCATCATCCGCAAAATCGGTATTGACGAGCCTAACGCGCTCGGACTTGACACATCAGTCGTGGTTGTAGAGCGTGTTCCGCTGATTATATCGGGCCGTGCCAAGCATTTGAGGCGTATAGAAAAAGTTGTGGATGAAGAGTAAGTAAAGGAAGTAAAGGGAATAAAAGAAGTTAGGGAAGTTATAGCCATCACCTTTATTGGTTGTCATCAACAAGGCATTTGGCTATAACTTCCCTAACTTCTTTTACGCCACAAACTTCTAAAAAGCCATTATTTCTTGATTAACTTTATAATGGCGAAGCCGCCGAATATCTGCACCAGCATGCCAGGCCAGCCCAGACGGATGTCCTGAAGGGCTGCAGTGAGCGAGCCGGTCATGCCCCATTCGGCCATCATTCCTATCCCTTGGTAAGCCACTACGGCAAGGGCAACGGCCCAAAGAGCCACGTGGCGCACCTTTGAAGCGATGAAAGCAGCAGCCAAGGCGAGTAGTACCGACTTGGTAAGAATGATTGGAAGCATTGACGCTGCCGGCATTCCAAAAAGTGAGCTGTTGACAATCGGGGAGACGATTGCCGTGAGCAAACCTGCCGTAAGGCCGTATTTATAGGCCGCTACGAGCGTAAAGAAATAGATGGGAAGCCATATTAAGCCGCCTTGCGGCATGAGATGGCATAGCTGTGGCAGCAGGATGTTACCTATGACGAACAGTGTCGCTGCCACGTAAGTTTTGCTTTCACGGTAACTCAAAGAGTAAACCGCAGTTGATGATGTTGTTTTCATTGTTGTGTCATTTAGTTGATTGTTGTTCTTTTTTGAAGTAATAGAACTTAAATAAGTTATCACTCGCTGCGCTCGTTAGAAGTTAAAGCCATTACTTCAGCCATATATAACAAGGCATTTGGCTATAACTTCTTTAACTTCTATTACTTTTTTAACTTCTAATTTTCATGTTTTCGAGAAATTGTTTTATCATCACGTAAGCCTCGTCGGGCGAAGATGTGTCGGCCGTAAGCTTCTCAACGGGGCATATGTCTGTGCCTGTACGGTTGATGATGTTGGCCACAAGCTGGCCGTATTCCACCTCAATGCCAGCTTGAATGAGAACTTCAAGGGCTCCGGAGCTGATTACTTGGGCGTAGACTTCAGCCGCGCCGCCTTTCACGAGCAGCAGTGCTGCGCCGCGTCCGATTATCCTGTCCGCAACGGAAGCTCCCCTCAGAAAGTCCGGCTCGTCGGTAACGAGGCTGAAAAGGTCGGCTACGCCGCGGCGCTCGAACGTCCGAATCTCACCTTGAACCGAACGCGCCACGCCGCGGCAGCCATCATCAACCAACATGTTTCTTAGTTCTTTGTCCATCGTTTATTTGGTAGTTAAAGGAGTTGAAGAAGTTATCACTTGCTACGCTCGTTAGAAGTTAAAGCCAAGTGTATTGCCGATTATAAGCCAGTAAAGGTAATAATGGATAACCTTTTGCCAGAAGCTAAAGCCAATAGCCCTGCCAATTATAAGCAGCAAAGGTAATGGCTATAACTTCTTTAACTTCCCTAACTTCTTTAAATTCTTATATTACACGTCCTGCTTGAGCGTCTCCACGAACTTGTCTATGCGCTGCATTTCCTTCGGAATGTCGATACGCTGGGGACAATGGCCCACGCATTGGCCACAACCTATGCAATGGCTGGCCTGGCGGAGGCGAGGAACGCTGCGGTCATAGCCCACGAGGAAGGCACGGCGCGCACGCCGATATTCGCTCAGCTCAGCAGACGAGGCACGAGCAGACGAGTTGACAAGTCCATCTTGCTTGTCTGCTTGTCCACTTGTCTGCTTGTCCACTTTCGGAAGATTACCCTCCTTTATGCACTTGTTATAGTGCGAAAGCACCGCCGGAATGTCTATTCCGTAAGGACAAGGCATACAGTAGTTGCACTCGTTGCACGGTATAGTCTTGAGGTTGTAGATGTCGTTGGCGATGTCGGTGAGGAACTTTTCCTCGTCCTGCGTCAACGGTTTCAGTGGCGAATAGGTACATAGGTTCTCGCGGAGGTGCTCCATGTAGGTCATGCCCGACAGCACTGTGAGCACGCCCTCGGGCGTTCCGGCGAAGCGGAAGGCCCAGCTTGCCACGCTCATTTCCGGCTCGCGCTCTTTCATTTTGGCTACGATGTTGTCGGGAACGTTGGCCAGGCGTCCGCCGAGCAGCGGCTCCATGATTACCGCGGGAATGCCGCGCTTGTGCAGTTCGCCATACAGGTAGACGGCATCGGTGTTCCTCGGGTTAATCTCGTCGGCGTAGTTCCAGTCGAGATAATTCAGCTCTATCTGGGCGAAATCCCAGTGATAGCGGCCCTCGTCGTGCCATTTCAGCAGCATGTCGAATATCTTTATGTCGCCGTGATACGAGAAACCGAGGTTGCGTATGCGTCCTTTCTCGCGCTGCTCGACGAGCCAGTCGAGTATGCCGTTGTCCATATAACGGTGGTTGAACTCGGCAAGCGCATCGTTGCCCATGCCTATTCCGTGAAGCAACAGGTAGTCGATGTAGCTAACCTGAAGCTCTTTCAGCGAGTTCTCGAACATCTCTATTGAGCCTTCCCGTGTATGGGTCTCGGGCGAGAAGTTGGACATTTTCGTCGCGATGAAGTACTCTGAACGCTTATGACGGCTCAGGGCGATGCCCGTGGCGCGCTCCGACATGCCCTGGCAATAGGCCGGTGACGTGTCAAAATAGTTCACTCCGTGCTCTATGGCGTAGTCAACCTGGCGGTTTACCATGTCCTGGTCGATAGGCGTTTCCTCCAATTCACGGGCCGAGGCCTTGTCCTCTCCCTTGGCGGGAAGGCGCATCATGCCGTAGCCTAATAGTGAAACCTTTTCTTTCGTCTTGGGGTTTAGCCTGTATGTCATCTTCCCTTTCTCGGGCTCCTGCGCCTTGGCAGCGCCCTGCTTGTCGTCCTTGCACGCCGTAAGCAGCGCCGACGACGCAACGGCTCCACCGCCGAGAGCCTTCAGGAAGTTTCTTCTTGATATTTCCTTTGCCATGATTTTCAGTAGTTAAAGTAGTTAGAGGGAGTTAAAGTAGTTAAAGACGAATGCCTTGTTTGACGTAGGCCATATCCTCGTTTCCCAACTTCCTCCACTAATGTTTTAATCTTTTAAATTGCCTTTTGTAACCCATTGTGTATCAACGCTTTGTGTTTCGCGTTCCAAAAGACCGTCTTTTGGCTTCCAAAAGGCCGTCTTTTAGGGGCTCAAAGACGGCTTTTTACAGTGCGAAAGACCGTCTTTTGCATGACGCCTTTATAATGGTTGATTTACAAGCTATGTTTTATGAATCAAAAACCAAGGTTTACCTGGATTTGAATTCTTCACTTTTCATTCTTCATTCTTAACTTAAATCACCCTGTGCACCTCGTGTCCTTCAACGTATATTGCGCTGAACGGGCGTGCCGGGCACAAGTTCTCGCACGCTCCGCAGCCTATGCAACGGGCCTCGTTCACGGCAGGTATTTTCGGTGAATGCTCGTCCTTGGGGTCTGACGGAATCATTGTTATCGCCCCGGCAGGGCAATGGCGCGCGCAGTTGCCGCACTCAACGCCGTCAGTCAGGGGCACACAGTTCTTCTTAATCCATACCGCATGGCCTATCTGCGTTGACGACTTGTCGGCTCGTGTAATCGGCTTGATGGCGCCGGTGGGGCATACCTCGCTGCATTTTGTGCACTCCGGGCGGCAATATCCACGCTCGTAGGACATCGTTGGCTGCATGAACTTCGACAAATCCGTCGACGGACGCAGCACACCGTTAGGACATTTGGACACGCATAGCTGGCATGCCGTACAATGCTGTGCGAAATGTTGTGCCGACAATGACCCCGGAGGGGTGATGGGAGTAAGTCTTTCGGGGGCTATCTTGTCCTCGATTACTGCCAGTCCACCGTCCACTTTCTTCTTCTCCTGCGCCAAAGCGGCACCAGTAGTGGCCATCGCTGCGGCAAGGAGGAACGAACGGCGGCCTGTATCAGTCGGTACTCCGACAGTTGACAAGTTGACAAGTGACGAGTCAACAAGGAGATTTGCCTTGCTGTCATTTGCTTGTTTGTTTATCATATTGTCTGCCTGCACGCTCGTTTGCTTATTGACTTGTCCACTTGTCCACTTGTCCACTTGTCTGCTTGTTGACTTGTTGACTCGTTGGCTCGTAAAACTCAGTGCGCCTTTATGGCACTTGCCGAGACAGTTTCCGCAAACAACGCAACGGCTGTAGTCTATCTTATGGTTTTTGAAATCTATCGCAGAGGCTTTGCAGTTCTTTGTGCAAAGGCCGCATTTAATGCACTTGTCCTCGTCAATACGTACCTTGAACCACGAGAAGCGGGCAAAGAAGCTGAGGATAGTGCCCACCGGACAGATCGTGTTACAGTATGTACGGCCGCCACGCCATGCAAGAATGGCGATGATGATGAACGTCACAACGGCGATGATGAATGTCGGCATGCTCTTAATCCACACGTCAACGCTGTAGAAAGCGTAGCTGTCCACGCTCTCGGCTATGCTTGCAAGCACGTTGTTTCCGGCCTCATAAACCGGTTTGAACAGGTTGCTCGCGATGCGTCCGTACGAACTGTAAGGCGCAAGGAGCGACACTATGACATTTATCCCGGCTAAGGCGGCTATGATGAATACCGCCAACAGGCCGTAACGTAACCAACGTTTCTCGTTGGAATATGTAAATCTGTTCTTCTTCCTGCGGCTATGTATGTTCGAAACTACGTCCTGCATTATGCCGAGAGGGCATATTACAGAGCAATATATTCGGCCGAAGACAAGCGTAAGGATTATCAAAGCCGCCACAACTCCTGCGTTAAGCGCCAGCAAGGCGGGCCAGAACTGTATCTTGGCGAGCCATCCAAGATAAGAATGTAACGTGCCTGTGACATCAAGAAACAGCAATGTAATCAGCACGAATACAATCGTCGCCAATGTAATTCTTATTTTCTTAAGCATAAAATTATAATGTTTTTGATGTATTTCTCACCTTTTCACTCTTTCACTTTTTCAATTTTTATTTTCCGTAATCCTGACTATCAGCACGCTGGCTTCGTACAGCAGCCAGATTGGCAACGACACCATGAACAGTGTAAAAACGTCGGACGTAGGAGTGATGACTGCCGCCACTATGACGATTGCAACTATTGCGTGGCGCCGGTAACGGCTCATCCATACGCTCTTTAGCAGTCCGAAGCGCGCAAGAAGCCAGCTTATGACAGGTATCTCGAACACAATGCCGAACACGAGGCTCATCATTGCCAGCGTGTCAACGTACGAGCTGATGGTCAACAGGTTATGGATGTCGTCGCTGACTTGGTAGGTTCCGAGGAAACGGACGGTCAACGGAAAGATGACAAAGTAGTTGACGGCCACTCCGAAGAGAAACATCAGGTACGCCGCGACCGTAAGCCGCACCGAATATCGCCGCTCGTTGTCGTACAACGCTGGCGAAATGAAGCGGAACAACAGGTAAAGGATGTACGGCGAGGCGATGAGTATGCCGGCAACGAGCGACACTTTCATGTGTATCATGAACTGCTCGGTAAGCCCAGTGTTCACCAACTCTATCCTGAACGGTTCAACTCCGAGAAGCCGATATGTGATGAAATCGCTACTGCTCGGCGCAAGTACGACGTCAAACAACCAATCCTTAAGCAAAAACGCCGCAACTCCCGCCACTATAGCAGCCACGAGCATGTGTATCAGGCTGCCCCGTAAAATGTCGAGATGCTCCCAGAACGTCAACGAACCAGAGTCATTCATCTTTATTCTTCGGCTCTTCCTGTTCGTCGTCCAGCTTTCCGTTCATGCCGTCCTTGAAACTCTTAACGCCCTTGCCGAGGCCCTTCATCAGTTCGGGTATCTTCTTTCCGCCGAACAACAACAGGATTATTAACGCAAGGACAAGTACTTCTTGAAATCCGATACTCATAGTTTTTTACGGTTTTGCGGTTCTTGGGTTTTGCGGTTTTAAGGTCTTCTTGCAGGTAAACCGCATAACCTTAAAACCTGAAAACCGTATAACCTTATATTAAATATTTATATTTACGCCACCCATGAATGTCGCTTTTGGCATTGGGTAGCCATAGTTGATTTCATATTTCTGCGCCAGCAGGTTCTCTCCTTTTGCCCAGATGTTGAGCCAAGGCAACGCCTTATATGCAGCTGTGACGTTCAACAGGAGGAAGTTCTCTTGTATTTCAGTGGGGTCAACCTGGGTGTACAGTCCGTCGATGTACTGCAGGCCGCCAGCCAACATCCAGCGTCCGCGGCGGTAATCGGCACCAAGATACGCTTTATGTTCTGGCGCGGCGAGCACCTTGTTGTGCATGTGCAGGAAGCTGTAGTTGCCGTTCAGGTTGAGATATCTGTTCGCTTTCCACGCAAACTCGGCTTCTACGCCGCTGTTCTCGATGGCTCCCGTGTTGACGTTCATCGGCCTGTTGTCTACCATTGCGGTTTGTATTATGTTGTCGCCGTTGATGTAAAACAGGTTGATACCGTATGAGAAAGCTCCTCCGCAGAGCCTTTGTTTCCATGAAAGCTCGTAGTTCATCATGCGCTCTGGACGCAAATCGGCATTTGCAGGACGCCAAAGGTACATCTCGCGGATGGTCGGATTGCGGAAGCCTTTGCTCACCATGGCCTTCAGTTCGCCGTCTTTCACCATGCGGAACACCAGTCCTCCCTGTGGCACCCATTCCGTTCCAGTCTGAGAGTGGTGGTCAACACGCACTCCAGCGTCAACCGTCAGCCAGCGGAACAGGTCTTGGCGGAAGTCAACATAGCCTGCAATCTCGTTCTCGTGGTGATGACCTATCGGGTCAAGGTCTTCTCCTGTGGCGATTACCCGGTTCCATGCCTTGCCGTAGATGTGCTGGTAGTCAAGGCCGACGGTTATTCGGTTGCCCGTGAAGAACGTCGCGCTCTGGTATATCGAGAAACCCGTAAGGGCGTCGTTTGAGCGGAAGTAGTTTTCCTGAGGTTGCTCTCCGGGGGCGTATCCGTCGTTGATTTTATGCCGTCCGAAGTTGTGGTACACGCTCACTGCTCCTGAAGTGCGTCCGTAGTGGTTCTCAACCACAGCCGAAGCAACACCGCGCGTAATCCACTGTCTTGCCCCCAGCAGCGGCTCGTAGGTGCTTCCAGGGTACGACGAGTTGAAATGCGTCATGTTCACGTCGGCGTATGCCGTCCAGTGCGGCGAGAAGTCGTAGCCCAGTTTGGCGTATCCGCCGTACTGCTCGAAGCCCATCGAAGGGCGGTTGTTGTCGCTACGGCCGTACTGTCCGGCAACGACGCTGTAGAACTTGCCGCTGCGTATGCGGTTGGTAAACTCTCCCTGGAATGTTCCGTAAGAGCCTGCGCCAAGATTGATGTCCGTCTTGACGCCGTCCTCGCGCATGCTTCTTGTTACGATATTGACCACTCCGCCCATGGCGTTAGAGCCGTACAGCATTGAGGCGGGGCCTCTGAGTACTTCCACTCGGTCTGCCATCATCGTCTGGTAAGAGTCGCTTATCGAGTGGCCGAATATTCCCTGGTATTGCGGATGTCCGTCGATGAGCACCATCATGCGTCCCGCGCCGCTGCCGAGTCCGCGCAGGCTGATACCTCCGGCGGCACCGTCGCTGACGGCGTATCCCATCATCGAGCGTGCCGTGACAAACAGTCCGGGCACCTGTTCCGACAATGTCGGCAGCACGTTGACGCGCTGGTTCTCCGTCAGTTTATCCCTGTTAACCACCGATATGGTCATTGGCAGGTGGCGTATGTCAGTTACGTTGCGTGTTCCTGTCACCACAACGTTGTCGAGAGTGTGTGCAGTAGTGTCTCTCTGGGCATGCACCTGGCCTGCGGCGGCCGTGAGAAGAGCTGCTGCAAAAATAAGTTTTTTCATTAAGAATCAAGAATTTTAGATTTAAAAATATGTTATCGTGAAGTATGTGTAACGGCTTTTTCAACAGCCTTTGCCAGCGTTACGCATGTCATCGTAAGCATTAGCTTCGGATGTCTCTCTTTGTAATGCATGGCGGCCATGCGCTCACCGCAAGCCGCCATGCGACGAAGAAGTTATTGATTGTCTATATCTATGAGAGTGTAAGCCTTGCTCCCAAGGCCTATTTTCTCTGCATAGTCAACTATATGGGTTCCGTGCTGACGGTTGATGCGCTCGATTAAAGGTTTTGCGTCATCACCTTCGGTCGACTGGTGGTTGAACACTTTGTCAAGGCAAGCCTTGTCAAGGGCCACCGGGTCGAGCGAAGCCATTATGCCCATGTCCTTCAGTACGGGGTCTGCCGGATGGCTGTCGCAGTCGCAGTCCACGCTCATGTTGTTCATGACGTTGATGTACAGCACGTTGCCCTTCATGTATTCATGTACGCCTTGGGCAGCCGACGCCATGCTTTCGAGGAAATAATCCTGTGCGGGCAGGTTGTTCCACAGCTCGGCCGGACTCTGTACCTTGCCCGCCGTGTGTATGTACGACTTGCCGTTGCTCGACGCAACGCCGATTGAGGCGTTCTTCAATACGCCGCCAAAGCCGCCCATGGCATGCCCCTTGAAGTGCGCGAGGTTTACCATGAAGTCGTAGTTGGCAAGGTGGGAGCCTACGATGTCGTACTTGATGTGCGTCGTGTCCTTTACCGGAATGCGCATGTCGCCCTCCTCGTCCATGATGTCCACCTTGGCAATCTTGTCGAAACCGTGGTCGCGTATCACTTTCCAGTGGTCCTCCGAGCTCATCCGTTTGCCGGCGTAAGCCGTGTTGCATTCCACTATCGTGCCGTTAACCTCGCTTACGAGCTTGCCTATCAGCTCAGGCTTCAGGTAGTTGTGGCCGCCGGCCTCGCCCGTGCTTATCTTTACCGCAACGCGCCCTTTTGCCTCTTTGCCCAGTGCCTTGTATATGCGTACGAGGGCTTCTGGGGATATTTCTTTCGTGAAGTAAACCTTTGATTGTGCCGACGCGCCGATAGCCATGAGCAGTACGGCCGCCAATAAAATCAGTTTTTTCATTTCCGACGATATTTAATTAAACTTTTTCACGTTGCAAAATTACAACGAAAAAACTTTCAATCAAGTATATTTTTTACCGAAATGTTTACCAATTTTACAGCAGATAGTTTTTTTTATATATTATAAACATTTATGCCGCTCTTTGCCGGCAGTGTTCCGATATGCCGCCTTTCGCCTTGCAAAAGGCCATCAATCACAACGCAAAATGCCGTCTTTTGGAAGCCAAAAGACGGCATTTTGGAATGCGTTTTGTAAGTTGTTGTATGTCAGCGGATTACTGATTTGTCTACCGTTACGTGCAAGGTGCTCTTGTCGAAGGTTATTCCCGAGCGTTCTACAAAGGCGGCGAGGGCGCCGTTTTCGGCCAGTTCGCGGGGCGTGCCGATGCTTATCTTGCCGTCGCCGGCCATCAGCCATAGTGTGTCGGCTGTCTGCAGGGCCAGCTCGAGGTCGTGGGTTGACATGAAGATTGTCTTGTCCGCCTCGTGGCTGAGGCGCATCAGGAGGAGCATAGTCTCCACCTTGCTGGGGTAGTCGAGGTATGCGGTAGGCTCGTCGAGGAATATCACTGGCGTCTGTTGTGCCAAAGCCTTGGCTATCATCATCTTCTGGCGCTCGCCGTCGCTCAGCGTTGATATGACGCGCCGTGCCAGACGGGATATGCCGACATGCTCCATGCTCTCGCCGACTATGCGCTTGTCTTCGTCCGAAAGCGTGCCCCAGAATCCGGTGTAGGGCGTGCGGCCGAGCGCGACGGTCTCCTCGACAGTCATGTTCATGGCCTCGGGCCTGGCGGTAAGCACTACGCCAACCAGCCGCGACATTTCCTTATTGGTGAACTCGGACATCTCCTTACCTTTTATATATATGTTTCCGCCAAGTTTCGGGAGAAAACCGGCCAACGTCTTAAGCAACGTTGACTTGCCCGCTCCGTTGGCTCCAATAAGGCAAGTAAGCTCGCCGTCGCGCAGGGAGACGTCTATGCCAGAGACAACTGTCCTGAAACCGTCCTTGACGCGGTAGCCGATGGAGAGGGAAGAGAGGGAGACTGAAGTCATAATATCTTTTATCTGACTAAATCATCAATTTCCAATTCTCCATTTATAAGTTTCCTTGCAAACTCGATTATCGTGTCCTCGCCACGGCTGAAATCGTCGTCGGTGAGGCCGACGTTGTAGTCAGGCTCTATTCCAAACTCCGTGCAACGCATGTCCGTGTCGTACATTGGGCACGCGCTGAATCTCACAGCCCAGCCGTTAGGCAGCTCGCTGCTCATCGGCATGCCGGCCCCGCCGCCCGTCCTGTCGCCCACCACGGTGACATTGGGGCAACACTTCATGTACTTTACGAACTCGTTGGCCGCGCTGAACACGCCCCGGTTGGCAAGCACGACAACCTTCTTGTGCCACCGTATTCCGCTGGAAGGTTTCAGTATTTGCTCTTTCGGCTCGGAAAAATCATCGTGGCCAGGCCCCGTCTTGTGGCTCATGTAACCCACGCAGATGCTCTCGTCGGTAAAGCGTCCGGCCAGTTTCTCGGCCATGGTGAGCTGTCCGCCGCCGTTGTCGCGCACGTCCAATATCAGCCCCGTGCACGGGGCAAGATAGTAAAGCACCTCGTCAAGATTGCCGTCGCCTATGCCGTTCTGGAACGAAGAGCAATAAACATAACCGATGTTGTCGTCAAGCTTGCGGTATTGCAGGCCAGAGGCTATCTTGTAATCAGTGCCGAGATAACGGCGAAGAAGCGAATCGCTGAAGTTTGCAGGGTAGTCTTCCTTCCAGCTCCAATATCTCGCGTTGTCGAAAGGGGAATAAAGGTTGACGTGCCCGTCGCGCAGTTCGCCGAGCATGTTGCCCAAGACCTCGAACAGCTGGTCGCTTGTCATCATGTCGTCCACCTGCCTGCCGTACCTCGCACGCACCTCGTTCCAGTCCAGTCCGTACTCATCGGCCTTGTAGCCGAAGAAGCAATAGCGCTCGTCCATTATCTTCCAAAGCGCCTCGAAGTTGCCTTCCGCGCTGTCGCCGAACTCTTCCTCGTCGACACAAGAGGCTGCGGCAAGAACCGAAAAAAGGGGGATTATTATGCAAAAAAACTTTTTCATGGGACAATATGGGTAAGTTTGAACGTCCTTACAAATCCTATCAGCAGCATGTTTGAATAATCATGGTATTTCAGGTTGTTGACTTTGGCCTGGCGGAAATCACCCAGATAACCCAGACGCAGCGTGGTCTTGCCGAACGTAAAGTCAACAGTGAGCATCTGGCGGAACGACGGAGCTGACGCAACCGTAGTTGGGACAACATTGTGGTCGTAGTCTCCGCGCGAGAAAATCTCGTAATATGACTGCCCGTAATTGGGACTGAACATCACTCCGAGAAGCGGAACGCTTGCCTCATAGCGTGCCCTCAAAGGCACGTTCCCAAGCCTGAAGCGGTAAGTAGCGGCGGCACTCGGCGCGATGTTGACCGCAAGACGCGCCTGCGCAGGGTTGTTCCCGTTGCGCGTATTGTAAATGAATCCCACGCCAATATCGGCCTGTCCGCCCGCCATTAAGTTGAGACGGCCGTCCAACAGGTCCCAATTGTAATGAACGCCATAGGCGAACGCGTACATGCCGGCCATCTCGTTGGCGTTGCCCGAGCGGTTGTCGGCATAAGCAAAAGAACCTTGGTGCATCAGCATCCGCGACCATCGGCTGCCTTCACGACGCCGTATGGTATGCGAAACATAACGCAATTCAAAACCAGAATACCTCTCCGGCGAGAGATAAGTGTCAAGAATGTCTGTAGCCCCGACGCCTATCATCTGGGCGTTGGTTATCACCTTGTCGCTCCGTAAAGTGTCGGGAACCTGTCCGCTTGCCGCCAACGACAGGATAAGAAACGTCACAACGGCGGATATCTTTATTCCTTTCATTTGTCAACTCTTGGTATCGTCTTCACCGAAAAGACTGAGCTGTCCGGTTATCTCGTCTATAACCTGCTGCTGGCTCTTGCCCGCGTCTGGGTCAAGATTCTCGCCTTTGGGAACATCAGGCTGTCCGTCGCCGTCAGTTTCGTCATCATCACCATCTTCAACGGCGCCTTTCAACGGCTCCAGTTGCTCTATCTTGTCCACCGTCCAGGTGGTAAGACGCTTTCCCTTGGCCTTGAATCCCTTGACAGCGATGAACTCTTCCGCGTCGACTTCCATCGGGTCACGGTACGCGTCGTTGCCTCCGAAGGTCACACGGAAGCGCGGATACGGCTCGTCTGTAAGGCAAACGAGGCGGCTGTCCTTGTTTTCGCCGATGTAGTTCTGCTTCCTTTTCGAGCCTTCCATAAGGAAACGCTTGAGATAGGGATAGCCTTGCTGGTCGGCGTCGAAGAGCACTGCCGTCCACACTTTGTGCTCGTCGTACTTCTCTATAACCTTGATGTTGTCCTCGTAGTGGTTGTTTACGTCGAAGTTTGACAGGTAGAAGTCGCCGTTGTCAAGAACAACGAGAATGCTGTCGCCCTCGTTAAACTCGCCCAACAGGCGTCCGTGGTCGTCGTAGTTGAGGCGTTTCACGTCGGGGTCGAACCAAACCTTGCGGCCGCCGAGCGTGCTGTGGCCATGGCTCTTGAGCGAAATGCGGTGTACGTTGAAGCGGGTCATCACCACGCCCTTGGCTCCACGGCCCTTGATTGCTACCTCGGAGAAGTCTTTTTCCTTGAAGATCGTCTTCAGGCGGGGTGCTGGGTCGAGTGTAATCTTGATTACTTCGGCCTCGCCGTTGGGGTTGGCGGTGAAGTAAACCACGCGCGAACCTGGCGTGCCTTGCGTCAGGTCGTACTCGCGGTCGCGGGTAATGCTGGTGACATTGAAGCGTTTCATGTAGTACCGGCCTTGCTTACCGTCGCGGTAAACCACATTATATATAGTGCGCTTGTCGTTCTTCTTGAACACGGCAACGTGCATGATGTTCTTCCCGACGAATATTTTGTCGGCCACCTTTACCACCTTATACTTTCCGTCTTTATAGAAAATGATGATGTCGTCGATGTCGGAGCAGTTGCAAACGAACTCGTCTTTCTTCAGCGCCGTGCCGATAAAGCCTTCGTTGCGGTTGATGTACAGCTTCTCGTTGGCCTCCACCACCTTGGTGGCCTCTATGGTGTCGAAGCTCTTTATTTCGGTAAGGCGCGGGTGGGCGGCACCATATTTCTGCTTGAGATACCTGAACCAGTCGGCCGTGACCTCGACCATGTTGGCGAGCTTGCGGTCGATGTCTTCGATTTCGGCCTTTATTTTGGCCATCAGCTCGTCGGCCTTGTCCTTGTTGAACTTCAGGATGCGCGCCATCTTTATGTCCATAAGGCGCAGTATGTCGTCTTTGGTCACCTCGCGGATGAACTGCGGATAATACGGCGTCAGCCGCTCGTCGATATGGGCGCAGGCGGCGTCCATGTCGGGAGCTTGCTCAAATTTGCGGTCCTTGTATATGCGTTCCTCGATGAAGATTTTCTCAAGCGAGGCGAAGTGGAGCTGCTCCTGCAGTTCGTGCTTGCGGATTTCAAGCTCCTTGCGGAGAAGACCCATGGTGTGGTCAACCGAATAGCGCAGCACGTCGCTTACCGAAAGGAACTGCGGCTTGTCGTCCTCGATAACGCAGCAGTTGGGCGAAATGTTTATCTCGCAGTCCGAGAAGGCGTACAGAGCGTCAAGAGTCTTGTCTGACGAGACGCCCGGCGCCAGGTGCACTTGTATCTCAACCTGCGCCGCGGTGTTGTCGTCTACCTTGCGTGCCTTGATTTTCCCCTTCTCGATAGCCTTCAGGATTGAGTCGATGAGCGTTGAAGTCGTCTTGCCGTAAGGTATTTCGCGTATGACGAGCGTCTTGCTGTCGAGCTTCTCTATCTTGGCTCTCACCTTCAGCACGCCGCCCCTCTGGCCGTCGTTATACTTGCTTACGTCAATGCTTCCGCCAGTGGGGAAGTCGGGATATAGCGTGAACGGCTCGCCGTGGAGGTAGCTCACGGCGGCGTCGCATATTTCGTTGAAGTTGTGGGGGAGTATTTTCGACGACAGGCCGACGGCTATTCCCTCCGCGCCCTGCGCCAACAGCAGGGGGAATTTGGCAGGAAGCGTGATAGGCTCTTGTTCCTTCCGTCGTAGCTTAGCTGCCATTCGGTTGTCTTTGGGTTGAAAACCACGTCAAGGGCGAACTTCGACAGTCTTGCCTCGATGTATCGCGGAGCCGCCGCGCGGTCGCCGGTGAGGATGTTGCCCCAGTTACCCTGGCAGTCAACGAGCAAGTCCTTCTGCCCCAACTGCACGAGCGCGTCGCCTATGGAGGCGTCGCCGTGGGGGTGGAACTGCATGGTGTGGCCCACGATGTTGGCCACCTTGTTGTAGCGTCCGTCGTCCATGCGCTTCATCGAGTGCAGTATTCGCCGCTGCACGGGCTTCAGGCCGTCCTCTATATGAGGCACGGCGCGCTCGAGGATGACGTACGACGCATAATCGAGAAACCAGTTCTGGTACATCCCGCTGAGGTGATGCACGGCCGAAGCGTCAAACCGGTTGACCGGCTTGTACGTGTCGCCTGACGGCGCGCCGCCGTCATTGTCAATGCCGCGGATGCCTTCGCTCTGTTCCTCAAGCTCTCGTTGTCTATTATTTCGTTGTCCATGTAGTGTTTAATGATTATCAGCAGCTCCTAAAACGGCGTATGGAAACAACGCCTTTTCAACAAGGCGGAAACTGCATCTTTGCAAAGATACGGCAAAAAATCGGTTTTAACAAAAAATCGGTTTGATTTTAATCCAAATCGGCCCTTTGCACACTGACTGAGCGATCAGGCGTGAAACGATCAAATGAACAACGCCGCAACAGCAAGCGTTCACAGCCAACCAACGTCGACAAACGCCGCAAGAGTTTCTTACGGTTGACGCATCGAGAAGGGCCTCGCCGCCGGCGAAACCACCAAAAGGACATAAATACGGCAGAAAACGGACGCAACAGCAACACGCTGAAAACCAAAGAGTTACGCGAATACAACCGAACCGGCATGCGTCTCACGTCCTAATTTCCATACAAAAGACGGCGTTTGGCACGGCAAAAGACGGCCAAAAGCATTACGATTGGCCGTCTTTCAGAATGGGAAAGGCCATGGTTTGAAGTGCGCAGAGCGCCCAAACGGTTAACACGAGTTAAATTACCAACCCACACCAAAGAGCAATTTAACCAACAATAACATTCCGTTTTCTATTTCACAAAATAAAATTGTCATGACTTTTTACTTCACGAATCTTCAAAAACGACAGCGGCCGCAATCGTTACAGTCAAGCTCACGGCACACCGGCGCACATCAAGAAGGCGCACACCCGAACCAATCCAAACCGCCATGAAAACACAGGCACGAGACACCCTGCCAACAAAAACTCGACAATATTCTTGTTTTTTCGACAAAAAGAATGTACCTTTGCATCCGCATTTCAATGCTTACATCCGGCTGAATGTCATCGCGCACAGCCATGCAAGCAGCGAAACGCAACACAAACAAGCGCCTGTGGCGAAATTGGTAGACGCGCCAGACTTAGGATCTGGTGGCTTACGCTGTGTAGGTTCGAGTCCTATCAGGCGCACATGTGAAGACTTTTAATAGGTTGTGTATCAGCGACTTACTAAAAGTCTTCTTTTATTTTTGCCAGCAGTTTGTAAACACGCAACGAAACGAAACACGCTCAATTTTGCACAATTGCAAAAACATCAAAGCGCCAGGTGATGGACAACAATGCGAAGATGTCGCATCGCCGGCACGAGAAAGAAAGTTCCATTACGGAAACACTGAACGATTCCGCGCCATCCATAATCATATTATCTTACAATGATTTACAACGTTTGGTGCAATAAAGTTCTCCATTTCGGACAACTTTCCGCAAAATTTTTATCACCAAATTATCCGTAAAGTATTTCTTTTTATCAAAAAATGTTCGTAGCTTTGCACCATAATTTTTTCATTTTTGCCATCATGGAAAATAAACAAACTTACTCTTTCGAGGAAGCATACCAGGCCTCGTTGGCCTACTTCGGCGGCGACGAGCTGGCCGCAAGGGTATGGGTCAACAAGTACGCGCTGAAAGACAGCTACGGGAATCTCTTTGAAAAGACTCCGGCTGACATGCACTGGCGCATCGCAAACGAAGTGGCCAGGATTGAGAACAAATACAACAATCCGCTGAAAGCCGAAGAAGTGTTCGAGGTTCTCGACCATTTCAGATACATTGTGCCGGCCGGCAGCCCGATGACAGGCATTGGCAACAACTACCAGGTTGCATCGTTGTCAAACTGCTTCGTCATAGGACTTGAAGGCGACGCAGACTCTTACGGAGCCATATTGCGCATCGACGAAGAGCAAGTGCAGCTTATGAAACGTCGCGGCGGTGTCGGGCACGACCTTTCACACCTGCGCCCGAAAGGCTCTCCGGTGAACAATTCGGCACTAACATCGACAGGACTTGTACCTTTTATGGAAAGGTACAGCAACTCCACCCGCGAAGTGGCACAGGACGGTCGACGAGGTGCACTGATGTTGTCGGTAAGCATCAAGCATCCTGACAGCGAGGCCTTCATCGACGCAAAGATGACGGAAGGAAAAATCACCGGCGCCAACGTATCGGTAAAGATAGACGACGAGTTCATGCACGCAGCCATAGAAGACAAAGAATATGTACAACAATTCCCCATCGACAGCGACGAGCCGATGACGCAAAAAAGCATCAGCGCAAAGCAGCTATGGGAGAAAATCGTACATAACGCATGGAAAAGCGCCGAACCGGGCGTGCTGTTCTGGGACACCATCATACGCGAAAGCATCCCAGACTGTTATGCCGACCTTGGCTTCCGCACTGTTTCAACAAACCCGTGCGGCGAAATTCCGCTTTGTCCTTACGACTCATGCCGCCTGCTTTCGATAAACCTCTATTCATACGTCGTAAACCCGTTCACCGACAAAGCGTACTTCGACTACGACCTGTTCCGCAAGCATGTGGCCTTGGCTCAACGCATAATGGACGACATTGTGGACATGGAGCTGGAGAAGATAGACCTCATAATGGAGAAAATCAAGAGCGACCCACAAAGCGACGAGGTTAAATTCACAGAATACCATTTGTGGGAAAAGATCAAGCACAAGAGCGGCCTTGGACGCCGTACAGGCGTGGGCATCACGGCGGAAGGCGACATGCTGGCCGCCATGGGGCTGCGTTACGGCACACAGGAAGCGACAGACTTCTCCGTGGAAGTACACAAAACGCTCGCCTTGTCGGCTTACCGTTCATCGGTAACAATGGCCAAAGAACGTGGAGCCTTTGCCGTATACGACGCAAAAAGGGAAGAAAACAACCCGTTCATCAACCGTCTTCGCGAGGCCGACCCCGACCTTTACACCGACATGGCGAAGTATGGCAGACGCAACATTGCCTGCCTTACCATAGCACCAACCGGCACAACGAGCCTCATGACACAGACAACAAGCGGCATCGAGCCCGTGTTTATGCCGGTATACAAGCGTCGCCGCAAAGTCAATCCGAATGACACCGACGTACATGTCGACTTCGTCGACGAGGTTGGAGACTCTTTCGAAGAGTACATAGTGTACCACCGGAAATTCATCGAATGGATGAAAATAAACGGCATTGACACCAACAAACGATACACTCAGGACGAAATAGACGCCTTGATTGCACGCTCACCTTATTATAAAGCCACCGCCAACGATGTCGACTGGCTGATGAAAGTGCGCATGCAAGGCGCAATCCAGAAATGGGTGGACCACAGCATAAGCGTGACAATCAACCTCCCCAACAACGTTGACGAGGCTCTTGTCAACCGTCTGTACGTTGAAGCGTGGAAATCCGGATGCAAGGGATGCACCGTTTACCGTGACGGCTCACGCTCGGGAGTGATGCTTTCGGTTGAGAAAAAGAAAGAAAAAGGAGGCGAAGAAATAACAACCCAACAACAACTGCCGCCATGCCGCCATCCAGAAGTTACCGAGGTAAGACCGAAAGAGCTTGAATGTGATGTGGTAAGATTCCAGAACAACAAGGAGAAATGGGTTGCATTCGTAGGCTTGCTTGACGGCTATCCTTATGAGATATTCACCGGTCTGCAAGACGACGAGGAAGGAATAGTCCTGCCCAAGACCGTCACAAAGGGCAAAATCATCAAGCAGACCGACGAGAACGGCAAGCACCGCTACGACTTCCAGTTCGAGAACAAGCGCGGATACAAGACCACGGTAGAGGGACTTAGCGAGAAGTTCAACCCTGAATACTGGAACTATGCCAAGCTGATCTCCGGCGTGCTGCGTTACCGTATGCCCATCGCACACGTGATAAAGCTTGTAAGCTCTCTCCAGCTAAAGAGCGAAAGTATCAACACATGGAAGAACGGCGTGGAGCGCGCGCTCAAGAAATACGTCACCGACGGCACCGAGGCGAAAGGCCAGAAATGCCCTGCCTGCGGACAGGAGACCCTCGTTTACCAAGAAGGATGCCTCATCTGCAAGAACTGCGGAGCCTCAAGATGCGGATAATCTGACAATTCATAATTCATAATTCATAATTCATAATCAAGGCATACGCCAAGATAAAAGGATGTGTTTGGCGGTTGAGCCTACAGAAATCCGTCAAGATTATGGACATGGGTTGTGGATTATGACAAACCATCCTGCAACCCGATTATGAATTGTGAATTATGAATTATGAATTAAAATCCAGCTACGTATGCCTTAACAAGCTGCGCTTCCATGCCCGCCACGGCGTTATGCCACAAGAACAGGCCACCGGAGGCGAGTTTGTCGTGAGCATACGTGCAAAATACTTGTTCGACAAAGCGTTGGAAAGCGACGACGTGAGCGACACGCTTAATTATGCCGAGATGTTTGAAATCATAAATAAGGAGATGCAAACGCCGTCCTGCCTGCTAGAACATGTCGCAGGCAGGATCGGCAAAAGCATTCTGGAAAAGATGCCTATGATTGAGACTCTCGACGTGAAACTTGAAAAAGTCAACCCTCCGATGGGTGCAGACGCTGAAAGCGCATCAGTCGAACTACACTTAATAAATGATAAAACTTTTTGACTGTTAGTAGTTTTTTGACGACAAAAAGCTACCTTTGCAACCGTAAAAGAGCACCAATGAGCAAAAAGTTAAATTTCATTTTACTTACATTAGTCTTTTTCTCTGCCGTAGCATTTGGCGCAGACAAGCGCTTCACGCTCGTCATAGACGCCGGCCACGGAGGTCACGACGCCGGTGCCAAAGGAGCTTTTTCATACGAAAAGGACATCAACTTGAACGTGGCATTGGCTTTCGGGCGCTATGTGGAACGCCGGGTGTCCCGACGTGAAAGTTGTTTATACGCGCAAGACCGACGTGTTTGTACCGTTGCACAAACGTGCCAGCATAGCAAACAAGAACAAGGCCGACGTATTCATCTCAATCCACACCAACGCCCTACCGAAAGGACACATCGCCCGTGGACTCGAGACATACACCATGGGTATGCGCCGTTCGGACGAGAAACTCAGCGCGGCAAAGCGCGAGAACTCGGTAATCATGATAGAGGAAGACTACCAACTGCATTACGAAGGCTACGACCCCAACTCTCCGGAGAGCAACATTATGTTCGAGTTCATGCACGACAAGAACATGTCACGTAGTGTAGAACTGGCCAAATACGTGCAAAACAGCGTTTGCTCGATAGCGAAACGACAGAACAAAGGCGTAAAGCAAGACGTATTCCTGGTGCTCCGTGAGACTTCCATGCCGGCTTGCCTCATCGAGCTGGGCTTCATCACAACGCCCGACGAAGAACGATTCCTGAACGAAAAGGCCAACATTGACAAAATGGCCAGAGGCATATACGAGGCATTTGCAAAATACAAAGAGAAATACGACAAGAACATCACCGTGCCATACAAGCCTGGCAGGCAGGAAAGCGACGACACCCAAGAACCGGCCAAGGAAGCGGAAGCAAGGCAAGACAACGGCAATGAGAATGTAAAATCCGACGCAAACGACAACGCCCAAGCGAAAAAAGTGAAAGGTAAAAGCGAGGACAGCGCCATGGCATCAGCCGACAAACCTATTTTCAAGGTGCAGATTCTAGCCAGCGGCATGCGCCTCGCGCCTGGCAGCAGCCACTTCAAAGGGCTTGAAGGCGTCGACTCTTACGAAGAAGGCGGACTTATAAAATACACATACGGCGCATCGGCCGACTACAACGAGGTCTACCGGATGCGAAAGTCTATACTCGACAAATTTCCAGAGGCGTTCATAATAGCGTTCAAGAACGGCGAAAAGATGAACGTAAACCAAGCGATACGTGAGTTTAAGTCAATAAAACAGTGCGATATGAAGTTTTTTAACAAAGAAGTCAAGATTGCCATAGTGGCGATTTGCGGTTTGGTGATCCTTTTTTTTCGGGATGAACTTCCTCAAAGGGCTTAACCTCTTCTCGTCAGCAAACAAATACATGATATCCTTCAAGGACATCAGCGGCCTTGCATCGTCAAGCCCGATATACGCCGACGGTTACAAAGTAGGCGTGGTAAAGAACATCATCTACGACTACAACAACACCGGCGGAACGATGGTAGAAGCCGAGATTGACGAGAAACTGCGCATACCCAAAGGCAGCAGCGCCGAGATTGTGAGCGACATGCTTGGCAACGTAAAGGTAAACCTGCTGCTCGCCAACAACCCAAGAGAGCGCGTAATGCCTGGCGAAACCATACAAGGCGGCATCAACGACGGCGCCTTGGGACAGATGAAGAACATGATACCGACAGTCATGCAGATTCTGCCGAAGATAGACTCCATCGTGACTAGCGTCAACCTGCTGCTGGCCAATCCAGCAATAGCCAGTTCGCTTCAGAACGTGGAGACCGTTACCGGCAACCTCACCGTGACAACCCGACGGCTGAACAGCCTGCTCGCAAGCCTCGAAAGCAGCGTGCCGGGCATGGTTACACGGACAGACAGCATACTGCACAACGCCAACACACTAGCAAAGAACCTCAACCAGATAGACGTGGCAGGCACGGTAGCGCGCGTTGACGAGACACTTGACAACGTGGAGAAGTTCACCGAGCAGCTTAACAACAACCAAGGCACCCTCGGCCTGCTAATGCGCGACCCCTCGCTTTACAACAACCTGAACAGTACGATGCGCTCAGCCGACTCGCTGCTCATCGACCTCAAGGCACACCCGAAACGCTATGTGCACTTCTCATTGTTCGGAAGAAAAGACAAATAAGCACATGCCGACGTAACGCATTGATATCCCAATACATTACAAAAGGCCGTCTTTTAGATTGTAAAAGACGGCCTTTTGCATGGCGATTCACGGCCTTTTGCATGGCGTTTTGCCGCCTTTCGCAAAACATCAGGAATGCAACCGCAGGAATGCAAGCCGCCAGACACGCCCCAGACTACAGCCATGCGCCGCACAATCGTGCTAATTTAAAATTCATCTAAATAACAAAAACTGTTTACGTAAAGACGACAATTACGGCCGAAACACGCTCTGCCACGCTGTTTTACGACGGCCGCACATCCTCAGCCGGCACACTGGCCTCCAAGCCGCACACCAAACATAAATCGCTATTTGACAAGCACTTGCAATTATGCAAGTACAAATATTACATTACGATGACACCGCGAGGCATAAAGTGCCGTAACACCGACATTTACGCGCAAACGCCATCACGCCGACAAAAACATCCATTTGTCCGTCTCGATAATTTTTACGAAATTTGCAAACGCTTTCAAGCAAAGCACAGAAAGACATTGTCATAATCTTCCCCTGAAATGGAAAACAAGCCCACAGCACTCTGGGACAAATGCCTTTTGCTCATAAAGGAGAACGTCTCGGAACAGCAATTCAACGCATGGTTCAAGCCGATAGCCTTCGAATCGTTCCATGAAGCAGGCAGGACACTTATACTGCAAGTGCCCAGCAACTTCTTCGTGGAATATCTCGAAGAGAACTACGTAGGCCTGCTCACAAAAGTGCTGACCAGATATTTCGGCCAAGGCATAAGGCTCAATTACCGCATAATGGTGGACAAGACCCACAAGATAACGCAGGAAGTGGAGCCGGAACCGATAGCCGACATAGACTACACCACACGCAAGACCACACGTGTCAACCAAACACCGACGGTGCTCGACGCCGCCAAACCGCAGGACATCGACTCGCAGCTGGATCCACGCCACACCTTCGCCAACTACATCGAGGGCGACAGCAACAAGCTGCCGCGCTCTGTAGGACTGTCCATAGCCGAGCATCCGAACTCCACCCAGTTCAACCCTATGTTCATATACGGCCCGTCCGGATGCGGAAAAACCCACCTGATAAACGCCATAGGCGTGCGCGCAAAAGAGCTTTACCCACAGAAACGCGTGCTATACATAAGCGCGAGGCTGTTCCAGGTGCAATACACCGACGCCGTTCTGAAGAACTGCACAAACGACTTCATCAACTTCTACCAGACCATCGACATGCTCATTGTCGACGACATACAGGAGTGGGTGTCGGCAACGAAGACACAGGAGACATTCTTCCACATCTTCAACCACCTATTCCGCAACGGCAAGCGCATAATACTTGCGTGCGACCGGCCGCCCGTCGACCTGCAGGGCATGAGCGACCGCCTGCTGACACGCTTCAGCTGCGGACTCATAGCTGAGCTTGAGAAACCCAACATACAGCTCTGCGTGGACATTCTGAACAGCAAGATCAAGCGCGACGGCCTGCATATACCCGAAGAGGTGGTGCAGTTCATCGCGCAGACTGCCAACGGAAGCGTACGCGACCTTGGAGGGAGTCATCAACTCGCTGCTGGCCTTCTCCGTGGTGTACAACTGCAAGATAGACATGCGCCTGGCCGAAAGAGTAATCAAGCGCGCCGTAAAGATAGACAACGAACCGCTCACGATGGACGACATCCTCGACTCCGTGTGCAACCACTTCAACGTAACCACCACGGCCGTGATGAGCCGCAGCCGCAAACGCGACTACGTAGTGGCGCGCCAGGTGTCGATGTATCTCGCCCAGAAATACACCAAGATGCCGGCCTCTAGGATAGGGAAGCTCGTCGGCGGACGCGACCACTCCACCGTAATCCATAGCTGTTCGCAGGTAGAGACACGGCTGAAAATAGACAAGATGTTCAGCAGCGAGATACAGAGTATCGAAAACTCGTTCAAACTGAAGCGATAAACAAAAATGGGATGACTCACAAAAGACTCATCCCATTATTGTATCCACACACAGGCACGGCAAGCAATGTTGCTCACGTACTACAAAAAATTACAAATAATGATTATAACAAGGCTGAATACAATCAGAAAAACGCAATCCTGTGAAGCCAGCCTATCACCTCTGTAACGTGTCAACAGACGGTACAGGAAATAAAGACCGAACAGCGCGGAGACCATCGTTTGGAGTAAATCGACAAATCCCGAACCGAACACGGGGAATAACTTTGGACTTCCGAATGCCATTATCACGAGATAAAGTCCAAAATACATGTAATACATTATACTGTCAACTCTTTTCATGGCGGTAAGATTTAACTGAGCATCTGCATGTTCCTAATAAAAAGGACCAATACAAGATACATACAACAATACGTTTCTCATCCGCAAATATAACGATTATTTCCGACACGTACAAGCATATCCGCCGCTTTTGTCGGATGTTCTTACAGTTTTAAAAGGCCGTCTTTGACGTTGACAAAGACGGCCTTTTAAACAACGAATGACGGCATTCGGCAGTACAGAAGGCCGTCATTTGCATGAAGGCCTGCACCCATTGTGACTCATAAGTACAGCCACCCGTTTCGTTACAGTTTGAAATTAAGCCTTGCGCCTGCCATCACCCACAATCCGGGCTGCGGCACGTTGCCGTAGTCTACATAGTCAGTGCCGAAGAGGTTGTTCGCCTCAACGTAAACCGAACAGCGCGGCCTGCTCCACGCCAGGCGCGCGTCAACAAGCTGGTAAGGTCTGTACGAGCGGTTGATTCCCCCTGTGTCTGTATATGATCCGCGCCGCTGCTGGAAGCGGTATTTCACGTCAAAGGCGAGGCTTGGCAGCAGGTCAATCCCCAAGGAGGCCACCACCTTGTGGCGGAGATACTCCAACGCGTACAGCGACTGCACGCCTTCTTCGCGTAGCTGGTTCTGGTCTATATATGAATAGGCCGCGCCGACCGAGCGCAGCACGCGCTGGCCGGGCATGAGGCGGTGCATGTCGAGCTTCAGGTTGGCCTCCACGCCGGTAGAGTTTATCCGCGCATGGTTGACCGAAGTCCACACGGCATCCTCGCCGAGCGACGTGTCCATAATCCAGTCTATCATGTTCCGTCCCCAATGGCGGTACACCGAGAGCGTCGCGCCGACACCGCCAGAGTCGTACTTCAGCCCCGCCTCGACAGCCGTCATCTCCTCCGGCTCCAAGTGTTTGTCGGCCTTGTGTCCGTCTACAGAGTAATACAGTTCGGTGAACGACGGCATGCGCAGCGACATGTTCAGCGAGGCGTATGCCCTAAAAGTGTTGGCAAAGGCATAGCTTGCGTCCACTCCGGGATACAGTCTGAACGGCATTCCGCTCCATGTGTTCCTCACCGCCGTGAAGCCGGCCGACGTTGTGAACCGCCCCAGAGTGACGTTGTGCTCGAGATACAGGCTCAGGTTGGTGCGGTTAAGCCCCACGGTGTAGTCACGATCTGTGCCGTGCACAGGCACGGGCGTATCGAGCGGCTCGCCGAGAGTGGTCGAGATGATGTCCTCATTGCGCATCTCCGCGCCGAATGCCGTGCGCCCCCACGCCCAGTCAAACCAGCTATTAAGGTTCAGTCCTATCACGTCCGTGCGGTGATAGTTGAAGGGCGAGCGCCCGGGCGCACCGCGATAAAACTCATAACGGTCGTGATATCTGTTCCAATAGACAGACGGAAGGAAGTGGAACCGCCCCGCTTCCGCCTCGGCCTTTATGGCCGTGAAGAATTTGTCGGTATGTTCATACTGCTCGTCAGACAGCGTGCTGTAGAACGTGTTGCTGCCCCATCCTTTCATACTCATGCCCACGTGCCAGCTTATGCTCACATCGTCATCGTGGTACCGGCCCTTGTAAAAGGCGCGTCCGCCGCCATAGTCGGCGTTCAGATGGCCGGCTTTGCTGCGCAGGTATCCGTCGCTGCGCGCGTAGCCGCCGCTTACGGCGTTGCTCCATTTGCCCGTTGCGAGCGCGAGTCGCGACCCGGCTCCGGCATATCCGAACGAGCCACCTTCCACCCTGGCCTCAACACCGCTATCATCGGCGGCCTTCGTCACTATGTTTATCGCGCCCACGAGCGACGATGTGCCGAAGATTCGCCCGGCAGGGCCTTCTATCACCTCTATTCTCTCTATATCGCCGATGCTTACGGGCAGGTCGAAGGCGTTGTGGCCGGTCTGCGGGTCGCAGATGTTGATGCCGTCAAGCAATATCGCCACATGCTCGCTTGTTCCCCCACGCATGCTGATGTCGGTCTGTGCCCCAATCGGGCCACGCTGGCGCACATCCACGCCAACGGCGTACTTGAGCAGGTCGTTAACACTTTGTGCCGGCGCGGCGGCAATCTCGTCGCGGCCAAGCACAGTCACAATTCTCGGCGCCCGGCCTGCGGCCAGCGGCGCGCGCGAGGCGGTCACGTCCACTTCGTCGAGCATGACGGCGCGCGTGGTGTCGGCCATGCCCAGTCCGCCGAGGTCAGTGCGCACACTGACACCGTCGGCCCTGGCATAAGTCAACGTCGCCACGCTGAGCGTGCCGACAAGCACCTCACGGCCCAGACACGCGAAAAGGGCGTATCCCCGTCGGCTGAAATGCTTGAACCTGAAGCTCTCGCGTTTGTTGTAAACTGTTTTGTACATTTTGTTTGAATAAATCATCTACGCTCCGCAACATGCGGAACAGCCGGCAAAGATAATGCAAATAAACGAGAAGCACAAAACGACTGACGGCAAAACGCATTACAAAAGAGCATCAATCGCAAGCCAAAAGACGGCCTTTTGCAAGCTAAAAGACGGCCTTTTGCAACCGCACTGACTATCAACGTGTTACAAGCGGAACTAAAACAAGCGTGAAACCGGCAAACGCGCAAACAACGCAAGCCCTACTCCACTCTTCAAGAAGAGCCCGGACGGTGACGATACCGGCCAGACAGCGACTTCTTGCCTCCCGCCAGTTATTAATAATAGTTAAACCGTTGGCTGTGCAGATATTTTTTTGTTACTTTGCACCAAATTAGGTGTGTCATAGCCACGGAATAATGGGTAAGAAACGTAAAAGCACCGGCATCCGCCACGGATTGCAGGGCATAACTTTGTGTATAAGCACCGCATTGGTGCTGATTTTGTTGGGAATGGTAGTGTTCTCCGTGCTATCGGCACGCAACCTGTCGTCATACGTAAAGGAAAACCTTACAGTAACGATGATGCTTGGCGAGGACATAACCGACCCGGAAGCGCGTAAATTGTGCAACGACCTGCGCAAAAACTCATACATCAGCCACATTACTTATATAAGCAAGGAGCAAGCCTTGAAGGAACAGACCGAAGCCATGGGCACCGACCCAAGCGAGTTCATCGGCATGAACCCCTTTGTGCCATCCATAGAACTACAGCTGAAGGCGCAATACGCCAACTCTGACTCTCTGAAATGGATTGCGTCCGGCCTCAAGAGCGACAAGCGCGTTACGGACATAACCTATCCGCAAGACCTGATGGACAGCGTGAACAACAATCTCAACAAGATAAACCTTGTGCTGCTCATACTGGCCGTGCTGCTCACGTGCGTATCGTTCTCGCTGATAAACAACACCGTGAGACTGGGAATGTACGCCCGGCGCTTCACTATACACACGATGAAGCTGGTAGGCGCGTCGTGGGGCTTCATCCGTAGGCCGTTCCTCGGCAACGCCGTTGGCATCGGACTGCTGGCGGCCTTGCTGGCCGACGGCGTTCTGGCAGGCGGCGTTTACGCCCTGTACACATACGAGCCGGGCGTGCTTACGGTGGTAACATGGCAGGTGATGGCCATAACGGGCGGCGCGGTGTTCCTCTTCGGTGTGCTCATCACGCTGCTGTGCGCCTATGTGTCGGTAAACAAATTCCTGCGCATGAAAGCCGGAGACCTGTACAAAATCTGACGGGCAGATTATAAAGCAACAATTAACAATTAAAAATCAAACCGCGTGGCATGGCGCAATGAGGCAATATCCATGGCACACCGCTTGTAAGCCCGCGCATCGTCAATTGTCAACTAACAATAAAGAAATGGACAGAAGAAACTTTGCATTCGACCGCATGAACTTCATCCTCCTGGCCGTGGGGATGGCAATCGTAATCTTAGGCTTCATCCTCATGAGCGGAGGAGGCACCGAGGACGGCTCCTTCAACCCCGAGATATTCAGCCCCATGCGCATAAAAGTGGCTCCGGCTGTGTGTTTCATCGGCTTTGTGTCAATAGTTTACGCAATCATACGCAAGCCGAAAGACACCGGCGAAGACGCTGAAAAGGAAACAAAACAACAGTAAGCAACTACAATTCATAACGACAATACAGACTTATGGACTTATTTGAAACGGTCATCATCGCCATCGTGGAAGGCCTTACGGAATTCCTCCCGGTCTCTTCCACAGGCCACATGATAATCGCGCAAAGCCTGCTCGGCGTGGAAAGCACGCCGTTCGTGAAGGCCTTTACGGTCATAATACAGTTCGGCGCAATCCTTTCAGTCATCTGCCTCTACTGGAAACGCTTTTTCTACCCCAACGCAGGGCGTGAAGGCAAATCATACTGGCGTGCCATGTTCGACTTCTACGCACGCCTGGTAGTCGGCGTTGTGCCGGCCGCTGTACTGGGCTTCGCCTTCAACGACGAGATAGAAGCAAACCTCGGCAACGTGCAACTGGTGGCCTGGATGCTGATAATAGGCGGTATCTTCATGCTCTTCTGCGACAGGATATTCAACCGCGGGAGCGAAAACACACGCCTTACGTACAAGCGCGCCTTCGTGATAGGCCTCATCCAGTGCATCTCGATGATACCGGGCGTGTCGCGCTCAATGGCTACCATCGTAGGCGGAATGAGCCAGCGGCTCACCCGCAAGGCCGCAGCCGAGTTCTCGTTCTTCCTTGCCGTGCCCACAATGTTCGGCGCCACATGCCTTGAGACATACAAGCTCATAAGCCACGGCGACGGCTCAATCCTCGCGCAAGGCAACAACTTGCAGATGCTGATAATAGGTTCGGTGGTGGCGTTCGTGGTTGCCATACTTGCGATAAAGTTCTTCATCAACTATGTTACGAAGTATGGCTTTGCCGCGTTCGGCTGGTACCGCATCGTCGTAGGCCTCATTATAATCATCTGCACGCTGTGCGGCGTTGAGATGAAAATGACAGACTAAGAGCCGATGAACTTCCACGAAGGAGAAATAATATGCCTTGACAAGCCTTACAGGATGTCAAGTTTCGGCGCGTTGGCGCGTGTCCGCTACCTCATTTCGCAGAAACTCGGCGTGAAACGCATGAAGACCGGCCACGCCGGAACGCTCGACCCGCTGGCCACAGGCGTACTGATTCTTTGCACAGGACGCGCCACCAAACGGATAGAAGAACTACAGGCGCACACCAAGGAATACACGGCCACACTGCAACTCGGCGCAACAACGGCCAGCTACGACATGGAACATCCCGTCAATGCGACGTATTCCACCGAGCACATAACGCGCAGCCTCATCGAGGAAAAGCTCCAGACGTTCATCGGAGAGATACAGCAAGTGCCGCCGGCATACTCCGCCTGCAAGGTGAACGGCGACCGCGCGTACGACCTAATGCGTAAAGGCAGGGACGTGGAGCTGAAACCCAAGACTCTGAGAATTGACGAAATAGAGCTTACATCGTTTGATCCGGAGCTGATGCAGATGTCGATCCGCGTGGTGTGCGGCAAGGGGACGTACATCCGTGCGTTGGCACGCGACATAGGAGAAGCCCTCGGCAGCGGCGCATATCTTACCGCCCTGCGCCGCACAAGAGTGGGAAACGTGCATGTGGAAGACTGCATCACGCTTGAAGACTTCCCCCAGTGGCTGGACAAACAGACAATAGAAGACATAATAACGGAGGAAAACAAGATATGAAACTGTCACAATTCAAGTTCAAACTGCCAGAAGAAGCGATAGCCCTCAACCCGCCATACCACCGCGACGAGTGCCGGCTGATGGTGCTGCACAGGGTGTCTCAAAAGATAGAGATGTACAAGACGGACGAAAAGGGAGAACCTCTCAAAGACGAGGAAGGCAATCCCGAGTACCTCGACTTCCGTAACATTCTCGACTACTTTGACGAGGGCGACACGTTTATCTTTAACGACACGAAGGTCTTTCCGGCGCGTCTATACGGCACAAAGGAGAAGACCGACGCCAAGATTGAGGTGTTTCTGCTGCGTGAGTTGAACGAGGAAATGCGCCTGTGGGACGTCCTCGTCGAGCCGGCGCGCAAGATACGAATAGGCAACAAGCTTCTTTGACGACAGCGGAACGATGGTGGCAGAGGTAATCGACAACACTACGAGCCGCGGACGCACGCTGCGCTTCCTCTACGACTGCCCTCATGACGAGTTCAAGCGCGACCTTTATGCCCTTGGAGAGGCGCCGCTGCCCCACTACATCGTGGACCGCCGCCCGGCAACTCCCGAAGACTTGGACGACTTCCAGTGCATTTTCGCAAAGAACGAAGGTGCCGTCACAGCCCCGGCTTCAGGCCTTCACTTCAGCCGTGAGCTGATGAAGCGCATGGAGATAAAGGGCATTAACTTCGCCTTTATCACGCTGCACTGCGCCTTGGGCAACTTCCATGACATCGAGGTTGAAGACCTGACAAAGCACAAAATGGACTCAGAGCAGATGCAAATCGGCGCGGAAGCATGTAAGACAGTCAACGGGGCGAAGCTGGCCGGCCACCATGTGTGCGCCGTAGGCACAAGCGTGATAAAGGCTACTGAGACCGCCGTAGGCACGGACAAGCTGCTGAAAGAATATGAGGGATGGACAAACAAGTTCATCTTCCCACCATACGAGTTCGGCGTGGCCGACTCGATGATATCCAACTTCTACCATCCGATGTCGCCGTTGCTCATGTCTACCGCCGCGTTCGGTGGCTACGAGCTGGTGATGCAGGCTTACGACATGGCCGTGAAGAACGGCTACAAGTTCGGCTGCTACGGCGACGCGATGCTCATTGTCAACGACTAAAAGGAGTGAAGAACGAAGAGTTAAGAGTGAAGAATTAAATACTCCGGCATAGCATTTATATTCTTCACTCTTCGTTCTTCACTCTTCACTTATAAAATATGCACACGGTTTATCTCGGATTAGGCACAAATCTCGGCGAACGCAGGCGCAACATGGAGGTTGCAATACGTCTATTGGGCGAACGCGTGGGCACAGTTGTGCGCACAAGTCAGTTTCACGAGACCGAGCCTTGGGGCTTTTCCTCCGACAACATGTTCATGAACGCCGCCGTGTGCATCGACACACAGCTCTCTCCGCGCGGCCTTCTCGAAGCCACGCAGGCCATTGAGCGCGAAATGGGACGCACCGTGAAGTCCACCGACGGGCGGTATCACGACCGGCTGATAGACATCGACATACTGCTGTATGACGACCTCCGCGTGGACGAACCCGACCTGAAGATCCCCCATCCGCTGATGCACGAGCGCGACTTCGTGATGCTTCCGCTCGGCGAGATACTTGTAAACAAACCATAAAAAAACATGCACCAAGACATGAAGACGATTTCAGATAATGACAAACAATTCGGCTGGGACGACGTGAACACCGTCTTGGGAGGCATCGTCCTCGTGCTTTACGTCTGCCTGAAGGAGAAGGAAGCCTCGCCGGCATGGGTTCACTTGGTTGCCGGACTGCTTGCCGTCACAATCGGCGTAACCAATTTCATGAGATACCGCAACAAGAGGAAGCACGGACAAAGCGCGTCGTTGGCATTCTTCCTCGGCATATTGTTCACCCTGTGGGGCATCGGATTCATCGTCCAGGCGCTTGCCATGATACTGTAAACAACGTCCATCCTTTATAACAAATACTGCTATGAACCACCTGCTTGTAAAGTTTTTCTCATACGCCGACATGCTTTTCATGACGGCGTTCATCCTCGCTGTCCTCATAGGCGACATCAAATGGCTGTCAGTTTCAAGCTCAATAGCCCTGCTGGTATTCGGCATCGCGGGCGTGGCACACGCCCTGCTCACGCGCAACGGGCGGCCATTGAACTACATTTACGTCTGCGGACTCGACGCCATAGTAGGCCTCGTGGCCATAATATGGGGTCTCATAAGCGGCTGGTGGAACTAAAAACACACGACGATGAAAAAGCAAAACATACTCGCCTGGCTGCAAACCTTGGTCATAATAATGCTCATCGTCTTGGTTGCCATAGCCAAAGCGTGGTTCGGCGAGCCGCAATACGTGCAGGCGGCAGCATTGTTTACGCTCATGGGAGCCGTCGGCACGGTGCTCAGCCTGTCGTGCCATGACCGGCTGAAAAGCCCCCGATTGGTTTACTTCCTCATCACATTGGCTGGCGGCGCGCTGTTCATAGCCCTGCCGTTCGTGTGATTTTACTTGAAGAACAGGCCGAATTGGCCGGATAAGCCCAATGAGACTGATACGCCGAAAATAGCCGCCAATGCTTTTGGCGACAACTTCCTTATTGCTCAAAAGCCACCAACAAAGCATTGGTCTTTAACTTGCCACTGAGCTGCAGAAAAGCAAGGCGGCAAGAAATTATATAATTGGAAAAGATGATTCCTTGTGCCGAACTCACGTATAACTCCTTTAACTCCTTGCAAGAAACGTGAAAGCGCGAAACAGACATTGTGCTGTTTCGCGCTTTCACGTTTCTTGTAGTCTATTCTTCAATAGCTTCGCTTAACGGCGCAGACCGAGCTTCTTGATTATGGCACGGTAACGCTCGATGTCCTTCCTATACAGATAGTCCAACAGGCGGCGACGCTTGCCGACGAGGATTGTCAGCGAACGCTGTGTCACATGGTCCTTGTGGTTCTTCTTGAGGTGTTCCGTCAAGTGGGCAATACGGTAAGAGAACAATGCTATCTGGCTCTCTGCCGAGCCGGTGTCAGTGTTAGACGCACCGTAAGTGCCGAAGATTTCCTGCTTTTTAGCTGAATCTAAATACATTTTGTTGTGATTGATTAAAAGTTTCTTTAATTACATCCTTCCCCCAGCCTGCCCATCAATCACGGGCGCGCCCGGCGTCGAATGCATCGGATTTTCCGAATTCGGCTGCAAAGGTACTACTTTAAATGAAAAATGAAAAATGAAAAATGAAAAATCTGCCGGCGTGCAAGTGTTTTTTAACATTCGGCTTTTTGTAAAACAATATAACGCCAAACTCACGCCTGACGTTTTGCTGCGATATGGCGAAAAGCCGTGACACACTGATTTACGTTGACGCTCCGTAGCTGCGATATTTTGCGGAATAAATATTTTGTGCGGAAATATCACAAGGAGAAGTGTGCAAACGCAAGTCGTTTTAAGCCAACGCTTTAACAGCCTTTACGGGTGTATTGTGCAACGAAAAGGCGCAAAACAAGGCGCAAAAAGGCACGTTTTGCATGGGTTCTGCCGTCAATTCGCATGGTTTCAGCCGTTAAAACCTCCCTGAATGACGGCTCTTGGCATCGTAAAGGACCGTCATTCAGGTTGCCAAAGGCTGTGAATGGCACATCGGAAGGCCGTCATCGGCGAGACCGGAGGCCGCGAACGCCGTCGCGGGAAGCTATTTTGCGACAAACCGTTGACATTCTTCAGTTGGCACATTGTCATCATCCCATGTCATTGTCATTGCTTTTTGACACAGCCGGCGGTTTGCGCCGACCGGGCGCAACGTCGTGTTACAAAACACTGAAAACATCCGGCGCAAAGTAATTTTCTTAACTCTTAATTCTTAATTCTTAATTAAATAATGTAATTTTGCACCCGTTTTATAAGGTATTAGTATGCAAGACATCAGAAACATAGCGATTATCGCCCACGTAGACCACGGCAAGACCACGCTCGTGGACAAGATGATGTTGGCCGGAAACCTGTTCCGCGACGGACAGGACCTGAGCGGCCAGGTGCTCGACAGCAACGACCTGGAGCGCGAGCGCGGCATAACCATCCTATCGAAAAACGTATCCATAAACTGGAAAGGAACGAAGATAATCATAGACACCCCGGGACACTCTGATTTCGGCGGCGAGGTGGAGCGCGTATTGAACATGGCCGACGGCTGCCTGCTGCTGGTTGACGCCTTCGAAGGGCCGATGCCGCAGACGCGCTTCGTGCTTCAGAAGGCATTGCAGATAGGCCTTAAGCCCATAGTTGTGGTCAACAAGGTTGACAAACCCAACTGCCGTCCCGAAGAAGTGTACGAGATGGTGTTCGACCTGATGTTCTCGCTCAACGCCACCGAAGACCAATTGGACTTCCCCGTGGTGTACGGCTCGGCAAAGAACGGCTGGATGGGCGAGGACTACAAGGTGCCTACGGACAACATCAACTACCTGCTCGACAAGATTGTGGAGGTAATCCCCGCCCCGCGCGCACTCGAAGGCACGCCCCAGATGCTCATAACCAGCCTCGACTATTCAAGCTACACCGGCCGAATAGCCGTTGGTCGCGTACACCGCGGCACGCTCACCGAGGGCATGAACGTTACCATCTGCCACCGCGACGGCTCGCAGGAGAAGACCAAAATAAAGGAGCTGCACACCTTCGAGGGCATGGGGCACGTGAAGACTCCCAGCGTTTCGAGCGGCGACATCTGCGCAATCATTGGCTTGGAGAAGTTCGAGATAGGCGACACCATCTGCGACTTCGAGAACCCCGAGCCGCTTCCCCCCCATCGCGATTGACGAGCCTACGATGAGCATGTTGTTCACCATCAACGACTCGCCCTTCTTCGGCAAGGAGGGGAAATACGTCACCAGCCGCCACATCAACGACCGCCTGCAGAAGGAACTGGAGAAGAACCTCGCACTGCGCGTGGCTCCCTTCGGCGACTCTACCGACAAGTGGATGGTCAGCGGCCGCGGAGTGCTCCACCTATCGGTGCTCATCGAGACGATGCGCCGCGAGGGCTACGAGCTTCAGGTAGGCCAGCCGCAGGTTATCTACAAGGAAATCGACGGCGTAAAATGCGAGCCGATTGAGGAGCTTACCATAAATGTGCCCGAAGAGTTTGCCAGCAAGATGATCGACATGGTGACCCGCCGCAAGGGCGAGATGACATCGATGGAGAGCCAGGCCGACCGCGTCAACATAGAGTTCGACATACCATCGCGCGGCATCATAGGCCTGCGCACCAACGTGCTCACCGCCAGCCAGGGCGAGGCCATCATGGCCCACCGCTTCAAGGAGTACCAGCCTTACAAGGGAGACATCACCCGCCGCATCAACGGCAGCATGATAGCTATGGAGACGGGCACGGCCTACGCCTACTCGATAGACAAGCTGCAAGACCGCGGCAAGTTCTTCATCGACCCGGGCGACGAGGTTTACGCCGGCGAGGTGGTAGGTGAGCATGTTCACGACAACGACCTCGTGGTGAACGTAACGAAGGCAAAGCAGCTTACCAACACACGCGCCAGCGGCTCTGACGACAAGGCGCGCATCGTGCCGCGCACCGTCCTTTCGCTTGAGGAAGCCCTCGAATACATCAAGGAGGACGAGCTTGTCGAGGTTACGCCGAAGTCGATGCGCATGCGCAAAATCATCCTCGACCACAACGACCGCAAGCGAGCGAACAAGCAGTAAGCAACTTTGTTGTAATTAAGAATTAAGAGTTAAGAATTAAGAAAATTACCTTTGTCGTTTCAAAGCATATTTTCTTAATTCTTAACTCTTAATTCTTAATTCCCCAAGCTCTTAATTCTTATTTATAATATTGAGATGAAACACATATTTACAAGCATCATTTTATTTCTTTTCACGCTATGTGCAAACGCTCAAATACGGCTCGTTGACGCCGCCGACGGCAGCCCGGTGCAAGCCGCAAGCGTATTCGTGGAAGGCGGAAAGTGCGTCGGCGCAAGCGGCAACGACGGTTCGCTGCCACTGTCCAGAGAGTACAACGGCATGGTGACGGTGCAACACATCAATTACGGAAGCAAGGAGTTCCGCTCCGACACGGTGTCAGGCGGCACGGTGAGGCTCACGCCATACATACACGAAATACCCGAAGTGACGGCCAAGTACGAGCGTCCCGACTATCTGGTAATCACCGCTTACGAGCGTAGCTACATGATAATAGACTCCATCCCGTCGTCGTTCTGCGATGCCGTGTACGATTATTACATACCGCTGCGCCGCGGACGGATAAGGCGCAAGATGCACTCAATGAGGAACTTGCACAAAGTTCGCTCGCAGGAAAACAGCCAATCGGAATTTTACAGCAGTCCGACGATGATAAAGTTGAAGAAGAAAACCCTTCTTGACAAGTTCCGTGACAAGGGCTATTTAGCCGACTCCACGGCAAGCGGAACGATGGAACGCGGACGGACTGGCGATGTAAAAGGCATCAAGCGCGACCCGGCAGGCAAGACGCTGACCGTCTACATCGACAGCGTTTTCGCCAACAGAAAACGCAGGACGGTAAGTTTCTTCGGCTTAAAGATACGCTTCGAGAACTACAAGAAAGGCGAAACGTATGACACAAGCGGCAACAGTTCGCCCACATTGAGGAACCTCGTCAACATGTACGAATATCTTGACATGTACATGAGACCGGGAAAGAAGTTCGAGATGAAAAGATGCGAGACGTTTGAAGACCTTTACGTCACCGGTGTAAGCTATGCCACAAAGGAGGAGATGAAGGCCGCAATGAAAGCAAACAGCCTTGAACCGCTTACTGTTCCGCTATCTGTCCCACCGCTAAGCGCACCCTTGGCCGAAGCAGTTAGCCGCATGAAATGATGCAGTAGCACGCCCATCAAAAACCATCAGGATGCCGCTTGCCGGATGAAACGCAAACAGCCGTTTTGCAAAAGGTGGCCTTTTAGAAGCTAAAAGGCCACCTTTTACGTTACAATATGCCGTCTTTTGCAAGCTAAAAGACGGCATTTTGCCAAGTCGCTGATTTACAGGCGGTTACTGTCCGCCGCCCTGTTGTCCGCCGCTTTTCACGTCGTCGTTGCTTATCGTGCGCTCCGCCTTCCTGACGGATGCCTTCAACTCACCTATGCGGAAGCTCACGCTGAAGCCGAAACGCTGCTGTACGTACCTGCTCCAGGAGCGTTGCATGAAGGCGGTGCTTGACGTGGTGTTGTCATAATCCATGTATTTCTTGAAGAAGTTGTTGGCATACACCGACAGGGTGAGCCGCTTCTTGAGCAGCTGTTTGGTTACGTTCAGCCCGTAACCGAAGAAGCCGCTGCCCTTGCCTTGCAGCGAAATCCACGGCGTCTGGCCCCAACAGTTCAGGCTGATACGCCAGTCCTTAGGCAGAGTCTGTTGCGCTCCGCCCGACGCAAACATGTTCCAACCGCGGTTGCTAAGGCCGTTACCGTCTGACAGATACTGCCAGCTGCCGAACATGTTGGCGTAGATGCGCGTCGAGGTGAAGGGGTTATAGTTGGCGTATGCGTTCAAAGAGGCGCGCCGGGTCTTGCCAATGTTGCGGTAAGTGGTGTACAGCACGCTCTTGCCCGTAGGGCTTTGCAGGCCGGCAATGTCGTTGTCGTTGACGAGAGACGTCACGCTCTCGATGCTGTTATTGGTGAAACTGTACGACAGGTTGAAGTTAAGGCTAAGCTTAGAGGTGAAAGCTGTTGTAGCCGAGAGAGAACGAATGTGTCTTCTCGCTGACAAGGTTGGGGTTGCCCTGGCTTATTGACGTGGGGTCGGCATCGTTCAAATAAGGGTTCAAGTACCATATTCCGGGGCGGTAGATGCGCATGTTGTAGCCCAATCGCAGGTTCTGCGTGTTGGTCAGGCGGTAGCCTATTGATGTCGAGGGAACGATATCGTCGAAGTCTTTTCGGAAGTCGTCGCCGCGTCCGAGCAGGTATTTCACGTCCTGTATGGTGTGCTCATAGCGCAGGCCGAGCCGCCCGGAGAGGCGTTTCCACTTGATGCCGTAGCCGAGATAGGCGGCCAGTATGTCGTTGCGGTGCTTGTAATGGGAACTGTGGTCTTCGTCAAACTCATATCCGCCGCCGTCCATCGCCGCCATGGTGTAGCGGTCGTTCTCCGACGAGTTGTCGCGAAGTATGTACTTGGCACCGGCCTCAAGCGTGTGGATTGAGTCGAAAGGCGTGGTGAAATCCACCTGAAACGTATGCTCGGTGGTGTTCTGATGGCCGTCGTTATGCTGGTTTTCGAGGCGGCGCAGGTAGTCTTCCCAACCGGCGGTGGCGGTCATGTCGTCGTAGTCGGTGTACGAGTCGGTGTTCTCCGGGTCGGTGCTTATGCGGTAAGAGAAGGTCAGCATACGCTCCTTCACCTTGAAAAGACGCTGGTAGTCGATGCCTCCCTCGATGGAGAACCACGAGTTATGCGAGTGGGAAGGCATGGAATAGGCGTACAGCTGCGAGCCGTCGAGCGGACTTGTGCCCGTCACCGACGACGCGCCGCGGCTGCTGTAGCTGTTGCCCCAAAGGCCGAACGAGCCGGTAATGAGGTTGAGCGAGTCGATTTCATAGCTCGCTTCGAGGCTGCCCATGTGGAAGTTGCTGCGGCCTTTGCTGCTTCCGTCGCTGGCGGTATTTGCCGATGTGGCCTGCGGCTCGTCATCGGTCACGGTGAGCGCGCTGCCGTAATAGCTGCGCGGAGAGTCGTTGTGGTTGTAGTTGTAGCGTGCGCTTACGGTCAGTTTGCCTGCCTTCACCGTGCCGAACACGCCTCCGCCTGCGCCCGTACTGCTGACGTTCGCGCTTACGGTGGCGGTGTATCCCTCGAAGCCAGAGCCTACGGTGATGATGTTGAGAATGCCGCCTACGCCCTCGGCGTCATACTTCGGGCCGGGGTTGGTTATCACTTCGATTTTTTATGGTGTTGGCGGGCATACTCTTGAGCACCTCCGAGGGGTTGTTTGACATCATGTTGTTGGGCCGTCCGTTGACGTACACCTTGAAAGACGAGCTGCCGTTCACCTTGATATTGTCCTCGCCGTCAACCGTAACCATAGGGACTTTGCGCAGCATCTCCATCACCGTGTTGGTCTTAGAGTCGGGGTCGCTCTCCACGTCGTAACCTATTTTGTCGATGTCGGCCGTCACGAGCGGCTTCTGCGCCACCACTTCAACGCCCGCCAGCTCATTACGAGCATCGCTGATGGCCACCTTGCCGAGGTCGGCGGTCGGTTTCCCGGCATCAACGGCAAAGTCTTTCACCACGTCGGCGCGCCCCATCGAGCTGACCATAAGGCGGAACTTGCCCTTTGAGGCGAGGCTCAACGAGAAGCTGCCGTCCTTCTGCGTGACGCCCATCTTGACCGCCTTGCCCGGCGCGGCGGCGTTTTCCACACGCACCGTGGCGTAAGGCTCGCCCTCGCCCGTTATCGAATCAACCACAAGTCCCTTGACAATAAAACCGTCGTCGCCTGCCGCCGAGAACGCCGTGTGCGCCTGCGCAAGCATCAATAACAACACTAATAGATACTTATACATGGATGTTTTAATTTCGTCCCACGGCCTGCAGGCGCACGGGGCATGGTTAAACTTACTTCTACATATACGCAACGCCCGGGAGATATATGACAGGACGAGGCTTGTTTTAACGTTTTTTACACGTTGCCTGGACATCACCGGCCAAAAGAATGCGCCCGAATGAAACGAATACAAAGGTAATACAATTTTCCATGACTAAAGAATTTAATCTGATTTTTTTGCCATTCCATAAGTGCCTGGATATCAAGCCACAATGCGACCGGCGAGACAACGCTTTGCAAAAGGCCGTCTTTTGGCCTGCGAAAGGCCGTCAATCGCACGCTAAAAGGCCACCTTTTACAAGCTGAAAGGCCGTCTTTTACAAAACGCCCTGCCACAGGCCGTTTTTACCTTTTTACTTTTTCACCCTTTTACCTTTAAGAAATAATCCGTAACTTTGCGCCCTGACAATCATGGACAAGCGTAACAGACAGATATTGAAGATAGCCCTGCCCTCGATAGTGAGCAACATCACGGTGCCGCTGCTGGGGCTTGTCGACGTGGCCATAGTGGGCCATCTCGGCTCGGCGGCATACATAGGAGCAATCGCCGTGGGCGGCATGACGTTCAATGTGATATACTGGATATTCGGATTCCTGCGCATGGGAACGAGCGGAATGACGTCGCAGGCGCTGGGACGGCGCGACCTCGGCGAAGTGACGCGCATGTTCGCACGCTCCCTGGGCATAGCCTTCGCCATAGCGGCGGCGCTCATCACCCTGCAAATACCGCTGCGCGCGGCCGCCCTTGGGATAATGCAGCCCACGGCGGAGGTGGCCCGGCTTGCGTCAATATACTTCAGCATACTCATCTACGGGGCACCGGCCATGCTCGGACTGTTCAGCCTCTCGGGCTGGCTGATAGGCATGCAGAACTCACGCACGCCCATGGCCGTGGCCATAGTGCAGAACATCGTGAACATCTGCGCGAGCACATTGCTCGTATTTGGATGTGGGATGAAGGTTGAGGGAGTAGCCATCGGCACGCTCACCGCGCAATATGCAGGCTTCATAATGGCCTTGGCCCTATGCCGCAAGCACTACAGCCGCCTGCGCGTCCACTTCTCTTGGCAGGGCGTTTGGCGGCGCGAAGACATGAGGCGGTTCTTCTCAGTCAACCGCGACATATTCCTCCGCACGCTCTGCATGGTGTCGGTCATGCTCTTCTTCACGTCCGCCGGGTCGTGGCAGGGCGAGGTAATACTGGCAGTAAACACCCTGCTCATGCAGTTTTACCTGCTCTTCTCATATGTGATGGACGGCTTCGCTTATGCCGGGGAGGCTCTTTCCGGCCGGTATTACGGCGCACGCAACGCCGCCGCACTGCGCGACACGATACGCCACTTGTTCCGCTGGGGCTTTCTCATGGCCGCCGCCTTCACCCTGGCCTACGCCATCGGGGGCGACGCTTTCCTCTCCCTGCTCACCGACGAGCCGCATGTGGTGGCCGCGTCGCACACCTATTATTATTGGGCTTTGGCCATTCCACTGGCCGGAGTGGCGGCTTTCGTATGGGACGGGGTGTTCATCGGCTGCACTATGACGCGCGGAATGCTCATATCAATGGCCGTAGCCGCTGCGGCGTTCTTCGCCGTCTACTTCCTCTCGCGCGGCCGCTTCGCCAACCACGGACTGTGGGCGGCGTTCATAACATACGTTTTTCTGCGCGGATTTGTACAGAAATTCCTATACAAATCCGCGCAGAAAAACAATTAAGAATTAAGAGTTAAGAATCAAGAAAATTACCAACGAAGCATATTTTCTTAATTCTTAACTCTTAATTCTTAATTCAATAAATCACCCTTCAGGGTAAACCATGTTTTCTTCCCCGATGTTTTCAAGCACCTCAGTAAGATACTTGCGGGCTTCAAGGCGTGCCATTGGAAGGTCGTGAAGCAGGCAATTGCCGCAATCGCGCGGCGCGGCACCGGGCACTTCGCCCTCAAACGAGGCGATGAAGGCGAACGTGCGGCGCATCAGCGGCACGATGTCTTGCGGCTCCAAGTCGCCTTTTACGAGCAAATAGTTGCCTGTGAGGCATCCCATCGGGCCCCAATACACTATCCGGTCGGCCCATTCCTCGTCGTTGCGCAGGAACGTTGCGGCCAGATGTTCTATCGTATGGAGTGCGCCCGGATGCAGAGCCGGCTCGCGGTTGGGCTCTTTCATGCGTATGTCAAACGTTGTCACGGTGTCGCCTCCTACGCTGTCCTTGCGCGAGACGTATATTCCACGGAGCAGTTTCTCGTGGTTGATGGTAAAACTTGGTATGGTCTTCATATTAATTAATAGTCAAGAATTAAGAGTTGGTTGAATTAAGAATTAAGAGTTGAGAATTAAGAAAATATGTTTTGTCGGTAATTTTCTTAATTCTCAACTCTTAATTCTTAACTACAAGTTGGCGATAAACCTCTTTGTCACGGTGAACGAGTTGTCGGCCAGACGGGCCCAGAAGTCGAAGTACTGGGAGGCCTTCGTGTCTTTCAGAGGCATGTCGCTGATTATGCGGAAGCTGATGAACGGCACTCCGTAGACGTGGCACACGTGGGCTATCGAGCAGCTCTCCATGTCGACGGCCACGGCTTTTGGGAAGCGCGCCAGGATGGAGCGCATCTTGTTCTGCGTGTCGACGAACCACTCGCCGCTTGCTATCAGGCCCGTGTGGACGGCCTTCTCGCCGCAGGCGGCCACCGCCTTGTCCACCAGGTCGCGCCGTGCGCGGAAGACGGCGGGCATTCCGGCTATCTGGCCGAAGGCGCAATCGTCGCCGCAATAAGCGTCGTGATAGCAGTATTCAGTGCCCACAACCACGTCGGCCACGCTCATCCTGTCGTCGGCACCGCCTGCAACGCCGGTGGAGACTACCACGTCGGGCCGATAGTTGTCTATCATCTCGACCGCGCCAATGGCCGAGTTGACTTTCCCTATGCCGCACTTTTGCAACACTATCTGCTTGTCGCCGATTGTGCCGAGGATGAAGTCCTGGCTGTTGCGACGCTCCACCGTGGAGTCGTCGAGCAGCGACTTGAGCTGGACAAGCTCTTTGTCCATGGCTACGATTATACCTATCTTCATATGCGAATGTATCGTTTTGGTTGGCAAAAGTACATATTTTTAATGAATAACGGGCAATGAAAAATGAAAAATTTGGCTGCGCACGGCATCATGGCAAATATGGCATAATGTCGGAAAAACAGCGCATGGCAGTGACACTCTGACTTTTCGGATTCTACGTTTGACGCTCCCAGGACGGGCGCGGAGCGCAAGACAGCGCGCCACGGACTGCAGTCCGCCGATTTTCACACTTTTTACAACATTCCACATAACACCTTGGCAATCAGCCACTTGCAACCACCTCGACAACCATCGGCCGCCAACCGCAACGCAAAAGACGGCATTCAACGGTGCAAAAGACGGCCTTTTGAACCATGAAAGACGGCCTTTGACGCCGCCAAATGCCGTCTTCTTGAATGCGGACAACGGCATTTTCAACCGCGAATGGGCGCATGACGCACGACGACAGAGCCATTCGCGCCAGACGGCAAGCGTTCTTACACGACGAATGAAGCTGTTTCGCAACTTCGCGTTGTAAAGATAACGGAAAACAGGCGTTGACACTTTGACACCCGAGCGGCATCTGCCGGCATGCTAAAAAAATCATGTTTTTCATGCATTCGCTCGTCATTTTACTTTATATATATTACTTTTGCACGTCAGAAACATAAAAGAAACAAATATCGACAAATAATGGAAACACTGAAGAAATGCCTTCCCGACGTTCTGGCCGTCGTGCTGTTCGCGCTGATTTCGGTCGCCTACTTCTTCCCGGCAGACATCGAGGGAAAGATACTTTACCGCCACGACTCCTCAGCCAGTAAGGGTCTGGGCCGCGAAATGGCCGAGCACAGGGAGCAGACGGGCGAAGTGACACGCTGGATGAACTCCATATTCAGCGGCATGCCGACCTACCAGACCGCCCCTGAATACGCCAGCACGAAGGGCGTGAACACGGCTGTCAAGGCCTACCACCTGTTCCTTCCAGAGAACGTATGGTACGTGTTCGTCTATCTCCTGGGCTTCTACATCCTGCTGCGCGCGTTCGACTTCCGCCAGCATCTTGCCGTCTTGGGCTCCATCATATGGGCTTTCTCCAGCTATTTCCTCATCATCATCGCCGCAGGCCACATCTGGAAGGTCATGGCCCTGGCCTATCTTCCGCCGATGATAGCCGGCATAGTGCTTGCTTACAGGGGGCGGTACCTGTGGGGACTGATAGTGACAGCCGTGTTCGCGGCGTTCGAGATCAACGCCAACCACGTGCAGATGACCTACTATTACCTGTTCGTCATCCTCTTCATGGTCATCGCCTTCCTCGTCGAAGCAATCCGCCAGAAGCGCATGGCGCACTTCTGGAAGGCCACGGCCGTATGCGCCGCCGCTGCAGTGATAGGCATCTGCCTCAACCTGAGCAACCTTTACCACACATGGGAGTACAGCAAAGAGTCGATGCGCGGCAAGAGCGAGCTTGTGAAAAAGCAGTCGGCCAACCAGAGCGCAAACGGACTTGACCGCGACTACATAACCCAGTGGAGCTACGGCATAGGCGAGACGTGGACGCTGCTCGTGCCAAACGCCAAGGGCGGAGCAAGCGTGCCGCTCGTGGAAAACGAGACTGCCATGAAGAAGGCAAACCCCGAGTTCAGCATGATATACCAGCAGATGGGCCAATACTGGGGCGAGCAGCCCATGACGCAAGGCCCCGTCTATGTTGGCGCCTTCGTGCTGACGCTGTTCGTCCTGGGCCTGTTCATCGTGAAAGGGCCGATGAAGTGGGCTTTATTGGCGGCCACCGTGCTCAGCATCCTGCTGTCGTGGGGCAAGAACTTCATGCCATTCACCGACCTGTTCATCGACTATGTGCCTATGTACTCCAAGTTCCGCACGGTGGCGTCAATACTCGTCATAGCCGAGTTCACCATCCCGTTGCTGGCCATGATGGCGTTGAAGAAGATTGTGGACGACCCCTCGCTGCTTACAAAACGCATCAAGGCGGTGTACGTGAGCTTCGCCCTGACGGGCGGCGTGGCGGCACTCTTCGCCCTGTTCCCCACACTGTTCTTCAGCGACTTCATATCGTCGCAAGAGATGCGGGCCCTCTCCACGCTGCCGCAAGAGTACATTGCGCCCATCGTGGAGAACCTGCGCGAGATGCGCCAGGCCGTCTTCACGGCCGACTGCTGGCGCTCGGCGTTCATCATTATAATAGGTACACTCTGCCTGCTGCTGTTCAAGGCCAAGAAGCTCAAGGCCGGCTACATGGTCGGCGCGATAACACTGCTCTGCCTTGTGGACATGTGGCAGGTGGACAAACGCTACCTCAACAACGACATGTTCGTGCCCAAGAGCGAGCGTGAGGCGCCGATACAGATGACAGAGACCGACCGCCTGATACTCGAAGACAAGACGGACATGGGCAACTACCGCGTGCTGAACCTAGCGTCAAACACGTTCAACGAGAACGAAACGTCATACTACCACAACAGCATAGGCGGCTACCACGCCGCAAGCTGCGCCGCTACCAGGACATGATAGACTATTACATAGCACCTGAGATGCAGAAGCTTGCGCCGGCGATAGCCGAGGTGGGCGGCGACATGGCCAAAGTGAAGGGCGACAGCCTGTTCCCCGTGCTCAACATGCTCAACGCACGCTACTTCATCATGCCCCTGCAAGACGGCAAGACGGTGCCCATACTCAACCCGTATGTGCACGGCCCTGCATGGTTTATTGACCGCGTGACATATGTTGACAACGCGAACAAGGAGATAGAAGCCGTAGGCAAGATTGACCTGGGGCGCGAGGCGGTGGCCGACACGCGCTTCCGGGATGTACTGAAAACATCCGCCGCACAGGACAGCACATCGTCGGTGAAGATAACCAAGTACTTGTCTGACCAGATAGAGTATGACGTTTACTCGAAGAACGGCGGCGTCATAGTGTTCTCGGAAGTGTATTATCCGGGATGGACGGCCACAGTAGACGGCCAGCCGGCACAACTGGGACGGGCCGACTACCTGCTGCGCGCGCTCAACGTAGCGCCGGGACAGCACAAGGTGGTGCTGACATTCCGTCCCAAGTCGGTGACCGTCACAGAGACGGTAGCCTATGTCGCCTACGCCATCCTGCTGCTCGCAATAGCCGTGGTGGCATATCTTGGATACCGCAAGAAGCGCGCCGGAATGGAGTAAAGCCACCGGGCGCGTAACACACTGATACTCAACGCAATGCAAAAGGCCGTCTTTTACACGCTAAAAGACGGCCTTTTGCATTGCAACTGACGGCCTTTTGGAAGGCGAAAAGCCGTCAACCGCAAACAGGCCGGTCACATTATGGCCGAAGTGTTGCGCCGTTACGATGAAAAAGAGTATATTTGCAGCATGTTTTTAACGGCCAGAATAACGACAAGATGCAATTCAGGACAAAGGTAGCAGTCGGCAAGCCCGACTTCAAGATAGCACCCTGCGAGGAGATGCTGTTCGTTGGTTCGTGTTTCGCGGACAACATAGGGCGGAGGTTCAAGGAAGAGAAGTTCCGCGCTACGGTCAACCCCTACGGCGTGATGTATAACCCGGCGAGCATCCTGCACACGGTGAAACGGTGTGAGGACAGGCCGCGCGTGGCCCTGTTCACGCTCGGCACGAATCATGTGTACATACTCAACGAAACGGGCGAGATAGTTGACAACTGCGCAAAACGTCCGCAACGGCTGTTCACTGAACGCGAACTGAGCGTGGACGAATGCGCCGCTTACCTCGGCGAGGCTGTCGACATATTAAAAGAAAGACGCGAAGACGTGAAGGTAATAGTGACCGTAAGCCCCATACGCTACGCAAAGTACGGCTACCACGGCAGCCAGCTGTCAAAGGCCGTGCTGCTGCTCGCCGCCGACAAACTGGCCAAGGAAAGGCCTGGCAGGGTAAACTATTTCCCGGCATACGAGATAGTCAACGACGAGCTTCGCGACTACCGCTTCTATTCGCCGGACATGCTGCACCCCTCGGAGCAGGCCATTGAATACATATGGGAAGTGTTCTCGGAAGCTTATTTCTCGCCTGAAGCCAAGCGTTTCATTGAAGAATGGCGCCCGTTGAAGGAGGCTTTGGGACACAAGCCGTTCAATCCCGACTCGCAAGAGTACAAGGATTTCATGAATAAAACTATGTTAAAAATATCCGAACTATCAAAAAAATATCCGAACTTTGTACTTTAATAGTAGCCCACCCCAAACCCCTCCCGAAGTGAGGGGCTTTAGAATGTATTGCAATCAAGAACAACAAAACAAATAAAATATAAGGAAACACATCCCATTCCGATGACAAAAGCATTTCAGGCTCCCTCCCTTCGGGAGGGTTGGGGTGGGTGAAATATTTTTATTATGCTCTATTCAATTGAGAAAATAACGACTTTGATAGGCGCACGCCGCTATGGTTCGGCTGACGGCAACATACGTTGGATACTGACGGACAGTCGCAGTGTCTGCTTCCCGGAGGACACTTTGTTCTTCGCCATACGCTCCGAACGTAACGACGGGCATAGGTATATAGCCGACTTATACCGCCGCGGAGTAAGAAACTTCGTGGTAGAGGAACTGCCGGCCGACCGCGAAAAGGCTTACGCCGACACCAACTTCCTGAAAGTTCCGCACTCGGTGGAGGCCTTGCAACGCCTTGCCGAGCGCCATCGTGACGAGTTCAACATCCCCATAGTGGGTATAACGGGCAGCAACGGAAAGACCGTAGTGAAGGAATGGCTTTACCAGTTGTTGTCACCGCAGATGGTAGTGACCCGCAGCCCGCGTAGCTACAACTCGCAAATAGGTGTCCCCCTGTCAGTCTGGCTGCTCGACGAACACAGCCAGGTTGGCATATTCGAGGCCGGAATCAGCCAGAAAGGAGAGATGCAGGCGTTGCGCGACATCATACAGCCGACGGTCGGCGTACTGACAAACCTTGGCTCGGCCCACCAGGAGAACTTCTCTTCAATGGAAGAAAAATGCCTCGAAAAACTGAAGCTCTTTCACGACACGAAGGCCATCGTCTACCCATTGGACGATGAAACAGTTAGGAGCTGCGTGGCAAAATACGACTACAAAGGCGAGCAGATAGCCTGGTCGATGAAAGATCCGGGTGCAAAGATGTATGTAAACAATGTGGAAAAAAGCGGAATATCGACGACCGTCAGCTATGTGTTCGACAGCAAAGAAGGCCGCTACACGCTGCCTTTCATCGACGAGGCGTCGGTTGAAAACTCGGTGACTTGCGCCGCCGTAGCCCTTCATTTGGGGCTGGACATGGAACAGATTGCCGAACGGATGCCCGCCATAGAGCCAGTAGCCATGCGGCTGGAGGTAAAGGAAGGGCGGCACGGATGCACACTGATAAACGATTCTTACAACTCCGACGTCAACTCGCTCGACATCGCCCTCGACTTCATGAGCCGTCGCCCTGACCATGCCGGACGCAAACGCACGCTCATACTGAGCGACATCTACCAGAGCGGCAAGGCCGGAAAGGCACTATATAAAGAGGTGTCAGACCTCGCCAAGACGCGAGGCGTACAGAAAATCATAGGCATCGGCCCTGAGATCAGCGCCAATGCGGAAGCCATAGACATACCTGAAAAGCATTTCTTCGCCGACTGCCACGAGTTCATAGCAAGTCCGGAGTTCGGCTGTCTGCACGATGAAGTAATCTTGCTGAAGGGTGCGCGCAAGTTCAGTTTCGACCGTCTGACCGAACTTTTGGAACAGAAAGTGCATGAAACCATACTTGAGGTCAACCTCAACGCCGTGGTAAAGAACCTCAACCACTTCCGCTCGTACATGAAACCGACCACCAAGATAGTGTGCATGGTTAAGGCCGACGCTTACGGAGCGGGCGCGGTCGAAGTGGCAAAGACCCTGCAAGACCACCGCGTTGACATCTCGCCGCCGTGGCTGTTGCGGACGAAGGCGTTACGCTGAGAAGGAACGGCATAACATCGAACATCATGATAATGAATCCTGAAATGACGGCTTTCAAGACGATGTTCGACTTCACAAGCTGGAGCCGGAGGTGTACAGTTTCCGCCTGCTTGACGCCCTTGTGAAGGCCGCACGGAAAGAAGGCATACGGGATATCCCGTCCATATAAAAAGCTCGACACGGGCATGCACCGCCTCGGATTCAACCCCATGGAAGACATGGACGAGCTTATCGGCCGCCTGAAAAGGCAGAACGCAGTCATTCCACGCTCGGTTTTCTCACATTTCGTAGGCTCCGACAGCGACGACTTCGACAACTTCTCAGCCCGCCAGTTCGAACTGTTCAAGGCCGGAAGCGACAAACTCCAGGCCGCGTTCAGCCACAAGATACTGCGCCACATGGACAATTCGGCCGGCATAGAGCACTTCCCCGAACGCCAGCTCGACATGTGCCGGCTCGGCCTCGGGCTGTACGGAATAGACAGCCGGGACAACTCCGTGATAAACAACGTATGCACGCTGAAGACCACGATACTGCAAATCCACGCCGTGCCGAAAGAAGAAACCGTGGGCTACAGCCGTAAGGGCGTACTGACGAGAGACAGCCTCATAGGCGCGATACCCATCGGCTACGCCGACGGCCTGAACCGGCTGCTGGGCTGCGGACGGTGCTATTGCCTGGTGAACGGCAAGAAAGCGCCATACGTTGGCAACATCTGCATGGACGTTGCGATGATAGACGTGACCGACATAGACTGCAAGGAGGGAGACACGGTTGAGATTTTCGGCGACAACCTGCCTGTAACTGTACTCTCTGACGCTATGGGGACGATACCCTACGAGGTGCTTACGAGCATCAGCAGCCGCGTGAAGAGAGTTTATTTCCAGGACTGACGCACAGCAGACATAAGTCCCTGACAATCAACAACATAGCTACACACAATACAAAAGACGGCCTTTTGGAAACCAAAAGGCCGTCTTTAGCATTGCAATATGCCGTCTTTTGCAAGCCCAAAGGCCATGTTTTGCAACGCTGCCGAGGCGTTAAACTATTTTAACGAGTAGCCATCCTCTTTTTAAGGAAAAAACAGTAACTTTGCGCAAAACTTACTTAAACGCATACTATTAATCAAATTAATAACTGATGAACCCAATTCAAACTACCAAAATGACCAACTTCCGTTGGGTCATTTGTGCTTTGCTTTTCTGCGCTACGACGGTGAACTATCTTGACAGACAGGTTCTTTCGCTTACGTGGAAAGACTTTATAGCACCTGAGTTCCACTGGAATGATGCCCATTATGGCATGATTACCGGTTTCTTCTCAGTCTTTTACGCAGTCGCCTGCCTCTTTGCTGGTAAGTTTGTTGACTGGATGGGCATAAAGAAAGGTTACCTTTGGGCCATCTTCATCTGGTCGCTTGGCGCGTGCCTACATGCCGGATGCGGCTGGGTGACCATGGAAGTAGAGGGACTCGACTCCGTTGCGGCCCTCCGCGCGGTTGAGGCAGGCAGTGCCGTAGCCGTGGCCATCGCGACGCTAAGCGTATGGCTGTTCCTCGTCTGCCGCGCCATCCTTGCTCTCGGAGAGGCAGGAAACTTCCCCGCCGCCATCAAGGTGACAGCCGAATACTTCCCGAAGAAGGACCGTGCGTTCGCAACGTCAATCTTCAACTCAGGCGCGTCAGTAGGAGCGCTGGCCGCTCCGCTCACCATTCCAATCCTCGCCAAGCACTTCGGATGGGAGATGGCGTTCATCATTATCGGTGCTATCGGCTTTGTTTGGATGTTCTTCTGGGCTCATCTTTACGAGAAACCAGAGAACTCAAAGCGCGTAAACAAGTCTGAGCTTATCTACATCAACCAAGACGACGAAGACGAGGCCAAGCCTGTAGAAGAGGCAAAAGAAGAGAAGACGATACCCTTCATGCAATGCTTCAGATACAAGCAGACATGGTCGTTCGTGGTAGGCAAGTTCTTCACCGACGGTGTATGGTGGTTCTATCTGTTCTGGGCACCGGCCTATTTCTCCGACCAGTTCCACTATGAGTCATCCTCAACGATGGGCATGGCGCTCATTTTCGTGCTCTATCTCATCGTTACCGTGCTGTCGATTTACGGCGGATACCTGCCCAAACTCTTCGTTGAAAAGAAAGGCATGGGCCCGTATTCAGGTCGCATGCTGGCAATGCTCATCTTCGCGTTCTTCCCGTTGTTCGCACTGTTCGCACAGCCACTGGGTGCCTACTCGGTATGGTTCCCGGCAATAATCATCGGCCTTGCAGGCGCTGGACACCAGGCATGGTCGGCCAACCTGTTCTCGACAATCGGCGACATGTTCCCCAAATCAACGATAGCCACCATCACCGGCATCGGCGCAATGGCCGGAGGCATAGGCTCATTGCTCATCAACCTCGGCGCCGGCGAACTGTTCACATACGCCGAGAACGCCGGAGCGGCATTCTCGTTCCTCGGCTTCGAGGGCAAACCGGCCGGCTACATGATAATCTTCTGCATCTGCGCCGTTGCGTATCTCGTGGCATGGCTGATAATGAAGACGCTCGTTCCGAAGTACAAGCCAATCGTCGTTGAATAATATTTAACCGTCATTTATAATAAGAATGGAGGCGTACCAAATGCGCTTCCATTCTTTTTTTGTACCTTTGCACTGCCAAAGCAACAAGAAAGGAGCAACTACAATGAGCACCGTTATCTATCCTTCACCGATTTTCGGACCGGTACACAGCCGCCGCCTGGGACTGTCATTGGGAATAAACCTTATGCCGGCAGACGGCAAAGTATGCACGTTTGACTGCATATATTGCGAATGCGGCTTCAACGCCGACCATCGCCCAAGGCTCAAAAGGCCTACGCGCGAGGAAGTGGCAACCGCCCTTGAAACAAAACTGAAAGCCATGCAGGCCGACGGACGGTTGCCCGACGTGCTGACATTCGCCGGCAACGGCGAGCCTACGGCTCACCCACACTTCGCCGGAATAATAGACGACACCATCCGCCTGCGCGACCGTTACTGCCCCGATGCAAAGGTTTCGGTGCTCAGCAACGCCACAATGGCCATGCGACCGGATGTCCACGCCGCCCTGGAACGCGTGGACAACAACATCCTCAAGCTTGACACCGTAAGCCCGGAATACATCAACAAGGTGAACAGACCCACCTACCCCACCTACGATGTGAATGAAATAATAGAAACGATACGCTCGTTCAACGGCCGCGCCGTTGTGCAAACAATGTTCATGAGGGGCACAATGAACGGTGAAAGCGTGGACAACACGGGCGAAGAATACGTCCGCCCGTGGCTCGAAGCGGTAAGACACATCGCCCCCCGGCAGGTCATGATATACACAATAGACCGCGAAACGCCCGACCACGACCTGCGCAAGGCCACGCCGGAACAGCTCAATGGCATACGCGACCGCGTCATGGCAATGGGCATTCCGTGCTCGGCGGCGTACTAAGAAACAGAAATTAAAAAGTGAAGAGGTAAGGAAACAGGCTGTCCCGAACAGTTGGGAGCATGTCATCCGACACGCCCCAGATTACTTCTATCTGCGGTGACAGTTCGTCCATGAAGGCGTCTATCTCCTGCAGCTCGTCAACGAACAAGGGGCAGTCGGTACTGGTATAGATGTTGAACAGTATGCGCTTAGCCCGGCTTATATCGCTGCCGTAAAGCAACGGAGAGTCAAGGGCGTTGATGATGGCTTTCTCCACACGATGCTCCCCGCCGGCACGTCCTATGGCCATGATGGCACCGCCACCGCTCTTCATTGTCGACTCAACGTCACGGAAGTCAAGGTTGATGTCGCCCTCGATGGTTATCAGTTCGGATATGCTCTTGACGGCGTTTCCCAGTATGGCGTCGGCGCATTTGAACGCATCTTTCACCGAAATGCGCGTGTTAGAGTATATGTCGCACAGGCGTTCGTTGTTCACAATGAGCAGAGCGTCGACGTTCTTGCGCATTTCCTCGACTCCCTTCAGCGCCTTTATTATCTTCTTCTCTTTCTCGAAGTAGAACGGAATGGTCACCACTCCGATAGTCAGCATGCCCATCTCCTTGGCCACGCCAGCCACCACGGGAGCGGCGCCCGTGCCCGTACCGCCGCCCATTCCGGCAGTGATGAACACCATCTTGGTCTCGTCCGAAAGCAGGCTTTTTATCTTGTCTATGCTCTCTTCGGCCTCCTCGCGCCCTTTCTCCGGCTTGCCGCCGACGCCAAGGCCGCGGTCGCCGAGAAGCACTTTCACGGGAACCGGAGAGTTGGCCAGCGACTTGCTGTCGGTGTTGCACACGGCAAACGTCACGTCGGCGATGCCTTCCTCGTACATGTTCTTAACGGCGTTGCATCCGCCGCCGCCCACGCCTATCACCTTGATGATGCGCTTGGTCATGTCTACGGGCTCGCCGTAGTCTATCAATCCATGGGTCCTTTCTGGCATAATGATATCGTTTTACAGCGCAAAGGTAAGCATCTTTTTCATAACGGCAATGCCTCTGCAAGGCTTGCAGACGAAGAAAAACAGCCCGGCAGGACCTTTTTCATAAAATAAAGAAGTATTTTTGCATCGTGGACATGACCGGAAACGATAACAAGGACGCCGAGAAGCTGGCACAGGAACTGCACTCCATCGTGGCGCGCCTGCAACAGGCGAGCCGCTACGACCTGATGCTGAGGGCTATATCCGTGCCCGTACTGGAGCAGCTGTTCATCGAAGCGGCCAAGGCAAGGCTGAGCCGTCTCGTCATAACGCACGACTTCCGCTTCATCCTTGCGGACTATGACAAGGAGGTGACGCTCACTCCCGTGCACAAGTCTTTGTACATTCTGTTCCTCAACCACGAGGAAGGGATAGAGTTCAAAGACCTGGCCGACCACCGCGAGGAGCTGCGGCAGATATACCGCAGCGTATCTCCGGCCACCGACCCGGCACGCATCGACGAGACCGTTGACCGCCTGACCAATCCCACCGACAACGCCATCAACGAGAAATGCTCGCGCATAAAGGCGGCCTTCGCGGGGCTGATGGACAAATATTCGCTTAACTATTACATGATAAGCAGCCACACCACACGCCACTTCAACAGCTCGTCGCGCGTGTGGTTCAAGCGCCTCAAGCTCATCACGCTGCCACGGCAGCTCGTCATAAGGGAATATCTGCAACCTTAGCGCACGGCATGGAGAACGGCAAGATAGTTGACAATTGTCAACTTCAAGGCACAAATGTCAATGCAAGAAAATCATAACAACCAGACTCCCGGCAGCCCACAAACCGCCATTTCATGACACCAAGGCCGGCAGTCAAAGACAAGCGAATGGTTAAAAGACGGCCGATTTTCACTCCACTTAACCAAAAACACCCTCCATTTCACGTTTATTTACACGTATTTGACGGCAAGACGGCTTCCGTTTGACGGCCTTTCGCCTTGCAAGAGACGGCCTTTCAGGATGCGAAAGGCCGTCTTTGGCAATGAGGAAGGCGGCTTTCACGCCCCGTAAAGGCCGTCTTCACAACGGGCGACAGCCGTCAGACGGACAAAGTAGAGCCGTTTTAAGACATCAAGAATGTTAATATTAACATTTCAACGGCATGCGTTTAACAATGCCGGAGAGCGACGGGAGATGAAAAAAACAGCATGTTTTTCTTGATTCTTAACTCCTAATTCTCAACTTATCAGTACTTTTGCACGGTTTTTCAAAAGACACATACAAACATGCCAAGCATCAACGACATGACCGTAGGGTCGCCCACGCGCGACATCATAAAGTTCTCGCTGCCACTCGTTGGCGGCTACATCCTGCAACAAATGTACCTGCTGATAGACGCGGCCATCGTGGGGCGCTTCATCGGTGTCGACGCACTGGCCGCCGTGGGAGCGTCGTCGTCGGTGATGTTCCTCGTGCTGGGCTTCTGCAACGGAGCCTGCGCGGGCTTCGCCATACCGGTGGCTCAGGAGTTCGGAGCCAAGAACTACTCCAAGATGCGCGCCTACGTGGCCAACGCCGTGCGCATAGTGGCTGTGATAGCCGTGGTGGCCACAGCGGTCACGGCAGTGCTGTGCGACCGCATCCTGGAGATGCTCAACACGCCCGGCGACGTGTTTGACGACGCCTACATATTCCTGCTCATCAACTTCCTGGCCATTCCGTTCACCATGTCTTACGACATGCTGTCGGGCTTCATCCGCGCCCTGGGCGACTCAAAGCAGCCGTTCTACTTCCTCATAGCGGCCTCGCTGCTCAACATCGCGCTCGACTTCGCCCTCATCATGGGCATGGGGCTGGGCGTAGAAGGCGCAGGCCTGGCCACGATGGCGTCGCAGGCGTTCGCCTCGGCGCTGTGCTTCACATACATAAAGAAGCGCATGAAGATGCTCATCCCCACGGGACGCGAGCGCGCGTACAACGACAAGATGACGGGCAAGCTGCTCATGAACGGCGTGCCGATGGGCATGCAGTTCTCGATAACCGCCATAGGAGTGATAATGCTGCAGAGCGCAAACAACGCCCTGGGCACGATGTATGTGGCCGCATTCACCGCCGCAGCCAGAGCAAAGTACATCTTCACCTGCGTGTACGAGAACATAGGCGTGGCCATGGCCACATATTGCGGACAGAACATCGGGGCAAAGAAGATAGACCGCGTGAAGCTGGGAATAGTGTCTGCGATGAAAATAACCGTGGTATTCTTCCTGGCCACCACGGTGATAATATATTTCTTCGCCGACGAGATGATGCTGCTCTTCATCGACACGCAGAAAAGACCGACATAATAAGCATCGCCGCCCAATACATGCTCATTCCGAGCTACTTCTTCCTGGCGCTGGGCACGCTCACTGTGCTGCGCTACAGCCTGCAGGGACTGGGATACAGCAATCTGTCGGTGCTCTCGGGCGTTATGGAACTGATAGCACGCTGCGGAGTGAGCCTCTGGGTGGTGCCCACGTTCGGCTTCCTCGGCGTGTGCTACGGCGACCCTCTGGCCTTCGTAGCCGCCGACATATTCCTGATTCCGGCCGTATATTTCGTGTACAAAAGGCTGAAAAAATTAAGAGCTAAGAATTAAGAAGACACTCCATTTGGAAGTTTTCTTAATTCTTAGCTCTCAATTCTTAACTCTCAGATCAAGACGCGCTTACCACATCTTGCTTATCAGGCCAAGCTTCGTGGCCTCGATAAACTCGACAACGTGGCGAACCTCAGGCCCGTCGGGCACCTGCTCGCGCACCTGACGCACAGCGTCGAACACGCTTGTCTGTCCGTGGAACACCAGTCGGTAGGCGTTGGCAATGTGGTCTTGCACCTTCTGCGACACTCCGTGCATCTTCAGGATGGTGGCGTTTATGCCGCCATACTTTACGGGATTGTCGCTTGCGATGATATACGGAGGCACGTCGCGGCTCAAGCGGCTGCCGCCCTGAATCATTGAGCCGCGGCCCACGCGCACGCCGGCGTTGGCGATAACGTTTGACGAGAATATCACGGCGTTCTCGATGTCACAGTCACCGGCAATCTTCGTACCGTAACCGAACACGCAGTCGTCTGAAATCTTTGTGTCATGCGACACGTGTACACCCTCCATGAACGAGTTGTGATTGCCTATAACAGTCGTTCCGTCACAGAAAGTGGCACGGTTTATGACCACATTCTCGCGGAACGTGTTGCCGTCGCCGATAATCAAATGTGACGCGTCGCCGCAATAGTTGAAGTCTTGAGGCACAGCTCCGAGCACAGTGTTCTGATACACGGTGTTGCCGCGCCCCATGCGTGTGCCGTTCATCACGCTGACATACGGATATATAACGCAGTCGTCGCCAATCTCAACGTCGCCCTCGATGTAGGCGAAAGGATAGACAGTTACGTTCTTCCCTATTTTCGCCTTCGGGTCTATTTCTGCTTTTGGACTTATCATATCAATTTAATTCATAATTCATAATTCATAATTCACAATTATGCCTGCCGGCTTGAGGAGTGGTCGTTTCATAATCCATAATCCGTAACCCATAATCTTGTAGACACGCAACGCGCAAGCCAATTATGAATTGTGAATTATGAATTATGAATTGATTATTCCCTTCCTCCGCCAAGGGCGTAATAGAGGTTCACGACAGCCTGCATCTTGTAGAAGTCGTCCTGCACCTTAGAGAGTTCGGCGTTGAGCAGCGACTGCTGGGCTGTGATAACCTCAAGATACGTGCTGCTGCCCATGCTGAAGAGGTCTTTCGTATAATCTACGTTCTTCGTCAGGCTCTCTATCTGCTTCTGCTCAAGCTTGCTCTTCTCGTCGGAAGAGTTGTAGAGCACCAAAGCGTTGCTTACCTCAGAACCTGCTGAAAGCACCGCCTGCTGCCACGTGTTGAAGGCTTGCTCCTGTTGTGCCTTGGCAACCTTGAGCTGGGCAACAAGCTGTCCGTTCTGGAATATCGGCTGGACAAGGCTTCCTACGGCGTTGAGCAACCACTTGCCGGGATTGACAATGCCACCGCCGGAATTGTTGGTGAACGCTCCAGAGCCGCTGATTGAAATGTTAGGATAGAACTTCGAGCGCGCGGCCTGCGTGTCATAGAAACACTGCGCAAGAGTCATTTCGGCATAGTGGACATCAGGACGGTTGTTAAGCATCTGTATGCCGACGCCAGTGCTGAACTCGGTCGGCAGCGACTGGTTCTCAAGTTTGCCGCGTCCGATGGTCTGGGCAGGCTGTCCAAGCAAGAGAGAGAGAGAATTCTCGGTCTCACGAATCTGACGCTTCAGGTCAGCGGCCTGCGCCAATACAGAATAGTAATTGGCCTCGGCACTCTGCACACTGGTCTCCTTCGCATTGTTAAGTTCCTTCTGCAGCTTCATCATGTCCCATGTGTCCTTGGTCAGTTGGGTCATGTTGTCCACAATTTCAAGCTGCTTATCGAGCATCAGCAACGTGTAATACATGTTCGCGATGTTTGCGATAAGGTTGGTCTTCACCACCAGCTGATAGTCTTTTGTAGCCAAAAGAGCCATCTGCGCGCTGCGTTTCTGGTTAAGCAAATTGCCAAAAAGGTCAATGCTCCAGCTTGCGTTGACAGGCAAAGAATAAGTCTTGGCAGCCTTGCTTCCGTCCCATGAAGAGATTGTTCCCTGCGGAGAGAACGTGAACGAAGGCACAAACGCCAGCTTGGCAGCCGTGAGCTGAGCCTCAACCATCTTCACATTGAGAGCAGCGTTGAGAAGATCTGTGTTCTTGGCAAGCCCCTGCTCGATGAGCGCCTGAAGCTGCGGATCGGTGAACACGCTGCGCCACGGCAGATTGCCGAAGCTCGTAGTATCGGCTACTGCCAACGTGTCAGTGTTTGAAGTCACGTCGCGAACCAGTCCGGTTGCGTTCACCTCCGGCCGCTCGTACTTGTTGTAGATTCCACAGCTGCTCATAAGGGCAGCTGCGGAGATCATTATCAAAATATTACTTCTTTTCATCTTACTTGTCATTTTTCTTGTTTTCTACCGGACGAGTGTACTGCAACAACTCAGTGTCGACAGTTGCATTGTCATCGTCAAACTCGATAGGCTTAATCTTCTCTTGCAGATATTGGAAGATGTAGAAAAGTGCCGGAACTATCAATAACTGGCAAATCATACCTATCAACATACCGCCGATGGCGGCTGCGCCAAGAGTCATGTTGCCGTTATAACCTACTCCGATAGGTATGAGCAACGGCATAAGACCGATAATCATTGCCAACGAGGTCATCAAGATAGGACGCAGACGGGCGCTTGCACCGAGAACCGCCGACCAAGAGAGAGCCATACCAGTTCTTCTTCGCTCAAGAGCGAACTGTACGATAAGGATGGCGTTCTTGGCCAAAAGTCCGATAAGCATGATGAGCGCGATCTGCATGTAAATGTCGTTCTGCTTTCCGAACAGGTCGGTGAATATGAACGCGCCGGCGATACCGAACGGTATTGACAAGATAACAGACAGAGGCACGAGGTAACTCTCGTACTGCGCACTCAGAATCAAATACACGAATGTGAGACAGAGAGCGAAGATTATCATCGTTGAGCTGCTCGATTCCTGCTCGGAACGCGTCAAACCTGAGAATTCGTAGCCGAAACCAGTAGGAAGAGTGTTACTTGCAACTTCCTCGATTGCACGTATGGCATCACCTGAAGAGTAACCATCGGCAGCGGTAGCGTTGACGTCAATTGAAGTGAACAGGTTGAAACGGGCGATTTCCTGAGGTCCGTAAACCTTGGTCATCGTCACAAACTCGTTGATGGGAGCCATGCCGCTGGCAGTGCGCACATATATGTTGTTCATGCTCTTCAAGTCTTCACGCATCTTCGGGTCAGCCTGGATCATGACACGGTAGAGCTTACCGAAAGAGTTGAAGTTTGAAGCGTACAGACCTCCGTAGTATCCCTGCATGGCTGTAAGCACGGTGCTCGGGTCAATGCCGCTCTGCTTGCACTTCGCAACATTCACGTCAATCATGTACTGCGGGTACTCCGAGTTGTAAGAGGTCATGGCCGTTCCAATCTCGGGACGCTTGTTAAGCTCAGCCAGGAAGTTCTGTGTTATCTTGAAGAAGTTGTTGACATCGCCTCCGGTACGGTCGAGCATTGAGAACGTCAAGCCGTTGGTTGCCGAGAAACCTTGCACCATAGGCGGCTGGAACGCCAATATCTGTGCGCCCTTGATGGCTGCCGTCTGCTTGTAGATCATGGCCAGCACCATCTTTGAACCCATTGAGTGAACGTCAAAATACTTCATGAAACCTTCTTCCTTGTCGCGCGCTTCAAACGACTTCAGCTTGATTACGAACGTACCTTGGTTGGTACCCTGGCCGGAGATGAAGTTGTAACCGGTGATACGCAGGCGGTTGGCGATTGCGGGGTTGGTGGCAAGCATCGAGTCAACCTGGTCCATAATCTTGTTGGTTTCGGTAAGAGACGTACCCGGAGCGGTGGACACCGTACAGAACACCGTACCCGTATCCTCGTCGGGAACGAGACCTGTCTTGGTGTTCATTGCCGTCAATACGAGCGCGGCAACGCCTACAAGAACGGCAACAATGGCTATTACCGGCTTTTGCACAATACGGCGCACATCCTTGGTATAGCGCTCCTGCACCTTGCCGTAAGCACCGTTGAACGCCGCATGGAAGCGGTCGAGCCAAGACATCTTGCGCTTTGAGCCGTCCTCGTTCTTAGGCTTCAGCAGCACGGCGCACAACGCCGGAGAGAGCGTCAACGCGTTGATTGCGGAGATGACGATTGAGATTGCCATCGTGATACCGAACTCCTTGTAGAACGTACCGGACGTTCCGCCGATGAAAGACACGGGGATGAACACGGCCGACATGACCAAGGTAATTGATATGATGGCGCCGGATATTTCGTTCATCGCGTCGATTGAGGCCTGGCGTGCCGACTTGTATCCAAGGTCGAGCTTCGCGTGGACGGCCTCGACGACGACTATCGCGTCATCGACGACTATCGCGATGGCCAGCACGAGGGCTGAAAGCGTAAGCAGGTTGAGCGAGAAGCCGAACACGTAAAGGAAGAAGAACGTACCGACCAGAGACACCGGCACCGCGATAAGCGGAATGAGCGTGGAGCGGAAGTCTTGCAGGAAGAAGTACACAACGATGAACACCAGCACGAACGCCTCAAACAAAGTATGTATAAGGTCGTTCATTGAGGCGAAGAGGAACTCGGTAACGTCCTGCATGTATTGTATCTCGACACCCGGAGGAAGCAGTTCCCTCTGGTCGTCAATAACCTTCTTGATGTCGCTCACAATCTGCGTAGCGTTGGAGCCTGCGGTCTGTGTCACCATCATCATGACGGCCGGCTGGCCGTTAACCTTTGACGTTACACTGTAGTAAAGACCGCCAAGCTCTACGCGTGCAACGTCCTTTACGCGGATTATGTTGCCGTTGTCGTCGCTCGAGATGATCATGTTCTCAAACTCCTGCGGAGTCTGCAAGCGGCCCTTGTAGCGGATGGTGTACTCATACTTATTGTCGCTCTGCTCGCCGAACTTACCGGGAGCGGCCTCTATGTTCTGCTGGGCAAGCACGCCTGAGATGTCAGACGGCATCAGGCCATAGTTCTTCATCTTGACCGGGTCGAGCCATATACGCATTGAATATGTCTTCGCACCCATCACCTCGCAGTCGCCCACACCGTTCACACGCTTTACGGCAGGAATGATGTTGATGTCGGCGTAGTTCTGGAGGAACTTCTCGTCATACCTCGCGGGGTCGCCCTTGATGGCCATGAGGAGCACCGTCGAAGTCTGGCGCTTCTGCACGGTGACACCCGCCTGGGTAACTTCGGCAGGCAGCAAGGCCGTAGCCTGCGACACACGGTTCTGCACGTTGACCTGGCACATGTCGGCGTTCATTCCCTGTTTGAAGAACACCTGTATGCTGGCCGAGCCTTCGTTGGTGGCGGTAGAGGTCATGTAGGTCATGCCCTCCACACCGTTGATTTGCTCTTCAAGCGGCACGATGACCGAGTTGAGCACGGTCTGGGCGTTGGCACCCATGTAGTTGGCGCGCACGCTTACCGTAGGCGGCGCAACGTCAGGGTATTGCTCGATAGGCAACGACACCAGTCCGATACAGCCCAGGATGACCGTCAGTATGGAGATGACGGTCGAGAGCACCGGGCGTTTTATAAAGTTGTCTAATCTCATTGTATCTTTTTTTGTCGGTTATGGGGTCATGGGGTCACGAGGTTGTACGGTTTTTATGATAAGGCAGGCATTAGCCGCGATACCGTATGACCGTAAAACCGCATCACCGTATAACCCAACATTTACTTTGTAAGGTCTTCCTTAAGTTTGTTAAGGTCGTTCTGGTGAGCGCCCATCTGGCTTGTCTTCTTCAGTTTCTCCTGATACTGGGCCTCGGTGATGGGCGTAATCTGCATGCCGTCCTTAAGAGTCGTCACGCCGCTCACTACAATCTTGTCGCCGGCCTTGAGCCCGCTCTCTATTATATAGTTCTTTCCGTCGTTGTTGGGGTTGACGGTCACAGGGCTGTACTTCACCTTGTTGTCACCGCCGAGGATGTAGACGAAATAGCGGTCCTGCACCTGCACCACGGCGTCCTGCGGCACAACGATTGCGCCCGTGCTTACGTGAGGCACGACGATGCTGCCCGAGCCGCCGCTCTTCAACAGATGGTCGGGGTTGGGGAAGTCGGCACGCATCGACACGGAGCCTGTCGCCTGATCGATCACTCCGCTCACCGCGGCCACCTTTCCGTCATGTCCGTATGTGGTGCCGTCGGCCAGCTGCAGCTTCACGGCCGGATATTCGCTTATCGCGGCGTGCAGTCCGCCCTTGGTCTTGGTCATGTCGAGCACGTCCTTCTCGGTCATTGCGAAGTACACCTGCATTGTGTTTATGTCAGACACGGTGGTCAGCGGCTCTGCGCTCGAAGCGCTCACAAGCGCGCCTACACGGTAGGGCAGGTCGCCCACCACGCCGTTGGCCGGACTGGTGACGTAGCAGTAGTCAAGGTTCTGTTTTGCAGACGCATAGTTGGCCTTGGCCTGTGCCAGGGCCGCCTGGGCGTTCTCATATGCGTTCTTCGACGATTGCAGCTCGTAAGTGCCTATCACGTTGTTGGCAGAGCTTCTGGTTGTTCTCGTATGTCAGCTTCGACGTGTTCAGCTGGGCGGCGGCCGAGTTCACGGCAGCCTTGGCCTGGCGCGCCGCAGCCTCGTAAGTAACCCTGTTGATCTCGAAAAGCACTTGTCCCTTCTTGACCGTCTGGCCTTCCTTGACATGCATTTTCGTAATGAATCCTGAAACCATCGGACGTATTTCCACATCCTGTACACCCCTGATTACAGCGGGATAAGAAGTCTGCAGTTCCGTGCTTTGCGTCTCAATGGTTCTGACGGCATACTCGTTGTCGCCCATCTGACCTTGTTGTCCGCCGCACGAAGCGAACACGACAGCAACTGCTGCAAGCAATAAAAACTTGTTCTTTTTCATACCTATTTATACAAACTATTTTGAGATTTTCATAAAATGCTGATGTCTTTGGCCGGCCGGAACGATGAAAACTATTCCATTCCGTCCAGTTTTCGGAGTGCAAATGTACACATTATAATTGTATTATGGCGCAGGTCTAAATGATAATTATCGTGTTTTAACTTTATTTTGGCCGGAAAAGCCATGTTTAAAGGCATTCCGGCAGACCTGAGAGAAAAACAGGACAAGCGTTTTGCCTACCGATAGGCCATGCCGGAACAGGCAGCGGCACGCATGCCCTTGCGTTTTGAATGTTTAACATTGGCGTGCCTTGCGTTTAACATTCGCATTTCGTAAAACTGTGAAACGCGCCGCGCCCTGTGTCCGTTAACAGCGCGAATAGCGGCTGTAGAAGGAGCAAGAAAAAGCCGTTTACTGTGTAAAATGCCGTTAATTGCGCTGCAAAAGACGGCCAACGGCAACGCGAAAGACCGTCAACAGCGTTGCAAAAGACGGTCTTTCGCGTTGCTGTTGACGGCCTTTTGCATTACGTGGAAACGCTAACGGAAAGAAATATTGCCGCAATCCGTTGATTTACAAGCAAATACACGGATCGCGGTTTTCGCCTCATTTCCGCCCCAAATCCGCCCTTACCGTCATCATTGGCATTTTTGCGACTGTTAATTAACACTTCGCGGCATTGCTTTAGCTAACGAGTGTTAATGAAAAAGGCTGTTTGCTGATCTTGTTTATGGACATATAGTATTCTTACTTACCATTGATTGCAGCATTTGCAGACACACACTGTTTCAATCCAGGTGGTCGGTAACCGTCATTCCGCGCTCCGACGCGGAATCCAGTACATGCAGCCTGCACCCTTTAACTCCATGGATGTTTTCTGGATTCCGCGTCGGAGCGCGGAACTGAAAGTCGCCGTTAAGGCAATGACAGTTACCGACAGCCTGGCTAAAGGCAGGGCGTGTTCATTCAGTAGACATTATGTTTTATGCGTCAGAATTGCTATTAATCATGTGAACGTTCATTTAATTCATTCAAATGGCGGCATACGGCCTCGCCAGAACGTTAAAAAACGATAAATAGAATCGTCCGCCGTACCTTTTTCCGCCCCTTGGTTGTATTATAAGCAGTAACAAATTTCTCATCAATGACACGCATTACCATCCCCTCTAAGCGACTCCTGGCCGCGCTCGTGGCCGCGTTCTGCATGGCTGTATGCACGCAGGCGGCCGACAAGAACGGCCTTGTCACGCTTACACTGACCGACGAGCCGCTGCCCCAGGCTCTCAAAATGATTGAGCGGCAAGGCGGCAAGAGCATCCTATTCACCTACAAGGAGACGGAGCGTTACCGCGTAACAATGAACATAAAAAGCAAGACCGAAGCCGAGGCAATAGCCGCCGTGCTGCGCGGCAAGCCGTTCTCGTACATCGAGCGGAGCGGTTACTTCGTGGTGCAGTACAGCCGCAAGAGCACAGCCGGCGACGGAGTGCGTGGCCGGGTCACCGACACCGAAGGCCGCCCGATGGGCTTTGCCAACGTCATTATGCTCCGCGGGCGCGACTCTTCATACGTGGCGGGATGCGTTACCGAAGCCGACGGCACATTCGCCTTCCCCTCGATGCCTTCCGCGCCGTGCCTGCTCAAGGTGTCGTTCGTAGGCTGCAAGACGACCTTCGCGCCCTGCCGCAGCGTCAACGACATACGCCTGGAGAGCGACACGCGCCTTCTTAAAGGCGTGACCGTTACCAACGACCGCCCCATCATAGAGCACAGGGGCGGCACACTGGTGGCCAACGTGGCCGGAACGCCGCTCGCGCTTACCGGCTCGGCCGACGAACTGCTCTCCAACCTGCCCATGGTTACTGGCGAGGAAGGCAGCTATGAGGTCATCGGACGAGGCGCGGCGGAGGTCTACATCAACAGCCGCAAAGTGCGCGACGCCACCGAGCTGAAGCAGCTTCAAGCCGACGAGGTGCTATCAGCGGAAATAATAATGAACCCGGGGGCGCGTTATTCTTCAGAAACAGGCGCCGTCATCCGCCTCAAGACCAAGCGCAAGAGCGGACAGGGGCTTAGCGGACAGGCCGCCGTGAACTGGTCGCAGGGGCGCAACGGGCGCGGCAACGAGGGGCTTTCGCTCAACTACCGCACTGGCGGACTTGACATCTTCGTGCGCGGCCACTTCTTCGAGAACAACGATTACAGCTCTTCCACAACCAACACCGTCATGTGGACGTCGTCCACGTGGCGCACCGCCATACATAATTCGGGCACCGACCGCAACGCCAACTTCCGCGGCGAGGTGGGCTTCAACTACGAGCCTGACGCGCGCCAGTCGTTCGGCGTGCGCTACGTTCCGGGCAAACTGCTCGGCACGGCGCGCTCCAAGCGGAGCGGAAACACCGTGGTGAGCCGCGACGGCGAGCTGGTGGAAGAACTTAATTCTCAGTCAACAATGGAAACGACGGCCGGCTGGAACCACTCCGTCAACGCCTATTACAACGCCACGTTCGGCCCGTGGGGCATCGACTTCAACGCCGATTACTACACATCTGACAGCCATACGGGACAAAATGTGATGTATGACGGCGTTACTGACGCATCCTCTGTAAACGACGTTAAGAACAAGCTGTACGCCGTGAAACTGGTGCTCTCCCGGCAGATCGGCAAAGGCCAGATAGCCGTAGGCACAGAGGAGACCTTCACCGACCGGCGCGACCGCTTCACGCAGAGCGGCTTTTCGGCCGACGCCGACGACAATCTGCGCCAGTCTTACTACTCGGCCTTCGCCGACTACAGCCTCCCCCTGGGCAAGTTCAGCCTCACGGCGAGCCTGCGCTACGAGCATCAGCGCACGCGATACTATGAGGCCGGGGTGTTCAACGGCGGCCAAAGCACCACCTACAACGACCTGTTGCCCTCGGCGTCGGTGGACTATCAGCACGGCGACTTCAGTCTTTCGCTGTCTTACAGGTTGATGAAGCTTAGCCCGTCGTACAGCATGCTGTCGAGCGCGACAAGCTATTCAAGCAAATATCTGTACTCAAGCGGCGACCCGAACCTCGTGCCGCAGAAGCACAACTACGTCTCGCTGCTGGGCGGATTGCGGTGGGTAACGCTGAACTTGTGGTTCGACTACACGCAAAACATGTACACCACGTATTACAAACCTTACGACGACGCGGCGCATCCGGGCGTAATGCTTCAGACCATGGCAAGCATTCCGCACACCCGGCAGTATGGCGCAGCGCTCTCGCTAACGCCCAAAATCGGCCTGTGGCAGCCCAACTTCCAGGCTGACGTAGACTGGTATGACGCCGACGCGCGCTGCCTTGGCATAACGAAACACTGGAACGAGCCGCGCCTTACGCTTAGCCTCAACAACTTCTTCACGTTCAACCACGGCTGGATGCTCCGCCTTTACGGCACTTACCAGTTTTATTCCAGGTCGAGCTACGCCATCAAGCGGCCGGTGGGCTACGTCGACCTGCGCGTTGTAAAGACGTTTTTCAAGGACAAGTCTCTCAAACTCGCGCTCAACGTGAAGGACGCTTTCAACACACGTTACTATCCATTCACCGGCTACGGCGACCGCACCTATTCATCAAGCGACAACCACCGCGACTACCGACGGGTGGAACTGAACCTGGCATACACATTCAACGCCACGAAGAGCAAGTACCGCGGACGCGGCGCCGGACAGAGCGAGAAGCAGCGTCTTTAGCACTTCTGCAGTGCGCCGGACAACCCGGCGCACGCCGTTTCCAGCCGGGAAAAGAGAGCATCCGCATGCGGCCATAACGGCAAGAGAATGGGAACAAATTATAATTAAGCATAATTTTATCCACGATTTTTGAGGAATCGCTACAGATTTAATATATTTGCATTCGATAATATCTTGTCATGGAAATCACATTTGATAAAGAATACCTGCGCCAACTGTATGAGGACGGCAAATCCACAGACAAGAAACACAGGTTTCAACCAAGAATAATATCGAGGTATCAGGCACGGATAAAGATGCTTGAACAAGCTAGTTGTGTGGAAGACTTATATCCGTACAAGTCACTACACTATGAAGTATTGAAGGGAGACAAGGCCGGCATTTCATCAATAAGGGTGAGCGACCAATACCGCATTGAGTTTACTGTATCCCAAGTTGCTGCCGAAACCGTTATAACAGTATGTAACATAATTGAGTTGTCCAACCATTATAAATGACATTTTGCGCCATGGGAAAGTATATTTGCCAACGCCCGATTCATCCGGGAGAAATATTAAAGGAAGAGATTGAATGCCGCAACATCACGCAAAGCGCATTGGCAGAACAGATGGCGATGTCATACAAGATGCTGAACGACATCTTAAACTGCCGCCGTCCGCTGACTCCTACCACCGCATTGCTGTTTGAAGCGGCACTGGGAGTTAGTTCTGACATGCTCATGCGCATACAACTGGATTACAACATGCGCACTGCACGTGAGAACAAAGCGCTTGCAAAACGGCTGGAAAACATACGTAAAGCCGTTGCTTTGCTATAAACACGGCTTTGCCGGGCGGCCCCACGAACGCCGTTTCCGGTCAAAACAAGAGAGCCTCCGCATGCGGCACAAGGCAAATACCGCATGCGGAGGCTTTACTGTGTCCGCAGGAGAGACCGTCACGCCAGCCCCATTTCCCTTGCCTTTTCCATGAGCAGGGCCATGAGCGGCTCGCGCTCGTTGGGCACACGGTTGTCGAGAGCACGGCGTCTTTCAGGTATTTTTTCAGCTCACCCACTTCCCTTGAAGGCTGCAAATGGAACATTTCCATTATCTCGGTGCCGTCTATGCAGGGCTGAAGCAGCCGCTTGTAGTCTTTCTCCTTGAGGTCGTGCAGCTTGGAACGCACTATGCGGAAGTTCTCGAGGAAATGCTTTTTGCGCACCTCGTTCTTGCTTGTTATGTCAGCCTCGCACAGCGTCATGAGGTCGTCAATGTCATCGCCGGCGTCGTTGAGCAGGCGGCGCACGGCACTGTCGGTCACCACCTCGTCGGCTATCACTATCGGGCGCATGTGCAGGTCAACGAGTTTACGGACGTACTTCATCTTTGCGTCCATGGGCAGCTTGAGCCTGCGGAATATCTCAGGCACCATTTTCGCACCCACGTAGTTGTGGTTGTGGAACGTCCATCCCACGGCGTTGTTCCACCGCTTGGTCTTGGGCTTGCCAATGTCGTGCAGCAGCGCGGCCCAGCGCAGCCACAGGTTGTCTGAGCAGCGGCTCACATTGTCGAGCACCTCGAGCGTATGGTAGAAGTTGTTTTTGTGCGCGCGGCCGTTGCGCGTCTCCACGATGTCGAGCGCGGTAAGCTCGGGCAGCAGGCGCGGCAGCAGTCCGCAGCGGTACAGGTCTACAAAGCCCTTGCTCGGCGCGGCGGTCATCATTATCTTGTTGCTCCTCCTGCACGCGCTCGCCGCTGATTATCTTTATGCGGTCGGCGTTGCGCTCGAGCGCGTCGAAGGTCTCGTCCTCGATGAAGAAGTTAAGGCTGCGTGGCAAAACGGACGCAGCGCAGCATGCGCAGGGGGTCGTCAGAGAAGGTTATGTCGGGGTCGAGCGGAGTGCGGATGATGCCGTCCTCGAGATCGTCCAGTCCGCCGAAGGGGTCTACCAGCTCGCCAAACCGGTCCTTGTTCAGGCACACGGCCAGGGCGTTTATGGTGAAGTCGCGGCGGTTCTGGTCGTCTTCCAGCGTGCCGTTCTCCACCACAGGCTTGCGCGAGTCGTGGCTGTAGCTCTCCTTGCGCGCGCCGACGAACTCTATCTCCAGCCCCTTGTACTTCACCTGGGCGGTGCCGAAATTGCGGAACACGGAGATGTGCGCCTTCTTGCCCAGCCTTTGCTTAAGGCCTTCGGCCATGCCGATGCCGCTGCCTACAACGACCACGTCGATGTCGTTTGACGGGCGTTCGAGAAACAGGTCGCGCACGTATCCGCCCACGACGTAGCATTCAAGGCCCAGCGAGTCGGCCACGGAAGAAATCAAGTGGAATATGTCTTTGTCTAAGAGTTGCGCCAGTTCGGCGTCTGATAGCATCCTCATTGTCATTGAATTTTAAAGCGGTTGCAAAATTACTTATAAGAATCAAGAATCAAGAACGAAGTGTTAAGAAATTTACATTTTCACAGTTTTGCCCTCGCCCTACAGCCGCGCCTTCACCGCGCTGCGGCATACCGCAAAGCCGCTCATGGCCGCCAGTTTTCCAATTGACGGCTAATTGCGTTGCAAAAGGCCGTCAATCGCACGCCAAAAGGCCACCTTTTGCATGCTAAAAGACGGCCTTTCGTAACACATTGAGTGTCAAAGGGTTAAAAAAGCGGCCAAAAGTTGGCTCACATCCGGCGATTTTCGTATCTTTGCAAAGGCCACAGGCATATCGCAGCAGGCCGCGTGTCACACTAAAAAACCACCATTATGAAACGACTATTCATTTACCTTATCCTTGCCTGCACGGCCTTGACGGCGTGGGGACAGACCATGGACGAACTGTTACAAAAGGCCAACGCAGGGGACGCCCAGGCGCAATATGAAATGGGAATAATATGCTATTCCAATGGGATTGACGGCAACGAGAAGAGCTATAGAGAAGCCATCAATTGGTTCATGAAAGCAGCAGATCAAGGACATGTAGCCGCACTATATTATGTCGGACTATGTTTCATCAACGGTACAGGCTGTGAAAAAAGTAAAGCATATGACAAATTAGGCGTAATTTGTTTGAAGAAGTCAGCAGAACAAGGTTTTGCACAAGCCCAAAACGAATTGGGCTGTTGCTATTTGTATGGCGAAGGTGTCACAAAAAACGAGAAAGAGGCTGAGAAACTGTTTTTCCAGGCACTGAAGAACGGGGACAACGACGCATACTTCAGCCTTGGACTTCTATATGAACGCTCGGACAAGGAAAAAGCCGTTTACTATTATAAGAAACACATGGACGCATGGTATAAGACATTTGGGAAACAGAATCCGACAACAGCCGAGAACCTAAGAAAACTCGGAGTGGAATATAATCCGGCCTCACCATCGCCTTCATCCGACTACAACAACAGCATGGCGAACCGACAGAAGAGCACCGACAGCCAGGCAGACCCCACCAACCCAAACGTCCAATTAGTCCTTGGAGAAAACTTTTATCAGAAAAAAGATTACGAAAAAGCCGCATATTGGTTTGAAAAAGCGGCGGAACAAGGACGCCGATGCACAATTAAGGCTTGCTTTCATGTATAAGGATGGCGAAGGCGTAACCGCAAACATGGACAAAGCATTATATTGGGCTGAAAAAGCGGCAATGCAAGGATTTGACTTGGCACAAACAGAAACCGGAGTATTATATAGTACTGTCAAAGGCGATTCTGAAAAAGCAATGTATTGGCTGGAAAAAGCCGCAGCCCAAGGTGAAGAGACTGCTATAGAAATACTTGAACTCTTAAAAAAACAAGGAAACTGACAAACGAAAAGCCTGAAAGAAAGCTGCCAAGCATAAAAAGCCTTTGCGCCATCGGCTGGATACAACTTTTTAAAGAAACTAAGATTCTGTTAAAAAGAAGCGAATACATTTCAAGCAGAATTAACATAAAAACACTACAGATATGAAACGACTATTAATTTACCTTGTCCTTGCCTGCACGGCCTTGACGGCGTGGGGTCAGACAATAAACGAGCTTTTGCCAAAGGCCAACGCGGGGGACGCCCAGGCGCAATTTAAAATGGGAGAAATATACTATCTTGGCCTAAAAGTAAATGAAGACTATGGCAAAGCATACAGATGGTTTATCAAAGCAGCAAGGCAGGGCCACGCCGCAGCGCAATACTATGTTGGCCTTTGCTACCAAAACGGTGAGGGTATAGGCCAAGATGACGACATGGCCGTATATTGGTTCAGGAAATCCGCAAACCAGAACTTTGGTGAAGCTCAAAACGAATTGGGCTGTTGCTACATGTTAGGCGAAGGTGTCTATGAGGATTATGCCGAAGCCGAGAATCTATTTTTAAAAGCGGTAGCAAATGGAGACCATAACGCATATTTCAGCCTTGGCATTTTATATGAATCTATTAAAAACGACGCAAATAAAGCCATTTACTATTATAAAAAACACCAAGACGCATATTATAAGATATTCAAAAAAGCAAATTCCACAACAACTGAACGATTAAGCAACCTCGGAGTGGAATATAATCCGGCCTCACCATCGCCTTCATCCGACTACAACAACAGCATGGCGAACCGACAGAAGAGCACCGACAGCCAGGCAGACCCCACCAACCCAAACGTCCAATTAGTCCTTGGAGAAAACTTTTATCAGAAAAAAGATTACGAAAAAGCCGCATATTGGTTTGAAAAAGCGGCGGAACAAGGACTCGCCGATGCACAATTAAGGCTTGCTTTCATGTATAAGGATGGCGAAGGCGTAACCGCAAACATGGACAAAGCATTATATTGGGCTGAAAAAGCGGCAATGCAAGGATTTGACTTGGCACAAACAGAAACCGGAGTATTATATAGTACTGTCAAAGGCGATTCTGAAAAAGCAATGTATTGGCTGGAAAAAGCCGCAGCCCAAGGTGAAGAGACTGCTATAGAAATACTTGAACTCTTAAAAAAACAAGGAAACTAATGACAAACGAACAGCCGGGAAGAAAGCAGCCACAGCATAAAAGGTCTTTGCCCATAGGCTGGATTCAACTTTTAGAGAAACAAAAATTCCGTTAAGAAGGAACGAATACATTTCAAGCAGAATTAACATAAAAACACTACAGATATGAAACGACTATTCATTTACCTTGTCCTCGCCTGCACGGCCTTGACGGCGTGGGGACAGACTGTAGACGAATTCAAGAAAATGGCAAAGGCCGGGGACGTGGAGGCCCTGTACATGCTGGGAGTTTCATACAGTTCGGGGTTCAACGGCTGCAAACAGGACTATGAAGAAGCGTTCAAGTGGTATTCAAAGGCTGCAAAGAAAGGCCACGCCGCCGCACAATGCTCTTTAGGCTATGCTTATCTGTTAGGCCAAGGCACAAAGAAAGACATTGACAAGGCGATAGACTGGCTCAAGAAAGCAGCCGGGCAAGGCGACAGCAGGGCGCAAGAAGAATTGGGAAACATCTACTATTACGGCACATATGTGCCGCAAAACAAGGCCGAAGCCGAACAATGGTATCTAAAATCGGCGGCTTTGGGAAACACTAACGGTGCCTTCGCCCTTGGCCAAATGTATAAGGACACCGACAAAGACAAAGCCATCCATTACCTTAAATTGTCGCAAGACCTGTACCTTAAGGAATATGGGAACACAAACGAAGTAACGGACAAATTGCTGCGCGAGCTGGGAGTGGAGTACAAACCCGTGCAACTGACGGCTGACACAGGCGGCAACACAGAAGAGGATAAAATTACTGACGAGCAGAAGGAATCGGCAGATGACGATGATATTCTTGCAGACTTTTTCATCAACTACATTTTGGGAGGCGAGGAGACAACGATATCCGACATCAAGAAGGATGCCGAGAACGGAGACATGAAAGCCCAATACAACTTAGGACTCCGCTACGCCCGAGGGCAGGAAGTAAACAAGGATTATGCAAAAGCGGCATATTGGTTTGAGAAAGCTGCGAATCAAGGACATGTCGAAGCACAACACCTCATCGGCGTTTGCTATTATAATGGCGAAGGTGTAAAAAAAGACCTTACAAAAGCTGCATACTGGCATGAGAAAGCGGCGCAACAAGGGCAGGCTGAAGCACAAAGCTTCATTGGCACGTTTTACAGCGAGGGCATTGGTGTGAGCAAAGACCACGCCAAAGCTGCATACTGGTATGAGAAAGCCGCGCAGCAAGGGCAGGCCGAAGCACAATACAACCTTGGCGTGTACTATTATAACGGACAAGGCGTGGACAAAAACATAACCAAAGCTACATATTGGTTTGAAAAAGCGGCGCAGCAAGGACTTGTCCAAGCGCAATACTTCATCGGCCTATGCTACCATAACGGCTATAGTGTAAACAAAGACGAAACCAAGGCAATATACTGGCTCGAAAAAGCTGAAAAGCAAGGTTACAAGGACGCATCTGATGCCCTAAAACAAATAAGAACGAGCGCACCCTAAAACGTGTAAAAAGAGAAAGTGATTATATTTCAGACCGGAACAACGTAAAATATGACGACGATGAAACGACTATTCATTTACCTTATCCTTGCCTGCACGGCCTTGACGGCATGGGGACAGAGCATGAACGAACTGTTACAAAAGGCCAACGCCGGGGATGCCCAGGCGCAGTATGAACTGGGATATGCGTATTATTTCGGCGCAAACGGATGTGAAAAAGACTATGCAAAAGCATTCAAATGGTATTCAGCCGCAGCAAAACAAGGCCATGCCAAAGCCCAATTCGGCTTAGGCGGTTGCTACTCTTTAGGCAGAGGTGTAGACAAGGACTACGAACAACAAGTGTATTGGTACAAAAAAGCTGCGGAACATGGACTCGCCGAAGCACAAACGGCACTAGGCGAGTGTTACATGTATGGAGACGGTGTGCCCTTAGACAAGAAGGAAGCGGAAAAATGGTTCATTAAAGCGGCGAAACAAGGAGACGAATACGCATGCCTCAACCTTGGGAATCTGTACAAAACAGACGACAAAAAAAGCAAAGCCATCTCTTATTTCAAAAAACACCAGGACCTCTGGCTTAAGAAGTACGGAGAAGTGAACGTTGTGGTTTACAACATCCTGAAAGAAATGGGAGTAGAATACAATCCCGGCCCGCCATTGTCTTCGCCAAACAACAACATGGCGAGCCGGCAGGAGAGCGCCGATAGCCAAACTGGCCCCACCGATCCGGTAGACCAATACAATCTCGGAGTAGATTATTATCAGAAAAAAGACTACGACAAAGCCGTATATTGGTTTGAAAAAGCGGCGGAACAAGGGATTGTCGAAGCGCTATACAACCTCGGAGTTTGCTACGCCAACGGCGAAGGTGTGAGTCAAGATTACACGACAGCTGCATACTGGTATGAAAAAGCAGCGGAGCAAGGATATGCCAAAGCACAATTAAACCTTGGGCACCTCTATTTTCATTATAATGGCGTGGGCGTAAAATTTGATTGGGAGAAAGCGTTATATTGGTATGAAAAAGCGGCACTGCAAGGAAATGCAAAGGCACAGACACAGACCGGATTACTAACTAATCTTTACATAAAAGACTATGAAAAAGCAAAATATTGGCTGGAGAAAGCCGCAGCCCAAGGAGAAAAGACTGCTATAGAAATGCTTGAACTTCTAAAAAAATATGGAAACGACTGACAAACAGCATGCTTGCATGCAACGACAAGCGCGGCAAAACATTGTTTATATGACTTTTATTTTGCAGTGCGCCAAACTTGCATTACCTTTGCAAAGAGAACAAGAACAGATATGAAAGCAAGACTATTTACCGCCGCCGTGGCCCTGTGCGCCATGCTTACAATGGCAGGCTGCGGCGAAAACGCTATGGAGAAGAAGGCCGGCGAACTGTTGGAGCAGGCCAAGACGGAATATGGCAACGGCGAACTGAAGAAGGCCCTGGCCACGATAGACTCGCTGCGCAAGAACTGCCCTGAGGCAATAGAGGCCAGGAAACAGGCCTTGAAGCTATACCAGGAAGTGGAACTGAAGCGCGCGCAGATGAACGTGGAGGCAGTGGACACCGTGCTGCAGCGCGTGGAACGGGAGTACACGGAGATGGAAGCCGCCGTGGACGCGTTGCGCGAGAAGAGCGCGGCAACGGTGGAACAGCTGCGCACGGTGAACCTGCTGCGCGTGAAGCGCGACTCGCTGAAAACCGTCTTCGACGTGGAGTGCGCCAAGATAAAATATATAAAGAAGAAGATGGAGGAGGAAAAGTAGTGACTTTAACTGCCAAAGTTATGCTTGGTTGAGATAAAATCATTATCTTTGCACCGACATACTATAATATAAATATGGTAAAAGACACGTCAAAGACCGAGGAACAGTTCCGCAAGGCGATGGCCGAATGCCGCTCGTTGTTCGAGAAGAAGCTGCACGACTATGGTCCCTCGTGGCGGATACTGCGCCCGTCGTCGCTTACCGACCAGCTGTTCATCAAGGCGAAGCGCATACGCAGCCTTGAACTGAAAAAAGGAATCGCTCGTTGGCGAAGGCATAAGACCTGAGTTCATCGGACTGATAAACTACGGGATAATAGGTCTGATACAGTTGGACAAAGGCTTCGTGGACACGCCGGACATGTCAGTGGGCGACGCGATGCGCCTGTATGACGCGTTTGCCGACAAGGCTCTGCGTCTGATGCTGAAGAAGAACCACGACTACGACGAGGCTTGGCGGTCGATGCGCATAAGCAGCTACACGGACTTTATACTGACCAAAATACAGCGGATAAAGGAGATTGAGGACATCCACGGGGCAACGCTCGTGTCGGAAGGAATAGACGCCAACTATATGGATATTATAAACTATGCCGTTTTCGGGCTTATAAAACTTTCGGAGTGACAAATGAGCCTGAGAAAAGTCTCCATCGGAATTGCCGTCAACCTGTGCAGATTCGCCGTAGCCCTGACGTTCATCTTCTCTGGATACGTAAAGGCCATCGATCCGCTCGGCACCCATACAAAGCTGCAAGACTACCTTGAAGTGCTGCATCTGTCGGCGTATGTGCCCGATTATGTGACGCTCGGCGCGTCAGTATTGCTTGGCGGAGCGGAGTTCTGCCTGGGCGTGCTGCTGCTGTTCGCAATAAGGCGCAGGCTTGTTTCAAGACTTCTGTTGCTGTTTATGGCCGTAATGACACCACTGGCCTTGTGGCTCGCAATAAGCAATCCCATAAAAGACTGCGGATGTTTTGGCGACGCTGTGGTGCTGACCAACTGGGAGACTTTCTACAAAAACGTGGCGCTCTTGGCTGCAACTGCAGCATTGTTCAAGCGGCCTCTCATGATGCCGAGATTCATAAGCCGCTCCAACCAATGGATTGCCACCACTTACACAGTGATTTTCATCCTCGTGTCAAGCAGCACAAGCCTGTACACATTGCCGCCGTTTGACTTCCGCCCTTACCATGTCGGGGCAAACATAAAGCAGGGAATGGAAATTCCGGAAGGTGCAAAACAGCCTGAATTCGAGACGACATTCATTCTGGAAAAGAACGGAGAGCGCCGTGAGTTCACCCTTGACGACTATCCGGACTCCACCTGGACGTTCATCGACAGCAAGACCGTACAGACAAGCGAAGGATACGTTCCGCCGATACACGACTTTTCAATACAGACGGCCGACAGCGGAGAAGACATCACCGACAGCGTTATCAGCCGCAAAGGCTATGCCTTCCTATTGGTTTCTCCGCATCTGGAATATGCCGACGATTCCAATTTCGGCGAGATAGACGCCATCTACGAATACAGCGTAGACCACGGATATCCGTTCTATGCGCTGACGGCAAGCACCGACGAAGCCATACAACACTGGCGCGACATAACCGGAGCGGAATATGAATTCTACCTGACCGACGAGACAACGCTAAAAACCATAATACGCAGCAATCCCGGACTGTTGCTGATAAAGGACGGAACCATCATAGGAAAATGGAGCCACAACGACCTGCCTGAGCTGAACTACAAGTCACCGAAGCTCGAAGATACCGAATACGGACACATGCCCGAACACACGGCTACAGGCAAAACAACCGAAATCTTGCTGTGGTACATCCTTCCGCTGATGCTCCTCGCATTCGCAGACCGCACATGGAAGTTCACCAAATGGATAAAGAAGAAAGAACATTCTAACAGAATATATCAACTTTTAAAAGGCAAAAAGAAAATGAGAAAGAAAATTGTAGCAGGTAACTGGAAAATGAACATGAACCTGCAGGACGGTATCGCTCTTGCAAAAGAACTAAATGAGACTCTCACAAACGAGAAGCCAAACTGCGGCGTTATCATCTGCACGCCCTTCATCCACCTTGCAAGCATCGCACAGTTCCTCAACCAGGACGTAATAGGACTTGGCGCAGAAAACTGCGCCGACAAGGAAAAAGGCGCATACACCGGCGAGGTTTCAGCTGAAATGGTAAAGAGCACAGGTGCCCAGTATGTAATACTCGGCCACTCAGAGCGCCGCGGATACTACGCAGAGACTCCCGAGATACTGAAGGAGAAAGTACTTCTCGCGCTGAAGAATGGCCTGAAGGTAATCTTCTGTATCGGCGAGAGTCTTGAAGAAAGGGAGCTGGCAAGCAGAACGAGGTCGTTAAGGCCGAGCTTGAGGGCAGCGTTTTCAACCTCACAGAGGAAGAGTTCAAGAACATAATCATCGCTTACGAACCTATCTGGGCCATCGGAACAGGCAAGACTGCCACGGCTGACCAGGCTGAGGAAATACACGCCTACATCCGCAGCATCATTGCAGAGAAATACGGACAGGCTGTTGCTGACGACACCACTATCCTTTACGGAGGCAGCTGCAAGGCAAGCAACGCTCCTGAACTGTTCGCTAAACCTGACATTGATGGTGGCCTTATCGGCGGCGCTTCTTTGAAGGCAGCTGACTTCATGGGTATCATCAACGCTTGGAAATAACAGCAACAAAGACAAGAGAGACGGCGGACAGGCACGCCACAGCTGCATCCGCCTCTCTCTTTCACATTCATTCTTATTCACAATCAAGCTTCAACAGAAAATGAAACAATTCGCCGTAATATCGCTTCTGGCATTGGGATTCGCATCACAAGCAGGCGCACAGACATTCCTTGACGGGCTAAGGGAGAAGAAGCCTGGGGAAGGCACCGTGACCGTAACGCAAAGCCCGGACATCGACGAATTGATTGACAACACCAAACTCTTGAGAACACAACCTGCAACGCAAAAGCAGACAACACCCCAAAAGACTGCCACCACAACACGGGAAACAGCAGTCCCCAGTGACAACATTGCCAAGACAACACACACGCAGCCTCACAATGACAGAAGCACAGACGCCGGCAACAACGAGAAAACAGAGCAGCCGGCCATCGACACGTCGAAAAAAGTGATGCGCTACGGCAGGAAAGTCACAGGCTACCGCGTACAGGCATACACCGGAGGCAACTCAAGAGCCGACCGCCAGAAGGCCGAGAGCATAGGCAACGCCATCAAGTCAAGATTCCCCGACCTGCCTATCTACGTGCATTTTTATTCTCCGCGATGGATATGCCGCGTCGGAAATTTCCGCACATACCAGGAAGCCAACGAAGTGTTGAAAGAAATCAAAAGCATGGGCTACAGGCAAGCATGCATTGTAAAAGGCAAAATCACGGTGGCATACTAACATCATCATCACCCAATCCTGAACCGACAAGTGACAGACAACCTGCACATGCCGGCATAGAAGACATTATCATAACATAACATCAAAATGAATCCTGAGACAGAATTCCGCGAAGGCCTTGACGACCTTGCATCCCACTACAAAAGCATTATCGAACTTTTAGGCGAAGACCCAGACCGTGAAGGCCTGCAAAAGACACCGATGCGCGTAGCGAAAGCAATGCAGATACTTACGCGCGGCTACGGGCAGGACGCCCACAAGGTGCTTCTCGACGCATTGTTCGAGGAAAAATACAGCCAGATGGTCATCGTGAAGGACATCGACTTCTTTTCTCTTTGCGAGCACCACATGATTCCCTTTTATGGCAAGGTGCACGTGGCATACATCCCCAACGGCTACATCACCGGGCTGAGCAAGATTGCACGCGTGGTAGACATATACAGCCACCGCCTGCAAGTGCAGGAGCGCATGACCCTACAGATAAAAGACTGCATACAGGAAACCCTCAAGCCGCTCGGCGTAATGGTGGTGGTGGAGGCCAAACACATGTGCATGCAGATGCGCGGAGTGGAGAAGCAGAACGCCATAACCACCACGAGCGACTTCTCCGGCGCGTTCAACCAGGCAAAGACCCGCGAGGAGTTCATGAACCTGCTGCGCGGAGAGAGCAAACGGATATGAACAAGAAAAAGTGAAAAATTTTGCCAACGGATGCAAGATTTTCACCGACATAATGTTTAATAGGTAAACAAAACATAAACAACAAATAACAAAAATGAAAAAGTTTAACAAGTTATTCATCATCCTCTTGTGCTGCGTCGGCGCAATGTCTGTAACTTCATGCTTGGGCGATGACGACGATTATGGACTCGACCCTGAAACTTACCGCCAGTATCTCACACTGATGTCGGGCATGTATTACGGCGATTCATCTAAAGAAGAATACAAAAACAAGATTTATTTCTTCAATGACACCATCACAGACAAGGAAAATGAAAACAAGCAAGATGCCGTCGGCAATATCAGTTTGGCGATAAACGCACAAGACACAACATTCGCCATTTCAAACGTTCCCGGCAAGATATTCACCAAGGAACTGCCTGACGAGTATAAAGAACTGAGAGAGGCCATTAACAACGCTCCCAACCAAGTGCTCAGAGGCAAGCTCGATCTCAACCAAGTAAACAGCGGCTACGTGTATTTCCTTACTTACCCGACCAGCATCACATATTCGTCTTTGAATTATGGAGGCAAAGCGCATAAGGTTACATTGCGTTTCTACAATCCCTCATTGACTCTTGGTGTCTATGGCAGTGTAGACAATTCCAAGCAAGCCGTACAGTTTAATATATATCTGGCAGACATAATCATTGACGATGATGTCAACAATCCAATAAATATCTGCAAACAGGCAACAGATACGGAACTTAGGAAAGCCTTGTATCTCGTGTCTGTAACAAGATAACAACACAACCGACAACAACAAAGACTGAACTATAACATAATAGCCAGACAGCCTCCTGTACGAAAACGAATTCGCACAGGGGGCTGTTTTTATATCTATCCGTAAGAAAATATCACTAAAAATCGTTAACTTTGCAACACAAGAACCACAACAAAAATACACCTATGAAGAAAACAATCATTCTCTTATTCGCGCTCTTTACGGCATTCACTGCCACGGCGCAGACCGTGGAAGGCAGCTGGACGGGCAAGCTCGACGTGATGGGAACGCAGCTGAACATCGTCTTCAACATAACCAAAGGCGACGGCGGAACGTTTAAATGCACAATGGACAGCCCCGACCAGAGCGTAAAAGGCATACCGGCGGAAGTAACGGTGACCGGCGGCACGAAGGTGAAAATCACCGTGCAGGCCATCAATGCGGCGTATGAAGGCGAGCTGAAAGACGGCTTGTTAAAGGGCAACTTCAGTCAAAACGGCATGTCGTTCCCGCTCACGCTGAAGCCGGGAAAGGTGGAACGCAACCGTCCGCAGACACCGAAAGAGCCTTATCCGTACAAAACTGAAGAAGTGACGTTCACCAACACTGCCGACAACGCCACGCTCAGCGGAACCCTGACCTACCCCACCGGCTACGAAACAATGGAGAAAACCACCATGCCCGTGGTAATAATGGTGACCGGCAGCGGCGCGCAGAACCGCGACGAGGAACTGTTCGACCACAAGCCTTTCCTCGTACTGGCCGACTTCTTGGCACGCAACGGCATAGCCTCGCTGCGCTATGACGACCGCGGCATTGGCAAATCCACCGGCGATGCGGCCTCGGCTACAACAGAAAACTTTATGAAAGACGCGCAGGCCGCCATTGACTTTGCACGCCAGACTGGCAAGTTCGGCCGCGTGGGAGTGCTCGGCCACAGCGAGGGAGGCGCCATTGCCTTCATGCTCGGGGCGCGCGGCAAGGCCGACTTCATAGTGAGCATGGCCGGACCTGGCATCAGTGGGAAAGACATCCTGCTTGCGCAGAACCGCATGGGACTGACCCAGAGCGGCGTGCCGGCCGACATAACCGATGACTTCTGCAAGGTGCTCGACAAGGTGTTCGACCTCATGGCTTCAGGCGAAAAGGTCTCACAGCCCACAATGAAAGTTACAGAAATAGCAAAACAGGCGAGCGTCACCCTGCCCGCACCGCTCGTGCAGAACCTCGCAAAGTCGATGGAAATATGCACGCCGTGGCTTAGACACTTCATCGCTTACGACCCGTCGGCCGACCTCCGCGCCGTAAAATGCCCCGCGATGGCCGTCAACGGTTCGAAGGACGTGCAAGTGTCAGCCTCCGAAAACCTTGCGGCCATCCGCCGCCTGCTGCCCCAGAACAGCCTCAACCTCGTGAAAGAATACCCCGGACTGAACCACCTCTTCCAGCACTGCGCCACCGGCATGACGACGGAATACGCCCAGATAGACGAGACCCTGTCGCCCGAAGTGATGCAGGACATCGCCACGTGGATAAAGAAAGTGACGGAACAAAGCATGCAGAATTGAGCTTGGCATACATGATAAAAGGGCAATGCCTATCGGCATTGCCCTTTTATTGACGCTTTGTGTCGGGATGACTGGACTCGAACCAGCGACCTCACGCCCCCCAGACGCGTGCGCTAACCAACTGCGCTACATCCCGTTCCATAAGCGAGTGCAAAAGTACACACTTATTGTGAAACGGCCAAATTTTCAGCCGTTTTTTTCATCTTTTACGTCAAAAAACATGAGTTTTCAAGTCATCTTACTATCCAATGGCATGCATGCGGCGGCAAATACGCAACAGCGTGATACTGGCGGTTTTGCAATTCATGGCCTTTTGGCTTGTAAAAGGCCATGAATCGCAACGCAAAAGACGGCCTTTTACAACGCAAAAGGCCGTCTTTTGAAAAACAACCGTCAAACAGGCACAAAACAGGCGACGGCAAGCCGTTTTCTCGAAAATATTTATTAATATTGCATACAGACTATCAACAATGAAAAAAAAGACGCATATCATGAACAAAAGACTCCTCATCCTGCCCGTGGCAGGCATGGTGATGGCCGCCAACGGACAGACGGCGCAGCCGCAGCTGACTTACCCCGAGACGGCGAAAACAGACGTGGTGGACATGTATTTCGGCACCGCCGTGCCCGACCCTTACCGCTGGCTGGAGAACGACACGAGCGCACAGACGGCCGCATGGGTGGCCGCGCAAAACAAGGTTACCGGCGAATACCTGGCCCGAATACCCTTCCGCAATGCGCTGCTGAAGAGGCTCACCGACGTGGCCAACTATGAGAAAACAGGCGCTCCGTCAAAGAAACACGGCAAATATTACTTCTACAAGAACGACGGACTGCAAAACCAGAGCGTGCTCTACGTGCAAGACAGCCTTGACGGAACGCCCCGCGTGCTGCTCGACCCAAACAAGCTGTCAGCCGACGGCACCGTGGCGCTGACGGGAACGAGCTTCTCGCACGACGGCCGTTACATGGCCTACACCATCTCGCGCAGCGGTTCAGACTGGACAGAGATATACGTGCTCGACGCCGCCACGGGCCGCCAGCTCGGCGACCACATAGTGTGGGCCAAGTTCACGGGCGCGTCATGGCGCGGTGACGGCTTCTATTACAGCGCATACGACGCGCCCGAGGAGGGCAAGGAATACTCCAACGTGAACGAGAACCACAAGATCTACTACCACAAAATAGGCACTCCGCAGGGCGAGGACAAGCTTGTCTACGAGAACAAGGCTTATCCCAAGCGCTTCTACTCGGCCAGCGTAAGCGATGACGAGACGCTGCTCTTCATCTTCGAGAGCGGCGACGGGGCCGGCAACGCCGTCTACGTGAAAGACCTGACCAAGCCAGACGCACAGCTGACGGCCATGGCTACCGACATGAGATACCAATATTACCCCGTAGAAACGATTGACGGCAAGACATACATCTTCACCAACTACGGCGCGCCAAAAGGTCGGATAATGGCCGCAACGGCAGACAGGCCGGCACTGCGGGACTGGACCGAGGTGGTGCCTGAAGGCCGGTCGGTGCTATCCGGAGCGCAGGTAATCGGCGGAAAGCTGCTGCTCACGTACGACAAGGACATGGCCAACCACGCCTATGTGTACTCGCTGGACGGCAAGATGGAGCACGAGGTCAGCCTGCCCGGCCTCGGCTCGGTGGGCTTCACAGGCGACAAGGACGACCGCGAATGCTTCTTCACCTTCACGTCGTTCACCGTTCCCGGCGCGGTCTACCGTTACGACATCGACAGCAACACCTATTCGCTGCTGCGTGCGCCCAAGGTTGACTTCGACGCCGACGGCTTTGTAACCGAACAAGTGTTCTATCCCAGCAAGGACGGGACAAAGATACCGATGTTCCTGACGTACAAGAAAGGTCTGAAACGCGACGGCCGAAACCCCGTCTTGCTCTACGGTTACGGCGGCTTCAACATCAGCCTAAACCCCGGGTTCTCATCTTCACGCATTCCCTTCCTTGAAAACGGAGGCATATACGCGCAGGCCAACCTGCGCGGAGGCGGCGAATACGGCGAGGAATGGCATCTGGCCGGCACGAAAATGATGAAGCAAAACGTGTTTGACGACTTCATCGCGGCGGCCGAGTGGCTGATATCCAACGGATACACCAACAAAGACAAGATTGCGATAAACGGCGGCTCAAACGGCGGACTGCTCGTTGGCGCATGCATGACGCAGCGGCCCGACCTGTTCCGCGTGGCCGTTCCTCAGGTGGGAGTGATGGACATGCTTCGCTATCACAAGTTCACCATCGGGTGGAACTGGGCCAGCGACTACGGCACAAGCGACGACTCCAAGGAGATGTTCGAGTATCTTAAAGGCTATTCGCCCCTGCACAACCTCAAGAAAGACACCCGTTACCCGGCCACGCTCGTGACGACGGCCGACCATGACGACCGCGTTGTGCCCGCCCATTCGTTCAAGTTCGCCGCCACCTTGCAGGAATGCAACGACGGAACCACCCCCACCCTCATCCGCATTGACAGCAAGGCGGGCCACGGCGCGGGCAAGCCGATGAGCAAGGTGCTCGAGGAACAGGCCGACATCTACGGCTTCATAATGTACAACCTTGGCATGGATTTCCATGCGGAATAAGCCCGTAAGCATGCCATGCTCCACTTTCATTGCAACAGAAGGCGGCGCGTGGCATTGCAAAAGGCCGTCTTTCGCAATGCAAAAAGCCGTCAATCGGCCTGCAAAAGGGCATCTTTTGCAGGCCGATTGACGGCTTTTTACAACACGTTCCGTAACTCACTGACTGTCAAGCGATTAGAACCTCACCACACGCGAGCCGTCGGCAGTCTCCTCTATTGTCACCTTCACGGCATCTTCAGGCAACAGGCTCTCTATCAGCTCGGGCCACTCTATGAAGCAAAGTCCGCCACCGTAAAAGTATTCCTCATACCCCATGTCATACACCTCGTCGAGCTTCTTGATGCGGTAGAAGTCGAAGTGATAGACGGTTTCGCCCGAAGTCTCCGACGTGTATTCGTTGACTATGGCGAACGTGGGCGACGTTATCACGTCATCCACGCCCAATACCTCACACACGGCCTTGATGAACGTGGTCTTGCCCGCGCCCATCTTGCCGTAAAACGCGAACACCCTGCCTGCGCCCATGTTGTCTACAAACTGGCGCGCGGCCTCGTTGATGTCGCTTAGATTGCTGATTCTTATTTCCATAATGACATATATTTAGCACCCACCCCAGCCCTCCCGAAGGGAGGGAGCTTGAATAGCAACACACAGCAAAGTGGGTTTGTTTCTGTAAAAACATTTATGCCTCTATTTTGGTTGCTGCATACCGCCGACCGTACACACACCATATATCTTGCATATATTGAGCCAACAGGCAAAGCACGTCACGCTCCCTCCCTTTGGGATGGCTATGTTGGATGTCAGCTTAATACGGCATCACCTCTTCCTCGGCCTCATCGTTACCAGAGGAACGAGCATCTCCTCCATCGATATGCCGCCGTGCTGGAAGGTGTCTTTGTAGTAGGACACGTAGTAGTTATAGTTGTTCGGGTAAGCGAAGAAAGCGTCGCCTGTGGCGAAAACGTATGAAGTGCTCAGGTTCGGGGCAGGCAGCATGGCCCTGTGAGGCTCCTTTATGGCGAACACCTCTTTCTGGTTGTAATTCAGGTTCTTGCCGAACTTATAGCGAAGGTTGGTGTTCGTGTTCCTGTCTCCTATTATCCTGACCGGCTTGGAGGCGCGTATGCTGCCGTGGTCGGTAGTCAGCACCACGGCATATCCGCCACGGGCAAGCATCCTGAAAAGCTCAGACAGCCCCGAATGGCGGAACCAGCTGAGGGTTATGCTACGGTAAGCGGCCTCGTTGTTGGCCAGTTCGCGCACCATCTTTGACTCCGTGCGGGCGTGGCTAAGCATGTCGATGAAGTTGATTACAAGCACGTTCAGGTCGTTGGCCGACAACGAATTGAACTTCTGCAAGAACTTCTCCACGCCCGCGGAGTCGTTTATCTTGTTGTAAGAGAAGGTGTCGTGGCGGCGGAAACGGTCCAGTTGGGTCCTGATAAGCGGCCCCTCGTTGAGGTTCTTGCCCTCCTCCTCGTCCTCGTCTACCCACAAGTCGGGAAACATCGAGGCTATCTCCACCGGCATGAGGCCGCTGAATATGGCGTTGCGGGCGTACTGAGTGGCGGTGGGAAGTATGCTTACGTATGTCTGCTCGTCGATGTCGAACATGTCGCCTATCTCTTTTGCAAGCACGCGCCACTGGTCAAGGCGGAAGTTGTCGATGACAATCATGAACACCTTTTCGCCCCCGTCGAGCAGCGGAAATATCTTCCGCTTGAACACGTCCACGCTCATCAGCGGACGTTTTTCGGCTTCTGCAGGCCTTGGCTGCCGCATCGCGCGTGGCGCATGCGCCCTTGCCGGCGCGCCGGATGCGGGCTGGTGGGCTGCGGCAAGGTCTTCCATCCAGTCCATGTAGTGCGCTTTCACATACTTGGCAAAGCCGTTGTCGGCCTCCTCTTTCTGCATCCTGAGCATCTCGGCCATGCCGCTGTCTGTCGAGCTGAGCTCCAGTTCCCAGTGCACCAGACGGCGATAGATGTCCATCCAGTCGCCGATTGTCCCACACGCGCTTATCTGCATGGCAATGTCCTGGAAGCTTTGGCGGTATCCGCTCTGCGTAACCTCGGTCACAATTTCCCTGCGGTGTATGTTCTTTTTCAGCGAAAGGAGAATCTGGTTGGGATTGACGGGCTTTATGAGATAGTCGGCTATCTTGGAGCCTATGGCCTGGTCCATGATGTTTTCCTCCTCGCTCTTGGTCACCATCACCACCGGCGTGGCCGGCGAAAGCTCCTTGATGCGCTGCAAGGTTTCAAGTCCGCTGAGCCCGGGCATCATCTCGTCGAGCAGAATCAGGTCGAAAGTCTTTTGCCGGCACAGGTCTACCGCGTCGGTGCCGTTGGTCACGGTCATCACGTCATAACCTTTTTTCTCAAGAAAGAGTATGTGGGCGCGAAGCAGTTCCATCTCGTCATCCACCCATAAAAGTAATCCGTTGCTCATGGTTACATTGTTTACCTTTTTACTTTTTTACCGTTTTACCGTTTCCGTCTCACCTTCTCGCTATCTCATCTTCTCAGCTTTTTAAAACCCGTCAAGCTCATAGTATTCGTCCTCAAGGTCAAAGCCGTCTTGGCGGTTGTCCTCCGTGGGAGCGTCGTTGCCGCCGTCTTCAGCGCCGCCGGAACCGTCGTTGAACTCAATTATCAGCCCGTCTTGCGGCAGGTTGTTTTCTTCGGTTTTCTCATTGACGGCCTTTTGGCTTCCAATTGACGGCCTTTCGCCTTGTTGTTTGCCGCCTTTTGCAGGCTCATTTGCCGTCTTTTGCAAAGGCGTTGCGGGCGGAGCGTCAGCCGGATCGGGAATAATCACCGTACCGTTCTGTGTGTCAGGCACTTCCGTCGAGGTTTGTCCTGTCTGCGACTCGTTGTCTATCATAAACGTGTTGCCCGTGTCTTGCGGCCCGGCCGGCGGCGTGCCGGTCTCCGCGTCGGGCATGACGGTTATGCCGCCATCATCCGGCTGACCATCCTCCGGCTCGTCGTCAACGAACAGTCCGCCCTCTATCACTCCGCCGTTATACAATCCTTCGCCGCCGTCTGAGCCAAGCTCGTCGCCCGGCTCTATCTCTATGCCGGCCGGCTCGGCAAGCAGACGCACCGTGCTTACCTTCAAAGGCACGAAGTGTTGTTCATAAAACTTGTCGTAATCATTATAGCTGTACTGAGTGCCAAGAAGTTCAAGGTTGGCGTCGCTGATTACGACAGGACGCGCCTTGGCGGCCAGACGGGCCACGCCGGCGTTGCCATGAAGCTGGCGCGCATACTGCAAAGCCTCGTCGTAACTCAAGAATCCGCTCACCCTCATGCGCATAAATCCGCCCTGTTCGTCGGTCACGATGTCAAAGTTACGCACGATGAAGTTGGTGAAATTGAATCTCGCAAGTTCAAAAAGCAACCTGTTGCCGTCTACGGAGTCGGGCTGATACACCAACAGGAACGAGAAGGGCACGTTGCGTTCGGCCACAAACGTGCGCGCGGCGACGGAGTCGCTGTCGTTGAGCACAACCGTGCGGCGCTCCCAGATGTCGCTTATGTCAAACTTTCCGCCGTACAACGGCCGCCCGGCCTTCACTCCGTTGATTATCATTCCGGCCATTTCGCCGACCTCGCTTTCGGGATATTTGCTTATAATCTCTTGCATGTCGGCCAGGCATCCGTCGCTGTCGCCGCTGTTGAGCTTGCCCAGTCCGCCTATGAAGATGAACTTGTCACGGTTGGCTCCCATGGGAAACCGCGAGGCCGAAAGTTCAGTGTTGGCCGCCACTTCGTCAAACCTGTCAGCCTTGAAGGCATCGTATGTGGCTGCATACAGGGAGTCTTCTATGTGTTCGCCGAAGCGCGCGTTGGCCTCATAGTCGGGGTCAGAGAGCAGCACTGTCCACTTGCTTTCCGGGAAATCGCGCTTGAGCAAGTCAAGATACGTGTGGGCACGCGCCTTGTCACGCCGCCGCGAATATAATAAGAAAAGGTGATAGTACGCCTCATCCATGTTCTCGTAACCGGCGTAATTGTCCGTAAGGCGGCGCAAGCTCTTCTCGCCCAACGCAAGGTTGTCGGCTTGTCCTTGAAAATTACGCCCGAATGAAACAGTCCGTCGGCTATTATCTTATTGCTCTCAGCCACCTGTTCAGGCGTGAAAGGAATCTGTTTCAAATAATATTCACGCTTGTGAGGGTCGTTGTGGGCGCTGTCCAGGACGTTTTCGATGGAGTCTTGCATTGCCTCGGCGGCCGCTATAGAGTCACGTTGCTCGTCGGTCAGCTCGCCGGGAACTTGATCCAGCGCGACTACGGTTCTGTTCACGCGCTGCCAGTCGTCAACGTTCTCACGCCGTCCCCATAGCTTCTGGAAAGTAGCCTTGCCCTGACTCACCGCCGTAGGGTTGTAGAAATACCACGTGCCCTGCTTGTCCGTCAGTCCGCCTGGAGGCCTGTCGGGCACCGTGTTGTTGCCCATGCCGCCCTGTTCGGCCAGATATTGCTGCGCCTCGGCCTCAGCCTTAGCTTCTCGCTCGGCCCTTTCCTTCTCTTCCAAAGCCTCTATCACACGGTCGATTGCCGCGTTTCGCTCCTCTTCAGGCATCTTGGCCAACGCCTGGAGAGAATCTTGCAGATGCACGGCGTCGGTGTACGGCACCAGTTCGTCAAGCACCTCTGAACGCCTTGCAAGCTGTTCATAATCCTTGCGTTCCTTGTCCAAGAGTCCGATTGCTTCTCCGTAACAACGCCGGGCGTTGCCGTAGTCCTCGCGTTCCCAATACAAATCGCCGAGCGTCAACAGCAAAACGCCCTTCTCCATGCCGTTCCGCGTAGACTTGACGTTGCCCTGCTCATAGGCGGAAATGGCGTTCAGGGTGTCTTTTTGGTTAAGATATATGTTGCCGATGGCGTAAAACACCTGGTCAAGATACTCCTTGTTGTTGTCCGACCGAGCCATCCGCTTCAGCTTCTTGATCATCTTTCCCGAGTTTCGCCCGGCCATAACCTCGGTCATTGCGATGCGTGCGTTGAAGGCAAGTTCATACGGCGGACTTAGCCTCAACACCCTTCTGAACGCCTTGTAGGCCTTGTCCTCATGGCCGACGGCGGCCTCGAGCTGTCCCATAAGATACCAAAGGCGGGCTTTCTGCTTGCGGCGCATCTCGTGCCTGATGACTTTCCGCAGGTAAGGTATGGCCTCGGCGTACCGCCCCGCGTGGATGTAGTAGTCGGCATAGGTGTAGTCCCACTCCTTGCGTGCACGCCAATGTATTGAGTCGCGGCGCATTTTCGTCATCACGTCCTCGGCGTCATAAAGCCAGTCTTGCTCTATGTAACACTTTGCCAGCCATGCCCTCGCACGCCCGTAGATGGCCGGCTGAGTGGCGTAAAGGCGGCTCATGTAGGCGAAAGTTGACGCGGCCTCGTCAAACGCGCCTTTCATGAACTGGGCGCGGCCCATCAGCAGCCACGCCTTCCACAAGAAAGGGTTGTACTCCTTGCGGTTAAGCCATTCGATGTCTTTGGCCGTCTTCCGTCTGTTTTTCGTCCATTTGGGACGCCGCTTGATGCTATGCAGCCTGATGGCCTTCTGGCATTTCTCGATGGCCCGGTCAAAGTTGGCCTCGCCGAGGCTGCGGCTTTGGGGATTGCCGACGGTGTACAAGGGTATCATCTCAGTGAAGTTGTCCTTGTTGCCGGTCTCTTTTTCAAGCGAACCGTCGATGTACGCCACCGTACCATTATAATAAGTGTTGTACCGCGCGGTAAAAGAATGCCACCAACGGCTCTGCGGAGTGTTCTTCTCGGTAGAACACCCGACGACGGCCAAGAGCACCGCCAAAGCGAGAAACGTGATGATATGTCTTGTCCTTATGGCTTGCATGTTGTTTGAACGGCGGTCACAACACCGTTATTATATAACTCACGAACGGCTGTTTTATTGCCTTTACGGGCACAGCCGTCAGCCTTCGGCCAGCATGTAGGCCTCGTCCTTGAGCTGATCGGGCAGACTTACGCCGCGCAGACGCAGGCTGCGCAACCAGTCTTTCACCTCTTCGGGACGCATGGTGTACATCACCTCGGCGAACTCGCCGGCTTCTTCATCCGTATAACCGTCGGCCCGTCGGCCGCGGAAACGGTCGAGTTCCTCGTCGTCAAAATACTCTATCTCTGCCACGGCGGCCTCCATCTCGCATTCCTGCAGGCAGCGGCCAGGCTCAGCCGAGCATGTGGCACATGACTGCCCGGCCGGCGGTTCCTCTGCCGTCACGCTTCCGCCACCCTTGCCGAACAGCTTTCTGAGCACAACGGCAAGCACAACGAGCGCCGCAAGATACAACAACCACAGCAACGCTTCCATGTCAGTCTGCCTCCGTTATGGTGAAACCGGCGCGGCGAAGCTCGTCCCAGAAGTGTGGATAAGACTTGCTTACAACATGCGGATTGTTTATGGCAAGCCCGGGAAAAACCGTCGCCGCCGGGGCAAAAGCCATCGCCATGCGGTGGTCTTCATAGGTGTCTATCACTATGTTCCCGGCACGCTGACAACGCTCCCCGTCCCAGCTCAGCTCGCCGGCAGCCGTCTCGCGCACCACGTATCCCAGTTTCTTCATCTCCGTCTTGAGAGCCTCCACGCGGTCTGTCTCCTTTATCTTGAGCGAAGCCAGCCCCGTAAACCTGAACGGAACGCCGGCCAAAGCGCAGCACACCACGAACGTCTGCACCATGTCGGGCTGGTTCACGAAGTCATAATCCAGGCGTGGCGGCCTGGCCTCAACACGCTTCAGCGTCACAGTGGTGGGCACTCCGCGCTCACGGGTCTTGAACATGGTGCGCACGCCCAGCATGCTGAACAGGTATTTTACGGCCGAGTCGCCCTGGCGCGAGCCGTCGGTCAAGCCGTCAAGGCGTATCTCCGACTCGCCGTCTTCAGCCAACACGAGCGTCTCATACCAGTAAGACGCCGCGCTCCAGTCGTTCTCTATGAAGAACGGACGCGGCTCATATGGCTTCGGACGGACAGTAATCGTGTCCATGTCGGTCCACTCCGCGTCGGCACCGAAGTCTCTCATCATGCACATCGTAAGGTCGATGTACGGGCGCGAGACCACCTCTCCTGTAAGCCTCAGCTCCAGGCCGCGCTCCAGCATGGGGCCTATCATGAGCAGCGCCGATATGTATTGCGAACTGATGTCGCCCGGCATCTCTATCACTCCGCCCTCCAGCCTGCGCCCGTTGATGCGCAGCGGCGGATAGCCTTCTTCGCCCTCATAAGCTATGTCGGCGCCGATATAGCGCAGCGCGTCCACCAGAGCGCGTATGGGGCGGTGCTTCATGCGCTCCGTGCCGGTAAGCACATGACTGCCAGGTACGGCCGCAAGATAGGCCGTCATGAAGCGCATCGCCGTGCCGGCGGCCCCTATGTCGATGGTCTCCGGCATACGGCGCAGGGCGTCGAGGATGACGCGCGTGTCGTCACAGTCCGACAGGTTGTCGGGCATTACATTGTTGCCGGCCAGCGCGTTCATCACAAGCGCGCGGTTGCTTATGCTCTTCGACGCGGGCAACTTCACCGCGGCGTCGATTTTATCGGGTGCGTAAAGAATATACCTCATGCCTTGAAACAGATTTTATAACAATAGCAGGCGCGCATACCGCACGCCATTCTTAATGCAAAAATACAACAACTTGCCGACAATACAAAATAAAACCGCGCAAAAAGACACGCCGCCCGTTTTCCAATATGCCGCATATCGCGTTCCGATTTGCCGCATATCGCAACGTAAAAGGCCGCCTTTTAGCGTGTAAAAGGCGGCCTTTCGTAACATGTTGAATATCAAGGCGTTGTAACGATGACCATGCAACGTTACATTTCCAGTATGCTCTCACTATTGTCCTTATGCCGTAACAAGTTGTCCATCACGCACTTACGGCTGGTGTTGGCATAGCAGTAAACGCACAGGTGGCCGCACGTGTTGTACATCCCGATGTCCTTGCTCACCATGCAGCCACATAGTTCACGCTGCCCCTTGTCCTTCATCTTTTCAGGACTAAGCCCTGGCGTATCATCAAATTTGTCCGCGAAGTTGGCAGGGTCAGACAAACGGCCATGGTTCAAGTAAAACACCAAGTCCTTGTCGTCAGCAAAAACACGCTTCATCAGTTCACCATCGATGCAACGGTTTTTCTCTATCCCGTATTCGTCAAGCCTTTCCGCCTCAGCGCACGTGGCCAAAGTGACGTCCCAGCCGTCATGTTCGCGCCAATAGTCGCGCAGCCGCTCCAGCCCTTCCGCAAACTGCCTCACCTGCACATAGGTTGGCTCTGCCGAAACGATGTTGTCTTTCGTAAACAAATTAGTCTCACGGATTAAGTTGTTCTGCACCTTTTTATATACGTTCACGTCAACGAAGCTGAACACAAGTTTCTCGGTGCAGCCTTTCAGCCGCTCCCCAATGCTCCGCACACGCTCAAGCATAACGTCGGGAGGCGTAAGGCTTGTAAACATCACCGGGTCGAAACGCCACACCACGCGCTCCTTGCCGAGCATTCCGGCCAACCGCCTGAACGTATCGATACGCCGCTCTAACGGCGGCACGTTAGGTTCGAACCCCTCGCGCTCGTAGTCGTTCACCGTGAACTGGAAGTAATAATGTATGCCTCGCTTGTCAAGTTCGCGCAAGTAAGGCAGCATCGGCTCAGCGTTCTTCGTCCAAAACACTACGGCCTTCACGTTCTTGAACGACACATATATTTTCTGCCTCCTGTTGAACGGATTATACCACGCCACATATCCACGCCGCAACCTCTCGACGAACCATTTGGCGTAAAACGCTGGTATGTCCGTTGACCTGCTGGCCGATATTATGACCGGAGTTTGCGCCTCGACACGCTCGCCGGAGTCGGTGATTATAGTTAGTTTGCTTGTCATTTTAGATAAACTTTTCTTAATTCTGACATTATTTTATCTATGTCTATGTGAGCATATATATCCTTTTCCCAATCCTTCCCTTTTGTCTTTTTACGCCACAAGAAGTTTTCCCAATGCTCTAAAACAGACTTATTGTCTTTCGGCTTATCCGCATAACGCCCACTCACATATTCTCCTTTACTGTTGTCTAAATATTTAGTTTTATAATTATTTTGGAAATATGTCAAGTCTATCCTCACTTGTTTTATTTCTTTCGCATCATTAAGAAACCCATAAATATAATTGTACGCATTCATATCGTTATAAAAAGCCCTGTCAGACCGCACCTCATTGTTGAAGTCTATCTTTTGTTCTACAGCCTGTAGATGTCCGTTTCTAAACATATCTTGCCTCGCGTATTCCGAATACTCCAAATCTTTTAACACCCGTTCGCTGTACGTTTGCCAACCTTTCACACCTTTAAGAATTCCCAATGTTTCCTTAATATCACCACCCACTTCATTATACACCTTTACAAGAATTTCAAGTTTCTTGCCTTTTAGGCTCTTCATACCTTTGCCTTTCAACATTTCCACAACTCCTTGAATATCGCCATTTGGCAAATCTGATTTAGAAGACTTCCCAACATTGCTTTCCCTTAAACCGTCTGTCAAAGGTAAATCGACTATTTTTATTTCTGCCTTCAACTCCACACCAGTAAGCTGCCGGTGTATTTCCTTATAAACGTCACATGTGTATTTTTTATTCTCAAAGGCGAATAAAATGTCAATAAAGTCACGAGTCAGGTTGGCAAATCCGTTCAATGCCCCGTAAAGCCCGAACGCATAACGATAGTCACACATACCCTTAGACACCATGAAGCGGAACAATCCTTCCCAATTCTCGCCTTTCATTATCACGGCGGTAATTGACGAAAGCACACAGTCTGTCCACGGCTGGGTAAACTGTTCGCCCGCAACATAATGGCGCATGGCATTCAAATATGTTCGGATTTCGCTACTTTCCCATCTCTCGCCATATTCAGCCATTACTTTTTTAGCTACGTCGTCAGCCAGTTCGCGCCTAAAAACACTAACGTTCTCGTTATATTTCTCAGACGTAAAAACATCATTCACCAACATTTTATAATCGTCAATGTATTTCAAATCTGAGTTAATCGCAGTCAATTTTCCGTGCATTAAAGCTATTTCCGCTTGTCCGTCCACACTTAAAACACTATAATCAACTGCGCGTTCTGCCTCCGTCATAGCAATAGCTTTTGCTATCCAACTCTGCAATTCTTCCCACTTTTCCCTTACAGGAAAACTTTTCAGTAGATATGACAACCACTTCTTCCGGTTTGAATAATACCCTGACGAGGGTTCTTCCAATAGCAAATAATCTTGGTCAGCCCTGTCTTTGCCATACTTTTCCAACAAAGGCACATAATAATTGTCAAACATCAACAGAGCCTTGCCAAGCATTTCTTTCTGTTCAATTGAAACCACTCCTTCACCACCAGATATTACCGAAGCCACTATATCACGCACATTATATCTTGCGTTCAGCTTTTTCACACCGATTTCCGTTCTTGACAGCATACGCCCTATGGTATAACCATACGCAAACCCTTTAATTTTATTCAATAACTTGTCTTTCCCCAATGCGTCATAATCAAGTTGCTCAATATCAGAAACGTCATTAATTGGCATTCCCTCAGAAGGCCTTTCTACTGAAAAAACATCTTTATATAATGGTATCAGCTTTGTTTCTGCACTTGATTCCGACTTGGACAAAGCAATGCGTTCATGCTCTTCCTCAAAAAATATGAACCTTGCCGTCGATGGTGTCAACGTCAAACTATGGCCTGACTTGTATACAAAATCACCGTCTCTTTCAAATCCGGCAAGCTCCTCATCGTCAACTTCAAGCTCTATCAACATGGGGTAATCATCCAGCTCGTTCGCCGGACGACTAAAATAAAACGGCTTACGATAAAGTAATATGCTATTTTCAAAACCATTTTCAGCCACGGATTCCCATCGCTTATATCCATATCCACGTTTTCCATAAAACGCTTTTGGTGATATTGTCTCACTCGAAAGGATATTGTTGAAATTCAATGTAGTTGTTGGAATATATAATTTCATAATCAAAAATCTATTACTTCATCTGTTTCTGTTGTTTCATAAAAATCCGCGGGGACATTTCTTAGAATATCAGGCATTTCGCCACTATACATCATATATAGATTGCGGTATGTTCGTGTCATCGCCACATAAAGAGCTTTTTGCCAATTTTCGTCAACTGGGTCGTTGATATTCGGCAAGAAAACCGTTTCAAACTGAAGTCCCTTCGCACTATGATAAGTCATGACTTTAGGGTTATCCGTATTGAAATTCAATGTCTCTACACTGCCATGATAATCCTCTTTGTTTGTGTATTTAACCTCAAATTGCATTTTACCTCCACTCCTTGACAACGTTGAAGAATCTGCTACCGCTCTTAGTATGTTGACAACCATTGGAATATCCTCGTTATGTCTTACCAATATCCCTACATCTGTAAGATTTCTGTTACTTATCATACGCACAACAGCTTTAAGCTGGTCTTCCAATGACGGATACTGTAAAAGTTTGGGTTTCTTGTTTTCTTTGCTTTTATAAACACTTCCGTCACCATACGGATCAACATCAACACCGATGTAATCCTGCGTTATCCGAGCTATAGGCTTTGGCAGTCTGTAATTATAATATAACGGAAAATCCTTGCACGCACCTTGTTCTTCCGCCATAAACTGTATTCTCTTTACAGAACACGTATTTTTCAATCCACCGTAAATAGACTGTGCGGTATCACCAAAAAAGAAAAAATGCTTATGCGCAGAAGCCATCAGTTCCTGTATTTCTTCTTGAGTGAAATCCTGTATTTCATCCACTATCACATAATCTGCCTTTGGTTTATTAAGCCTGTGTTTCCACCACCAATGGTAATAAAAATCACAATTCAATCCTAATTGTTCACGACCAGAATTCATAAAATTACGCAAAGCTTTAGTATAAACAATAACTTCACACGTTCCACCTTTCTCATTCTGCACGCGTTTTGCCTTCTGCAAGGCTATCACGGACTTACCGCTACCTGCACAACCAGACACTACTATATTTTTGTCAAGCACACTGTTAAGAACCCTCATTTGGATATCATCCAGTTCAGATTCCTTCACCATGAAATCTTTTGCCATATCTTAAAGTATTAGTTTAAATCCATTTTTAGTTCCCATTCCCGTAAAATGAGGGCAACAAGCTCCGTCATTATCATTTATTTTATATGAATAAGAATCTCCAGTTATTGATAAATTCAATGACTTAATAAAGTCTTTGCGCCCTATCACCCGATATGCAACTTTGCTTAAATCATTAACCCTGTGTGAATGCGACATGCGAAAACGTTGCTGTACATAACAAGGTATATTGCAATCAGCCTCTTCCAACATACACGGCAACGGCAGGAGTGTCGCAAATCCAAGATTGTTTTTTAGAAAATCATTTATCCCTTTATTCATCATTACTGGATAAAATACGCCTGAAACATCGTCGCGCGTCGTAACATCAAGCAAGACCAACAGTCCGTCAGAAGTCAATTTAGGAGCAAGCATTTCGGCAAAATGTCCGTATGCGTTGCCTTCAAAACGCTTGCGCTGTATAAACTCGTTCACAGCTTTGAATGAAAGTATAACATCAAAACCTTCATTAACTGCATCACCAAGTAAATCCATATCGGCTTTATCATCAACAGCTATGCTGCCTACGTTTGTCTTTATTGCGAAGCCCATAGTATTCTTGACATGGGAAACCAGACAGTCAAACATACGTGTTGCGTTCTGGTTACCGTCAATGGCAACAACTTTAAATGTCCTATCACTGCCAAGAATATCGGCAAAAGCGCATATCGCGCCTATGATTTCGCCTCCCGTACCGCAACCGAGATCAAGAATTGAAATGCTGCTTTTAGCCGCATACACAGAACGGATGGCTTCATTTGCGAGCAAATCACACATTATGATATATGCCTCGGCGTAACTGCGAGGGAAATACGTGCCGAGGTAGACGAGTATGTCGTTTTTCGTGTGGTCAAGGTTGTAGCTGAACTTGAAATGGTCGGGATTGTACACCGCCCCAAGTTCATTGAAAATGATATGGTCAAGCCATGCTGGCAGAATGACCGAGTTGTTTAGGTGTTCGTTCATAGCAAGTTCCTTTCTGCTTGCGACATGTCAAAAAGAAGGTGTAGGCTCTATTTCCTGCTGCCTTCTGTGGTATCGCCAAACACCAAACCTATACAACAAGGAAGCCTACACCACACGGTGCAAGCATCCACTTGCTTACTTGTATAGGTTCCCTTCAAAATAATTTGGCGATTTTCAGAAGGCACAAAAGTAAGAAGCAAACACTTCTTTCGGTTATGTCAATATGTTCTCTTTACGTTACATTCCTTTCATTTTTGGTTTGGGGCAAAGTTAATAAAAATACGGCAAACCATGAAACAAACGACCGTAATATTACGTGAGTTCGGTATAAGAAAATCATTGGAAAAGTTGTGGGAATGGAATGTTTTTAGTATCTTTAAGGGTGAAAATCAACAAGTTACATAAAAACATCCATTCCCATGACAGATGCAAATTTAATAGAAATTTTCTGTATTCTCGACGAGTTCTGCAAATATTTCACTCCCGAACTGAGAAAACACACGTTGGACACCAGCGATAAACGCCGCCGCAACCGTCCGTGCCGCATGTCCGACAGCGAGGTGATGACCATCCTCGTACTCTTCCACACCATGCGCCACCGTGACCTCAAGTCGTTCTACCTCGGCTACGTATGCAACCACATGCGCAGGGAGTTTCCCAACCGCCTGTCCTACAACCGCTTCGTCGAGAGGCAGGCCAAGGTCGGGCTTCACCTGCTGCTGTTCCTCCAGACGTGCGCATTGGGCAAATGCACGGGCATATCAATAATCGATTCCACGCCGCTGGCGTCATGCCACATAAAGCGTGCCCACAGCCACAAGACCATGAGGGGATGGGCGGCTAGGGGCAAATGCACCATGGGATGGTTCTACGGCTTCAAGCTGCACATTGTCATAAACGACCGCGGGGAAATCATACAATGGACACTCACGCCCGGGAACGTGGACGACCGTGAACCCTTGAAGGACAAGGACTTCACACACAGGCTCTTCGGGAAGCTCTTCGCCGACAGGGGGTACATAAGCCGGGAGCTGTTCGAGACCCTTTTCGTTGACGACATACACCTTGTCACCAAACTCAAGAAGAACATGAAAAACTCCCTCATGAACCTGCACGACAAAATCTTGCTCAGGAAAAGGGCACTCGTCGAGACCGTCAACGACGAACTCAAGAACGTCTGCCAAATTGAACACACAAGGCACAGGTGCATTGACAACTTCGCCTCAAACCTGGTTGCCGGACTCATTGCGTACAACCTCTTGTCCAAGAAACCGTCCATGAATATTGACATCATTGACAAAAGCAGGCTTATTGCATAAACTTCTTATGCCGAACTCGCGTTGATATTGAAAAACTTGCATGGCAATTCACTTTCCGGCATTCTGTATCATGCAAACCGCAATATGGCAAATGGCTGTCAATACAATGAAAAGTTTTCTGAAACCGCGTGCGTTTGACGCTCCTGGAAGGCTGCCGGCGGAAAACGGAAGGGCGTTTGGCTGAAAAACGTGCGGAAATTGGGCGTTGATGCAAATGCCTTATTTACAGAACGTTACGGCGCGCAACGGCTTTCTGCTATGCCGTTTGCCGCTTTTTACGATGCAAAAAGCGGCCTTTTGCAAGGCGGAAGACGGCCTTTACAACGCCGAAGGCAGCCTTTTAGGGGCGCGGCGACGGCTTTCAAGGATGAATTTTGCGCCTTTTTCGATGCGAATAGAGTAAATGCAGCCTTACACACGTGGCATTCGCTACACTTGAACGACCAAAAGCCGTACGGAGATAGGCTATTTCACGGAAAACCGTTGTAAAGTTTTCAGACAACTGGCGGCACGCTTCCGCATGAAAAGTTTTCTGTTTCCGGACGAAAGACATTGACCGCGCGCGGCGGCGTTGACATTTTGACACACGGCGACGCGCCTTGATGTGCAATTTCACTTGATACGCTTTCCAAAAGGAACTATGGAGTAAAGAATCGCGGGAAAAATTTGCCAGATACACAAAAAAGGAGTAACTTTGCAAAAATTTTCGCACAACGTCACGCTATGGGAAAAAGAATTAGAAAACTGAAGAACGTAAGGCTTCACCGCGAAGGCACCGACACGCTGGTCTACGGGCTGATTGCAATCGTTGCCGTTGCGATGACCCTCTGGATCTATGTTGACAGCAAGGCGTTCTTCTGGGCGTTTGTCATCGTGTTCGGCACGGTGTACGGCGTTGTGCTCAACTTCTACCGCTGCCCCAAGCGCTACTTCAACGACGACACGGAAAAGATTGTCGTGGCTCCGGCCGACGGCAAGGTGGTTGTCATCGAGGAAGTTGTCGAGGACGAATACTTCCACGACAAGCGCCTGATGGTGAGCATCTTCATGAGCCTTTTCAACGTGCACGCCAACTGGTTTCCCGTCGACGGCAAGGTGAAGTTCGTGCGCCACCAGGACGGCAACTACCACAAGGCGTGGCTGCCGAAGGCCAGCGAGGAGAACGAACACGCCGACATAATGCTCGAGACGCCCGAAGGCACCGAGATATTGTGCCGCCAGATAGCCGGAGCGGTGGCCCGCCGCATCGTGACCTACGCCAAGGCGGAGGAAGACTGCTACATAGACGAACACCTGGGCTTCATCAAGTTCGGCTCGCGCGTTGACGTCTACCTGCCCCTCGGCACCGAGATCTGCGTGAAGATGGGCCAGAGCACCACCGGCGACAAGACGGTGATAGCAAAGCTGAAATAAGGTTTTACGGCCATAAGGTTATGAGGTTATACGGTTTTAAGGTTTCAAGGCAGACCGCACACCCCACAATATACCGTATAACAATACAACCGTAAGAACCGCATAGCCCTAAAAACACAGTACAACCGCACAACCCCAAGACCGCATAACCGTAAACATGATAAAACGACATATCCCCAACACGCTCACTTGCTGCAACCTCATATCAGGTTGCGTAGCCACGGCTTTCGCCTTCGGAGGCCAGCTCGGCACGGCTCTTCTGTTCATTGTCATAGGCGCGGTGTTCGACTTTTTCGACGGCATGAGCGCACGCCTGTTGGGCGTGTCGTCACCTATCGGCAAGGAACTCGACTCTCTCGCCGACGACGTCACCTTCGGCGTGGCTCCAGCAACGATGGTATTCTTCGAGCTTGGAGTGATGGACTACCCCGCCGTTCTTGAGCCGTTGCGCCAGGTGTTGCCGTTCACGGCATACATAATGGCAGCCTTCGCCGCGCTGAGACTTGCCAAATTCAACCTGGACGAACGCCAGTCGATGGGCTTCATCGGCCTTCCCACACCGGCCAACGCGCTGTTCTGGGGCTCGCTTACGGTAGGAGCCGGCCAGCTGATAGAATCGTCCCCATACATGGTTTACGCCGTACTGGCCCTCGTGTTGCTGTCAAGCTACCTCATGGTGGCCGAGATTCCAATGTTCGCACTTAAGTTCAAACATTGGGGTTGGCGCGGAAACGAGTTGAAATACACATTCCTTCTCACCTGCATACCACTGCTTCTGATATTCCGCCTGTCGGCTTTGGCCATAATAGTGGCGTGGTATGTGATGCTTTCAGCTTACTCTAACAAGAAAAGGAAATAAGCTCATGATAGCCTTCCTGCTAAATTTCATACTGATAATCATCTTCGTGGCGTTCGTAATAGTATGCGTCACGGCCTACCGCATATACCGTTCGTTCCATAACATGAAACGCAAGTTCACCTCCGGTTTCGGCAAAAACAAAGCCGGGGGACAATGGGCAGGCGGACAAAAAAGCGAAGACGAAGTGATAATAGACCGCCGTTCGCCCGACGAGGCAAAGCGAAAGATATTCTCGAAGAACGAAGGCGAATACGTAGACTTTGAGGAAGAAAAATAAAAAAGACTATTGAAAATTACTTAACCTAACCCTACAAGACAAATGAAAAGAATCCTGACCTTTGTTTGCGCGGCCCTGCTTGCCATTAGCGCAAACGCCGACAACGGCAAGGCAAAGTACGCCAACCTCTACAAGAACTTGCCTTTCAAGATGGAACAGGTGACGGCTCCAACCTTCCCTGACAATGAAGTGAACATCAAGGACTTCGGAGCTAAGGGCGACGGGTCGTCTCTTTGCACAGAGGCTTTCGCCAAAGCGATAGACGCCTTGTCGCAGAAAGGCGGCGGAAAGCTCGTCGTTCCGCAGGGTGTGTGGTACACCGGACCTATCGTTCTGAAAAGCAACATCAACCTGCACCTGAAGAAAGGCGCGATAATACTGTTCTCGCCTGACCCGGATCAGTACCCTCTCATAAAGACATCGTTCGAGGGACTCGACACGCGCCGCTGCCAGTCGCCCGTCTCGGGAACCAATCTTGTGAACGTGGCGATAACCGGCCAGGGCGTGATTGACGGCAACGGAGAGTACTGGCGGCCTGTAAAGCGCGACAAGGTGACGGCCAAGCAGTGGAAAGAGTTTACAAAGCGCGGCGGCGTTGTGCAGGGAGACAAGGTGTGGTGGCCGTCGGAAGGCGCGCTGAAAGGCTCCACAATGAGCGACATGAACGTGCCCAAAGGCGACATGACCGATGCCGAGTGGAACGAGATAAAGCAATATCTGCGCCCTGTGATGGTGAGCCTCGTAGGCTGCAAGAACGTGTGGCTGAACGGCGTAATATTCCAAAACTCGCCGGCATGGAACATCCATCCGCTGATGTGCGAGAACGTATTGGTGGAGGATGTGCAGGTAAGAAACCCGTCGTTCGCGCAGAACGGCGACGGCATCGACCTCGAATCGTGCAAGAACGCGCTGATTGTAAACTCCACGTTTGATGTCGGCGACGACGGCATTTGCATAAAAAGCGGTAAAGACGAGGACGGCCGCAAGCGCGGCATCCCGTGTGAGAACGTCATCGTGAACGGGTGCACCGTGTTCAAGGGGCACGGCGGCTTCGTGGTGGGAAGCGAGATGAGCGGCGGCGTGAAGAACGTATATGTGAGCGACTGCCAGTTCCTCGGCACCGACGTAGGCCTGCGTTTCAAGAGCACACGGGGCCGCGGCGGCGTGGTGGAAGGCATACATATAAATAATGTGTCGATGTTCGACATACAGACGGATGCCATAACCTTCGACCTGTATTACGGCGGTAAGTCCGCCGTGGAGGCCCTTGATGACGGAGAAGAGAAGAAGGAAAGCACGCCCGAATACAAGGTGGACGAGACCACGCCGTGCTTCCGCGACATATTCATCAACCATGTGATATGCCGCCGCGCACGCCGTGCGGCCTTCTTCAACGGACTGCCCGAGATGCCGGTAAAGAACGTGCAGATAACCGACTTGGAGGTGAACAACGCCAAGGAGGGAATCGTAGTGAACAACACCGACGGCGTAAAGCTGAGCAACATCAGCGTAAGCGCAAGCGGACACACATTCACCGCCACCAACTCTGTCAACGCATCGGTGAACGGAAAGACGTACAAGAATATTGACTCGAAGGGCGTTACGCTCGACTTCTGACACCCACCCCAACCCCTCCCAAAGGGAGGGGCATTGAAATGACTCGCCAGTTGAATAACGATTGACCGCTACCTGAAATATAAAAGGCCACATTTTGCGATGCAAAATGTGGCCTTTCAGCTTGCAATATGCCGTCTTTTGGCTCGCAAAAGACGGCATATTGCAAGTAAGTATGTAACGTGCTGATTTCCAACCTATTATCAAACACCCCGACAAAAGTAATCAAGCCCCTCCCTTGGGGAGGGGTTGGGGTGGGTGTAAGGTGTTATTCCATTAGTTGTGCACCAGCGTCCCGATGGGTTCTCCGTCCATCACACGCTTCAGGTTGCCCTTAACGTCCATGTTGAAGACGTAGATGGGCAGGTTGTTTTCCTTGCACATGGTGGTTGCGGTAAGGTCCATCACCTTCAGGCCGCGCGTGTAAATCTCGTCGTAAGTTATGTCGCTGAACTTCACGGCCGTAGGATCCTTCTCAGGGTCGGCGGTGTATATGCCGTCAACGCGCGTGCCTTTGAGCATCACGTCGGCCTCAATCTCTATGCCGCGGAGCGACGAACCAGTGTCAGTAGTGAAGTAAGGAGAGCCCGTGCCGGCACTGAATATGCACACATAGCCGGCCTCCATCGCCTCTATGGCTTTCCACTTCGAGTAAAACTCGCCGATAGGCTCCATGCGGATGGCCGTGAGCACCTTGTTCTTCACGCCTATTGCACCGAGTGCGGAGCTGAGCGCAAGCGAGTTGATGACCGTGGCGCACATGCCCATCTGGTCGCCCTTTACGCGGTCGAAGCCTTTGCCAGCGCCGCTAAGGCCGCGGAATATGTTGCCGCCACCGATGACAATGCCTATTTGCACGCCCATTTCATGTACTTCCTTGATTTGACTTGCATAGTCGCTTAGCCGCTCCGGGTCAATGCCGAAGCCCTGTTTGCCCATCAGGCTCTCGCCGCTGAGCTTCAATAAGATACGTTTGTAATTTGCCATAAAAAGTATATTTGAAACCCACCCCAACCCTCCCAAAGGGAGGGAGCTTGGATACCGCCGTCGGAATGGGACTAAATTAATGTATTCTTCACTGTCATCTTATGCTTCATACGCGACTAATCAAACCCCCTCCCTTAGGGAGGGCTGGGGTTGGTATCACATGTTCCACTTCCTTAAACAGATAAGTCTTCACCTCGCCGTCCTCTTTCCGCAGCACAAGACGGCCGTCTGGCTCTACCCTGAGGATGCTTGCCGTGAACCCACCCGCGGCGTCGCGCCAGGCGTGAAACCCTGTGCGGCGGTAGAGCGAGGCGCAGTAGAAAGCGTGGATGTCGGCATAACGCCCGGCGTCCACCATGCCGAGATAGCGGCGGAAAGCTTCTACAAACAAGGCGAACAGCTCGTCGCGGCCTGTCTCGCGCTCTAAGATGTTGAACAGCGAGACAGGATTTGGAGCGTTGCTTGTGAACTCCCGCTGATTTACGTTGATGCCCACGCCGAGTATGCAATCGCCGACAAGCCCCTTGGCTATGGTGCATTCGGAGAGCGTTCCGCTGATTTTCATGTCGCGCCAGTACACGTCGTTGGGCCATTTCACAGTGAATCCGCCGGCATAGCGTGACAAAGCTTCGAGCACGGCCAGTGCTCCGGCCTCGAGCATGACGAACTGCCGCCGGGCCTCAAGCCCCCGGGGGCGCACCTTGACGCTGAAAAGCAGGTTCTGCCCAGGCGCACTTTCCCATGAGTTGCACCCTTGGCCGCGGCCGGCCGTCTGGTAATCGGCGGTGACAACGGTCATCAGCGAGCCTTCTTCGCCAGTGTATTCGCGGAGAAAGCGGTTGGTGGAGTCGGTCTCGGTGAGCCTCAACGTTATGATGTCTTCCATTTTTCAGTATTGCATTGGCGTGAAAGCGTCCTCTATGTGACGGATCTCGCAGTCGCCGCCGGGCTTTCCCGTGACGGCCACTATGTCGAAACGCAGGGGAAACTCTATGCCATAAGTGCTGGCGAACTTGGCCGCCGCAATTGCCAGACTGCGCATCTTGCGAGCGTCAACGGCAAGTTCTGGCGGCATGTAGTCGGCGTTGCGGCGCGTCTTCACCTCCACAATTACCAGTTGGTCGGCGTCCACGGCCACGATGTCGAGGTCGCGGTGGCCGTCGCGCCAGTCGCGCCAGAGTATTCGGTAGCCATTGCGCTCCAGGTATTCGGCGGCCTTCCGCTCGCCCCACCGCCCCGTGTCGTTGTGTTCGGCCATAGTTCTTATCATTCAGAAGTTAAAGAAGTTAGAGGAGTTATCGCCCACTTTGTGGGCTAAGAAGTTAAAGACAAATGTCTTGCCGGATGCCATTGACAGCCGCAGCCCTGCCGGTAATGGCTTTAACTTCTGTAACTTCTATAAATTCTTTTAATTCTTTCCAATGGCAAAAATACAACATTTCCGCAACATACGGCTACCGTTTGCGGCGAAAATGGTTACTTTTGCAACAAAAACAGAGATATGGAGAACTTGCAGGAAGACACCCAACAGAAAAAAGACGAGCAGTTCATGCGCAAAGCCCTGGCCGAAGCCGGGGCGGCGCGCGAGGCCGGCGAAATACCCATTGGCGCGGTGATAACGTGCAGGGACAGAGTGATAGCGCGTGCGCACAACCTCACAGAGACTCTCAACGACGTGACGGCGCACGCCGAGATGCAGGCCATAACGGCGGCGGCTGACGCGCTGGGCGGCAAATACCTTGCCGACTGCACGCTGTACGTCACAGTGGAGCCGTGCGTGATGTGCGCCGGAGCCATCGGCTGGGCACAGATACGGCGCGTGGTCTACGGCGCGGCTGACGAAAAACGTGGCTTCACACGCTTCGCCCCCTACGCCCTCCATCCCAAGGCTACGGTGACCGCGGGCGTGCTCGAAGAGGACTGCCGCCGCCTGATGCAGGATTTTTTCAAAGCAAAACGTTGACTTTTGCTTATAGTATTCACCGTAACACATCTTGGCATCTATATTGCAAGCAAACCGTTCACGTTTGCTTACAATCCCAACATGCCGTCTTTTGGACTGCAAAAGACGGCATATCGGACAACAAAAGGCCGTCTTCCGTAATGCGAAAGACGGCCTTCTACACCACGTATTGTGGTTCACTCGCAGTTCAGGTGTATAACGCATGGGTGTCAATCCCGCCCCCGAAGGGGGCGGACTATGCTTAACCGCATGTGGAGTGACCGAAGGGAACGGAACTTGCGGCAAGTCAAAACTGACAAGCCCGTCCCCGAAGGGGGCGAACTGCAGGGTGACATTCGCCCTCTTCGAGGACGATATCATTACGTGAGTCCGGCATAACAGTAATGTCACACTTATCCGTTTCTTGCAAGTCGGTGGCAAGTCGTCATTCCGCTGAAAAGCGGAATCCAGAAAGCGGGCATAGTGGTTAGCCGCCTTTGTCTTTTCGACTGGATTCCGCTTTTCAGCGGAATGACGACTTGACACTGAGCTGCAGAAAAGCAAAGCGGCAAGAAATTATATAACTGAAAGATGATTCCTTGTGCCGAACTCACGTATATTATTGCTGCATACCTACCGCAAGTTCCGCTTCGCTACACATGCGGCCAAACATAGTTGGACCTCCTTGAGGCCCTATTGCCACGAATGCCAATACATCTAAACTGCGGATGAACCCGTATTGTCACTGCACATCCCGGCATATGCCGCCGGACGGCACGAAAAAAGCGGCCCGGAAGACCCGAACCGCCCAAGTTGTAATTCTAAATAAAATGTCTTAGCCTAAGCTGATAGCTTCTGACGGACATACGTCTGCGCAAGTGCCACACTCTGTGCACATGTCAGGATTGATTGAATACTTCTCGCCCTCAGAGATTGCTCCTGCCGGACATTCGTCGATACAAGTACCGCAAGCGATACAGTTGTCACCAATTACGTAAGCCATAATACTGTTTTAGTTATTTGATTAATAATGTTCGTACCTAAGTTTGTACACCGCAAAGGTAATACAATTATCCCGAATACCTACTTTTAGGTATTCGTTTTTAGATTGTTTAACGGTTGGATGCATATATAAATGCCGATAGCGAACGCGAACACGGTGGCGTTCGTTATTGGCATTTCACGGCTATTGATGTTTCATTCAAAATAAAACGACAGCACGATCATCTTGCTGCGCGCGCTGTCTACGGCCTTCGCATACATCTTCATGTTCTCGTCGCGCAGACGGTCGGGATGCTTTGTGTCGAGACTGTTTATCAGACTGTAGCAGAACTTCAGCTCCGGGCGAAGCTTGAAGAACGGCAAATACACGTCGCAACCCAATCCAATTTCAAAGAAAACGTCGTAACGCTTCAGCTTTACGTAGTCGCTGTCGCCGCCCGAAAGGTTTATCATGGGGTTCAGTCCGGCCATGACGTATGGCCTGGCGTTGTCCAGTCGCGGCGCACAGAACTGCAAGTCCAGCGGCACGCCGACGTACACCGTCTTCATGTCTTGCGTCTGCACGACTGGCTCTCCGTTCTCCAGTCTGTCCGTATGGTTGTGGAAAATCAGATGGCGGTTGCCGAAATACATCGTCGGCGCGAACCTGAAAGCGAAATAAGTGCCAAGGCGCAGCTCGCCGAGCACGCCCACGTTGAAGCCCAAGTCCCAACGGTCCTGGTCGCAAGTCACCACTTTCTCAACCTGCGAACCGTCTTTGCCGACTATCATCTGCGGCCCGACGTTGTTGAACTCAATGTCCTGGAAATGCGTGCCGATGACCACCCCGAAGTGGAACGGCCGCAGGTCGGTGTACGGACGGTTCTGCACCGCGTTGCCTTGCGCTTGCGAACACATGGCAACGGCAAGCAAAGATATTAAGGAAAACAGTCTGCTCATCGCTTAGATAACGGTGCAAGATGAAGAATATTTTATCTTTTCATATAATAAAAGGCAGAACGCCAACCGGCTCAACGGGCAAAGTCCACCGTTATCTTGCCCACGTATATGCCGTGCTTGCCGTTCTGGTCGTTGGGAACTTGCCTGCCGTCAAGATTCCCCTTATACTCAAGCTCTTCGAAATACGTATGCGAATGGCCACCCAGAACAATGTCGATGTTGCGCGTCTGAGGCATAAGCTCGGTGTCGTCAAGGCCGAGTATGTCCCATCCGAGATGCGAAAGGCATATCACCACGTCACACTTCTCTTTCTCCTTAAGCGTGCGTGCCACGTCGTTGGCAGCCTTTACGGGGTCGTTGTATTTCACTCCTGCGCACGATGTGGCGAGCACGAGGCCGTCGAGTTGCGGCGAAAGGCCGAACACTCCGATTCTCAGTCCGTTGCGCCTTATCACCACATACGGCTTCACCAGCCCCTCAAGAGCCGTTCCCGTGAAGTCATAATTGGCGCAGACGACGGGAAACTCGGCCTTCCTGAACAGCCTCGCCATATTCTCCACGCCGAAGTCGAACTCATGATTGCCTATCGCAGCCGCGTCATAACGCATCAGATTCATCAGCCCCACCTCGACATCTCCTCTGTATAAAGTATAATACGACGAGCCTTGCGAGAAATCACCACTGTCAAAAAGCAGCAGGTCCGGGTGCTTCTTGCGTTCCTCGCGCACCATCTCAACACGCCTTATGAAGCCCCCCCCGGCCGGCGAGCGCGGTGTCGGCAAGGTGCCGGTTGAGCGGAAAGACACAACTATGGGTGTCGTTCGTATGCAGTATCACAAGCTGCTTGGTCTTTGCCTGGACACAGGCAAACGCCATGACGGCTGTCATCATGGCCAAGAAAAAACGTTTCATCAGTCTTCTATCTTTATTCGTCCTTCAATCTTTGAGCTGACACTTTTACCCTGCGCCATCTTCTCTTTCATGTATTTCATAATAATGAAACGCACATTGTTGTCCTTGTCTGACGGCGACTTCACGGCCGTAGCGCCCTTGAACGCCGACATGTTGTCGTTGCCCTGGGCAACATAGTCAAGCGTGGCTACACGGTACTTGCCGTCAAGCGCAACGCCCTTTCCGCCGAGCAAGGCGGACTTGAGCCGTCCGTCTTTAGTTATAACCAGCTCAACGCCGCGGCTTACGCCCTCTCCGCCTACCGCGGCAATCTGCCTGAACAGCTCCATGACCTTGTCACCCGTCAGCGTTACGAAGCATATCTTGTTCTCAAACGGTGCCACGTCAAGCACGTCTCCATACGTAACATCTCCCTTGGCGAACGCCGAGCGTATGCCACCTATATTATATATGGCGAAATCAGGACTCTCGCCGTAGTCCTTTCCACACCACACGAGAATGTCTGCAAGCAAGTTTGAGAGATTGCTTTCAGGCTTCTCGGCATACAGATATTCGGAAGTACGGCCCACAACAGGGCTCATTATGCTGTCAACATGCTGTTTGTAAGGCCTTATAAAGTCGGCTGCCGCCTTGTCTTCCGTCCTGTCATATGCGCTGTCTATCAGTATCCGCGACCGCTCGAAGCCGACTATCCGGTAACCGGAAGAGCACGAGACGCAAAACAATGCGACCGAGAAGAAAACACCGGGAATGAGTTTTTTACACATAAGAAATCATCTGAAAAGCGATGCAAAGGTAGCTAAAAACGTACATCAAGCAAAGAAAAACGTAAAAAAATAAGATTAAGCTTTGCCGACAAGAGGAAAATGCGTACCTTTGCACCGCTTTCCGCGTAATCGCTGACAGGAAGAAGTGTTGCCTCGTTATGTTGCGCCGGAACGATAAAACAAATTTAATTATCAAACAACAATGGATTTAATTAAAGTTGCTGAAGAAGCATTTGCAACCGGCAAGAAGTTCCCTGAGTTCAAGTCAGGTGACACAATCACTGTCGCTTACAAAATCGTTGAGGGTTCAAAGGAGCGTATCCAGCTCTACCGCGGTGTCGTAATAAAGATCTGCGGACAAGGAGACAAGAAGCGCTTCACTGTACGCAAGATGTCAGGAACAGTCGGAGTAGAGCGTATCTTCCCGATTGAATCGCCCAACATTGACAGCATTGAAGTGAACAAGCACGGTAAAGTACGCCGCGCAAAGCTGTATTACCTTCGCAAGCTTACCGGCAAGAAGGCCCGTATCGCAGAGAAGAAGGTCATCGCAAAGAAAGAAAATTAACCCCTACTTGCGTCAAACGCAAACGGCGTGGAATGTCAACTGCATTCCACGCCGTTTGCGTTTGACGCTTATTTATAACGTTTTCCCGTAGGCTCAATCAGTCCGTCGTCACTTATACGCAGTCCTCCGCCACGCACATCGGCATCCGTAAGCGTCCTTATCTGCCTTACAACGGCATTGCATGTGTCGCGTCTCGGCCCCAGGCCCTTGCGCTGTATGAACGAATGAATGCGTCCGGCGAGGAACTTGCCGCTTTTATCGGTCTTCACTTCAATGACTGGAGCGAAACCCGACAACCCTACAATGCTTATCGCATAGGGCGTGCAGAAGTTGCCAAGGCTGTATGCGATGAAACGGTCTTTGTACAACTCAACGCAACGCACGACATGGGGGCCGTGGCCGAAGACGATGTCCGCCCCATTGTCTATGCAGAAACGGGCGAAGCCTCTCAGATCTCCGCGGTCCTCGCCAAGGAACATTTCCTTGCCTTCGGGCAAACGGCTGAAGCTTGCGCCTTCGCCTCCGCCATGGAAAGACACCACGACTATGTCGGCACTTGAGCGCAGACTGTCTAACACCTGACGAACCTTCGGCAGATCCTGGTGGCGCAAAGTGTGGGCGTTGTGTCCGAACGCGCACACTCCATACCGCATTCCGCCGCGCCGGACAACCGCAAGTTCCGCTCTGCCGCTTACTCCTGAATAAGAAATTCCGAGCCTGTCGAGCGCCCGTTCGGTAGAAACTATGCCCCTCATGCCGAAGTCGAACGAATGGTTGTTGGCCATGCTGAGATAATCGTAGCCGGCTTCCTTAAGCCGAGAGGCGAACGACAATGGCGTGCGGAACGAATACGTATAGTCTGACCCGCGCTTTCTCGCCTCGGCGCTGTCGCACAAGGAGCCTTCAAGGTTGCCCACGGCCAGGTCTGCCCTTGCCAGGATGCCCGCGACATCACGGAACAGTCCGCGGCCGTCGTTTGCCGGGAGCATCGTGTCGGGATACGCCGTACCCATCATTATGTCGCCAGTCAGGGCCACGGTCAGCGTGTCCACGCGGCACACCTTAGCCCTCTCCGTGTCTTGGCTGGCGGCCGGCGACTCTCGTTCCACGGCTTTTCCGCCAACACCTTCAACACCGCAAGACGTAAAAACAAACACGGCTACTATGAACAAAGTAACAGGAAAACGCTTCATCGGCCTGTATGAATAAATAATCAAGAGCCAAGAATTAAGAAGACAAGCCTGCATGCAAAACGTCCGTCCTTAATTCTTGACTCTCAGCCCTTAATTTACAACCTCTTGGGTCTTGGTTTTATTTTCATTGCATCACGCGGCGCGCTCCAACGTAGCGGCGCGAGTAATACCTTTCATTGGAGTTGCTCACCTTCACGCCCTTGGTGCTCGCGTGTATGAAGTTGAAGCTGCCGCTTATCGGGTCAACGTCAACAACGATGCCTACATGGCCTATCGGGCCGCGAGAGTTTGAGCCTGTGAAGAACACTAGGTCGCCAGTGCGCAGCTCGTCTTTGTCAACCGCCTCACCGTCTGAATACTGGGCGCGCGACGAGCGGCCAAGCTCTATGCCCATGTTCTTGAAAACATAGCTCGTAAAGCCTGAGCAGTCGAAGGCGTTGGGGCCCGAGTGGCCGCGGCGGTAACGTGCGCCCAAATGCGAGAACGCCTCGTTGAGCACGTCGTCTATCTCTGAGAAAGTATAGTCTTCGTCGTATGCTTCGTTGTCATAAAGGAAGTCGAAGTTGTCTATTTCCTCATATTGTTCTTCCTCGTTGTCGGTTTTGTCGTTGTCTGCCGATGCCGGAATACCGGCTGCAAGCATCATCAAGGCAACGGCAAATATCTTAAGGTAATTCATGTCTGAAGGTTTTTACAAAAGTATGAAAGGTGTTATTGTTGATTTACGTTTGCGAAGTTACTGAAAAAACGCCGAAAATCAAAGTCCGTTTACATCTTTTGGTATATGCAAAAAGCATGCCAACACACAGCCATACGGCGCGTTATGTACTGAAAATTAGCGTCTTACAACATAATGACTGCAAAAAGACTTCAACCGCAAACGTTTACATCTTTTAAGAAGCAAGTCTTTCATTATTTAACGGCTTGCGGCATGCCGTTTTCCAAAAGGCCGTCTTTTAGCTTGTGAAAGACGGCCTTTTGGCGTGCGATTGATGGCCTTTTGCATTCCGATTGACGGCCTTTTGCAAGTCATCCGTAATCCGGGTGCATGTCAGGTAAAAGTCTTAAACATTTGCATCCTACCACAATCCAGACCGCCGGCAAGGCAAGGACGTTTACCGACAGCCCGGATTGCAGCAGGATGTGTACTTGAGACGCTGTCACAAAAACAAGAGAAGGCACAGTTTCATCATACGCCAAAGCTGCGGATGAACTGTCAATCACAAGGCAACGCACGGTTGCATGTGTCATTCTTTTTGTTGTTAAGCAGGCGACAAGGCACGTCATTGGATGATTTTTAGTACCTTTGCACCAATCGGATAGAAGTTAGGCTTATGCACAACAGGGACAATTTCACCTTTCTTACATCGGCGCCTGTGCACAGGGTGATACTTACGATGGCTGTTCCTACCATTATAAGCATGCTCGTAACAAGCGTGTACAACATCGTCACCACATTTTACGTTGGCCGGATAAGCACCCAGGCCACGGCGGCCGTGGGCATAGCCTTCCCCGTCATGTCAATCATCCAGGCCGTAGGTTTTACTTTCGGACAGGGTTCCGGCAACTATATTTCGCGCGAGCTTGGCGCCCAGCGCCGCGGCAACGCGCGCCGCATGGCCTCCACGGGCTTCTTCAGCGCGGTGTGTACGGGCGTGGTGCTTTGCGCGGTCGGCCTGCTGCTGCTTGAGCCTTTGGTGCTGCTTCTCGGCTCAACGCCTACCGTGCTGCCTTACGCCAAGCGTTACCTGGCCTTCATCCTCATGGCCATGCCGTTCATGTGCGGCGCGTTGTGCCTGAACAACCAGATGCGCTTCCAGGGCAATGCGGCTTATTCAATGTTCGGAATACTTACCGGCGCGGTGATAAACGTGTTCCTTGCACCCGTCCTTATCTTTGTTTTCGACATGGGCATAACCGGTGCAGGACTCTCCACTTTTGTCGGCGAGGCGTGCAGCATGTTTGTCCTTTTGTGGATGACGCACAAGGGTGGCTCGATAAGGATACATCTGCGCGACTTTACTCCATCTGCTTCTTTGTTCCGCGAGATTCTTGCCGGCGGCACTCCATCGTTCACCCGTCAGGGCATGGCAAGTATAGGCGTGGCAATGCTGAACGTCGCCGCAGGCCGTTTCGGCGACGCGGCAATAGCCGGAATGTCGATAGTGGGGCGTGTCACGTTCGTCGTCTTTGCCGCCGTCATAGGCCTGGGACAGGGTTTCCAGCCGATGTGCGGCTTCTGTTATGGTGCCCGTCTTTACGAGCGTGTGCGTGAAGGGTATTGGTTTATCGTGCGTCTCGGCACGTCGTTCCTGGTCATTGTCGCCGTGCTTGGCTTTGTTTGGTCTGCCGAGATTGTCACTGTGTTCCGCCACGACCCGGCCGTCATCGCCGTGGGCAGCGTCGCCCTGCGGTGGCAACTGGTGTCGTTGCCGCTCGGAGCGGTGGTGATGTACACCAACATGATGATGCAGACCATCCGCAAGCCGTTGCAGGCCAACGTCCTTGCCGCCTCGCGCAACGGCCTGTTCTTCATTCCCTTGATTATCATCCTGCCACATTTCTTCGGCCTTCTCGGTGTCGAGATGTGCCAGGCCTGGGCCGACTTGCTGTCGTTCCTGCTGGCCGTTCCGATAGCGGTGAACGGCTTTAAGGCGTTGAAATAAGCGAGAACATCAAGTGAATAGCGGAAAGCGAAAAACGAAAAATCCATTTGCCTTTGAACGTATCAAGACAAATGGATTTTTCGTTTTTCGCTTTCCGCTCTTCGCTCAATATTATTCCGTCATTCTTTTCTTTAGTTCCTCTTTGCGCAATTGCAGTTTCCTAAGCTCTTCGGCTTTGGCCTCTATTGCCTTGTCGATGCCTTCTTGCTCTATGAACTCACGGAAGTGCTGAAGCTCTTTGTAAGGAACGCCAGTGTTGATGATGTCGATAACGTCACTGATGAACTGTCTGTCATCGTCTGCAAGGTTTTCAACCTTTTCCTTCAAATCTTTTACCTTTACCATTGTCATATCTCCTTTCGGTTGTTTTATTAACTATTAGGAGACATGCAAATAACGTGCCTGTATGCCATTTTGGCATAATGGATTAAGTGAAAAATGAAAAACGAAAAGTGAAAAATCCAAATGTCTTGATACATTCAAAAGCAAATGGATTTTTCACTTTTCGTTTTTCATTTTTCACTTAACCTATTCTTTCTTCCAGAGTTTTGTCATGTCTTCGAGCGTCTTGCCCTTGGTCTCGGGCACGAGTCGCCATACGAATACTGCCGCGAGCACGCAGATAACGCCGTAGAGACCGTAAGTGAACCAGTGGCCGAAGTTTGCGTCGGAGCCGAGCTGCATGTTGAACATGGGCACGAACGACGCACTTACAATCCAATTGAAAATCCATTGGAAGGCGACGGCTATCGCAACGGCCGCTCCGCGGATGGTGTTGGGGAAGATTTCGGAGATGAGCACCCAGCAAATCGGGCCCCACGACATCATGAACGACGCGCTGTAGACCATGATGCTGAGCATCGTGACAAGCTCGAGACCGGCGTGTCCGAAGGTCAGGGCCACGCCGAACGCGCCTACGGCCATGCCCGTTGAGCCGGTGATGAGCAGCGGCTTGCGCCCCCACTTCTCCACGGTGAATATGGCAACGAGGGTGAACAGGATGTTGACTACGCCCATGATGATGGTCTGCATCATCGGGTTCTCCATGCCCATGTCGCCGAAGATGCGTGGCGCGTAGTAAAGTACGGCGTTGATGCCGACGGCCTGCTGGAACACGCTGAGCATTATTCCTACGAAGATTACGAGCACACCGTAGGTGAACACGCGCTCCGTCTTCTCTGTGATTGTGTTCTTTATTTCGTCGAGTATGGTGCGTCCGGCGGCGTCGCCGTTAATCTTCGAGAGCACGGCCAAGGCCTTGCTGTCCTGTCCGGCCATGACGAGATAGCGCGGTGTCTCTGGCACGAAGCATATGAGAATGGCAAAAAGTCCGGCGGGAACTGCCTCGCTACCGAACATGTATCTCCAGCCCGTAGCTATCGTCCAGGGGTCGCTGCCGGGCATTACGGCGCTCATGCCCTGACCTATTGACTCTATTACAGGATTGGTATGGTCGCCGAGTATGAGGAAGTTCACCATATATACCACCAGCTGACCGAAGATTATGGCAAACTGGTTCCACGAAACGAGCGTGCCGCGGATGTTCGACGGTGCCACCTCGGCTATGTACATGGGGCATATCGCCGACGCGAGGCCCACGCCCACGCCGCCGATTACGCGGTAGATGTTGAACGCTATGAGCAGCGGGAAGTCGGCATGTCCGTGCTCGAAGAACAGGAACTCCGGCTCCATCGAGCCTAAAGCCGAAATGAAGAACATGATGCCGGCGAAGATTAGCGACTTCTTTCGGCCCCAGTTCGATGCCAGATAGCCTGAAATTGCGCTGCCGATGATGCAGCCGATGAGCGCGCTGGCGCACGTGAAGCCGTGCCAGCCGTCAGTGTAGGTAAAGTCTTCAGCTCCGAGGAAGAACGCCTGGAGCCCCTTCTCGGCTCCCGAGATTACGGCGGTGTCGTATCCGAACAACAGGCCGCCAAGCACAGCAACAAGCACTATAGAAAACAGATAAGCCTTGCTGCCAGATTGTTTTTGATCCATTGTAGTTTTGTTTTTATTTGTTTATGTTAATAATAGTACTATTTAAGTACAACCTCCCACATCCGGAATTATTGTATTCTGACATGTAAAAAATGTGAAATTTCTCACATCTTGCCCGTTGCTTGCTGCCGGTTGCACAGTGTCGTTCTTTTGGCCTTGGCGCTTTCATTTTGATTTGTGTTGACGCTCCAGAAGGCCGCCGGCCATAATGTCAAAGGCTTTCGGACAAAACAATGCCGTTTTCCGTGTGCAAACATAACAGCCTTACAGCCAGCGTGATACGCCGGTTGAAGTCGAAGTGTGCAATGTCCGGCGTTCCGTAGTGTTGCGAAATGCCGCCTTTCGCAAGGTCAAATGCCGTCTTTCGCCTTTTGAAAGGCGGCATTTACGAGTGGAGATGACGGTCTTTATTGTGCCGAATGGCGTTGTATTGTTTGCGCTTCACGGCCGTTCGCTTTATACTCGGCTATCGTGGAGCACACATCCGCACGTCTGTGGACTCGGCGTTTCCCTATTTCGGCCAAACCGGCGCATGTTTCCCGAATGACACAATGCGATGCCGCGACTTGCCGATGGTTGCAAAATGACATGCCGACAGTGCCTGGCGTTTGTTTAAAATCAATGAAAATGTCAGGGATTTTTTGTGAGTTCCGTCTTTTTGTCGTATCTTTGTATATGGACATACTGTCCGCGTGCAAATGCTTCCCATGCCTGCGCAGATGCGCCGGAAAGGCATGTCAGGGATGGCTGTGTGCCTGTTTCGCGACAAACATGACAACTGAGATAATGCTATGAAACTGTGGTCTAATGTTTTTCATGCCGCCAGCTACGTGCTTATGGCTTTGCTTGCGGTTTCCTTCCTGCTGTATAGTGCAGTCGGACTGGCTGTTGTCTTGCTGCTGATGGCGCTTGTGGGCGGCGCCGGAACGGTGTTCGCCCTGTACGTGAAGCATGTCACGGGCGAGGCCGACAGCTGCCTCGTCGTGTCGTTGAGTACGTGTAGCGCCGGCCTCTTAATCGGCCTGCTGGTGCTGAAAGAGTATATGTAGAGAGTTGTTAGTTACGTTGAGTTTCATTCTTATCTTGTATTTTATGACGCGTGAAGACATTATCGATTGCATGGAGATAGCCCAGTCGGCTGCTTTCGTGTGCTATCTGGGGCTGCGCGTGGCCGGTCTCAGGGATACCATGTGGCCTTTGCTGCCATTGTTCTTGCTGCTGGCGTTGGGGCTTGCAGGTGTTTTGCAGGCCTTCAGGTGGAAGCTCAGTTGGAAGGATTTTTATGTGTACTCTTCTTTAGGCAGCCTGCTTGTCGTGCTTGTGTGCGGCAGCGTTTATCTTTGTTGACGCGCTCCCGATGTCCGCTTTATCGCATTTTCTTTGAAAATAGATGCTCCAGATTGTGCCGATGATGGAAAAACAGCTTACCTTTGCGGCCGTATTACCATGACATAACATTAACATCAATGACACATTATCAACCATCATCATTGCCCAACACGCGCATCGACGCGGCCGACTTGCTGCGTGCCGTGGCCGTGGCGGGCATTGTTGTGCTCCATTTCATCGAGCATCTGAATTTTTATGCCTTCCCCCCGTTGACAAGTTTGGACCGCGCCGTGTGGGACGTGGCCTTCTTCGTCCTGTCGAGCAAGATGTACGCCATCTTCGCCATGCTGTTCGGCCTTACGCTGTTCGTGCAACACGACAACCAGGCGCAGCGCGGATTCGACTTCCGTCCGCGCTTCGCGTGGCGCATGGTGCTGCTGTTCGGCTTCGGCCTTTTGGACCTGCTGTTCTTCAACGGCGACATTCTTACGGTCTACGCCGTGTGCGGCCTGATGGTGTTGCCGCTCGTCCGCGCGAGCAACCGCGTGGTTATGGGCTTCGCCCTGTTCCTGGCGCTACAGCCGATAGAAGTGTTCTATTTCATAGGCGGCCTGCTCAATCCCCAGCTGCAGTCGCTCAATCTTGGTTCGGGAGACATGTTCACGGCCATAATACCTGCCCAGTCAGGCGGCAACTGGCTTGACGTAGCATGGGCCGGACTGCGCTACGGCTTGCCATTGAACTTCGCTTGGGCGATAGAGCACGGACGTTTCACCCAGACGCTCTTCCTCTTCCTTCTCGGGCTTTGGCTTGGCCGTCGCCGCCTTTTCTATGACGAGGGCCGCAACGCGGTGGTGTGGCGGCGCACCATGGTGTGGTCTTTGGTGGCTTTCACCGTGTTCTGTCCGCTGCGATACACTGTTCCGCAACTCTTTGCACAGGAATGCGCGCAGGCCTCTTTGACCGTGATGCTCGACATGTGGAAGAATCTTTCCATGATGCTTTCTACGTGAGCGCGCTCACGTGGATGTATCATCGCACCCGCGTACGCCGCTTGCTGGCCAAGCTCCTGCCTTACGGCAAGATGAGCCTGAGCAACTACATAGGGCAGTCTGTCGTCGGCGGCTTCGTCTTCTACCACTGGGGCCTTGGGCTTTATACGGTCAGCGGCCACACTATGAGCCTCGTCCTGGGCGTTGCCTTCGTGTTCCTGCAATACACGTTCTGCCGCTTATGGCTGCGCAACCATAAGCGCGGGCCGCTCGAGCAGCTTTGGCACAACGCCACGTGGGCCGGAGCACGCAAGCCGAAGAAGTGACCTCCCGCCTTGAGACACATTGCCTATGGACGCCTTGAAGATGCTGCTCTACGCTACGCCACTGGCCGTTTCGCTGGCCGTTCTGGCCGTGAGGCGGTGGCGAAAGATTCCGCCCGGCTTTACTGACACAGTGTTCTCGCTTGTCTGCATCTCCACTTCCTGCATGTTTGTTGAGAGACTTAGCGATGTGCCTTGGCTCTATACGATGCTTGCCATATTCTCGCTCATGGCGATAATCGTAAGGCAATACCGCAGGAAGGAGTGGGGGCTGCCTGATACAGTGTGCGGCGTGGTCTACATAGCCGCCGCCACACGCGTGTTCATGGGGCTGTTCTCCCTGTCATGGCTGCCTGCCGTCGGCGTTGCCGCAGGCGCGATGATCATTGTGTTCCTGGCCTATTGCCTGTATCTGGTTTGGTTTGTGGAATAGCCGCCGGATATTATATAAAATGTGAAAGGCGGACAATTATCCGCCTTTTTGTCATGTTATAAGGTGGATTTTTCGTAATTTTGCACCGATTAGACTCTTTATCGGTATGAAGTTCTGCGACGTAATAGGACAAGAAGAGGTCAAGCAGAGGCTGCGACAGATGGTCAGTGAGGACCGTGTGCCACACGCCTTGATGTTCTGCGGCCCACGGGGCTGCGGCAAGATGGCTCTGGCCCTGGCCTTCGCTTCCTACTTGTTGTGCCGTGACCGGCATGACGGCGACTCGTGCGGAGCGTGCCCCCAGTGCGCCATGACGGGCAAGATGGCGCATCCCGACCTGCATTTCTCCTATCCCGTAATCCGTCCTTCGGGCACCGGTTCGGAGCATAAGATGTCGAGCGAGGACTTCGCAGCCGAGTGGCGCGAGATGCTTCTGCAAGGCCCTTACTTCACAATGGACCAGTGGCTTAAGGCCATGGGCGCCGCCAACCAGCAGGCCCAGATGGGCGTAGGAGAGAGCGACGCACTCTCGCGCGCCCTCAGTCTCAAGTCGAGTCAGGGCGGATACAAGGTCGCCGTGCTGTGGCTGCCCGAGCGAATGAACGCCGAATGCGCCAACAAGATGCTTAAGTTGCTCGAAGAGCCGCCACAGGCTACGGTGTTCTTACTGGTCTGCGAGGAACCGGAGATGCTTATCGACACCATCAAAAGCCGCGCCCAGCGCATCGACGTGCGCCGTATCGCCGACGAATACATGGAGCGCGCCCTTGTGGAACGGCGCAACATAGACCCCGACCAGGCGCGAAGCATAGCGCGCTCGGCCGGCGGCAGCTGGCTCGCCGCGCTTGAAGAACTCGATGCGGGGAACGAGAAGAAGGAGTTTCTTGACATGTTCGTCTCACTGATGCGCCTTGCCTACATGCGCAAAATAAAGGATTTGAAGAAGTGGAGCGACACTGCTGCCACACTCGGACGCGAACGCCAGAAACGCATGCTGGAGTATTTCCTGCGACTGGTGCGCGAGAACTTCATGTACAACTTCCGCAATCCGCAGCTCTGTTACATGACGCGCGACGAGGAAAACTTCGCCCGCAACTTCTCGCCTTATGTCAACGAAGCCAATGTCTTGGAACTGATGGCACTGATGAACCGCGCCATCCGCGACATCGGACAGAACGCAAACGCCAAGATTGTGCTCTTTGACATGGCGACGAACATCATCGTCTCACTTATAAGAAAACCTTAGGCTTAGGCCTTTACATATATAAACAAAATGCCTTATGGACTTTAAGAACAGGAAATTCATGATATACAACGGTTGTGACCGTGGCCTTTGCATACGCGGTTGCGGCCGGCAGGATCGTCAGCTCAATACGTATGACTGGCTGGCTGATGTGCCTGGCAACGCCAAAAGCACCAGCCTGGTAGAAGTGCAGTTCAAGAATACACGCAAGGGTTATTACCACAACGTCAACAACTTGGACCTTCGCAAGGGCGACATCGTAGCCGTTGAAGCCAGTCCTGGCCATGACATAGGCGTCGTTACGTTGACCGGCAAGCTTGTGGAGTTGCAAATCCGCAAGGCTAACATAAAGTCGGCGGACGACATAAAGCGCATATACCGACTGGCTAAGCCCGTCGACATGGACAAATACCGTGAGGCGAAGAGCCGCGAACATGACACTATGATACGCAGCCGGCAAATCGCCAAGAGCCTGAATCTTGACATGAAGATAGGCGACGTGGAGTATCAGGGCGACGGGAACAAGGCCATATTCTATTACATTGCCGATGAACGAGTGGACTTCCGACAGCTTATCAAAGTGCTGGCGGAGACGTTTCATGTGCGCATCGAGATGAAACAGATAGGCGCGAGGCAGGAAGCCGGACGCATTGGAGGCACTGGACCCTGCGGACGTGAGCTGTGTTGCGCGACGTGGATGAAGAACTTTGTGTCGGTAAGTACTGGTGCGGCACGTTATCAGGACATATCGCTGAATCCGCAGAAGCTGCAGGAATGTGCGCCAAGCTGAAGTGTTGTTTGAACTACGAGGTGGACAACTACATCGAGGCGAGCCGCAAGTTGCCGAGCAAGGAGGTGGTGTTGCAGACGCAGGACAATGACTATTACCTGTTCAAGAGCGACATCCTGGCAGGCATTGTCACTTATTCCACCGACAAGAAGGTGCCCGCCAATCTTGAGGTTGTCACTGCAAGGCGTGCGCTTGAGGTAATAGAGATGAACAAGCGTGGAGAGAAACCAATGTCGCTTCAGGAAGACGGAACCGCTAAAAAGCAGGAACGGTCTGTCGACTTGCTCGAGAACGAGAGCCTGACGCGTTTCGACAAGAGCAAGAAGAAGCGTAAGCCGAAGAACCGCAATGGGCGTCCTGCGGCAAAAGGACGCGGCAGACAGGCTGACGCACAGGGCAAGCAGGGCAGTGGTGGAGGCTCTGAAGGCAAGGAAATTAAGGCATGACGACGTTCAGACGCACTTTACATATATTATTGTTGGCCGTTGCCGGAGCCGTATTGTTGTCGGCCTGTGAAGATGGCAGGGTGTACAGCAGGTTTGTGCCTGCCCCTGTCGACGGGTTGGAAAAGAACGACACGGCGGTTTTCGACGTGCCGCCGATGCCGGCTTCGGGCCGCTATCGTCAGGAAGTAGGCCTGCGCATAACGGCTGCCTATCCGTTTACCAACCTTTGCCTGCAGGTTGAGCAGACCGTTGAGCCGGGCCGCAGGGTGCGTGTCGACACGCTTGACTGCCGGCTTTATGATGCCGACGGCAATGTGTTGGGGCGCGGCATAAGCGTGTTCCAGTATGGTTTCATCCTTGCTGATGTCTACCTGCAAAAGGGCGATTCGCTGCATGTGTGCGTGCGCCATATAATGAAGCGCGAGATTCTTCCCGGCATTGCCGACATAGGTTTCAGCATGGAGGCAGGGTGAGAATAAGCTTTTGCTTATTAGGAATGCGGCCTTGCCGGCCGCATTTTTTGTTCTATCGCAACAAAATGAAAGGCGGAAGGCCATGTGCTACATGACGTTCCGCCTTTATTTCTTGTGCCTGTTGGCGCGTTGCTCGCGGTATTTCGCCTTCTGGCGGGCCGACCCGCTGCCGTGCGCTCCTGTTATGTATTGTTTTTTCTTGGCTTTGGTCTTGACTTTGTTGCCGTCTTTGCCGTCGCCTTGTTTTGCCTTGCGGAACACTATTCCGCCTCCGGCTATTATGTCGTCTATGTCTGCCATATTATTATGAAGGTGAGAAAGTGAGGAGGTGAGAAGGTGAGAACAAACAAGGTGTTACAACAACATCGTCTCACCTTTTCACTTTCTCACCTTCTCACTTTTTTATCAGTGGTGGAACAGCCTTACGCCGGTGAACGCCATGACGATACCGTACTTGTCGCAAGTTTCTATCACATTGTCGTCGCGAACCGAGCCGCCGGCCTGCGCGATGTATTCAACTCCGCTCTTGTGGGCGCGCTCTATGTTGTCGCCGAAGGGGAAGAAGGCGTCGCTGCCGAGGCTTACGCCGCTGAGACGGGCTATCCATTCCTTCTTTTCCTCCATCGTGAGCACCTCGGGCTTCTCCTTAAAGAACTTCTGCCATGTGCCATCGCGCAGCACGTCGTCGTGCTCCTCGCTGATGTAGACGTCGATGGTGTTGTCACGGTCGGCGCGGCGTATGCCGTCGACAAAAGGCAGCGCCATCACCCTCGGGTGCTGGCGCAGCCACCAGATGTCGGCCTTGTTGCCGGCCAGGCGGGTGCAGTGAATGCGGCTCTGCTGTCCGGCGCCAATGCCGATAGCCTGTCCGTCCTTTACGTAACATACAGAGTTGCTCTGCGTGTACTTCAGGGTAATGAGGCTTATGATCAGGTCACGCTTTGCCTCGGGCGTGAAAGTCTTGTTCTGTGTGGGGATGTTCTCGAACAGTGCGGGGTCGTCCAGGCGCACCTCGTTGCGTCCCTGCTCGAATGTTATGCCGAATACCTGCTTGTGCTCGATGGGCGCAGGCGTGTAGGCGGGGTCTATCTTGATTACGTTGTACGTGCCCTTGCGCTTGTCTTTCAGTATGGCGAGAGCCTCGGGAGTATAGCCGGGGGCGATTACTCCGTCGCTTACCTCGCGCTTGATGAGCGTTGCCGTTGCCTCGTCGCACGTGTCGCTCAGGGCCACAAAGTCGCCGTAGCTGCTCATGCGGTCGGCGCCGCGTGCGCGTGCGTAGGCGCATGCCAGGGGCGAAAGCTCTATCTTCACGTCGTCAACAAAGTAAATCTTCTTCAGCGTGTCGCTGAGCGGCAGACCCACTGCGGCTCCGGCCGGCGACACATGCTTGAAGCTGGCGGCCGAGGGCAGGCCTGTGGCGGCCTTGAGTTCCTTTACAAGCTGCCAGCTGTTGAGTGCGTCGAGGAAGTTGATGTACCCCGGGCGGCCGTTAAGCACCTCGATGGGCAGTTCGCCTTCGTCCATGTAAATGCGCGAAGGCTTCTGGTTCGGATTGCATCCGTACTTCAAAGCTAATTCTTTCATCGTCTGTGGTATTACTATTTTGTGTGCAAAATTACTGTAAAATCGGCGTAATTCAAAATAAATGTGTCAGAAACAGCTGTTTTTCCGCCTCAATCGTCACCGCCGGAAGCATCCTTTCCACCGCCTGCGGCGTCGGTCATGCGCCGCCTTACGTAATAATACAGCAGGCCGACCAGCAGTCCCACGCCTACGCCGGCTCCGCGGTTGTCCCACCCCGCGCTAACCGCCAAGCCGAATATCAGGCCCGCCATCATGCAGACTGCTAACGACGGGCGGCCTGTCTTCTTGTCTTCGTCCTTTTCCATGGTTTCAGTTAATGTTGTGTTTTACAATGCAAATATACGCAAAATGCGCCGAACAGCAAGCGCCTGCGGTGTTTCCAGCGAAAACGGCATGCATAAGCCGTGCGTTTTGCGGCCTCGATATACGATACGTGGGGCACTGTCATGCCTCGCCGCCGTCGTTGTCCTTTTTCTTTAAGAAGCTAGGAGCAAGCAGTCCGATGCCCGTGCCGAGACACATCCACACGGGCAAGTTGTCGAATATTATGCCGAAGGCCACGCCCAAGCCGAGGCCGATGGCAAGGTAGCTGCCGGCTGCTTGTTGCTTTTTGTCTTGCTTGTTGTCTTTTTCCATGGTGCTGTATGTATTGATGTTTCCGTACAAAGATAGCGTAAAAAACGCTAACCGCAAAGCCGCAAGCCGCTTTTTTCAGGATGCCATGCGGCAGGCCTGTAACATGCCGACAGTCAGCGGCGTTGCGAAAGACGGTTCATCCGCAAACCTTTTGGATTAAATATAAGTTCTATTAATAACAACATCCAACCTTAATCCAGGCTGTCAGTAACTGTCATTCCGCGCTCCGACGCGGAATCCAGAGAACATCCTATACATCAAACAGTATATGCGGCATTTACTGGATTCCGCGTCAAAGCGCGGAATGACAGTTACCGACTGCCTGGATTATGGCAGGATGCATTTGTAAATGAAATAATGTGTCACATTTAATAGAGCCATATGGCCATCCAAAAGGTTTGCGGATGAATCCAAAAGGCCGTCTTTTGCCTTCCAAAAGGCCGTCAATCGCACGCTAAAAGACCGTCTTTTAAGAGCTGAAAGACGGCCTTTCACAACAGCACTGTTATCAGGCAGTTACAGACCTGCTGTCAAGCAGGTGCAAAAAGGTGTCACCTGACTGACAAATATCTGTCTGCACGAAGTGCCGCGTCGCGTCCGCTCGCCATGGCGCGGACCACGAGCGAAGCGCCGTTGGCAGCGTCGCCCGCCACAAATACGTTCTCGGCGAACTGCGGCTGCACGGGCTTCAGGAAGCCCATGGCCAGCAGCACCATGTCCGCCTTTATCACTTCGGGCTTTCCGACAGGCTCCATTATGGGGCGTCCGCCTTCCGGGTTGGGTTTCCATGCTATTTCCTGCACCTCCACTCCCGTAACTTTGCCGTCCTTACCGATGAAGCGCAGCGAGTTGACGTTCCATCTGCGCACGCATCCCTCCTCGTGGCTCGACGTGGTTTTCAGCGTCCGCGGCCATGCCGGCCACGGGTTTTGCGGATCGTCGGGGCCTACGGGCGGCTTGGGCATAATCTCTATCTGCGTCACGCTCTTGCATCCCTGGCGGTGGGCCGTGCCTATGCAGTCGCTGCCGGTGTCGCCGCCGCCGATTACAAGTACGTCCTTCCCCTTGGCGCTGACCAGTTCGTCTGGTTTTATCTCGGCTCCGGCCAGCACGCGGTTCTGCTGCGCCAGCATGTCGAGGGCGAAGTGCACGCCCTTCAGGTTGCGCCCTGGTATGGCGAGGTCGCGCGCCGTAGGCGTGCCCGTCGCAATGATGTAGGCATCGTATCCGCCGGGCAGGTGCTCCACGTCGATGTTCTCGTTAAACTTGAACTCTATGCCCTCGGCTCGCAGAATGTCCATTCGGCGGTCGATGACGGCCTTGTTCAGCTTGAAGTTGGGTATGCCGTAGCGCAGCAGTCCGCCGGCATCCTCGTTCTTGTCGAACACGGTCACCAGGTAGCCTGCCAGGTTCAGACGGTTGGCGGCTACCAGTCCGGCAGGTCCGGAGCCTATCACTGCCACCTTCTTCCCGTTGCGTTCGGGATGGTGTATGCTGACGTAGTTCTCCTCAAAGGCATGCTCCGTGATGGCCGCCTCGTCCTCGCGGTTGGTCGTAGGCTCGTGCTCCACCAGGTTGAGCACGCAGGCCTTCTCGCAAAGCGCCGGGCATACGCCCCGTAAACTCGGGAAAGTCGTTGGTGGAGTTGAGCAGGCGGTAGGCCAGTTCCCAGTCGCCTCGGTACAAGGCGTCGTTCCACTCGGGCGGCTTGTTGCCCAGCGGGCACGCCCAGTGGCAGAACGGCACGCCGCAGTCCATGCAGCGCGATGCCTGTTGGCGGCGGTCGCCGGAGTTAAGAGTCTGTTCCACTTCGCCGAAATCATGTATCCTGTCATGCACGGGGCGGTATCCCGCCTCCTTGCGATGTATCGTCAAAAATGCTTTAGGGTCTCCCATATCTTTTTAATGAATAATGAAAAATGAATAATGAATAATTGTTTGATGCTTTGATGAATAATGAATGAATGACAAATCACCTTTTTGTGGATGTTACATGGTCGCCAACGTGCTTAAAATACCGTTATTGACTTCAATTCAGCTGGCGATTTTTCATTTTTCATTATTCATTTTTCATTTACTCAGTAGTCTCTCTGCATGTCGGCTATCTTCTGTTGCAGCTTTCTCACCTGCTCCTCCTGCAGCACGCGCTTGTACTCGATGGGCACAACCTGGATGAAGTCCTCCACGTAACGCCCCCAGTCGTCGAGCATCTGGCGCGCCAGTTTGGAGCCGGTGTAAAGGTAATGCTGGCGAATCAGCTCGTGCAGCTCCTTTGCGGTAAGAGCTTTCTTCCACGAGGTTGATTTCCACCATGTCCATGTTGCAGAAGTAGTCGAAGTCGTGGCGGTGGTCCCACACGTAGGCCACGCCGCCGCTCATGCCCGCCGCGAAGTTGCGCCCGGTCTCTCCCAACACCACGACGCGGCCTCCGGTCATGTACTCGCAGCAGTGGTCGCCCGCCCCCTCGACAACGGCAATGGCACCGGAGTTGCGCACGGCGAAGCGTTCGCCCACCTTTCCGTTGACGTACAGCTCGCCGGAAGTGGCGCCGTAAAGTCCCGTGTTGCCGGCTATGGTGTTGTCCTCGGCGTTGAAGTTGCTGCGCACGGGCGGCAGGATGGCGATGCGTCCGCCGCTCAGTCCCTTGCCGAAGTAGTCGTTCGCCTCGCCCTCCAGCTTGAAGTTGACACCTTTTACGAGGAACGCGCCGAAGCTCTGGCCGGCGCTTCCCTTGAACTTTATGTTCACCGTGGAGTCCGGCAGGCCGTCTTCGCCGTGCTTCGAGGCGATGAGTCCGCTGAGCATCGTGCCCACGGCGCGGTCGGTATTCTTGATGGCATAATCAAGATTCACCTCCTCACGCTCGTCGACGGCCCTCTGGGCGGAACGTATCATCTGGCGGTCGAGCGCATTGTCGAGGTCGTGCGTCTGGCCGGAAGCGTGGCGCAGAGGGCATGCTCCGTCCTCTTTGTGCAGCAGACGGGCGAAGTCGAGCATCGCCGGCTTGCTTCCTTTCTCCACCGGCTTGCGGACAATCAGTTCGGTATGTCCCACGATGTCCTCCAGCCTGGAGTATCCCATCACGGCCAGATACTCACGCACTTCTTCGGCCAGGAAGGTGAAATAGTTGACCAGATATTCGTACTTGCCCATGAAGTGGCGGCGAAGCTCCGGGTTCTGGGTGGTCACGCCCAAGGGACACGTGTTCAGGTTGCACTTGCGCATCATGACGCAACCAAGCACGATGAGCAGCAACGTGCCGAAGCCGAACTCCTCCGCGCCGAGCAACGCCATGAGGATGATGTCGCGTCCGGTCTTCAGCTGCCCGTCCACCTGCAGCCTCACCTGGCCCCGCAAGCCGTTCTTCACCAGCGTCTGTTGCGTCTCGCTCAGGCCTATTTCTGGCGAGATGCCCGCAAAGCGCATGCTCGACGCCGGACTGGCTCCCGTTCCGCCTTCGGCTCCCGATATCACGATAAGGTCTGCCTTGGCCTTGGCCACACCGGCCGCAATGGTTCCCACGCCGCTCTCGGCCACCAACTTCACGCTGATCGCAGCCTTGGGATTGACGTTCTTCAGGTCGAAGATGAGTTGCGCCAGGTCCTCGATGGAGTAGATGTCATGGTGAGGCGGCGGCGAGATGAGCGAGATGCCGGGGATGGAGTGGCGCGTCTTGGCTATCACCGCGTCCACCTTGAAGCCGGGCAACTGGCCGCCCTCACCGGGCTTTGCGCCCTGCGCCACCTTGATTTGTATCTCCTCGGCGTTCACCAGGTATTCGGTGGTCACCCCGAAACGGCCCGAAGCCACCTGCTTGGTCTTACTGGAGAGCGAGATGCCGTTGAGCTGAGAATGGAAACGCTCGCTGTCTTCGCCGCCTTCGCCCGTGTTGGAGCGCGTGCCGAGCTTGTTCATGGCCAGGCAGATGGCCTCGTGCGCCTCTTTGCTGAGCGCCCCGAAGCTCATGGCTCCCGCCACAAAGTGCTTTACGATGGCGCTTACCGGCTCCACCTTGTCGATGTCTATCGGCGTGGCGGCGCGCTTGAAGTCGAAGAAGTCGCGCAGGAATATAGGATCGTCCTTGTCGTCCACGAGCTTTGCAAACTCCTTGTACTTGGCGTAGTCGCCCGTCCTCGTGGCAAGCTGCAGCGTCGCTATGGTCTCAGGATTCCATGCATGGCGTATTCCATCCTTGCGGTAATGGAACTGCCCGAGGTTGGGCAGGAATCCCGTTTCGGCCTTCCCGGCGAACCCTGCGTCGTGCATGGCGACGGCATCGCGGGCGATTGTCTCCAGGCCGATGCCCCCGATGGTGGATGTCTCCGTGCCGAAGTATGTCTTCAGCAGGCTCTCCGACAGGCCGACAGCCTCGAAAATCTTGGCTCCGCGGTACGAGCGGATGGTGGATATGCCCATCTTCGCCATGATTTTCAGCAACGCTTTCTTCACCGCCTTGATGTAGTTGGCCTCGGCGGTCTCGTAGTTTTCCTGCACCTTCCCCCGCTTTACCAGGTCGTCGAGAATGGCAAACACCATGTAAGGGCACAATGCCGACGCACCATACCCCAGCAGCAGGGCGGCGTGCATCGGCTCGCGTATCTCGCCGCTCTCCACAACCAGGGCTGTCTGCACGCGCTTTCCCACGGAGATGAGGTAATGGTGCACGGCACTGACGGCCAGTAAGGACGGTATGGCGGCATGCGTCCGGTCGATGTCGCGGTCGGAAAGGATGATGTAGTTGCAGCCTTCGTCCACGCTGCGGGCGGCCTCCTTGCAGAGATGGTCGAGCGCGGAACGCAGTCCGTCCTCGCCCTTGGCGCACTCGAAGAGCATCGGCAGCTTCACGGTGTTGAACCCTTTGTAGCGGATGTTGCACAGGATGTCGAGCTGCGTGTTGTTCAATATCGGATGAGGCAGGCGCACCATCTTGCAGTTCGACTCGTCGGGGCGGAGTATGCCGGAACCAACGCGGCCGATGTATTCGGTGAGCGACATCACGAGGCTTTCGCGTATGGAGTCGATGGCGGGGTTGGTCACCTGGGCGAACTGCTGGCGGAAGTAGTTGAACAACAGCTGCGGCCGGTCGCTCAGCACCGCCAACGGCGTGTCGTTGCCCATCGCCGCGGTAGGCTCCTGCCCATTTACGCACATCGGGATGATGGTGTTGTCGATGTCTTCGGCACCATATCCGAACATCAACTCGTGCCTTACAAGGTCGCCGACGGCGTTGTCCACCTTGCGGCCGCTCTTCAGTTTCTCCAACTGAATGCGGTTGGTGGACAACCACTGACGATAAGGATGCTCGGCGGCGAGCCTTTCCTTTATTTCTCCGTCATAGTAAATCCTGCCCTCCTGCGTGTCGACAAGCAGAATCTTGCCCGGCTGCAGGCGGCCCTTCTCGGCTATCTCGGACGGGTCGAAGTCCATCACGCCCACCTCCGACGCCACCACCATCATGTCGTTCTTGGTTATTGTGTAGCGCGCCGGGCGCAATCCGTTACGGTCGAGCATGCCGCCGGCATAGCGTCCGTCGCTGAAGAGCAACGCCGCCGGACCGTCCCAAGGTTCCATCAGAATGGAGTGATACTCGTAAAACGCCTTCAAATCTTCAGATATTGGGTTCTTGTCGTTGAAGCTCTCGGGCACCATTAGCGCCATGGCATGAGGCAGCGAGAGACCCGACATCACGAAAAACTCGAACACGTTGTCGAGACTGGCCGAGTCGCTCATGCCCGGCTGCACTATGGGCGACAGCTCCCTGGCGTCGCCCAGGGCGTCGGAGCTGAGCACGCTCTCGCGGGCCTGCATCCAGCCGCGGTTGCCGCGTATGGTGTTTATCTCGCCGTTGTGGGCCAGCAGGCGGAAAGGCTGCGCCAGGCTCCACGTGGGGAACGTGTTGGTAGAGAAGCGCGAGTGTACCAGGGCGAGGCCGCTGGTGAAGTATTTGTTGGTAAGGTCGGGGAAATACTGGCGTAGTTGGAGGCTCGACAGCATACCTTTATACACGATGTTCTTGGATGACAGCGAGCAGACATAGAAGTCCTTGTCGCTCACGCGGCGCTCTATGCGCTTGCGGATGACGTAAAGCGTCCGCTCGAACTGCGGCACACGGTCGTCCGTGACGCCCGTAACGAAGAGTTGCTTGATGTCCGGCTCGCTCGCCAGGGCGGCCGCTCCGAGACAGTCTGGCTGCGTGGGAACGTTGCGCAGGTGCATCAGCGACAGGCCTTCGCGCTCTATCTCCTCAATCATCACGCTCAATATGTCCTGCTGACGGGCGGCGTCCTTGGGCAGAAACACCAGTCCCGTGCCATACTTTCCCTTCTCCGGCACGGGTATTCCCTGAAGAAGTATGAATTCGTGGGGTATCTGCAACATGATGCCCGCGCCGTCGCCGGTCTTGTTGTCGGCACCCTCTGCACCGCGGTGGCGCATATTCTCGAGCACCTTCAGCGCGTTGTCCACCAGTTCGTGGCTCTTGCCTCCGTGGATGTTGACAACCATTCCCACACCGCACGCGTCATGCTCGTACCCGGCATTATACAATCCTTTTCCCATACTTTAGTTGCATTTAAGTTTTAAACAATCTCTAACACATATCAAATTGCTTGCAAAATTACAAAATTACTTTCTTTTTGAATGATTATTCAGACTTTAAATGACACTTTTTTAGAAGCATCCTCAACCATAATAACAAATATGCAGCAAACAGACACACGTACGTTACAATCGTAAACAAAAACAATCAATTTGCTTACGACATGAAAGTTCATTGCGATTTCTATGAAATTTCATGCCGTACCAGTTGCCGCTGTTATTCATTTTTTTACCAACGCGTCCTCTGTTGTACGCCTGCCGTTATGCAAAAGGTGGTCATCCGCAAACCTTTTGGATTAAATATAAGTCCTATTAATAATAACATCCAACCTTAATCCAGGCGGTCGGTAACTGTCATTCCGCGCCCCGACGCGGAATCCAGAGAACATCCTGTACATCAAACAGCATATGCGGTGTTTACTGGATTCCGCGTCGGAGCGCGGAATGACAGTTACCGACAGCCTGGATTATGGCAGGATGTATTTGTAAATGAAATAATGTGTCGCATTTAATAGAGCCATATGTCCATCCAAAAGGTTTGCGGATGAATGCAAAAGGCCATCAATCGGAATGCAAAAGGCCATCAATCGCACGCTAAAAGGCCGTCTTTCACAAGCTAAAAGACGGCCTTTTACAACGTATTGACTATCAAGCTGTTATGCGAGCGTTGGCAAAAGCTCACGAAAAGGGCGCAAGACGGCTTCACAGCCACCCCACGCCCGGAATTTACGCAGCTAAAGTCATGTCTCTTATGTCTGGATGGAGGCATTGCCATGACTGGACGAAGGCGCTGCCATGACTGGACGAAGGCACTGCCATGACTGGACGAAGGCACTGCCATGACTGGACGAAGGCATCGCCATGACTGGACAGTGGCAGTGCCGACATGCGAAGCGTCACCGGATGAACAGCAGTTCACGGTATTTTGGCAGCGTCCACAGCTCGTCTGCCACGATAAGCTCGAGCTTGTCTATCTGGTAGCGGATTTTCCCCATCTTTGGCTCCACCGTGTCGTGGTAGGCTATCGCCTTCTCGCGTTCGTCCGCTATCTTGTTCGCCACCTTGCGCGCATTGATCAGTTCCTCCACGCCCGTCTCGATGGTCTGCGTGCGCTCGGCAATCTCCTCGATTAGCTTCATGTTGCGCGCGCAGAGCTTGTCGGCCTTCTCCGTGGGGAATATCTGGCGCATGTTCTGCACGTTCTTGGCCAGCTGGCTCTGGTAGTGGGTGGCCACGGGCACGATGTGGTTCATCGTGATGTCGCCCATCACGCGGGCCTCTATCTGTATGCGCTTGGTGTAAGTGTCCCATTTCACCTCGTTGCGCGCCTCCAGTTCCTTGCGGCTCATGATGCCGAGACTGTCGAACATGTCCACACTGGCCTTGTCGAGATAGCGGTCGAAAATTACGGGGCAGCTCGTCTCGCAGTCAAGCCCGCGCCGCTTGGCCTCCTCCACCCACTCGTCGGAGTATCCGTTGCCGTCGAAGCGTATCGGCTTGCACGTCTTTATGTCCTCGCGCAGCACGTCGATTATGGCCTCGGTCTGCTCTTGTCCCTTGGCAATAAGCGCGTCGACGCGCCGCTTGAAGTCGGCAAGGGCCTCGGCCACGGCGGCGTTCAGCGTTATCATTCCACTTGCGCAGTTGGCCTCCGAACCCACGGCACGGAACTCGAAGCGGTTGCCCGTGAAGGCGAAGGGCGAGGTGCGGTTGCGGTCGGTGTTGTCGATGAGCAACTCGGGAATCTCAGGTATGTCGAGCTTCATGCCCTGCTTGCCCACCATGTCAAACAACTCCTTGCGGTCGCTCTTCTCTATATGGTCGAGCAAGTCGCTGAGCTGCTTGCCCAGGAATGACGAGATGATGGCCGGGGGAGCCTCGTTGGCGCCCAGGCGGTGGGCGTTGCCCGCGCTCATTATCGAGGCTTTGAGCAGTCCGTTGTGCTTGTACACACCCATCAAGGTCTCAACAACGAAGGTGACGAAGCGCAAATTGTCGTTTGCCGTCTTGCCGGGAGCATGCAGCAGCACGCCCGTGTCCGTGCTAAGACTCCAGTTGTTGTGCTTGCCCGAACCGTTGACACCGGCAAAGGGCTTCTCGTGCAGCAGGACGCGGAAGCCGTGCTTCCTTGCAACCTTTTTCATCAGGGACATCAGCAGCATGTTATGGTCAACCGCAAGATTGGTCTCCTCGAAGATGGGAGCTATCTCAAACTGGTTCGGGGCGACCTCGTTGTGGCGCGTCTTGCAGGGTATCGACAGTTCGAGGGCCTGTATCTCGAGGTCTTTCATGAAGGCCTGTACGCGGTCGGGTATGGTGCCGAAGTAGTGGTCGTCCATCTGCTGGTTCTTCGCCGAGTCGTGTCCCATTAGGGTGCGGCCGGTGAGCATCAGGTCGGGACGCGCCGAGTAGAGCCCTTCGTCGACGAGGAAGTATTCCTGTTCCCATCCCAGGTTGCTGGTGACTTTCTTCACTTCGGGGTAGAAGTAGTGGCAGACGTCGGTGGCGGCGACGTTCACCGCATGGAGCGCGCGCAGCAACGGTGCCTTATAGTCTAATGCCTCACCCGTATAAGATATGAATATGGTGGGGATGCAAAGCGTGTCGTCCATGATGAATACGGGCGAGGTGGGGTCCCAGGCGGAGTAGCCGCGGGCCTCGAAGGTGTTGCGTATGCCGCCGTTGGGGAACGAGCTGGCGTCGGGCTCCTGCTGCACGAGCAGCTTGCCCGAGAACTCTTCTATCATTCCGCCCTTGCCGTCGTGCTCGATGAAGGCGTCGTGCTTCTCGGCGGTGCCTTCGGTGAGCGGCTGGAACCAGTGCGTGTAGTGTGTCACGCCGTTCTCCTCGGCCCACTGCTTCATGCCGGCGGCCACGGCGTCGGCTATGGAGCGGTCGAGCGGCGAACCGTTGTCTATTACGTCAATCAGCGTCTCGTACACCTGCGGCGGCAGGTATTTGTACATCTTGGCGCGGTTGAACACGTATTTTCCAAAATACTCCGACGGCCTTTCCATCGGCGCAATCACTTCCAAAGGCTTCTTCTTGAAAGCGCTTTCTACTACTCTGAATCTTAAGTTTGTCATCGCGTTTGATATTAATTGTTATTCTTTTTACCTTCACTTGGATAAAGAATCACAGCCATTTCCTTATCCGTTCCATCGCCTCGGCGCAGTCCCTCGTGGTTTCCGAAGGCCGTAAGCCTGATGTATCCTTCGCCGCTCGGCCCGAAGCCTACGCCCGGCGTGCATACCACATGGGCGTTGTAGAGCATGTGTTCGAAGAACCGCCAGCTGCCTTCTCCATTCGGAACTTTCACCCAGATGTAAGGAGCGTTTTCCCCTCCGAACACCTCCAAGCCGAGGCTGGTCAGCGTCCGGCGCATCGTCCGGGCGTTGTCCATGTAGTAAGCGATGGTCTCCCGTATCTGCGCTTTGCCTTCCGGCGTATAGGTTGCTTCCGCGGCACGCTGGCTGATGTAGCTTGTGCCGTTGAATTTTGTACACTGCCGCCTGTTCCATAATGGATTAAGGGCGATACGCTTGCCTTCCAACGTGGACGCGGTCACCTCCTTCGGCACCACCGTATAGCCGCACCTTACGCCCGTGAAGCCTGCCGTCTTGGAATAGCTGTGGAACTCCACGGCCACCTTCTTCGCCCCCTTTATCTCGTAGATGGAGTGCGGGATGTCCGGATCCTGTATGTATGCCTCGTAAGCCGCGTCGTAGAAGATGAGCGTGTCGTTCTTCAGCGCGTAGTTGACCCATTTGCGAAGCTCGTCCTTTGATATCACAGTGCCCGTCGGATTGTTGGGATAGCACAGGTAGATGATGTCCACCCGGCGGTCGGGCAGCTGTGGGACGAAGTTGTTCTCCGCCGTGCAGGGCAAGTATGTCACGTTGCTCCACCGCCCTTCATCAAGAACTCCCGCGCGTCCTATCATCACGTTCGAGTCGATGTACACCGGATAGATGGGGTCCGTCACGCCGATGCTGTTGTCCCACCGCACCAGCTCTTGTATGTTCCCCGTGTCGCTCTTCGCCCCGTCGTTGACGAAGATCTCCGACGGGTCGAGGTGCACCCCGCGCGGCAGAAAGTCGTTTTTCACTATGGCCTCGCGCAGGAACTGGTACCCCTGTTCAGGCCCGTAGCCGTGGAAGCCTTCGCGTGTGGCCATCTCGTCGACGGCACGGTGCATGGCCTCCGTCACCGCGGGGCAGAGCGGGCGGGTCACGTCGCCTATGCCCAGGCTGATGACATCCGCATGGGGATGCGACACCTTGAAGGCGTTCACCTTCTTGGCCACGTCGGCAAACAGGTAGTTGTCGGGAAGTTTCAGGAAATGTTCGTTTACTAATGCCATGTCGTTTTAATTTATTTAGTTTTTAACTGCGTCTTTTCCTACGGCCTTACGTAATCTGTATCTCGCCCTCGAAGGCGAATTCAGCAGGCCCGGTCATATACACATGGTTGTCTTTTTCGCTCCATTCGATGTCCAGTTCTCCTCCATCCATCACGATGGTGCTCTTGCGCCCGGCGCGGCCGGTCAAAAATGCCGCCACGGCCGTGGCGCAAGCTCCGGTGCCGCAAGCCATTGTTATGCCGCTGCCGCGCTCCCACACTCTTGTCCGTATGCGGCCGTCGCCAGCAAGGCAGGCGAACTCGATGTTGCATCTTTGAGGGAACAGCGGCGCGGTTTCAAGCGCACTTCCCATCCGTGACACGTCGACGGAGCGCATGTCGTCTGTGAATATGACGAAGTGCGGATTGCCCATCGAGACGAACGTTCCGCGCATCTGTTGTCCGCAGACGCTTACCTGGCCGTCGGTCATAGACCCGCCGGCCGTCGCCAGGAAGGCGCTGTCCGCGAGACAAGGCTCGAGCATGTCGACAGTGACGCTTTCCACCATGTTGCCATTGCCCACGTTCAGCCGCAAAGTCTTCACTCCCGACAGCGTGAGCAACCTTACGGTGGTCTTGTCCGTCAGTCCTTTCTCGTAGACATACTTGCCGATGCAGCGCGAGGCGTTGCCACACATCATGGCTTCCGAGCCGTCGGCATTGAAGATGCGCATGGTGAAGTCGGCCTCATGCACGGGCGAACGCCCTATCAGCACCAGCCCGTCGCCGCCTATTCCCGTGTGGCGGTCGCTCCACTTGCGAGCCGACACGGCCGGTTCGGGTATGTCGTAGAGCGACGTGTCAACGTATATGTAGTCGTTGCCTGCTCCGTGCATTTTGGTAAACTTTACAATCTTTTCCATCTTTACGTTTCGTTATCTGTTAATGTTTGCGGCGCCTCGTCCGCCCATTTATAAAGCTGACGGGCACAGGCCGTTTTCCAATATGTCGCCTTTTGGCCTGCAAAAGACGGCCTTTTGCCTTGCAATTTGCGGCCTTTTGGCGGCTAAAAGGCCGTCTTTCGCAAGCCAAAAGGCAACTCCTTGATTATCAAGCTGTTGCCTTCACGGCCGCAAGGTGAAGCCGAACACCATGTAAGCCTTCTCCGTGCTGGGGTTGGCCGACACCGCGGCAAACAGCGGCAAGGTGAATGTCTTGGTTACGCGGACGTCTTTCGCAGCCCTGAGCGACACGTTGGTAACGGCGAATCCGCCGGCATCGGCGTAGAAGCTCGTGGCGTAGGGCACAGCGCCTACGGCCGCCGTCCACTGGCATCCGCCAAGGCTGAACGGCGCGCTAAGCTCCACATAGGACGAATAGGCGCGCTTGCCGTCGCCATTGAGGCCGTCGTTGCCGGCGAAGTTGGTGTACCACTGTGCGGCCACCGGGCCGAAGTCATAGCCGATGTTGGCCTCGAACACATGCGAAGTCTCATGCGCCGCATAGCTGAAATAGCGGTCGTTGGGCGTGTTAAACCAATAGTCGGTTACGCCGACGTTCAGTCCTCCGGTCTTGTAAGCCAGCGTAAGGTCAAACTCCTTGGTGTCGCCTGGATCGCTCAAACCCACACTTCCCCACGCCGTAAGCGACAAGCCCTTGTAAGCAAGGCCGAGGGCGGGCTGCAGACTGACGTCGCCCAAGTCCTGTCCACGCCAAATATACTGGCTCACAACGTCGGCCTGCACCGTGGCCTCAACCTTGTCTTGTGCCGATGCCGGCACCAATACGCCGCACAACGCGACTGCGAAAACTGTTCTCCCGATTAAATCTTTCATAACCATACCTATTTATATTATTAAACATTTGTTTCTGCCACAACGGCAGCAAACCAGCATTTTGCATATTACTTTGCTTCTTGCACATGCAAAATTACGACATTTTGAAAGCAAAACAAGTAGTATGCTAACATATTTCATCACATTTCCACAACATGCTTACTATCTGTCGCACACGAGATATATTGTCTTTCAAATTGCAACAAGAAACAAGGGAGAATGTTAAGAAGTGTAAGTTTGGTACCGCACAAAGTAAAATTATGCAATTATTTTGCGCCGAGCACCGTCAAACTTACAGTCAGCCTCATACCAGGGAACAAACATTTCAGATTGAAACCAAACTCCGCCATTTATTTACAAGACTATAACCACACGGCATTTTGCCATCTCACAATGTTCGATTACACTTGTTTTAATTGACAAATAGCTGTAATTTTGCCGAAAAATATTTCCTTTCGACAGGATATTCATTATTTATATAACAAAAAGCGAGAATGTTATGAAAAAGATTGAAGCAATCATCCGCAAGTCAAGATTCGAGGACGTGAAGAAAGCTTTGCTTGAAGCAGACATCGAGTGGTTCTCTTATTACGACGTAAGGGGCAATGGCAAGGCGCGCCAAGGGCGCATCTACCGCGGCATTGTGTACGACACCAGTTCGATAGAGCGCACGCTCGTGTCGCTCGTGGTGCGCGAAAAGAACGTGGAGAAATCGGTGCAGGCCATCCTGAAGGCCGCCCAGACGGGCGAAATTGGCGACGGGCGCATATTCATAATGCCCGTGGACGACGCCATACGCATACGCACCGGCGAACGCGGCGACATCGCCCTGTACAACGCCGAACAGGAGAAATGAGTGTAAAGGTAAAAAAGTAAAAAGGTAAAAAGATAAAAACAAATAGGAGGAAAATGTTATGAGAAAGCGCATACATACATACCCTACAGGCAAAAGGCTGGCCATGACGGCCGTCATGGCAGGATTGTTTTCAGCAGGAGCGTGGGCCGAAGGCGCGGCAGAAGCCGCCACACCCACACTTGACAGCGGCAACACGGCGTGGATGATAACGGCAACGGCCTTGGTGCTGCTTATGTCAATCCCGGGCATAGCGCTGTTTTACGGTGGACTGGTGAGGCAGAAGAACGTGCTCAGCGTGCTCATGCAGACCATGCTCATCGTCGGGGTGGTCAGCATACTCTGGGTGGCGATAGGCTACACGTGGGCCTTCGGCACGGGCTTCAAGGAGTCTGGCAGCGCCCTGTTTGCCGTAATGGGCGGTCTTGACAAGGCTTTCCTTAACGGCATAACGCCGTCAACGCTCACGCCGGCAGGCATTCCAGAGCTTGTGTTTGTAATGTTCCAATGCATGTTCGCACTGATTACTCCTGCGCTCATCCTCGGCGCTTTCGCCGAAAGAATCAAGTTCAAGGGATACATGGTGTTCATCATCCTGTGGACGGTGATAGCCTACTTCCCGATGGCCCACTGGGTATGGGGCGGCGGATTCCTGCAGGAGATGGGAGCCATCGACTTCGCCGGCGGCACCGTAGTGCACATCAACGCCGGAATCTCGGCCTTGGTAATGGCGCTGATGATCGGCAAAAGAGAAGACTACAAGGCCGGGCATCCCGTCACTCCGCACAACATCACCTTCGTGTTCCTCGGCACTTCGTTCCTCTGGCTGGGATGGTTCGGCTTCAACGCGGGCAGCGGCCTGGCCGCCGACGGCATCGCGGCCAACGCCATGATGGTGACCCACGTGGCCACGGCCACCGCCGCCGTGGTATGGATGGCCATAGACTGGCTCTTCAACAAGAAGCCTACAACCGTTGGAGCGTGCACCGGAGCCGTGGCCGGACTTGTGGCAATAACGCCGGCCGCAGGGTCTACCGACCTGTTGGGAGCGTTCTGCATCGGTCTGATAACGCCCATCGTGTGCTTCTTCATGGTGGCTGTGGTGAAACCTAAGTTCAAGTATGACGACGCATTGGACGCTTTCGGAGTGCACGGCATAGGCGGCATCGTAGGCTCAATTCTCACAGGCGTGTTCGCCACACGCTGCATAACGGGCGACGGCGGAGCCGAGGGCGCGCTATACGGCGACTGGCACCAACTGTGGATTCAAATCGTTGCGACGCTCGTGTCGGTTGCGTTCAGCGCGGCAGTCACCTTCGTTCTCTACAAAATTGTAGACCGCCTTGTCGGAATAAGAGTGGACAAGCGTGTGGAGGAAGAAGGCCTCGACATATACGAACACGGCGAAAGCGCGTATAACTAATTAAAAGTTAAGAATTAAGAGATAGGGAAATATGCCTTGCCGGCGATCTTCCTAACTCTTAATTCTTAACTCTTAATTCACGAAGTGTTGTTTTCTTAATTCTTAACTTTTAATTCTTAACTTTTCATGTGTGGCATAGTTTCTATTTTCAATATCCACAAGCAAACGCCGGAACTGAGGCAAAAGGCGTTGCAGATGAGCGGCAAGATACGTCACCGCGGACCAGACTGGAGCGGCATCTATTGCGGCGGCTCGGCCATATTGGCGCATGAACGCCTGGCGATTGTCGACCCCGAGTCGGGACGGCAGCCGCTGTTCAGCCCCGACAACAAGCAGGTGCTGGCCGTCAACGGCGAGATATACAACCATCAGGACATACGCCGCAGGTACAAAGGCAAGTACCAGTTCCAGACCGGAAGCGACTGTGAAGTAATCCTGGCGCTATACCGGGAACGTGGAGACTCGTTCCTGAACGAACTTGACGGGATATTCGCTTTCGCCCTGTATGACGTGGAACGTGACACCTATCTGATAGCACGCGACCCGATAGGGGTTATCCCATTGTATTACGGACGCGACAAAGCCGGACGGCTTTACGTGGCAAGCGAACTGAAAGCGCTGGAAGGACAATGTGACAAGTATGCACCGTTTCCGCCCGGGCACATGCTTACAGGGAACGACGCAATGCCCCGACGTTATTACAAGCGTGACTGGTTCAGCTATGACAACGTGAAAGACAACCCTGCCGACGCTGGCGAACTGCGCCGTTCATTGGAGTCGGCAGTACGCCGGCAGATGATGAGCGACGTGCCCTACGGCGTGCTGTTGAGCGGTGGGCTTGACTCGTCCATCATAAGCGCAGTGGCGCAGAAATACGCGAAACGGCGGATAGAGACGGGCGGAGAGGAAGCTGCCTGGTGGCCAAGGCTGCACTCGTTTGCCGTTGGCTTACGCGGTGCGCCCGACCTGGCGAAAGCCCGTCTAGTGGCCGAACACATCGGCACCGTGCACCATGAGATAAACTATACCATACAAGAGGGCCTCGACGCCCTGAGCGATGTGGTGTACTTCACTGAAACTTACGACGTAACCACAATACGCGCGTCAACCCCCATGTACCTGCTTGCACGCGTAATAAAAAGCATGGGCATAAAGATGGTGCTCTCAGGCGAAGGCGCCGACGAGATATTCGGCGGATATCTGTACTTTCACAAGGCACCGTCGGCACGCGCGTTTCATGAAGAAACGGTGCGCAAGCTGTCAAAACTGCACCTTTACGACTGTCTGCGTGCCAACAAGAGTCTGGCGGCATGGGGAGTGGAAGGACGTGTGCCGTTCCTCGACACAGAGTTTATTGACACGGCGATGCGCCTGAACCCGTCAGCAAAAATGTGCCCCGGCGACACCATGGAAAAGAAAATACTGCGCGAGGCTTTCGCCCCCATGCTGCCCCGGGAAGTGGCATGGAGGCAGAAAGAACAATTCTCTGACGGAGTGGGATACTCGTGGATAGACACGCTGAAGCGCATCACCGCCGACAGCGTGAGCGACTATGAGATGGCTCACGCCGCCCAACGGTTTCCCATAAACCCTCCACGCAACAAGGAGGAATATTTCTACCGCTCACTCTTCGCCGCCCATTTCCCCAGTGACAGCGCGGCACTGAGCGTACCAAGCGTACCGAGCGTTGCATGCAGCACGGCTGAAGCTCTTGCGTGGGACAAGGCTTTCGCCGGAATGAACGACCCCAGCGGACGCGCCGTAAGCGGCGTGCACCAGCAAGCATACAAAGACATCTGAGACCAAGAACATCCGGCAAATGCGCCGCAAACAGGATGCTGTGATTCCTTCTGCATAAGAACGGATCACGAGCATCCTGCTTGCCAACTATCGGAACATCGTCAGTTCACATTTGCCGACAATCGTTTTCCCCACACTCGATGATTTCAACTCGGCACGCAAGCGCATCTTGCCGCTGTTTTTCCCAGAACGGAGTATCACCAACGCACCGCCCCTGTGCATGTGGATGTGCGGCAGAGTGTTTATTTCGTGATTGGTCATGTCGCCGTTGTCAACGCCCACGATATCTGCACCGCCTTCCACATGGAATTTCACCTCGCCGTTTTCCATCGGAACGACGCGGCCTTGCCTGTCAATGGCTGTCACACGTATATGCTGCAAATCAACACCGTCTGCACGCCATTTCCCATTGTCAGGCTCAAGCCTTAGGCGCACGGCCTTGCCTGCCGTTTCTATCTTATGGCATGCTACAACTTTACCACCACATCGTGCAACGGCTTCAATCCATCCCTGTTCATACTTCACGCCTTCCCATTTTATCTTGTTGCGAGCTTTGGGATTCGATTTATCGTTGCGCTTCACGCCAAGACTTTTGCCATTTACAATAAGTTCCACCTCGTCTGCGTTAGTGTAAGTGTAAATTGTGTAACTTTGCCCGGGCGTGCGGTTCCAATGGTCTGTCACGACGTCGCCGCTGAACTTCACCCCGTTCCAGACTGTTTCGTCTGTACGGCTGTCGACAACGCCGATATGCACAACAGGCTCGTCAGAAAACATTGACTTGACAAACCATGCCATGGGCTTCGGCCTCAAAGACATGTCAAACACACCGTCAGTCCAGCCCTTTGCCGGCCATCCGCGTGACTCGCCAATGTAATCAATCATACCCCAATAGGCAAGCCCGATAACCTTGTCAAGGTTCATCTCATAGAAATTCGGCCCCATCATGGGAAGGTTGGCCTCGCTCTGATAGAAATTCATGTAAGGGAAACGGCGGCCGTCACCGGGGAAGTACATGTAGCGGTAGTTGTACGCCTGTATGTCTGTTATCTTCGCGAGTTCGCAAGGCAGGCTGTCGGTCTCGAAACTACGGCCGCGCGGATGCATTGCGACTGTCACGGGGCGTGTGGTGTCATACTTCAGCAACAATTCACGCTGCAGCTTGTACGGAGTTACTCCGTAGTCACCGAAAGGCAAGTCGGCATAAGTCTGAAGCTCGTTGCCAAGGCTCCACATTATCACCGAGGGATGATTGCGACCGGCTCTCACCCACTCTGGCACGTCGCTCTGCCACAGGTTGGTCCACTCCGTCCGTCCTCCGGCATAACGTTTGAGCCATTTGTCATAAAGCTCGTCAACGACAAGAATTCCATATTCATCACACAATCCGTAAAAATCCTCGCTGTAAGGGTTGTGTGAAGTACGTATGTGGTTGAAACCGAATTGTTTGAGCAACTGTATGCGTTTATCTATCGCACGCGGATAAGCCGCAGCGCCGAGAGCGCCAAGCTCGTGGTGGTTGGCAATTCCTTTCAACAACACTTTCTTGCCATTGAGTTTGAAACCAAATTCAGACCCGTATTCTATCGAACGTATGCCGAAACGTTCGGTCACTTTATCCGCAGGCTTGCCGTCGCTTCCATAAAACGTAACCTCGGCCGTATACAAATAAGGAGTGTCGCAACTCCACAAACAAGGCTGCGCCACCGTCATAGTGTCCAACCGGTAGACACGTTGCTTGCGGCGACGGTCATACTTGTAACGGGTGGTGCATGACGCGACTTCGCGTCCTTCGCTGTCAAGAATACGCGCTCCGAGCACGGCCTCGGTGATGGCCTTGTCGTTTGAATACGCCTCTGCCTCTATCGACACCCTGCCTGAGATATCAGAGGTTATGCGCAACGGGTGGCGCACGAAGTAGTTGTTCTCAGGCGTGGTTATAACCCTAACGCCGCGTATCAGCCCACCACCTGTATACCAACGTGAATTGTTCGCTCCCTGTGTGTCAGCCCTTACAATGATTTCATTGTTTACTCCCCATCTCAACTTGTCAGTTACATCAATGCCGAAGCCTACATAGCCATAGTCCGTTCCGCCTATACGCACTCCGTTAAGATAGACATCGCCGACAAGCATGATGCCTCCGAAGTCAAGGATTACGCGGCGGTTGCGCCAACTGTCGTCTGGCCGCAACGTCTTCCTGTACCAGCCTACGCCCATCTCCTTGAAACCTCTTGCCGACAAGCGGCTCTTTACGTTGGCCGCCATGTCGCTGTTGTCAGGCTTTTCATCGTTACCCGGGGCTATCCACGGCTGACCTATCTGAAAGTCGTGTGGAAGATCAACAATGGAGGCATCATCTTTAAAAACAGAATCGTTTAGTTGAAATTGCCAACCGAAATCCAATGACAAAGTATCGCGTTGAGCCACGGCTGACAGGCAGAACAACGACAAACATGCAGAAAAAACAAGCCTAATAATATTACAGCACACCATATTTCTTAATACTATATTAAATAATCAAAAACCAGCAACAGCTTCAACGCAACACAATGTTCCTGCGGCCGGGCTGCAATGCTACACCTTCCACTTCCACATGCCGTTCTTCGCCGTCTATCCAGATGCGGCTGTATTGTACAGGAACGAAGAATAGTGCCATGGTCTCTCGCGGCACATCCAACACGATTGTACACTCACGACTGTCACGTTCCAACCGAAAACCTATTTCTCGTCCACCGCTCAAAGGAACAGTCGCGCGTATGTGGCTCAAGTGTGCGGGAACGGGACGGACACCGAACACAGAAAAAGCAGGCGCCAACGGCACAATACCTGCCACATATTGGCTCATGATTGTAAGCGGACCGCCACTCCAAGCGTGGTTATACGACCCTCCGCCAAAGCCTTCGCCGCCTATTCCCCAACCTTCCCAAAGAGTTGTCAGCGGACTGTCGATCATGGCGGCATACCGAAACTTCATACGATTGAGCGCATCCTGGCAGTATCCCATCTGGCATAAAGCCTGAAGCACGTACTTCTCCATATACGGACTGGCATGAAAATGATTACGGAAGAAAGGCCTGAGCACGGAATAAAGCGAGTCTGGCAACGTTCCAGACACAACAGCCAAGGCCTGTGCGCGGTCGTCAGGGTCACCAGAATATCCAGGGGAAACATAATAAGAACCGTTCCAATAACGCTGGTGGAACGCTTGCCGCAGACGCCTTTCGGCAGCCTCGGCCAACCGCGCCTCCTCGCCATCGCCAACAAGATCCACCATTCTCATGCAACCTTGCAAAGCCATGGCATACCATTGGTTGAAAAGCAGCTCCATGTCCTTGTTGTCGCCCCAGTCGCCCCAAGTCCATCCTCCTTTTCTTGGGACAACCAGCCCCAGACTGTCCGTCTTCCACAAACGGATGTATTTCTTGACTTTCGGATACACATACCTTATCGTCGCAGTATCGCCCGTGCCCATATAATAGTTCCAGAATCCATAATATCCCACGCTGGCCAACATCTGCATCGGCAATTCCGAGTCGTAGTTGCCGGCCGGTACAGGTGAAAAGATGGTGCTGTCGGCACGCTGCCAGTCCATCAGTTCGCGCATTCCCTTACGGGTCAGCGCATGAGCCTTCTCGTCCAAAGCATAAAAAGCCTCGCCCGACTCGTTCACCACGTCGCCCCACCATTGTGCGCGTTCCCTGTCAGGGCAGTCCATGTATGTGTCTCTCATCGTTATGTAAAGCGTGCGCTGCGACTTTTCCCACAACCGGTTCAAAGCAGGATCATCGCAAAAGAAACTTCCGGCAAAGGACGTGTCATAACCGGTTTCCCTATATCTGACATCGAGCACCTCTACCCCTTCATCCAACTTGTAAACAACCGAATGCCCGTTCATCCAGCCCCAGCATTCAAACTCCTGCATGCCGTCTGTGGTCACATACTCGGCAAACACGTTTGGCGCGGAACCGCCGTAATAATTATCCGTCAAAATCCTGATGCGCTTTCCGCCGGCGGCTTTCACCTTAACATAAGGGGTGACCTGGGCGTTATACGGCAAATAAGCAACCAAAGCCGTGTCACCTTTCATCTCAGTACGAGCATAGGACTTCAGCCCAAAGTCTTTCCATAAAGGAATAGGACGATCCACCAGTTTGTTCCAGCCGGCTTCTTCCAACGAAACATTCCTGGCCTTGGGCCACTCCATGTCGTCAAACCCCGGCTCGGCGAAACCGACCGCCTTACGGGCGTCATAACCGATGTTTGACTCCGGCAGACGATAATTCGGCTGCTCGCCCTCTGGCTGATAGAAAGCCGGGTGCATGACGGCCTTCCAGGCTTTATCGGGCTCAATGCGCTTCCCGTCGACCTCCAATTCGAAGGTCATACCAGGAGTCGGGCTGTTACGATGACTGAAACCATCCTTACCGAAATACCACACCAGGACGGCAACCGTATTCTCCCCCTTACGCAACGCAGGAAGGTCTGTCACGATGTCGCAATACGTATCCATTGGATTGGGACCGCGCTTCAAACCACCCTCACGCACCTGAAGCTCACCGTTCACCCACAGCCAATACTTGGAATCTGCCGCCAAGGCAAGGCGCACAGAGCCGGGAACGGCTGAAAGCTTTACAGTGTTGCGGAAACAATACCACGTTCCAGGACGAAAACTCCCGACAGAATCCAGAGTCAGCACCTGCGCCCATGCCATCTGGCAAAAACACAAGGCCATCAAAAACAACAGATTTCTCTTCATGAACAATCTGACTATTTCCGCACAAAGATAGCAAATTTTGCAAAACAAAACGCAACAAACCAAGACAAAATTCAAACGCAGAGCAACGGCAACACTCATCCAATGGGCGCAGCCCCACTCTCCCCGGTTTCGCATCAGAGGCTAAATTGGTGCATAAAAAAAGAAAAAGCGACTGTTTGTTTTTAACAGCCGCTTGATTATTAATAGCTTGGAAGTGATCCGTTTGGGGCTCGAACCCAAGACCCCAACATTAAAAGTGTTGTGCTCTACCAGCTGAGCTAACGGATCGTGCCATACAGCACAATGTCTGTAAAGCGAGTGCAAAGGTATGCTTTTTTCTTGACACGGCCAAATTATTCGCCTGTTTTTTCAACATTTTCCTTGCTCACGGGCGATTTCTGGTTGTTTCCGCCTTGCCCGTGAGGCTCCGAGGCCTCCGTTGGGGATGGTGCATAGACGTCTTCTTTGGTGACGTAGCGCTGATAGTAGGCGATGATGAGGGTGGTCAGCGGCAGGGCGACGATGAGCCCGATGAAGCCGAGCAGCGCGCCCCATACGGAGAGCGACAGGAGGATGACGGCCGGATTGAGGCTCATGGCCTTGCCCATTATCTTTGGCGTGAGCACCATGTCGGTGATGGCCTGCACCACGATGAACACGGCCGTGGCCGAGGCGAAGATTATCCAGAAGTTCTGGCCCGTGTCGGCGGCCTTGAGCAGCGAGAGGAACACCATCGGGATGAAGGCCAGTCCGTGGACGTAGGGAATGAGGCTGAGGATGCCTACGAGGATGCCAAGGCCTATGGCCATGGGGAAGTCTATGATGGTGAAGCCGATGCAGAAGAGCACTCCGATGCACAGGGCCACCAGGCTTTGGCCGCGTATGTAGTTGTTCATCTCGCGCTCCACGTCGCCTGTCAGCTCGCGCCAGAAGGGGCGGCTCTTCTTCGGGAATATCTTTATGAAGCCTGAGGCCAGCTTCTCGTAGTCGAGCAGGATGAAGAAGAGGTAGAGCAGGGTTATGAGCGACGCGACGACGCTTATTATCACACTGGCCGTCTGCCCTATCACGGAGAACACCTTGGGCATGGCGGACCTTATGGCCTCGGCCACGTCTTTCTGCTTGAAGAAGTCCAGGATGTTGTCTTTGTTTACGTCTATCCACTGCTGTATGGCCACGGGGAAGTTGCTTATGTGTGTCTTCTCGTGCAGGTAGTTGGAAAGCACCTCGCAGAACTTGTCGAACTGGCCTATCATCGGCGGTATTATGAGATAGAACACGCCTCCGATTACGGCTATCAGGAACAGCAGCGAGACGATTATCGACAGTACGCGCGTGGGCACGTGCATCTTATATTGCACGAACTTGACTATCGGATATATCAGATACGCCAGCAGCCATGCCACGAAGAACGGCAGCAGCACGCTGCCAAGATAGTTTACAAGCAAGAGCACCACTACTACCACCAAGGCCGTCAGCGCCCAGCGGATGAACTTGTCGAATGTTATTTTCTCTTCGATTATCATTGTTTGTTACGGTTATAAAGCCCCCTCCTGGCCTCCCCGAGGGGAGGAATTGGGTAATTGGGTAGCTTGTGCTTCGTTTATAAATTATATTTACTTATAGTCATGCATCCATTCTCCTCCACTCGGGGAGGCTGGGAGGGGCTTCCATTGAGGCCGGGCTGGGCTCACTTCTTAAACTCCTGATTATCAGCGCATTGCCAACCGCCTTGCAAAAGGCCGTCTTTCGGGCTCTAAAAGGTGGCCTTTCGCACGCCAAAAGGCCGTCTTTTGCAACGCCGTTTGCCGTCTTTTACTTTTTTACCGCTTTGCCTTTTTACTTTCACATGCCGTCTCTTGCAAAACGGGCGGCATGAGACGGCGCGTCAGCCATGGCCCTGCGCCCTCTCCTCCTCCACCGCCTTGCGGTAGCATTCACGGCAAAGCGGCTCGTATTCTCCCTGCTCGCCCAGCATCACGCGCTTGCCGCCGGGCACCAGCCGGTGGCTGACGTAGGCCAGCGCGCCGCATCTCACGCAGATGGCGTGCACCTTGGCCACCTCGTCGGCTATGGCGCACAGGGCCGGTATTGGGCCGAAGGGCACGCCGCGGAAGTCCATGTCCAGCCCGGCCACAATCACGCGGACGCCACGGTTGGCCAGTTCGTTGCACACGGCGACCAGCCCTTCGTCAAAAAACTGCGCCTCGTCGATGCCCACCACGTCGATGTCTGAAGACAACAGCAGTATCGACGACGACGTGTCCACCGGCGTGCACTGTATGGAGTGCAGGTCGTGGCTCACCACGTCAGCGTCAGAATAGCGCGTGTCTATCGCCGGCTTGAATATCTCCACCTTCTGCCTGGCAAACTCGGCGCGCTTAAGCCGTCTTATCAGTTCTTCCGTCTTGCCCGAAAACATCGAGCCGCACACTACTTCAATTCTTCCCGGGCGGTGTGCCTCGCCTGACATATTGTTAATCATTCCGGCGCAAAAATACAAAGACGTTTTAAAAATTGCAAAGAAATACGGCGTTTTTTTGCTGTCGCGTATTATTTACTTATATTTGCCATTGAATATGGGTTTACTATACGTCGTTCCCACACCGGTGGGCAATCTTGAGGACATGACGCTCCGCGCCGTGCGCATACTGCGCGAAGCCGACCTCATCCTGGCCGAGGACACGCGCACGTCGGGTGTCCTGCTGAAGCATTTTGAGATAAAGAACCATCTCATGTCACACCACAAGTTCAACGAGCACGGCACGTCGGCCGCCATCGTGGAGCGCCTCAAGGCCGGCCAGACGGTGGCCCTCATCAGCGACGCCGGCACGCCGGGCATCAGCGACCCCGGCTTCTTCCTCGTGCGCGAGGCTGTCAACGCGGGCGTGGAAGTGCAATGCCTGCCCGGAGCCACGGCCTTCGTTCCGGCCCTCGTGTCGTCGGGACTGCCCTGCGACAGGTTCTGCTTCGAAGGCTTCCTGCCGCAGAAGAAAGGCCGCGCCACCCGCCTGGAAGCGCTCGAGGACGAACAGCGCACCATGATATTCTACGAATCGCCCTACCGCGTTCTGAAGACATTGCAGCAACTGGCCGAGCACTTCGGCGGCGACCGCCGCGCAAGCGCCTGCCGCGAGATATCCAAGATGCACGAAGAAAGCGTGCGCGGAACGCTCGACGAAGTGATAGCACACTTCAAGGAGACCGAGCCGCGAGGCGAATTCGTCATCATAGTGGAAGGCAGGAAAGACACAAAGAACGGCAAGGCGCACGAAAAGCCGGCTCCCGACACACAACTATGAAAAAGTAACATAAACAAGATAAGAACATGAAAAAGGCATTATTTTTTGCTACCTGCCTGTTGGCAATGGTAGCATGCGACAACGGGAAAACGTCTTCAGGCCTGCCACAGGCAAGCCAAAACGACTCATTACAGAAAGTAATAGAGCAGAAAGACAATGAAATCAACGACATGATGGGCATCCTCAACGAGGTAGAAGAAGGCTTCCGCCTCATCAACGAGGCCGAAAACCGCGTAAGCGTGGCCAAGAACGGCGAGGGAGCCAGCCGTCAGCAGCAAATCCGAGAGAACATGCAGTTCATACAACAACGCATGGCCGAGAACCGCGAACTCATCGCAAAACTGCGCAACCAGGTGAAAAACGGCAGCATAAAAAGCGAGCAACTGCAGAAAACAATTGAAAACATGGCAAAGCAACTGGAGGAGAAAGACCACCAGATTAAAGACCTCTACGCACAGCTCGAAGCAAAAGACATACACATAGAAGAGCTGCAGAACACCACGAACACACTCAACAAGAACGTAAACATACTGCAAGACGACAACGCAAAGAAAGCCAACACCATCAACACGCAGGACAAACAACTCAACACGGCATGGTTCGCATATGGCACAAAGAAAGAGCTGAAGGAGCAGAACATCCTCGTTGACGGCAAAGTCCTGCAGGACAACTTCAACAAAAACTACTTCACCAAGGTGGACATACGCACGCTCAAAGCCCTCAAGCTGTACTCAAAGTCGGCCAAGCTGCTCACCATGCACCCCTCAAGCAGCTACAAGCTGGAGCGCGACGCGCAAGACCAGTACGTGCTTCACATAACCAATCCCCAGCTATTCTGGAGCACAAGCAAGTATCTCGTGGTACAAGTAAAATGACGACAAGGCGACAGCCGTCACCATAAACGGACAGTCCGCGAAAGCCATCGGCAGACTTTCGCGGACTGTTTTGTTTGCGCTTTGCCACTTCTTTTACAGCAACGCGTCAAACTTCTTCTGCAAGTTGGCCTTTGTCGTGGCGCCGACAAACTTGTCAACCACCTCTCCGTTCTTGATGAACAGGATAGTAGGAATGTTGCGTATGCCGTATTCCATTGCAATGTCGTCGTTCTCCTCGACGTCACACTTGCCAACAACAATCTTGCCGTCATACTCGTTGGCCAGCTCTTCGATAATCGGCGCAACGGCACGGCACGGGCCACACCATGTCGCCCAAAAGTCAACTACCAACGGCTTGTCGCCGTTTTTCAAGCTCTCAAAGTTCTCCGTAGTGATTGTTACTTCCATTGTCTTTATCTTTTACGTTAATGAATATTGTCCAAAACATTATTCTCCACAGCAAACGGCGTGCCAGTCATAAACTCACTATGCGTCAGTTTATCTTGTATCCCAGCGCCTCTTTGTCCTTGATGAACGCCATAAGCTCACGGCTGACGTCAACCTTGCCCACCCTGCTATGCAACGTGAACGGCACATTCACATGCTCGTCGTGCACCTGGAAATACAGCTGCGTGTTGCCGGGGCTGTCCTTTATCACGGTGACAAGGTCTGAGACTGTGGCATCGTCAATCTTGTTCGCGTCGACGGTAATCGTCAGCTTCTCTATCTGCCGGTCTTTCACGGTTTGCAGGTATTGGATGTCGGTGACGCGCATCTCCATCATGTCGCTGCCGCGGAACCGCTGCACGAACTGCGCCTTGACAAGCACCGTGCAGCCTTCCACAAGCATGCCTTTCCATTTACCCCATTCCTCGCCGAAGAACGCAAGCTCGCCCGAACCTTCAAAGTCTTCTATCGTGACAAAGCCGCACGGCTTGCCTGTCTTTGTGAACTTGCTGCGAACGATGGTGACAATGCCGCCCAAAAGCACGTCCTGCTTCTTCTGAAGCTCTATCTTGTCTGCAAGTTCCGAGCAATGGGTGTTGCACATGCTGTTAAGTATAACCTCGTAATCGTCCAAAGGATGGGCCGACAGGTAAATGCCGACGAGGTCTCGCTCGCGGTTGAGTTTCTCGATGGTGCTCCACGGCTCGCCTTCAGGTATCGGCGGGGTGGCAATGTCAACATCGTCGACACCTCCGAAGAGCGAGTTTTGCGCCGCATTCTTCTCCTGTTGGTACAACTGCCCGTAACGCATAAGCGTGTCAAAGAAGGCGTCTCCCTTGGAATTCTTGGCAAAATAGTTCTCGCGCCTCACCTTGAAGCTGTCGAAACCGCCGCTAAGCGCAAGGCTCTCAAAGCACTTGCGGTTGCAAGCGGCGAGGTTGACACGCTGCGCCAGGTCGAACACGTCTTTATAAGGACCGTTCTTCTCGCGCTCTTCTATTATGGCTTCGGCGGCCGAAGCGCCCATGCCTTTTATGGCGGCGAGGCCGAAGCGGATGGCTCCCTGCTTGTTCACGCTGAACTTCTGGCGGCTCTCGTTCACGTCGGGGCCCAGCGTCTTTATGCCCATGGCCTTGCACTCGTCCATAAGCTTGGTTATTTCAGTTATATTTGTGTCGTTGCGGCTCATTTTGGCGGCCATGTATTCGGCCGGATAATGCGCCTTGAGGTAAGCCGTCTGGTAAGCCACCCACGAGTAGCACGTAGCGTGACTCTTGTTGAATGCGTAGCTGGCAAACTTTTTCCAGTCTTCCCAGATCTTGTGAAGTGTCTCGTGCTTGTAGCCGTTCTTCTCGCCACCTTCGTAGAAGAGTCCCTCCAAATGGTTCATCTTCTCGATTTGTTTCTTTCCCATCGCCTTGCGAAGTGTGTCGCTTTGGCCTCGCGTGAAGCCTGCAAGCTGACGGCTGAGAAGCATGACCTGCTCCTGGTAGACGGTGATGCCGTAAGTGTCCTTGAGGTATTTCTCCATGCAAGGAATGTCGTATGTAATCTTGGACGGGTCGCGCTTGCGTTCGATGAACTGCGGAATGTAGTCCATTGGGCCGGGGCGGTAGAGGGCGTTCATGGCTATGAGGTCCTCGAAAACGGTGGGATGAAGCTCGCGAAGGTATTTCTGCATGCCGGCAGACTCAAACTGGAAGGTGCCTATAGTGCGGCCTTCGCTGTATAACTTATATGTCTCGGGGTCGTCGATAGGTATCGTGTCAAGGTCGATAATCTTGCCAGTGGTGAGGCGTATGTTCTCCACCGCTTCCTTAAGTATTGACAGGGTCTTCAGCCCGAGGAAGTCCATCTTGATGAGTCCGGTCTCCTCGATGACACTGCCTTCATACTGGGTGCAGAGCAGTTTCTGTCCTGTCTCCTTGTCGTCGGCCGTGGAGACGGGCACCCAGTCGCTTATTGGGTCGCGGCAGATGATGGTTCCGCAAGCGTGGATGCCGGTGTTGCGCACGTTGCCTTCAAGCATCTTGGCGTACTCTATGGTCTCGCGCAGACGCGGATCGGGCGACACCTCGGCCTCGCGCAGTTCCTTTACGGACTTGATGGCGTTGGTGAGATTCATCTTCAGACCGTCGGGCAGACGGTCGGGGATGGCCTTGCAGAGGCGGTTTGACTCCTCCAAAGGCAGCTTCTCGACGCGTGCCACGTCCTTGATGGCGAGCTTTGTGGCCATGGTGCCATACGTGATGATGTGTGCCACCTTGTCAGCGCCATACTTCTGCGTCACCCACTCGAGCACCTTTCCGCGCCCGTCGTCGTCGAAATCGGTATCGATATCGGGCAGTGAGATACGGTCTGGATTTAGGAAACGTTCAAACAGGAGGTCGTATTTTATGGGGTCTATCTTGGTGATTCCCAGGCAGTAAGCCACCACGGAGCCGGCAGCGCTGCCACGGCCGGGGCCTACCATGACGCCCAACTGGTCGCGGGCGGAGTTGATGAAGTCCTGCACGATGAGGAAAGTAGCCGGGGAAACCCATGGTCTTCATTATGTAAAGCTCGAAGTTGACGCGCTCCCTCACCTCGTCTGACAGGGGGTCGCCATAGAGTTTCCTGGCGCCTTCATATGCCAGTTTGGCCAGATAGTCGGCCTCGAACTTTATGCGGTATATCTTGTCATAACCGCCGAGCTTGGCTATCTTCTTCTCGCCTTCCTCGCGCGAAAGCACCACGTTGCCGTTCTCGTCTTGCGTGAATTCGTCGTAGAGCTGCTCCTCGGTGAACCGCTTGCGGTATTCCTCCTCTGTGCCGAACTCCTCGGGGATGGGGAAGAAGGGCATGATGGGCGCGTGCTCGATGCTGTATAGCTCCACCTTGTCGAGCACCTCGGCAGTGTTGGCCAGGGCCTCGGGCACGTCGGCGAACACCTCGTTCATCTCGGCCCTCGTCTTGAACCATTCCTGCTTGGAGTAAAGCATACGGTTGTGGTCGTCAAGATCCTTGTTGGTCGCAAGGCAGAGAAGGCGGTCGTGAGCCTCGGCGTTCTCCTCGTCAACGAAGTGGCAGTCGTTGGTGCATACCAGCTTGATGCCGTATTTGCGGGCCATCTCGATAAGCACCTTGTTGGCTTTCTGCTGCAAGGGGTAAGTCTCGCGGTTGGCGCGGATGTGCGGATCCTTGACCTCGTGCCGTTGAAGCTCGAGATAATAGTCGTCGCCGAAGACGCGCCTGTACCACTCAACGGCCTCCTCGGCTCCCTCGATGTCGCCCTTGAGAATCTTGGCTGGCACCTCGCCGGCGATGCACGCCGAGCACACTATCAGCCCCTCGTGGTAAGTCTCGAGGTCGGCGCGGTCGGTGCGCGGACGCATGTAGAAGCCGTCCACCCACGCGCGGCTGACCAATTTGATAAGGTTCTTGTATCCCTGGTAGTTTTCGCCAGGACGATGAGGTGGTAGCCGCCCTGGTCGCCGTGGTCTTTCACCTTGTCTTCCTTCGAGTGGCGGGCCACGTACATCTCGCAGCCCAGTATGGGCTTGAACTCGGGCTTGCCCTGCTCTTTCAGCTCGCCGTTCTTCTTCTTGCAGTAGTTGAAGAACTCCTTTATGCCGAACATGTTGCCATGGTCGGTCACGGCCATGCCGCGCATGCCGTCGGCTATGGCCTTGTCGACAAGCCGCTTTACGCTGGCCTGACCGTCAAGTATGCTGTAATAAGTATGTACGTGAAGATGGACGAAGTCTTGCATGTATTGTAAATGGAGTCTTGTCTATTGGAGCGTCAAAGTTAAGGCGAAAAAACGAGACGGCCAAAATATAAGTGTGAAAAAAACGTTAGGCTGACAAACAGTCACACCTTGCGCCCGGCCTGGCAGAGGGGCAGACACAGCGCGGCGGCAGACGCAACAACCTGAGAGCCAGCGCGTTAAGGCGGCGTGGAATCTGTCACAATGCGACACGCCGCAAGACGTTTTGCAAAAGACGGCCTTTCGCCGTGTAAAAGGCCGTCTTTCAGGCGCTAAAAGACGGCCTTTGGGAAGGCGAAAGGCCGTCAATTGGAAAACGGAAGGAAACCGGCGGAAAACCGGCTTGCCGCCAGCCGTGTGAAGAAAAACATCTGACGGCATTGCGAGAAACGTTTTTATTCTGTATATTTGCACTGAAATCATACAAGAAAACATGAACCATCAACCTTAAACAGCATGACTATGACACGTGAGGAAGAACTTATAGAGAAGATTCAACAGATGTGCGACGAAGACCGCGAGGCGGAAGTGATAGAAATGATTGACGCGCTGCCCGAAGAGGAACGCACGTACAAGATAGTGGGCTTGCAGGCACGGACGCTGTCGAACCTGGCCAGCATGATACGCAACGGCTATTATGACAGCAACCAGGAACCCGACGCGCTTGACCGCAGGGCGCTTGACATACTCACGGCCACGGCCGAAGAGGGAAAGGACGACCCCAACTGGTGGTGCCGCAACGGATACACGCGCATGAACCTGCGGATGGAGGCCGAGGCCATACCTTACTTCGAACACGTGATGACGCTCATCGACGACGACCCCGAGACGCAGGAATTCTGGAGCGACGTGCCCGAGGCGATTGAGAAATGCAGGCAGACGGTAAGATTTCTTGAGCATCCGTCAAGGCAGACACCGCCCTACGGCAAGACGCGCTCATGGATGATTGCCATACCGAGAGACGAGAACCATGTGCCAGACACCGACCTGGCGGCCGCCTGCATAGCCGGAATCGAGGGCGTGGAAAACCTCACATACGAACTGACCGACGACAAGGCCACGGGCACCATACTGAGAATGAGAGGCTCGTACAAAGGCAACGAATTTGAATGCGAGATTGACAAGGTTACGGCATTCAACCCAAACGGACTGAAATATGGCACATACTTCAACAAGGCCGACACCGACATGCTGACAAAAAGGCTGTCGGGCTACGGCATAGACCTGAAACCCAGACGCGGAACACCTATGGAATGGCTCCGCCTGCAACTGCTGATTGCAGACATCGTGGTGCCTGACATGCTTGCACTGCACGACCTGTCGTCACACCAGGCCCTGTCGGGATTATGGGTGAAGAGCGTGGTAAAATCGACAGTGCCGCCTCCACCGGACATCGCTTTCAACATAGAAACGGAATGCAACAATGACGGAGGCGACATATGGATGTACACAACGGGAATGGAACGCTTCGGCCTGCCAGACATAGAGATAATGCACGGCACGCAGAACCATGAAAGGTGTCACAACATACTGATAAAAACCGTAGCCCGTTCCCTTCTATGCAACACTGACACCGGCACGGAGAGCGACACACACTGGCAGCCAAAAATAAACAGTCCGATAGCCATAATGGCAGGCGGAGTGCCGCTATACGTGCGCCTGCTGCCATGGGAGGAAGCAATAAAGGACGGCGACCGCAACACTGACGCACCAGGCTCGATACGCACCAGGCTGGAAAGGATGAACTCGCAATCGTGCGTACTCTTCGCATATCCGGACGAGCAAGCGGCAGCTGAAGATCTGTACCAGCCACTGTGGATGATGGACGACTACCTGACAAACGACATGGCGGACAACATGCAGTCGCTCATCGACGGAAAAGAGATGGAACGGCGCAGCCGCGTCACAGCCGAACGGATGGACTTGATGGAACGCGTGGCACACAACGCGCCGCAACACGAGGTAATGCTGAGACTGTGGCTTGAGGACGAAGACGGCGAGCCGACGGACAAATGGGCGAAAATAACAAAATACACTGACCGTCATAACTTCGAGGCTGAGATTGAAGACAACGGGGACAAGATTGGAATAAGATTCGTAAACGAACCCGACGGGCGCATCATCAGCTGGGCTATTCCCATAGAGAACTTCATCATCACAGCCGACAGCGCATACATACTCGATGCCGAACCACGGCTGAAAGAACAACTGGGACTGCAAGACTAGAAACAACGTGAGTCCGGTATTGCAGGAATGCCGCACCTGTCAGTTTTTCTGCAAGTCAGTGGAATGACTGATTACCCACAGACTAACTGGAATACGTGAGAACAGGGACGGTCCCATATGCAAGGAAGAAAAATCCTCATGCCGAACTCACGTTGCCTGAAAGCAAAAAGACCAGATTGTCTTCCCAACTAAAGAAAACACTACCGCATTGCTTTTCTGCATCTCAGTGGCAAGCCGTCATTCCGCTAGCTGCATGAACGTGAGTTTGGCATAACAAGAATCTCACACATGCCAGTTTTTTTGCAAGTCGGTGGCAAGCCGTCATTCCGCTGAAAAGCGGAATCCAGAAAGCAGCCATAAGGCAAACAACTTTTATAGCATTGACTGGATTCCGCTTTTCAGCGGAATGACCGATTACCCACAGACTAACTGGAATACGCAAAAAAAGGAAGCCCCTATATGCCAAGAAGACAAATCCTTATGCCGAACTCACGTTGCCTGAAAGCAAAAAGACCAGATTGTCTTCCCAACTAAAGAAAACACTACCGCATTGCTTTTCTGCATCTCTGCGGCAAGCCGTCATTCCTCTTGCTGCATGAACGTGAGTTTGACATAACAAGAATCTCACACATGCCAGTTTTTTTGCAAGTCGGTGGCAAGCCGTCATTCCGCTGAAAAGCGGAATCCAGAAAGCAGCCATAAGGCAAACAACTTTTATAACATTGACTGGATTCCGCTTTTCAGCGGAATGACCGATTACCCACAGACTAACTGGAATACGTGAGAACAGGGACGGTCCCATATGCAAGGAAGAAAAATCCTCATGCCGAACTCACGTTGCCTGAAAGCAAAAAGACCAGATTGTCTTCCCAACTAAAGAAAACACTACCGCATTGCTTTTCTGCATCTCAGCGGCAAGTCGTCATTCCTCTTGCTGCATGAACGTGAGTTTGACATAACAAGAATCTCACACATGCCAGTTTTTCTGCAAGTCGGTGGCAAGCCGTCATTCCGCTGAAAAGCGGAATCCAGAAAGCAGCCATAAGGCAAACAACTTTTATAACATTGACTGGATTCCGCTTTTCAGTGGAATTACTGATTACCCACAGACTAACTGGAATACGCAAAAAAAGGAAGCCCCTATATGCCAAGAAGACAAATCCTTATGCCGAACTCACGTTGCCTGAAAGCAAAAAGACCAGATTGTCTTCCCAACTAAAGAAAACACTACCGCATTGCTTTTCTGCATCTCAGTGGCAAGCCGTCATTCCGCTAGCTGCATGAACGTGAGTTTGGCATAACAAGAATCTCACACATGCCAGTTTTTTTGCAAGTCGGTGGCAAGCCGTCATTCCGCTGAAAAGCGGAATCCAGAAAGCAGCCATAAGGCAAACAACTTTTATAGCATTGACTGGATTCCGCTTTTCAGCGGAATGACCGATTACCCACAGACTAACTGGAATACGCAAAAAAAGGAAGCCCCTATATGCCAAGAAGACAAATCCTTATGCCGAACTCACGTAACATTCAGAATTATAAGCTCTAATGATTGGTAATTAACATTCCCTAAAGTCGGACATGATAAATCCCCACAACGCGAACCAATGATAAAACATGAAAACCGTTAATACCATATAAATGAAAATACCCTTCCGTATGAGGAAGGGCATTTTTTATGCTATAAGAAATTATTTTATAGGAATTCTTACTGCAAAACAGACAATGCCTGGGTTGCCGTCGGGTTCTGCGGATCGATCGCAATTACCTTCTCATAATACGTCTTGGCCGTAGCGTTGTCTTCCTTAACGATGTAATAGTAGCCAAGATAGAGGTAAGGCTCGATAAGCAGTTTGGGATTGTCTGCATGCTCAGCCTGTGCGATCTGCGCATACTCTTCATAATAAGGCTTTGCAAGACCCTGCGTGGTCTCCGGGTCGAGCTGCGAGTTGATACGTGCACGCATCATCGTAGCGTAAAGCTTGTTGCTTGGAGACTCCGTTGCTATCCTGCCATATATCTCGTCTGCCTTCTTGAAAGCGTTTGTCTTGTCGGCATTGAGAGGGTCTATGCTGGCAGCCTGCTGCATGTAGAGCTGGGCAAGACCGTCAAGATCGGGCACTGACGGCTTCTCTATCTTGCTGAGATATTCGTCATAATAAGCAAGGCCATTGGTGAAATCGCCCTTTGCAATGTAAGCGTCTGAAAGCTGCTTGCGCACGTCGTTAAGCTCGGCGTTCATCTCCAAGGCTGCCTTGAACTGCTCGATAGCCTGGTCGTAAACGCTGTCGCCCATAAGAGCATAGCCGTAGTACTGGTGGTCACGGGCTGAGATCTTGGCGCTGTCTGACTTGTTGAAAAGAGCGTCTGCATACTTCAAAGCGTTCTTATAGTCCTTAAGGTCTGTGTAGTTGTAGAACGTGATACGGTTCATCGCAGCGTCACGCGGATTCTTGTTCACGCCAAACAATGAAACCTCAAGACTCTTCTTTGAGTCAGCCATAAGCAAAGCGGCTGTTGCGTACTCGGTAAGATAATTCTCCTTCAGCTGGTTCAGGTCAACCTTGCCATAATACTCGATGGCCTTGTCAAACTTGTTGGCTCCATAGAAGAAGTGGGCAGCCTCAGCGTCAACCGGATAATCAGGGGCAACCTTGCGCAAGTCTTCAAGCTTGGCAACAGCACCTTCCGGGTCGACCTTACGGTAAACTGAGGCATACTTAATGTAACCAGTAGGATTGGTCGGATCGAAATGTATTGCCTGGTTGTAATAAGAGGCTGCACCACCACCCTCGTTGCTGCTCAAAGCGGCGAGGTCTCCCAGCAGTATTGACGCGAGAGCCTTACCCTTGTCATCCTTGCCACGGCTCAAAGCCATCTCCGCATACTCGCGTGCAGACACTGTGTCCTTGGCTTCCAGGAAAGCACGTCCAAGACCTGCCAACGCCTCGGCATTCTTCTTGTTTTCCTTGACAAAATCCTTCACCTGGTCTTCAATGGCCTCAGGGTTTGCCTTGTTTTCCACTATGACTTTCTTAATGGCTTCAACTTGTGACTTAACATCTTGAGCCACAGACGGAGCTGATACCACTGTTATCAATGCTCCTGCTAACAAATATTTAATTGCTTTCATAATCAGAATATTTTACTAACAATCACTTAATCTCTCTTATAACTGAATAATATGAACAAATACGCGCCTAAACACAATTCCTCAATACGGTTTCCAATCTTAAGACACCTGAAAAGCGCAAAAGTTTAATCGCTGCTTACATTTACAGTCCTCACCGTTATGTCGCCACGCATTGGCAATAAGCCGGACTTGAAAATTATCAACTGCCCCTTCGGCTGCTCGATAAAATGAGCGAAGCCCCATGGCAAACCATGAATAGGGTCATTAAGCAACGCATATATAGTCCTTACCAACGGATAACGACCGTCAAGCAAGTATGCCTGATAGGGCTTCCAGCTATTGGCGTAAGTCGCTGTGTCAAGCCTGCTTACAGACATCACGGTTATGTTCTTTTTGAATGTTGTATTGGTAGTGTCACGCTTGTCGTTCAACCAATTTGAGCCGATGATGCCAATTGCATTCGGAGTCTTTTCCACATAGTCAATTACTTCCTTGCTTGTCTGGGCCGCAACTATGTTAGGACTATTGATTGGCTTGCCGTCAAGCAGGGAGTCAACGCAGAAATGAACGGCACTCGACTTCTTATTGTCAAAAACAACCAAGATGTCACCCCTCTTTGACCCTGGCACAATGTCAGCCCAGGTCTTGGCCTGCCCGCTAAGCACTCGCTTAATGTTCTTTACGGTAATACAAGAGTCTGTATTCTCCTTGTTGATTATAAGCGACAGCCCGTCATAAGCCAATGGAATGGCCACAGGCAGATAATTACGGGCCTTTAGGTTTTCATATTCCTCCTTGGTGAAATTCCTTGAGGTAATGGCCAGCTGTATGCTGTCGGTCATAAGCATGTTGACCGCATCCAGCTCGTTTGTGTAAATGGGTGTAAGCTTTGCATCGCGATAGATACTCTCAAAAACCTGTATCTGCTCGTCGATAATAGGGCTAAAACTTTCGTCAGAAGCGAAAGTTATCGCTCCTGACGAATAAGTATCAGTCCTACCGTTCTTGGGTTTGTCGGTACATGCCGAAACAAATCCCAAGAACAGTGTGAATCCTACTAAACCGTAGAATAGTTCTTTTCTCATCTTGCTCGTTTTACTGCAGCCTGAATGTTACAGGCAACGTATATCTTACGTTAACAGCCGAACCGTTCTGCTTACCAGGTGTCCAGTTAGGCATTGAGCTTACAACACGTACTGCTTCCTTGTCCAAAGACGGGTCAACGCTACGTGCCACTCTAACGTCTGATATCGAACCTGTCTTGCTAACGACGAACTGAACGATAACGCGTCCCTCGATGCCGTTTTCAGCAGCAATGACAGGATACTTGATATTATCCCTCAACCACTGCATCAAGGCACCAGCACCACCTGGGAATGAAGGCTGCTCCTCAACAACGTCGAAGATCTTGTTCTCTTCTTCCTTCGGAGGCTCGGGCTGGGCGATTTCTTCCTTAGCCTTAAGGACTTCACCACCTACTTCATCATTACCTACAACGTTGAAAGCACCGATTGTAGTCTTAGTCTTCTGAAGTTCATCCTGATTCTTCATTTCTTCCTCAGGCTTCACGTCTTCGTCCTTCTTGATGACGGGGGCGGTAAACTTAATAGAACTCTTCACCTTCTCTACCGGCTTCGGGGGCTCAATCTTAACAGGAGCCTTCTTCTCGACCTTCGGCTGCTTCTTCTTCGTCTCGATAGAAGAGAGCTCAACGGCCGTGGTTACGGCAACTCTCTGATTGGCTTGAATAACATTCTTAATAGCTATCACAGAGAAGATGACTACAGCAGCGATAAGCACGATCAAGAGTGACCAAACGTTGCGCTTGCCAGTACTCTTACGAAGCCTGTATGCTCCGTAGGACTGGTTGCGGCCTTCAAAAACAAGGTCACACCATGCACCAGATATTAAATCTATTTTTGACATAGTCTTTCGTTTTAAATGTTAATCAACGACTTGCTCCTTAATTTACGCGAACACCCTTCTTGGAGAGGAGCTGCTTGTCTTCAGGAGAAATGTTGTCGATGACATACTTACCAATACTGCAAATCTGCATCTCATCAAGAGCGTCAACCAAATTCTTATAAGAAGCGTCGTCAGTTGCTTTTATGATGATTGTCAACGTCGGAATCTTCTGTCCGTCAACCTCACCGTTTTTCAACTTGTCAAGCTCCTTATTGTAAATGGAATCAGGATACTTTGCCGGGTCTTTCAACTTCTTAGCGTCAAGTTCAGCCTTGGCCTTCAATATAGAAGCGACTGGCACAGTTCCATCTTCTGTAACGTGGTTGATAAGCACACTGCGGATACCATCCTTACCCCATGTTGTTTCCTTCAAGCATGAAGGATCTTCATAGTTGGGAAGACCTGCAATGTAGTAAATCTTATCGCCACCAGCCACATAGATGGTAATAGTCTGCGAAGCCTTGGTCGCAGTCTTATCCTGCTCTTGCACATTCTGGTCGTTACTAGGCATGGTCAAGAGCATCGCCTGGGGCTTGCTCAAGGACGTACACAGCATGAAGAACGTGATAAGAAGCATCATCATGTCCACCATAGGCGTGAAGTCCACGCGCAGGTCGACTTTCTTCTGTCTACTTGTATTCTTTTTTGCCATGTCTTAGTCCTCCACTTTTTTATAAGAAGTGATAAGTTCGTAGCGGTTCTCGTTCATGTCCTGAAGTTCAGACATCACCTTCTTCACGACTTTGTAAGGTGTTTTCTCGTCAGCCTTGATAGCCAACACCATGTCTGAATTTGCATCCTTAACCGTACGAACCCAACATTGGAATTCACTCATGCCGCCATCAATGCTGTCTGTAGGAACACCCTTGTTCTGCTGAAACGCATTCATCTGTGAAGACTCCTGATTCAGGAATGCTCCCATTTCCTCCATTGACACGCCGATATTGGTGGCGCTGCGCACATTTTTCATCTGAGTCCCGTTCAGGGATACCCCGAACTGGTCAGCCATGGATCCAAGGGCGGTCTCCATGTCACCGGGCTTGTCCCAGCCCAAGAACACCTTGCCCTTATTGTCTATAAGGATGGTCAAGACGTTCTTATCCGTGACTTTGACCTCTGACACCGAGCCTGGCGTAACGACTTTCACCGCCTCATTCTTCACGAATGTTGATGTCAACATGAAGAAAGTAAGCAGCAAGACCATCACGTCGCTCATAGGCGTCATGTCGATCCACGTACTTTGTTTCTTAATTTTTACTTTACCCATAGTAATAAAATTTTAAAGGGTTAGTAAAATTAAGCTTCTTCAGTGTGGTTGGCTTCGTATGTCTGAGCAATAGTATAACCAACCTCATCAAGCGCGTATGTCAGCTTGTCAATCTTGTTTGTGAATGTGTTATATGCAATAACCGAGCACCAAGAAGTCAAAATACCGAACGCGGTGTTAATCAACGCCTCAGAAATACCAGTAGAAAGTGCGAGAGAGTCACCACCACCGCCGGCAGCCAGAGCCTGGAATGAACGGATCATACCGATAACGGTTCCGAGAAGTCCGGTAAGTGTACCAAGTGTAACGATTGTTGCGAGAATCGGGAGGTTCATCTGCAGGGTAGGCATTTCAAGTTGTGTTGCCTCCTCGTGAGCCTGCTGGATCTTAGCAACCTTCTGAGCCTTCTTCAAGCCGGGAGCGGTCTCCATCTCCTTGTATGCGCGGATTGAAGCGGAAACAACGTTTGCAACAGAACCTCTCTGCTTGTCGCAGATGCTCTGTGCTGCAGCAAAGTCGCCCTTGTTTACAGCAGCCTTGATGTTAGCAACGAACTTAGCCAAAGAGCCTTTTCCGAATGCGGTGTTAAGTGCGAGCCAGCGCTCAATGCTCAATGCGATGACAGTAAGCAAAAGTGTGTGGATGACAGGAACGACGATACCACCTTTGTAAATTGTTCCGAGCAAGTTAGTCGGGTGACCTGCCGGGTCGTTACCTGCGAAGTTAGAAGGATTGCCGAGCAGGAGGTTGTATATGCAAATCGCGATGACAAGACATACAACGATAACCCAAAATGCTGCTCTGATACCTTGGAAGCCCTGATTCTTTTTCTGGGGGCTTGCTGCCTTTTGTGTAGTTGCCATAATTTTAATTTAATTTTGTTTGTTAGTTAATTATTAAGTTATAAAGTTTCGATTTAACGTTAATAGACCGTCCTGTTTTTCAGTAAAAGATTATCTTCAAATGAACAAGCACACAAAGATAACCATATTACAAGTAACAAAAGCATGAACGCCCGTGTTTTTAACAATGTTTTTGACTTTTATCCATATCTTTTCGTTACAGGAAGCCCAAACTAAAACACTTTTACTTGAGTTTTGCCAACGCCGACTTTACGCGCGACATTGCCTCACGTATATTTTCATCACTTGTAGCGTAGCTTATACGGAAACATTCTGGATCGCCAAACGCATCGCCTGCAACCGTTGCCACATGACCAACTTCAAGCAGGTACATGGCGAAATCTGTGGAATTTCCAATGGTACGTGTCCCATCGCTTTTTCCGAAAAAGCCACTGCATTTCGGGAAAACATAGAAAGCTCCCTCAGGAACATTCACTTCCAACCCTGGGATGTCTTGTATAAGACTTACTATCAGATCGCGGCGGCGTTCAAAAGCCTTACGCATAGTCTCAACACATTCCTGAGAAGCCGTATAAGCTGCTGCTGCTGCCTTCTGGCTCACAGAGCAAGGGCCGCTTGTATACTGTCCCTGCAACTTGTTACATCCCTTAACGATCCATTCGGGAGCGGCAATAAAGCCGATACGCCATCCGGTCATGGCGTAAGCCTTTGACACGCCATTGACAACGATTGTACGCTCTTTCATGCCTGGCACATGCGCGATACTATGGTGTTTGCCTATATAATTTATATGTTCATATATTTCGTCTGCAAGGACATAAAGGCCATCATGGCGTTTTATAACTTCTGCCAATCCCTCAAGTTCTTCCTTCGAATACACACTGCCCGTAGGGTTACTTGGAGAACAGAGTATAAGCATACGTGTCTTAGGCGTTATAGCCGCTTCAAGCTGCTCCGGAGTCATCTTGAAGTTCTGGGCGAACCCAGCCTCCACAATGACAGGCACGCCACCTGCCAGTTTGACCATTTGAGGATAGCTGACCCAATAAGGCGCCGGGATTATGACTTCTTCTCCATCATTGACCAAAGCCATGACGGTATTGCAAACGCTCTGCTTGGCACCGTTAGACACCAACACCTCGTTTACACCATAATCAAGTCCGTTTTCTTTCTTAAGCTTAGCAACGATTGCTTCACGCAGATCCATATAACCCGGGACAGGAGAATACCTTGAGAAGTTGTCGTCAATAGCTTTCTTTGCCGCTTCCTTTATATGGTCAGGAGTATTGAAATCAGGCTCCCCGACACTCATATTGATAACATCGATACCCTGCGCCTTCATCTCGCCGCTTTTCTGCGACATGGCAAGGGTGGCCGAAGGAGCCAAACGATTAAGACGGTCTGATAATTGTGCCATAATAATTATTGATTTGTCCCTGCAAAATTAATTAAATTATTCGTTTCTAAGAAATAAAAGAAGTGATATTTTCATGTCAAAATCAAAAAAACATGCTCAAAATGACAATGACCGAAGTGTTTTTACAGATGCAATGTGTGTCCCATACGGTCTTTTTTCGTTTTCAGATATTTGTAGTCATACTCATTCGGAGTTATTTCTATAGGCACGTTTTCTACGATCTCAAGCCCGTAAGCTTCCAGTCCCACGCGTTTTGTGGGATTGTTGGTCATAAGCCTCATCTTGTGCACACCCAGATGGCGCAGCATCTGCGCACCACACCCGTAATCGCGTTCGTCTGGCTTGAATCCAAGATGCACGTTGGCATCTACCGTGTCTAAGCCTTCCTCCTGCAGTTTGTAAGCCTCTATCTTGTTCATAAGCCCGATGCCGCGGCCTTCCTGCTGCATATAGATAAGCACACCCTTGCCTTCCTTCTCGATCATTTGCATAGCCTTATGCAACTGTTGCCCACAGTCGCATCGTTTACTGCCGAGAATGTCGCCGGTTGCACACGAAGAATGCACACGAACAAGGATCGGCTCGTCTTCCTTCCATTCGCCCTTTATCAAAGCCATGTTTTCCAAACCGCTGCTTGTCTGCCGGAACGGGACGAGCTTAAAATGCCCGTACTCGGTAGGCATGTCTACCGTCTGTCCAACGGTTATAAGTGACTCACGCTGCAGACGGTAAGCTATCAAATCTTTTATCGTTATAAGCTTTAGTCCATATTTCACGGCAAAATCCAACAGCTGCGGCAACCTTGCCATAGTTCCGTCGTCGTTCATTATTTCCATCAAGGCTCCGGCCGGATACAATCCGGCCAACTTGCAAAGGTCTATGGCTGCCTCAGTATGTCCGCTACGCCTGAGCACTCCGTTGTCTTGCGCGTACAGCGGATTTATATGACCAGGGCGGCCGAAAGTCTGCGGAGTAGAGGCCGGGTCGGCAAGAGCCCTTATGGTTTCGGCTCTGTCATGCGCCGAGACACCCGTAGTGCATCCCTCCAGCTTGTCTACGGTCACTGTGAACGGCGTGCCAAGTACCGACGTATTTTCCGTCACTTGGCGTGGAAGGTCTAGTTCATCACACCTGCTAAGCGTTATAGGCGCGCACAAGACACCGCGCGCATGCTTGAGCATGAAGTTTACTTTCTCGGCTGTTATCTTTTCGGCGGCTATTATCAAGTCGCCCTCATTCTCACGATCCTCGTCGTCTACTACGATGACAAACTTGCCATCCTTGAAATCGGCCAAAGCTTCTTCTACAGTATTTATCTTCAAGCTTTCCATAATCAAAAATACACCTTTATTTAATATATAGCCGGAATTACCTGCCCGACTGTTTCATTTCGTCAATCCTGGCCAGCATGGAGTCATTTGTCTGCTTCACAACTTTAAGGTCGCGCAGCAGCCTCAACCTGAACCGCCACATCCTGAGATACAGGAACACCCCTACCGGCACCACCACTGCCGCGGCGATATTCAACCACTTGCGTTCAAAAGGCCGAGTGTGGGCTTTAACCGCCATAAACGGATATTCGTTGAGCAACGCAAGCACCTTCTTGTCTTTCGTGTTAGACAAGTCTTCTATCACAGCTTCAATCCTTCCGCTTATGTCTTCAATCGTATGGTCGGGGCTGTACTTGAAGAACACCTTTCCTACATTCGGGGCAAGCAACAAGTTATGCAGCCGCGCGTACTCGACAATTTCGTCATTTATACGTACCAGCTCGTCCGCATCAGCCTGATAGTCAGGGTCATTGATTATGACATCCTTCCTGTACACCGCACGTTTCATGCGCAAGCCCAGCAGTTTCATGAACACGTTACGATAGAAATCCACATTGAACACAACCGAATCATTATTCGCCTTGTACGTAAAGAACACGGCAAGCGGAGTAAGCACGGCCAACGAAATTGTCTTGCCGAACCATATCGTCCACTCGCCGATACGCGCCATTCGGTAACCTGAATTGTCGAAAATGAAGAACACGATGAACACCAGCACAGATATGATTACCGGCACGCCAAGTCCTCCTTTCCTTATGATTGCGCCAAGCGGAGCACCGATGAAGAAAAACAATATGCACTGCAATGCCACAGAGAACTTGTTTATCATCTCTATCTTGTGCTGCCTTATGAGCCTGTCACCGTCAGATGTCAACATACCTTTGAAGTCGAGGTCGCTCATCTCGTTTCTCACCTTTACCATGGCGGCATCCACGGCCGAGAGCTTCTTGTCCGCCGACAAACGTGCGTATACAGAATCAAAGCTGAATGTCCTTGTGGCAGCCATTTTTACGGCACGCAGCGAATCAGCCCGATCCACCTTGGGAGGCGAATAATACAACCTCTTGGCATCATTGTAAAAAACACGCCCCACACTGTCATATACGTGTGTAAGAGAATCAACATCCAACGTCAATTGCCTCACACTCTTTCCTTTAGAGTTGTTAGACAAAGCGCTTGCGTCAGCCACGTTGAAATCAGAATCGAAGTCCAGCAATATTGTCTTTTTCACAAATGTCTCCCTGCGGTAAGGCACACCCGCACCGCGCACCACTTGCTGCGACTTCATGTTTTCAAACCACTCCCCACTATACAACGTGAGCAGCAGATGTTTTTTCTCGGCCGTAGACTGCAGCATTCCCGAATCGGCCAATATTATGGCCGCATCCTCATAGCTGTCTGTCATCTTGTAAATCATCACACCGTAAAGCCGTCCCGTGTTCAGATCCTTTTTCTGCACATAAAGGTTGCATCCGGGAATGCCGTCGTAAAACACGCCTTCAGGAATCTCCAGTTCAGGACTCTTCTGCTTCATTGACAGCAGCAGGCGCGAGAACGACATATTCGCGTTAGGCCCCACAACGTTCTGGAAGTAAAACGAGCCGAAAGCAATGAATATTACTATGACAATCAGAGGCCTGAACGCCTGCATCAGTGATATGCCGGCAGCCTTAATCGCGGTAAGCTCGCTGCTCTCGCCAAGGTTTCCGAACGTTATGAGCGACGACAGCAATATGGCCAACGGCAAGGCTTGCGGCACGAGCATGAGGCTCATGTACCAGAAAAATTGCGCAAGCACGTCCATAGTCAATCCCTTGCCTATAAGCTCGTCAACGTATTTCCACAGGAACTGCATCATCAGAATGAACTGACAGATGAAGAACGTGCCGACGAAGAGCAGACCAAACTGCTTGGCTATAAATTTGTCTAATTTCTTTATCCGAAGCATTGTTTTCTTTATGGTGTGGTTATGGCTTAGCCTTACCAGCTTGCAAAATTAGCACAAAAATATCAGAAAACAACATTTAAAAGGTGAGAAAGTGAGAAGAGAGTGAGAGGGTGAGAAGGTAGAACGTATTTATTTCTCACCTTTCCACTCTTCCACCTTACCATATTTCCTTTTCTCACCTTCTCACCCTCTCACCTTCTCACCTTTCAAAGCCCCGTCGAGCGGCGCAGAGTCTCGAAGTTGGCGTCCCATATGTCCGCCAGGGTGTCAGTGTCGCCGTCAGGCGCATAGTCGGTCACCACCAGGATGTAGTCGTCGGTTATGTCGCTTTTCTCCATCCTCAGTTCAAGATAGGTGTCTATATATTCATCCTCGCTCCATCTCAGGCGCATGTACTTGTTTTCTTTCCTGTCTATTACCGACGCCATCCTCGTTTCATGATGGCTCCAGGTGTTGCCCCAGGTGAAGGTCAGAGTGTCGCCGTCGCGCTTCACCTCGTCGGCTATCCACTTTGCAAGCCCCTCGGGAGTGCTCATCAACGACCATATTATGCCGGCCGACTTTGAGCGCAGCTCTCGCTCAATGCTTATCTTATTTTCTTCCATAACTCATGCCATGAGGGTTTTATGGCACAAAAATAACAATTTTGCACAAGAAACGAATAAAAAAGCGCAATATTTTTTGGTATGTAAAGAAATTGTCATTACCTTTGCACCCGCAAAAAGGACATTCTTTGGCGGGATAGCTCAGCTGGTTAGAGCGTCGGATTCATAATCCGGAGGTCGTGGGTTCGGGTCCCACCCCCGCTACAAAGGTCAAAGGTCGAAGCATAGCTTCGGCCTTTTTTCGTATCAGTCAGCCACCACTTAAATGCCACCTTGCGGCAGCATGCCTTGCAAAAGGCCGTCTTTCACAGTGCAAAATGCCGTCTTTTGTCTTATAAAAGGCCACCTTTTGTATTCCAAAAGACGGCCTTTTGCAAAGAATTTTGTAACATGCTGGCTATCAGGTGTTTGCATGTCACATAAGAAACAGATGTAAACAGAGCGTCAGTTAAACGTCAGGCGGAACGTTTTGAGCCTTTTTCCCTTGTCCTGCACAAGCTGTATCGAGCCGTTGCTAACACGCATGATTTGCCTTGAAATGGACAGTCCGATACCGCTGCCGTCTTTTTTGGTGGTGAAAAACGGGATGAATATGTGCGCCGCCACGTCGTCGGGTATGGGCTGCCCGTCGTCGGTCACGTCAATTATCACGGAGTCAGTGTCATCAGTGTACGCCTTTATCGCCACGTGTCCGCCACCGTCGGTAGCCTCGGCGGCATTCTTCAGCAGGTTGGAGACTACCCTTCCCGTCAGTCCCTCGTCTGCATACACCAGCAGGTCGGTCGGCTCCACATCCACGCTCACCTCACATCCCTGCCTCATCAGCGGCGCGGCCAGCCTCGCCATGCGCTCTATGAAGGGCTTGACGTAGAACAGCTGCGGCACGGGCTTTGGCACATGGGTGAACTTGCGGTAATTCTCAACGAAGCGGATAAGCTCCCGGCTCGTGCGGTTGATTACCTCCAGTTCCCCCTGCGGCCGTCGCCGGCCTGCCTTAGCATCGTGTCGCTGAGCGATATGATGGGCGTGATGGTGTTCATTATCTCGTGCGTCAGCACGCGGATAAGCTTCACCCACGAGTCAATCTCCTGGTTGGCAAAGCTCGCCCTTGATGTCGCTCATGGCGAGTATTTTCACCCTACGGCCTTTCAGTGTGGTGTAAGCCTCGCGCACGGAGAGGCTTCCGAGACGGTCTTCCACCTGGCTGATGTGCGTAACGGCCTCCCTGCCGAGCAGCCTCAGGGCTGCATTGTTACATCTGAGCACCACGCCGCGCTCTTCGTCAAGCACGAGTATGCCTGTGTCAACGCTGTCTATGATTAGCTCAAAGTATTTCTCACGCTCCTTCTGTTCGTCGCGTGCGTGGCGCAGAATGTCCTTCACGCGGTTGAGCGAGGCGTTGAGCAGGTGGTCGTCATCAAGCCGTCCGCCCTCCGGAAAGTGGAAGGTGTAGTCGCCGTTGTCCAAGGCGTTGAAGAGGAAAGCCACCTTCTTCACCGTCTTCCTGTACCTGCGCCATTGCCACAAGCAAGCCGCAGCCAACACAACAGTAGCCACAACGGGCACGAGAAAGCTAAAGTCCATACTTCTTTATTTTGTTGTACAGCGTCTGGCGCGTCACCCCAGCTTGGCCGCCACCTGCGACAAGTTGCCCCCACAGTCGCGTATGGTCTTGCCTATCAGCCTGCTCTCCATCTCGTCTATGGTCTGCACCTCCTCCAGAGGCTTCTCGCGCAAGGGTGTCTCTCCGCTTATTCCGTCCTCGTCTATCAGTGTTCCGTCGCTCAGAATCACGGCTTTCTCCACCGCGTGTTGCAGTTCGCGTATGTTGCCATACCACGGAAGAGCCTTCATCTTGCGTTCAGCGGCCGGAGAAAAAGCTCATCCTTGGCTTGTTGTACATGTCGGCGTAGCGGCTGAGGAAGAGCCCGGCCAGCGCCGGAATGTCCTCGCTGCGCTCGCGCAATGGCGGCAGATGCAGGTGTATTGTGTTGATGCGGTAGAGCAAGTCTTCGCGGAACTCGCCCCGGGCCACCATCTGTTGCAGGTCGCGATTGGTGGCGCAGACCAGCCTAACGTCTATGGGTATGGCCCTGTTGCCGCCCACGCGCACTATGCTCCGCCGTTGCAGGGCAGTCAGGAGCTTGGCTTGCAGGGCGTAGCCGAGGTTGCCTATTTCGTCGAGAAACAGCGTTCCGCCGTCGGCCAGCTCGAATTTGCCGGGCTTGTCGGCCTTCGCGTCGGTGAAGGCACCCTTCACGTGGCCGAACAGCTCACTCTCAAACAGGGTGTCGGTGATGGCTCCCATGTCCACTGGCAGCATCCTTGCGCCGCTGCGCAGCGACAGGCGGTGTATCTCGTTGGCCAAAACCTCTTTGCCGGTGCCGTTCTCTCCGGTTATCAAGATGTTGGCGTCTGTGGCCGCAACCTTTTCAACGGTGGCCTTCAGGTCGAGCATACGGGATGCCACACCCCAGAACATGCGGCTCTCGCCATGATTCGCCGCGCCCTTTGCGGGCTGCGCCTTTCGATAGGCTTCAGTCAGTACGGAGAGCAGCTTGGCATTGTCAAACGGCTTGACCACGAAATCTGCCGCCCCTTCCTTCAGCCCGGTCACGGCCAGTTCGATGTCGGCGTAGGCCGTAAACAGCACCACCTGCACCTGCGGCCTCAGCTTTTTTATCTGGCGCAGCCAGTACAGACCCTCGTTTCCGTTGTTCACTCCGCTCTGGAAGTTCATGTCCAAGAGCACCACGTCGGGCTTGTCGTCACGCAGCCGCGCAGGTATGTTGCCAGGATTGGCCACGGCCACAATGTTCTCGAAGGTGTCCTCAAGCAGCACTTTGACGGCTGTCAGTATGTTGCGGTTGTCGTCCGCAATGAGTATCGTTCCTTGTTTCATCTCAATGCAAAAGTAACTCATTGCGGCGAAACGTACAAACGCCTGTCCACTTTTTTTAGACAAATTTCATTGGAAAAACCGTTTGTTGAGCCACGCCTTCACACCGTTAGCACTGTATTTTGCAACATTCTGATTATCAGCATCTTACCAACCGTATTGCAAAAGGCCGTCTTTTGGCTTCTAAAAGGTGGCCTTTTAGCGTGCGATTGACGGCCTTTTGCATCCTCAAAGGCCATCTTTTACAAAACCGGCGGTTAAGCCCAATGGGACAGATGAGCCAAATATGCCCGATACGCCACCGCTCAAAGCATTCCAAGCCCCCTCCCTTGGGGAGGGCTGGGGTGGGTGTCTGGCAGGGCTGTGGTGGGTGTCGGCTTTTTCTTTCACTGTCCAATTATTTGTCACCATTGTCTAATTATTAGACAGCACGCAAAACGCGCCATAGCTGGTAACGCCTAACGGTCAGCCAATTAAGCTTTTTGGCACGCTTTTGGCATTTATATTGGCGTATGAAGACGACTATTTCCATAATACTTTTGAGCCTCGCGGCCCCCGTGGCGGCCACGGCGCAACAGGCATGGACGCTCGACCAATGTGTCACCTATGCGCTGGAGCACTCCACGGAGGTGCGCAGGCAACACATCGAGCAGCGGCAGAAGCGCGTAGACTACCGCACAGCCCTGCTCGATTTCCTGCCCGGCGTGTCGGCACAGGTTGGCGGACAGTACAACTGGGGACGCAACATCGACCCGGAGACCAACACATATAACAATGTGACAACGTTCAACAACTACTACCAGCTGACGGCATCCATGCCCATCTTCGACGGCGGACAGACGTGGAACGCGCTACGCAAGGCGCGGCTGGCGAAGCGCACTTCGGCAACAGCCTTGCAAAAGGCGCAAGACGACAAGGCCATCGACATAATGCAGAAGTTCGTCGAAGCCGTCTACGCCATTAAGTCAATCAGCCTCATGCAGGCCAAACTCGACGACTCGCAGGCGTTGCTCCATAAGACGCGCCGCCTCTACGAGCTGGGCGAGAAGAGCCGCCCCGACGTGGTGCAGATGGAGAGTCAGGTAGCCGAAGACGACTACAACCTGCTTCACCAACGCAACTCGGCGCGCCTGGCCCTCCTCTCTCTGAAGTCGGCAATGAACTACCCGGCCGACGACTCGCTGGCACTCGACACTGCCTTCGCCGCCAGGCAATGCACCATACCAAGCCACGAGGCAATAGACTACACAGCCATCGCCGCCAAACCTGACGTTACCATAGCCGAGGCCGACGCCGAGACGGCACGCCTCAGCTGGAAGATACAACGCGCCTCGCTGCTGCCTTCGCTCTATCTGGGCGGCGGAGTGTCTACGAGTTACTACAAGAACCTGTCCGCCGGGGCGCAAATGGAAGGTTTCCGGTCGCAGATGCGCAACAACCTGGGCGAGTATGTCTACGTCACCTTATCCATCCCTCTGTTCTCGCCAAGCTCGTGGCGCAGCGTGAAACGTGCCAAAGGCCGACTATCACTTGGCGCGGCTCGACGTGGAAGACGCACGCCGCAAGCTGGAAGACGACGCCCGGCAGGCCGTAACCGACTATGAGGGGTACGTCCGCGAGCAGCGGCAGATGGAGCGCAAGGCGGCCTCTGACTCGCTGGCCTACCGCCTGTCTTACCGCAAGTACGAGGAAGGGATGCTCTCAACGTTCGACCTTCACGAGGCTTCCCAGACCTATCTCGAGAGCCGCATCACTCTGCTGCAGATGCAGATGATGGCCGCAATAAAGCAAAGACTTGTCAACTATTACATAAACAACGAACCGTTATGGACATCAAATTAGAACAGAAGAAGTACCGCATACCGAAGAGATACCGCCCACTCGTAATCGGCGGCGCGGCGGTAGTGGCCGTATTGGCGTGGCTCGCGCTTGGAAACTTCTCGTCAACCCTGCGCGTTGACCGCCGCGGACTTAGCATCGGCGAGGTCAAGGATGCGCAGTTTGACGACTATGTGAGCGTCGACGGCAGCGTAGTGCCCATCCAGGTGGTGCAAATTTCGCCAGAAGAGGGCGGCATCGTGCTTGAAAAGGTGCTCGAAGAGGGCGCCCACGTGAAGAAGGGCGACGTCATAATACGCCTCAACAACTCAAACCTCGACCTGCAAATACTCAACGCCGAGAGCGAGCTGGCCGAGAAACAGAACATGCTGCGCAGCACGCAGCTGTCCTTGGAGCAGGACAACCTCAACAACCGCAACGAGGCTTTGCAGCTCAAGATGGACGTACAGGCCAAACGGCGCGCCTTCAACCACCAGTCGGCTCTGTACAAAGAGGAGCTGAACTCGCGCGAAGAATACCTCAAGGCGAAGGAAGACTACGAACTGGCGGTGCAGAAGAACGAACTGATACAGCAGCGCCTGGCCAAGACGAGAGAGCTTAACCGCGCCCAAGTGGCGCAGATGTCCAGCGACCTGGCATCCATGCGCAAGAACGTTGAGCTGGTGCGGCAGCGCAAGGCGAAGCTCGACGTGCGCTCGACCATCGACGGCGAGATAGGACTACTTGACGTAGAGCTGGGCCAGAGCATATCGCCGGGGCAGAAGATCGGCGTTATCAACGACCTGAGCGACTACAAAGTGGAGGCGCAGGTAGACGAACATTACATCGACCGGGTACACACTGGCCTGCAAGCCACGTTCGAGCAGAACGGCAAGAAGTATCTTTTGCGCGTGCGCAAGGTGTTCCCGGAGGTGCGCGAGGGGCGTTTCAAAATCGACTTCGTGTTCACCGGTGAGCGGCCTAAGAACATACGCACGGGACAGACATACTACGTCGACCTGCAACTGGGCGAAGCCAAGAAAGCCGTAATCATCCCCAAGGGCACGTTTTACAGCGTTACGGGCGGCTCGTGGATATTCGTTCTCGACAAGGAAGGGCGCAAGGCTTATCGCCGCAACATACGCATAGGCCGCCAGAACCCACAGTATTACGAGGTGCTGGAGGGCCTGGAGCCGGGCGAACGGGTAATAGTCAGCGGCTACGAGGGGTACAAGGACAACGACGTACTGGTGCTGGAATGAAGCAGACACCCACCCCAACCCTCCCGAAGGGAGGGAGCTTAGAATGCCTTGAGCAATGGCGTATAAAGCGTATTTGGCTCATCTGTCCCATTGGGCTTAACCAACGGTTTTGTAAAAGACGGCAAACGGCGTTGCAAAAGGCCACCTTTCAGGCTGTAAAAGGCCACCTTTTAGAGGCTAAAAGACGGCCTTTTAGAAAGCGATTGATAACACACTGATAATCAAATAATTACAAAACAAGCAAAGAACGATGACAACACACTGGAGCGAACACCCTTTGTAGGGACATAATTCATTATGTCCGCACGCCTCGTAGAGGCGTATTTCTGTAGAAAATGGCGTGGAAATGCGTTTTTTCAAAACGCATGGACATAATGAATTATGTCCCTACAAAGGGTGGTAACGCGGCAAACTTCACCGTAAAACCATATAACCCCATAACCGTAAAACCGTATAAAAATAATACAACAATGCCAAACTTCAACCTGAAAAGCTACTTCACGTTCCTCTCGCGGAACAAGGCGTACACGGCGGTAAACGTGTTCGGACTGGCCGTAAGCCTGATGTTCGTCATCATCATCGGTGTGTACACGTGGCAGGAGTACAGCGTTGACCGCCAGCACAGCAAGGCGAAGCGCATCTACAACATAGGTCTCAACATGGACGACGGCGCATGGCGCACGGCCAACTGCCACCACGGGGTGCTGCGTTACCTGCGCTCCCACTACCCGGAAATAGAACAGACCTGCGGCTTTACGGCAGGAGGCTTGAAGCTGAAGGACAACGGCAACTTTGTCAACCTGTACGTATTGGAGGCCGACTCGACGTTTTTCTCCATGTTCGACTACCTCCTCCTGCACGGCGACCGCGCCACTTGCCTCGCCCAGAAGGGCAACATCGTGCTGACGGAGAGCTTTGCGCGCCGCTTCTTCGGCACCGACGACGTTGTGGGACGCACCGTTACTACCGCCGAGAACCAGCATTTCCGCGTCACGGGAGTAGTCAAAGACTTCGACAACACCATCATCGACAAGGACATCGAGGGCGTAATCGACTTCTCATATACAACCAACGCCGCCAACAAAGACGAGTATTTCCCCAACATGGTGAACATAACCGGCGCGGCATCGTTCGTCCAAGTGCGCGAAGGCAGCGACTTCACGGCCAGGCAAAAGGACGTTGACGCCTTCTTCCAGACGTTCTGGCCGGGCTACCATCCTATCCTCACGCGCCTTGACAAGCTGTACTTCTCGGGTCTGGACGCATTCCTCATGCAGACGGGTAACCTCACTTTGGTTAAGATTTTGTTCGCCGTGGGCGTGGTAATCCTGCTCTTCTCCATAATGAACTACGTCAACCTGACCGTCGCGCAGAGCGGTTACAGGGCAAGGGAGATGGCTACGCGCCGCCTCTTCGGTTGCCAAAGGATTGCCGTCGGCACCAACATGTTCATGGAGTCGTTGGTAATGTGCCTGCTGTCGCTCGTCATCGCCGTGGCGTTGGCCTGCGTCTGCGCGCCCTACGCAGGCCGACTATTGGACACGAAGCTCGACCTTGGCGTGCTCACCAGCCCGCTTACAGTTGCCATAACGGCTGCATTCATCATCATTGTGAGCATTGCCGCAGGCGCGCTTCCTGCCACAATACTGTCGAGGGTGAAGCCAATCGAGGTTGTGCGCGGCACGTTCCGCAAGCAGACAAAGATGCTCTTCTCGCGCGTTTTCATAACAGTTCAGAACGTAATCACCATCACGATGCTGGCCTGCGCACTCATCATGTCGTTCCAGATGCGGCATCTTATGAACGCTCCGCTCGGCTTCAACACCGAGAACATCATCTGCATAGAGTACCCCGACGACTATACCAGCCAGCATTCGGGCGAATTTGAAGACCGCCTTCGCGCCCTGCCGTTCGTCAAGGCGGTAGCTCCGTCATACGGAACGCCGGCCAGCGGCGGCAACAACCGCACCATAACGTTTGAAGGAGAGAAGTGCGAATGGTCGTTCCAGTTCATCAGCGGCACTCATGAAATGATGCGCATATACGGTCTCACGCTGAAAAACGACCTGCACGCCAAGGGCGACAGCATAGTCTACCTTAACGACATGGCCTTGCAGGCGTTGCAGATGAAGCCTACGGACAGGCACCTCAGCAACCGCTACGACCAGATTTGCTTCAACAGCTTCCGCCCCGGGGCGCGGTTCGGAGGCGTGCTCAACGACTTCCGTCTGCGCAACATACTCGAGGAACGGCACCCTACGCTCGTGCAAGTATGCAACAAGGTGGAAGAACCTTGGGAGATTTCAATCCTCGTGGAGGGCGACCCTGTGGAGGCTTACGCACAGATTAAGAAGGTGTACAAGGACTTGTTCCACGAGGATGTGGACGAATCGGCCTCGCCGTTCGTTGACAAATACGTGCAATCACGCTTCGAGCAGGAGCGGCGCACAACGCAAATCGTGACGCTCTTCGCCTTCGTCGCCATCGTAATATCGCTGCTCGGACTTGTCGCAATGTCAACATATTTCATACAGCAAAGGGCTAAGGAAATCGCGATACGCAAGGTGTTCGGCTCTACGGGCAACCAAATCCGCACGCGCCTCATCCGCTCCTTCCTGCTGTATGTGGGCATAGCGTTCGTCATCGCCGTGCCCATTATCGTTCACTTCATGGCCGACTGGCTCTCACAATACAGCTACCGCATCACATGGTGGCCGTACATCATCGTGGCAGGCCTCATCGTTTTGCTCATCAGTTACGCCGCCGTGGCCGTGCAGAGCTGGATTGCGGCGGGAGAGAACCCGGTGAAGAATATAAAGCAAGAATAGGGAAACAGCCCCTCCAAACCTCCCCAAGGGGAGGCTTAGGCTTGCTTTGATGGATGCTTAAATTATAAAAATGAAAATGGAAAAACGGAGTTCAAATATCAAAGGAAATCCAAAGCCTCCCCTTGGGGAGGTTGGTGGGGCTGCAAAAGACGGCAAATCGCATTGCAAAAGGTGGCCTTTCAGACTGCAAAAGGCCACCTTTTAGAGGCCAAAAGACGGCCTTTTGCAGAGCCGTAAGTAACATGCTGATAATCAAGACATTATGAAAAAGGCAAAGAATGATGACAACATACCGGAGCGAACACCCTTTGTAGGGACATAATTAGCTTAACGCTGACCTTCGGTTCATTATGTCCGCGCGTTTTAAAAAAACGCATCTACAAGGCATACTCACATAAGATACGCCTCTTTGAGGCACACGGACATAATAAATTATGTCCCTACAAAGGATGGCAACGCGGCAAACTTCACCGTAAAACCGTATAACCGCACAACCCAATAACCGTATAAAAACAACCGCATAACCACAAAATACAATGGCAAAATTCAACATTAAAAGCTACTTCACGTTCCTTTCGAGGAACAAGGCGTACACGGCGGTCAACGTGTTCGGCCTCGCCGTGAGCCTGATGTTCGTCATCGTAATCGGCCTTTACGCGTGGCAGGAGTTCAGCATAGACCGCCAGCACAGCAAGGCCGGGCGCATTTACGCCATAGGAACACAGTTCAAGGACTCGCCGCAGCCCATGGCTAACTGCCACCACGCCGTGCTGCGCTACATGCAGAAACACTATCCCGAAATAGAGCAGACCTGCGGTTTCGTGAAAGGAAGCCTGCGCATACCCGACCGCGGGAACACGGTCAATGCCACGGTGTTGGAGACCGACTCGACGTTCTTCTCGATGTTCGACTTCAAACTGCTGCGCGGCGACCGCCGCACGTGCCTCGCCCAGAAAGGCAACATTGTCGTTACGGAGGGCTTTGCGCGCCGCTTCTTCGGCACGGACGACGTTCTCGGGCGGCCGATTGTTACCGAGGACAAGCTACGCTTCCGCATAACGGGCGTGGTGCAGGACTTCGACCATACCATTATTGACAAGGACGTGGACGCCATCATCGACTTCTCCTATCGCGGAAGGGAGAACAACAGCGACATGGACGAATACTTCCCGCGCTCCGTAAGCCTTGGAGGCGCAGCCGTGTTCGTGCAAGTACGCGAAGGACACGACTTCATGCAGAAGGAGAAAGACGTGCAGCGGTACTTCCAAGAGTTCTGGCCGAGAGACAAAGACGACTTCTTCCAGTTCGTCCCCGTGCTCCTCCCGCTCGACCACCTGTACTTTTCAGGCTGTAAATATTCGGGCTCGCTCGTTCTCGGCAACTACAAGTTGGTAAGCATCCTGGCCGCCGTCGCGTTAGTAATACTGCTCTTCTCCATAATGAACTACATCAACCTGACCGTAACGCAGAGCGGTTACCGCGCCCGCGAGATGGCTACGCGCCGCCTCTTCGGCTGCACCAAGAGCGGCGTAGGCGGCAACATGTTCGGCGAGTCGCTGGTGATGTGCCTGCTGTCGCTCGCCATCGCCGTGGCCCTTGCCTGCGTCTTCGCGCCTTACATGGGGCATCTGCTCGAGACGTCAATCAGCCTCAAGCCGCTCTTTAGCCCCGGAGGACTGGCTGTATTAGCGGCGTTCGTGCTCGTAGTGAGCTTCCTCGCCGGTGTGCTTCCTGCCACAATACTGTCGAAAGTGAAGCCTATCGAGGTGGTGCGGGGCACGTTCCGCAAGCAGACCAAGCTCGTGTTCTCGCGTATTTTCATAACCGTGCAGAACGTAATCACCATCACGATGCTCTCGTGCGCCCTCATAATGTCGCTCCAGATGCTGCATCTCACGAAGGCACCGCTGGGCTTCAAGACCGAGAACAACATCGTAATCTACGGCCAGACGGCGTTTGCAGGCAGCGGACTGGACGTGTTCCTTGACAAGCTACGTGCCCTGCCGGAGGTCAAGGCGGCTGCTCCGTCAATAGGAAACCCGGCCGACGGCGGCAACAACAACACCATAATGATAGAAGGAGACAAGGAGCATACCGGCTTCCAGATGTTCACCGCCACGCCGGAATTTATGAAAATATACGGCATTACGCTGAAACATGACCTGCACGCCGAGGGCGACAGCATACTGTACATGAACGACCTGGCCCTCAAGGCGTTTCACATGAAGCCGACAGACACGCACATGAGCGACCGCTATGACCAGGGTTACTTCTGGCGTTTCCCTAAAAACCCGACGCTCGGAGGTGTAATCAACGACATACGCCTGCGCAACATACTCGAAGAGCAGCGGCCCATCATGCTCCTGATAACCAAGAAGGTCATTGAGCCTTGGTGTATCTCGGTGCAGGTGGAGGGCGACCCGGTGGAGGCTTACGCCAAAATCAAGGACATATATAAAGAGGTGTTTCACGAGGAGTTGGAGCAATATTGGCCGCCGTTCGTTGACAAGCAGGTGGAGGTATATTTCGAAGACGAGCTTCGCACTACCAAAATCGTGACGCTCTTCGCCTTCGTCGCCATAGTAATATCGCTGCTCGGACTTGTCGCGATGTCAACGTATTTCATACAGCAAAGGGCCAAGGAAATAGCCATACGCAAGGTGTTCGGCTCTACGGGCAACCAAATCCGCACGCGCCTCATCCGTTCCTTCCTGCTGTATGTGGGCATAGCGTTCGTCATCGCCGTGCCAATCATCGTTCACTTCATGGCCGACTGGCTCTCACAATACAGCTACCGTATCACCTGGTGGCCGTACATCATCGTGGCAGGCCTCATCGTTTTGCTGATAAGCTACGCCGCCGTGGCAGTGCAGAGCTGGCTCGCGGCTGGCGAAAACCCGGTGAAGAATATAAAACAGGAATAGGGAAACAGCCCCCTCCCAACCTCCCCGAGGGGAGGAGACAGGATGTATAACCATAGACAAACATGATAGTTAATAAACAAGAACAACCCAATTCCTCCCCTCGGGGAGGTTAGGAGGGGGCTCATATGCCGTTAATCGCATTGCAAAAGGTGGCCTTTTGCACCTTAAAAGGCCACCTTTTAGAGACCAAAAGACGGTCTTTTACAAGGCGACAGGTAACATACTGATAATCAAGATATTATAAAAATGGTAGAAAATGATGACAACATGCCGGGACTAACACCCTTTGTAGGGACATAATTCATTATGTCCGTGCGTTTTGAAAAAACGCATCTACAAGGCATACCCACATGAAATACGCCTCTTTGAGGCGTGCGGACATAATGAATTATGTCCCTACAAAGGATGGCAACGCGGCAAACTTCACCGTAAAACCGTATAACCCAATAACCGCATAACCGTAAATATGAACAATCTTATCAACACATTAAAAAACATTCCGCGGCGCGGACAGCACAATTTCGTCAAGATACTGTGCCTCGGCGTGGGCTTCGCACTGACCTCGGTGCTGATAGCCAAGCTGTGGTACGAGCACGAATACGACACGTGTTATCCCGACCACGAGCGCATCTACCGCATTAGCGAGGTGATACAAAGAAGCTCCGACCCGGAGGTTTTGTACGGAAACACGCCCGGAGGCGTAGCCCCACTGCTGAAAAAGCACTTCGCGCAAATAGAGACTGCAACGAGGATAAACCCTCTTTGCACCGACGAGGAGATGAAAATAGACACGGAACGGCGCGTCAAGGGCAACGTCTACATAGTTGACTCGTGCTTCTTCAAGGTGTTTACGACAAAGATTTTGGAGGGCGACGCGGACGAAACGCTCGCAAAACCGTTCTACTGCCTTGTTTCGCGGACTATGGCCGAACGCATGGGCGGCGACGTTGTGGGGCGCAAGTTGGAATGTACCACCATTCCGGGACTGGTTATGACCGTCGGCGCAGTGTACGAAGACTATCCCTGGAACTCAACGTTCCACGACTATGACGTGATGCTCTCCATGGCGACGCAACGCTCGTTCAGCTACGACGGGCAGGACAACCTGATGGGGAACGACCGCTACCGCTCGTTCATAAAGGTCAGTCCGGGGTGCCACCCGGAGCTGGGCGAGTTTGACGCGACGGTAAAACAGCTTGTAGACAAGCTCATGGCGGAGGCTGAAAAAGGACAACATCGACTATGCCTTGAAGTTCACCCCGGTATCAAAATACCACTACGAGAACAGCGACTCGAAGCAGATGTACCTCGTGATGCTCATTCTCGCGGCGGTGGTTTTGGCCGCCAGCGTGCTCAACTACCTGCTAATAGTGATGGGAAACACCGTGACCCGTGCCAAGGAAATGGCCGTAAGGAAATGTTACGGAGCCATGCCGCGCACAATATTCGGCATCACCGTGGCCGAGACTTCGGTACATATAGTGCTGTCGTTGGTGCTGGCCGCCGCGCTAATATACGTCTGCAAAGGCTCGATTGAGACGCTGCTCGACGCCCCGGCCACGGCCCTGTTCACCAACAAAGGCGTGCTCTTCCTTGCCGCTCTGCTGGTCGTTGTGTTCATAATCAACGCCATACTGCCCGGCAAGATGTACAACGCCGTGCCCGTGACGACGGCCTTCCGCGGCTTCACGGAGAACCGACGGAGGTGGAAAATGGCGTTGCTGGCCGTGCAGTTCGTGTTCGTCAGTTTCCTCTTGTGTGCCTGCTCTTTGTGGTCAACAGGCAGTACGCCATGCTCCTGGACTTCGACCTCGGCTATGAATACGACCGCCTCGCGCTCGTCAACATCAACCAAATAAAAGGCGAGGAACGCCGCGCCATGGTGGCCGAACTCGGCAAGATGACCGAGGTGGAGGCATGGACGCCGGTGACATACCCCATGTTCGACCAGGGCAGCGGCAACAACATTGTTGACCCGGAGACGCGAGAAGAGCTGTTTAACGCCCACGACCTGTACATGACGGGCGACAACTTCTTCAGCCTGACGGGCGTGAAAATACTGCAAGGGCGCGGCTTCAACGCCCACAGCGACAGTCTGCGCGAGGTCATGGTAAGCCCCGACTTCGCCCAAAAGCTCAAGAACGCGAAGGGCTGGAACGACGTAATAGGCCGCAAAATAGTTATATCAGAGCACAGTCAAGACTACAACGACCTGTTCACCATCGTTGGAATATACGACAAGTACCGCCCGAACACGGCGTTGGACGATGACGACCGCCCCACGATGATGTTCTACTCCGACCCTTACGGAGGCTATATCAGCTACCTGCTCGTGAAGTTTCACGACCTGACGGCCGACAACATGCAGGCCGTGCAGCGGCGTCTCGCGCGGCTGTATCCCGGCAAGACCGTCATCGTAGACAGCTACAAGAGGCAGCTGGACACATGGTATGACGCGGTAAAGAACTTCCGTTCGTCGGTCAGCATTGCGGGACTGTGCGCCCTGCTGATAGCCCTGCTCGGCCTCATCGGCTACGTAAACGACGAGATGCAGCGGCGAAGCAAGGAGATAGCGATACGCAAGGTGAACGGCGCAAGCACCCGTAACGTGCTCCGCCTGATGCTGCGCGGCGTGCTTGTGGCGGCTATTCCGGCATCAATCGTAGGCGCGGCGGCGGCCGGATGGGTGGCAGGCAAATGGCTTGAAGACTTCAGCGTGAAGGCCGGCATGAGCCTTTGGCTGTTCATCGCAGGCGTAATCGCGGTGCTGGCGGTAATCGCCGCCACTGTAATAGCCGACGCTTACCGCACCGCCAACGGCAATCCAGTGGAATATCTGAAGGATGAATGACAAGCCCCTCCCTATCTCCAGTGGGGAGGGGGCAGACAATACAACAAGACAAACCAAGCTCCTTCCCCAAGGGGAGGCCGGGAGGAGCTGCAAAACACAATAAAAATGATAAAAGTAGAGAACCTTTGCAAGTCGTTCCGCACGGAAGAGGTGGAGACGATTGCGCTTGACAATGTGTCGTTCAGCGTAGAGGACGGTGAGTTTGTGGCAATAATGGGTCCGTCAGGATGCGGCAAGTCAACCCTGCTCAACATCCTCGGACTGCTCGACAACCCTACATCCGGGCAGTATTGGCTGGACAACCAGGAGGTGGCCAGCCTCAAGGAGAAAGACCGCACGGGGATAAGGAAGGGCAAGATAGGCTTCGTGTTCCAGAGCTTCAACCTCATCGACGAGCTTAACGTGGAGGAGAACATCGAGTTGCCGCTGACCTACCTCAACGTGGGGCGCGCCGAGCGGAAGCAGAAAGTGCAGGAAGTGATGAAGCGCATGGCCATCAGCCACAGGGCGAAACACTTTCCCCACCAGCTCTCGGGAGGCCAGCAGCAGCGCGTGGCGATAGCCCGTGCCGTGGTGTTCGGGCCGAAGCTGATACTCGCCGACGAGCCTACGGGCAACCTGGACTCGAAGAACGGCGCTGAGGTGATGCGCCTCTTGACCGAGCTTAACCAGGATGGAACAGCCATAGTTATGGTGACCCACAACGAGCACGACGCGCAGATAGCCCACAGGACAATACGCCTGTTCGACGGAAAAATCATCGGATAAAATGCAACTGACGGTCTTTCGCCGTGCAAAAGACCGCAAATCGCACGCTAAAAGGCCGTCTTTTGGAACGCAAAAGACGGCCTTTTGCAACGCATTGGAAATCAACCGGTTACGAAGGCCATGGAAAACCATGCGGCGCAAAGGCAGCGGAAGCCTTGCCGGGGGACAGCGGCAATGACAGAACCGGCATGCCGGCGGCAAGCCGCAGGCGGCTGCGTGCGCGCAAACAAAAATGCTTTTTTTGATGGAATTGCATTGCCCTGTCGGCGTTTTTTCTTAACTTTGCAGCCTCAAACTAATTAGTTAATTGAAGAATATGTCCGGAACAAAGAAAATCAAGACTGCCCTTGTCTCTGTATTCCACAAAGACGGGCTTGACGAGCTGCTTGCAAAGCTCAACGCCGAAGGTGTGAAATTCCTGTCAACAGGCGGCACTCAGAAGTTCATCGAATCGCTCGGATACGAGTGCCAGACGGTGGAGAGCGTCACCACCTATCCGTCAATACTGGGCGGCCGCGTGAAGACGCTGCACCCGAAAGTGTTTGGAGGCATCCTGGGCCGCCGCGACAACGAGGGCGACCGCGAACAGATGGCACAATACGAGATACCTGAGATAGACCTCGTGATAGTTGACCTGTATCCCTTCGAGCAGACCGTCGCAAGCGGAGCAAGCGAAGCCGACATCATCGAGAAGATAGACATAGGCGGCATCTCGCTGATACGCGCCGGAGCAAAGAACTTCAACGACGTGGTGATAGTGCCCAGCAAGGCCGAATACGGAGTGCTGCTCGACATACTGAACAAGAAGGGCGCGGAGACCGACATAGAAGACCGCCGCATGCTGGCGACACGCGCATTCGGCGTAAGCAGCCACTACGACACGGCGATACACAATTGGTTCAATTCTTAATTCATAATTCATAATTCACAATTCATAATTTGGCATACGCCATAGTGCACCATTCAAACATTCTGCCAATTTATGAATTATGAATTATGAATTATGAATTGAGAAACGTCTTGACGTCAGCCCGATTATGAATTATGAATTGTGAATTATGAATTAGATAAGTTATGGGATTCTTTTCATTTATCCAAGAGATTGCAATGGACTTAGGCACGGCCAACACCATCATTATCAGTGATGACAAGATTGTTGTTGACGAGCCATCTGTAGTGGCGCTTGACCGCCGCACCGACAAGATGATAGCAGTTGGCGACAAGGCCAAGATGATGTATGAGAAGACTAACGACAACATCCGCGTAGTACGTCCGCTGCGTGACGGAGTCATAGCAGACTTCACTGCCTGCGAGCAAATGATGCGCGGACTTATCAAGATGGTACACACTGGCAGCCGCCTCTTCTCTCCTTCGCTCCGCATGGTGATAGGCGTACCGTCGGGTTCTACCGAAGTGGAGCTGCGCGCCGTACGAGACTCTGCCGAGCATGCCGGCGGCCGCGACGTGTACCTTATATTCGAGCCGATGGCAGCAGCTATAGGTATCGGCATTGACGTAGAGGCTCCTGAGGGCAACATGATTGTAGACATAGGCGGCGGAAGTACCGAGATAGCGGTAATTTCGTTGGGCGGAATCGTGTCGAACAACTCCATCCGCACAGCCGGCGACGACCTTACCGACGAAATTCGCGAGTACATGAGCAAGCAACACAACGTAAAAGTGAGCGAGCGCATGGCCGAAAGAATAAAGATTCACGTAGGCTCGGCACTCACCGACCTTGGCGAGGAAGCTCCCGAAGACTACGTCGTACACGGCCCCAACAAGGTTACCGCACTGCCTATGGAAGTGCCGTATGCTACCAGGAGATAGCCCACTGCCTCGACAGCACCATAGCGAAGATAGAGAACGCCGTGCTCTCAGCGCTCGAAAAGACTCCACCCGAGCTTTATGCCGACATCGTGAAGAACGGCATCTACCTTACAGGAGGCGGCTCATTGCTGCGCGGCCTTGACAAGGCTCACCGATAAGATCAAGATACCGTTCCACGTGGCCGACGACCCGCTGCACAGCGTGGCCAAAGGCACTGGCATAGCAATCAAGAACGTTGACCGCTTCTCATTCCTGATGAGGTAAACAATGCGAAACCTGATTGAATTCATCACAGAAATACAATCACTGGTTTGTCTTTGTAATACTTGAAGTCGTCAGCTTCGTGCTGCTCTTCAAGTTCAACAGTTACCAAGGCAGCGTATGGTTCTCGTCAGCCAACGTGGTTGCCGGCAAGGTGTATGAGCTTGACGCGGCCGTCAAAAACTATTTCAGCCTGACGAAGATCAACCAGCAACTCAATGTGCGCAACCTGTATCTGGAGCAGACCGTGCGCAAACTGTCGGAACAGGTAGACGAACTGACTGGACAGAAAGACTCTTCGTGGCTGGCAAGGACGCAGGAACAGGTGCTCAAAGAATGCAAACTGATACCCGCCAAGGTAATAACCAACTCGCTCGACAAACGCGACAACTTCATAACGATAGACAAAGGGCGGGCTGACGGAGTGGCAAGGACATGGGAGTAGCCTGTGGCAACGGTGTGGTAGGCGTGGTTTACATGGTATCCGAACACTATGCCGTGGTCATACCGCTGCTCAACTCGAAATCAAACCTTAGCGTAACAATAAGAGAAAGAGGATATTACGGTTACCTGCACTGGACAGGCGGACGCGCCGACCTGGCCTATGTCGATGACATCCCGCGCCACGCACACTTCCGCCTGGGCGACTTGGTGGAAACAAGCGGATACTCGTCGATTTTTCCTCCGGGCATTATCGTCGGGCAAATCTTACACGTTTACAACTCGGCCGACGGCCTTTCATACCGCGTACAGGTGCGCCTTACAACCGATTTGGCAACCTGCGCGACGTCTGCGTGATAGACAACACGGCCATGGAAGAACGCATCAACCTGCTGCGCAACGCCGAAGACTCACTAAACTGAAGCAGAATTAGGAACGCTAGGAATGAAAATCGAAGTAATAAGACACCTCTTCACATTCATTATATTATGTATCGTACAGGTGCTGGTGCTCAACCACATCAACATCTTAGGCTGCGCGACACCTTTGCTGTACGTTTACTTCATCATGCAGTTCAGGCGCGGCTTCCCCAAATGGGCCGTGCTGACGTGGAGTTTCGCAATCGGACTGTGCACAGACGTATTCTCCAACACGCCCGGCGTTGGCGCGGCATCATCCACTTTGCTGGGACTGCTGCAGCCTTACCTGCTCAGCCTGTTCACCCAAAGGGACAGTCCTGACGACATGAAACCGACGATGAAAGAGCTTGGAGCCACAAGATATGTTTATTATACGTTAATATGCGTCGTCATATTCAACCTTGCGTTCTTCAGCATCGAGTCGTTCAGCTTTTTCAACTGGCGGCAATGGGCCATGAACATAGGCGGAAGCTCCGCACTAACCGCACTGCTGATCATCGTGATTGAGAACGTAAGGAAAAGATGAAAACCGCCGTCTAAGGCGAAAGAGACAGGATAATGGACAAGGACTACGGACTTGAAAACAGGAAATACGTCATCGGCGGAGTGGCCGTATTTATCGTCGTGGCCTACATAATACGCCTTTTCACGCTGCAGATAATGAGTGACGACTACAAGAAAAACGCCGACAGCAACGCTTTCCTGAAGAAAGTGGAGTATCCGGCGCGCGGCGTTATCTCAGACCGTAACGGCCGCCTGCTCGTCTATAACCAGAACGCATACGACATAATGGTGGTCATGAACGAGGAGAAAGGGCGTCTTGACACCCTTGACTTCTGCCAGTCGCTCGGAATAACAAAGGAATATTTCGAACAAAAGAATGGCCGAAATAAAGGACAGGAACAAGAATCCCGGATACTCACCGTTCACCCAACAGATGTTCATGGGACGTCTGTCAGAAAAAGAATTCAGTATTTTCCAAGAAAAAATATACCGTTTCCCAGGCTTTTACGTACAGAGGCGAAGCATAAGGCAATACACCACGCCCTACGCCGCACACGTTCTCGGCGACGTGGCGGAAGTGTCTGAAAGCGACATTGAGGAAGATCCGTATTACCAACCGGGCGACTACATCGGCAAACAGGGCATTGAGAAGTATTATGAAAAGCAGCTCCGCGGAGAAAAAGGCATGCAGATAATGCTGCGCGACGCCCACGGACGCATACAAGGCAGCTACATGAACGGCAAGCTGGACCGTAAGCCTGTGCCGGGAAAAGACCTTACCCTAAGCATCGACTCCCAAGCTCCAAGCCCTCGGCGAACGTCTGCTTGAGGGGAAGATCGGCAGCATCGTGGCCATAGAGCCGTCAACAGGAGAAGTGCTGTGCATGGTCTCTTCGCCGACTTATGACCCAAGGACAATGACCGGACGCAAACGAAGCAAAGCCCATCTCGCCCTTGCACGCAACCCGTGGAAGCCTCTCTTGAACCGTTCAATCATGGGAGTCTACCCTCCAGGCTCAACGTTCAAGACATCACAAGGCCTCACTTTCCTCAGCGAAGGCATAGTGACGCCAAGCACGATGTTCCCCTGCCACCACGGATTTTACTGCCGCGGGCTCCACGTAGGATGCCACGGCCACGCCTCGCCGGTAAACCTTGTGCCCGCACTCGGCACCTCGTGCAACGCCTATTTCTGCTGGGGCTTATACTACATGCTTGGCAACAGGAAGAAATACAAGACCGTACAAGACGCCATGAACATATGGCGCGACTATATGGTAAGCATGGGATTCGGCTACAAACTTGGCATTGACCTGTCAGGAGAGAAGCGAGGACTAATCCCGAACGCGCAATATTACGACAAGCATTACAACGGTTCGTGGAACGGACTGACCGTTATCAGTATCTCAATAGGCCAGGGCGAAGTTCTGCTCACGCCCCTGCAGATAGCCAACCTGTGCGCAACAATAGCCAACCGCGGCTACTATTACACGCCACATGTTGTCAGAAAGGTGCAAGGCGAACAGCTCGACGCCAAATACAGGGAAAAACATTACACGAAAGCCAACCGCAAGTCATACGACTACATAGTGGCAGGCATGCGCCGCTCCGTGCTCAACGGCACATGCCACGCGGCCAACCGCCCCGACTATGAAGTGTGCGGAAAGACCGGAACGGCGCAAAACCACGGGCAAGACCACTCCATCTTCATGGGATTCGCGCCGATGGACAATCCCAAGATTGCCGTCGCCGTATATGTGGAGAACGGCGGATTCGGCGCTGTTTACGGCGTTCCTATCGGTTCGCTGATGATGGAACAATACATTAATGGCAAGCTTTCGCCCGAATCGGAGAAGAAGGCGGAGACTTTCCAACATAAACGCATTGCTTATGGCGCGTCAAACAGATAAACAACCAAGCGTGCTCCGTTCCCTGGACTGGTGGACGATAGGCATCTACCTGTGCCTGCTGGCGTTCGGATGGCTCAGCGTCTGCGGTGCAAGCTACACTTACGGAGACACTGACATACTAAGCCTCAGCACACGCTCAGGCATGCAGATTGTATGGATCGGCACTTCCATATGCCTTGGCTTCGTGCTGCTGATGCTCGACGACAGGTTTTACGACACCTTCGCATACATCATTTATGCAATCCTGCTGCTGCTGCTTTTCGCCACGATATTCAACCCCCATGAGATAAAAGGCTCGCGCTCGTGGCTCGTCCTGGGGCCGTTGCGACTGCAGCCGGCCGAGTTTGCCAAGTTCGCCACAGCCTTGGCGGTGGCCAAGCTGATGAGCACTTACGGCTTCAACATGCACCGTTGGAAAGACTTTGCAGCCGCTTGCGCCGTCGTCTTGCTGCCTATGATATTCATCGTGGCACAGAAAGAGACAGGCTCCGCCCTTGTCTACATATCTTTCTTCCTGATGTTCTACCGCGAGGGGATGACCGGCAGCGTTCTGTTTACGGGCGTCGCGATGATCATTTACTTCGTGGTCGGCATACGGTTTGAGGAAACATTGCTGCTGGATACGGACACGTCGGTGGGCAAGTTCGCCGTTCTGATGCTTGTGCAGATATTCTCCTCTGGCATGGTTTACACCTATTGCCACGACAAGAGACAGGCGTTTACCATACTTAGCTACACTCTTGGAGCTACCCTTCTGGCGTTTCTTTTCGCCGAGTTCGTCATTCCTTTCGACATCGTATGGGTGCAACTGGCCGTCAGCGCGGCTCTCGTTGGCTACCTTTTATACAACGCCCTGAACAAGAGAATCAAGCAATATGTCTACATCCTGCTGTTCGTTGTCGGTTCGATTGCGTTCTTCTATTCGGCAGACTACGTGCTGAACAACATCCTCGAGCCGCACCAAAGGGTGCGCATCAACGTGCTTCTGGGCCTTGACGAAGACCTTTCAGGAGCCGGTTACAACGTACACCAGAGCGAAATAGCCATCGGTTCGGGCGGACTGAAGGGCAAAGGCTTCCTCAACGGCACGCAGACAAAGCTTAAATTCGTGCCCGAACAGGACACCGACTTCATCTTCTGCACGGTCGGCGAGGAAGAGGGATTCCTCGGTTCGGCCGGCGTTCTCCTGCTGTTCCTTGCCCTGATACTGCGCCTCATCAAGATGGCCGAACGCCAGCCGTTCAAGTTCGGGCGCGTGTACGGCTACTGCGTGCTGAGCATATTCCTGTTCCATGTGTTCATCAACGTGGGCATGGTGCTCGGCCTTACGCCCGTAATAGGCATACCCTGCCATTTTTCAGCTATGGCGGCTCGTCGCTTTGGGGCTTCACCATCCTGCTTTTCATATTCCTCAGGATTGACGCTGGGCGTAATCTAGTAAGGACATGACAAGTTAAAAGCGGAAAACGAAAAGTTAAAAATCCGTCACCTTATTAATATATAGGCCGTATTGATAACGAAAAACCCCGTGGCTCGGCGTTTTTATTTTATCGAAAAGCAACGGATTTTCCGCTTTTCGTTTTTCGCTTTTCACTCTTACTGAGCCAGCTTGTTGTCAGAGCCGAGCACGTCGATAATCTTGTGCTTGTACATCTCCTCCATGAGGTCACGAGCCGGTCCGCAGTACTTGCGCGGGTCAAACTCAGCCGGCTTCTCTACGAACACCTTGCGAACGGCAGCCGTGAAGGCAAGGCGTGAGTCTGAATCGATATTGATCTTGCATACTGCGCTCTTTGCAGCCTTGCGGAGCTGCTCCTCGGGTATGCCGACAGCGTCGGGCAGCTTGCCGCCATACTTGTTGATCATGTCAACATACTCCTGGGGAACAGAAGACGATCCGTGGAGCACGATGGGGAATCCGGGCAGCTTCTTCATGATTTCGTCGAGCACGTCGAATGCCAAAGGAGGAGGAACGAGGCGTCCTGTCTTCGGGTCGCGTGTGCACTGCTCGGGCTTGAACTTGTATGCTCCGTGGCTTGTACCGATAGAGATTGCGAGCGAGTCAACACCGGTCTTGCTCGTGAAGTCGATTACCTCCTCGGGCTTTGTATAGTGAGATTCTTCTGCTACCACCTCGTCCTCTACGCCTGCGAGTACGCCGAGCTCGCCCTCTACGGTAACATCGTACTGGTGAGCGTAGTCTACAACCTTCTTTGTCAGGGCTACGTTCTCGTCATAAGGCAGTGAAGAGCCGTCGATCATCACTGAAGAGAAGCCCATGTCTACGCAGCTCTTGCAAAGCTCGAAGCTGTCTCCATGGTCAAGGTGAAGCGCAATCTCGGGATGATTGCAGCCCAGTTCCTTCGCATACTGCACGGCGCCTTCGGCCATGTAGCGCAGAAGTGTCTGGTTTGCGTAGTTGCGTGCGCCCTTTGAAACCTGCAGGATAACCGGCGACTTCAGCTCTGAAGAAGCCTTGATGATTGCCTGCAGCTGCTCCATGTTGTTGAAGTTGAACGCGGGAATGGCGTAACCGCCGTTGATGGCTCTCGCAAACATATCACGGGTGTTTACCAAGCCAAGTGTCTTATAACTTACCATAATTCAGAAAATTTTATGTTGTTATGAATAATCTGTCGTTATAACAGCGCAAAGTTAACATTTTCTTTCGGCACGACAAAGGATTGGCGTAACTTTTAGTGTTACAGGACAATGAATTTTCAGATTAATTTCACATTGGAGCGAAACGCCCGGTTATTTTGGCAACTGAATCTTGCAAAAGGCCGCAAAATATGTCGCCATGCACCGAAACAATGCCGCCACGCATGCCCGTTGCCTGCGTAAGGGCATAAAAAAAGGAGTACCGCTGTACTCCAACCTTGTTAACCTTAAATCTAATACTATGAAAAACACGATGCAAAGGTAAGAATTTTTCCGACATCCGCAATGATTTTATTTTACAAAGTGCGGAAAACCGGCGTTTTATTGACATAAGTCAAAAACATGGAAGGCAAGAAGCCGGCAAAGAACGGACTAAAAGAGAAAGGCGGGCAAAAGGACGGAGGCACGGCGCACAGGCGATTGACGGCCTTTTGCAAGGCGATTTGCCGCAAATCGCAAACAGCCTCACGCCCGCCTGCCATAAAAACAGCCGCAAGTTGCTCCGTTTTCGGATATTTTCCGTATTTTTGCAGATGGCATACTCAATGTCAAACAACAAGCGAAAACATACCAGCCATGAGCATACGCAAGTTTTATTCACACCTCAACGAGCCGTTTGAGCTTGACTTCAAGGGCATAATCCTTATCAGCGTGCTGTCCGGCATACCAGTTGCCGCGGCGGCGTTCGACAGTCTGCCTTGGCTTCTTGTGGTTTTCGCGGCCACAGCGTTCGTCGAGGCGACGCTGCTATGCCTCTTCCGCTATTTGAAACAAAGAAAACATACACACCGACATGAGTGAAAACATACCCCAACAGTGGAGCAAGTTCTACCTGAAAGACGTCACGTTCATGAACCTCATGACGCGGCGCATCTTCAACGTGCTCATCGTCGCCAACCCCTATGACGCCTTCATGCTGGAGGACGACGGGCGAATCGACGAAAAGATATTCAACGAATACACCGAGCTTGGCATGCGCTATCCGCCCACCTTCACGCAGGTGAGCACCACCGAGGAGGCTGCCGAGGTGCTCGCCTCGACGAGCATAGACCTCGTGATATGCATGCCCGGCAACGCGGACAACGACGCCTTCACCGTGGCGCGCGGCATAAAGGCCAAGTTCCCGGACATACCGTGCGTGGTGCTCACGCCCTTCTCGCACGGCATAACGCGCCGCATGGAAAACGAAGACCTCTCAATCTTCGAGTACGTGTTCTGCTGGCTGGGCAACACCAACCTCATCATGTCCATCATAAAGCTCATTGAGGACAAGATGAACATCGAGCACGACATCGCCGAGGCCGGCGTGCAGATGATCCTGCTGGTGGAAGACAGCATCCGCTTCTACTCATCGCTGCTGCCAACGCTTTACAATTACATTCTCGCCCAGAGCCAGCACTTCTCCACCGAGGCGCTCAACCCACACAGCGCGGCGCTCCGCATGAGGGGCAGGCCGAAGGTGGTGCTCGCCAGGACATACGAGGAGGCCATGGCGCTGTACACAAAATACGCCGACCACACGCTCGGCGTGATATCCGACTGCCGCTTTCCCAAGGACGGCGAGAAGGACTCTGAGGCCGGACTTAAGCTGCTGCGCGCCATCCGCGAGCGCAACGAGTACCTGCCGCTGATACTCCAGAGCAGCGAGACGGAGAACAAGGCGAAGGCCGAGGCCGAGCATTTCCGCTTCATCGACAAGAACTCCAAGGCCATGAGCATCGACCTGCGCGACATCATGGAAGAGCACATGGGCTTCGGCGACTTCATCTTCCGCGACCCAAAGACCCACAAGGAAGTAATGCGGGTGCGCACGTTGAAAGAGCTGCAGGACAACATCTTCAAGATACCTTACGACTCAATGCTCTACCACATATCGCGTAACCACATGAGCCGGTGGCTGTGCGCCAGGGCGATATTCCCCGTGTCGGAGTATCTCAAGACGGTAACATGGCATAAGTTGCAGGACGTTGACCTGCACCGCAAAATCATCTTCGACGCCATTGTGCAGTACCGCCACATGAAGAACATAGGCGTCGTGGCCGTGTTCGACCGTGGAAAGTTCGACCGCTACGCCCACTTCGCGCGAATAGGTGACGGCTCTCTGGGCGGCAAAGGCCGCGGACTGGCGTATCTGGACAATATAATAAAGAAACATCCGGAGTTCAACGATTTTGAAGGCGTCAGCGTGTCGATACCCAAGACGGTTGTCTTGTGCACCGACGTGTTCGACCAGTTCATGGAGAGCAACAACCTTTACGAGATAGCCCTGAGTGATGCCAGCGACGAGGAGATACTCCGCCACTTCCTCCGCGCGCAGCTGCCGGACAAGTATATAGCCGACTTCTTCACCTTCTTCGACGCTACTAACAGGCCCATCGCCATCCGCTCGTCGAGTCTTCTGGAGGATTCGCACTACCAGCCGTTCGCCGGAATCTACTCGACATACATGATTCCTAACCTCGACGACAAGTACCAAATGCTGCAAATGCTCGCCGCGGCAATCAAGAGCGTGTACGCCTCGGTGTACTACAAGGACTCGAAGGCTTACATGACTGCCACGAGCAACGTCATCGACCAGGAGAAGATGGCCGTCATCTTGCAGGAAGTCGTGGGCAAACAGTACGGCGACCGCTACTATCCAAACATATCGGGCGTGCTGCGTTCGATAAACTATTACCCCATAGGCGATGAGACATCGGAGGAAGGCATAGCAAGCCTGGCGCTCGGCCTGGGCAAGTATATCGTGGACGGAGGCCAGACGCTGCGCGTCAGTCCGTACCATCCCACGCAGGTGTTGCAGATGAGCGAGATGGAGACCGCTCTCCGCCAGACGCAGACACAGTTCTATGCGCTCGACATGAAAGACGTTGGCGGAGACTTCAAGGTTGACGACGGATTCAACATCCAGAAGCTCAAGGTTAAGGAAGCCGACAAGGACGGCTCGCTCAACTATATCGCATCGACGTTCGACCCGTATGACCAAGTCATCCGCGACGGCATCTACGAGGGCGGCCGCAAGATAATATCGTTCTGCGGAGTGCTGCAACAGGGCGTGTTCCCGTTGCCCGAGCTGTTGCAGATGTCAATGAAATACGGAGCCGAGGGCATGCGCCGGCCGGTGGAGATCGAGTTTGCCTGCACGCTGAACAACGACCGCACGGGCGAGCTGTACCTGTTGCAGATGCGCCCGATTGTGGACAGCAAGCAGGTGCTCGACGAAGACCTGACGGCCATAGACGACTCTAATGCCTGCTGCGCTCGCACAATTCGCTGGGCCACGGTATCAGTGAAGACGTTGTCGACGTGGTTTACGTCAAGACGGACGACAATTTCACCGCGTCGAACAATCCCCGCATAGCCGACGAGATAGAGCGGATAAACCGCAAGTTCCTGGCCGACGGCACCAACTACGTGCTCGTAGGCCCTGGCCGTTGGGGCTCAAGCGATTATTGGCTGGGCATTCCCGTGAAGTGGCCACACATCAGCGCGGCGCGCGTGATAGTTGAGGCCGGACTGCCAAACTACCGCGTTGACCCAAGCCAGGGCACGCACTTCTTCCAGAACCTTACGAGTTTCGGCGTGGGATATTTCACTGTCAACACTTACAAGAACGAGGGAGTGTACCAGAAAGAGCTGCTCGACGCCATGCCCGCCGTGGACGAGACGCAGTACGTACGCCACGTGCGCTTTGACCGTCCGCTGAAAATCATGATGGACGGAATGAAGCAGGAAGGCGTAGTCCTTCTTCCTTCGGAAGACGGAAATTAACAATCAACAATTAAAAGTCAAACGTTTTGGACGACGGAATTTAGCCGCCGTGTAAGTCGTTGATAATCAGCACCGTTCCAAAAGGCAGTCTTTTGCATTGCGAAAGGTGGCCTTTTAGCGTGCAAAAGACGGCCTTTTGAAAAGTCCTTACTTACTGGAAAACTTTACACATGGAGTTGTCTGTTCCTGAAAGACTTTACATATTCCCAATGGCACCCATAGTGGGTTTCCACTGCAAATATAAAAGTTTTTGTCCGGCAAATGAAAAATACCATGAAAAACATACGTACTTTTCTTTTCCGGCAACTCCGGTTGCGGCCTCACGTGCCTGCCAGTAGCCGTCTCAACCTGCCGGGAGGCATCCGCCCGATGTTGTTCATGTGCGGGCGTACGTCGTTGTAGAAGCGGATGATCCGGCTTATGGTCCTTTCCGCCTCGCCGACCGAGGCCGGACGTTTCATCCGGTAGAGCCATTCCTGCTTTATTATGCCGTTCACCCGCTCGGCCACGGCGTTGTCCGTAGGGTTGTAGTCCTCGGTCATGCTTATGCGTACGCCTGCTGAGCGCAACAGGCCCGTGTATTCCGAACTGCAGTATTGCGACCCCCTGTCGGAGTGGTGAATGAGTCCGTCCATGCCGAAACGGCCGACAGTGTCGATGGCCTGCCGCAATGCGGCCACGGTGTTGGAGGCCTTCAGCGAGTCGGACAGCCTCCAGCCTATTATCTCGTGCGTAAAGGCGTCGGTGAGCAGGTGCAGGTATGCCACGCCCTCGTCCGTGTCCACGTACGTGATATCGGCCACCCACAGCCGGTTCATGCCCTCCGGACGGAAGCCCTTGACTAAGTTCGGGTACTTACGCCACGGGTGGTTGGAGTTTGTCGTATGACGCCTGCGGCAGGGCTTGAGCATCAGCCCGCGCTCGTGCATGAGGCGGTAGAAAGCGTCGCGGCCACGCATCCTCCCGCCATAGACGCCCTTCAGGATGAGGAACAGCTTGTAGGCGCCTATGCCGGGAGCCTGGCTGCGGAGCTCGCCGACCGTCCCGACTATCTCAGACTCGGTAAGCTCACGGGCCGCGCGCTTCTCGCGCGACACCGAATAATAACCCTCGCGTGTCTTGCCAAACAGTCCGCTCAGGCACCCGATGGAAGGCTCCGGGGTGCCTGGCCCGAAGGTTGTCTACTGCCTGGCGCCAGCTTTTTTTAGCAAGTCTATGCCGTATTTCTCCTTGCTTATCTTTATTATCTCGTTAAGAGCCTCGTTGCGCAACTCCGAATAGGCCAGCGCCTTGCGCAGGCGGGCTATCTCCTCGCGCAGGCGTTCCTCTTCAGTGGAGGGGCGGACGGCCGCAGCCCTTTCCGACTTGTGTTTCTTCTGTGCCATATATACCTTTGATTCCAGTTCGGACATGTCCGTGGGCAAAGATAGTGATTCAGACTCATACTTGCGAAGCCAACCATACAATAATCCGCCGCTCAGGCCGTATTTTCTCACTATCGAACGCTTCGAGGAACCGCTCGAATAATAATCCAACAACACTGTCAGGATGAACTGACGGGAAAACTTGCGATAATTACGTTGATCTTCTTTCATTTTTACACCGATTTTTTGTTAAAACGGTGTAAAGTATTTCTGTATTAAGTCAATCCGCAGTTCAGGTGTATGCGATAACAGCATTGCCTATTGCTTTTGCCATAGCATTTCATGTGTACATCCTGCCACAAGCCAGGCGGTCGGTAACTGTCATGCCGCACTCCGATGCGGCATCCAGTGTATGCAGCCTGTTTCGTTTGGCGTATCGGGTGTTTTCTGGATGCCGCATCGGAGTGCGGCATGACGGTTACCGACTGCCTGGATTAAAGTAGGAGGCGTACATAAAATGCTATCACAAAGACAAAAGAAGGTACAGTAATACTATACACTTAAACTGCGGATGAACCGCCTTTTAACCTTTTTTACGCGACGGACGGCGTGGCGGATGATGCTAAAATGCTAATTTTGTAGTCACATAATTAATTATGGAATCATGACAGACATGAAATACAAGACCAAGGAAGAGCTTTCCGCTTTCTACTCCGGGAGGGTGGACGAACTGTCGGCCGAGGTGCGGCAGTTTAAGAAAAACAACATAATGTACATCATGGCAGAGCTGTTCTCGTTCGGCCTGGCCATCGTGGCGGTAGTGGTCTACTGCGCGGGAGGATTCGCCTCACAGTGGCTAATGGCCGCGCTGGCCATGCTGGCGGTCTACGCCGTGGTGCGCAAGGCCGACATCAAGAACGCCGGAAAGATAGACCGCCGCACGCGGCTGCTCACCGTCTACGGCAAGGAACTGCAATACATGCGCGGCGACCTGTCGTGCTTCGGCGGCGGCAGCAGGTATAAGGATCCGCGGCACGCCTTCACCTTCGACATGGACGTGTTCGGCCACGACTCTCTTTACAACCGCATCAACCGCACCGTGACCACCGGCGGAGGCGATGTCCTGGCCCGTTGGCTGGGCGGCCTGCTGCCCGGCAAGGCCGACGTGGAGCGCAGGCGGGCGGCCATAGACGAACTGGCCGGGCTTGAGAAGTGGCGCTCGGCCTTCCTTGCGAAGGGTATCAACACCATGGCCGAAGGCGGAAAGGACGCCGGAAAGATTGACTCCAACGAGATACTGCGTGCCGTCGGCGACATCGGCAAGAAGCAGATAGCCCCGAAAGCGGGGCTAAAGACCACCTTGACGGCGGCCGCGGCGGCCATGGCATGCTTCATCACGCTCATCGTGCTGGCGCTGACAGGCGTGGTGCCGGCCACGGTGGCCGTGCTGTGGGGCGTGGTCCAGATGTTCGCCGTGATAGGGCTCAACTCGAAGTCGATACACGACATTAGCCGCGCCGTGGAAAAACTGCACGCCCACATGCATGCTTATATCGGCCTGATACGCCACATTGACAAGGCCAGTTTCGCCTCAGACGAGCTTAAAAGCCTGCAAGCCGCGCTGACGGAAAGCGGCGGAGGGGCGCTGACTTCGTTCGGACAGTTGTCCGAAATACTGAAAAGCCTCGACCGCCGGGGCAACTTCATCGGCCTGGTGCTGTTCAACATGTTCGCCATGAGCGACTATTTCCTCGTGCGCAGGTTCCTCAAGTGGCAGCGCCTTTACATGGGGAGCATCGGCGAATGGGTGGATGCGGTAAGCAGGATGGACGCCTTGGTGTCGATGGCCGGGTTCCGCTTCAATGAGCCGAAGGCCGTGGACGCGGAGGTGACAGGCTCTGACAAGGTGGTGTATGACGCCCGGGGGCTGTACCACCCGTTCCTCGGCGACAAGGCCGTGCGCAACGACTTCACGATAAACGACGGCGAGTATTACATCATAACGGGTGCGAACATGGCCGGGAAGAGCACCTTCCTACGCTCGGTGGGCGTGAACTATGTGCTCGCCATGAACGGCCTGCCCGTGTTTGCGGAGTCGTTGCGCGTGTCGGTGTTCAACCTCTTCACCAGCATGCGCACATCCGACGACCTCAGCCGGGGCATCAGTTACTTCAACGCCGAGCTGCTGAGGCTGAAGCAGTTGCTGGAAAGCTGCCGCCGCTCGGGGCGCACACTCATCATACTCGACGAGATTCTGAAAGGCACAAACTCGCTGGACAAGCTCAACGGCTCGCGCCTTTTCCTCGAGGCCGTAGCCAAGCTGCCCGTCACGGGCATAATAGCCACGCACGACCTGGAGCTGTCCAAGATGGAGGACGACGCGCCCGGACGCTTCCACAACTGGTGTTTCGAGATAGAACTGGCCGACAACATAACGTACACTTACAAGATAACGCGCGGAGTGGCACGCAACCAGAACGCCACGTTCCTGCTGAAGGGAATACTGAAAAACGCGGAGTGACAAACGCAGCAGGGAAAAGCGCATTTGCAAAAGGCTGTCTTTCAGGGTTCATCCGCAAACCTTTTGGATGGCCATGTGGTTCTATTAAATGCGACACATTATTTCATTTGCAAATACATCCTGCTATAATTCAGGCTGTCGGTAACTGTCATTCCGCGCTCCGACGCGGAATCCAGTAAATACCGCATATGCTGTTTGATGTATAGGATGTTCTCTGGATTCCGCGTCGGAGCGCGGAATGACAGTTACCGACTGCCTGGATTAAGGTTGGATGGTGTTATTAATAGAACCATATGTCCATCCAAAAGGTTTGCGGATGAACCTCTTTCAGGCGATGAAAGACGGCCTTTTACGTTGCGATTTGCGGCCTTTCGGCGTGCAATTTGCGGCCTTTTGCAACGCCGCAGGCAAACGTCTGTAAATCAACGAGTTACAAAAGGCACGGAAAAGAGCCGTCATGACGGGGCGTAAAGGCCGTCATCACGCATCGTGTTGACGGCCTTTACGGTGACAGATGACGGCTTGCATGCGTTTGTTTTTAACGCAAAGACAAATTAAAAAACCTCGTTATTATTTGTCATTGCGCCCGCCTTTCACTATCTTTGCATACCGAAATCTAACTGAAAGAGACATATGCCAAATTTAGACGACCTTTACAAGGCACGGTATGTGCTGAGTAAGATACTTCGGCGCACCGACCTCGTGCATGCGCCGAAGCTCAATCCGGAAAGTGACATTTACCTGAAACCGGAAAACCTGCAGATTACAGGCTCGTTCAAAGTGCGCGGCGCGTATTACAAGATATCGCAGCTCAGCGACGAAGAGAAGAAGAAAGGAGTGATAGCCTGCTCCGCCGGCAACCACGCGCAGGGCGTCGCCCTCGGCGCGACGAGCCACGGAATAAAGTCGCTCATCTGCCTGCCAGAGGGCGCACCTATAAGCAAGGTGGAGGCAACGCGCCGCCTGGGAGCCGAGATTTGCCTCGTTCCCGGAGTGTATGACGACGCCTACCAGCGCGCACTCCAACTGCGCGACGAGCACGGATACACCTTCATCCACCCTTTCAACGACGACAACGTGATAGCCGGACAGGGCACGATAGGCCTTGAACTGCTCGACCAGCTGCCCGACATAGAGGCCGTGGTGGTGCCAATCGGCGGCGGCGGACTCATCAGCGGAGTGGCTTTCGCCATAAAGTCGCTAAAGCCTGACGTCAAGGTTTACGGCGTGCAGGCAGCCGGCGCACCAAGCATGTACCAGAGCATACACGACCATCACCCCGAGACTCTTGCCAGCGTGTCGACCGTTGCGGACGGCATAGCCGTGAAAACGCCTGGCGATTTGACCTACGAAATGTGCTCGAAGTACGTGGACGACATAGCTCTCGTGACCGAAGACGAGATATGCGCCGCCATACTGCGCCTCATGGAGGAAGAGAAGATGATAGCCGAAGGCGCCGGAGCGGTGAGCGTTGCCGCGGCGATGTTCAACAAAGTGCCCATCAAGGGCAAGAAGACCGTCTGCCTGGTGAGCGGCGGCAACATAGACGTGAACATCCTCAACCGCGTTGTCAACCGCGGTCTCGACAAGGACGGACGCATCTGCACGCTCACCATGGAGCTTGACGATAAGCCCGGACAGCTGCTCGAAGTCATACAGGTGCTGGCCTCTCTTCGGCGCAAACGTGCTCAGCGTGCACCACGAGCGAGGCATTGCCAGCCACAGCGTGAACTCTTGCGAGCTGCGTGTGCGCCTCGAAACACGCAACCACGAGCATGTGGAAGCCATAAAGGAAGGCCTGCAAAAGAAAGGGTTTAAGCTGAAATGAACTTATCTAAAACATAAAAACAAGAATAATGAAAGCATTACATTCTGACAAGGCGCCTAAGGCTTTAGGCCCTTACAGCCAGGCTATAGTAGCCGGCGGATTCGTGTTCGCATCGGGACAAGTACCCATCGACCCCGCAACAGGCGAGTTTGTAGAGGGCGGAATAAAGGAGCAGACGCGCCAGTCGCTCACCAACGTGACCAACGTTCTTGCCGAGGCGGGCATCGACTTGTCGCATGTCGTCAAGACAACCGTGTTCCTTTCAGACATGGACAACTTCGCCGCGATGAACGAAGTGTACGCCACGTTCTTCAAAGAGCCGTTCCCCGCACGCTCCGCCGTTGCCGTAAAGACACTGCCGAAGGGCGCACTGGTAGAGGTGGAAGTGGTAGCCGAACTGTAAGAAGGTAAGAAAGTGAGAGGGTGAGAAAAAGCTTCGCATTGTTGTTTTCAATGTTTCTTTTCTCACCTTCTCACCCTCTCACTTTCTCACCTTCAAATATTCCTTTATCGCCTCCACGTATTCCTCGAACGCCGCCATGCCTTCCTCCGTGAGGCGGCATGACGTGTTGGGGCGTTTCCCCACGAACGTCTTTGTTATCTCGATATACCCGGCCTTGCTGAGTTTGTCAAGTTGTACGCTTAGGTTTCCGGCCGTCGCTCCGGTCTGCTGGCGCAGGTAGACGAAGTCGGCCTCGCCCACGCCGACCAGCAGTGACATCACCGCAAGGCGCAGTTCGCTGTGCAGAAGGGGGTTAAGCGGTCTCATCAGAATGTCTTTATGTCGTCCACATTGCCGCTAAGCGACAGGCCTATGTACACGCAATAGGCGTAGAAGAGGTATGCGAAGAACACATAGTTGCCCTCATAACTGCCGTTGGTAGCCACCACCATTGCACTTGAAAACAGCCCGATGAAGCTTGCTGCCAGTATCGCCTTTTGCTTATAGACGCCGCTCAGCATGAAGAGGGCACAGCTGCCGACTATCGTCATGAGCGGAGCCACATACGTGGAAAGCGCCACGCTGCCGACTAACGCAATCCCCATTCCCGTCAAAGCGAAGTATCCCCAGCCGCGCTTTACAATCCGTCCTGTTACGGTCATCGGTTTGCGCCACATCCTATGGTAGACGAACGGCACGCCGTAGCTCAACGCCGCCACCGCAATCCACAGCAACTGCCATTGCGGCTCACGCATCAATTGGGTGAAGGTATATGTCAATAGGCCCAATATTCCGTACAAAGTGACGAAGTTCAAGCGGCCTATCTCAGTCTTGCGGGCGCGCTCTATCGTCTTGGCTATCAGCTCAAGGCTTTCATATTCATTAAATTTCTTGTCCTCCATGTTGCTTCCAAGTATTGTATTTACTCCATTTTTGCCTGACGGTTAATCATTATCCCCGGTATCACGAGCAGCGTTATGGCCGACAAGGCGAGGCACAACGCCTCGTAAGGGCTGTGGTACAGCAGGACGAAATTCACCAGGACGACGTTGCCCCCGATGGAAACGCCATACGCCTTGTCCTTCATGACATAAGCCGTTACCGACGAGGCGAACATCAGAAGCAGCATAATCACCGCCGTAATAGGCAGGCGCGAAGCGTAGACCGGCGTATTGTAAGACAGGAAACCTATCACGGCTACGGCCACTGCAAGCATCCCGAACACCGCCCACGTCCACCCTACGAGTTTCCATACGTATGAGCCGGGGCGGCTCTCGCGGTGCTCTCTGCGTTTCATGGCAGTCTGTACGGCCCAGCCTACGGCGCACATGGCGAACCAAAGCACGTTCCACACCGCATCGCCGGTAAGCTTCCAAAGCAGACAAACGATGCAACCCGTGACGCAGGTGAGCACTCCCCACATTATCATCGGCGTGCCGGCGTTGCGGGCCACATCGCGCTTGCCCTGCTCTATAGCCTCCCTTATTATTTCAAGACTGCGCTCGGCTGTAAGTTTTTCACTGCTTTCCATAGCCGTAGTTGTGGTGTTTTCAACGGCAGTCCTTGTTGTTTCATTCATAATCTTACGGTTTTTCAAAGGTTTGTCACTCTGTTTCCTACTCTCGTCTCCACGCCGTTCCCACTGCAGTTGGGCGCAGCATGGAGTGTCATCCGAATGCAATGCAAAGATAAATAGGTTTATAATATAAACCAAATAAACATAAACAAAAGTGCGTTTGGTTATGATTTATTAACATAAGAGAAGTCTCTTGACGAGAGAACAACCCTTAACTGAATCACAGGAGAAAAACAACGGTTTTCCAAAAGACGGCAAATCGTCTTGCGAAAGACGGCCTTTCAGGCGGTGAAAGACGGCCTTTTACAACGCAAAAGGCCGTCAATTGGATAGAGGTCTGCCGTGGGCAACGCAATAAAAAAAGCCTGATGCATCCGCATCAGACTGTAACCAATTGTACATCAAGGCGTTAAGCCTCAACCCGTCACTTGCTTTTTCCACGCCTCACGGCCCTTTGCTCGCGCCTGTTCTGCGCCTTTATCTCGTGCTGCGCCTTATCCTCATCGTCGGTTTTCTTCCATATCGGTGTCGAGAAGTCAGGCTTCTGTGTTATCTCGAAGTCAAGTTCCGGAATGTCAACCTCGTCGCTCGGCTTGAACGGTACGCCCAATGGCCGCTCATATTTCTCTACTCTCACCATGGCGGTGCCCGACCTTATCATGTCAAGCTGCTTCGCCGCGGCATATGAAAGGTCGATTATGCGGCGCGCGCCGCACCTGTCTGTCACCTTCACCACAACGCTTTTGCCGTTCTTTATGTTGGTAACTTTGAGCATTGTACCCAACGGATAGCGCCTGTGAGCGCACGTCAGGCTGTCGCGGTGATACCGCGTGCCGTCGCTCATGCGCCTTCCATGCAACCGGTTAGCATAATAACTGGCCACACCCTTCTCCTGTGCGGGGAGGAGAGTGCAGCCAGTCACGCTTAAAAGAATTATGATAATAACTTTTTGTATCACTCGTTTCTCGGGTTTTAAACTATGCCTTGAGCCATCATCGCGTTGGCAACCTTCATGAAGCCGGCGATGTTAGCGCCCTTCACATAGTCCACGTAGTCGTCGCTTCTGGCGTCCGTACTTGACGCACTGCTCGTGGATATTGTGCATGATTTGGTGCAGTTTCTCGTCCACTTCGGCCTCACTCCAGCTCAGGCGGATGGCGTTCTGTGTCATTTCAAGACCCGATGTAGCCACGCCACCGGCGTTTACGGCCTTGCCGGGAGCGAAGAGCTGCTTGGCAGCAACAAACTTCTGGACTGCCTCTTCGGTGCATCCCATGTTGGAAACCTCGGCTATGCAGATCGGCTTATTAGCCAAAAGCATGTCTGCATCTTCGCCGCTGACCTCGTTCTGCGTGGCACACGGCAGGGCTATGTCACACTTAACCTCCCACGGTTTGCGGCCGGGAACGAACTTGGAACCGGGGAACTCGTCAGCATAAGGCTGGCAAACGTCGTTGCCGCTGGCGCGAAGTTCGAGCATGTAGTCAATCTTTTCGCCGCTTATACCGTCCGGATCATAGATGTATCCGTCAGGTCCTGATATGGTGATGACCTTCGCTCCGAGCTGGGTTGCTTTCGTTGCGGCACCCCATGCGACGTTGCCGAAACCGCTGATGGCCACCGTCTTGCCCTTGATGTCATATCCATGGGTCTGCAACATCTGGTTGACGAAGTAGAGAGCGCCGAAGCCCGTGGCCTCGGGACGTATCTTGGAGCCGCCCCACTCGAGGCCTTTGCCCGTGAGGACACCGCCCCACTTGTGGGTAAGTTTCTTGTACATGCCGAACAAATAGCCTATTTCGCGTGCGCCGACGCCGATGTCTCCTGCGGGAACATCCTCGTCAGGACCGATGTGGCGGTACAGTTCAGTCATGAAAGCTTGGCAGAAACGCATTACCTCAGCGTCGCTACGGCCTCTTAGAGAGAAGTCAGAGCCACCCTTGCCGCCGCCCATAGGCAGTGTGGTAAGCGCGTTCTTGAATGTCTGTTCAAAGCCGAGGAACTTCAGGATTGACAGGTTTACCGACGGGTGGAAGCGCAGACCGCCCTTGTATGGACCGATAGCGCTGTTGAACTGTACGCGGTAACCGATGTTGACATGCACCTCGCCCTTGTCGTCAACCCATGGGACACGGAACGTAACGACGCGTTCCGGCTCAACGAGACGTTCGATAAGCTTTGCCTTTTCGAATTCGGGATGCTGGTTGTAAACGTCCTTTATGGACAGCAACACTTCCCTTACGGCCTGCAAGTACTCAGATTCTCCCGGATGCTTATGCTCCAGGTCTTGCATTATTTTTTCGACTTCCATAGTATAAGTATTAGTTAGACTAACATTGTGTCATTGTTCTTCTGCAAATATAGGACATTATAATGAAGCCGCAAAGGAAAACGATGAATATTTAAATGGTGATTCTTACTTTTTGTACTTTTCACAATAGGAGAAGAAAAGGTGAGAAAGTGAGGGGGTGAGAAGGTGAGAAAATGATTCGCATTGTTATTTGCGGATTTCTTTTCTCACCCTCTCACCCCCTCACTTTCTCACCTTCAAATCTGTGCGAGTGCCTGTTTCAGGTCGTCTATGATGTCGTCCGCGTCCTCGATTCCTACCGAGAGGCGTATCAGGTCGGGCGCGATGCCGGCCTCGCGGAGCTGCTCGTCGCTTAGCTGGCGGTGCGTATGGCTGGCCGGATGGAGCACACACGAGCGTGCGTCGGCCACGTGTGTGGCGATGTGCACGAGCTTCAGTGAGTCCATGAACTTCACGGCTGTGTCGCGGTCGCCCTTCAGTCCGAAGGCCATAACGCCACAGGAGCCGTTTGGCAGATACTTTTGCCCAAGTTCGTAAGCCTCGTCTCCTTTCAGTCCGCAGTAGCGTATCCATGCCACACGTGGGTCGCCGCTTAGGAATTCGGCCACTTTCTGTGCGTTCTCGCAGTGCCTTTGCACGCGCAGGTGGAGCGTTTCGAGTCCGAGGTTGAGCAGGAATGCGTTTTGCGGCGACGGTATCGAACCGAGGTCGCGCATGAGTTGTGCTACGAGCTTGGTCATGTAAGCCATCTTGCCGAAGGCCTTTGTATAGGTCAGTCCGTGGTAGCTCTCGTCTGGAGTGGTCAGTCCCGGGAACTTGCCGGCATGCGCATCCCAGTCGAAGTTGCCGCTGTCCACAACGCATCCTCCCACCTGGGTGGCGTGTCCGTCCATGTATTTCGTGGTGGAATGCACCACTATGTCGGCCCCCCATTCAAACGGGCGGCAGTTTATCGGGGTTGCAAACGTGTTGTCCACGATGAGCGGCACACCGTTCTTATGGGCGATGCGGGCGAACTTCTCAATGTCAAGCACCTTGCAACCGGGGTTTGAGATGGTCTCGCCGAAAAGCGCTTTCGTATTAGGGCGGAAAGCCTCTTGTATCTCCTCCTCGCTCGCTTCAGGGTTTACAAAGGTGCAGTCTATGCCAAGCTTCTTCATCGTTACGCCGAAAAGGTTGTATGTGCCGCCGTATATCTCGTTTGAAGTTACGAAATGGTCGCCGGCCTGGCAGATATTGAACATTGCGTAGAAGTTGGCCGCCTGGCCCGAAGACGTGAGCATGGCCCCCACTCCGCCCTCGAGCGCGGCTATCTTTGCAGCCACCGCGTCGTTGGTGGGATTCTGCAGACGGGTATAGAAATATCCCTCCTTTTTCAGGTCGAAGAGCATTCCCATCTCGTCGCTGTCGTCATATTTGAATGTCGTGCTCTGTACTATCGGCGGTTGTACCGGCTCGCCGTTCTTGGGTTTCCATCCTCCGCGGACGCAAAGCGTCGCGGCTTTAAGTTTCTTTTCCATTGTCTTCTCCTTATTAATAATAATGTGCCGTGCCGCCTGCCGTGTCATGCGGCATGGTGTTTGCGCGTGCCTGCAAAGGTAAAATAAAAAATTGACATACGCTTAATCGCGCCCGTTAATGTTTTTAACTAAAATTTCAACGGATATTACAAAATTGTTTCGCGATTTCAGTTTGTTTTCAGAATCACGCCATACTTTTGCCTTCGAGACGAGCGCGAAACCCGTTTCCAGCCCCGCAGCCGGGCATGGCGGAACGGACGGCGCCCGTCTGTCGAGACAAAGCAAAATGATTGTAAAACCAAAAAAGAAATGACGATTATGAAGACCAAGGAACTTATGAAGTGGATGATGGCGTGTGCGCTTGTAGTGTTTACGCTTGCATCGTGCAGCGACGACGATGACGACAACGTGCCGGTGCCCGACGCCGTGACAAGGGCGTTCACCGACAAGTATGCCGGAGTGGGCCGCGTTGACTGGGACCGCGAGAAAGGGCGGATACCTTGTGGCCGAATTCTGGAAGGACGGCAAGGAGCACGAAGCATGGTTCGACAACAACGGCGAGTGGTTCATGACCGAGATTGACCATGGCCGCGATCTCACAAGCCTGCCCCAGGCGGTGCGGGCCGGGTATGAGGCGACAGCGTATGCCCAGACCGGATGGAGCGTCGACGACATCGACGAGATACAGCGTCCGGCGTATGAGACGTTCTACATCATCGAGGTTGAGAAGCGCGGACAGCCCGACTACGACCTCTATTTCGACACCAACGGCACGCTCTTCCGCGAGTTGCAAGGCGAAGGCGGAGGCAACCACGGCGACTTTGTGGACAACCGCACGCCGGCCGAGATACAGTCGTTCATAGAAAGCAACTACCCCGGAGCGCGCATAGTGGACTTCGACCGCGAGCGCAACGGCTATGAGATTGACATCATACACGACGGCAAGAGCAAGGAGCTGTGGTTCGACACGCAGTACAACTGGATTCAGACGGCCACCGACATGACGCGCAACATCCCGGCCGACATACGTCGGGCGGTGGAAGCCCACCATCCCGGCAAGCGCATAGATGACTGCGACCTGATAGAGACTGCACAGGGAGAGACGTATTACCTGATAGATCTTGACAACTATGGCATGGACCTGATAGTGACGCTTGACGGCCAGATAACCGAGACGCCAGACTATTGAAAGCTTTGACACACGGCCTGCGCAGCAGCCTGCCACGGTTGCCGCAGGCCTTTATCTTGCCCCGTCAGTAACTCGCTGACAGTCAGCACACTTGCAAAAGGCCGTCTTTTGCGCTTCAAAAGACGGCCTTTTAGCGTGCGGTTTGCGGCCTTTTGCAACGCGAAAGACGGCCTTTCGCGGTTCATCCGCAGTTCTGGTGTATAACATATAGGTGTCAATCCAGTCCCCGAAGGGGGCGGACTATGCTTAACCGCATGTGGAGTGACCGAAGGGAACGGAACTTGCGGTAAGTCAAAACTAACAAACCCGTCCCCGAAGGGGGCGAACAGCAGGGGGGATATTCGCCCTCTTCGAGGACGAAATCATTGACTGCATACCTACCGCAAGTTCCGCTTCGCTACACATGCGGTTAAGCATAGTTGGACCTCTTCGAGGCCCTATTACCACGAATGACAATACACCTAAACTGCGGAAGAACCAAATTTACTCGTATAATACGCCTCTCCGCGGCGTACGGACATAATGAATTATGTCCTTACAAAGAATTGTTTCTTATGCCTGACTCACGTTTATCAAAGGAAAAAGAAGTATCTTTGCACAGTCGCCGGCGGCTTGCCGACACACTTGTGAAACGAAACAAAAACATTTAAAAGCTACAACTGACACCATGAAAGTAGGTATTATAAGATGCATGCAGACAGAAGACTACTGCCCGGGGACAGGATGTTTCAAGGCCGTAAGGGAACACGGAGGAGCGTTCAACGGCGAAGGCGAAGGCATCGAGATTGTGGGCTTCTGCAATTGCGGCGGTTGTCCGGGAAAGAAATCAGTGTTGCGCGCAAGAGAATTGATAAGACGCGGAGCCGACACGATAGCCTTCGGCTCTTGCATACAGAAAGGCACGCCCATCGGTTATCCGTGTCCTTTCGCAAAAAAAATGAAAACATTGATTGAGAACGACCTGCCTGAAGGCATCAGCATACTTGACTTCACTCACTAACCATCGTCAAGATGCTTATAAAAAAGTAACATATGACCAGCAAATACATCATTGCCATGGACTCGCTGAAGGGCTGTCTCTCGTCAAAAGAGGCGGGACAGGCCGTGGCGGAAGCCCTTACGCAAGCCGACGCCGATGCCCGTGCAACGGTCTTCACCGTGTCCGACGGCGGCGAAGGCATGCTCGAGGCGTTCACCGAGGCTATTGGCGGAAGCATTGAGAGGGCGTATGTGCACGACCCGCTGATGCGCCGCGTATGGGCTGAATACGGCGTTACGCCCGGCGGCACGGCCGTGATAGAGACGGCCAGGGCATGCGGACTGACTCTGGTTGACGCCGTGGAGCGCAACCCTCTGCGTGCAACGACATACGGAGTGGGCGAACTCGTGGCGGCGGCCATAGGCCGGGGATGCCGCAAGTTCATAATAGGCCTGGGCGGAAGCGGCGCGAGCGACGCCGGCATAGGCATGCTAAGGGCGCTGACCGACAGGCTTGCGCCGCGCGGCGGAACCATCGACGACGCCCTGCGCGGCGAGCTGGGGCGGTGCGCCTTCACGCTGGCATGCGACGTGGACAACCCTCTTTGCGGAGCCGACGGTGCCACAATGGTGTTCGCCCGGCAAAAAGGCGCCACGCCAGAGATGCTCCCCATGCTCGAGAAACGGGCCGAGAGATTCGCCAGTGCGTCGGCAGCCCACTTCGGCTTCGACCGCTCCACACAACCCGGAGCAGGCGCGGCCGGAGGCCTTGGCTACGCCTTCATGCAATACATGGGTGCCGAGACGCAACCGGGAGCCGACCTGCTGCTCGACCTCTGCGGCTTCGACGACGCGCTTCGCGGCGCAACATGCGTAATAACCGGCGAGGGACACGCCGACCGGCAGACACTCATGGGCAAGCTGCCCATGCGCGTCATGGCGCGCGCCAAGGCCAAAGGAGTGCCCACCTGGCTGCTTGCCGGGCGCGTAGACGACAAAGAAAGTCTCTTGGAAGCAGGCTTCGACAAGGCCGAGAGCATAACACCCGACGGCATGACGCTGGCCGAAGCCATACGGAAAGACGTGGCTTTAAGAAACCTGCGCTCGGCGGCAACCAAGGCAATAAAGAGTTATCAGAACGACTGAAGCCGCCACCCTTGCCTGATCTGCCTGCCTTGTCAGCCACATCCGGCACATAAGCCCAATTCAGCTTATCCTAAAAGCAGGCAAGGGCAACGGCCTTCAATTCTACAACCTCCATATTACCATCAAATCCTCAATCTACAAACTCCTCTACAAACGCCCTCACCCTGTCGGCATACTCACACGGATAATCGTGGAATGAGCATGCGTGGGCCGAGCCGGGAGTTATCCATATGCCGTTGAAACGGCGCTTGCCGCCATCCGGCGACACATGTACGGGATTGGCGTTGTACAGCGGAAACACCATGGCAGACGGCACATAATCGTCTGACGAGCCGTGAATGAACAGCATCGGAGTAGCCTTAAGCCTCAACCTTGACACCGGCGACGCCTCGCCGAACGTCCACCCGTAGCGCAGCTTGCACAAGGCACTGGCGGCATATAGCACGGGGAAGGGCGGCAAAGAGAACTGGTCGGCCAGCTGGCAACTGAATTCGTCCCACACGGAGGTGTATCCACAGTCCTCAACAAAGCATTTCACGCCGGGCGGAAGGCTCTCGCCCGCAACGTTCATGGTAGTGGCCGCTCCCATGGAAACGCCGTGGACTACCATCCGCGCATGCCCTGTAGAGTCGGCGAAGAGGCTGTCGGCCACGCCTATCCACCTTATGACATCCTCACGGTCGAGCCAACCCATCTGTATGGCCGCGCCCTCGCTCAGGCCGTGAGCGTGCAGGTCGGGCAGCAGGATGTTGTAGCCTATGCCGGCATACATCTTCGCCAAGGGCAGCATTCCGGCGTGGCTGTCCTTGTATCCGTGCACAAGCACAGCCGTGCGGGCCGTCGCGCTGTCGGCACGGGCATACACGGCATGGTGGCGCAGGCCGTCGGGCATGACTATGAAGGTGTCGCGCAGCGCATTGGCCGACCGCATGCTGTCCACCCAATGGCGCATGTAAGGATACTCCGAATACATCCGCGAGTAACGCCCGGCCATGTCGCGCGCATCAGCAGCTGGCGCAAGGGCGTAGTCAAGCATGTACCACGCCGCGCCCAAAGTGGCCAGAAGCAGCACGGCAAGCACCGCAACCACCGCCATGGCAACTTTTTTCTTAACGGAAGAGGCATTTTCCACCATCTCGTCAAAACATTGTTTCATTAACAATCAACCGTATTCCTCGCCAACCGTCAATCAAGCTTGAAGTCGTAAAGCACGTCGTCGCCGCGGCCTTCAGGGTCGAAACCGCTTTCGTCATCATACTCGTAATGGTAACCGCGGCGGTCGTTCACGTTGTTGCGCGTAGCTGCGGCGCGGTGTCTGCGGTACTTGCGCTCAAACCGCGCGTCGCTCTCCGCCTGACGTTCAGCGGCCTGCTTGTCTGCCTGCGCACCGATTGCGCCGCCCACGGCCGCACCTCCGGCCATGCCAACCAGCGTGCCGATGTCACTGCCGCGCGGTCCTCCGGCTATGCCGCCTATGGCCGACCCGATTACAGAGCCCAGCGTAGCGCCGGTGAATGCGCCGCTACCGGCGTATGTAGTGCAGCCGCCAAACAGCGTGGCAGCTGCCAGCATAAGTATCAACGTTCTTCTCATAACACCATCCTTTGAATTGTCTGCACCGCAAAGTTACACATTTTGCATGAATACGCCGCACGAGAATATCCTAAAAAACATTAGGGGAAACCCTATTTTTAAGTGAAAAACTAAAAGTGAAAAACTAAAAATCCGTTGTCCTGTTGCCAACAACCAACGCGCCGTTTACGCCGCATTCCACACCTTAAAGCGGCTTTACGGAAATGGCATACACACCATTCCGTAAAACACTGACTATCAGGCACTTTGCAAAAGGCCGTCTTTCAGCTTCCAAAAGACGGCCTTTCAGCCTGCGATTGACGGCCTTTTGCAAGGCGATTTGCCGTCAATTGGATTCATCCGCAAACCTTTTGTATGGACATATGGCCCTATTAAATGTGACACATTGTTTCATTTACAAATACATCCTGCTATGATCCAGGCAGTCGGTAACTGTCATTCCGCGCTCCGACGCGGAATCCAGAGAACATCCTATACATTAAACAGTATATGCGGTATTTACTGGATTCCGCGTCGGAGCGCGGAATGACAGTTACCGACTGCCTGGATTAAGGTTGGATGTTGTTATTAATAGAACTTATATTTAATCCATCCAAAAGGTTTGCGGATGAACCGCAACTGAAAATCCGCCTGCCACCGGGCATGCACAAACCAGGCAAATCGAAGCTGCAAAAAAAGCTCCCCTTGCGGCGTTGTTTGCCGTAAGGGGAGCTTTTATACATGTGACGACATTGTGCGTCAGAGCTTCAGCGTAACCTTCTTTCCCTTGTAGTCAACGGTCTTCTCGCTGCCGTCTGGCATGCGGACGATAAACTTGCGGCGCGTCAGCATGCCTGGATAAGAGCCGCGGCGCGTGCCGATGGTGAGGCGGCGCGACGAGTCGTCCCACGTAACGGGTATCTCGGTGTAGGCTCCTTTCTCGTAGTTGTAGTTGTCGAACTCGTCCTCATAGAGCACGAAACTGCCGTCGGCACCGGGATAAACGCGCAGTGTGAGCGCGTCCCAAGGCTTCTCCGTGGCGTACTGAACGTCAGGGCCTACGGGCAAGATGCTGCCCGCGCGGACGTAAAGGGGCACATCGGCAAGCGTCACCGTGCGCGTTATCTCCTGTCCGCCGGCATGTTTCTCGCCCGTCCAGAAGTCATACCACGACGCGCCTTCTGGCAGATAGACCGTTGTCTGCTTCTCCGTGGTGAAGTCAACCGACGCGGCCGCGCTTCCGGCCGTGCCCTTGTTGTCGCTGTTCCAACCGGTCAGTGCGTCCATCCTGACTTCCTTCTCAGAGGTGTATTGGGCGTTGAGCACCGGGGCGACGAGCAGCGCACGGCCGAACATATACTCATCACCCATGTCAAGCACGCGGCTGTCCTTGGGAAAATCCATCATCAGCGCACGCATGAAAGTAGACTGGCTGTTGGTTACTTCCCATGAAGTTGAATATATGTAGGGCAGCAACGAGTAGCGCAGGCGTATCATCTTGACGATCGCGTCATACACGGGCTCGCCCTCCTTGCCGAACAAATACACCTCGCGAGGAGTGTCGGCACCGTGGGAACGCATCATCGGCGTGAACGCGCCGAACTGCAACCAACGCACGAACAGTTCCTGATACAACGGGTTCCTGGTGGCCGTGCCGTCGCTAAGGTTGTACTGGCCGGCGAAGAATCCGCCGATGTCGCAGTTCCAATGGGGCATTCCGCAAAGCGAGAAATTCAGTCCGGCAGGCACCTGGCGGCGCAGGTTGTCCCATGAAGAGGCCACGTCGCCCGTCCACACATTAGCCCCGTAACGCTGCTGGCCGAGGTAACCCGAACGCGTGAGGATGAACACTCGCTTGGCCGAAGTGGCCTCGCGCTGATGCTCATAGACACCGCCCACACACATCAGAGGGTATGCGTTGCGCACCTTGCGGAACGTTCCGAGAGCGGTTCTTTGGTCAAGGTCTGAGGGAACGGCATCAAGATGGTCGGGATCTGTGGAATCCATCCACCACGCGTCCATGCCATACTTGAATATTCCGGCACTGAGATATTTCCAGTAAATGTCCCGGGCTTCGGGCGAATAGGCGTCATATACCTTCACGCCAGAGGGATAATCGGGATTGGGCGGCCACCCCTCGGTGCCCGACGGGGGCCACGTCTTGAAGTCGTAGAGCAGGCCTTTGGCCGCGAGTTCGCGGTAAGGCTTTGTCTTCGGGCCGAAAGACTGCCATATGGAGATGGCCATGTGGGCGTTCATAGAGTGCACATCGTCGAGCATCTTTTGCGGATTGGGGAACGCCGTGTTGAGAAACTCCATGGCGTTCCACAAGTAGTTGTTGCCCCAATACTGCCAGTCCTGTATTATTCCGTCGAGAGGCACGCCCAGCTCGCGGTACTTGCGCACCACGCTGACCGTCTCATCCTGGCTCTTGTAACGCTCCTTGCTCTGCCAGAAGCCATAAGTCCACAACGGGAACATGGGCACCTGGCCCGTCAGTTCGCGCACACGGGCCACCACGCCGTCGGCCGTGCCGCCGTACATGAAGTAGTAATCCACGCACGTGCCAACCTCGAAGTCGAACCGCGTGCCGTCGGCGTTGTCGGTGAACGTCACGGGCGAATAATTGTCAAGATACAGGCCGTAGCCCTTTACAGACTGGAAGAAGGGGCTGCTGTCCTCCAGGTTGCTCTGTATAAGGTATTTCTGCTGGTCGCGCTGGTTCATCTTGCCGGTCTGGAGCTGGCCCAGTCCGTAGATGGCCTCGGCCTTGTCCAGGCGGAACGCCTGGCTTACGCGGCAGTAGCCCTTGTCTGCCCCACTCTCTATCGGCGTGAACACGGGTGCGCCCTGCTCCTTGAGCAGGCTGTTGCCGTCGGCATCGGCGAAGGCAGCCAGGCCGTCTGCCTTGCGCAGAGTGACGCTGACCTCGCCGCTTTTCAGCGTCACAGCGTCACCGGTCTCTGCAACCTTAAACTTTGTCTTGACCGGAGTCATCACCACGGCGAGGCTCTTCTCACTGGGTGTGGCAGCCTGCGGCCACTTCACCACGCGGACTATGGAAGGCGAATAAAACATCACCTCACACTTGAACTTGCCTCCCTGGACATCCATGCGCACGCCTTGCGCCGTACGCTCCACGCCCTGCGCCGCCACGGGCATGCACAACACGAGCGCCAGCATGGCAACGGGAAAATAACGAAATGCTCTCATTGATACGTGTTTTTTATGATGTATTAAATGATAATCCGTGCAAATATACAAAATAATATGACACAAAGCAAAAATCCGCATGCATTCCGTTGCAAACAGCCACTATTCCGCCCGTCTTGCAAAAGGCCGCAAACCGCCTTGCAAAAGGCCGTCAATTACACGCCAAAAGGCCGTCAATCGCAACGTAATTGACGGCCTTTTGGAAAGCAGCGTACCGACAACGCACAATAAAGCTGCTTTCACGGTTTCATTAACACAGCACCCGATGAAAGACGTCATCGCATCTTTCAACACATCCTTCACCGCATCTTTCACCGGGCAACCGCCTCTACGGCAACACATTACGCCGTAAGGTGAAAGATGAAAGACGAAATGCCCTCGTTGCCGGCATGTTTATATAACCGTTTCTTAGAAATCGGAATTATTTTTGTTCTGCAATGACATAGTAATATTCTTTATAAATATCAATGTCGTCATTGTGTATAAGTGCCGCACGGGTAGTGCTGTTACCATAAACGTCCACGACCTCCGCATCTTCAGGCAATGTCTTGAAATCGGCAACATTTGGTATGGGCTGTCTTGCCAGATACTTATCCAACAGCCATTTCAAGCCCTGTTCTTGTTTCTTCACATATTCTGACTGCACAAGTTCCGAGCCGGGTGCCACTCTTATTTTTACATAGTATGTGCCATTACGCATTTGAGTATCCGTCAGAAGAAACTCATAACGCGAATCGAGAACACAATATATGCAGGCTGTCAGGGGATTAGCCATTGCGTAAATTCCACATGTCCAGTCAACGCAAAGGAAATCACGTTCCTGCATCATCTGCTCCATTGAATACTCATAAATCACCTTACCTCCCTTATATCCCTTAAGGCAAAGTTGGAAATCGCTCTTCTCAAAGAAATACGAGCTCCATTGCGGTATATACCTGGAGCCGCATCCGTTTTCATCACAACTCTGCTGGAAAACGCGATAAGTGTCAGGCATTACGGGAGATGAAACGACAATCGAATCATAATACTGTAGAAACACTGCATTGCCATAGAGAAAATTGTATTCATCCTGGTAATCCACAAGCTTAAACGTCAGCAAATCAAAAGGTGCCGGCATCGGCGTATCCATATGCAAAGGCTCCAATTGCCCCATCTTGAGTTTTCTTGAATTTTGCCTCCTCAGGCAACTCATCCGGTCGTTGAGCCGTGACAAGCGTATCACTAATCACCTCGATGAGCTTTATAAGTACAGTCCGTACCATACGCAGACGTGCTTAACGGACATGTCCTACGCACCTTCAGTTCATAAGCATGCCCATGCACATATTCAAATCCTTCTATGCTTCCCATGGCAAGTTTTTTCCACTCCACATCCGAAGGCTCTTTGACAAGCATGTATTCCATTTCCTGGACGCCACCTTCTATCGGCTCACGAACCGTCGTTTCAGACACCTGGATTATAATATCCACATGGGCATAGTCAATGGTGTCATTGTCATCACAGCCGACAAAAAGCAATGACAAAACGACAAAAACATGAAAAATGCTCTTCTTCATCTTATTCAAAACACTATACATGGTGACAATTTCAATGAATATCAAGATACCTGGCACAATTCTTACAAGCCAATTATCGTATACGAGTTTGCAAGAGTAGCCATCAATATTGATTTCTCAGGCAAAGATTCCACCCAGTCACGGATGCCGTATTCATCTAGAATCCAGTCGCCGTCCCTGTCGTCTATGAGATAAGAGAAAGCAATCTTGCGGGTTTTGTCATAGATGTATTGAATTCCTGTAGCAGGATTGGTATATCTGCACATTGCCGACTCGTCGACTTTTCTCAAATCTAGGCAAAGCACATTCCCTATCAAAGGATTCAACTTTTCAATGCTGTTTGCCCTGAATTCCAAGCCATAGTATTTTTCTTTTTCTTGCTTTATCTCAACTGCCTTTTGATTGAATACGGATGGATCATCATAACTTCTCAACTCATCATCGCTCTTCAAGGAGGGGTCTTCTGTGTGCAATATTATCCTGTCACCCTGACGGGTATGCAATGCGGCGGCAATGTCATAAAGGGCATTGCCGTAATCATCATACCTTTCAAACACACGTATCACTTCGATGAACGGCAAAATGTTTTTATCATTGGACAGCAACTGTCCAAGATACGTGCGCTCCATCCGTGTCCTAAAGTTTTCTTCCAACAAGAATGCGTACAACGGGCAGAGGCCATTACTTGTAACATCTGTAATTGTATGCGTATCTACATCTGACAGGGAGCTCAACCACGGAGACAGGTCAATATTCACATTCTTTATATCAACAGCACTGCTCATACCCAACCCCATGGGATTTCCCCCATAAAGCCATAGCTTTGTATAAAGACTCTTTATTTCATAAGATGTTGTTGTCGAGGTTGAATCTCCTCTGCCTGCACCATAACCCAACTTTGCAGAATCCTTGTTCCATGCAAAAGACAAGCCTATATTCTTATGCAAATTTGACAGTTTCACAGAATGCTCTTCTTTACTATTGTCTATACCGCTGAATAAGGAAAAAGCCTTACCTCCTGTTATATAGCCGGTCAACACATATTCTCCGTAATTGTCCAACATGTTGCCTATTGTTGTAGAATACAGGTTCCTTTCAAACGACTTTGAAAGACAATCGCGTGAATAAAACTTTATCGGATCAAGGTTTAGATTAAACGACGAATGGTCATACCGCATGCTAAGTTCACCGAACACAACATTTTCATTTGATGTCAAATCAGATTGGAACACGTTTTCCGTAGTCTTTTTCCTTCCAATCTTGAACAGCCCAAGATTCAGGCTAAATCCAGAATTAACCATCTTTGTTTCCAGCACATGTGACTCGTAAGATTCATAATCCGAATAAGTGAAAGTGTCACTGGTGTAATGGCTCAATCTCTTTGACGAGATATTCTCCGGGTCATCAGCTTTGACTCTACTTAAGTCAAGCACCTGAAAGCCGACATTTGAATAATCGCCCAATATGGAATTACCCACATTGTAAGAATAACCTAGCAGTGCATCCGTATTGCCAATCAATCCACCTGTCTCGTCATAAGCCCTCGTTTTCATATCATCGACAATTATCGGCAGGCATTTTGCCTCTTTAGGCAACGACGGATCGCGTTCCTTAAGTATTACTATGCCATCATTTAGCATTGGACGAGAACTGTCACCTAAAAAATCCTCATCACTGCAACTTGCAACCATAAGGCACAAGCATGCAACAGCCATATATACGTTTTTCATGTCAAAATACTTTTACAATTAAAAACACTTACTAATTCCGCCGTGACTTGGCTAAAATTGGGGACGAGTCCAAGCTCGTGAATTTAACCGAATATTCAGGCTTATAGTAGTTTATATCTGCAACCGCATATCCTCTCCACGTTCCTTTAACTTTTACTTCATGACCTTCAAATTCGGCTGTTGCAGTGTAAGGGACTGTAATATTAAATGTCTTCAAAGTTATAGTTATGTCCGCATAGCTGCGAGGTTCCAATGCCGGTATGTTTATAGGCACTTCTATATCTTTTTCTATATTTTCTCTCGTTGTCGAATAGGCAGCATCTGCCACGGCATCTTGCATAACTCTTACATCTCCTCCAACAGACTCAGGTCGTTTGAATTTAACATTAGCCGGATCTATCTGCAAATTCAGATAGCCTTTCGTCTCATTAAACATTGATGTTTCCGTCACAGTTATGACAGTGTCTGTATTCCATGAAGTTGGATATTCATAAATGTTATCTGTTGTTGTTTTTATTGTAATTGGTGCAGCACTCGTCAATGTGGCATTGTCCGTGTCAAAATCAATGTTTTTAATAGAAAACTTGTTTATCGGTGTTATCAAGAATTCCTGTTCACCTTTATTGGCAACTCTCTGCGCGTAACCAATCTTATTTTTTGACTTAGCTTCCAATACATAATAAAAATAAGACCAGATATCGCTAGGATCCGCCTGCCCCATATAATATTCATTCTGAATACTGAAATAGCCTCTGTGCGCATCAGATGGATAAAGATCCCATCCGGCTGTGACATTGACATTAGAGTTGTCTTTCATGGACATAAGAACTTTGTCCTCTTCTTTGCCTTCGTAATATCCTACGGCTAGAGGCGTATTGCTCTTTTTTGAATAGATAAGATAAGGCACACCCGTCAATGCCGACTGCTTCTTCACGTAAAAAAGATTGTCGTCTGAACTTGATTGTTTACCTAGCTTAACCTCTTTTTGCGTTCCGGAACAAGTCAGATAATCGTAATCAGCTGTTGATCCTGCCGCTATTGTACGCACTTGTATGGTTACCGGCAAATCCTTTATTGACACCATGTTCACATTAAAGAACTCATCAATCTGACTTGCTGCCATTAACTCTATCTGACTTGACCGCCACTCGTCATAAAGCTTTTTCATTTCGAGCATCTCTTCTGTCACCTCCAATGGCACGAGTTCACCTAAAGCAACTGAATCGTTCACCACAGCGCGAGTCAAAGGCAATACCGTCTCATTGGACAACACTTCAGATTTTTCATCAAAGTCACTAGTGCATGCCGTAACAGCAAAGCCGGCAAGCGTTAAAAGAAACAATACTTTCTTCATAGCACAAAGATTAAATGTTAATTATAAATGCTTATTCAAGAACAAATGTTCCCGTCCAAGTTCGACCATTGACTACGAACTGTACTTCATATTTTCCTTCACAATAAGAAGCAAGGTCGTAATCCTGTGAATATTCTTCCAGACTAAAATAATCATGCATTATCTCGATTCCATCAAAGAGAATCTTTATCTCCACTTCATTCAGATCATTCAAAGGCAATACGCCTTCTATGCAAAGAGTCTTGTCAACATAATTTACACTGACTTGCAATGGAGGCAAAGCAGGTGCCCTATGCTGACCGCTAGTTTTAACATCGGAATAACTTGCATGCAATTCAATATGCTCTTCTTCAAAAAGTGATCCATCAACATATGGACTTGCCATCATTAATTGGCATGAAAACAACATAGCCAAAATAACTGCTTTATACATATTCGTAATGATTTGGTTTGCATGCAAAATTATAAAATATTAAAATCCGATACAAGAACCTCTGTATAGAGCGTTACATTAAGAATAGAAACAAATCATTAAGAATCAGGCAGTTACACATTAAAGAAAACGAAAAATCATGCTAAAATGTAACATTTTTAGTTACTTGCAATTCTTTATCCGTGACCTCATAGTGCGTACGGCCTCCGTCGTAGTACACATGAAATCTGCAATTTCAGCCGTCTTATAGCCGACGGACTGAAGAATCAAAAAAAGTTCTTGCTTGCGCCTGCGCTTATTGTATTTGAATGCAACAGATGATTCGCCGGTTAATTCATGGTAGAAAACGACGAAGCTGTCGATTTCCTCATCTGAAACACAAGAGATGTTTTTGATAGCCCTGGCCTGTATGTCATTCAGAAGTTTGTAATTTCTACGTTGTTCGGCTGCCATTTCATGACGCGCATCGACGATTTTCCTTTTATATTCGTCTATCTCAGACCATAGCTTTTTCTCACGCCTGTGCCACATTGTCAAGTCATGCAAATGTTTCTTCCGTCCTTTTCTGATCCAGATAACAATCATGATTCCACCGAAAGACATTGCCACACAGACAAGAACAATTGCAACGATAAAGAAGCTTCTCGTTTTATGATGCTCCTGATCCTTATCATATCCGGTCTGCATCTCGGCTATGTCGTAGCTGTATTTCTGAATGCTGTCGTTAAGAGCCTTTAGGCTGTCTGCCGCCAAGACCGCTTCACGATAACTGCCTTTCTTCTCATACAAGCCTTTCAACGCGGTATAAGCTGATATTTTATCGTCCATCTCCCCACCTTTGGCAACTGCTTGAAGAAGCGTCATGGCAGAATCGGAATCACCCACATGCAGCAAATACTTCCCGATGGAAAGATATGAATACGGAAGAGTGTCGACTGCCAGAGACTTGTCAAGAAAGATTTTTGCAGAATCCGGACAATCACAATCAAGATACATATTGCCTATATTTGCAAGAATGATTGACCTGGCTCTTGAATCGTCAACCTCAACCTGAATCTCAGCCAAACGCCTAAGACATGCACGCACACTGTCGTTCATATCTAATTTTGAATATGCTGCAGCCATTTCATTAAGGCTTGTACAAATAATACTTGTATCATTAAAATTAACAGCAACTTCATGAAACAATTTTGAATACTTCAAATATTCGCTGGCATACCCCAAGTCGTAAAACAGATGACAAGTTCTTTCATAAATCTTTCCAAGCAATGTTTCATCGTCTATTTCCTCGGCAATACTCTCAGCCTCCTTTAAAAACTTCAGCGCGTCCTTTTTCCGCCCGATGTCATAAATTGCCGCGCCTTTATAATAACAGGCACGGGCCAACATTGCCTTGTCGCCACAGCGGCGATAGTAACCGATGCTGACGTTTATGAGAGAATCTGAGGTTACAGGCAGATAGTTTATGTAAAGAGCCTGCGTCTGTAAAAGGTTGAACAAAGCCACGTCGGCATCGCTTGCGCCAGCCATGTCAATGGTTCTCAGCATGGCCAGAGCCGTGTCTGGCTGCTCGTCGATTATGCTGTCGACACGCTCCAACCGGGCTGTACGCGATGCGGTGTGGTCACCTTGGCAACAGCAGAACAAAGCGGCCACCAAAAATGCAGATATGACGTAATATATTCTCAAAGCTCAGTACTGGTTATACATTTGCCAAAACTCAGCGCAAAGATAATAAAATTAATGGCAACACGAACGATGAAGACAGGCAAAACATCTAATAAAACGTCTTGACAAGAGCTTATGGCAAGAAACAAAAACGCTCCTTCCCGTCACGGAAAGGAGCGTTTGTAATAGAGATATACTTCTTAAATTGATTATTCAGCCTTTGCTGCCTCTTCAGCGGGTGCTTCTGCCTTGGCCTCCTCTGTTGCCGGAGCCTCAGTCGCGGCTGCCTCAGCGGCAGGAGCTGCCTCGGCACCCTTTGAGCGGCGGCTACGACGGGTCTTCTTGGCTGTCTTGGGAGTCTTAGCCATGTTCTCGTCGAAGTCTACAGCTCGATGAAGCAAACATCGGCAGCATCGCCCTGGCGTGTGCCAAGCTTAATGATGCGAGTGTAGCCTCCGGGACGGTCGGCTATCTTCGGAGCAACTTCCTTGAAAAGCTCGGTCACGGCGTACTTGTTCTGCAAGTAGCGGAAAACGACACGGCGTGAAGTCGTTGTGTCGGTCTTGGAACGTGTGATCAAGGGCTCCACATACATCTTGAGGGCCTTGGCCTTTGCGAGAGTCGTAGTGATTCTTTTGTGCATTATCAGCGAAATGGCCATGTTGGCAAGCATAGCCTTGCGGTGAGATGCAGTACGGCTCAGATGGTTGAATTTCTTATTATGTCTCATTGTTAGTTAATTCTTTTGGGGACAACCGCATGCCGCGCCCGCCGGGACATTCCGGCAGGCAGCGACAGATGGGTTATTCTTTGTCCAATTTGTACTTTGAAATATCAGTTCCAAACGACAGATTCAGACTCTCGAGCAAATCATCAAGCTCTGAAAGCGATTTCTTACCGAAGTTGCGGAACTTCAAGAGGTCGGTCTTGTTGTACTGCACCAAGTCGCCGAGCGTCTCAACGTCTGCCGCCTTCAGGCAGTTCAGGGCACGAACCGAAAGGTTCATGTCCACGAGCTTGGTCTTGAGCAGCTGGCGCATGTGGAGAACTTCCTCGTCAAACTCCTGATTGCCGTCGACATCGTTGTTCTCAAGAGTTATCTTCTCGTCAGAGAACAGCATGAAGTGGTAAATCAGAATCTTAGCGGCCTCTTTCAGCGCGTCTTTCGGGTGAATGGAACCATCCGTAGTAACTTCAATAACCAGTTTGTCGTAGTCGGTCTTCTGCTCGACACGGTACGGCTCAACCGAATATTTCACGTTACGTATCGGAGTGTAAATAGAATCGATAGGAATAACGTTGACGTCAGTGCAGAACTCGCGGTTCTCGTCGGCTGGAACATATCCGCGTCCCTTGTTGATGGTAAGGTCTATCTGCATTGAGGCTTTGGAATCTAAATGACAAATCACCAAATCAGGGTTTAACACTTCAAATCCAGTCAGATACTTACCGATGTCGCCGGCTTTGAACTCGGTAGAATTCTCGACAGTGACACTAACTTTTTCATTCTCGAATTCTTCTACTACTTGCTTGAACCTTACTTGCTTCAGGTTCAAGATAATGTTGGTGACATCCTCTTTTACGCCAGGCACAGAGGAGAATTCATGCTCGACACCCGCAATGCGTATGGTGTTGATGGCATACCCCTCAAGCGATGAAAGAAGAATGCGGCGCAAGGCGTTGCCGATGGTAACACCGAAGCCGGGCTCAAGAGGACGGAATTCGAACTTGCCGAATTTGTCATTGGCCTCCAACATTACAACTTTATCAGGTTTTTGAAATGCTAATATCGCCATTAATTTAATGATTTATTTAGAATACAACTCAACGATTAACTGTTCCTTTATGTTCTCGGGAATGTCGGCGCGCTCGGGCTTGTGGAGAAGCTTGCCGCTCTTTGTATTCTCATCCCACTCAATCCAGGGATACTTGCTGTGATTGAAACCAGCAAGAGCAGCCTCGATAACCTCGAGCGACTTTGCCTTCTCACGAACACCTACAACCTGGCCGGGCTTAACGGAATACGAGGGGATGTTGACAACCTGGCCGTCAACTACTATATGCCTGTGGCTTACCAACTGGCGCGCAGCTGCACGGGTCGGAGCGATGCCAAGACGGAACACTACGTTGTCAAGACGGCACTCGAGGTTCTGCAGAAGCACCTCACCGGTAATACCGTCAGCCTTGGCAGCCTTCTCAAACATATTACGGAACTGACGCTCAAGTACACCGTATGTGTATTTAGCCTTTTGCTTCTCTGCCAACATGACACCGTACTCAGACATCTTTCTGCGACGATTGTTGCCATGCTGTCCAGGAGGGAAGTTTCTCCTAGACAAAACTTTGTCCGCGCCGAAGATTGGTTCGCCAAAACGACGCGCGATTTTTGATTTCGGTCCTATATATCTAGCCATAATATTGAAAATTGCTTTTTAAGCCGCTCCGCACATCCACACGGATAACGGAGCGGACGAAAATTGTGTACTTGGATTAAACTCTTCTTCTCTTCGGAGGACGGCATCCGTTGTGCGGTAACGGTGTAACGTCAACAATCTCTGTCACCTCGATGCCAGCGCCATGCACGGCACGGATAGCTGACTCACGTCCGTTACCCGGTCCCTTAACATAGGCTTTTACCTTGCGCAAGCCAAGATCATAGGCAACCTTCGCACAGTCCTCGGCTGCCATCTGGGCTGCATACGGAGTATTCTTCTTTGAGCCGCGGAAACCCATCTTTCCGGCAGAAGACCAAGAAATAATCTGGCCTTCGCTATTTGCCAAAGACACGATGATATTGTTGAAAGAGCTATGAACATGAAGCTGGCCCATAGCGTCAACCTTTACATTTCTTTTCTTAGATGTTGCTGATTTCTTTGCCATAACTAATTATTATTTAGTAGCCTTTTTCTTATTAGCAACAGTCTTCTTCTTTCCCTTACGGGTACGAGCATTATTCTTTGTACTCTGACCGCGAACCGGAAGACCGTTACGATGACGTATTCCACGATAGCAACCAATATCCATGAGTCGCTTGATGTTCATCTGGATCTCAGAACGGAGATCACCTTCAACCTTGTATTCAGCGCCGATGATCTCGCGGATTTTGGCTGCCTGATCGTCAGTCCACTCGCTGACCTTCAGGTCACGGCTTACGCCTGCCTTGTCCAATATCTTTGCTGAACTACTTCGACCTATACCGTAGATATAAGTCAATGCGATTTCGCCACGCTTATTCTGGGGCAAATCTACTCCAACAATTCTTATTGCCATTTTGTTTTGATAAATTAAAAATTACTGTTTAGCCCTGACGTAATTTGTACTTGGGGTTCTTCTTGTTGATAACGTACAAACGACCTTTACGACGTACTATCTTGCAGTCGGGCGTACGCTTCTTGATTGATGTTCTCGTCTTCATATATCTCTATAAAATTATTTGTACCTGAACACTATTCTGCCTTTTGTCAGATCATACGGGCTCATCTCCACCTTCACCTTGTCTCCTGGAAGAATCTTGATGTAATGCATCCTCATCTTACCGGAAATGTGAGCCGTAATGGGACAGCCATTCTCCAATTCCACACGGAACATTGCATTTGACAATGCCTCTACAATTGTCCCGTCCTGCTCAATCGCGTCTTGTTTTGCCATTATTGTCTATTAAACTGAATTTACGTCCTTCTGTCTTACTTTTCTATTTCATCAAAAGAAGATAAAATCTCGGCCTTTCCTCTTCGCACTGCTATCGTGTGCTCAAAATGAGCGGCCGGCTTGCCGTCACATGTCTTAATTGTCCAACGATCAGGCATCATGCCAATCGAACGAGCACCCAACGTTATCATCGGTTCTATGGCAATGCACATGCCAGCCTTAAGCAACACACCGCTCCCACGTGAACCATAATTAGGAACTGTGGGATCTTCGTGCATCTCACGCCCGATGCCGTGGCCAGTCAATTCCCTCACAACCCCATATCCGTACATTTCACAATGCTTTTGAACGGCTGATCCGATATCACCGACATGCTTGCCGGCAACCGCATTCTCAATGCCAAAATACAAGGCCGTCTTGGTTACTTCCAACAGTTTCTTTATTTCTGGAGTGACCTCGCCAACGCAAAACGTATAACAAGAGTCACCATTAAAACCATCAAGAAGCGCACCACAGTCTACAGATATGATATCTCCTTCCTTTAACACCGTCCTGTCGTCAGGGATGCCGTGAACAACGACATCATTCACCGACGTGCAGATACTGGAAGGGAACGGAGATCCGTAAGGATTTGGAAAGCCCTTAAACGTTGGTATCGCACCATTGTCGCGAATAAACTCTTCCGCAACCTTGTCCAACTGGAGAGTTGTAACACCCGGCCTGATATGTTTGCTTATCACGCCGAGTGTCTTACCAACCAGCCTGTTGGCCTTTCGCATCAGCTCTATCTCATCTTCTGTCTTTAGAAATATATTCATAAAGCACAGAAACACGTTTTGTCAATACGCAGAAACTGTATTGCCTCTACCACGGACACGTCCAGAATTGAGCAAGCCGTCATAATGACGCATCATCAGATGACTTTCAATCTGCTGTAGGGTATCCATGACAACTCCAACAAGGATAAGAAGCGATGTTCCGCCAAAGAACTGAGAGAATGCAGCCTGGACATCCAACAATCCAGCAAGAGCCGGCATTATTGCGATGAACGCTATGAAAAGCGAACCCGGCAAAGTTATGCGCGACATCACCGTATCAATATAGTCGGCCGTATCCTTACCTGGCTTAACGCCTGGGATAAAGCCATTGTTGCGCTTCATGTCCTCGGCCATCTGCGTAGGATTCAAAGTTATTGCAGTATAAAAATACGTGAAAGCAATTATAAGCGCTGCAAACACGACATTATACAGCAAACTTCTGTGATCCATCAGCGCACGAACCACATATCCGCTCTGGTCAGTAGAATACTGATAAATGGCCAACGGAATGAACATCAAGGCCTGAGCGAAAATAATCGGCATAACGTTCGCTGCAAAAAGCTTTAAGGGCACATACTGACGCGCTCCGCCATACTGCTTGTTGCCGACAAGCCTCTTGGCATATTGAACTGGTATTTTACGTGTACCCTGAACCAAAAGCAAGGATGCACATACCACAGCATACAAGATGGCAATTTCAATGATGAACATAACAAGTCCACCGCCAGAAATCGCTGTAAAGCGAGAACTTACTTCCTGAATGAAAGCTTGCGGAAGACGGGCTATAATACCGATCATGATTATCAAAGAAATACCATTGCCTATGCCCTTGTCTGTAATACGCTCACCAAGCCAAAGGACAAACATGCTGCCAGCTGCGAGAATGACCGTTGCCGACACCATAAACACAGACCAATCAACTCCTGAAGCCAAAGCGCCATAAGCCTGAGCCTTCAAGTTCATCAGATATGAAGGAGCTTGGAAAAGAAGAATTGCCACGGTCAACAAACGAGTGTACCAATTAATCTTCTTGCGTCCGCTCTCTCCTTCACGCTGCATTTTCTGGAAATACGGTACTGCCACCGCCAACAACTGCATCACGATGGACGCTGAGATGTAAGGCATTATTCCCAACGCGAAAATAGACGCATTGGAAAATGCTCCACCGGAGAACATGTCCAACAACGACATGAGGCCGCCACTGGTCTGCGTTTGTAACTTCTGCAACATTGATGGGTCTATGCCTGGCAATACCACGAAAGACCCGAAACGATAAATTGCGACAAACGTGATGGTAATGAGGATTCGCTGACGCAAATCCTCAATTTTCCAACAGTTCTTCAGTGTCTCGATAAACTTTTTCATTTACTTAGATTATAGTTGTGTTACCACCTACTGCCTTGATTGCTTCTTCGGCAGATTTAGAGAAGGCGTGTGCCTCAACTTCAAGCTTAGCCTTAAGTTCACCATTGCCAAGAATCTTGACGAGCTTCTTGCCATTGGTCAAGCCTGCCTCTTTCAACTCGCTTATCCCAATCTTGGCAAGGCCCTTTGACTCAGCGAGAGCTTGAAGTGTTGAAAGATTCACTGCAAAATACTCCTTATGGTTGATGTTCTTGAATCCGAATTTAGGAACACGACGCTGCAAAGGCATCTGACCACCTTCAAATCCAATCTTTCTCTTATAACCAGAACGAGCTTTTGCACCCTTGTGGCCACGAGTAGATGTTCCACCCAAGCCTGAGCCTGGACCACGGCCCAAACGGCGACGTGAATGCGTTGAACCTTCAGCGGGTTTCAAATTATTTAATTTCATAATCATTCCTTGTTTTTGAAAGTTATTTACTCGATAACGGTTACCAAGTGGTGAACCTTCCTTATCATGCCGCGAAGAGTGGGAGTGTCCTCACGCTCAACAACTTGAGAAATCTTGTGCAAGCCAAGAGCTTCCAGCGTACGCTTCTGATCAACAGGAGCTCCGATTTTGCTTTTAATCTGCTTGATTTTTATTGTTGCCATTTTTACTTCCTTATCCTCTAAATACTTTTTCCATGCTTATGCCACGAGTCTTGGCGACAGTGTAAGCATCACGCATCTGACTCAACGCTACGATCGTAGCCTTCACGAGATTGTGTGGGTTTGAAGAGCCTTTGGACTTAGCCAACACGTCCTTCACGCCAACGCTTTCAAGCACGGCACGCATAGCACCACCTGCCACAAGGCCGGTACCAGCCGCAGCCGGTTTCAAGAATACACGAGCGCCACCAAAAGTAGCCTCTATCTCATGAGGAACGGTACCTTTCAAAACAGGCACCTTAACCAAATTCTTCTTGGCGGCCTCTACGCCTTTAGATATTGCGGCGGTAACTTCACCCGCTTTTCCTAGACCCCAGCCAATTATACCGTTGCCGTCACCGACAACGACGATTGCTGCAAACGTAAAAGTACGGCCACCCTTTGTCACTTTGGTAACACGGTTAATGGCAACCAATCTGTCCTTTAACTCTATGTCACTATTTATCTTAACTTTATTCATTGCCATAATCGATTAAAAATTAAGTCCACCTTTACGAGCCGCATCTGCGAGTTCCTTTACACGACCATGGTAAAGATAGCCGTTACGATCGAACACGACTTTTGAAATTCCTGCTTCGACAGCTTTCTTTGCTATAATTTCACCTACCTTGGCAGCCTGTTCGCACTTTGGCATGGCTTCCATACCAAGCGATGAAGCTGAAACCAAGGTCGTACCGTTCTGGTCATTGATAACCTGAACGTATATTTGCTTATTGCTGCGGAATACGCTCATGCGCGGACGTTCAGCCGTTCCGTTTATACGCTTACGAATTCTGAACTTTATCTTGATTCGTCTTTCTGTTTTCTTTGTTGTCATAATCGTAAAATATTAAAGTTACTTAGCAGCTGCAGTCTTACCAGACTTTCTGCGGATGACTTCGCCTTGGAACAATATACCTTTACCCTTATAAGGTTCAGGCATACGGAAAGAACGGATCTTTGCACAAATAAGTCCGAGCAACGCTTTATCGCAAGATTCCAATATTATAACAGGATTCTGGTTCCTTTCAGACTTCGTCTCAACCTTAACCTCTTTAGGCAACTGGATGAATATAGGATGGGTATATCCTAAAGCAAATTCTATGATGTTTCCCTGATTTGAAACGCGATAACCGACACCGACAAGTTCAAGTACTTTCTTGTAACCTTCGCTGACACCTACAACCATATTGTTGACCAATGCGCGATAAAGTCCATGGAAAGCCTGCTTCTGCTTATAGTTTACAGGACTGTTCTCGTCAATTTCAAACAAGATATGATTATCCTCAATCTTCACAATGATAGAAGAATCCACTTTCTGTGAAAGTTCACCCTTAGGCCCCTTTACACTAACAACACCGTTGTTGAGAGTTACTGTAACTCCAGAAGGAATGCTTATCGGCAATTTACCTATTCTTGACATTTCTCAATCCTCCACAATTAATATACATAGCAAAGAACCTCGCCGCCTATTTTAAGAGCGGTCGCCTCTTTGTCTGTCATTACACCTTTAGATGTGGACAATATCGCTATGCCCAATCCGTTTATAACTCTCGGCATGTCTTTATAACCGGTGTACTTACGCAAACCAGGAGTAGACACTCTCTTCAAACACCTAATGGCGTTCTCTTTTGTTGCAGGGTCATATTTCAACGCAACTTTGATGGTTCCTTGCGGTCCATCCTCTATGAACTTATAGTTCAAAATGTAACCCTTCTCGAAGAGGATTTTGGTAATCTCTTTCTTCAAGTTTGAAGCTGGAACTTCCACAACTCGGTGATGAGCCATGATTGCGTTTCTCAACCTTGTCAGATAATCTGCTATTGGATCTGTCATAAAAATAATTGTTTAATTAATCGGGACTGCCCCGACAATATTAAATAAAACTTTACTTCGCGTATTGATTTACCAGCTCGCTTTCTTCACACCAGGTATGAGACCAGCGGAAGCCATCTCACGGAACTGGATACGAGAAAGTCCAAACTGGCGCATATAGCCCTTAGGACGACCTGTTATCTTGCAACGATTGTGCAGACGGATAGGATTTGCGTTACGCGGAATGCTTTGCAGCTTCCTTGCAGCCTCATATGCTTCAGCAGGATCGTCTGTCGTAGCGATGATTTTCTTCAAAGCCGCACGTTTCTCAGCATAACGAGCTACAAGCTTTGCACGCTTAACCTCGCGGGCCTTCATTGATTCTTTTGCCATATTTCTTAATCGTTTTTAGCGTTCTTGAAAGGTAAACCAAATGCCTTGAGCAGAGCATAACCTTCTTCATCGGTCTTGGCTGATGTAACAAAAGTAATGTTCATACCCTGAATCTTGTTTATCGTATCAATGTTGATTTCAGGGAAGATGATCTGCTCTTGTATACCAAGTGTGTAATTGCCTCGACCGTCAAACTTGCTCTCGATTCCCTTGAAGTCACGGATTCGTGGCAGAGCTATGCGGACAAGTCTCTCAAGGAACTCATACATACGGTCACGACGCAACGTCACCATAACACCGATTGGCATTTTCTTACGGAGCTTAAAGTTGGCAATGTCTTTCTTTGAATATGTTGCAACAGCCTTCTGACCCGTAATCGTTGTAATCTCATTGATTGCCACGTCAATGATTTTCCTGTCTTGAGTAGCATCACCGAGACCCTGGTTTACGACAATCTTCTTCAGGACAGGAATCTGCATCTTAGAAGAATAATTGAACTGTTTTTGCAGCGCAGGAGCAATTGTCTCCGCATATACCTTCTTTAATTCAGCTGTGTTCATTATTTAATTTCCTCCCCTGATTTTTTAGCTATACGAACTTTCTTGCCATCCTCTGTTCTCTTGATTGCGACACGAGTAGGTTTGCCGCTCTTAGGATCTATCAGGCTCAAGTTTGAAACATGTATAGGAGCCTCCTGCTTGATGATGCCACCCTGAGGATATTTCGCACTTGGCTTCATGTTCTTTGAAACCATATTCACACCTTCTACGATGGCACGCTGCTTCTCAACCAGAACCTTGAGCACCTTTCCGGTCTTGCCTTTGTCCTCACCGGCCAAAACAATAACCGTGTCATTTCTTTTTATATGTAACTTATTCATTACTTAACTTCACTTTAAATGTTAAAGAACCTCTGGTGCCAAAGAAACGACTTTCATGTTAACCGCACGGAGCTCACGTGCAACAGGACCGAAAATACGGCTTCCACGAAGCTCGCCTGCATTATTCAGCAAGACACAAGCATTATCGTCGAAACGGATATATGAACCGTCTGCGCGACGTATTTCCTTCTTTGTACGGACAATCAAAGCCTTAGATACTGCACCCTTTTTCAAATCACTTGACGGAATGACATTTTTGACTGCTACGACAATAACGTCACCAACACTTGCGTAACGGCGACGCGTACCACCAAGCACACGAATGCAGAGAGCCTCGCGAGCGCCGCTGTTATCACATACTGTAAGTCTTGATTCTGCCTGTATCATAATTACTTAGCTTTTTCTATTATTTGAACCAATCTCCACCTCTTTGTCTTACTCAAAGGACGGGTTTCCATAATGAGCACTGTATCACCTATATTAGCCTCATTCTTTTCGTCATGTACATGGTATTTTTTTGTCTTCTGGACAAACTTACCATATATAGGGTGCATCTCCTTGAACTTCGCTGCAATAACAATGGTTTTATCCATCTTGTTGCTTGTGACGACACCCGTTCTTGTCTTTCTTAAATTTCTCTTTTCCATCTGAACCATTGTTATTTGTTAAGCTCTCTTTGGCGGAGAACCGTTTTCATGCGAGCGATATCACGACGTGCCGCCTTTATCTGCGAAGGATTTTCCAACGGAGTGATTGCATGATTCAACTTCATCTGATGGTATTTTGCAACCTCTGCCTCCAATCTGTCAGCCAAGTCCTTGGTCTCGAGTTCCCTTACTTCTTTAATCTTCATAATTAAGCGTTTTTATCGTAATCACGTCTTACAACAAATTTTGTTTTCACCGGCAATTTCTGAGCGGCAAGGCGGAGAGCCTCTTTTGCCACGTCAAACGAAACGCCTTCAACTTCAAAGAGAATACGTCCCGGAGTAACAGGAGCCACCCAACCGGCGGGATCTCCCTTACCTTTACCCATTCGGACATCGGCAGGCTTGCGAGTTATCGGCTTATCAGGGAAAATACGTATCCATACCTGCCCCTCGCGCTGCATATAACGGTTTACAGCCACACGGGCTGCTTCTATCTGGCGGCTGTCCAACCATTTGGCCTCAAGGGTTTTGATGCCGAATGAGCCGAAAGCCAATTGCGTTCCCCTATGGGCGTTGCCCTTATTGCCACGCCCGTCTTGAGGTCTTCTATATTTTACTCTTTTTGGCTGTAACATGATAGCTTCTTTCTTTAACGATTATTGCTCCTCTTACGATTAACTCTCGACTTGCCGTTAGGACGACCGCTCTGCTTCTCCTGAGAGAAATTAACAGAGAGGTCACGCTTGCCGTAAACCTCACCGCGACAAATCCAAACCTTAATGCCCAACAAGCCCACTTTAGTGAGAGCCTCAGCCTGGCAGAAGTCTATATCGGCACGGAATGTATGCAGAGGAGTACGTCCCTCTTTGTACATTTCCTTACGAGCCATCTCCGCTCCGTTAAGACGGCCGGTTATCTGCACCTTTATACCTTCAGCTCCTGCACGCATCGTATTAGCTACAGCCATTTTTATCGCGCGGCGGTAAGCGATCTTGCCCTCAACCTGGCGAGCGATGTTATTAGCTACGATTGTTGCATCAAGCTCAGGCTTTTTTACTTCGTAAATGTTTATTTGAATTTCCTTGTCATAGAGTTTTTTCAACTCTTCCTTTAACTTGTCGACATCTTGGCCGCCCTTGCCTATTACAAGTCCCGGACGAGCCGTACATATTGTGATTGTGACCAGTTTCAACGTGCGCTCAATGACGATACGAGATATGCTGGCCTTTGCCAGACGTTCGTTCAGGTATTTGCGGATTTTCATATCCTCAACGAGGTTGTCACCAAAGTTCTTTCCACCGAACCAATTTGAATCCCAACCCCTGATGATACCGAGACGGTTGCTTATCGGATTAACTTTCTGTCCCATTCTGCTTCTTATTTTTCGTCATTAGTTTTGGCATCTACAAATAATGTAACGTGGTTGCTACGCTTGCGGATACGATAACCACGTCCCTGAGGCGCCGGCCTCATACGCTTCATCGTGACACCCTCGTCAACGAACACTTTAGAGATATAAAGCTCACCGTCTTCAGCCTTACGGTCGTTTTTAGTTTCCCAGTTCGCAATAGCCGAGCGAAGGAGCTTCTCCACGTCTGCAGCAGCAGCCTTCTTGGAGAATCTCAACACTCCGAGAGCGTGATTAACCTCCATTCCGCGTATCATGTCAACGACATAACGCATTTTACGCGGAGAAGAAGGCACGCCTTTTAGCTTTGCGAAATACATTGTCTTGCGGGCTTCTTTTCTTTTTTCAGCCGCTATCTTCTTTCTTGCTCCCATTATAGATTCTTTTTATTTTTCAATGGTTTGCCTGTCATTACTTCTTATTACCGGCATGGCCGCCGAAACGGCGTGTAAGAGAGAACTCACCAAGCTTGTGGCCGACCATATTCTCAGTAATGTAAACAGGGATAAATTTGTTTCCGTTATGAACTGCAACAGTGTGTCCTACAAAATCAGGAGAGATCACTGAAGCTCTGGCCCAAGTTTTGACAACACTCTTCTTGCCACTCTCGTTCATAGCAAGAATTTTCTTTTCGAGTGCGACGTTAATGTAAGGACCTTTTTTTAATGAACGACTCATAATTTACTCTTAGTTAACTTGATTACTTCTTATTAGCTCTTTCAATAATGTACTTGTTGGAAAGCTTCTTAGGAGCTCTCGTCTTAAGACCCTTAGCATACAAGCCCTTACGTGAACGAGGATGGCCACCAGACTGACGTCCTTCACCACCACCCATCGGGTGATCATGCGGGTTCATGACGACACCACGGTTGTGAGGACGACGGCCCAACCAACGAGAACGTCCAGCCTTACCAGACTGTTCCAAGGCATGGTCAGAATTTCCCACACTACCCACTGTTGCCTTACAAGCACTGAGTATCTGGCGAGTTTCGCCAGAAGGAAGTTTAACTACGCAATAACTGCCTTCGCGAGAAGTCAACTGAGCAAAATTACCAGCCGAACGAACGAGCAGTGCACCCTGTCCAGGACGCAATTCAATGTTATGAATCACCGTACCGACAGGGATGTTAGCCAAAGGAAGCGCATTACCAATCTCTGGCGCTGCGTCCTTTCCTGACATCAAAGTCGCACCTACCTGCAGTCCGTTAGGAGCAATAATGTAACGTTTTTCACCATCTGCATAAAACAACAACGCGATACGAGCCGAACGGTTCGGATCGTACTCAATTGTCTTAACTACAGCAGGAACACCATCTTTCTCACGTTTGAAGTCGATGAAACGATACTTTCTCTTATGGCCACCGCCGAGGTAGCGCATGGTCATCTTACCTGTATTGTTTCGACCGCCGGTAGAACGTTTACCATAAACGAGAGACTTCTCTGGTACGGATGCAGTAATTTCCTCGAACGTACCAATAATCTTGTGTCTTTGACCCGGAGTTACCGGTTTAAATTTACGTACTGCCATTTTTTATTTTCAAATATTGCTGTAAAAATCAATTGTATCACCCTCCTTAAGAGTGACTATCGCTTTCTTGTACGCGTTCTTCTGCCCCTTGATGAGTCCAGCCTTTGTATAACGGCTTGAACGCTTGCCGGCATAACGCATAGTGTTAACGTCCTCAACTGTGACGTTGTACAGACTCTCGACTTCCTTCTTAATTTGGAGTTTGTTTGCTTCCGGACGAACGATGAAGCCGTAGCGGTTAGGCCACTTGTCTGTAATCTTGGTCATCTTCTCAGTGACCAACGGTTTTATGATAAATGCCATAATACTTTTCTCCTTCTTACTTGTTTAAGATTTCGTCGATTGCCTTCAGCGAGTTCTCTGTCATGACAAGCACATCTGCATCCAACACCTTATAGGTATTAAGTGTAGCGGCAGGCATGACATGAGTGCGCTGCAAATTACGAGCCGACAAATATACGTTTTTATTTGCTTCCGGCAAAAGGAAGAGCAGCTTCTTACCGTCAACTTTAAGATTTTTAGTGATATTTATAAAATCTTTTGTCTTAGGAGCGTCGAAACTGAAATCTTCAACAACTACAATGGCATTCTCTTTTGCCTTATAAGACAATGCGCTTTTACGTGCAAGAACCGTTGTCTTATGATTAATCTTTATGCTGTAATCGCGAGGCTTAGGACCGAATACTCGACCACCGCCTTTAAGCAACGGAGAGTTGATGTCGCCACGACGAGCACCGCCGCCGCCCTTCTGGCGTCCGAGCTTGCGAGTTGAGCCAGCATGCTCGCTTCTTTCCTTTGCCTTAGCTGTACCCTGGCGCTGAGCAGCCATATAACGCTTAACGTCAAGATATATAACGTGGTCGTTAGGTTCAATACCGAAGACAGATTCGTTTAACGTAACCTTTCTCCCAGTGTCCTCACCTTTGATATTTAATACGTTAATTTCCATTATTTCTCAATTAAAACGGTTGAACCTTTGCAACCAGCAACACTACCTTTCACAAGGATGAGGTTATGCTCCGGTATAACTTTTAAAACTCTGAGATTCTGGGTAGTAACTCTGTCGCCTCCCATCTGTCCGGCCATGCGCATTCCCTTGAAAACTTTGGCGGGATAAGAACATGCGCCGATAGATCCCGGCTTACGGGCTCTGTCGTCCTGACCGTGGGTGCTCTGGCCTACACCACCGAAGCCATGACGTTTCATTACGCCCTGGAAACCTTTACCCTTTGACGTTCCCACAACGTCAACGAAAGTTGCGTCGCTGAAGATGTCAACGGTGATTGTGTCACCAAGGTTGTACTCTTCGTCAAACTTGAACTCGGCCAAGTGTCTCTTCGGTGTTGTACCGGCTTTCTTGAAAACTCCCTGCATAGGCTTGGTGGTGTTCTTTTCCTTGGCTTCGCCGAAACCAAGCTGAACAGCCTTATAGCCATCTTTCTCGACAGTCTTCACCTGAGTTACAACACAAGGACCAGCTTCGATAACAGTGCACGGCACATTCTTGCCGTCGGCACTGAAAACGGATGTCATTCCGATTTTTCTTCCAATTAATCCTGGCATTTCAATTAATATTAAAATTAAAAACTATACTTTTATTTCAACTTCCACACCGCTTGGCAATTCAAGCTTCATCAGAGCGTCCACAGTTTTTGCCGTAGAGCTATAAATGTCAATAAGACGCTTGTAATCACTGAGTTGGAACTGCTCACGCGCTTTCTTGTTTACGAACGTACTGCGGTTCACGGTGTAAATGCGCTTGTGTGTGGGCAATGGAATAGGACCGCTTACAATCGCACCTGTCGCCTTAACGGCCTTTACAATTTTCTCTGCTGACTTGTCTACCAACTTGTGGTCGTATGACTTCAGCTTGATTCTGATTTTCTGACTCATAGTTACTTTAAATTCAATTAATATTATGGAAGAGAGGAGGTACGCCCGTTAAGAGTCATTCGCTAACGCGACGCCTCACTCTCTTTGTTTTGACTTATACCAAGTCTACGCGTCCCTTGATTTCCTCAAGAACTGTCTTAGCGATCGAACTTGAAACTGCTGCGTGGTGGTCATACTCCATAGAGCTTGTCGCGCGTCCAGAAGTGATGGTACGGAGAGCTGTTACATATCCGAACATCTCTGCCAGCGGAACCATTGCCTTGACAATACGTGCACCACTACGTGTCTCGTCCATGCCTTCAACCTGGCCACGACGCTTGTTCAGGTCGCCAATGACATCACCCATGTTCTCTTCAGGTGTTACCACCTCAAGTTTCATTATAGGCTCCATCAGCACAGGGCCTGCCTTAACGCAAGCATTCTTATAAGCATTGATCGCAGCGATCTCGAACGACAACTGGTCAGAGTCTACGGGGTGGAAAGAACCGTCAAGCAACGTAACTTTCAAGCTGTCCATAGGATAGCCGCCAAGCACGCCACTCTTCATCGCAGTCTCAAATCCCTTCTGGACTGAAGGTATGAATTCCTTAGGAATGTTACCACCCTTAACTTCATTGACAAACTGCAATCCGCCTTCCTTGTAATCCTCGTCAATAGGACCAACGTTTACAATGATATCGGCAAACTTACCACGGCCACCGCTCTGCTTCTTGTAAACCTCACGCAGGTTGACAGTCTTTGTAATGGCCTCTTTGTAGTTAACCTGTGGCTTGCCTTGGTTGCACTCAACCTTGAATTCTCTCTTCAAGCGGTCGAGGATGATGTCAAGGTGAAGCTCACCCATACCTGAGATTACGGTCTGGCCGCTCTGCTCGTCGGTATGCACAGTGAAAGTAGGATCTTCCTCTGCGAGTTTTGCAAGACCGATGCCCAACTTGTCAACGTCAGCCTGGCTCTTCGGCTCAACTGCAATACCGATAACAGGATCCGGGAAGTTTATTGACTCAAGCACAATCGGATGTGCCTCGTCACACAACGTGTCACCTGTACGGATATCCTTGAAACCAACGCCCGCGCCAATATCACCGGCATCAATAACCTCCATAGGCACCTGCTTGTTTGAGTTCATCTGGAACAAGCGGCTCACGCGCTCTTTCTTGCCCGAACGTGTGTTGTAAACATATGATCCGGCCTCAACCTTGCCTGAATAAACGCGGAAGAACACGAGACGGCCGACATACGGGTCAGTAGCAATCTTGAATGCGAGCGCAGATGTAGGCGCATCCTCAGACGGCTTACGATCTTCCTCTTCTCCTGTCGTCGGATTTGTGCCGACAATATTAGGAGTGTCAAGCGGAGAAGGCAGGAATGCGCAGACATAGTCAAGCAACGTCTGCACGCCCTTGTTCTTGAATGAAGATCCGCAGAGCATAGGAGTGCACTGCATAGCCAGCGTTCCCTTGCGTATCGCAGCTATCACCTCTTCCTCCGTAATGGTGTTAGGATCGTCAAAATACTTCTCCATCAGAGCCTCGTCGAACTCGGCAGCGCTTTCAAGCAGCTTGCCCCTCCACTCCTCGGCCTCATCCTTGAGGTCTGCCGGAATGTCATCAATCTCGAACTCTGCGCCCTGAGTCTCGTCATGCCATATGATAGCCTTCATCTTTATAAGGTCCACTATGCCTTTGAAAGTTTCTTCGCTACCGATAGGAATAACAAGAGAAACGGGATTTGCGCCGAGAACCTCCTTCATCTGGCGGAGAACATCGAAATAGTCAGCGCCGGAACGGTCCATCTTGTTCACATATCCAAGACGTGGGACATTGTACTTGTCAGCCTGGCGCCACACAGTCTCCGACTGGGGCTGAACGCCACCCACTGCGCAATATGTAGCGACAGCGCCGTCAAGCACGCGCAAAGAGCGCTCCACTTCAGCCGTAAAGTCAACGTGTCCCGGAGTGTCGATCAAGTTTATCTTGAACTGCTTGTTGTCATAATGCCAATAGCACGTGGTGGCGGCAGACGTGATGGTTATACCACGCTCTTGCTCCTGAGCCATCCAGTCCATTGTGGCAGCACCGTCATGAACCTCGCCGATCTTGTGAGTCTTACCCGTGTAATAAAGGATACGCTCCGAAGTTGTCGTCTTACCGGCATCGATGTGGGCCATGATGCCGATGTTGCGAGTCAAATGTAAGTCTTGCTTTGCCATGTTTCTTTTTACCTAACTATGTTTAAAACCTGAAGTGAGCGAATGCGCGGTTAGCCTCAGCCATGCGGTGCATGTCTTCCTTACGCTTGAAGGCGCCGCCCTGGTTGTTGTAAGCGTCCATGATCTCGGCAGCCAGTTTGTCAGCCATGGTCTTGCCGCCGCGCTTGCGTGCGAAGTTGATCATGTTCTTCATCGAGATGCTCTCCTTACGGTCAGGACGGATTTCCGTAGGCACCTGGAACGTCGCACCACCGATACGGCGGCTCTTAACCTCCACCTGCGGAGTTATGTTGTCGAGGGCGGCCTTCCATATCTCAAGAGCGGACTTTTCCTCGTTAGCCATCTTCTCCTTTACGGTGTCCAATGCTTTGTAGAAAATCTCATAAGATGTATTCTTCTTTCCGTCATACATCAAATGATTGACAAATTTCGAGACCTTCTGGTCATTGTAGACGGGATCCGGCAGGATCACGCGCTTCTTTGGTTTTGCTTTTCTCATTTCTTTTTTGAAATTAATTCTGCATGGGGCTGTTCACTTGTTCTTCAGTTTTCCCTCCGGAAACACTTACTCAACCTTTATGACAAATCTCCAGCAAAACGTTTAATATAAAATGTCTTTTGTGTCCTTAATCTTATTATTTCTTAGCCTTAGGACGCTTTGCACCATACTTGGAACGACGCTGAGTACGGTTTGCCACACCTGCGGTATCAAGAGTTCCACGTACGATGTGATAACGTACACCAGGCAGGTCTTTCACACGACCGCCACGCACAAGCACGATTGAGTGTTCCTGAAGGTTGTGTCCCTCTCCCGGTATGTAAGAGTTCACTTCCTTCTGGTTTGTCAAACGGACACGGGCAACCTTACGCATTGCCGAATTAGGTTTCTTCGGGGTTGTTGTGTACACACGAACACATACGCCACGACGCTGGGGACATGAGTCCAAAGCCGGCGATTTGCTCTTGTCAACAAGCGCCTTTCTACCCTTTCTTACCAATTGTTGAATTGTAGGCATTGTTGTTAATTTTTAGTTATATATTATTTTTTGTTATTGTCAGACTAATATGCACGGCTCGGACACAAGCCGTATTTGGGCTGCAAAGGTACGAATAAATATTCAAAGTACCTAATTATAAAGAATCACGAAAGCCTATATCGCTTGATTTTTCAAACAATATAGGCTTTATTAAAATTAATTAACTTACAATATTTCAATAACGTGTCATTTGCGAATGTTTCATCTGTCATTTTGCCATAACCCGGCTGAAAACTCCACATCGCAAATCTGGCAGCGAAAAGCCACGAACAGCATGGCCTACAGCCGTCAAGCCTCGCCCTTGTTGATGTTGAAAGGAGCTATCGTACCCTTTTCCTGTTGTGGCAGCTTGATCTGTCCGAAAGCATTTTCATACCTCACAATATTGTCCTTAAGGGCCATCAAAAGACGCTTCGCATGCTCGGGAGCCAATATCACACGCGACTTCACCATTGCCTTCGGCACTCCGGGCAAGATGCGTGCGAAATCCAGTATGAAGTCTGAACTCGAATGGGTTATTATCGCGAAGTTGGCATACTCCCCTTGCGCCACGTCTTGTGGCAGCTCTATTTGAAACTGACCTTGTTTGTTGTTATTTTCCATTTGTCGTTATTTATATAATTAAGGTGAAAGTTCTGAAATTAAGAGTTAAGAATTAAGAAAATATGCTTTGGCTGCAACTTGCATGTTTTCTTAATTCTTAACTCTTAATTCTTAACTTTTCCTGTACATTTTCGCCTGCTGACGTATCAGTTCCTGATCGTCGAAATAGTTTATCTTCATCGCCTCACGCACTTCATGGAGCGTCTGCGCGGCAACTTCACGGGCAGCTTCTGAGCCTTTCTTGAGGATGTTGTAAACTTCAGGAATGTCCTGCTCGAACTCATGGCGGCGCTGGCGGATAGGCTCAAGCTGGCGGTTGAGCACCTTGACGAGGAACTTCTTGCATTTCATGTCGCCCAGTCCGCCGCGGCGGTAGTGGTCTTTCAGCTCGTCGAGGTTCTTGTATTCAGGCCAGAAGTCGGCGAAGTCGTCCGCCGTGCTGAACGCATCGAGGTAGGTGAACACGGTGTTGCCTTCCACCTTGCCCGGGTCTTCCACGCGCAGGTGGCCGGGGTCGGTGTACATGCTCTTCACCTTCTGCTCCATCTCCTTCGCCGGGTCAGACAGGTAGATGCAGTTGCCGAGGCTCTTGCTCATCTTCGCCTTGCCGTCAGTACCCGGCAGGCGGCAGCACACAGAGTTGGTGGGCAGCATGATTTGCGGCTCCACCAGCACGTCGCCGTATATGTAGTTAAAGCGTTTCACTATTTCGCGCGTCTGCTCGAGCATCGGCTCCTGGTCCTCGCCGGCCGGCACGGTGGTGGCCTTGAAGGCCGTTATGTCCGCCGCCTGGCTTATGGGGTAAGTGAAGAAGCCCACGGGGATGCTCGTCTCGAAGTTGCGCATCTGTATTTCGGTCTTCACCGTAGGATTACGCTGAAGGCGCGACACGGTCACCAGATTCATGTAATATACGGTCAGCTCGGCCAGCTCGGGGAGCATGGACTGCACGAAGAGCGTCACCTTCTGCGGGTCAAGCCCTGCCGAGAGGTAGTCGAGAGCCACCTCTATAATGTTCTGGCGCACCTTCTCGGGGTTGTCGGCGTTGTCTGTCAACGCCTGGACGTCGGCTATGAACACGAACATCCTATCGAAGTCGCCCTCGTTCTGAAGCTCCACGCGACGGCGCAGCGAGCCTACGTAGTGACCCAAGTGCAGGCGTCCGGTAGGACGGTCGCCCGTAAGTATGATTTTTCCCATTGTCGTTTACTTTTTCTATCGTTATACCATGCAAATCCGATTGCTCTACACCTCAAAACCACCTGTTTTGCAAAAGGTGGCATTTCGGCTTGCGAAAGACCGTCTTTTACACGGCAAAAGACCGTCTTTTGCAACGTGAAAGACCGCATATTGCAGAACCATCGGACAAGACCAATTTACGAGTTGCAAACTTACTAATTTTTTACGACAAACCGCCTATATGACCATAATAAACAGCAAAACAATTTGTAAACAGACAAAAAATCCATATATTTGCACCTGTTCACCCATGACGAAGAACAAAGAAAGCCAGACATGAACATAAAGAAACTTTTAATTTGCACGCTTACAACAGCCATGACACAATCCGCATTCACACAGACATTAGAGAAGATGCAATGGTTCAACGAGCCGGAGCAGTGGAAAATCGAGGGCAACGCTCTTACGATGGGCATCACTCCGCAGACCGACTACTGGCGCATCTCGCACTACGGCTTCACCGTCGACGACGCGCCCTTCCTATATACGCTGCGCGGAGGGGAGTTTGAGGTGAAAGTGAAAATATCCGGCGACTACAAGACCCGCTTCGACCAGGCCGGCCTGATGCTGCGCATCGACAAAGAGAACTACATCAAGGCGGGCATTGAATATGTCGACGGGAAGTACAACATCAGTGCGGTAGTGACCCACCACACAAGCGACTGGAGCATAATTCCATTGGAAAAGCCCGTCCCCTTCATCTGGATAAAGGCCGTAAGGAGGCTTGATGCCGTAGAGATATTTTACTCTTTCGATGATAAGGAATACACAATGATGCGCAACGCATGGCTGCAAGACAACACACCCGTGATGGTCGGAGTAATGGGAGCCTGCCCCGACGGCGACGGCTTCAATGCAAAATACGAGCATTTCACAATAAAGCACCTGCCCGACATGCGCCGCCTGCAATGGCTTGAAAAGAACAAGGCGCAACAATAAAATAACGTAAGTTCGGTATAACTGCTATTTTCAACAAACAGTGGGAACATCCTTTGTAGGGACATAATTCATTATGTCCGCACGTTCTGAAAGAACGTTTTTATTATGCAGTGTGTAGGCAATACGCCTCTTCGCGGCGTACGGACATAATGAATTATGTCCCTACAAAGGATGTTGTCTTATGCCGGACTCACGTTAAAATAACGGCAAAGCGCAATGTCAAGCCTTACGGCACATCAGCAAAAGGCCGCCTTCCACTGTCGGGAAGGCGGCCTTTTATTTAAGTTCAAGTTTTCCGTCACCTTTTCTTCATTATGCTGTTCACCACGCGGACGCTCGACACGAGCTTGTTGGTGGATGTGAACACGTCGACGTTCCACACGTGCGAAGAGCGTCCGCGGTGTACTATCGTGCCGACGGCGCGCACCGTGTCGCCCTCGTGGGCCGAGGATACGTGGTTTCCGCTTACCTGCATGCCCACGACAATCTCGTCTGGCTGGCAAGTCACCATCGAGCCGAGGCCGGCCACGGTCTCCGCCAAGGCCAGCGTTGCGCCACCGTGCAGGATGCCGAACGGCTGGCGCGTGCGCTCGTCTACGGGCATGGTGGCCTCTATGCGGTCGGGCGAGGCGTAGGTGTACTGTATTCCGAGGTTGCCCATCAGCGCGTGCTTGGCCTGGGCGTTGAGCAAGTCGAGCGGAATCTCTGACGCATGCACCTCCGAAAGGATAAGTTTCTCGACGGCCTGGGCCACGCCGTCCTCGTCGTTTGACGCCGTCACATAGTCGGCGCATATCTTCACCGAGTCTGGCGCATGCCCCATGGCCACGCTCTTGCCTGCCAGCTGCAGCATCGTGACGTCGGCCACGCCGTCGCCGATGGCTATCACCTCCTCACGCTTTACGCCAAGCTGATCCATGAGCAGAGCCAAGGTGTTGGCCTTGTCCACACCGCATGGCACAACCTCGAGGAAATACGGCTCCGACGGGAACACGTCGAGCACTCCGGCCAGCCGCCTCTTCCAGTGGTTTTCAAGTCCGCGCAGGGCTTCATAGTCGTCGCTCACCAGCACGCACTTGCACGGGGCGAAGTCTATCGCGATCGAGAATTCAGGCTCTTCCATTATCTTCAGGTGGTTGAGCCACGCCTCCTTGCGGATGTGCAGGTCGTCGGCGTTGTCCGTAAGGATGTAGTCGTCATGGTAAGTGAATATGGAAAAGCCGTTCTTGCGCGACTTTTTCTCCAGGTAAGGAATCTGCTCGGGATTGATGCGGCGCTCGAACATCACCTCTCCCGTGTCTGCCTTGATCACCTGGCAGCCGTTGTAAGACAATATGTAGCCGCCGAAGTTGCCCAGCTCCAGCGCCTTTGCGAAAGGCATTATGCCGGACGTGGGCCTGCCCGAGGCCAGCACGATGCGTATTCCCATGTGTTGCACTTTCAGCAAGGCCGCAAGCGTGCGCTTGCTGATTTCCTTCTCATTGTTCAGTAGTGTCCCGTCTACGTCGAGAACCAATAGTTTGTATTTCATAGCGTCGGGCGTTTTGGTTTATAACTAAAAAGACCCTGCATACGGCCGGACGGCAAATTTGCCCGTAAATAACCTTATGCAGCTTATCTTTTGCAAATATAGCGAAAGACGACGTGAAACCAATACATTTGCAGGATTATTTCAGGTTTAAAAAAGTTAACAGCCGCGCGTTTTACAAAAGGCCGTCTTTCAGTTTGCAAAAGACGGCCTTTTGCATGGTGAAAGACGGCCTTTTGCAACGCGATTGGCCACCTTTTGGAATGCGCTCGGTAACGCGTTGTGTTACAACGAGTTAGCACAGGCCACCAGAACAAGCATGCCGCACACCACGACGCGATGCATGCGGCACGGCATGCAAGCTGAAAAGAAACTGCAAAACACGGCGGATTGCGCCGCAATGTAAAATAAAATCGCTATCTTTGCACATTATTATATTTATTAAAATAAAATCTAACACAATGAAAAACTTGCTCAACAAATTCATGATGGCCGGTTGTGCCATGCTCGCCTTGTCGTGCGGCAGCAACCTGCCCTACCAAGACCCAGACCTATCGGCTGACGAACGCGCGGCCGACCTGGTGAGCCGGCTCACGCTGGAAGAGAAAGTAGCGCTCATGCAATACGACTCGCCGCCCGTCGAAAGGCTCGGCATCAAGGGCTACAACTGGTGGAGCGAGGCCCTGCACGGCGTGGGACGCGCCGGCCTGGCCACAGTATTCCCGCAGTGCATAGGCATGGCCGCCTCGTGGAACGACAGCCTGGTGAACGAGGTCTTCACCGCCGTAAGCGACGAGGCAAGGGCCAAGAACAACGAGTTTTCAAAGTCGGGCAACATCAAGATATACCAAGGCCTGACGTTCTGGACACCCAACATCAACATCTTCCGCGACCCACGGTGGGGACGCGGACAGGAGACCTACGGCGAAGACCCCTACCTCACCGAGAGGATGGGCATCAGCGTGGTCAACGGCCTGCAAGGCCCAAAGGACGAGAAGTTCAACAAGCTGCACGCCTGCGCCAAGCACTTCGCCGTACACTCGGGGCCGGAATGGAACCGACACGTGTTCAACGCGGAGGACATAGACCCGCGCGATCTATGGGAAACATACCTGCCTGCCTTCAAAGGCGTAGTCCAGAAGGCCGGAGTAAAGGAAGTGATGTGCGCCTACAACCGCTACGAGGGCGAGCCGTGCTGCGGCAGCAACCGCCTGCTTCAACAAATACTGCGCGACGAATGGGGGTTCAAGGGCATCGTGGTGTCTGACTGTTGGGCCATTTCCGACTTCTACACCGAAGGCCACCACAATACAGAGCCTGACTCGGCGCACGCATCAGCCAAGGCCGTGATGAGCGGAACCGACCTGGAATGCGGCGAAAGCTACGCCTCGCTCGTTGACGCCGTGAACGAGAAACTCATCAGCGAAAGCCGACTTGACACAGCCGTCACCCGGCTGATGAAGGCGCGCATAGAGCTTGGAGAATTTGACGAGAACGTTCCTTGGCGCAAGATCCCTTACAGTGTTGTCGACAGCAAGGAGCACCGCGACCTGGCCCTGCGCGCCGCACAGCAATCAATCGTCCTGCTGAAGAACGACGGCAACCTGCTGCCTTTGCCCAAGACCGGACTGAAGATTGCCGTCATAGGGCCAAACGCGAACGACAGCGTGATGCAGTGGGGAAACTACAACGGGTTCCCGTCTCACACTTATACGTTGTTGCAAGGGCTGCAAAACAGGATGCCGAAAGACAGGCTCATATACGAATACGGCTGCGACCACACTTCTTCCGTGGGCCTGCAGAGCCTCTTCGCCGACTGCAAAGCTGACGGAAAGCAGGGCTTCAAAGCTTCCTACTGGAACACACTCGACCCCCAAGGCAAGCCCGACGTGGTAACACACGTCAGCGAACCGTTCCGTTTCACGACGGCCGGAGCCATAGTGTTCGCGCCAGGCGTGCAGCTGGGAGGATTCTATGCGGAATACGAGACAACGTTCACGCCGAAGAAAAACGAGGAAATCGTGTTCAGCTTCCAGACTCAGGGGAAAGCCCACTTGCACATCAACGGAAAGGAAGTGGCCGAAGCCCTCAACACCAAAAACAGCAGGGCATACGCCATGAAGGCGGAAGCCGGCAAGACATATGACATAAAGGTGGACTTCAGGGCAAGCGAAGGCGACTGCGCAACGCTCAACTTCGACTTCGGCCGGGAAGTGCCCTTGGACATCAAGCAGAGCGTGGACAACGTCAAGGATGCCGACGTCATCATCTTCGCAGGCGGCATTACGCCCGGCCTGGAGGGCGAGGAGATGCCGATAAAGGTGCCCGGCTTCCGCGGAGGAGACCGCGAAACGATAGAGCTTCCGGCCGTACAGACGCGCCTGCTCAGCGAACTAAAGAATACGGGAAAGAAGATAGTGTTCGTCAACTTCTCCGGTTCTGCCGTGGCACTGACTCAAGAGGCCGCCATGTGCGACGCTATGGTGCAGGCCTGGTATCCCGGACAGGCCGGCGGAGAGGCCGTGGCCTCGGTGCTCTTCGGCGAATACAACCCCGCCGGACGCTTGCCGATAACGTTCTACAAGAGCACCTCTCAGCTGCCCGGATTCGAGGATTACTCGATGAAAGGCCGCACATACAGATATTTCAAGGGAGAGCCGCTGTTCCCGTTCGGCTACGGACTGAGCTACACTACGTTCAAATATGGAGACGCTTCGCTGTCATCCGCCGAGATAAAAGCCGGCGACGGCTGCACGCTGACCGTGCCCGTAACCAACACCGGCGACCGCGACGGCGACGAGGTGGTGCAGGTGTACCTGCGCCGGCCGGCTGACAAGGAAGGCCCGGCAAAGACATTGCGCGACTTCCGCCGCGTGACGCTTAAGAAAGGAGAGACCAAGGAGGTGACTTTCAGCCTCAACGGAGATACGTTCAACTGGTTTGACACCGGGTCAAACACGGTTCGTCCGCTGGAAGGCGAATACGAGATACTCTACGGCGGAACGTCAGACACAAAGGCGTTGAAGACGATAAGGATAAGCCTTAAATAAGAAGCGACAGCCAACCGATAAAGCAAAAGTCCAGGAACCGACATCCCTGGACTTTTGCTTTTGCGTCTATGACACCTTACCTTTTAACTTTCTCATCTTCTCACCCTTTGAAATCAGTGCCGGCCGGACGCTGGAACACGCGCAGGCCGAACTCCTTTGCCATGACTACGGCATAGTCGAGCACAGAACTTTGGAAGCGTTCGAAGGGCTGCCAGTCTACAAACGAGCAGAAGCAATACAGCTCGAGGGGCAGCCCGTCGGGCGTAGGCTGGAGCATGCGCACCATCACCATCATGTCGCCCTGCACATCGGGATGGTTCTTCATGAAGCCGAACATGAAGTCGCGGTACACCTGCGTGTTGGCCACGGGAAAGCCGGCATCGGCATAACGCGACGCGGGCACATAACCCTTTGCCACGAACGACGACAGCTCGTCTGGCGAACAGAAACGAACGGTGTTGGCATCTATGTTGACGGAGAGCTTCAGCCTGCGTCCGCCAGACTCGCGCATGCCGCGCCAGTTCTGGAAAGAGTCGCTCACGAGGGCGTAAGGCGGAATGGTGGTTATGGTCTTGTCGAAGTTCTGCACCTTTACCGTTGTAAGCGAAACCTCGAGCACATAGCCGTTTGCGCCATACTTCTGCATGGTTATCCAGTCGCCCGGGCGCAGCATGTCGTTGGCCGAGAGCTGCACGCCGGCCACCAGTCCGAGTATGGAGTCCTTGAAGATGAGCATGAGCACGGCGGCCGAAGCGCCTAAGCCCGCAAGCACGGTTGTGGCGCTCTTGTCGATGACGATGCTTACGACGAGGATGCATCCCACGACGAACGCCAACAGGTTGAACATCTGGTAGACGCCTTTCAGCGGACGGTTGCGCAGCTTTTGGTGCTCGGCGGATATGTCGTAGAGCGAATGCAGGAACTGGCTGATGAACAGCAGGGACACTATCACAAGGTAAATGCTGCACACCTTGAGCAACAAAGACAGCAAACCGGGCGAATGGGTGAACACAAGCGGCAGCGTGGCATACCAGATGACGGGTGGAATGAGGCGGCGGAAGGCACGCATCACGCGCCGGTTGAACAGATAATCGTCCCACGTGGCCTTGGTTTTCTCCGTCAGTTTCTGCACGGCGGGCATCACGACGAAACGGAACAGGGCCGTGCATGCATACGATAACAGCGCCACGGCGAACGCGGCCGTCAGCGGATACACCCATCCGAGAATGTCGTCGGACACGCCGGCCACACTCCTCAAGAAGTCTATCAATAACTTGTCGATATGTTCCATGTGAAAATTCTTGGTTCTGCTCTTGGCTGATGTCCGGCAACGGGCGGCATGCCATGCATGCCGCCTGCGTAATCTTTGCACCTTGCCAGGTGCAAAGATAAGAAATAATGCCGACCAATAAAAGCAAAGAAAGGTTAAACCCGGAACACGTTCCATAACAAGTTGACAACCAGACACTTACGTCACGCCTTGCAAAAGGCCGTCTTTCAGCCTGCAGAAGACGGCCTTTTAGCGCGCGATTTGCGGCCTTTTGCAAGGCAAAAGAGCACAAATCATAATACAGGACGACACTGTCAAAACGGCAAAAAGAAAATATATTTACAAAAAAGCATGCTTATTGGGATTTTATTCTTATCTTTGCAAAAATAAAACCGCGCCCTGCAGTCCTGCCACAACAGCCCGCAAACACTGCGGAAACCGCAAGGCGCGGCAATCGGAACAAACTACTTCATTTAAAACTTCAGGCGCGCCGCCGTCCAATAAAGGGCATGCGGCCGATGACGGAAACCTTACACTTTAAATTAATAACAACTAACAAACTAACAAATCAATTATGAACAAACATCTACACATTGTTGTTTGCATGCTGGTTGCATTGTTGGCAACAGCCGTTCCGACGCAAGTCGGCGCACAGGACGTGACGGCCACGTGGGACTTCAAGAACAAAATCCCGGCAGAAGCGGGTGCGGCAGCTATCCAAGGAAACACTGGCGAAGTGGCTTCAAACGTTGACGGAGTAAGCCTTTTCGTCGACGCGACAAACGGAAAATTCAACTCCAAGGACCGCGACGGCGACGTGCAGGTAAACGAAGGCACCGTGATACGCGTGCCGGTAAAGTCGGCAAGAGACATAGTCAAGGTGACTCCAAGCCCCAATTACGGATTCTTCACCCTCGGCGGAGAACAGGCCGACCTTACAAACCCCACCGAGCACAAGGCTACCGTGGCCGAGGCGGAAGCCGGACACGTTGACATCGTTGCGACAGACGGATGCTACCTGTGGGAAATCAGCGTCACATTCGTCTCAGAAATGCAAAGCAGGGAGATTTACTCCACATCGTTCACAGAGTGGCCCGAGATTGACCGAAAGAAGAACACAGCAGATCCCACCACGCACGAAGTGGCAACGAAGTACAGCAACGAGCGGCTGACATTCACCTTCTGCGGCGCGGGCGTTGACCCGGACGGCACGCAGTCAAAGTTCACCGACCTTGAAGACCTGGGCCTGGGATACATCATAACAGGCAAATACAAAAGCGAACTGGGCGAAGCAGCAGAGCCTTACGTGGAGACGTCGCCGCTGAAGTCATTGTCGGAAATAGAGCTGACACAGGCGGCAACGGGCGGCAACCGCGGCATAAAGGTGTCGGTTAAAGGCGACGGAGACACCGACTGGGTTGTGCTCCACGACAAGTCGATAGGCAACAGCAAGGGCGAGACGCTGACGTTGCAGGTAAACCGAGAGAACTGCAAGATAAAGCTCGAGAACTACTCGGGCGGACTCGACCAGAACGCATACGTCACCGACCTCGCGCTATACAGCCTCGTGGACATGTCGCAATACCCGGCGCTCGGCTCGTTCGCGTTCAACGGTGTCACTTACCAGGCCGTGGACGTGTTCACTGAAACGGCCGAAGGCGTACAGGAAGCCGTCATCGAAATCGAGAACGCGGTACAGCTGCCGTCAGCCGACAACCCGATAACCTCCATATCATGCGACAACGGCGACGTGGACGGCGATGTGGCCTACGACAAACAAGACGAGCACACCGTGCTGGTGACAATCAAGGTTACCGCCAACGGCGAGACAATGACCTACAAGGCAACGTTCAAGCATAAGCCATACTTCACTCTGACATATCTCGACACTGACGGGAAGACCGTAATCAACAACACGCAGAAAGTAGAGAAAGACGCCAAAATAGGTACGCTCGACGACGGAGCCAACGTAACCGTACCCGAAGGCAAAGCCTTCCGCGGCTGGTTCGTTGAAGCCGACGGTGGCCGGAAATACAACGTGGAGGACATTGTAACGTCTGACATTACCCTCTACGCCGTTGCGACAGACATCGAGACAGAAAGCGCCACGGCACGCTACACGTTCAACCTTACCGACGAATACTTCTACGACGAGGACCACGAGGCCTTCAACGCCGAAGGTGCCGCGTGGCACGACGGGCAGCACGGATGGACGCTTGAGAAGGAAGGCAAGATAGACTTGCTCGTGGGCGGACACGCTTACATCATAGCCACACTGTGCAAATACAGCAAGGCCGATGCAGTCATGACACTGAGCGACACCGGAGGCAACCCCGTAGCTACGGCGAACGGCTACAGCGACACCGACGGCAAAACCGTGATGATGGAATACACAGGAGGAGCCGGCACGCTGACGCTGACAACAAGCAACGAGGTGTACCTGCACAAGATTACCATAATGAACGTTGAAGGCTCGCCCATAACGCCCAACGAGCAGGGATATTATGTGGTAAGGCGAGGCGACGGACTCGCCCTGCTGAACACCATTGACATAGCCAACGCACAAGCATCGGCCGACAGGCGCACATACATATTCCTGCCAGACGGCACTTACGACCTGGGGCACACTACGCTCACACCCATCTCAGGCGACAACATATCACTCATCGGCCAAAGCATGGACAACACCATCATCGTGAACGAGACTGAGGAAGAGGGCATCGGCGTGTCTGCCACACTGCTCGTAACCGGCAACAACACTTATATGCAGGACCTTACCATCAAGAACGCATACGACTATTACCAGCCGGGCTTCGCCGGCCGCGCCGTGGTGCTGCAGGACAAGGGCAACCGCACGATATGCAAGAACGTGAGAATGCTCTCCTACCAGGACACGTATTACTCAAACAACAACGACGCGCAATTCTATTTCGAGGACTCTGACATCCACGGAACAGTGGACTTCATCTGCGGCGGAGGCGACGTGTTCTTCAACCGCTGCACGCTAACCGTGGAGCCACGCAATGCCGACGGAAGCGGCGAATGCACCATAACAGCTCCCACCACGGAGACCGAATACGGATATGTGTTCAACGAATGCACCATAGACAGCAAGGCGGAGAAGTTCAACTACGGCCGCGCATGGCAGAACAAGGCACGCTGTGCCTACCTCAACACCACCCTGCTGCAGCCCGAACGGCTCAACGAAAACCGCTGGACGCTGGGAGGAATGAACGTGCCCGCCGACAGGTTCGTGGAATACAACACCATGGACAAAGACGGGAAAATGATTTCGCCGGAATCGCTCGTCCTGACATTCACCAAGGACAACAAGAAAAACACCTTCGAAACCATACTCACAGAAGAAGAGGCCAAGAACTTTGCGCTCGACAAAGTGTTCACCGACTGGACACCTGCCGAGTACACCGGACAGATGTCAATCGGCGTTTTGCGCTGCGAGGGCGAAAGCCGACTGGCATGGGACGCTGTGGAAGGCGCGACGGCTTATGCCATATTCAACGGTGACCGCTTCGTGGGAATGACCACAAGCACATCATACGAAATAACGGAAGGCGACATAAAGAACTACTCTGTGCGCGCCGCCAACGAGCACGGCGGCTTTGGCGAAGCGTCGAACACCGCTTCGACCGGCATCGACCGGATTGACGGAACTTCAGACGGCGAGGCAGTAAGCACAGCATATTACAGCGTACAGGGCGAACGCATAAGCAGCACATACCGCGGCCTGGTGATAGAAGTGCAGACCATGGCGGACGGTAGCAAGACAGTACGCAAAATGATAAGGAAATGACAGAAGCTCTCCCTTGCGGCTTCGCCACGCTTGGCACGCCATACGCCACGCGGCAAGCCGTAAGGGCTTTTTACCCGTTCAACTAAAAACAAGACATCATGATAAAAGGAATTCTTCATTCACTACTACTTGCCACGGCCATGTTCGCATCAACACCGTGCATGGCCCAGCAAGTGGAAAAGACTCCGGCTTTTCCCGGAGCAGAAGGCTTTGGCCGATACACCACCGGCGGACGCGGAGGCAAGGTAATACATGTAACCAATCTCAACGACAGCGGCGAAGGCTCGTTCCGCGCCGCATGCGATGAAAGTGGGGCACGCACCATCGTATTCGACGTGGCCGGCACAATCCACCTTGAGACACCGCTAAAGCTAACAAACGGCAACGTCACCATTGCAGGCCAGACCGCGCCTGGCGACGGAATATGCATCGCGGACAATCCGTTCCAGATAGAAGCAAACAACGTGATAATACGTTACATGCGCTTCCGCCTCGGCAACAAGTATGTCACCGAAAAGAACGCCGACGGATGGGACGGCCTTGGCGGAATGGACAAGGAGAACATCATGGTGGATCACTGCTCGGTAAGCTGGAGCATAGACGAATGCCTGTCCGTATACGGTGTGCGCAACGCCACCGTGCAATGGTGCATCGCAGCGCAAAGCCTCCAAGCTTCAGGCCACTCAAAAGGCGCTCACGGATACGGCGGCAACTGGGGAGGCTCAGGCGTTACTTACCACCACAACCTGCTGGCCCACCATGAGAGCCGCGTGCCCCGTCTTGGACCACGCTACACCACCCAGAAGGACGAACGCCTCGACATGCGCAACAACGTGTTCTACAACTGGGCCGGCAACGGATGCTACGGCGGCGAGGCGATGAACGTGAACATCGTGAACAACTACTACAAGCCGGGGCCGGGCACAGCCAAGCGTGACGCAAAGACAGTTCAAAGGCGCATCGCGGCAATAGGCGTAAGGACCAACGAATACATAGCCGAATACCCCGACTATAAGCCGACCCTGCACAAATGGGGCACGTTCTACATCGACGGCAACGTGAACTCAAAATATGACGATGTGACGAAAGACAACTGGACTTACGGAGTGTACAACCAGACAAAGAACGATGATAAGGTTGACTACACATACACCGATGAAGTGAAAAAACAGATGAAGCTTGACGAGCCTATAGAATTTGTCCATGTAACCACTCACTCTGCAAACGACGCTTATGACCGCGTAATCAAATACGCTGGATGCAGCAAGGTAAGGGACTCATATGACAAATTCATAATCGACGACACGGAAAACGGCAAAGCCACGTACACGGGAAAAGGGTATGAAGACAATAAAGGCAAACACAATAACAACCCAGGAATGATCAACTCGCCAGAGGACAACCGCCCCGACAATGCCCCTGCCGACTGGAGCCCGTGGCCCGAACTGACATATGAGCAGAGCGAAGTGCAACCTGACACCGACGGCGACGGCATGCCCGACGGCTATGAGACTGCCAACGGACTTGACCCGAACAATCCCGAAGACGGTGCTGAAGACAGCGGCAACGGATACACAAACCTTGAGATTTACCTCAACAGCCTTGTAGCCGGCATAACCGAAGGGCAGCTGGCAGGCGGCGAAGTGATGGGTGAAGACAGATATGTGGGCGAAGAGCCCGTCGCAACGGAATACGAGCTGTCGCCGCAGACTTACGACTATACGGACGAGAACGGAGACTGGCTGTTCACCAATGGTTTCAGCATAACAACATCAAAGACAAAAGCCGATGGTTCGGGCTGCGGAATTTCAGGCATAAAGTATTCACGCAATGAGGATTATACGATAAACATACCAAACGGCATTAAGATAACGAAAATCAGCATTACAGGATACAGCAACGGCAAGAACGGCGAAACCGCATACCTGTCTGAACTTGACAATGAGACATTCACAGCCGACGAATACGTATTTCCGTCACGAAACGGCAACACATCTGTGACACACACAATTGCATTAGTTCAAGAAGCTACGGAAAGCCTGCATTTCCGCATCGCAGGTTCTGAATGCGTGTGGATAATCACGCTTTATCCTGAGACCTCAACGGGCATAACAAATGTCAACAGCGAAGAAAAGTCCGGCAACGGCAAGACCTACAACCTGCAAGGCATGGAGGTGAAGGAGCCGCTTGCACCGGGCATATACATCCGCGACGGAAAGAAATTCATCA